>OBKR01000004.1_pt1 | contig 466744 bp, 417 predicted proteins | sample 1518991 | NCBI WGS metagenome assembly OBKR01 (sample SAMEA2452117, study PRJEB22498) | human gut metagenome | biome: human feces; feature: human gut; material: feces | place: Australia | collected 2012
ATTATATGCGCTCCAAGCATCCAATATATCGAGCAAATGGATGAAAAGCCGGAGGACTACTCACAAGAAGATGATGCAGGGCTTGATTTGATTGATTTCTATGTTCTTCCGCATTATCTTACAGCACCATTTAAGAAAGTTACCGAGAAAATAATGACTGAGTTTTCGGATTTGAATCTATGCCCAATTAACAACCGTCAGGGAATTGTAATTGATGGTGAAGATTCAAAGGTTATTTGCAAAGACTAATTTGAAAATTCAAGTTTGTAGAATTAAGAAAATCGGAATTTATGAAGATGGAGAAAATTATGCAGGATATATTTAAGAGATTAATAAATGAAATATTTTTATTAAAATTCAAACCCTATGGTTGGAAAAAGCAGGGTTCAAATTTTAGATATATAGATGCATCTGGGTTGGGACGGGTTATAAATTTTCAAAAATCAAAATGGAATACTGCTGATGAATTGGAATTCTTTATTAACTATGGATTGTATATAGAAATTGATAACCAACTTGTGAATAAATCTTTTAAAGAATATGAATGTCAATTCAGGGCAAGAACAGGATTAGATAAAGGTAGTTTTCATCTGAATAGTGATACAGATTTTGAAACACTACAAAGACGGGTAGAACAGGCTCTAGATGAGGCAATTAATCAATTTGATAAAGTAGGAAACAAAGAACATTATATATCAATGATATTAAGTGGTGAGTTACAAAAATATACAGGAACACCTATTATGAATTATTATACTTGTAAATTATTTTCTGATATGGGGTATTATGAAGATATTTATGATTATGTAAAGGAAAAAGGTGGTCCTTATTTTGAGATGTTAACAGCAGAAATAGAGAGTAAAACGAAACACTAAAATTAGGTATGTAAAGATAGTGTATAGCTTTGAAAATTGGAATTTTATCTTTGCAAGCGAGACGACAACTTCAAGTTTGTCGAATTGAGAGTGATAACTATTTGAGGTATAAGCTATGAAACTGAAAAATATTTTGATTGTTGTTAATGATATAGAATTAGCCAAAAAATTTTATCATGATTTGTTTGGACTTGAAGTATTACTTGATAGTGATGGAAATGTAATTATGACAGAAGGGCTTGTGCTGCAGGATGAAAAAATATGGTGTGAATTTGTGAATAAAGATATTGTTCACAAAAATAATTCAATTGAGTTATATTTTGAAGAGAAAGACATAGAAGCTTTTGTCGAGAAGCTAGAGAAACTATATCCAAAAGTTGAATATGTTAACCACCTTATGACTTACAGCTGGGGGCAAAAAGTGGTTAGATTCTATGATTTAGATGGTAACTTAATAGAGGTAAGAACGCCACTGTAATGTGATATGGTTTGGTATTTCTAATAGATTACCACAAAGACAATTAAAATAATTGGGAGTATTGAAGCTGTGTTAATGATTGTAACACAGCTTTTTTTTAACTTATTTTTTAAAATAGACATATATATTATGCTAACCCGTGAATATATGTCATACTATCACCTTTTCGTGATGAAAGTGAATATGAAAGTATTTCATTGTTCCATAAATCCATAAAAAGTGTTAGTTCATAATAACTTCCTTTTAAATGAAATGCGGTCATATCACTTACAACACACTGTAAAGGTCCTGTTATATCTAATCCTGTCAGTAGAAGATTTGGATAAATGCGATAAGGATCTCCTGGCTTTTTGTATCGATAATGCTTGGAAACACTTGCTATGCCCGCTGTTTTACATAGCTTATGAGCATACTGATCTGATACCATAAGTCCTGTATCCAGACGAATTTTTGCATTTAACCATCTATATCCATGTGATGGATATTTACTATGATATTCCTTAAATAATATAAGATTGGATACTAAAGTTTTTAATTTGTCAGAAGGTTTTTCTAAACGTTTTTTCCATTTATAAAATCCACTTCTGTTAATATCCAGAACATCACATAGATGCTTAACAGGAAATTGAGATGACATTTCCATTATGATTTCGTATTCTTGTTGTTTAAAATACTGTACTCCTTGTTTGCACCAGCTCCTTTCACTTCGTATCCTTTTTTTGCCCTTAATTCATTCGCTTTAGCTATAATAAGTTCATTTATTAATTCTTCTTTGGACATAGCCATATATGTATCAATGTCAGGTGAAGACAATGATTTTAAGACTGCTGAATTTTTCATTTTAGGCACTGTATTAGCAAGAGGAATTCCTTGTGCTTTCTTATAATCTGTCATGTATTTATGTGCACAGGATTCACTAAGACCATAAATCTCCATAGCCTCTTTATAAGTAATCTCGTGTAAATACATACGTCGTCCTATATCCATTCTTTCTTCTAAACTGTGCTTCATGTGACACCTCCATGATTCCATTATTGTATAAGTGACTACCTTATAAAAAATGGTACTCTTATATATAAATAATGTCTACAATAATTGGGTTGGTGTCTACTTTTAGATTACCACTTCAAAAAAGCTTATACTATGGTGTGAATTACCAATATATAAAAACTGCCGCCGGATATCGCGAGGATTCCGGCGGCAGAGCTGTGTGTCTGCAGTTATTAGCGGGCACTTTTTTTATTGTAAACAGTTACACATGCGAATGTAGCAGCACAAGCAGCTAAGAGCAGGTACATGTAAACATTAACATCACCAGTTGCAGGTGATACTTCATTGTCGGTAGAAGGTTCTGTGGCTGGCTCAGTAGAAGGCTCAGTAGAAGGCTCTTCTATAGGAGCGTTCTTTGCGTCTGCAATAGCCTTAACATCAGCGGTTATATCAAATGGGTTAGTTTTACTCTCAAGAGCATAGAGGTAAGTGATGATACCCTGTAATGCATCAGGTGTTGCTGATTTGAAGTCTTCCTGACCAGTGTATGTATTAATATAAGCACCATTACCTGAAACTGATTTGAACTTATTAACAATTGAATTATATAAAACAGCAGTATTAACATCCGGATTGTTGTACTGAGCAAAGAATGCAAGGTTCATACCAGACGAATTAGTGTTGCCAGGTGTTGGATATTGAACACTATATCCTGATGTGCCATCTGTTAATATAGTCTGCTTAGAATAGTCTGCAGCACTGTCAATAGCTTTCTTTACATCAGAATCTGTATCATATAATGATGCAAAGAATGGAAATACAAATCCATTACTATCAGTTGAGTTTCCCCAGTTGTCAATACCATTACCATCAGCAGTACAAGCTGCAAGGAGAGCTGATTTGATATCAGCTAATACTTTGTCTGAGTTACTGATGGTGTCTCTGTAAGCATTAACTACTGAATATACTGAACCAATGTGATAGATATTCATGCTGTTATTGCTTAAGTCATCAACTGAAAATGTGTTGATAATTTTATCAAATTTACTGACAACATTGATTCCGTTGAAATCAGTAGCATCAATTCCTGATGCAGAAAGAATCATTATAAGATATGTATAGCTTGAAATATAATAATTCTTAGCGTTGTATCCGTTATTGATGTTTATAGTTCCATCTTCGCTAATGTTATTCTTAACGAATTCAAGATATGCAGCAAGCTGGTTAGAGCAGTCATATCCTGAACGGATTGCAAGGAACAGGTCTCTTGAAACTCCATAGAATACGCCGGTATCAGCATATGTAGAGAAATCAATACTGTTCATAAGGTAAGAAGCAGTAAGCTGGGCTTCCTGTCTTACATCGGCTGCAGCAGGAGCTGTAGCGTCTGTTGTTGTATCTGCGAAAGCTGGTACGATATTCATGCAGATTAAGCATGCAGCAACCAGAAATGCAAATATCTTTCTTTTTAATTGTTTCATGTTTTTCCTCCTTGACCACCTCTCACCAGGTGATGTGAAAATTTATATTGCAGTAAATATCCTGACTTGCCGCTTAAGCCATTTCTTAAGCCTTCCCATGCACAGTGCCATGCTTAAGTTAAGGATGAATGTATAGCGTATTCAAAACTAAAACTGCTGCTGATTACAGTGGCATAATATAAAAAACGTGTCGGCATACAGTAGAGTGAGCTGTTATGGATTCTGACCATATTCCTTACTGCCTGATTGATTGTACCTTTATGTAGAAAATGTGTCAATTACATTTACCTTAGCTTTACATATATTTTACATAACTCCGATAGTGGATTTTACACACCAGTGTGACAATAAAATTATTGCCAAAGAAAAGATGTGGTTAAGAGAAAAATGAGGAATGATATGAAATTCACAGAAATTAAGAAAAAGTTTTTGGACTATTTTCGGGAAAAGGAGAACGGGGCAATGAGCATAAACACTAAAGAAACAACACAGAGAGGATGTTACACAAACAGGGAGTTATCATGGCTTGCATTTAATGAGAGAGTATTAAATGAAGCAGCTAATCCTAAAGTTCCACTTGCGGAAAGACTTACATTTGCATCAATATACCAGACTAATCTGGATGAATTCTTTATGGTACGCGTGGGAACTCTTATGATACAGATGCAGCTTCAGGAAAAGGAAAGAGACAATAAAACCGGAATGACAAGCGAAGAGCAGGTAAAAGCTATTCTTGATAAGGTGAGTGAGCTTGAGAAGAAAAAGGGCAGAGTGTATGAACAGCTTATGGGAGAACTTGAGACAGCCGGGATAAGAATAATTAATTTTAATAAGCTGTCTAATGATGAAGGTGCAATGCTTGAGGAATATTTTGATATGCATATAGCACCATTTCTCTCACCTATGATAATAGGACAGCAGCAGCCATTTCCTTTTCTTGCAAATAAGCAGTTATATGCAATTGTGCTTATGAAGACTAAGAAGGGTAAGAATAAAATAGGAATAGTACCTTGTTCAAACAGTGTATTTAAGAGACTTATAGAAATTCCTACAAGACCGGGAACATTTATGCTTTCTGAAGAATTGATTCTGCATTTTGTATCAAAGCTGTATGAGAAGTATGAAATACAGGAAAAATCAGTTATGAGAGTTATCAGAAATGCAGATATAGATGCTGGTTCATTTGATGACGAGGACCTTGATTACAGAAATATGATGGAACATATGGTTAAGCAGAGAAACAGGCTTAATCCGGTATGTGTACAGTTAAATAGAGAAATAAACGACAAAGCAAAGAAAAAGCTTACAGATTATCTGGAAATAGGTGCAAAACACCTGATTGAAGAGAGAACTCCACTGGATATGTCATTTGTATTCCAGCTGCAGAACGTGTTAAAGAATAAGCCTGAGCTATTTTATAAGAAAAGAGTTCCACAGCCAGGTAAAGAAATCAGTATGAATGAAAAGATAATTCCACAGATTGAGAAGAAAGATGTTGTTCTTTCATATCCATTTGAGAGTATGAGACCATTCATATCTATGCTGGAGGAAGCAGCCAGTGACCCGACTGTTGTATCAATAAAGATGACTCTTTACAGAGTTGCTGACAGAAGTAAGATAGTTGAGACTCTTATTGAAGCGGCTGAAAATGGTAAAGAGGTTATTGTTCTTGTGGAGCTGAGAGCCAGATTTGATGAGGCTAATAATATTGAAATGTCTAAGAGATTAGAAGAAGCCGGATGCCAGCTTTTATATGGTCTGGGTGATTACAAGGTACACTCAAAGTTATGCCTTATAACACGTTCGGTTAATAATACATTTTCATATATAACACAGATAGGAACAGGCAATTATAATGAAAAGACTTCCAGATTATATACCGATCTGTCACTTATTACAGCTAATCAGGAGATAGGTGCGGATGCGGCTGCAGTATTTGCTGCTTTGCAGAAGGGAGAAACGGTGGATAGTTCTAACCAGCTTCTTGTTGCACCAAACTGCCTGCAGAACAGAATTCTTTCAATGATAGATGAGCAGATTGATAAGGCAAAGAATGGTCAGGATGGATATGTTGGAGTTAAGATTAATTCCCTTACAGACAAACTTATTATTGAGAAATTAATTGAAGCTTCACAGGCAGGTGTTAAAATAGATCTTGAAGTAAGAGGAATATGCTGTATAAAGCCGGGAGTTAAAGGATATACAGATAATATCCGTGTGGTCAGTGTTGTTGGACGTTTTCTGGAACATTCAAGAATATATCGTTTTGGAAGAGGAGATGACCAGAAGATATATATTGCATCGGCAGACTTTATGACAAGAAATACCACGAGACGAGTTGAGGTTGCTGCACCTGTGCTTGATAAGCATTGTCAGGAACGCATAATTCACATATTTGATCTTATTATGCAGGATGATGAGAAAGGCAAAGAGCAGAATAGTGATGGAGTATACTGTGACAGACATATCAATAATCCTAAGATTGATTCACAGGAAACTTTATACGAAGAAAGCTATGAAGCGGCAGCCAGTGCAGAATAATTAAGAAAATGGAGGCTAACAGGTATGAAGATAGGTATGCTTACAAGTGGTGGAGACTGCCAGTCTCTTAATGCGGCAATGAGAGGTGTTGCCAAAACTTTGTATAATAATACAAATGATGTTGAAATATACGGATTTCTTGATGGTTATAAAGGAATGATTACTAAGAATTACAAACTGATGAAAGAAGAGGATTTTAGTGGGATTCTCACAGAGGGAGGAACAATTCTTGGAACTTCCAGAACACCTTTTAAATATATCAATGAGCCTGATGAGAAAGGACGCGATAAGGTTGCAGGCATGATTAAGACTTATAAGGATTTAAAACTTGACTGCCTGGTAATGCTTGGTGGAAACGGCTCGCATAAGACTGCGGCTCTTTTATCGCAGAAGGGGTTAAATGTCGTTACTCTTCCTAAGACTATTGATAATGATATAGAAGGAACTGAGATGAGTTTTGGATTTCAGTCAGCTATAGATGTTGCGACAAGAACTATTGATGAGATCCACACAACGGCAGCCTCACACAGCAGAGTGTTTATTGTCGAGATTATGGGACATAAAACAGGCTGGCTTACACTTCATTCAGGAATTGCAGGAGGGGCAGATATCATACTTATACCTGAAATTCCATATAATGTTGATGAGGTGTTGAATACAATCAGAAAGCGTGAAAAGCAGGGCAAGAAATTTACTATAATTGCAATGGCTGAGGGTGCAATATCAGATGAGGATGCAAAGCTGTCAAAGAAAGAGCTGAAAGAAAAGAGAAAGACATATACATTTCCATCAGTAGCATATCAGTTGAGTGATGAGCTGCAGAAAAAAGCCGGTCAGGAAGTAAAAGTTACAATACCGGGACATGTACAGCGCGGCGGAATTCCAAGTGCATCAGACAGAATACTTGCAACAAGAATCGGAGTTGAGGCTGCAGGACTTATATTAAGAAAAGATTATGGCAATATGGTATGCATCAAAGATGGAAAATTCTCTAAGATACCACTTGAAGAGGTTGCAGGTAAAACAAAGATGGTTAACGTAGATAATGAACTTATAAGACAGGCTGAAAGCTTAGGCATTAGTCTTGGCAGAAAGGCATAAGTGGTATATAATACAAAGCAAATGCTTCAGGAAAGAAGGGAAATGCTTTGAAGAAATCAGACAGACTAAAGATAGTTATTCTTGGAATAACTGGATTACTTATTCTTATTGGAATCGGAATATTTATATTTATAGGTCAGAGTATATGTACCATGGCTGGTGTAGGGCTTTTTGTTATTGTGTGTCTTGGAATGGTTGTTGTTGCAGGAAAAAAAGATGACCAGACAGAAACAATAGAACAGCTTAACCAGACAATATCTGAACAGAGCAGAAGGATAATGAATACTGAGGGGCAGCTTGCAAGATATAAGAGAGAACTTGCAGAGGCGACTGGTAAGAATGAAGCATAATAATTAAATATTAAGGAGATAGTCATGTTACTAGAGATTTTAAAGGCAATTCTTTTCGGTATAGTCGAAGGAATTACAGAATGGCTGCCTATAAGCAGCACAGGGCATATGATTCTGCTTGACCAGGTAGTCAAACTTAATGTATCCGCAGATTTTTATAAGATGTTTCAGGTAGTTATCCAGCTTGGAGCAATAATGGCCGTAGTTATATTATTCTGGAATAAATTGTGGCCTTTTTATATGAAGAAGACTAAGAGTGGTAAGAAAGCAGCTTGGAAAGATGGCGCACTTGCAATGTGGATTAAGATTATTATTGCATGTATTCCGGCAGCGATTGTCGGATTGATTTTCGATGATAAGATAGATGAATTATTCTATCATCCAATTCCTGTTGCTATTGCACTTATCGTTGTAGGTATAGTTTTTATAGTTGTGGAGAATGCAAAGAAAGGCAGCAGGCCAGCAATCAGAAGTATAGGTGAGATAACTTATAAGGCAGCATTAATAATAGGTCTGTTCCAGCTTATAGCAGCAGTATTTCCAGGTACATCAAGATCAGGTGCAACAATTATCGGAGCACTCATAATCGGAGTATCGAGAAGCGTTGCGGCTGAATTTACATTTTTCCTTGCAGTACCTGTAATGTTCGGAGCAAGTCTTTTAAAGATTGCTAAATATGCTGCTGTGGGAATGGCTATGACAGGAACAGAGTGGGTTGTCCTCATTGTAGGCTGCCTTGTTGCGTTCTTTGTATCAGTATTCGTAATCAAGTTCCTTATGGGATACATCAAGAAGCATGATTTCAAGGTGTTCGGTGTGTACAGAATAATTCTTGGTATAGCAGTTATTGCACTCAGCTTTGTATTGTTTTAATTCTAATACACTTCAAGGTATGAATTGTATACATAACCGCTTGTACCATTATAATCAATAAGGGTGTAATAAGCACCAACAGATGATATAGAACCGGTAGTCCCTCCTGGCACAACTGCAAAGGAGTGGCTGCCGTTTTTGTCTTTATGCATATTGACATAGGAAGCACCTGTCACACGGTAACTTTTAAGAGCAGATGTATTGGTTATGCGTCCATTTGCAAATGTATACGATGGCTGGGCGGCTGTTTCAGGCTGTGTGTTTTGGACTTCAGTCTGAACGGTTTCTGGCTCGGAGGATTCACAGGATGTTTCAGATTCTACAGTTTCTGTCTGAGTTTCAGTCACGACGGTGGATTCCTGTTTTGTTACATCCTGAGAAGAAGCAGTTTCTTTAACTGTTACAGCAGGCGTTGTTTTAGACACAGTTTCTGAACTGATATCTTTAACAGTAACTGGCTGGGTTTCAGAATTGCTGGCAGTGTGAATGTTTTTTTCAAGACCGCCACCGCCAAAACCGATGTTTTCAAAGATGACAACTCCGGTTATAATTATTACAAGATATATACATAAAAATATTTTAACAATAAGATTATTGATTTTCATTGTGACTAAAGACCTCATATTTTCTATAATAAATTAATATTAGTTCTTTTTATGGGGCAGGTCAATAAAAAAAGTGATAATCCAGAGGTGTAAAATGAACATAATAGGTCACATTTCAACAGATTTTCCAACAAAATTTGGGATTCCAAGACAGAGTGGATTGATAGAGGAATTAAAAGGTGTCATAACATTTGAACCAGAATACAGACAGCCAGAGGCTTTCAGGGGATTGGAGGATTTTTCACATATATGGGTTTTATGGCAGTTTTCCAAGTCGCAGAAGAAAACTATAGCGTCAACGGTAACTCCTCCAAGACTTGGAGGGAAAGTACGAATGGGAGTGTTTGCAACAAGGTCACCGTTCAGACCGAATGATATTGGAATGTCATGTGTGAAATTAGAGCACATAGAATATACGGCAGATAAAGGACCGGTACTATTCGTTTCAGGTGTGGATATGGTTGATGGCACGCCAATATACGATATCAAGCCGTATGTAAAATTCACAGACTCACACCCAGAGGCAAAAGAAGGATTTACGGCAGTCACTTATAACAGAAATCTTAAAGTGATATTTCCATCATACCTGCTTGCAATAATGCCGGAAAACAAACAGACAGCAGTGGTTAAAATATTAGAGCAGGACCCAAGACCGGCTTATGATACAGACGAGTCAAGGGCTTATGGGGTAACATTTTCAGGCTTTGATATCAGATTCAAGGTGCATGGGGATGTGCTGACTGTGTTTGAAGTGGTGGATATTGAGGCGGCTGGTGGATATAAGAAGGTAAAGTGAGCTGGTGTCAATTTCACTTGATAATCCAGCTAAAATGTGCTTTACTTATATGGACTAGGTAAACAATTAATGTTGCAATCAAGATTAAGGAGGAGCTATATGAGAGTTGGAATGGGATATGATGTTCATAAACTGGTTAAAGACCGTAAGCTTATCATGGGCGGAGTTGAGATTCCATATGAATTAGGTCTGCTTGGACACTCTGATGCAGATGTGCTTCTTCATGCCATTATGGATGCATTACTGGGTGCGGCTGCACTTGGAGATATAGGAAAGCATTTCCCGGATACAGATGACAGATACAAGGGAATATCAAGTATCAAGCTTCTGGAAGAGGTTGGAAAGAAGATAGATGAGGCTAATTATATTATAGAAAATATTGATGCTACTATTATTGCACAAAAGCCTAAGATGCGCCCATATATTGATGATATGAGAAAGAATATCGCAGATGCTTTAAAGATTGATGTTGACAGAGTCAATGTTAAGGCTACTACAGAAGAAGGACTTGGATTTACCGGAAGTGGAGAGGGTATTTCTTCACAGGCAATATGCTCACTTAATTCTGTTTCTAATTATATATACGGTGCGGCTGATATGACAAACTGTAGACCTGACTGTGGTGGCTGCATGGGCTGTCAGAACAAATAGAACTGACAATACATTCGCAGCTTTAATTCATATAATATAATTAAGAATAGAAAAGTCAGGATTAACAGATTATGAAATATAGAGATTATGTAAAGCAGGAAATAGCGGTAATAAAGGACAGAGACCCTGCTATTAAGTCGGATAAAGAGGTATATCTTTATCCTAGTTTTAAGGCAATACTTAAATATAGAAAAGCCCATAAGTTATATCTTAAGGGCGAATATTACAAGGCGAGAAAGATTTCACAGAAAACTGCAAGACAGACTGGAATTGAGATACATCCGGGAGCGCAGATTGGCGAAGGACTTTTTATTGACCATGGACATGGAGTTGTTATCGGAGAGACAGCTATTATCGGTAACAATGTAACACTTTATCAAGGCGTTACACTTGGAGGAACAGGCAAGGAACAGGGGAAGAGACATCCTACTCTGGGGAATAATATTATGGTAGGAGCAGGAGCAAAGATTCTTGGCTCAGTTACCATAGGTGATAACTGCAAGATTGGTGCGGGTTCTGTTGTATTAAAGGATGTGCCAGCGAATTCTACAGTGGTTGGTGTTCCAGGAAGAGTTGTTATTCAGGACAGCGTAAGACTGTTTGATGATTTAGACCAGATACATCTTCCAGATCCTGTTATGCAGGATATCGAGAACTTAAAGCAGGAGAACGCAAGACTTAAGAAGAGACTTGCACACCTTGAGAACAGCGTCAATGAAAGCCGCAGCTCGTATGATGATAACTAAAGTGTGATTATGAAAGGAAATCTGACATGAGGATTTATAATACTTTATCCAGAAGAAAAGAAGAGTTTAAGCCATTAGAAGAAGGTAAGGTTAAAATGTATGTCTGCGGACCTACTGTATACAACCTTATTCATATTGGTAACGCAAGACCTATGATTGTATTTGATACAGTAAGAAGATATCTTGAGTATAAGGGATATGATGTTAATTATGTATCTAACTTTACAGATGTAGATGACAAGATTATTAAGAAAGCTAATGAAGAAGGTGTATCTGCTGAGGAGATTTCAACAAGATACATTGCTGAATGTAAGAAGGATATGGAGGGCATGAATATTAAGCCTGCAACAACACATCCTCTTGCAACTCAGGAAATCGGCGGAATGATTGATATGATACAGACTCTTATTGACAAGGGTTATGCTTATGAAGTCAATGGAACTGTATACTACAGAACAAGAAAGTTCGCAGAATACGGAAAGTTATCTAAGAAGAATATTGACGACTTGGAGGCAGGACACAGAGATGAGGCACACAGCCTTAAGGTTACAGGTGAGGATGAGAAGGAAGACCCACTTGATTTCGTTCTCTGGAAGCCTAAGAAAGAAGGAGAGCCATCTTGGCCATCACCTTGGAGCGATGGAAGACCGGGTTGGCATATTGAATGCTCTGTTATGTCTAAGAAGTACCTTGCTGACGAAATCGATATCCATGCAGGTGGAGAGGATTTAATATTCCCTCACCATGAGAATGAGATTGCACAGTCAGAGGCAGCTAATGGAGTACCATTCTCTAAGTACTGGATGCACAATGCATTTCTTAATATTGATAACAAGAAGATGTCTAAGTCTTTAGGCAATTTCTTTACAGTAAGAGATATAAGCAGGGAATATGACCTTGAAGTGTTAAGATTCTTCATGTTAAGCGCACATTACCGCAATCCTGTTAATTTCAGCCATGACCTTATGGAATCAGCAAAGAACGGATTAGACAGAATCTTAACTGCAGTTGATAATTTAAGACATCTGTCAGAGAATGCCAAAGATGTTCCAATGACAGAGGATGAGAAGAAGATAATAGCTTCTATAGATGACATTTATAAGAAATTCGAAGATTCAATGGATGATGATTTCAATACAGCAGACGCAATATCAGCTATATTTGAACTTGTAAAGCTTGCTAACTCTAATTCAAGCTCAGACAATTCCAAGGAATACATCGATACTCTTATGAAGAAGATTACAACTCTCACAGATATTCTTGGACTTAAGACAGACAAGAAGGAAGAAATGCTTGATGAGGATATAGAGGCACTTATTGCCGAGAGACAGCAGGCAAGAAAAGATAAGAATTTTGCAAGAGCTGATGAAATTCGAGATGAGTTATTAGCAAAGGGAATTGTTCTTAAGGATACAAGAGAGGGCGTAAGATGGAGCAGAGCCTAGATAACGACCTTGTAAAATGCATATATGAAGGTCTGGATATGAAGCATACAGAGCCTTCGCAGTTATCACCTCTTGTTCTTGCATATATCGGGGACAGCATATATGACCTTGTCATTAAGACATGGGTTATAGAGCAGGGCAATATGCAGGTTAATAAGCTTAACAAGAAAACGAGCAGTATTGTTAAGGCAGAATCACAATCTGCCATGATAGGTGTAATAGAGCCAATGCTCAGTGAACATGAGGAAGCTGTGTATAAGAGAGGACGTAATGCAAAGTCATACACATCTGCCAAGAATGCAAGCATTGGAGATTACAGAAGAGCAACGGGTTTTGAGGCTCTTATGGGATATCTGTATCTTAGCGGGCAGTATGAGAGGATGATGGAACTGGTTAAAGCGGGACTGGAAAGCCTTGAGATAAAGTAGAGCCGGTAAAGCAGAATCCATATCTGTAATGGATAACTGGATTCTGCTTTGTTAATATAAGGAGAAATATATGAGATATAATGAATTAACATTTCAGGGGAGAAATGCTGTATTAGAGGCATTCCGCTCTGGTAAAACTATTGATAAGCTTTTTATTCTTGACGGCTGTCAGGATGGACCAATAAAGAGTATTGTCAGAGAAGCAAAGAAAACAGATGCAATTATCAATTATGTTGATAAGGAAAGACTCGACAGACTTGCAGGAACAGGACATCATCAGGGAGTTGTTGCCATTGGCGCAGCTTATGAATATGCAGAGGTTGAGGATATACTTGCAGCAGCTAAGGAAAAGGGAGAAGATCCATTTATATTCATTCTTGATGAGATAGAGGATCCTCACAATCTTGGTGCTATTATAAGAACTGCCAACCTTGCAGGTGCACATGGAGTTATTATTCCTAAGAGAAGAGCTGTCGGACTTACAGCAACTGTAGCTAAGACATCAGCAGGCGCGATTAATTACACACCTGTAGCTAAGGTTACTAATATTTCACAGACAATCGAGGAACTTAAGAAGCAGGGACTCTGGTTTGTATGCGCTGATATGGGCGGGGAGACAATGTATAATCTTAATCTCAAAGGACCTATCGGCCTTGTTATAGGTAATGAGGGCAATGGAGTAAGCCGTCTTGTTAAGGACAAATGTGATTTCATCGCATCAATTCCTATGAAGGGTGATATTGATTCTTTAAATGCCTCAGTTGCAGCAGGTGTTCTTGCATACGAAATAGTCCGTCAGAGACTTAATTAGGGAGTTTTTTTATGAAGCATATGGAAGAGTATCCTGATGAAGAGCTTATTGATATGTACAGGGCAGGTAATGAGCAGGCAATTGAGTACATATTTGAGAGATATAAGTATATAGTGCGAAAGAAAGCAAAAGCCATGTTTCTTGCCGGAGGAGACAGTGATGATTTAATCCAGGAGGGAATGATAGGCCTTTATAAGGCTGTCCGTGACTATGATAAGCAAAAGGATGCTTCTTTCATGACATTTGCAGGAATGTGCATAAACAGGCAGATTCTTAATGCGGTTACAGCTTCTAACAGAAAGAAGAATACACCACTTAATACATATGTTTCTTTTGATGAGCCGGTCAATCCAGAAGATGATTCTCAGGTAAAGCTGGTGGATGTACTAAAGTCTGATAAGGAACAGAATCCGGAAAGACTTTTTATTGATCAGGAAAATGCTGAAAGTTTAGAAGATAAATTATACAGTGTGTTAAGTGATTTTGAAAAAAATGTGCTGGAATTATATATGTCTGGCAAAGATTATATAGCTATTGCGCAGATGCTTGATAAGCCGCCAAAATCTATAGATAATGCTATACAAAGGATAAGGAATAAAGTTGACAAAATAACCAACCTATAATATTATGAATAGGTGTGTTAAGACACATGCTATTGTAGCTCAGGGGTAGAGCACTTCATTGGTAATGAAGAGGTCACGGGTTCAATTCCCGTCAATAGCTTAATTTAATGTTTGTGTTTTTTAAAACAGATTGGAGGACGCTATGGTAAAAGCTATTGTAGGTGCTAACTGGGGTGATGAAGGAAAGGGTAAGATTACTGATATGCTTGCCGAAGAATCAGACATCATCGTAAGATTCCAGGGAGGAGCTAATGCGGGACATACTATTATTAATGATTATGGAAAGTTCGCGCTTCATCTTTTACCTTCTGGAGTTTTCTATAACCATACAACAAGTGTCATTGGCAACGGCGTAGCTCTTAATATTCCATATCTTGTTAAGGAATTAAAGAGCCTTACAGACCGTAATGTACCAATGCCTAAGATTCTTGTATCAGACAGGGCACAGATTCTTATGCCTTATCATGTTGCATTTGATACATATGAAGAAGCAAGACTTGCTGGTAAATCATTTGGTTCTACCAAGTCAGGTATTGCTCCATTCTATTCAGATAAGTATGCTAAGATTGGTTTCCAGGTTAATGAATTATTCGGAGACGAGCAGGAACTTAAGGAAAAGATTGCTAATGTATGTACATTAAAGAATGTTATGCTTGAGCATCTCTATCATCAGCCACTTCTTAATGAAGAAGAGATATTCAATACTCTTATGGAATATAAAGAGATGGTTGAGCCATATGTATGTGATACATCAGCATTTTTACATCAGGCACTTAAAGACGGAAAGAAGATTTTACTTGAGGGTCAGTTAGGTTCTCTTAAGGATACTGACCATGGTATATATCCAATGGTAACTTCATCATCAACATTAGCTCCTTATGGTGCTATTGGTGCTGGTATTCCGGCTGCATCAATTACAGATGTTGTTACAGTTGTTAAGGCATATTCTTCAGCAGTTGGTGCCGGAGCATTTGTAAGCGAAATCTTTGGTGATGAGGCAGATGAACTCAGACGCAGAGGTGGAGACGGTGGTGAATTCGGAGCTACTACAGGACGTCCTAGAAGAATGGGATGGTTCGATGCAGTTGCTACACGTTATGGCGTAAGAATGCAGGGAACAACAGAGGTTGCTCTTACAGTTCTTGATGTACTTGGATATCTTGATGAGATTCCAATGTGTGTTGGATATGAGATAGATGGAAAGATTACTAAGGATTTCCCAACTACTCCACAGCTTGAGAAGGCTAAGCCGGTATTAAAGACTATGCCAGGCTGGAAGTCAGATATCAGAGGAATTACTAACTATGAAGAACTTCCTGTTGAGTGCCGTAACTATATTGAGGCTATTGAGCAGGAAATTGAAGCCCCTATCACAATGGTATCTAATGGCCCTGGAAGACATGAGATTATCCACAGAAAGAGTAAATTTTCTAAATAATAATATTTAACATTACCGTATCTGCAGTACAACAGTTTTGCAGATACGGTCTTTTTATAGGTAATTGAAGGTAAATCCCTCTCCTCACCTGAGGGGAATGTGCTTACAATAAGCACATGGATTTTGCTTCGCAAAACAAGGAGGGAAATATGAAGTTTAATAAATATTTTGACCACACTGACTTAAAGCCGGAAGCGACTAAGGATGATATACGTACATTATGTGAAGAAGCAAAAAAGTATAATTTTGCATCAGTATGCGTTAATGGAATATATACAGCATTTGCAAAAGAATGTCTTTCCGGAAGTGATGTTAAGACATGTGTTGTTGTTGGATTTCCGCTGGGAGCTATGAGTACAGACGTAAAGGCTTATGAGACTAAGAAAGCCGTAGAAGATGGTGCGGATGAGATTGATATGGTTATTCCTGTAGGACTTCTTAAAGCAGGTGAATATGATGCTGTGTATGAGGATATTAAGGCAGTAAGGGATGCATGTGCAGGAAAAGCTTTAAAGGTTATATTCGAGAACTGTCTTCTGACTGATGAGGAGAAGATTAAGGCGTGCGAACTGTCTGTTAAGGCAGGAGCTGATTATGTCAAGACTTCAACAGGATTCTCTACAGGAGGTGCAACAATAAGTGATGTTGCACTTATGAAAGCCCATGTGGAAGGAAAGTGTAAGGTTAAAGCGGCAGGCGGAATAAGAGATTACAACACAGCAGCTGCCATGATAGATGCCGGAGCTGACAGGCTTGGAACAAGCGCTACAATTAAGATTATGGAAGGAAGGCAGTAAAATTACTGCTTATTCCTTCCTGAAAGAATCTTGTATACAAGTGTCATTGCATATATTACAACAGGAAATACAATGTCTGTGAAGAGCAGACCTGTAAATACTTTATGACATGCCTCATTGTCTATGAATGCAAGTATTAAAGTGGCGATTATCATTATGCCCCAGAGTATGACTGCAGTTAATGCAGCAAATCGTTTTAATCGTTTCATGAATAAGACCTCCAATGTCAGATACTTAATAATATACATTACATTGGCATGCCGCTCAAGTTATTTATAAAAATGTTGCGTAACAGATAAAAAATGTTATAATTAAATGAGGCATGGAGGCCGATGTAACTATTAGGAAACAGAATCAATAGACAAGGAGGTATGCATATGTCAATTAATGCTTATAATGCCAGTACAATATCAGCATTGTTCGCAGGACTCAATAATTCGTCTAGTGGAACATCATTGTCATATGGCATTGATTTTACAACTTATAATTCAATAAAGAATGGCTCTTATAGCAAACTGATGAGGAAGTATTACAGCAATAAGGCTTCTGAATCAACGGATGGTGCGACTGCCAATAAGAATACCGGTAAGGTACAGAGTATTGATATACAGAAGAATAATGCGACGGTAAACAGAGACAACGCAGCATCACTTGTGGATTCAGCATCAGAACTTAAGAAGTACTCTCTGTGGTCTAAAGTTGATAAGACAGATAAAGATGGCAATACAGCTAAAGAATATGATACTGATAAGATTGCAAAGGCAGTATCTTCATTTGTTAAGAATTATAATTCTTTAGTATCATCTACAGCAGATTCTTCAAGCAGATATGTGCTTAACAGTGCATCTAATATGGTGAATTATACAAGGGTTAATGCTGATCTTCTTAAGAAGATTGGTATATCTGTCGGCTCAGATAATAAGCTGACGGTAGACGAGGATAAGTTAAAGGCTTCAGATATGGCTGTGGTTAAGTCGGTATTCAAGGATTCCGGCTCATTTGGACAGACAATATCTGCCAAGGCTTCAACTATATATGGTAATGCAGTATCACAGTTATCAGAATTATCTACTAAGAATTCTTATACATCTAATGGACTGTATTCATACTCATCTGGTTATACATACAACCAGTACACATAATTAATATTTTGAAAGGTAACAATCAGACATGGCATTATTAGAAACATGGAGAAAACTCGCATACGAGACAGAGATGGATCAGAAGAACGCTTCAGAATTCTGGGGTTCATATTTTAATCAGGAGAAGGCTATTTATGAGCAGATTCTCGCAGATTCTGATACAGTAGTTAAAGGAACTGTTAAGGAATTAGCAGAGAAGTTTGGAGTAGAAGTACTTCTTATGACAGGATTCCTTGATGGTATCAATGACAGCTTAAAGACTCCTAATCCAATTGAAACTATGGATGAGAATACAGAAGTTAGTCTCGATTATGACAAGGAAAAACTTTATTACAACATGGTAGGCTGCAAGGCTGACTGGCTTTATGAATTGCCACAGTGGGATAACCTTCTTGATGAGCAGACAAGAAAAGACCTTTACAAGAAGCAGAAGCTTTCTGGAACTGTTGTTAAGGGCAAGAAAATCGGAAGAAATGATCCGTGCCCATGCGGAAGTGGAAAGAAATATAAGCAGTGCTGTGGAAAGAATGCATAGCTTTTAAACACTAAGACCTGCCAGATAATGGCAGGTCATTTTAATGTTAAGTACAGGAATGATAAGAGGTAATTATAATGGATGCATATACAGGCTTTGCATATGTTTATGATGAGTATATGGATAATATTCCATATGAGGAATGGGGGCAGTACATGATTGCTCTCCTTAAGGAAAATGGTGTGTCAGGTGATTCATCAGTGCTTGAATTGGGCTGTGGAACAGGAACTGTTACAAGAATGCTTGCTAAGGAAGGCTATGACTGTGTTGGACTTGATATGTCTGAGGATATGCTGTCTATAGCTTCTGAGAAAACATTTGAAGAGGGTTCGCAGGTTATATATACATGTCAGGATATGAGGGATTTTGAAGTGCCTTATGAAGTAGACGGTATGATAAGTATAGGGGATTCCATGAATTATATTACATCTGTTCCTGACCTTGAAAGTGTATTTGCATGTGTTAGTGAGAACCTTAAAAAAGGCGGTGTATTTATATTTGATTTAAAGACAATACATTTCTTCAGGGATATACTTGCTGAGAATACATATGCTGAGAACAGGGAAGATTCTGCATTTATATGGGACAACTATTATGATGAGAAAGAACGCAATAATGAATATGAGCTTGCTGTGTTTGTTAAGAATGAGGATGGTACATTTGACAGATTTGAAGAACAGCACTATCAGCATGGCTTTACTATAGATGAGGTTACAGGTGCAGTTAATAAGGCTGGACTTACCGTGAAAAATGTGTATAATGCATTTACTAAGGATATGCCTGACGATAAGTCGGAAAGATTATATTTTGTGATTGAGAAATAATAAGGAGATAATTATGGGTGATTATATTGTTAGAGCCACAGCAGCAGGTGGCCAGGTAAGAGCATTTGCCACTACAACGAAAGGGCTTGTTGAAGAAGCAAAAGAAAGACATAACATGAGTCCTATCGCAACTGTTGCACTTGGAAGACTTCTTACAGGTGGTGCGATGATGGGCGCAATGATGAAGAATGATGCGGATATTCTTACTGTACAGATTAAGGGCAATGGTCCAATCGGAAGTATGACAGTTACAGCTAATCCTAAGGGGGAGGTTAAGGGATTTGTTGGCAATCCACAGGTTATGCTTCCACTTAAGGATGGAAAGCTTGATATTGCGGATGCGGTAGGAATTGGTGTATTAAGTGTAATTAAGGATATTGGACTTAAAGAGCCATATGTTGGTGATACTATTCTTATCACAAGTGAGATTGCAGATGACCTTACTTATTATTTTGCTAACAGTGAGCAGGTTCCATCTTCTGTAGGACTTGGCGTTCTTATGAATAAGGATAATACTGTTGAGCAGGCTGGAGGATTTATTATCCAGCTTATGCCGGGAGCAACGGATGAATTTATAGATAAGCTTGAGGCTAGAATTAAGGAGATTAAGTCTGTTACAGCCATGCTGGAGGAAGGAATGACTCCTGAACAGATTCTGGAACATATTCTTGGGGATATGGAGCTTGATATTCTTGACACTATTCCAACAAAGTTTTACTGTAACTGTTCTAAGGACAGAGTGAGCAAAGCTGTTATCAGTGTAGGAAAAGAAGAAATACAGAAGATGATTGATGATGGTGAGCCAATTGAGGTTAATTGTCACTTCTGTAATTCACATTATACATTTACAGTTGATGAGCTTAAGGAAATGTATGACTGCTGTACAAGATAAATCTCAGGCGTATGGAGGTACACATGAATAATATTATACTTATAGGCATGCCGGGAAGCGGAAAAAGTTCACTTGGAGTAGTGCTTGCCAAGAAGATAGGATTTGGATTCATTGATTCAGATCTTGTTATTCAGCAAAGAGAGGGAATGACTCTTGAAAGGATAATTGAAAAGCACGGAGATGCAGGATTCATACAGATTGAAAATGAAGTGAATTGTTCCATCAGTCCACACCACACGGTTATTGCAACAGGTGGGAGTGCTGTATATGGAAAAGAGGCAATGGAACATTTTAAGGATATTGGTACTGTGGTTTATCTTGAACTTCCACCAGAATCACTTGAGGAGAGACTTGGAAGTCTTAAAGAACGTGGGGTTGTGTCTAATGGAAAGACAACTGTGGAAGAGATATATGCTGACAGGGCCGCACTTTATAAGAAATATGCAGACATTACGCTTAATGAGCAGGGAAAGCAGATAAGAGAAACTGTGGAGATGCTGTATGATATTATAATGAATAAAGACCAGTATAATTAAACAACTGGTTGAACTATGTAAGAATTTAGGGTACAATAATCTTTACCTTTTAAATACGAAAACAAGGAGGATTAACATGGAAAACGAAGCTCTTTCTAAGAACTTTATTGAGCAGATTATAGATAAGGATATTGAGAGTGGCCATTGCAAGAAGGTCATTACAAGATTTCCACCAGAACCTAATGGATATCTTCATATTGGACATGCCAAGTCTATATTATTAAATTATGGACTTGCAAAGGAATATGGCGGACAGTTTAATATGAGATTTGATGATACTAATCCTACTAAGGAAAAGGTTGAATTCGTAGACTCTATTAAGGCAGATGTTGAATGGCTTGGAGCAGAGTGGAACGGAGACGTCCTTTTTGCATCAGATTATTTTCCACAGATGTATGAAGCAGCTGTAAAACTTATCAAGAAGGGAAAAGCTTATGTAGATGATTTATCTGCGGAGGAGATTAGAAAGTACAGAGGAACTCTTACTGAACCAGGTAAGGAAAGTCCTTATAGAAACCGTTCTGTAGAAGAGAATCTTCAGCTTTTTGAGGAGATGAAGGAAGGAAAATATGCAGACGGAACGAAGGTTTTAAGAGCTAAGATTGATATGGCATCTCCTAATATTAATATGAGAGATCCTGTTATTTACAGAGTTGCACATATGACACACCACAGAACAGGAGATCAGTGGTGCATATATCCGATGTATGATTTTGCACATCCTATTGAGGATGCAGTAGAGGGAATTACACATTCTATATGTACACTTGAATTTGAGGATCACAGACCTCTTTATGACTGGGTTGTAATTGAGACCGGTTATAAGACATCTCCAGAGGAGAATCCTAAGCAGATTGAATTTGCAAAGTTATATCTTACTAATGTTGTAACAGGTAAGAGATATATTAAGAAGCTTGTAGAAGATGGAATTGTTGACGGATGGGATGATCCAAGACTTGTATCTATTGCAGCTTTAAGAAGAAGAGGATTTACTCCTGAAGCTATTAAGATGTTCGTTGAGCTTGTTGGTGTTACTAAGGCACAGGGTTCAGTTGAATATCCAATGCTTGAATATTGTATAAGAGAAGATTTAAAGCTTAAGGTTAAGAGAATGATGGCTGTTCTTGATCCTGTTAAGCTTGTCATTGATAATTATCCTGAAGGCCAGGTTGAATATATGGAAGTGGCTAATAATCAGGAAAATCCAGAGATGGGAACAAGAAAAGTTCCATTTACAAAGGAACTTTATATTGAGAGAGAGGATTTCATGGAAGAGCCTCCTAAGAAATATTTCAGACTTTTCCCTGGTAATGAAGTGCGTCTTATGAATGCATATTTTGTTACATGTACTGACTATGTCAAGGATGAGAATGGAAAGGTTATAGAAGTACATTGTACTTATGATCCTGAGACTAGGGGTGGAAATTTCACAGGCCGTAAGGTTAAGGGAACAATACACTGGGTTTCTGCTACAGAAGGCTGTAAAGCTGAAGTCAGATTATACGAGAATATCGTAGATGAAGAAAAGGGCGTTTATAACGAAGAAGATGGTTCTATGAATATCAATCCGAACTCTAAGATTGTTCTTACAGAGTGTTATCTTGAACCAGAGCTTATGAAAGCTGTAAGTGAAGATAAGTTCCAGTTTGTAAGAAATGGCTATTTCTGCGTTGATAATAAAGATTCAGAACAGGGTAAGCCTATATTTAACAGGATAGTTTCACTTAAGAGTTCATTCAAATTACAGAAATAGTGAGGTTATCCTGATGGAAGGTATTGGACAAAAGAAGGAAACAGATTATATTTTTGATAAGACAATCAAATGTGATGTATGTGGGAAGGAATTTAAAACAAAGCAGGTAAGAACCGGAAAAGCAAGATTTATTGGGACAGATGATATATTAAAGCCTCTATATGAAGGAATTGATACATGTAAATATGATATAATAATGTGCCCACATTGTGGCTATGCAGCCAGTTTACGTTTGTTTGGACATCATACTGAAAAACAGAGGCAGGCTGTAAGGGACAATGTGTCTTCAAGATTTACTGCAAAGGAGCCGGAAACAGAAACTTACAGCTATGAGAGAGCTGTGAAACGATGCAAGATGGCGATGCTTACAGAGATGGTGACAGGTGGCAAGATAAGTGAGAGTGCATATCTTTGCTTAAAGCTGGCGTGGATATATCGTGGGGAGATACAAGAGGCAAAGGCTAATGGAGCAGCACAAGAACGTATAAGTATGTATGAGAAATATGAAAAAGAGTATCTGGAAGATGCATACAGAGGTTTTAAACAGGCAAGAGAGACTGAATATCCTCCAATAGCGGGAATGGACGAGAATACGATAACATATCTGCTCACAAGCATTGGAATCCATTGTGGAAAGATAGATGAGGCAAGAAGATATGGTTCTGCTTTGCTTATATCCAGAACAGCCAGCATGAAATTAAAAAATAAAACAAGAGATGTATTGGAGACTATTAAAAAGAATTAGCACTAAAGGGGCGTATAATCATTATGAACAGGGTTAAAGCTTTTGTACAGAAGATATGGACCTATGATCTGGTTCACACAGCAGTTTATTCTATTGTTCTTGAACTAATAGTTGAATGTTTTAACAGAAGAGGAATAATGGGACTTGCATTTCCATTTATGCATCCAATTATTTTTATATACAATACACTTATAATAATGACAAGCATGGCACTTGCATTATTTTTTAGGAGAAGAATGTTTGTGTATAGTGTGGTTTCTGTTTTTTGGATTGGATTGGCACTTACTAATTTTATAATACTTTCTTCAAGAAAAACGCCATTTACGGCGATGGATTTTTATCTTATAAAAGATGCTATAAAGGTTGCGGGATTATATGTGAGTGTTATACAGATTATTCTTATTGCATTACTGGTTATAGCGGTTATTGCAGGACTTGTTTTTCTGTGGCGGAAAGCCCCAAAACTTGAAGTGACAATTAAGAAAACAAAGTTTGTTGCATATGCAGCAGTACAGATGATACTTGTATTTCTTGCAGCATACGGAATGGGAATTACTCTTCTGTTTACAGGAGCTGTTGAAGGTCACTTTGGTAATCTTGCCCAGGCATATAAGAAATACGGATTCAGTCACTGCTTTGTGAGCAGTGTGCTTGACCGGGGAATTAAGAAATCAGGAGATTATTCTGAAGAATATATGGATTCACTTAAGAATGATCTTGATAATGTTGATGTTGAAGCGAGTGAAAAGACTCCTAATATTATATTTGTCCAACTGGAGTCTTTTTTTGATCCTACACATGTAAAAGGAATAACTTTATCAGAGAATCCGCTGCCTAATTATCAAAAACTTATATCTGAATGTTCTTCAGGATATCTCTCAGTTCCATGCTTTGGAGCAGGAACATGTAATACAGAGTTTGAAGTACAGACAGGAATTAATATTGATGATTTTGGACCAGGTGAATATCCATATAGAACAATTATGAAATCCAAGGTATGTGAGTCTATGGCCTATGACCTTAAGAAACTTGGTTATTCAACTCATGCAATACACAATAATGATGGAACATTCTATGATAGAAATCTGGTGTTTTCACATCTGGGATATGAAACATTTACTTCAATTGAATATATGGATGGGTTTGAAGAAACGCCTATGGGATGGGCTAAGGATTATATTCTTACAGGAGAGATTACTAAGGCACTTGATTCAACAGCTGGAACTGACTATGTGTTTACAATATCTGTACAGGGACATGGTGATTATCCATCTACACCAATGGAAGGATACACACCAGAGATTAAAGTGACTAACTTTCCAGTTGCAGAACAGCAGACATCATTTGAATATTATGTAAACCAGATTCATGAGATGGATAAGTTCATAGGTGAGCTTATACAGTCTTTATCAGAGAGAGATGAAGAAACTGTACTTGTGCTTTATGGAGATCATTTACCTACATTTGATTTTACAGATGAAATGCTTACTAACGGAGATAAATTCCAGACACAGTATGTAATCTGGAGTAACTTTGATATGGACAGACAGGAAAAGAATATTCAGGCATATCAGTTGTCTGCGTATGTAATGCAAAGACTTGGTATATCTGAGGGATATATCATGAAATATCATCAGTCAAAGCAGAAACTTCCAGAAGATGAGTATTTGAAGAATCTCAAAATTCTGGAATATGACATTCTGTATGGTAAAAAGGAAATTTATGGTGGAGAAACACCATATGAGGCTACAAATCTTAAGATGGGTATTGATGATATTGAGATAACAGATGTCTATAATTATAATGATACGGTGTTTATTGAGGGCAGCAGTTTTAACGATTACAGTTGTGTTCTGATTAACGGGAAAGAATATACCACGGAAAAGGTGAGTGACCGTCTTTTAAGAGTTAATGGTATTAATGTAAAGAAGGACGATGTAGTTGTTGTTGCACAGAAGGGCGATGATAAAGTTGAACTCAGCCGTACAACTTTTACAGTAAAGCAACAGAGTAAGAAAAACGCACAACAACAGTAAATGTGCTATCTTTAATTGACAGCGGGTACCTGAAATGGTAATATTAGTAAGGTGTTTCAAACATCAAGATTTTTTTTGGAGGTACTTGAAATGAAGGGTACAGTTAAATGGTTCAACAACCAGAAGGGTTACGGCTTTATCAGTGATGAGTCAGGAAAGGATGTATTTGTACATTACTCTGGACTTAACATGGAAGGCTTCAAGTCTTTAGAGGAAGGCGCTCAGGTTGAGTTTGATGTAACAGATGGCGCAAAGGGTCCTCAGGCTACTAACGTAACAAAATTATAATCGGTTGTTTTTCAGTGTGCCTTTTTTATATTATATATAGAAAGATATATTGTAACACAATAGGATTATGGGGGCGGTCACAATTAATATTGGACCGCCTTTTTTGATAATATAATCTGGAGGTTTTATGGAGAATTTAAATATTAATTATGACAAGACAGTGAGTAATGCAACTGTCAGTATGATATCAGCAGGCGCAATACTTGTTATATCTGTTCTGATAGTTCTTCTTGTGTTGGTAATTAAGAGATGGAAGGGAAGATTTATACCTTTGGCATTAGGTGTTCTTTCGTATGTTGTATTTGGGTTTATGTTTTCACAGCTTTTGATGAGTGTTCTTTCGCTTATACCTAATGTTGATCAGTCATTTACGTATAATACCAATGCATATGTGGTTATATATAATATTCTGCTTGCAGCAGGGTTTGGTATTGCAAGATGGTTTACGGCAAAGATGATGACTGACAGATATAACAGAACAGGGGACGTGCTTATGGCAGGAACGGGTCTTGCAATTGGAGATACCGTTATTACTTATGCATTGTCAATGTTTACATTTTTTGTATATGCACAGGCAATATCAGCTAATGGATTAGAAAAATTCATCTCGGATATGTTTAACAGCGGAATGGCTGAGAGTGATGTAATTACATTATATACTTCAAATGTATCACAGCTGATTGATTCGCCTGCGATTTTGTGGTTTTTAATGGCTGTATCTGCGGTTCTTGATATTGCACTTAATATAATGCTGTTTATGGTTGTATATGGCGTAGTAAAGAAACAGGTTAATTATATGTATGCATATTATGCGATAATTGCACAGTTTGTTTCTAATATAATGTTCCAGTTATATAATGCATTTTCACTTACTAATATTATTGTTTTGTTTATTGTTAAGCTTGTGATTGTGGGAGGAATAGCTTTATTTATCAAGCAATTCATTATGAAGGAGATAAAATACTCAAATGACTGATGTGAAAAAAGGACTAACAGCAGATGAAGTAGAGCAGTTAACAAATGATGGCATGGTCAATGTGTCAGTTGGAAAACAATCCAAGACCATTGGCCAGATTGTTGCGGGCAATGTATTTACATATTTCAACCTGATATTTGCTGTATTTGCTGTTCTTCTGGCTTTTGTGAGGTCATATAATAATATGACATTTCTTCCAGTAATTATTTCTAATATGTTTATTGGAATAATTCAGGAGATAAGAGCTAAGAAGGTTCTTGATAAACTTACGGTGGTTAATGCACCTAAGACATCGGTTATAAGAGATGGACAATTACATACTGTAGCTTCGGAGACTCTGGTTAAGGGAGATTTGTGCGTATTTTCAGCTGGAAACCAGCTGAGTGCAGATGCAATTCTTGTTGATGGGTTTGTTCGTGTCAATGAATCATTAGTTACTGGTGAGTCTGACGAGGTTGTCAAGAATGCCGGGGATATATTACTCTCCGGCAGTTTTATTGTGTCAGGAGAATGTAAGGCTGTGCTTACAAATGTCGGTCTTGACGCATATGCAGCAAAGCTTGCAATAGAAGCAAAGGCAGGACGAAAGAAACACAAAACAGATATGATGCAATCTCTTGATAAGCTTGTTAAGACAATCGGTGTCCTTATAATACCTATAGGAGCAGGACTGTTTTTACAGAGCAGATTTGCAGTCGGGGGCTCAATAAAGAGCAGTATAGATTCAATGGTAGCCTCACTTGTCGGAATGATTCCAGAAGGGCTGTATCTGCTTGCAAGTGTTGCACTGGTTGTCAGTGTTATGAGACTTGGAAAGAAGAATGTTATTGTACATGAGATGAACTGTGTAGAAACACTGGCGAGAGTTAATGTATTGTGTGTTGATAAAACCGGAACAATAACCAGACCAGATATGTCAGTTACCCATGTTGAAATATTGGATTACACAGATGGTTACGGAAAGCATACTGATTACCATGAAACAGAGAGAATTATAAAAAATGTAGTGGCAGCAATCAGTTCTGACAATGCAACAATGGAAGCAATACATTCGTATTATGGAATTGAAGAAGAATGTGAATGTGACCAGGTATTTCCATTTTCTTCTCAGAATAAATACAGTGGTGCAAGATATGGAAAAGATGTATATCTGTTAGGCGCACCTGAATATCTGCTTCTTGATTCATATCCTGATTATAGGAATATTATTGATAAGTATTCATGCAATGGAGAGAGAATTGTCGTGTTTGGGCTGGCAAATGAGCAGATAACAGGAGAGGCTGTCACAAAGGCGATAACTCCTATGGCTTTTATAATACTTGAGAATGAGATAAGAGAAACGGCAAAAGAAACATTTGAATATTTTAAAAAGCAGGGGGTCGCAATTAAAGTTATATCTGGAGATAATCCGCTGACTGCATCAAAGGTTGCAATACGGGCAGGGATAGATGATGCCACATATTACATAGATGCGACTACACTTAAAACGGATAAGGATATAGCAGATGCGGTTCAGAAATATACTGTTTTTGGAAGAGTTATTCCGGAGCAGAAGAAAAAGATTATAGAAGCATTTAAGATGGCAGGCAATGTTGTCGCAATGACAGGTGACGGGGTCAATGATGTACTTGCATTAAAATGTGCTGACTGTAGTGTTGCAATGGCATCAGGAAGTGAGGCTGCCAGCAATGCAGCACAGATAGTTCTTCTGGACTCTGATTTTTCAAAGATGCCGGATGTTGTTGGAGAAGGAAGAAGGGTTGTCAATAATATTAAGCGTTCAGCATCGCTGTTTCTTGCAAAGAATATATTCTCAATGCTGCTTACGATATTTACACTTATATCAGTTAATCTGTATCCTTTATATCCGACCCAGTTATCATTCTTAGGAATATTTACAATAGGTGTACCGGCTTTCTTTCTGGCATTACAGCCTAATAAGAGTCTTATAAAGGGTGATTTCCTGCTAAATGTAGTACTAAAGGCGTTGCCTACAGGTCTGACGGATTTTATTGTAGTTACGATTATAACAATATATGGCAATTGCACAGGTGCACCACATGAGCAGACAGCGACTGCAGCAACACTTGTGCTTCTTACCGTGGGCATGGCAGCACTGGTAAGAGTATGTAAGCCATTCGATATAATAAGAGTATGTGTATGCGTTGCAATGGCATGCGGAATTGTATTTTCAATGATATTTTTACGCTCATTATTTGCAATGGTTGTATTAAAGGGGCTGGCACTTAATCTTACTGTTATGATGATGGTTCTGTCGCTGCCTCTGTACAGATATGTATGCAGGATGACGGCATGGCTGATAGATTTCTTTGAGAACCATAACCGTCATTTCAGACACCTGCTTAAAGGCTGATATATTAAAAATGTATTACTGCTTATTTAGAGCTTTTTCAGAGAATTCAGTTGTTACAAGGCTGCTGTAAGGAACTGGAGATTTAAGCTCACCAGCCTGCGTAAGAATGTCCTGTAAAAGATTAAAACTGTCTTCGGTGAATACAGTAGAGGTTTTCCATGTATCCTGTGATTTATATCTTTCAACAATTGCGGTTATTGTTGCAATATCGGTTTCTTTAAACTGAGGTGCAATGATGGCCGCAATTTCTGCTGATGAATGTGTATTGACATAATCAAGCCCCTTCTGTGTAGCGTTAGTGAATTTCTGGATTACATCAGGATTTTTCTTGATATAGCTTTTCTTTGCACAATATGCTGTGTAAGGAACATAGCCGCTTTCTACACCGAGCGAGGCGATAACGTGGCCTTCACCCTGCTGTTCAAGTAAAGTTGCAGAAGGCTCAAATTCAACTGTGTAATCACCTATTCCAGATGTGAATGCGGCAGAAGTTGAACCAAAATCAACATTCTGAAGGATTTCAAGGTCTGTTTCAGGGTTAATATTATTCTTTTTCAGAATATATTCAAATAACATCTGGGGCATACCGCCGGCTCTGCCGCCGATAACAGTTTTTCCTTTAAGTTCAGACCAGTCAAAATTATCATTGGATTCTCTTCCTACAAGGAAATTGCCAGCACGCTGTGTAAGTCCGGCAAAGTTGACAGCATAGTCATCAGAGCCTTCGGCATATACATAGATTGATGATTCAGAACCCATGAATCCAATATCTGCATCACCGGATATTAAGGCTGTCATTACTTTGTCAGCACCAAAACCATTAGTTACGGTAAGCTCAAGCCCTTCGTCGGCAAAATATCCATTCTCAATGGCGACATATTGTGGTGCATAGAATATAGAGTGTGTAACTTCGCAGAGAGTGATTTTTTTAACGGAATTGTCTGCATTTTCTTTGTTGCAGGCTGTCATTGGAAATGTTGTGACCAGTATGATGGTCATAATAATAAATAATGATATATATTTGCTGAAATTCTTCAATGAAATTCTCCGTTGTAGCTGCTTTTATTGTTATAGTATTATTTTTCTGTAATTTTGTTCCACAAAAGTAATAAAAAGATTGTCATTTAATGAGAAATTATGGTATCATAATAGAAAATTACAGTGTAGATAATTTAATATCTGTATATGGAGGCGCGTTATGTTTAGAAAGAATAAAACAACAGCTAAAGCAGCGTCAGGTAATGATTTGAATACATTGCTTGATGTATTTGATAAGATAATATCTGGTGAGATATCGCATACAGGTGAATCACCGGCTGATATAACACTTTTTGAAAATCCTGAGGTTGCCAATAAGTTTAATGAAGTTGTTGAGACTTATAAGAGATTCAATAATAATTTCGTAATGAGACTTAATGAGGCTATGGAGTCAATTGGCGATAATTCATATGTAAAGAATATGATGGATGAGGTGCAGTCACAGGCTCAGGCTATTGGTGCTATGGGAGAGTCAGGACATAATCTTGAAGAATCTATTAACCACATTAATGTTGCCATGGCTGATATTAAGGACAATACTCATGAGATGCTTGCTGCTACACAGAACAGTACAGCTAATATGAATGAGAGTATTAAGGTTGTTAATGAGTCATCAGAAAAGATTTCGGATATTAACAGACAGGTACAGGAATTTCAGGACAAGATTCATAAGATTGGAGAGATTGTTGATATTGTGAAGAAGGTTGCAAGCCAGAGTAATCTGTTAGCTCTCAATGCTTCTATTGAGGCTGCAAGAGCAGGAGAGGCAGGAAAAGGTTTTGCAGTTGTTGCTGATCAGGTAAGACAGTTATCAAGCAGTACATCAGAATCTGCTGATGATATTGTTAATTATGTAAGGGAACTCAATGATGATATTGGAAGATTGGCAGTATCCATGGATGATACAACTGTTAAGCTTTCAGAAGGTAATTCAAAGGTTGAAGAATCACTTTCAGATATTGAAAGAATGAATAACCAGATGGTTGCAATTAATGATGCTGTTAACGGAATATTCGCAGATATTGATACACAGTCATCTATTACTACAGAATTTGCCAAGCAGGTAGACAGTATTGCGGCAAGCTATGATAAGTTATCTGATAACTGTATGGCTACAGGTACTCATATCTATAAGATTGGCAGATATATTGATACTGCAAGAAGTGATATGTTCAGGTCATTCTCTAATGTTACAACACAGGATATGATAAGAATATTCCAGATTGACCACTTTATCCTTATGTGGAGAGTATATAATAATGCTGTTGGATTTGAAACTCTTAAGGTTACACAGCTTAACAATCCGGATGGATGTAAGTTAGGTAAGTGGATGAAAGCACAGACAGATACGCGTATTACAGGAAGCAGACAGTTTAAGGATCTTGATGCGGCACACAGACAGATTCATAAATATGCTGTTGATTCTTGGAACGCCAAGGAGTCTGGTAATGTAGAACTTGCACTTGAATACTTCCAGAAGTGCTATGATGCATTTGGTGTATATAGTAATAAGATAGAAGAGTTCAAGAGCTATATGAGAACAATTGGTTATACTGATGAAACTGAAAAAGTGACTTTCAGAAAGTAATTAAAGTGAATGGTCTCCTATGGTGAAGCATAGGAGACTTATTTTAATGTAAGAAGGAATAGAGTGGTTTAGATAATTATAAGGAGATAGCAAACAGAGTATGGAAGAATATAAAGAAAAAGCAAAGGAAATTATGGTTATAGGCCATAAAAATCCTGACACAGATTCAATATGTTCGGCAATATGTTATGCTGATTTAAAGAATAAGATAACCGGAACAGATAATTATGTGCCTAAGCGGGCGGGACATCTTAATGAGGAAACTCATTTTGTACTGAACAGATTCGGTGTAGAGGCTCCGGAATATATTAAAGATGTACGTCCACAGGTAATGAACATAGAGATAAGACACACAGAGGGAATAGACAGAGAGATTTCGGTGCGTAATGCGTGGAAACTGATGGATTCACTTAATGTTGTAACACTTCCTATAACAGAAGGCAGAAAACTTACAGGCCTTGTTTCGATTGATGACATTGCCAAATCGTATTTTGAAACATTTGATAACAGAGTATTGTCGAATGCTAAGACAAGTTTTGCTAATATTGTTGAAACACTTGGGGGAAGAGTAATTACAGGTGATGAAAGCGAGATATTTGACAAAGGAAAGATGCTTATTGCAGCGGCTAATCCTGATATGATGGAGAGCATGATTGATGAGGGGGATATTGTAATTCTTGGTAACAGATACGAATCACAGCTCTGTGCAATAGAGATGGAGGCAAAATGTCTTATAATATGTGAGGGAGCAAAGGTATCCAATACAATTGCCAAGATTGCAAAGAGCCATAACTGTATTATTATTGAAACTGATTATGATACATATACTGTTGCAAGGCTTATGAATCAGGCAATTCCGGTTGGATTCTTTATGACACCAAGAGACAGAATTGTATGTTTCAAGACAACAGATTATGTTGAAGATATTCAGGAGATTATGACTAAGAAAAGGTTCAGGGATTTCCCTATAGAGGATGAAAACGGTAATTATGTAGGAACTATTTCAAGAAGAAATCTCCTTCGTTCAGGCAGAAAGAAAGTTATTCTTGTTGATCACAATGAGAAGAACCAGGCAGTCAATGGAATTGAAGATACAGAGATTCTTGAGATAATTGACCATCACAGATTAGGACCTATACAGACAATCACACCTGTATTTTTCAGAAATCAGCCTCTTGGCTGTACGGGAACAATTATTTATAAGATGTATCAGGAGACAGGAATTAGTATAGAGCCTGTTATAGCCGGGCTGATGTGTTCGGCAATTATATCGGATACATTAATATTCAAATCTCCAACATGCACACCTGATGATATAGAAGCGGCAATGGAGCTCGCTGATATTGCAGGAATTGACCCTGAAGTGTACGGAAGACAAATGTTTGGAGCTGGAAGTAATCTTGATGAAAAGACAGACAGAGAAATATTCTATCAGGATTTTAAGAAGTTCGCAATTAATGATGTTACCGTAGGTGTGGGGCAGGTTAATGCAATGGGACCTGAGGATATAGAGAAGATAAAAGCAAAGGAAGTGCCGTTCATAGATACAGTAACAGGTGATGGCGGGCTTGATGTAGTATATTTTCTTATGACAGACATATCAACGGAATGCTCTTATGTACTGTGTTCAGGTAAAAATGCGGATACAATAATGTCACAGGCATTTGGAGTTGACAAACAGCAGGATACATATATACTAAAGAATGTTGTTTCAAGAAAGAAACAGTTCCTCCCGGCCATTATGGAAGCTATGGAGCAGTAGAGAAAATGGAGAATAGTGATGAAGGCATTACGAAAAGATGATTTCTGCTGGTGTAACAGTGGGAAAAAATATTGTGACTGTCACATGGAATTTGATAGAAAATTAGATAATTTCAAGAGAAAGTTTCATAAGGTACCACCAAGAAATATTATAAAGAATGAAGAACAGCTTGCAGGAATGAGAGAAAGCAGCAAGATTAATATTGCTGTGCTTGATTATGTTGCAGAGAATATTCATGCAGGAATGACAACTCAGGATATAGATGATTTGGTATACCAGAAAACAACCGAGATGGGTGGAATACCTGCACCACTTAATTACGAAGGATTTCCAAAGAGTGTGTGTACTTCAATTAATGAGCAGGTATGTCATGGAATACCATCTAAGAATATCCAGCTTCTTGATGGTGATATAATTAATGTTGACTGTTCAACGATATTAAACGGATATTTTTCGGATTCATCAAGAATGTTCTGTATAGGTAATGTTGCACCAGAACATAAGAAGCTGGTGGATGTTGCAAAAGAATGTGTTGAGTTAGGTCTTGCACAGGTTAAGCCATGGGGACATCTTGGAGATGTTGCGGCGGCAATAAATGAACATGCAAAGGCTAATGGATATTCAGTAGTAAGAGAAGTTGGTGGACATGGAATAGGTCTTGAATTTCACGAAACCCCATTTGTAAGTTATGTAATTAAGAAGGGAACAGGAATGGTCATGGCACCGGGCATGGTATTCACAATTGAGCCAATGATAAATGCGGGACTTCCAGACATATATATAGACGAGGGCAACAACTGGACAATATATACAGATGATGATTCGTACTCAGCACAGTGGGAAATAATGGTGCATGTGACTGAGGACGGATATGAGGTTATGAGCTACTAAAAGTTTGTGTATATTCGCAGATGAACACAAACAATAAAACAGACACAACACATCCGTCCTGACAGGACATACAACAATAAGTGAAAAGCTCCATATACTGTAGTGATACATGTATATGGAGCTTATTTTATGATGATGACACAACAGGTTCCGGCGATGTGCTATGTACCGTGGCAGCGTTGGGATGAATTATATGAGCCTTCGCGGGCAATTATGCGGGGAACTATGTTTCCTGTACTTGATAAACCATTTACAGGAGGCAGGTCATGAATTGTTGTAATAATATTAGAAATGAAAAAGCTATGATTATGAAGAATATTTATGAGCTTGGCTTTGCACTTGTTGAAACTATGCTTTATCTTGATACCCATCCGGATGATGCAGCAGCTATTGAATATTATGCAGAGATTAAGGATAAATATGTACAGTTTATGAAAAAATATTCAGATTATTATGGACCTCTCAGCATGGAATATATGGTAAATGACAACTACTGGATGTGGGTGGCAACACCTATGCCATGGGAATATAAGGGAGGTATGTAATATGTGGAATTATGAAAAGAGACTTCAGTATCCGATTAATATAAAGAATTGTAATCCTACGCTGGCAGCAATGATTATTTCGCAGTATGGTGGACCAGATGGTGAGCTTGGAGCATCAATGAGATATCTTTCACAGAGATATTCCATGCCATACAGGGAGGTTGCCGGATTGCTGACTGATATAGGCACGGAAGAACTTGGCCATCTTGAAATGGTCAGTACAATGGTTCATCAGCTAACAAGAAATCTTACAATGGAACAGATAAAAGGAACTCCGTTTGAGGCATATTATGTTGATCATACGGTTGGAGTATGGCCGCAGGCTGCAGGAGGTGTACCTTTCTGCGCAATTGAATTCCAGTCAAAGGGGGATGCAATAACTGATATTGCAGAGGATATGGCAGCCGAGCAGAAAGCAAGGAGTACTTATGATAATCTGTTAAGACTCTGCCGTGATGATCCGGATGTGTATGAACCGCTGAAGTTTTTAAGAGAAAGAGAAGTTGTGCATTTTCAGAGATTCGGAGAAGCTATGTCGATTATACAGAGCAAGCTGGATTCTAAGAACTTCTATGCATATAACCCGGAATTTAAAAAATAATAAATAGAATGATATTAATAAAATATTATGATAGAATACATTTATAAAAGACTGATTAAAGGAGTACTTATGAAAGAGAAGATATATACTATACCTGTTAATGATGCATTTTCATCAGACTGTGAATGTCCGATTTGTTCAATGTATAAGGCACTGGAGGATGATGCAGTAAGCTATACAATGGGACCTAGTTATATGGAAGATGATATAAGGGCTGTGACTGATAAAAAGGGTTTCTGTCAGAAACATTTAAAGAAAGTGTATGACTGTGAGAACAGACTTGGCTTTGCACTTGTCATGAAGACACATCTTGATAGGGTGATTAATGATATTGAAAGTCTGCAAGATGGAAAAGTGGCAGGAAAGTCTATGTTTAAGAAAGCAGATAAACCGGCTGTGACAACGTATACTGAACAGCTTGAAGGCACATGCTTTGTATGTGAAAGGATTGATAACACATTTAAGAGATATCTGGACACTATATTTCATATGTATAAGCATGATAGTGATTTCAGGGGAAAGTATAAAGCATGTAAGGGATTCTGTACGAAGCATTATGGCATATTGCTTGAGCAGGCAGCTAATTCTTTAAAGGGGGATATGTTAGATGAATTTATTAAGACAACTAACAGTCTCTATATTGAGAATATGAAGCGGGTAAGAGATGATGTTGAATGGTTTATTAATAAGTTTGACCATAAATATATTGATGAGCCATGGAAGAATGCGAAAGATTCACTGGTAAGAGCTATGATAAAGGATGGTTCTTATATAGCAGATGAACCAGGAAAAAGGAATAATACGAGATGATAAATAACAGCCCTGTGGTGTGAGATACCGCAGGGCTGTTTGCACATGTAATAATATCTGTTAATACGAAAATGTAACAGAATACATTGTATAATTGTTTCGTATGGTTGTTTTATATGAGTACGAAAGCTGTACACCGGCACTGGAAACAGCGGATTTAATATCAAGGTCGTTAGTTGTTGTGAATTCTATATGCTGGGAACGGCTTTTAATACACCTTAATATATAACGGTCAAGTTCATACTGTGTTCCAGCTGAATGAAGCTTAGCCTGAACAGGATATGTATATATATATCCATTAGCTGGATTAGTTTCGTTGAAATCAGATGTCCATGTATGATCAATTGCCATATCTGAATCAGATATATTGAAGTAACTGTGGTCAATATATTCCTGTGAGCTGCCTACCGGGTCATCCCATGTGACATCTACCTGATACCAGTCATTATCAAGCTTAACAACATTCCATATATGTTGTTCGTTACCAGCCTTTCCGGATATTGTATAATTCTCGATTCCTAACATATCCATAAATGTTTTGAAACTTTCTGTATAACCGCTGCATACAGCCTCACCATTAATCATAGCGTCATAGGCATTAAAAGTTGAACCACCATTATCAATGTACGTTATATGTGATACAAGATAATCGTGGATTGCCAGTTCATTTTCATAATCGCTTCTTGCAGGTGAGGTTACTTCGGCAAGAACTTCTATGTATTTGTTATAGAGTTCAACCTGACGGCTGTTTAACTGGGAAGTGTTTCCTGAATTAAAAGCTTTTATAATTGCATAATTATCCCAGCATTCAAATGTTACAACAAGGTTATAACCATCTTTAATTCTACGATATTCACATTTTATCTGCTCAATTCCGCTTATTCTTGTCAGCCATTCATTGGCATCTATAAGGTCAGGGTCGGGAACAAATATGTTACATGAAGTCTGGTTATCCGACATTGCTTCTATGATGAAATTAATTATATCTTCTGTGTCAGTTGCTTTATTGTCAAATGCTGTATATGAAATCTCTGTAGAACTGTCAGAGCTGTTATCATTCGTAAACGGTAATGTGCATCCGCATAGGGATGCAAGAATTACGGCTCCGGTTAAAAGAGACGCCCAATATTTTATATGTTTCATGTGTGGTCTCCTGAAAATTCTGTTATAATCATATACGATTGTATAACGAGATAATTGCAAATGTAAAGCATATTTATGGAGGAATTTTATGTCAGATTATAAATTAAAAAATGTATGTGATTTCGACCTGGCACAGACATTGGAATGTGGTCAGTGTTTTCATTTTGTAAAGCTTGATGAAGAGGATTATGTATTGGCTGCAAAGGGGCATGTACTGCATGTTTCACAGGAGGACGATACCGTTACATTCTATGATACGGAAGAAGATGAATATGTAAATGTATGGAAAGATTATTTTGATATGGACAGGGATTATTCGGCAATTAAGAAAAAGCTGCTGGAAAAAGATGATAAGTTAAAAGATGCAATTGAAAGTATGTGGGGAGTGAGGATTCTTAATCAGGATTTTTTTGAAACTCTTATATCATTCATTATATCGCAGAATAAGCAGATACCCCATATTAAGAAGATAGTATCTGATATATCTGCAAAGTTTGGTACATATAAGGGAACATATGGCGGAGTAGATATGTATACATTTCCATTACTTGATCAGCTTGCTAATGCAAGTGAAGAGGACTTTAAAGAGTTAAAGACAGGATTCCGTGCACCTTATATTATGGATGCAATAAGAAGGAATAGGGAAGGCCAGTTTGATGAAAATGAACTTAAGAGCATGGATTATGATTCGTGCATTAAGGAACTTATGACAATAAAAGGTGTTGGAGAGAAGGTTGCCAACTGCGTAAGCCTTTTCGGACTTGGAAAGAAAGAAGCATTTCCTGTTGATGTGTGGATTAAAAGAATTATGGAGACAATGTATTTTGACGGTGTGGACACTCCAAAGGATAAGATTGCTGCTTTTGCAAAGGAACAGTTTGGGGAACTGGGGGGATTTGCACAGCAGTATCTGTTTTATTATGGAAAATCAATAAAAATGGGTGTTAAATAATAATTATTAATAAAATCTAAAAAATATAATATATTTGAATTAGCTGTTGACAAATAAAAGCGTGAAGTGTTACATTATGTGCAGTGGTTAGCACTCGAAAAGAATGAGTGCTAACAGGAAAATGAATGCTGCCATGAAGGGTTCACTCTCATGTGAAGACAGCGGAATGGAGGAATATATAATGAAATTAGTACCATTAGGAGACAGAGTTGTTATTAAAGCATTAGTTGCAGAGGAGACTACTAAATCAGGAATCGTCCTTCCTGGACAGGCTAAGGAGAAGCCACAGCAGGCAGAGGTTATTGCTGTAGGACCTGGCGGAGTTGTTGATGGTAAGGAAGTTGTTATGCAGGTTAAGCCTGGTGATAAGGTTATTTATTCTAAGTATTCTGGAACAGAGGTTAAACTTGATGAAGATGAGAATCTCATCATTGTAAAGCAGTCTGATATTCTTGCTATCATTGAATAATTGACAATGTCAGTTGCAGATGAGGGTAGTTTGAACATATAAGAAGTATATTTATTTAGGAGGCTATTATTATGGCAAAGGAAATCAAGTACGGAATTGAAGCTAGAAAGGCTTTAGAGGAAGGTGTTAATAAGTTAGCTAATACAGTAAGAGTAACAATCGGACCTAAGGGACGTAACGTTGTTCTTGATAAGTCATATGGTGCACCACTTATCACTAACGATGGTGTTACTATTGCTAAGGATATTGAACTTGAAGATGCATTCGAGAATATGGGTGCACAGCTTGTTAAGGAAGTAGCAGCTAAGACTAATGATGTTGCAGGTGATGGTACAACAACAGCTACTGTTCTTGCACAGGCTATGATTAATGAAGGCATGAAGAACCTTGCAGCAGGCGCTAACCCAATCGTATTAAGAAAGGGAATGAAGAAGGCTACTGATTGTGCTGTTGAAGCTATCGCACATATGAGCGAAAAGGTAACAGGCAAGGATCAGATTGCTAAGGTTGCAGCTATTTCAGCAGGTGATGAAGAAGTTGGACAGATGGTAGCTGATGCTATGGAGAAGGTTTCTAACGATGGTGTTATCACAATCGAGGAATCTAAGACAATGAAGACAGAACTTGATCTTGTAGAAGGTATGCAGTTCGACAGAGGATACATTTCAGCATATATGGCTACAGATATGGATAAGATGGAAGCAGTTCTTGATAATCCATATATCCTTATCACAGATAAGAAGATTTCTAACATTCAGGAAATCTTACCAGTTCTTGAGCAGATCGTTCAGAGCGGTTCTAAGCTCCTTATTATTGCAGAGGATGTTGAGGGTGAGGCTCTTACAACACTTATTGTTAATAAGTTAAGAGGAACATTCAATGTTGTTGCTGTTAAAGCTCCTGGATATGGTGACAGAAGAAAAGAGATGCTTAAGGATATCGCAATTCTTACAGGTGGCCAGGTTATTTCTGAGGAACTTGGACTTGAACTTAAGGATACAACAATGGATATGCTTGGTAGAGCTAAGTCTGTTAAGGTTCAGAAAGAAAATACAGTTATCGTTGATGGCGAAGGTGCTAAGGAAGATATTGATGCAAGAGTTGCACAGATTAAGGCACAGCTTGAGGAGACAACTTCTGAATTTGATAAAGAGAAGTTACAGGAAAGACTTGCTAAGCTTGCAGGTGGTGTAGCTGTTATCAGAGTTGGTGCTGCAACAGAGACAGAGATGAAGGAAGCTAAGCTTCGTATGGAAGATGCTCTTAATGCAACAAGAGCTGCTGTTGAAGAAGGTGTAGTATCAGGTGGTGGTTCTGCTTACATCCATGCTTCTAAGAAGGTTGCAGAGCTTGTTAAGACACTCAGTGGAGATGAGAAGATTGGTGCCCAGATTATCTTAAAGGCCCTTGAAGCTCCATTATTCCACATTGCATACAATGCAGGTCTTGAAGGTGCTGTTATCATCAATAAGGTAAGAGAGTCTGAAGTTGGTACAGGATTTGATGCATACAAGGAAGAGTATGTCAACATGATAGATGCTGGTATCCTTGATCCGGCTAAGGTTACAAGAAGTGCATTACAGAATGCTACAAGCGTTGCTTCAACACTTCTTACAACAGAATCAGTTGTTGCTAATATTAAGGAAGATGCTCCAGCTATGCCAGCAGGTGGTGCAGGCATGGGCGGAATGATGTAATTCCACAGAATAATTAAAACTTACAGCCCGGTGGGGAATTTCCCGCCGGGCATATTGCTTTAAAGAAAGGTTATTGAATTATGATAGAAGGAACAGTAGAGCAGATTGTTAAAGTTACCGCTCCTAAGATTTCAATTTTTTACAGAATAATACTTGTGATTGCATGTCTGCTCGCAGCGACAACAATTGTGCAGACAGGATGGCTGGGTGTAATAGTTCTTGTTATATTTATATTTTTTACGGTGTTTGTATTTGAATATTATAACGCTGAATATGAATATTCATATGTTAACGGAAGCCTCACTATAGATAAGATTATGGCTAAGTCTGTGAGAAAGAATGTGGGAAGCTTTGACCTTACAAGAGCAACTTTGGTTGCCAAAGTAAACAGTCAGGAAGCTTTGGGCAAGGCAAGGCAGCAGTTAAGGACATACAATTGTTCATCAGGAGTTGATGACCCCGGAGATATTGTAATATACACATATGACAATGACAGCAATGAGATGATAAGACTGTTTATGCTTCCGGATGATTCAATGAAAGAAGCAATTGTAAGTGCTGTTGGCAACGGAGTTGCACATTTATAAAAAATATTTGACTTTTAGCGGCAGTTTTGTTATATTCTCTTGTAATATATTTATAAACTGACTAAGCTGTCAGATACTCGTAGAAACATCCGGATTAATTTATTTATTCGGATTTTTTCTATATATTAAAACACAACAGAAAGCGAGGATTTTAGCAAATGGGTAAAATTATTGGTGAAGGCATTACATTTGACGACGTACTTTTAGTTCCACAGTATTCAGAAGTAACACCTAATATGATTGACCTCTCAACACAGCTCACTAAGAATATTAAACTTAACATTCCTTTAATGAGTGCAGGTATGGACACAGTTACAGAACACAGAATGGCAATCGCAATGGCTAGACAGGGCGGTATTGGTATTATTCATAAGAATATGTCAGTAGAAGCTCAGGCAGAAGAAGTAGACAAGGTTAAGCGTTCAGAGAATGGTGTTATCACAGACCCATTTTTCTTACATCCAGATAATACATTACAGGAAGCTAATGACCTTATGGGCAAGTTCAGAATCTCCGGAGTACCTATCACAGATGATAATGGCAAGCTTGTTGGTATCATTACTAACAGAGACCTTAAGTTTGAGGAGCATTTTGAAAGACCAATCAAGGAGTGCATGACAAGCGAGAATCTTATCACTGCTCCTGTTGGAACTACTCTTGAAGAGGCTAAGAAGATATTAGGCAAGGCAAGAAAAGAGAAGCTTCCTATCGTTGATGATGATTATAAATTAAGAGGACTTATTACAATTAAGGATATCGAGAAGAGCGTTAAGTATCCATCTTCAGCACATGATTCACAGGGCAGACTTTTAGCAGGTGCTGCTGTTGGTATCACAGCTAATGTTATGGACAGAGTTCAGGCACTTGTTAATTCAAGTGTTGACTGTATTGTAATTGATTCAGCTCATGGTCATTCTAAGAATATTATTACAACTCTTAAAGATATTAAATCAGCATTCCCTGATCTTCAGGTTATTGCCGGTAATATTGCAACAGGTGCAGCTGCAAAGGCTCTCTGTGAGGCTGGTGTAGATGCTGTTAAGGTTGGTATCGGACCTGGTTCTATCTGTACAACAAGAGTTGTTGCAGGTATTGGTGTTCCACAGGTTACAGCCGTTATGGATGCTTATGCAGAGGCTAAGAAGTATGGTGTTCCTGTAATTGCTGATGGTGGTATCAAGTATTCAGGAGATATCGTTAAGGCTATTGCAGCAGGTGGTAATGTCTGCATGTTAGGAAGCCTTCTCGCAGGTTGTGATGAAGCTCCTGGAACATTTGAGTTATTTCAGGGAAGAAAGTATAAGGTATACAGAGGAATGGGTTCTATCGCTGCCATGGAGAACGGAAGCAAGGACAGATATTTCCAGACTGGTGCCAAGAAGCTTGTTCCTGAGGGTGTTGAAGGACGTGTTGCTTATAAGGGTCTTGTTGAAGATACTATATTCCAGCTTATGGGCGGTTTACGTTCAGGTATGGGATATTGTGGAGCACCTACAATCCCAGTACTTCAGGAAACAGCTCAGTTTATTAAGATGTCTTCAGCAGCTTTAAGAGAGAGTCATCCACATGATATTCATATCACAAAGGAAGCTCCTAACTATTCAGTGGAAGATAAGTAATTAATAATAGTATTCAACCCGGACAGATTGTGTTGTCCGGGTATTTTTTTTCATGATAAAATGTAATTTCTTCTGAAATTATTGCTATTGAACAATGGTATGATGTATAATGGACTAAGTATTTATATATTAATGTGAATGAACAGGGTATATTTTGGGGCGCTAAATCAACGAGAAGGAGAAAAACTATGAAGGACAGAATACTCGGCAGATATATTGCAAAGAATCACTCAGATAACGTGTTCACTGACAGAGAGTTACAAGTCATAAAGCAGGGAGATACGGATACACTTGTTGAAACATTTCTGCATATGGACAATGATTATTACAAGACGCAGATGCAGTGTACATTGAAAAGTCTTGGAATGTTCATGGATTGTAATATTGAACTGAACCAGATAGATTACGAAAGAGAATATAAGGGTCAGTTTATTGGCTGTCAGGTTATGGATGGGGATATTGATGTGTTTCTTGGCGTAGCTGGTGATAACAGGGAACTTTTGAAAGTGGCATCGACATTTGCACAGGAAGATATTGAAGAATTCGATGAAGATGCTTATGATGCATTATGTGAACTTATTAATGTGATGAATGGGGCATATGCAACTAAACTTGGGGAAGCAGATATTGAAGTAACACTTCACCCGCCAGTTTTTTATAAAGATACAGAAGTTACGGCAGATACCGGTTTTTATGTTGTGACTTTCAATATTGAAGATAATGTATTTAAGATTTTAATGGCTGCTGATAATAAAATCCAGCTTTCAGCTTAATAAGGAGAATAGTTATGGCAAAAATTTTGATAGTAGATGATTCTAAGACATCAAGAAAATTTTTAAGAAATATGCTTGAAGATGCAGGACATGAGATTGTATCAGAGGCAGTTAATGGGGTAGAAGGCGTAGAAAAATTCAGGTTGTATAAGCCTGATGTTGTTACAATGGATATTACAATGCCTGTTATGGATGGTATAGAAGCAGTAAGAGAGATTATTGAGATTGATCCTGGGGCAAAAGTTATTATGGTAACTGCCGCTGGTCAGAAGACTAATATGGTTGAGGCATTAAAGAGAGGTGCTGCTGATTTTATTCAGAAGCCATTTGATAGTGCTGTAATTATTAATACAATAGAAAAGGTTTTGGAAGACGAATAATGTATAATTACCGTATAGAGATAGAGTACGATGGTGGAAGATATGATGGTTGGCAAAGACTGGGCAAGGATGCCAGCACGAATACTATAGAGAGCAGACTGTGTGAGATAATAGCAAGAATGACTGGTGAGACAGTTGACATGTATGTTGGATCAAGAACAGAAAAGGGCGTGCATGCACTTTGCCAGACAGCGAATTTCAAGCTTGAGAAGGAAGTTAAGGCACTTGATATTAAGAATTATCTTAACAGATATCTGCCGAGAGATATTGCGGTTATGTCTGTTTCACAGGTTGATGAAAGATTTCACAGCCAGCTTAATGCAAAGTCCAAGATATATGAGTACAGACTGGATACAGGTAATGTAGCTAATGTGTTCAGAAGAAAATATGCGTATCATACATTCAGTATGCCGGATTTTGATGCCATGAGAAAGGCTGCCGGATATTTTGAAGGAAAACATGATTTTAAGGCATTTACAACAGCAAAGAAGAACAAAAGCACAGAGAGAACTATTAAGAGGATAAACATTCAGTATGAAGGAACAAGAGCTTACATAAGGATTGAAGCTGATGATTTCCTTCATAATATGGCAAGATTTATGATTGGGATGCTGCTTGATGTAGGCAATGGTATTAAGAAGCCGGAAGATGTGAAGAGATGTCTTGATGGGGAAAACGTACAGATGTCATTACCGGCAGAGAGTTATGGGCTGTTTCTTGTAAAGGTGGTTTATTAGATATTGTAAAAGGTGGAGAATATGAAGACGATTATTGAACTTATTACTGATGAGATTAAAAATGTATTCACTGAATGTGGATATGATGAGGCATATGCGAAAGTTACAGTTTCTAACAGACCTGACCTGTGCGAGTTTCAGTGTAATGGTGCTATGGCAGCAGCCAAAGCATATAAGAAAGCACCATTTATGATCGCTGATGAGGTCGTTGCAAAGTTAACGGATAACAAGATGTTTTCTAAGATTGAGAGTGTTAAGCCTGGATTTATCAATATTAATATATGTGAGGATTATCTGGCTGGATATCTTAATGAGATGTCTGAAACAGAGAAGTTTGGATATTTTAATGCTGATAAGGAAAAGACTGTTATTGTAGATTATGGCGGAGCTAATGCTGCAAAGCCACTTCATGTCGGACATTTACGTTCTGCAGTTATAGGAGAAAGTGTTAAGAGAATCAATACATTTGCTGGAAATAAAACTATAGGTGATGTCCATCTTGGAGACTGGGGTCTGCAGATGGGACTTATCATTGAAGAATTAAGAGATAGAAAACCAGAACTTCCGTATTTTGATGACAGTTTTACCGGTGAGTATCCAGAGGAAGCACCATTTACTATCTCAGAGCTTGAGGAGATTTATCCGGCAGCTTCTGCAAAGTCTAAGGAAGATGCTGAATTTGCAGAAAGAGCTCATGAAGCTACACTTAAGTTACAGAGCGGTGACAAGGCATGCCGTGCAATATGGCATCATATTATGAAAGTTTCTAAGGCTGATCTTAAGAAGAATTATGATAATCTTAATGTACATTTTGATTTATGGAAAGGTGAATCAGATGCACAGCCATATATTGACGATATGGTTAATAAGATGATTGCAGACGGAATTGCTTATGAAAGCCAGGGTGCAACTGTTGTAGATATCCAGCAGGAGGGTGATACTAAGGAACTTCCACCATGCATCGTAAGAAAATCTGATGGTGCGGCACTTTATGCAACATCTGACCTTGCAACTATTGTTGAAAGAGAAAAGTTATATCATCCTGATACATATATTTATCTTGCTGATAAGAGGCAGGAACTTCATTTTACACAGGTATTCAGAACGGCTAAGAAGGCTGGGATTGTAGCGCCTGATGCAGATATGAGATTTGTGGGCTTTGGTACTATGAACGGTAAAGATGGTAAACCATTCAAGACGCGTTCAGGTGGTGTTATGAGACTTGAGCATCTTATAGCTGATATTGATGAAGCTGTATATGAGAAAATTATGTCTAACAGAACTGTTGAAGAGACAGAAGCAAGAGATACAGCTAAGATAGTAGGACTTGCTGCATTAAAGTATGGAGATCTTTCTAATCAGGCATCAAAGGATTATGTGTTTGATATTGAGAGATTTTCATCATTTGAGGGTAATACAGGACCATATATTCTTTACACAATTGTAAGAATTAAGTCTATCCTTAACAAATATACAGAAAATGGTGGAAGCACAGATAACCTTAAAATTATGGCTGCTACAGAAGAAAGTGAGAAGAATCTTTCTTTATCACTTATTAAGTTTGCAGATATAATTGATGGGGCATATAAGGATAATGCACCACATAAGATATGTCAGTTTATATATGAGGTATCTAACGCATTTAATGGCTTTTATCATAACAATAAGATACTTTCAGAACCTGACGAGGCTAAGAAGGCAAGTTATATTGCACTTATCAGCCTTACGAAGAGCATTCTCGAGCAGTGTATTGATTTACTTGCGATTGAATGCCCTGACAGAATGTAAAGGAGAAATTTGATGGGTAAATTATTATCATTTGCAATACCATGTTACAACTCCGCAGAGTATATGGAACATTGTATTAATACAGTGCTTGCCGGTGGGGATGAAGTTGAGGTTATTATAGTTGATGATGGTTCAACAAAGGATAATACATATGAAATAGCCAAAAGATATGAAAAGGAATATCCAGATATTGTCAAGGCTGTACATCAGGAGAATGGTGGACATGGTGAGGCTGTAAATACAGGTATTAAGCATGCAACAGGAAGGTTCTTTAAGGTTGTTGACAGTGATGACTGGGTAGATGGCAAAAGTTATAAAAGAATGCTTGCTACATTAAGAAGCTTTGAAGAGGGCAGTGAGCCGGATATGGTTATTGCAAACTATGTATATGAAAAGGTCGGAGCCAAGAGAAAGAAAGTTATCCACTACGAGAATGTATTTCCTGTAGAGCAGATGTTTACATGGGATGATATTAATATAGGCGATTTTAAGGTTGACCAGTATATTCTTATGCATACTGTTGTATATAGAACACAGCTTTTAAAGGATTGTGGATTAGAGCTTCCTAAGCATACATTTTATGTTGATAACATATTTGTGTTCGAGCCACTTCCGTATGTTAAGAACATGTATTACGTAAATACTAATTTCTACAGATACTTTATTGGACGAGAAGATCAGTCTGTTAATGAGAGTGTTATGATTTCAAGAATTGACCAGCAGCTTTCTGTTAATAAGAGAATGATTGATTCGTTTCTTTCAGAAAATCCTCAGGATATTAATTGTAGAAAATATATGATTAACTATTTAAGAATTATGATGGAAGTATCGTCTATATTCTTAATTGTATCTGGAACAAAGGAACATCTTGCGAAGAAGAAGGCACTCTGGCAGTATGCTAAGGATAAGGATGAAGTGCTTTACAAGAAGTTACGACACAGTCTTTTGGGCTGGTCTGTTAATATCCCTACATCTGCAGGAAGATGGATATCTAAGCAGGGATACAAGATAGCTAATAATATAATAGGTTTTAATTAAAGAGATTTAGAAGGAGAAGAATATATGTCTATAATTGATGCATTCAGACTTGATGGAAAGGTTGCAGTAGTAACAGGTGCCAATACAGGTCTTGGACAGGGAATGTCCGTTGCACTTGCGCAGGCAGGTGCTAAGGTTGTAGGTGTTGCAAGAAGATCCTGCGAGGATACTAAGAAGCTTATTGAAGCTGATGGAGGAGAATTTGCTGAGGTTATAGCAGACCTTTCAGATATGTCAGCTATAGATGTTATTGTGAATGGTGCACTTGCAGCTTTTGGAAAGGTTGACATTCTTGTTAATAATGCAGGACTTATTAAGAGAAATGATGCTATTGATTTCACAGAAGATGAATGGGATAGTGTTATTCAGGTTAATCAGAAGATGGTATTCTTCTTAAGCCAGGCATTTGCAAAGCAGTATATTAAGCAGGGACATGGTGGTAAGATTATTAATATCAATTCCATGCTTTCATATCAGGGAGGCATAAGAGTTCCTTCTTATACAGCAAGTAAGAGTGCTGGTATGGGACTTACAAAAGCTATGTGTAATGAGTGGGCATGCCATAACATTAATGTTAATGCTATTGCACCAGGATATATGGCTACTAATAATACGGCACAGTTAAGGAACGATTCTGACAGAAGTGAAGCTATTATAGATAGAATTCCGGCAGGACGCTGGGGAACTCCTGATGATATGAAGGGAGCCGTTGTGTTCCTTTCATCAGCTGCATCGGATTATGTTAATGGATTTACACTGGCTGTTGATGGCGGATGGCTTGCAAGATAACTTAAAAGATGATAAAAGGCGTTTCAACTTTAACTGTTTGAAACGCCTTTTGTGTATTGTTTTTAGAAGTTGATTTTGCAAATGTTTCTGTCAACATGAGACTTGATATACGCAGGAACAGCAGCTTTAATATCATCGGGCATGTCCTTCTGACTTAACATGACAATCATACGTCCTTTGTTAAATAACATGTAATAGCCGAATTTGTTGTAAACATTAGTGAACTGATTCCACTCATATGTGTATACAAGATTATGCTCAGGAATATCTGCCATAATAGCATTATTCATAAGAGTAATTGTACATGGGGCTTCTTCTGATGGATCTCTGTGCTTTAAATGATAGTTAACACTTGATCTGAACTGGTATCCAAAAATATATATTGGGTAAAACCAGCATACAGCATAAAGAATCAGTAAAAAGCTGGAATAATAATGAAGGCATAGAAGCACAAGCGAAATTACGGCAGGAAGCCATGACAGAATAAGCTCAATGGGATTTCTTATAAATCTGTTCCAAAATACAATCTTGAAATAATCCTTTCCAGAAGCTTTTAATGTTGTGTTAAATTTAATAATGTCCATAATAATCCTCATAAATAAATTGATATAGAGATATAATAACACCCTTAAATAGATAAAACAATTAATTATCTGTGAAATTAAAAATGTATATTGAAATGATTGTAAAATCATGCAAAAATCAGTTTCCAAAAAGATTGTAATAGGCTATAATATTATTAGATTTGTGTATTGCTGGAGGAATATTTTGAGTAGTGATAATAACAGAAATATAGGGCTTTCAGAGATTATACGTATGCTTGAAAATAATGTTACATTTACTCAGGCAGCAGATAGTGTTCTTGAATGCATAACTGACAGCATGGATATATGTGATGCTGTTGTAATGCAGATAGACAGGGAAAGTGACACTATGCATGTGATATCTGAAACCGGAAATTGTTTTAAAGATGAATCAGGCACGGTTAAACGGTCAGAGTTTGTATTATGTTCAGATGCAATTAAGATTACATACGAAGGAAATGCGGATACAGCACAGAAAGGGCTTCTGGATAGACTTGGAGTAAAGCTGAGCATAACAGTACCGATTTTAATTAATAATGTAAAAGCAATGTATCTTATAGTTCTTAGTAATGATGTACAGGCAGTATCAGATAATAAGATTAAGGAATACATAAGCGACATGGCACTGGTACTTCATGGTATAGCACAGAGCAAGGTGATTAATAATTCACTGATATCATCTTATGATGTTTTACAGAAGATTCTTGATAATATAGGCTCTGGAATTATTGTGTGCAGCAGGTATTCTGGCAATATATTGTTTGAGAATGAGATGGCAGCTAATGTACAGGAGGTTCGGGATACAATAAGGGAATGTCTGGAGGATGTGTTTACATGCGAAGATGTACACAGAAATATCGGAGCATCCATGGAACGCTACAATACAGAGTCAGGATTGTGGTTTGAGGTGAGGTTTTCTGAATTGAAGTGGATTGACGGAAGTGAGGTTATTGTTGTGACCGCCGTAGATATTACCCAGAAGAAAAAGAATCAGCAGAAGATTGAATATCAGGCACATAATGATTTTCTTACAGGTCTGTATAACCGTATGAAATGTGAAGTCGATTTAAGAAAAGTTATAAGAAGAACGGAAAAGGCAGGACTTAAAGGAGCGGTACTGTTTATTGATCTTGATGATTTCAAGCATATTAATGATGGACTTGGCCATCAGTATGGGGATATACTTCTTCAGCAGATTGCGGCAGGACTTACGGGAATTCCAGGTTTGCGTGGACATTGTTACAGAATGGGTGGAGATGAATTTGTAATAATAGTTGAACCTGAAATATTTGGAGACATAGATAATATTATTGGCAATATAACTGCTTTATTTAATAAGCCGTGGTATCTTATGGAAACTGAATATTTCTGTACAATGAGTATGGGAGTTGCTGTGTTCCCGGATAACAGTGTTGATGTTCATGAAATAACAAGAATGGCAGATGTTGCGATGTATGAGGCAAAGAGGTCAGGAAAGAACGGCTATACTTATTACAGCAGTGAGGTTGAGAATTCGACAGCCAAGAGACTTGATATCGAGAATAACATGAGACAGGCAGTTTCTACAGGAATTGAGGAATTCGTAGTATTCTATCAGCCCGTTGTTGATGTCAACACACAGATGTGTACTTCCTGTGAGGCACTTGTAAGATGGGACAGCAAAGCACTGGGATTTATGGGACCGGGTGAGTTCATACCGCTGGCAGAATATCTTGGACTTATTACTTCAATTGGTGACTATGTTCTTGAGGAGGCATGCAGAAGATGTAAGCTATGGAATGATAATGGATATCCGGATTTCTATATTAATGTGAATCTGTCGGTAGTGCAGCTTTTACAGAAGAACGTGGTTGAGAATATTAAAAGAATTCTTGATAAGACAGGTGTTAATCCTAAGAATATAGTACTTGAGATTACAGAATCATTTGCAATTAATGATATGCAGAGGGTTATGGATATTATTACAGGTCTTAAGAAGTTAGGACCTAGGATTGCACTTGATGATTTTGGTACAGGTTATTCTTCACTTAACTATATAAAGCAACTTCCTCTTGATATCATTAAGGTTGATAAGACATTTATTGATGATATTGTTGAAGATGATTATGCACAGGCATTTATTAAGCTTATAGTTGACCTTTCCAAGACTATCGGTACTAAGATTGTTGTTGAAGGTGTTGAACATAAGGAGCAGTTTGAACTGCTTAAAAGTCTTGGTGTGGATTATATACAGGGATATTATTTTGGGAAGCCTGTACCAGCCAATATTTTTGAAGAGAAAAACTTAGAGGGGAGATTGGGCGAATGAATATACTGATTAAAGAGGGCAGAGTGCTTGACCCTGCAAGTAAAACAGACAAAGTTATTGATGTGCTTATTAAGGACGGATTTATTGCTGCAGTGGAGGAGAATATTGATGAGTCACAGGCTGATGAAGTGATTGATGCATCAGGATGCATGGTTATGCCTGGACTGGTTGACCTTAATGCACATTTCAGGGAACCGGGACTTGAGCATAAGGAAACTATAAGAACAGGCTCAAGAGCGGCAGCTAGGGGCGGATATACAACAGTCTGCATGATGCCTAACACGAAACCTGTAATTGATAATGTTGATATGCTGCAGTATGTAACAGATAAGGCAGAAGAGGTTACTGACATTAATCTGTATACAATAGCTGCCATGACAGCAGGTCAGGAGGGTGAGTATCTTACTGATTTTGAGGCACTTAAGGATGCAGGTGCTGTTGCAGTCAGTGACAATGGCGGAACTATTATGAATGCAAGAACTGCAAGGCAGGCTATGAGGCAGGCAGCAGAGGTTGACATTCCGGTATTTGCACATTGTGAAGATACTAACTTGGCTGCAAGAGGTGTTATGAATGCCGGAGAGAGAGCTAAGGAACTTGGTCTTTTCGGAATAATGGATGCCGTTGAGGATGTTATTGTTGCAAGAGATATTCTTCTTGCAAAGAATACAGGTGCAAAGCTGCATATAAGTCATGTGTCTAATAAGGAATCAGCATTTATTATAAAGATTGCCAAGGAACAGGGGATTCCAGTGACAGCAGAGGTTGCCCCACATCATTTCACACTGACAGAGGAAGCGGTGAACGGGGATGATGCAAACTTTAAGATTAACCCTCCTTTAAGAAAGGCAGATGATGTAAAGGCTCTTAAAGAAGCGCTTGCATCAGGGGTTATTGATGTTATTGCAACAGACCATGCTCCACATCATCCTACTGAGAAGGAAAGACCTTTTGACGAAGCACCGTTTGGTGTAGTAGGTCTTGAAACAGCAGTTCCGGTTACTATTACTGAGCTTGTAAGAACAGGAGTGCTTACTCCGTTACAGATGGTTGAGAAAATGAGTTATAATCCGGCTAAGATACTTGGAATTGACAGAGGAGTTCTTGCACCGGGAAAAGTTGCTGATATAACAGTTGTTAATCCTACAGAAGAGTATGATATTGACAGCAACAGATTTGCTTCAAAGGGAAAGAATACTCCATTTGAAGGAATGCATGTGTATGGAAAGGTTTTATATACGCTTGTTAATGGAAGAGTTGTGTATTCAGACCATAATGGAACAGAAATTCTTATTGAAAGAGAAGTTCCAAAGTTGTAGAATAAAGTGATTTTGCGTATGAATTAAGGAGGCTAAAGTAGATTAATGATTAAGAAGCTTGTTGATAAGATTGTAGAGACTAATGCACCAATAGTTGTAGGACTTGATCCGATGATGAAGTATCTTCCAAAGCATCTTGCAGATGTTGCATTTGAGCAGTATGGTGAGACACTTGAGGGAGCAGCAGAGGCTATATGGCAGTATAACAAAGGCATTATAGATAATATATATGACATTGTTCCAGCTGTTAAACCACAGATTGCAATGTATGAGCAGTTTGGAATTGAAGGACTTAAGGCATTCAAGAAAACAGTTGATTACTGTCACGAGAAAGGCATGATTGTTATCGGTGATGTTAAGAGAGGCGATATTGGTTCAACTTCTGAGGCTTATGCGGTAGCACATCTTGGAAAGGTAAATGTTGGCTCTAAGGCAATTACTCCTTTTGACGAAGATTTTGCAACTGTTAATCCATATCTTGGCTCTGATGGTATCAATCCATTTATTAAGGTTTGTAATGAGCAGGACAGAGGTATATTTATACTTGTTAAGACATCTAATCCTTCAAGTGGAGAATTCCAGGATCAGCTTATTAACGGAAGACCATTATACGAGTTAGTTGGTGAGAAGGTTAATGAGTGGGGAGCTTCAAGCATGGACGGAGATTACAGTAATGTCGGTGCGGTTGTTGGAGCTACTTACCCAGAGATGGGAAGAGTATTAAGAAAGGTTATGCCTAAGGCGTATATCCTTGTACCAGGATATGGTGCACAGGGCGGACAGGGCAAGGATCTTGTTGATTTCTTTAATCCTGACGGACTTGGAGCTATTGTAAACAGCTCAAGAGGAATTATTGCAGCATATACTAAGGAGCAGTATGCGAAGTTTGGTGAGAAGAACTTCGGAGAAGCTTCAAGACAGGCTGCTCTTGATATGATTGCTGATATCAACGGAGCACTTGGCAAGTAATTATACATATTTACACACAGGTTAATAATGGAGATTATTATGGCGTACAGAGAAAATGCGAAGATTCTTAAGGCGGATTGTCTTGCTGACGGAGTCTATGAAATATGGTTTGAAACAAAGGATATTGCTAAGGCCGCTAAGGCAGGACAGTTTATATCAGTATATTCTAATGATGGTTCAAGAATGTTACCAAGACCTATCAGTATATGTAAGGTTGAGAATAATAATTTAAGAATTGTATTCAGAGTTGCCGGCAAGGGAACAGAAGAGTTTTCTAAGATGAAGGCAGGAGAGTATCTTGATATTCAGGGACCCCTTGGCAATGGTTATAATCTGGGAAAAATTGCTGCAGAGATTAAGGCAGAAGGCAGAAGCTTTGATAAGGCTATTCTTTTCGGTGGCGGAATAGGTGTTCCTCCTATGCTTGAGCTTGCAAGAAGATTAGACTGCCACAAGAATGTTGTAGTTGGTTACAGAAACAGCCAGACTTTCCTTAAGGAAGATTTTGAAGCAGTTGCTGATACAGATGTGTATATTGCAACTGAAGATGGAAGTGTTGGAACAAAGGGAAATGTATTAGATGCTGTAAAACAGGAAAAGGTTGAGGCAGATGTTATATTTGCATGTGGACCAACTCCTATGCTTCGTGCAATTAAGGCATATGCACTTGAGAATGATATTCCATGTTATGTTTCGTTAGAAGAGAAGATGGCATGCGGAATTGGTGCATGTCTTGCATGTGTATGTAAATCAACTGAGATTGACGACCATTCTCAGGTTAAGAATAAGAGAGTGTGCAAGGAAGGTCCGGTATTTAATGTTAAGGAGGTAGAACTGTAATGAGCGATATTAATATGTCAGTGAATATTGCAGGAGTTGAATTAAAGAATCCTGTGACAGTTGCTTCCGGAACATTCGGTTCAGGCATGGAGTACGGAGAATATGTTGATCTTAACAGACTCGGTGCAGTGACAACCAAGGGTGTTGCCAATATTCCGTGGCCGGGCAATCCTACACCAAGAATTGCTGAGACTTATGGTGGGATGATGAATGCTATCGGATTACAGAATCCGGGACTTGATACATTTGTAAAAAGAGATATTCCATTTCTTAAGCAGTATGATACTAAGATTATTGTTAATGTATGTGGAAAATCTGAAGCAGATTATGTGGATGCTGTTGAAAAGCTTGGTGAACAGCCAGTTGACCTTCTTGAAATCAATATCTCATGCCCTAATGTCAAAGAGGGTGGAATTGCTTTCGGACAGGTTCCAGCTTCTGCAGAGGCTATTACTAAGGCGGTTAAGAAGGTAGCAAAGCAGCCGGTTATTATGAAGTTAAGTCCTAATGTTACTGATATTACAGAGATGGCAAAGGCTGTAGAGGCAGGTGGTGCTGACGCGGTTTCGCTTATCAATACTCTTACAGGTATGAAGATTGATGTGAACAGAAGAACATTTGCAGTAGCTAACAAGACTGCGGGTGTATCAGGACCTGCTATTCATCCAATCGCAGTAAGAATGGTTTATCAGGTTGCCAATGCAATTAACCTTCCTATAATCGGAATGGGTGGAATCAGAACAGCAGAGGATGCACTTGAAATGATTATGGTTGGTGCGAGTGCAGTTGCTGTTGGAACAGCAAATTTTAATGATCCATATACAACTATTAAGGTTATTGATGGAATCAGGGAATATATGGAAAAGAATAATGTAGCAGATATTAAGGAGTTGATTGGTTGTGTCAGATAGAATACTTTTCTTAAGTAATGGTTCTATATGCTATGACTCAACAACTTACTTTATTGAATGTATAAGTGAAGAATTAAAAGCTATGGGCTGGGAAGTCATGCATATCAGATTAGATAAAGCCACACAGAAGGACAAGCTGTGTGTGCTGGCTGATGAGTATGACTCTCAGCCTTTTGATTATGTGTTTGATATTAATACAAAGCTGGACGCAGTATGTGATGATTCAGGAAGATACTGCTTTGACAGACTTGGAAAAGCGGTCTGGCATTATATTCTTGACCATCCGTTCTATCATCATGACAGTCTAAAAGTGCCTTTAAAGAACATGAATGTAATATGTCTTGATGAGATGCATAAAAAGTTTATTGATGAAACTTATCCTCATATTAACAGCTGTATTGTTCTTCCGCTTGCTGCAAAGCAGGCAGAGAGCGGTCTGAAGCCATATGATATGCGTGAGAATGACCTGGTATTCACAGCGTCTTATACTGACCCTGATATGGTGTATTTTAAGGCAAAGAAGCAGGATAGTGAAAATGTTGTTTTTTTTAATACATTTACACAAATACTGCTTGATAATCCGGAGCTTACGCAGGAGGAAGCCATAAGGCAGATGTATCCGGGTATCAGCGGAACACAGACAGCAGAGAAGCTGCAGCAGAATTTCATGGCTGATGTTTATATTCAAGCGGCCATAAGACAGGAGATTGTGGTTCAGCTTATAAGAAATCATGTGCCTGTGAAGCTGTATGGACATAACTGGGATACTTTTCTTACAAAGGCAGAGGTTCTTATGAAGGATGATCTGCCATTTATTAAAGAGTTTGTTAAGGATTGTGGAGAGGTAACATATGGCGAGCTTCCGGCTATATACAATAATGCAAGGTTTTCAGTTAACCAGCTTCCATGGTTTAAGGCAGGAATACATGACAGGACGCCGCTTGCACTTATGAATGGCTGTGTGAGTATTACAGATGGAAGTACTTATATGCGCCGGGAGATTCCTATGGATTCAGGAGTTGAATATTATTCTCTTGATGAACTGGAAAATGTTGGAGAGAAGATTAAAAGCCTTGTGGATGATGTGGGGTCTATGAAGGAGAAAGTGGCAAGAGGCGTTCAGTATGCAGAAGATATGTGGTCGTGGAAGCACTGGGCTGTGGAGTTTGTGGAGGCTGCCAAGGAATGTTGAGGCGTGGCGCTTGAGACTGTTGGTGAGATAACTGTAATGTGGCGCTCAGGCTGGCGCGTCCTATAAGATTGTTTTTTATAGAGGTTTTATAGGCTGTTTTCAGACAGAAAAAGTGTTTTCGGTGCGGAATTACCTATAAGGCTGGCACGAGGAAGCTTTTGATAGGTGGATTGAGAGATAAAATGACTGGTTTAGCAGGCAATTTGCTGAAATTGTCCTATAAGAACTTGACTAATGCGACTATCTATAGGTATCACGTCAAATATGCATGTATTTAATCATGCCACAGCCATTATGGAAACTAAAGACAGGGATAAATTCTAAAAAGACATGACAGTCATTGATAAAAATGATTGCCATGTCTTTTCGATTATAATGAAACAATATAGTTATAATGTTGCTGCGATATCTTCTGCAATCTGTTCAGGAGTAAGGTGGTTGTCCTTTAATACTTCTGATGCATCGTATCTGTCGATAAATTCTTTCTTAATACCGAAGTTTAATACCTTCATATCAGAAGAACCATAGTATGCTGCAATCTTAGCTCCGAAGCCGCCTTCAAGGTAGCCGTCCTCAAGAGTTGCAACTACTGCGTGGTCTTTCTTTAATTCATTAAGAGTGTCTGCGTCAATACCTGAGATATAGTAAGGATTGATAACAGTTGCGTCAATTCCGTGTGAAGTCTTAAGAATATTAGCGGCTTTTACAGCAGTTTCATAGAAAGTTCCAAGCCCGAGGATAGCAACTCTGCTTCCTTTCTTAGTAATCTCGTAAGTGTCAAGCTTGCTGAAATCTTTAGTTACAGGTACACCTGTTGAAATCATGCTGCCGCCCGGAACTTTAATAGCAACAGGATACTCATTCTGTGTTAAAGACCAGTCAAGCATTGCAATATAATCTTCCTTGGTAACAGGTGCAAGATATATAAGTCCCGGAATGCTGTTGAGCATAGGGATATCCTGAAGTCCGAGATGTGTAACATCATTCATCCCGTACACAGAGCCTGCAAATACTGTAAATGTTACAGGACTGCCATTGATACATACATCCTGAGTAATCTGGTCATAGGCTCTCTGTATAAATGAGCTGTAAACACCAAATACAGGCTTTCCGCCGTTAGCAGCGATACCGGAAGCCAACGCAACAGCAGTTTCCTCTGCGATACCAACATCAACAAACTGTTTTCCTGCTTTAGCTCTCATGTCAGCAGTAAATCCCATAACAGTAGGAGTTCCGGCTGTGATTGAAACAACACTCTTATCATCGTCCATCTTCTTTAACAGATATTCTAAAGAAGCGTCAGAGAAATCAGGCTCTCCGCCCTTGGAAAGAGATTCGCCGGTTGCTATATCAAAAGGTGCATGCCAGTGCCATTTTTCTTTATTCTGCTCGGCAGGTGCATAACCTTTGCCTTTAAGAGTATTAATGTGGACAACAACAGCTTTTGTAGTGTCTTTAACCTTTTCAAATGCTTCAATTAAAGAAGCAATATCATTACCCTTGTCAACATAGATATAATCAAGGTTCATTGCCTTAAAAAGATTACATTCAGCCTGTCCATTTGTTTCACGAAGAAGCTTTAAATTAGCATAAAGACCACCGTGATTTTCAGCGATGGACATATCGTTATCATTAGCAACAATAATCATGTTGCTATTTAATTCAGAAGCAAAATCAAGACCCTCCAGAGCCTCACCGCCGCTTAAGGAACCATCACCTATAACAGCGATTATATTACCATCTTCACCGTTTAAATCTCTTGCTTTGGCAAGACCGCAGGCAAGACTTATAGAAGTTGAAGTATGACCTACAGTAAAGAAATCATGTTCGCTTTCGTCCGGATTAGTGTATCCTGACACATCATCATAATGTTCCTCATAAAGATATGCATCTTTTCTTCCGGTAAGCATTTTGTGAGGATAGCACTGGTGTGATACATCAAATACGATTTTATCTTTAGGCGAATCAAATACATAATGCATGGCGATGATTGCTTCTACCATACCGAAGTTAGGACCAAAATGTCCGCCGTGTTTGCTGGCTCTTGTAAGAAGGGCGTGACGCATTTCTTCTGCAAGGACATTAAGCTGCATAATGTTTAATTTCTTCACATCAGCAGGACTGTTAATATTCTCAATATACATGTTTTCTGATACTCCTTATCTTATATTTTAATACATTTTATATCATAGCACCTAAAGTTAGGTTTAGGTCAAGAGGAATGTGTTGGGAGTTTGTAGAAGTAAATTCTGAAAGATAGCAATTATATCTGATTAGCATGGATTAATTACTAAATGTCACATCAATATTGAAAGCTGATTGTTAAAATGATAAAGTTACCTTATAAAATATGAAAATGAGGATTTAAATGAAAAAAGTAGAGATAGCAGTATGCGATGATGAATATATACATGTAGAGAGGATTGTCAAATATATTGGAGTGTATTCTGAAGAGTGTGAAATTGATATCAATGTGACCGAATACAATTCTGGAAAGTTATTGTTAGAAGCTGTTGAGGGAGATACATCTAAATATGATATTATATTTCTAGATGTTGAGATGCCGGATTTTGATGGTGTGGATACAGCAAGAGGTATCCGTAAAGTTTCAGAAGATGTAATAATATGTTTTGTGACCAGCTTTGATAAATATGCCATAGCAGCTTATGGGGTAGAAGCACTTGCTTATGTTGTCAAACCTGTTACTTATCCAGAATTAAAAAGAGTACTTGGAAGGGCCGTTGTTATGGTTCAGTATGCTTTTGACCATAAAGAAGCAGAAGAAAGGTACATAGAAGTTCAGGTTGCTAAAAATACAAGAATAGTAGATGTAAGAAATATTCAGTATATTGAAAAAAGGAGAAATCAATGTGTACTTCATTGTTCAGATGCTGAGATAACATGTTATGAAACATTGAAAAAGATGTATGGCAAACTAGATAAAAATATATTTATATATATACATCAGGGTTATATAGTAAATTTTGATGCAATAAAAGAGGTTAAAGAAAATGCAGTATTTCTTGGAGATGGAGTAGAAGTGCCATTGAGCAGAAGTCACTATAAATCAGTTAAAGAAAGACATATGAGTAAGATAAGAAAGCTACTTGAAGAAAGAAAAATGAATTGACATACTTTACATAAAAATAATTAAGCTATTATTATATGTAATTAGGAATAAGAATATCAATGCTGAAAACAGATTCATTATAATTGATATCCAGTGTTCCGCCACTTTTTTCTACAGCATTAGTTATACTTATTATGCCCAGACCATGTAGTGAATTAGAATTCAAACCAGTAGAAGGCTTGCTTGAAATAAAGCGGCCTTCTCTTTTTTTGATTTTTTCGTTGTGATTGTTTTCGCAATGTATTGAGAGATAAGTATCAGCTTGTGAGATTGAAAGTCTGATGTATCCATTGTCAGTTTTAGACGCAGCAGTTATGGCATTATCAAGAATATTGCCAAGAATTGTTATAAGTGTAAAGTCACTTATATAAATATTATTGAAATCAAGCTGGAGGTCAAAAGTTATATCTGAATCATCACATATAAGTTTTTTAGAGTTAAGCAGAGAAGATATAGTGGAAGATGAAGATGAAATAGTTTGAGTCTGACTGAGTTCGTCTGATATTTTAGATATGTAATCGTGAATTTGCTCGTTTTTATATTCCGCAGAAAGGCTGTCTATCATGAGAAGGTGGTTTTTCATATCGTGTCTTAAAGTATGAAGCTGTTGTAATTTGTTATCAATCTGTGTGGTGTATTCGGCTTCTAAAGCGGATTTTTCAAGCTGAATTTTGTTGATAGCATTTTCTTCAAGTGTAAATATTATTTTACTATAAGTAGAGAGACAAAATGTTATTATAAATGCAATTAATACAAAAAACACAGGAAGAACCTGTTCTAAATTGAGTAAAGAAGGCTCAATAAGGACAGGTGATATCGAAAGCGCAATAATTGTAGCTATTGATATAGAATAATAAAGAAAAATAAATGATTTAGCTGAATTAAATTCTTTAACTTTTTTAGTATTGAAATACATGCAGGCAACTATATAAGAAGCAATTATACTTGAAATGGTATTGTAATTATTATACAGTTGATTGTTATATAATTGGTGAAAATCCTTTAATATAACCATGCGGATACCAAGAATTGCAATGGCAGACATGTAAGAATAAACATAATATTCTGCAAGAACAATCATACGCTGATATAATTTCTTATCACAGCATATAAGAATCTGCATACAGGTTAAGACATCTATTATGTATGAGCAAGAATAAAATCCAGAGATATCATATAATATTGTTGCCAGTAGAAAAAAAGGCATAAGAATATGTTGAAGTTTATGATTCTTCGTGTTAAATGTAATAAATAAATTTATAATTAAAAAGCCAAATAAATCCCCAATTATATGAAAAAATATTGAATAAAAATCCATTAAAAATCCCCTTTTTATAACATTATTTTTATTATACATAATTAAAAATTTAAGTCAATTTATACCAAATAGCACTGTTTGAATACCAAACAGCATATGGACATTGTATTTATAATTTCCAGATGTTATCTTGAATACAAGAGAGGAGATGAACATATGCAAAATACGCAATTTAGAGAATTAGAGGAACAAGAGATATTTGTTATTCAGGGTGGAGAATATGACAGAATAAATTCATGCTTTAATAGAGAAATAAATAATGAATTCAAGAAATAAATTAATGCTGAAATGGATAGGGATTCTGTACATTTTAGGTACAATAATAGTAGCAACTACTGTTGTTTCAATAACATTTTTACTGGGAAAAGATATAAGCATGGATATGCTTACACATATAACAAGCTGTGTGATATACATAATTGCTGGAATGATTACAATAAAGTTATATTGGGGCATTATATATAAAGATTTTGGTAATACAAAATCCCTGTGTTCGTGGATTTGGAAGACTATTATGTTTTCGATTATATATCTTATTATAAATATTTTGCTTACCAGATTATTATATTTACTGAATAATCTGATGATTACCCATAATGAACAGATTATAAGTGGATACGATAATTCCGGGATAGTAACTGTGTTGAGTGTTATAGCAATGTGCTTTATGGGGCCATTGGTAGAAGAAATTTTATTCAGATATATATATCAGAATTGGTTGGTCAGTAAGATGAAGATGTGCAATGGAATAATAGCCATAGTTATTGTATCAATTTCGTTTGGTATGATTCATAGCGGATTGTCAGTTCTTGAATTAAGTTATTATTCAATATTAGGATTAATATTAGGACTTATATATGACCATACAGATAGTATTACAATGGTTATAATGATACATATGATTAACAATACAGTTGGAATGTTGACTGATTAATAATGAAAATAATAAATTAAGATTTAGAGGTGATTATTATGAAAAAAGGTTTTACAGAAATAAAGACAAGTGAATTACAGGAAATAAATGGTGGAGGTATATTAACGGGATTATTGGCTGCAGGAGGAGTATTTCTTACTATAGTGGGGATTGCACAGTGCTGTTACGATTTATATAATGGTTGGAATGATTATAAATAAAAATTGAGGGGAATTATTTGTTATGGAATTTGAAAATATGAATGACAGTGAAATATTATTAATTCAAGGTGGGGGTAAAGGCGATATTTTTTATGATTTAGGTTGGTGGTTAGCATCAAAATATAAAGATGTTGGCGGTAATACAGGTATTTCTGGTGGGCATTTTTAGGTGTAATAATATAATGCTGTTATTTGTATATGGCGGTTTATTTAGATGACTTATATTGGACAAATTAAGTTATGATATAAAGGAGTTGAGATTTGAAAAATAAAATTTTAAAAATCGTTCTATTTATTATGTCATTAATATATATAATGTCTAATGTTTATACATTGATTGCATATCATAAGGTGACAATCAGAAATATTATTATGCTATTACTGCTCTTAATATGTTTGATTGGTTTGATTATTTTAAAATATAAAGATAATAAGTGAAATGTCAAACATTTGAAATGTATACCCCCACGAGGAGGTAGCTCGTGGGGGTTCGTGCATAGCTTGAATATAGTTATCTATCCAATGGCATTATGTCATGCGTTATTGGATAGATAACTATATTCTTTTTTAATGGAAGGATAAAATATTTGTTATAAGGAAATAATGTTTCAAAAACAATCGAATTGAAAATTGAAAATTAATCGGATTGAAAATATGAAATCAATCGGATTGGAAATCAAAAATCTGTCGGGTTGTAATTGAAAAATTAATCGGGTTGGATTATAATGATGAAGAAGAAAATGTATATAGATTAAGCTTAAACCAATAATATTAATAATATATAAGAATAGAATGGAGAGAATATGGAAAGAAAGGATTACAGACCAAGACTGATTGACAATATAATTGATAGTTATTTAGAGGCATTTGGTGCAGTATGTGTGGAGGGACCGAAGTGGTGTGGAAAAACTTGGACATCATCATATCATTGCCAAAGTGAAATTATGCTTGGCAATCCCGATGGTAATTTTCAAAATAGACAGTTGGCACAGATGAGTCCTTCATTGGTTTTAGAAGGAGAAACACCGAGATTGATTGATGAATGGCAGGAAGTTCCCCAGTTATGGGATGCTGTCAGATATAAGGTTGACCAAAATGGTAATAAAGGGCAGTTTATATTGACGGGCTCTGCGACACCAAATCATAAAGGAATATTGCATAGCGGAGCAGGAAGAATTGCAAAATTGAGAATGCGACCAATGTCATTATTTGAAAGCGGAAATTCCAGTGGAGATATTTCATTAAGAGATATATGTGAGGGCAGAATAGAGCCTAAGATACTAGGTGAGGTTGATTTGAGAAAGCTTATTGATTTCATTATAAGAGGAGGCTGGCCTGCTAATCAGGAGACAACATTAAAACAGGCGGCATATCTTCCTATACAGTACATCCGGGCTGTATTAGACGATGATGTATATAGAATTGATAATGTAAAAAGAGATAAGCATAAAATGGAGCTTCTTCTTCGTTCACTTGCAAGAAATGAAGCAACAACTGTAACAAATAAGAAATTAAAAAATGACATTAAGGAAATTGATAATGAAGATATTGATGTGGAAACAGTTGCTGCTTATCTTGATGTTTTCCAAAGACTTTTCCTCACAGACAATCAGAAACCTTTTGAGGCTAAACTTAGATCATCAATCCGCATTAAGCAGGCGGAAAAGAGACATTTGTCAGACCCATCATTAGCAGTCGCATTGTTAAATGCGACACCTGAAATGTTACTGAATGATTTAAATACATTGGGATTCTTATTCGAAGCATTGTGTGAAAGAGATTTGAAAATATATGCTGAGTCATTTGATGCAGAATTGTATCATTATCAGGATTATAATAACAATGAAATGGATGCAGTTATAGCAATGCCTGATGGAAAATGGTGTGGATTCGAAATCAAATTGGGTGCAAACCAAATAGATATGGCGGCAGAGAATCTTATAAAAATAAAAAATGAAATTAAAGCAAGTGGAGGAATTGCGCCAGATTCGTTATGTGTTATATGCGGATTATCTAATGCTGCATATCAAAGACCTGATGGAGTATTTGTTGTTCCGATTACAGCGTTAAGAAATTGATATTTGAACAGTTGAAATCACTCAATATCCATGATAACATAATAAACGAGTAGTTTTACAAAAACAAAAGAGAGGTAAACCTGCAGAAATGCAGGGACACAAAGCTACAAGTCTAAGTTGATTCAGTAGTCTGGGGAGTATTGGATATATTGAAGATATAAGATGGTTGAGTTGCAGATGATGTCACGGAATGTGATGTTGTCTGCTTTTTTGTTTTTGGAGGAAAGAGAGGATAATAAATATGTATACAAAGATAGGGATACCAGAAAATAACAGTTTAAAGAGCAAGATTGAAGAATTATATGAGTGGTGTGACAAGCGGGACAATGATGATGAGCTTGGAAAAACATATTTTAATGAACCAATAGATGAAGATAAATTAAATAAATGGGAGGAGGCAAATGGCGTAAAGATTCCAGAGACATATAAGGAATGGCTCAGATTTACAGAAAAATGTCTGATTGATGGATCGAGTGCAATGTTTTGGGGAACAGATGATTTCCATCATAATTTTATGCCAGATAATCTGACGGTTATAGGAGAAATGTCAGGAGATGGAGAAGTAGTATGCTTCTCCAATGATAATGGCGAATTCATGGGATATTATGAAGGTGATATTACATATAGAACAAATGATTTTTCTCAGGTTATTGACCAGATATTTGAGAGAAACAGTGCATGGGGTGGAATGTCTAAGGAAGCTATGGAATTATTTATGAAATTTTGTGAAGAAGAATAAAAGAAAAAGCAGAAATGGAACACGATGATTAATATATCACGGGTTCGGTATAAAGAGGGAAAATGTATGACAGCAATAATAGCTGCTTCATTAGCTGTAGCGTTGATATGGCATTAATTATTAATGTGCTTTAATAAAGAGATGCGGGGTAAAATTATGAAATATATATATGACTATATTTCAGAAGAAAGAAAAAAAGAAATAGCAGATATGAATATTGTTGATACATATCAACATACAGGGTATTTAAAGATTCCCACAGGTAGAGTTGTTAAAAGTAAGGATGAGCATCTTTTATTATGGAATAATTTAGCAGATACACTTTGTCTTAGGCAACAAATAGAAGAAACAAGTTCATCAGATATTGGAAAAGAAAGATATATATTCATATATGGTGATAAATATATGAATATAGAGATACCTGATGAAAATTGGATGGAAAAGGATGAATATCCCAATAATGATCCAACGTTTAATATAAATACAGAAAAAATGAAACAATATAACACAATTGATTTAAGCTTTTTAAGGAACTGTGGATATAAAAATGAAATATGTAAGATGCTTTCAAAATATATACATAGTTCGGCTGCATGGTTTAGAATTATAAAAAATAAAATTTTTATTGATGATGAAATTATAGTGGAGGAATTCTGATTGAAGTATATAATTAATTTTATGAGTGTGAAAGGGAAAATATATGGCAGCAATAATAGTAGTTGCATTAGTTGCAGCTTGGTTATTTATAGGAAATTATATTCCAAAGCTAATAAGGTATATTATAAGTGGTATATTAGATGTTGTAGCAATAGTGTTATTTATAGTGACACCAATGAATCTTATTATAAGAATAATAATTATAGCTCTATTGGCTTTTATGGCAATCATATGGCTAGCTAAGTTTAACAGATTTAATGGTAATAAAAAGATAGATTGGGGACAATCAAGAGTAGACGGCATTATGTTTACAGCAGGTGTGATAATAATTACATTAATTATTGATTTGTTTTAATAGAAATAAAAAACGAGGTAAAATTATGGATTATATATATGATTATATTTCAGAAGAAAGAAAAAAAGAAATAGCAGATATGAATATTGTTGATACATATAATCGTACGGGATATTTAGACATTCCAGGGGATAAGGTTGTCAAAAGCAAAGATGAATATTTTTTATTTTGGTATAATTCACCGGATACACTTTGTCTCAGGCAGCAGATAGAAGAAACAGGCTCGTCTAGTATTGGAAAAAAAAGATATATGCTCATATATGGTGATAAATATATGGATATCGAGATACCTAATGAGAATTTTGGAACAGAATATGAATATCCTGATAATAATTCGGGATTTGACAAAAATACGGAAAAAATGAAACAATACAATACTATAGACTTAAGCTTTTTAAGAGATTGTGAATATAAAAATGATATATGTAATATGCTTTCGGAATACATACATGGTTCTGCTGTGTGGTTTAAAATTATGAAAAATAAAATTACTATTGACAATGAAATTATGGTGAAGGAGTTTTGAGCTTTGTTAATCGAGATTTAAAAGAAAATGAAAGAAGCGATTATGTGCTGGAATATCTCATATGTGATTAGAAATATAAAAATCGTGTTTTTAAGTTTGAAGGTGTAACTTTTGTTTTCCAAACGATTGGGGAGAGATATACATAAAGTTTTGATAAAAGGTGTGGAAACCTATTAATTCAGTGTTCGATGTAAATTTGGTATATTATTTTGGCACATATTCAAGATAATTGACAGTAACAAGACCTACTAATCAGGCAGGAAGAAGCCTTTTTAGTAGGTTTTATAAGTATAAAATGAATGTTCATTCCTCTGGAAAGCAGGAAAAAGACCTACTAAGGAGAAACATTTTAACAGATTGGTAGGTGAACTGGCGGGAGAATGAAAAGCGGCTGCCTGAAATAACCTACTAAATTATGAGATTGATAATGGTTAGTGGGTTTTAGGGATTTCCGGCTGCCAGATAATCGGGAAAAGGCATACATAGTATGTTGATATTCAGATTTTAATATGTATTTGTAATGTTCCAAAGACGCATTGAAACGGGAAAACATTTATGATAAAATAAAAATCAATATTGAATATGAAGCAGCACCGCCGGACAGCGGGGATGAATAAGGAGGATATAATGGAGCAGTATAAGCAGGAATTTATAGATTTCATGGTAGAGAGTGATGTGTTAAAGTTTGGAGATTTTACTTTAAAGAGTGGAAGAAAGTCACCTTTCTTCATGAACGCAGGTGCGTATGTTACAGGAACACAGCTTGCAAGACTTGGTGAGTATTATGCAAAGGCTATTCATGAAACATATGGTGATGATTTTGATGTACTGTTCGGACCAGCATATAAGGGAATTCCAATCAGCGTAGTTACAGCAGTTGCATATGCAAAGCTTTATGGAAAGGAAGTAAGATACTGCTCAGACCGTAAGGAAGAGAAGGACCATGGTGCTGATAAGGGAGGATTCCTTGGAAGCAAGTTAAAGGATGGCGACAGAGTTGTTATGATAGAAGATGTAACAACATCTGGTAAGTCAATGGAAGAGACAGTTCCTAAGGTAAGAGGGGCAGCAGATGTTACTATTGTAGGACTTATGGTTTCACTTAACCGTATGGAAGTAGGCCTTGGCGGAAAGGTGAGCGCACTTGAGGAGATTAAGGAAAGATACGGTTTCCCAACAAGCGCAATTGTATCTATGGCAGATGTTGTAGAACACCTTTACAATAAAGAGTGTGAGGGTAAGGTAGTTATTGATGATGCACTTAAGGCGGCAATTGACAAGTATTACACAGAATATGGTGTTAAGAACGCATAAAACTGATGTTAATGGAGGGTTTTAATTATGGAAGAGAATCTTTATAAGAAATTAAAGTCAGTAGGAGCTTCTAATCTTGTATTTGGTATCCTGATAATACTCTTTGGTATCGGTGCAGGTGTAATGATGATTATTAATGGTGCAAGACTTCTTGCACACAGATCAGATAGCTTATTCTAGTGAAGGGGAACTGCCTGGTGGGTTAATTATGCCTGCCGGGCAGATTTGTTATGAAAAAGAAACATTATGTAACGCTTATAAAATGGGCGCTTTTTGTTATATATATGATTCTGCTCTTTTATGTAGTCTTTTTCGCAGAAGGAATGGGAAGGGCAGAGATAGCCAGCGGTTACAAATACAATCTTACACTGTTCACGGAAATCAGGCGCTATTGGCGTTATCTTGGACATTTTGACTCGCTTGGCTGGATAGCATTTCTTAATATAATTGGAAATGTGCTGGCATTCATACCATTTGGAATATTCGTGCCGTGGCTTTCCAATGGCAGAATTAATGTATTTGCTACATTTGCATATGGATTCGCACTGTCGCTTACAATAGAAACAGTACAGCTTATATGTAAGGTCGGATGCTTTGATGTTGATGACCTTGTACTTAATGTACTGGGTGCATTGTGCGGTTATGCGGTATATGCGATAGCATACAGAATTGTTAAAATGTTTAATAAAAAGGACAGGTGAAAGAATGAAACTTTTTAATAAATACAAGTTCTCTGATAAAAGTCAGGCACTTGGTGGTTTGATATCGACTGCGATGGGAATACTGTCATTGCTTTCTTTGGGTTATGGAGTGTATCTGTCTTTTAAAGCAGCAGGAGAAGGCGGCTTAAGAGTAGGAAGTCTTGGAATATTAAGCCTTATCTTAGCGGTAATTGGAACAGTAATCGGACTAATCAGCTTCAAAGAAGATAATAAGTTCTACGGAACTTCGAGATTTGGTTCAATGCTGTGTGGGGTAATAGCAGTATTTATGATAGCAGTATTCTTAATGGGAATATAATCCTTATCAGGGCAGAAGGAGAAAGAAATTGTTTAATGATAATGTAGAAGAGCGTTACGCTCTTGCAATAGAAAGAATTAAAGAGATAGCAGAGGAGCCGGGGCTTAAGACGGATGGGTTTGCAGATTATTTCAAATGTATCGCTACATTTATTCTTAAGATGGATAAGCTTGCGGCTGACTTAAAAGCTGATGTTTTCAGAGATTGTTCACTTGAAGAGTATAAGAATGTGAATACAGGACTGTATGAAGATGTAATTGGCAAGGCTTATGAGACAAGCTACGCTAATCCGGCATATGCAGCTTCAAAGTTAGGGCTTTCAGAGGGAAGGCTTTTGTCATTCCTTTACGTTGAGATAAGAGGAATGATTGTGTATGCATATGAAGGCAGAATGGCAGAAATGACAGCACTTATGGAGCTTTTTGTTGAAGTGTACTGCATGTGTGCATCGACTGAGGAAGACAGTGGAAAGCCAGATTATAAGCAGATGAAAGAGTCTGTATACTGGTATGTTAGTGATTACAGTGATGACCTTATGGAGTACCGGGTAAGAGAGCTGTTAGACCCTGAACTTGATTTTGCAACTAAGATAATTATGGAGTCTGACCTTACAGATGTAAGATATCTGTACAGATTCGGTGAGTATGTCACAGACAATGAGATTAAGACAGCAGAGTATCTTAGTTCGCTCAGTGAAGAAGAAATCCAGAAGATGGCGGACACATTTACAGAAGGGTACAGAATCGGATTCGAGCTTACAGGCAAGGATTTGTCTAAGAAGAAAACAGTTAATATAAGATACTGTCTGGGATTTGAAAGACTTGTGAGGGCTGAGATTAAGAATTTTGAAAAGCTTGGACTTAAGCCTACAATATACAGGGCAGCGGTCAACACGATTAATAAAAGACTTAACATTAAGGTTGGCTATTACGGAGCTAATCCTAACAAGCAGATGGATTTCGACCATCGTTTTGACAATGCACTTTATATGGATGGCGAATTTGTTGAGAGAAAGACTGGTGCATTAAAGCTTGCATATGAGAAGAACAAAGAGCTTGCAGCGGTGCATGGTGGACCTGCTGTTATGGAGGTGTTTGGTGAAGTGCCATTTGAGCCACAGATTAAGAGCGAGGCTTTAACACTTGATGCAAAGCAGCAGAAGCTTTCTGTGAAATACAGCAATGACGCAGGAAGCATTGTTAATGAGTATATCAAAGGCGAAGAGAGAAGCTTTACAATAATTGCTTATCCGATACCTGAGATTGGCGAGAATTTTGAGGAAATATTCGAGGGTACTGTTAAGATTAATACCCTTGATTATAACAAATATAAAGCTATCCAGCAGGCACTTATTGATGTACTTGATACAGCACAGTATGTTGAGGTTAAAGGAGCTAACGGAAACTGCACAGACATGAAGGTTTCTATTATGAAGATAACCGACCATAAGACGCAGACTGTATTTGAGAACTGTCTTGCGGACGTTAATATTCCGCTTGGAGAAGTATTTACATCACCTGTGCTTAAGAAAACAACAGGTGTGCTTAATGTGAGCAGTGTATATCTTAATGATATTAAGTTTAATAATCTTACGGTATGGTTTGAGGACGGATTTGTTAAGGACTACACATGCACTAACTTTGATGATGAAGCTAAGAATAGAGAGCTTTTCAAGGCAAATGTGTTATATGACCATGAAACTTTACCGCTCGGAGAGTTTGCTATAGGAACTAACACTACAGCATATGTGTTTGCCAATAAGCATGATATTGTGTATAAGCTTCCGATTCTTATTGTTGAGAAGATGGGACCACATTTTGCAGTCGGTGACACATGCTATTCAAGGGCAGAAGATGTGTATGTAACTAATCCGGACGGCAAGGAGATTATCTCAAGGGATAATGAGGTTTCACTTCTTCGTAAGACGGAGCCGGACAAGGCTTATTATAACTGTCACACCGATATTACCATTCCGTATGATGAGATTGGCAATATTACTGTTGTGGCAGAGGATGGAACAAGAACAGACTTAATTAAGAACGGCAGATTCGTGCTTGATGGCACACTTGCGCTTAATGATGCATTTTTACAGGAACAGTAAAGATGTAATATGGGCTTTTTCTTGACGCGTAGTTTAAAACAAAGTACAATGATAATTAGTGTTTTCACTAATTTTAATATTATATCTATCGGACATAGGAGGTTAATATGGCTTTAGTAGGAATTGTTATGGGAAGTGACTCTGATATGCCTGTTATGGCAAAGGCAGCAGACATTCTTGAACAGTTAGGAATTTCGTATGAGATGACAATTATCTCAGCACACAGAGAGCCTGACGTATTCTTTGAATATGCTAAGAGTGCAGAGGAGAAGGGATTTAAGGTTATTATTGCAGGTGCAGGTATGGCAGCACATCTTCCGGGTATGTGCGCAGCTATTTTCCCAATGCCTGTTATTGGTATTCCAATGCACACAACATCACTAGGCGGTAGAGATTCATTATATTCAATAGTACAGATGCCTACAGGTATTCCTGTTGCAACTGTTGCTATTAACGGTGGTGCCAATGCAGGCATTCTTGCAGCCAAGATTCTTGCAACATCTGATGCAGCACTTCTTGAAAGGCTTAAGGATTATACTAAGAATCTTAAGGAAAGTGTTCAGAAGAAGGATGCCAGACTTCAGGAAGTCGGTTATAAGAATTATTAATTAGTAACTGAATAGTTACATTAACTTACATTTATCATAATATTGAAGGAGAAAGAATCATGGATTACAAGAAATCTGGAGTTGATATTGAAGCAGGTTACAAGTCAGTTGAGTTAATGAAAGAGGCTGTTAAGTCTACTATGAGAGAAGAAGTGTTAGGCGGAATCGGCGGATTCTCAGGTGCATTTTCACTCGCTAAGATTAAGGAGATGGAAGAGCCTGTATTACTTTCAGGAACTGACGGATGTGGAACTAAGGTTAAGTTAGCTTTCATTATGGACAAGCATGATACTATCGGTATTGATGCAGTTGCTATGTGTGTTAACGATGTTGTATGTGCTGGTGGAGAGCCACTCTTCTTCCTTGATTACATCGCATGCGGCAAGAATTATCCAGAAAAGATTGCTACTATCGTTGGTGGTGTTGCAGAGGGCTGCAGACAGTCTGAATGTGCACTTATCGGTGGTGAGACAGCAGAGCATCCGGGACTTATGCCACAGGATGAATATGATCTTGCAGGATTTGCTGTAGGTGTTGTTGATAAGAAGGATCTTATTACAGGCGAGAACATCAAGCCGGGTGATACTCTTATCGGTATCGCTTCAAGCGGTGTACACAGCAACGGATTCTCACTTGTAAGAAGCGTATTTACAATGACAGAGGAATCTCTTAATACATATTACGATTCACTTGGAAAGACATTAGGAGAGGCATTACTTGCTCCGACTAAGATATATGTTAAGACAATGAAGGAAATCAAGAAGGCAGGCGTTAAGGTTAAGGGCTGCAGCCATATCACAGGTGGTGGTTTCTATGAAAATGTACCTAGAATGCTTCCAGACGGTGTTAAGGCAGTAATTAAGAAGGACAGCTACGAAGTACCACCAATCTTTAAGATGCTTGCAGAAGATGGCAATATCGAAGAGCATATGATGTATAATACATTTAACATGGGTATCGGTCTTGTACTTGCTGTTGATCCTGCTGATGTTGATACAGTTATGGCAGCAGTTAAGTCTGCAGGTGAGACTCCATATGTTATCGGAAGTATTGAAGCTGGCGAGAAGGGAGTTACTTTATGCTAAGAGTTGCAGTTATGGTTTCCGGAGGCGGAACTAATCTTCAGGCTATTATCGATGCTGTTAAGGATGGAACAATCACTAACACAGAGCTTGTAGCAGTTATAAGCAATAATGCCGGAGCATATGCACTCACAAGAGCTAAGGATAACAATATTCCAGCATATTGCATATCACCAAAGGATTATGAAAGCAGAGATGCATTTAACGATGCGCTGCTTGATAAAGTGAATGAGCTTAATGTTGACCTTATAGTACTCGCAGGATTCCTTGTAAGAATCCCAGAGAAAATGGTTCATCAGTACAGCCACAGAATTATTAATATTCATCCATCACTTATACCTTCATTCTGCGGAGTTGGTTTCTATGGACTCAAGGTTCATGAAGCAGCTCTGGCAAAGGGTGTTAAGGTATCAGGTGCAACTGTGCATTATGTAGATGAAGGAATGGATACAGGAGAGATTATTTTCCAGAAGGCAGTTGATGTACTTGATGGTGATACTCCTGAAACTCTTCAGAAAAGAATTATGGAGCAGGCTGAATGGAAGCTTCTTCCTAAGGCAATTAACAAGATTGCCAATGAACATGTTAATTAATGATTACTGACTAAGTATATAGATAATGATATGCGGAGGAATTAAGATGAAAGTATTAGTTGTAGGCAGCGGCGGAAGAGAGCATGCAATATGCTGGAAGTTAAGCAAGAGTCCTAAGGTTGACAAGATATACTGTGCACCGGGTAATGCGGGAATTGCAGAGCTTGCAGAGTGTGTTGATATTAAGGCAATGGAGTTTGACAAGCTTGTAGCATTTGCTAAGGAAAACAGTATTGACCTTACTGTTATCGGTATGGATGACCCACTTGTCGGTGGTGTTGTTGATGTATTCGAGGCAGAGGGCTTAAGAGTATTCGGACCAAGAAAGAATGCCGCTATTCTTGAAGGATCTAAGGCATTTTCTAAGAACCTTATGAAGAAATACAACATTCCAACAGCAGCTTATGAAACATTTACATCAGCCAAAGAGGCCAAGAAGTATCTTGAGACTGCTGAGTATCCTATCGTTCTTAAGGCTGACGGACTTGCACTTGGCAAGGGTGTTCTCATCTGTGAGAACAAAGAGGATGCACTTGCAGGTGTTGATGAGCTTATGCTTGACAAGAAATTCGGAACAGCAGGTGATACAATTGTCATTGAGGAATTCATGACAGGCCGTGAGGTTTCAGTACTTTCATTTGTTGATGGTAATACAATTAAGATTATGTCATCAGCTCAGGATCATAAGAGAGCTAAGGATGGTGACCAGGGTCTTAACACAGGCGGAATGGGTAACTTCTCACCATCACCTTTCTACACTAAGGAAGTTGATGAGTTCTGTAAGAAATACATTTATCAGGCAACTGTTGATGCAATGAAGAGTGAGGGCAGACCATTTAAGGGAGTTATCTTCTTTGGACTTATGCTTACTCCAAAGGGACCAAAGGTTCTTGAGTACAATGCAAGATTTGGTGATCCTGAGGCACAGGTTGTTCTTCCTAGAATGAAGAATGATATTGTTGATGTATTTGAGGCTTGTATCGATGGAACTCTTGATAAGGTTGACCTTCAGTTTGAGGATAACGCATGTGTATGTGTAATTCTCGCATCTGACGGATACCCACTCGCATATGAGAAGGGCTTCGAGATTAAGGGAATGGAAAACTTCAAGGGTAAGGATGATTATTTCTTATTCCATGCAGGTTCTAAATTCAATGAAGAGGGCAAGGTTGTAACTAACGGAGGACGAGTTCTCGGTGTTACAGCACTTGGCAAGGACCTTAAGGAAGCAAGAGCCAAGGCTTATGAAGCTACTGAATGGGTAGATTTCGATAACAAATATATGAGACATGATATTGGTAAGGCAATTGATGAAGCTTAATTAGTAACTGTTAAGAGTCAGGCAAAATGCGAAGCATTTTCGATACTGGCGGAAAATAGTTAGTATTAAAGAAAATGGGGGCAGATGGCTGGAGAATACCGGTTATCTGCCTTAGTGTGTAAATGAGGAGACAATTATGAAAATAACACCAGTTAAGGGTACTAATGATTATCTTCCTAATGAGGTTGAAATCAGGGATTACCTTCAGAATGAGATATTAAAGGTATATGTTGCTAATGGATTTGAACACATTACAACACCTATTATTGAGGATATTGAGAATCTTGATAAGAGTGATGGTGGTGAGAATTTAAATCTTATATTCAAGATTATGAAGAGAGGCGATAAGCTTGAGAAGGCTGTAAGTTCACTTCAGGAAAATCCTAAGACAGGAACAGCCTGTGAGAATGAAATTGCTGATATGGGATTAAGATATGACCTTACACTTCCGCTCAGCCGTTACTTTGCTAACAACAAGGACAAGCTCACTCTTCCTATGAAATGTATTCAGATGGACAGAGTGTACAGAGCTGAAAGACCACAGAAGGGCAGACTTCGTGAGTTTGTTCAGTGTGATATTGATATTATTGGTTCTGATTCTACAGATTCAGAGGTTGAACTTATTCTTACAACAACCAAGGCTCTTAAGGCTATTGGCATGAAGAATTTCAAGGTTAAGATTAACGACAGAAGACTTCTCCGTTCATTCCTTCAGAATTGTGGATTTACCGAGGATCAGCTTGATAGTGTGTGTATTACATTTGACAAGATGGATAAGGTCGGACTTGACGGTGTTAAGGCTGAGCTTACAGACAAGGGATTTGATGCTGCTGCAATTGAGAAGTTTATCGGATTCTTTGGAAGTGTTTCAAGTGCACAGGAGATAAGCCTTGAAAGTGTTGAGGCTATACTGGATGATAAAGCTCCAGCAGAAAGCGTAAGAGGAATTATTAACACTGTAAATGAGCTTTCAGACGGTCAGTTTGATGTTGTATTTGACCTTTCTTTAGTAAGAGGTCAGGGCTACTATACAGGAACTGTATTTGAAGTTGAAAGTATTGATTTCAAGGGTGCTATCGCAGGTGGTGGAAGATATGACAACCTTATTGGCAAGTTCTTAGGACAGCAGGTAAGTGCTGTTGGATTCTCAATCGGATTCGAGAGAATCTTCTCAATCCTTATGCAGAATGGTGTTGAGACTAAGGCATCAGCAGACAAGATTGCTGTTATGTACGATGAGGGACAGGTTAAGGAAGCCTATGCAATAGCAGAAAAATACAGAGCAGAAGGTAAAGTATGCTCATTATATGTAAAGCCTAAGAAGATGGGAAAGTTCCTCGGAAAGCTTGAGGAACGTGGATATAAAGGATTTGTTAATGTCAGCAATGGGGACGAGATAAGCTTGTTCTAGTGTTGATGTGTAAGCCCCGGGCAGGTTAGAACTATTTCACCGGGATAGTTTGCATAAACCTACTAAACTTAGAAAATATATATTAATAGTAGGCTGATTAATGCTGAAATTTACATAACAAATAATGCAACAACCTACCAAACTGCAGTTAATGTGGAGTTTAGTAGGTTGTTTTCTTGTATATTGAAGTCGTGATAACAGAGTTAGTGAAAAATACAACTCAATTTACCTACTAAAGAAGCGAGATGTAATGAATTAGTGGGTTTCTGACAATATTTTTATAAAAAATTTTCTTAAAAAACATACTAACGAAGTATATATCATGAGTTAGTATGTTTATCTTAAAATTTTCAGGTTAAATAAAAATTTTTCGATAAATAATCTCAATAATTATAGTTGACATATACCCATATGGGGTATATTATACATCATGTAAATAGAGCATACCCCACTAGGGTATGTTGCAATCACAACAGATAAATATAATAAAGCGTTTATCAGACACAGAATATAACAACCAGACTAAGGAGGAATAATGGAAAAAGAATGTTGCTGTCATAAGACAAAAGAACGCGATGCCAAGGAATATAAAGACCTCTGTAACAGGCTTAGCAGAATTGAAGGTCAGATAAGAGGGATTAAGGGAATGGTTGAGAAGGACGCATACTGTATTGACATTCTTAATCAGGTATCGGCAGCCCAGTCAGCACTTAACAGTTTTACGAAGGTGCTCTTAGATAACCATATCAAGAGCTGTGTAGTCCAAGATATTAAAGAAGGCAAGGACGATACGGTAGAAGAGCTTGTTAAGACAATCGGCAAATTCATACGCTAGAATTTGCACAAGGTAATGAAGTATAAAAGGAGATGCATTATATGGGAACAGCTATAATAATCGGCATATTAGCAATAATAGTAGTAATTGCAGTTATAAGCAGTGTTAAGCATATGAAAGGTGAAGGCGGCTGCTGTGGCGGTGGTGGAAATACTGTTGCGGAAGAGAAGAAGACACTTGATAATCCTGTAATTGCTGTTAAGACTGTAGATATTGAAGGCATGCATTGTGAAAACTGCAAGAACAGTATTGAGAGATCTGTTAACAAAATTGATGGTGCTTCATGCCAGGTTAATCTTAAGAAGAAGCAGGCAACAATTGAAGTTGACAGAGAAATCGATGACGCTGATATAAGAATTGCAATTGAGAGACTTGATTTTAAAGTGACAGGAATAACAACTAACCGCAGGGAGGAGTAGAGCGATATGGAACAGTACAATGTTACAGGAATGAGCTGTGCAGCGTGTCAGGCAAGAGTTGAGAAAGCTGTCAGCAATGTGCCTGGAGTGGAAAGCTGTTCGGTAAGTCTTCTTACTAATTCAATGGGTGTTGAGGGAACTGCAACCCCAGATGTAATCATTAAAGCTGTGGAAGCTGCGGGATATGGTGCATCAGTTAAGGGGGTAAAGAGCAGCAGTCCTTCAATGCAGGAGCAGGAAGATGCGCTGGCAGATAAGACAACCCCTGTTTTAAAGAAAAGATTAGCAGCTTCAGTTATATTTCTTGTTGTGCTTATGTATTTCAGCATGGGACATATGATGTGGGGCTGGCCGCTTCCGTCAGTACTTGAAGGAAATCATGTGGCTATGGGTCTTATACAAATGCTGCTTACAATAATAATAATGGTTATTAATCAGCATTTCTTCATAAGTGGTTTTAAGGGCTTGTTACATCGTTCACCTAATATGGACACACTTGTTGCGCTTGGATCAGGAGCAGCATTTGTGTGGAGCACATATGCACTTTTTGCCATGACAGACTGTCAGGTGAGAGGTGATATGGCAGGCGTGATGCACTATATGGATGAATTCTATTTTGAGTCAGCGGCTATGATTCTTACACTTATAACAGTAGGGAAAATGCTTGAAGCCCGCTCTAAGGGAAAGACGACCGATGCATTAAAGAGTCTTATGAAGCTTGCTGCCAAGACTGCGGTACTTTATGCAGATGGGCAGGAAACATGCGTCCCTGTTGAACAGGTTATGACAGGAGATGTATTTGTTGTAAGACCGGGTGAGAATATACCTGTAGATGGTGTCATCATTGAAGGTAACACCGCAGTTAATGAATCAGCACTTACAGGAGAGAGCATTCCTGTTGATAAACAGGAGGGAGATCAGGTAAGTGCAGCAACACTTAATACATCAGGATATATAAAATGCAGGGCAACAAGAGTTGGAGAAGATACAACACTTTCCAAAATAATACAGATGGTAAGTGATGCGGCTGCAACTAAAGCACCTATTGCAAAGATTGCTGATAAAGTTTCAGGTGTATTTGTGCCTGCGGTAATAATAATAGCAGTTATAACAATAGTAGTATGGCTGTTATGTGGCAAGGACTTAGGATTTGCACTTGCGAGAGGAATCTCAGTGCTTGTAATAAGCTGTCCTTGTGCGTTAGGGCTTGCAACTCCGGTTGCAATTATGGTTGGTAACGGAGTCGGAGCAAAGAACGGAATTATGTTCAAGACTGCTGTTTCTCTGGAACAGACAGGCAAGATGCAGACAGTTGCACTTGATAAGACTGGTACTATTACAGAGGGTGAGCCAAAGGTTACAGATATTATAACAGGTGATAGAATCCCACAAAATGAACTTATTGCTATAGCATATGGTCTTGAAAGAAAAAGTGAACATCCACTTGCAAAGGCAGTTGTTAATTATGTTGAAGAGAGTGGCGATAAGAATTCATTTGCAGAAGAAGTGACTGACTTTAAGGCAGTTGCTGGTAACGGACTTAAGGGAATGCTTGATACAAATGTAGTGGCAGGTGGTAATCTTAAGTTCATTTCAGAGTATTGTAATATCTCTGATGATTTAAGGAACAAGGCTGATGACTTATCATCAGAAGGAAAAACACCACTTTTCTTTGCAAGAAATAACAAGCTTCTTGGAATAATAGCTGTTGCGGATACTATCAAGAAAGACAGCCCACAGGCTATCAGGGAACTTCAGAATATGGGAATCAGGGTTGTGATGATTACCGGAGATAATGAAAGAAGTGCGAAGGCAATAGGAAAGCTTGCCGGAGTCGATGAAGTTATAGCAGGAGTACTTCCTGAAGGAAAAGAAAAAGAGATAGCAAGACTTAAGGAGCAGGGAAGTGTTATAATGGTAGGTGATGGAATTAATGATGCACCTGCACTTACAAGAGCTGATATAGGTATTGCAATTGGAGCCGGTACAGATGTTGCAATAGATGCGGCAGATATAGTTCTTATGAAGAACAGGTTATCAGATGTTCCTGCTGCTATAAGACTTTCAAAGAGAACACTTACCAACATACACGAGAATTTGTTCTGGGCATTCTTCTATAATTGTATAGGAATCCCACTTGCAGCAGGTGCGTGGATACCAGTATTTGGATGGACACTTAATCCAATGTTTGGTGCAGCAGCTATGAGCTTATCAAGCTTCTGTGTAGTAACTAATGCATTAAGACTTAATCTTATAAAGATATATGATACAGGAAAAGACCACATTTATAAGAAAAAGTCTAGCAAAAATAAAAATAAAACGACAAAAGGAGATAAAACTATGACAAAGACTATGAATATTGAGGGTATGATGTGTGGACACTGTGAAACTGCAGTTAAGAAGGCACTTGAGGCTGTTGATGGTGTAACAGAGGCAGTTGTAAGCCATGAGAATGGAACAGCAGTTGTTACACTTTCTAAGGAAGTTGATAACGATGTATTAAAAAAAGCTGTAGAGGATAAAGATTACAAAGTAACAGCAGTTAAGTAAGAAATATAATGAATAAGAATAAAGCTATAAGCTGCAAATGTATGTGATACATTTTAAGGTATGGAAAGCCCTACGTGATACAAAAGTGTCGTGCGGGGCTTTTTCAGTGCAGGGTAATTTTTATAACTGATAGTTGAGTAAGCTGTTTAATAATGTTAATATTATGTATATAGATTATGGGTATGGGAGATATGGGAATATGAATATTATGTATCTGTCTCTTTATGGAGTTGCAGCTGTGGTGCTTGCCGTGGTGTTTATAAGAACATGTCTTGAGCGGGATAAGATGACACGGATAGTGTGTCTTACAGAGATGCTTGCTCTCATATGCGTTGTGACATATTCGGTCAATTTTATCACAGATAATTACATGGCAATGTCGGTGGCAACAAGCATAATGATGGCAGCACAGGATTTTGCACTCGTTGTACTTTTAACGTATACAGGCATATTTACAAGGCTTGTAAACAGGATAACCAGAACTGCAGTTGTTTTGTGCATATTTGCGGCAATGGTTGATTCAGTTGTATTTATAATTAATATATTTAATGAAACGGCATTGAAATATAGTCTTAACAAATGTGGAGGAGTCTATGTTCTCGGCTATGAAGGCGAGCTGTGGTTTGGTATTCATGCGATGATGAATATGGTTATTGTAGCATTTATAATTGCACTGCTTATTATCAAATGCATACGTATTCCATCAGCGTATTGGGGAAGATATATATTTACGGCTGCCGGGCTTATTGTTATAATTGCTTTTAAATATATATTCATCATGAAAGCTGTTGACTTAAGGTTTGACATATCAATTTTTCTATATGCACTTATGGGAACAATGGTGTACTGGAATACTTTCTGGTATTCTAAGAAAAATATGCTTACAGTTACACATGAAATGATAATTGAACATATGCAGATTCCTGTAGTACTGTTTGATTATGAGGGAATTCTTGCAGATTTTAATTCTTCAATGAAGGATGTTGCAGGTAATCTTGAATACGATAACAGGGAACAGAATATTGAGTGGTTTGTCAGGGAGAATGACCTGCCTGTTAAACCTGGAGAGGATACATTTGAATGGAAGCATAATGACAGAATATATGACTGCAGGATTGAGAAACTTTCAGATGAAAAAAACCGACTGCTGGGTACTATTATTGTTATGCAGGATGTGTCGGAGTTAAAGAAGGCTTATGCTGAACTTGAAAATATGGTTATTTATGACCAGCTTACAGGAGTTTACAGCATGTACAGCTTTATGGAGCATTGTAAACAGTATGATGAATATAATGGCAGCGTTGCTGTAGTTGTCTGCGATATTAATCATTTGTCAGATATTAATATACAGTATGGACAGAAAGCAGGTAACCAGGCACTTATAAATGTGGCTGGTGTGCTTAAGAAGATACTTATGGACAGAGCATATATTGCAAGAATTAATGAAGGTAATTTTGTTGCAGTAATGAAGAATGTCACGGATGCAGAGGCTGGTAAAACATTTGAACAGATAAAGAGAACAGTAGAAAAAGAGTGCAATAATGGAAAGTTTGGTGTTACTATAGAATATGGTATTGCTATGAGAAAAGCTTCTAACAGATGGATAATGGATATTGTTCATGAAGCGGTTAATGATATGAGAGACAGGAAAGGCAGATAATACACATGAAGTTTGATGGTGTTAAAAAAGTTGATGAAGGAAGGTTTATCAGCAGATACGATCTCTATTATACAACTGAGGATGACAAGAAAAAGGTCTACGAGATTATCAGCAGAAACAAGGATATAAAGACGCTAGAAGATATAAGAAATGAAAAGACTGACGGAGTTGTTATTGTTGCAACTGATGAAGCGGATGAACATATTCTGATTAATAAAGAATATAGAATGTCAGTAGGAGATTATGTGTATAATTTTCCTGCAGGGCTTATTGATGAAGGTGAGACTCCTGAAGTGGCGGCGAAGCGTGAGCTTAAGGAAGAGACAGGGCTTGACCTTATTGTAATTGAAGACAAGCTTTATGACAGCTACAGTGCAATAGGATTTTCCAATGAGACAAATGCTGTGGTTATCGGAAAAGCATCTGGAGATTTTTCGCCAAGCACTTCAACGTTTGAGGAGATTTCGGCGGCATGGTATTCAAAACAGGAAGTAAAAGAGCTTCTTAAGGATAATCATTTTGCAGCGAGAACACAGGCATTTTGCTATATGTGGGCGAGAAATAAATAATAAAGAGGCAGGATATGTTTAGAGGAAAAAGAATAATTTCAGGAATTATGCTGGTGCTTATGCTGGTTAGTTTTATTGGATGTAAAAAGACTTCCAAAGCAGCAACATTTACATATGAGGAGAATGCTGCCGGTAATATAGTTATAACTGGACTTACTGATAAGGGAAGAGCAGATGCAAAGGTTATTGTGCCAGCTAAGATTGATGGCAAGAAGGTTGATGGAATAGGCAGTGGTGTATTCCGTGATGATACGACTGTTACTGATGTTGTTATATCAGATGGGATAAGTTATATAGCTGAAAATGTATTCTTAAGCTGCTATAATCTTAAAACAATTGAGATTCCGGAATCAGTTAATTCTATTGGAACTAATGCATTTACAGATACACAGTGGGAGTATGACCAGCTTGCAGATAACGATGAGATTATTGTTAATGGTGTGTTATGCAAGATAAGCATAGATAGTGGAACGTATAATATTCCGGATGGTGTAAGGACAATTGCTTCGGGAGTATTTTATAATAAAGATGGTCTTACACAAATAAATATTCCTGACAGTGTGGAAGTAATTGGGGCATATGCATTTGCTGGCTGCAAGGGACTTAAGGAAGTTAAACTGCCTTCAGGCATTAAAAGAATTGAGTATGGAGCATTTTCTGATATGAATATCAGTGAGATTGTTGTGCCAAAGTCAGTAGATTATATAGGAAATGAAGCATTTGAAGGAATTGAGAATGTCGTAAAACGATAAGGAGGATGGCTTATGATAAAGAAGAAAAGCAATTCTTTTCTATCATGTGATAGAAAGACGTCTGTTAATGTTGTTATTTGGTGTCCCGATGAGACAGAATATGACGAGCCTGTTGCGGTATTGCAGATATGTCATGGGATGATTGAGTATATTGACAGATACGACGGATTTGCAAGATATATGGCAGAGAGAGGCTTTGTTGTTGTTGGAAATGATCATCTTGGACACGGAAAGTCAGTATGCACGGATGATGATCTGGGATTTTTTAAAGATAAGAATCCGGGAGAGGCACTTGCAAAGGATGCACATCATCTTACAGTTCTTATCAAGAAAATGTATCCTGGTATTCCATATTATCTTGCAGGACACAGCATGGGGTCGTTTGTTACAAGAAGATATATATGTGATTACGGATATGAACTTGATGGAGTTATTGTAATGGGAACAGGACACCAGCCGGCACCAATGGTTTTTGCCGGAAAGGTGCTTGCTGATGTAGTAAGACTTATAAAGGGGGACCGTTACAGAAGCAGACTGATATCTAAGATTATGTTTGGTAATTATAACAAGCGTATAAAGAATGTAAGAACAGTCAATGACTGGCTGACAAGAGATGAAGCGGTTGTTGATGAATACAATGCCGGAAAACTGACAACATTTCTGTTTACGGTTAATGGTTACAGAGGACTTATGAATATGATTCTGTATGTAAGAAAGCCGCGCAACATAGAAAGAATTCCTAAGAATCTGCCAATGCTTATGATATCAGGACTTGATGATCCTGTGGGAGAATACGGCAAGGGCGTTTACAGGGCATATAATTCGTATCATGGTCACATTGATGATATTGATTTAAGACTTTACGAGGATTGCAGGCATGAGTTGTGCAATGAACTTAATAAAGAAGAAATATATGAAGAAATATATGGCTGGATTATGAACCATATGAGTAAGTAGGTTAATAAAAGCGGAATGGAAGTTTCAAACCATTCCGCTTAATTCTTTATTGATTATAATCTGATAGTGGTGTACTTAGGAATGCAAGCAATTCCTAATGCGTAAGGCCCTGTATGGCAGCCTGAGATAATACTGATTCTTGTCTTGAAATCTTCGCGTCTTTCGAGAAGCTTCACACCAAGCTGTGCTTCAACATCATCTCTGTATTTCTCAGCTTCTTCCAGATTAGTACAGTAGCCAACAGTGATATCCCAGTTTTCAATCGGCATTCCCTTTGATTCGATGTATTTCTGAATCATGTCAATAACATTAGATTTACCTTTGTTTCTTGTTCGTGTAAATCCACCAAGCCCAATTTCTCCTTCTTTCATAACGATGATAGGACGGAGACTTAATTTGCTTGTGATTGTAATTGCAGTCTTGGCAAGACGTCCGCCTTTACTTAAGTATTCAAGTGATTCTGTTGTAAACATTATTCGGCCATCGTTTCTTAAAGCTTCAAGAACTTTGATTGTATCCTCATATGAATACCCTGCTTTTCTCATCTGGAGAGCCTGATATATGAAGAGTGAAAATGATGCTGAATTAAGCAGTGAATTAATAACTGTAACTTTAGCATCAGGATGATCTTCTAATATAATGTCCTTAGCTGTGCAGGCTGAGTTATAAGATCCTGAGAAGTATGATGTAATTGTACATACAATAGCAGGTCTGCCAGCTTCCACACTTGGCATAATAGCATCAACAAAATCCTGCACACTTGGAAGAGATGACTTAGGAAATGCGCCTTCGTCTGTCATTCTTCTGTAGAATTCATCATGAGTAATGTCATATTGTTCTTTAAGATAATTAACACCATCAAAAGTTGTGTAGAGCGGTACAAGTTTAAGATTGTGTGTCTCTGCATATTCTCTAACAATATCGCAGGCTGAATCAGTGATTATATCAAACATAATATATATTATCCTCCGCGTTGTAAAAACGATTTGTTTTGTTAATTGAGATGATAACACATAGTTTTCAAAACCACAATACATTAATATTAATATTTTATAAAATATAAGTTTGTAAAATTAAAAAATTGTTGTATAATCAATTCGTATGTATATTTTTTCGAGTGGAGGAAATAATTAATGAAGGTATGTGCATTTCTTACAGATGGTTTTGAAACGGTAGAAGCACTTGCAGTTGTAGATATATTAAGAAGAGCGGATATTAAGACTGATATGATATCAATAACAGGTGACATTAATGTTAAAAGTGCTCAGGGGGTAATTGTTCAGGCTGATGAGCTTTTAGATGAATATGTATTTGAAGGAGATGAGCTGTTATTCCTTCCAGGTGGTCCGGGTCATAAGTCATATTATGATTGCAAGGATTTACTGGAACTTCTTAAAGAATACAATGAGAAGAATAACAGAATTGCAGCCATATGTGCAGCACCTTCAATTCTTGGAAATCTTGGATTACTTGAAGGAAAGAAGGCAATGGCATTCCCAGGCTTTGAAATGCAGTTAACGGGGGCAGTTATAATAACAGCACCGGAGAGGGTAGTTACAGATGGTAACATTACAACATCGAGAGGAATGGGTACATCACTAGATTTAGGACTCGAGCTTGTAAGACTTATTAAGGGAGAAGAACTTGCAGAGCAATTAAGGACTTCAACACAATATATATAATAAGTTTATTTTATGCGAGAGGAACTTTTAAAGATGAAATATGATAATTATGATGAGGATGCAATACGTCGCAGCAGAAAAAGAAAATCACAGTTGATGAAGAAGAAAAGACAGAAGATTTTAAGAAGAAGACTTATTATGATGGCAGCTGTGACATTTTTAATAGTGCTTGCAGTAGTTATTGTGAATGTAACATTGGGGCTGAAAAAAACATTAGGTCAAAAAGCAGCATTTGCTTCTGATATAACAGATGAGACACAATCAGAGATACTGATGCCAACAGAAGCACCAACAGAACCGCCTCTTATATATGCACAGATGGCAGAAGATTATCAGGATTTGTCAGCTGATGCACAGATAGCGTCGCCTTATGCAGCATTACTCGATGTCAATAATCATAGAATAATAGCAGGTAAGCTTGCTGATACTAAGATATATCCAGCTTCAATGACTAAGGTAATGACACTTATTGTTGTATCAGAGAATATAGATAAGATGCCAAAGACTTATACATTTGGATTTGAGATGCTTAACAGACTTTATAGGGAAGAAGCGTCTGTTGCAGGATTCCTTGAAGGTGAGACAGTAGATGTTGAAGATCTTATGTATGGACTTGTGCTTCCATCAGGAGCTGATGCAGCCGAGGCACTTGCCATAATGGTTGCAGGTTCTAATGAAGAATTTGCAAAGCTTATGAATGAAAAATGTAAAGAACTTGGACTTAAGTATACACATTTTACTAATCCGACAGGATTATATGATGAGGAACAGTATACAACTCCATCAGAGATGGCAATGATTATGGAATATGCCATGAAAGATGAGACCAGAGCCAAAGTACTTGGAACATATCAGTATAAGACTAAAGCAACAGAACAGCATCCGGAAGGAATACCGCTTACAAGTACAATGTATTCAAGAATATATGGTAATGAAGCACCTGGAGTACTCGTAAAAGGTGGTAAGACAGGATTTACCAATGAAGCAGGAAGCTGCCTTGTAAGTTATGCTGTAACTAATAAAGGTAATGCGTATGTTTTCTGCACTGGAGGAGCAACATACAGATGGGCACCTGTATATGATGAGATATATGTATATAAGAATATAATTCCGGCGTCAGCCAAAGATTTAGAAACAGAAACAACGAAAATGTCTCCTAATAATTAGCAACCAGAATATGTCATAATAATTAGTATTAACGGACACATAATAACATCAAGACGTTAAGTTATGGCGCCATAACTTTTCGGCTTAAACCTAAAAATGTGTTTAATAAGGAGGCTTATTATGGCTAAATCAACAAGTTCTAATTATAAGACTAAGAAGGAAGCACAGAATGCACTTGACAGATTCAAGATGGAGGTTGCTTCAGAAATTGGTGTTAACTTAAAGGATGGTTACAATGGAGACCTCACATCAGCAGAAGCTGGTTCAGTTGGTGGTAACATGGTAAAAGAGATGATCAGAAGACAGGAAGAGCAGATGAGCGGTAAGTAATTGCGGGATGCTCACAACTGAATACGAATTATCTTAAGTGATAAATGGGCTGTAATCCGAATGTTTATTAGTAAATATAAGGTTTGCAGCCCTATCTTTTATTTTTTTAAAATAGTACTGGTAATCTAAAAACAGTTGTGTTATAATTCGTGGGTATGTTGTACGATAGTAACAATACATAGTTCATAGGAGGATTAATTTATAATGAGTTTCACAGTTGAGAATTTAGAAGAGAAGAATATGGTTAAACTTGTTATTGAGTCTACTGCTGAGGAATTTGAGGCAGGTCTTAATACTGCATATAATAAGAATAAGAGCAAGATCAGCCTTCCTGGTTTCAGAAAAGGTAAAGCACCTAGAAAGATGATTGAGAAGATGTACGGTGCAGAAGTGTTCTACGAAGATGCTGCTAATTCAATTATTCCAGATGCTTATGCTAAGGCTGCTGATGAGTGTGGTCTTGAGCTTGTTTCTCAGCCAAAGATTAATGTAACACAGTTAGAGGCTGGAAAGCCATTCATTTTTGAAGCTGTTGTAGCTACTAAGCCAGAAGTTGAACTTGGACAGTACAAGGGCGTTGAAGTAACTAAGGCTGATACAGAAGCAACAGATGCTGATGTAGAAGAAGAATTAAAGAGAGTTCAGGAGCAGAATTCAAGAACAGTAGCTGTAACAGACAGAGCAGTTAAGGATGGCGATAATACAGTTATTGATTTCGAAGGATTTGTTGATGGTGTTGCATTCGAAGGTGGAAAGGGAACAGATTACCCACTTACAATCGGATCTCATTCTTTCATTGACACATTTGAAGATCAGATTATCGGTATGAATATCGGTGATGAGAAGGAAATCAATGTTACATTCCCAGAAGAGTATCATGTAGATGATCTTAAGGGTAAGCCAGCTATGTTTAAGGTTTCTGTTAAGGAAATTAAGGAGAAGCAGCTTCCAGAGCTTAATGATGAATTCGCTCAGGACGTATCTGATTTTGATACAATTGCTGAATATAAGGATGATTTAAAGAACAAGATTGCTGACAGAAAGTCAAGAGAAGCTAAGGCTAAGCAGGAAGACGAAGCAATCGCTAAGATTATCGAAGACTCTAAGATGGATATTCCAGATGCTATGGTTGACACACAGGTTAACAGAATGGTAGAGGATTTTGCTCAGAGATTACAGCAGCAGGGCTTATCAGTTGAGCAGTACTTCCAGTATACAGGAATGACTGCAGATAAGATTATGGAAGAGATGAAGCCAGAAGCTGTTAAGAGAATTCAGTCAAGACTTGTTCTTGAAGCAGTTGTTAAGGCTGAAAATATTGAGACTTCAGAAGAAGATTTTGAAGCAGAGTTAAAGAAGATGGCTGAGACTTACAAGATGGAACTTGATCAGATTAAGGAATTCATGGGCGACTATGAGAAGAAGCAGATTAAGGAAGATCTTGCAATCCAGAAGGCTATAGAAGTTATTACAGGATCAGTTGTTGAAAAATAATTGAGGTTGTAAGAAACATTTTAGTATATTGGAGGTTGTGTAATGAGTTTTGTACCTTATGTCATTGAACAGAACAGCAGAGGCGAAAGATCGTATGATATATATTCACGTCTGCTTAAAGACAGAATTATATTCTTAGGAGAAGAGGTAACAGATGTTTCTGCTAATCTTGTAGTAGCACAGATGTTATTCCTTGAGGCAGAAGATCCAGGCAAGGATATACATTTCTACATTAACAGCCCAGGAGGATCAGTATCAGCAGGTTTTGCTATATATGATACAATGCAGTACATCAAGTGTGATGTTTCTACAATCTGTATTGGTATGGCTGCAAGTATGGGTGCATTCCTTCTTTCAGGCGGTGCCAAGGGAAAGAGACTTGCTCTTCCTAATGCAGAGATTATGATTCACCAGCCATCAGGCGGTGCAAGAGGTCAGGAAACTGAAATCAGAATCGTTGCTGAGAATATACTTAAGACAAGAAATAAGTTAAATGAAATACTGGCAGCTAATACTGGTAAGTCAGTTGAAGAAATTTCACGCGACACAGAGAGAGATAACTATATGACAGCACAGGAAGCTGTTGCATATGGACTTATCGACAGTGTTGTAGAGAAGAGATAATAATTGCTTATGATAAGGAAGATGCCTGCAGATAATACATTTGCAGGTGTCTCCCTTGTTTTTGTGTGATAAGCGAACCTTTATTTAAAGGATTTATAGTGATTTGGAGGATAGTATGGCAGGCAGAAATATTGACGAGAAGCTTAGATGCTCATTCTGTAATAAGACACAGGATCAGGTTAAAAAGCTGATTGCAGGACATAATGGCGTTTACATTTGTGATGAATGTGTAGAAATATGCAGCGATATCCTTGATGAAGAGTTTGAAACCGAGGCAGATGAAAAAGAAGTGGTTGATGGAATGAATATCAACCTGCTTAAGCCGAAGCAGATAAAAGAATTCCTAGATGATTATGTTATAGGACAGGATGATGCAAAGAAGGTACTTGCTGTTGCTGTATATAATCATTATAAGAGAATAATGTCACAGGCTGATTTGGATGTAGAGTTACAGAAGAGTAATATTCTTATGCTTGGACCAACAGGTTCAGGAAAGACATTCCTTGCACAGAATCTTGCAAGACTTCTTAATGTACCTTTTGCAATTGCTGATGCGACAACTCTTACAGAAGCCGGATATGTAGGCGAGGATGTTGAGAATATCCTATTAAAGCTTATTCAGGCTGCAGATTATGATGTAGAAAAAGCTCAATATGGTATTATATATATTGATGAAATAGATAAGATTACTAAGAAGTCAGAAAATGTTTCTATAACAAGAGATGTATCTGGAGAGGGTGTACAGCAGGCTCTTCTTAAGATATTAGAGGGAACAATAGCATCAGTTCCACCACAGGGAGGAAGAAAGCATCCACAGCAGGAGCTTATTCCAATTGATACAACTAATATTCTTTTTATATGTGGTGGTGCATTTGACGGACTCGAGAAGATTATTGAATCAAGAATGGATAAGAGTTCAATTGGTTTCAACTCTGAACTTAAGGAAAAGAGCAACGACGATGTTGGAGAGATGTTCCATAAGGCGCTTCCACAGGATCTTATCAAATTCGGTCTTATTCCTGAGTTTGTAGGCCGAGTTCCGGTTGTTGTTTCGTTAGATTCGCTTGATGAGGAAGCACTTGTGAGAATTCTAAAAGAGCCTAAGAATGCTATTATAAAGCAGTATCAGGCACTTTTTGGACTTGATGAGGTAGCACTTGAGTTTACTGATGAAGCTGTTGAGGCAGTAGCCCACAAGAGCTTTGAGAGAAAGACAGGAGCAAGAGGTTTACGTTCAATCTTAGAATCAGTCATGAATGAAGTAATGTATGAGATTCCGTCAGATGAAACAATATCAAAATGTATAATAACTAAGGAAGCTGTAGAAGGAAACGCAAAGCCTCTGTTAGAATACAGAACAGATGCTGTTAAAAAAGCACAGTAATGAAATTAATTCAGGCGGGCTGTTCATGATGGACGGTCCGTTTTTTTAGATAGAGAGGAATATATGAGTAACAAATATGATAGACATTATCCAGCTATTCCATTAAGAAATGTCACTGTTTTTCCTGGGATGGTAATGCACTTTGACGTGAGCAGAAAGAAGTCTGTAAAAGCTGTAGAAGCAAGTATGGCAGCTGATGAACTTATATATCTTGTAACACAGAGAGATTCGCAGGTAAGCGAACCAGGGATAGCAGATTTATATACAGTAGGAACAATTGCTAAGATAAAACAGATAATAAAGATGCCAGGCAAAATTTTAAGGGTTCAGGTAGAGGGGCTTGAAAAGGCACTTGTAAATAGATTTGAAGAAGCGTCGGGAATGATGCTTGCTGATGTAAGTGTTATGCAAGGATTTGATAAGCCTGATAAAATGGTGTCGAGAGCTATAATTGTAGGTATGAGAGAACTATTGACACAGTATGCACATGTTAATCCGAAGTTTGCAAAGGATACAGTCAAGAGATGGCTTTCTTATAGTGATGCAGAAAAGCTGATGATGGAATTTGCTCAGGAATTTATGATGGATTTTGATAAAAGACAGCAGTTTCTTGAGGCAGAAGACTATGAGCAGATGTATACATTTGCTGCAACATTACTTGTAAATGAGATAAATGCTTATACTATTAAAGAAGAACTTGGCAATATTGTAAGAGAAAGAGTAGATAAGAACCAGAAGGATTACATATTAAGAGAAGAACTTGCAGCAATTAATGAAGAACTTGATGGAGGAACCATAACAGAGGCGGAAGAATATGAGGCGGACGTTGAAAAGCTTGATTCACCACAGTATGTAAAGGATAAGCTAAAAAGGGAGATTAAGAGACTGAAATCACTTGCTGGTAATAATGCTGAGGCCAATGTTGAGAGAACATATATAGAGACATGTCTTGAACTACCATGGAATGTGTCGACTGAAGATAACAAAGATATAGATAATGCTGCAAAAGTGCTTGATTCGGACCACTATGGAATGAAAGATATTAAGGAAAGAATTCTGGAATCACTTGCGGTAAGAAACATAACAGGAAGTGGAAAAGCACCTGTCATATGTCTTGCAGGACCTCCGGGAACAGGTAAGACATCTATAGCAAGATCAGTTGCAAAGGCACTTGGCAAGGAGTATGTCAGAATCTGTCTGGGTGGTGTAAGAGATGAGGCTGAGATAAGAGGACATAGAAAAACATATATTGGAGCTATGCCTGGAAGAATTATTGAGGGACTTAAGAATGCCGGAGTTAATAATCCTCTCATGCTTCTTGATGAGATAGATAAGATAAGCAGTGATTATAAGGGTGATACATCAGCAGCACTTCTTGAAGTGTTAGACAGCGAACAGAATGTTAATTTTGTCGACCACTATATAGAGATGCCGGTTGATTTGTCACATGTGCTTTTTATTGCAACAGCTAATGATCTGTCTAATATAAGCCGTCCATTGCTTGACAGAATGGAAATTATTGAAGTTGGTTCATACACAGCTAATGAAAAGTTTCATATTGCTAAGGAACACCTTATTAAGAAACAGATTAAAGAGAATGGTCTGCTTGTATCTGATGTAAAGTTCACTGATAAAGTTATAAGAACAGTTATTAATTCGTATACAAGAGAAGCTGGTGTGAGAGGTCTTGAAAGGCAGATTGCAAAGATTGTAAGAAAAGCGGTTAGAGAATTATACAAAGCCGGAGTGTTCACATCTGATGGAACAAGAGATAAGACTGTAAAGAAAACAGTTAATATATCTGATAAGAATATTACAGATTATCTTGGAAAAGTTAAATACAGACCAGACAAAAAGAATGCAAAGGGTGAAGTTGGTATAGTAAGAGGGCTTGCATGGACACAGGCAGGAGGAGATACTCTTGAGATAGAGGTTATAACAATGCCGGGCAAAGGCGAGTTCAAGATTACAGGTAACATGGGTGATGTAATGAAAGAATCAGCAAGCATAGCTGTTTCTTATATCAGATCAGTAACAGAAAAAGGCAGATATAAAGTGGATGCTGAATATTTCCAGAATCATGCATTCCATCTTCATATACCAGAGGGTGCAACTCCGAAAGACGGACCTTCTGCTGGCATTACAATGGCAACGGCAGTATTGTCTGCGGTTACTGGAATTCCTGTAAGAGCAGATGTTGCAATGACTGGAGAGCTTACATTAAGAGGTAAAGTACTTCCAATAGGAGGTCTTAAAGAAAAGCTTCTTGCAAGTAAGACAGCGGGCATAACAAATGTTTTTGTACCCCGGGATAACAGGTCTGATGTAGAGGAACTTGACACAGAGATAACTGAAGGGATGAATATAATATATGTTAATAATGCTATAGAAGTATTTGCACAGGCATTAATGCGTTAAATGAAAGGAGCAGCGGATTATGGTTATAAAAAAAGTTAATCTGGATATAGTAGTCGGAGTTACAAGTACACTTCCTGAGACTTCATTCCCTGAGGTTGCATTTGCAGGTAAGTCAAATGTTGGTAAATCATCGCTTATTAATGCATTAATGAACAGAAAATCATATGCAAGAACGTCATCACAGCCAGGTAAGACACAGACTATTAATTTCTACAATATTAATGACAGTATGTATCTTGTTGACCTTCCGGGTTATGGATATGCTAATGTAAGCCCTGCTGTTAAGGCAAAATGGGGTAAGATGATTGAGAAATATTTAAGAAAGAGCAGCCAGTTAAAGCAGGTGTTCTTGTTGATAGATATCCGTCATGACCCATCTGATAATGACAGAATGATGTATGACTGGATTGTAAATAACGGTTACAGACCTGTAATTGTTGCAACAAAGCTGGATAAGATTAAGAGAAGCCAGATAAGTAAACAGGTGAAAGCTGTAAGAACAGGACTTGGATTAAGGCAGGAAGATATTCTTATTCCTTTTTCATCACAGACTAAGCAGGGACTTAAAGAATTATGGCAGCTTATAGATTCATATGTACTGCCACAGGAAGAAGCGGCAGATAATGAGTAAATAAAAAGCTTTCTGACAGGCATATACACCTGTCGGAAAGCTTTTTTACATAAGTTTACGAACGATATAATCATATACTTCCTGACTGTTTTCACGCCATCTTGCACATATTATCTCTGCCTGTTCTTCAACTGGAACATTAAGGTTAAGTTCAATAAGAGTTGTGTCGCCTTCTTTTAGCTGACAATGTGCAATATAATTACCATTAGACAGCTTGTAGCAGTCAGTTACAGTTCCGGCTTCATTCTTTAATTCGTATTTGTTATCAAACAGATAGGTCTCTATATCATCACGTATGGCAGTTGATATCTTGGTGTAGAAAAATGCAATAGTTTCTTCACCTTCTTTAGTGAGAGTATAATGTGTGCTGCTCTGATGCGAGTAGCCTCTAATAAAGCCGTCCTCAACCAGAGAGTTGATGGTTTCCTGGAAAGTGAAATAATCCGTGTACTGCTTATCTAACATGAAAGATGAAAGCTGTGTGTTTGATAATGGAAAATTCACTTTGCTCAGCATATATAAAATCATTAATTTGTACAATGTGGTTGAGTCAGTGTTCATAAATCTTTTCCTTGATAAATCATATTTTCTTTGAGGTAATGAGAGAGTGTGTTGAGAACTCTCTTTTTGTCAGCTGTCCATAAAGGTGCAGCAAGAATATTCTTAGGTCCGTCACCGGTAAGTCTGTGTATTACCATGCTTTTTGGCAATACAGGAAGTATAGCTCCTATTGCGGCAAGGTATTCATCCATAGTAAGAGCTTTGAATAATCCTTTACAATAATCATTGTAAAGGTCAGTATCTTTTAAAATGTGCAATAAAGAAATCTTGATTCCCGATGCACCACTGTCTGATATATAGCGGGCAGTAGCAATATAATCGCTTATTGTCTCATGTGGAAGACCGATTATCATATGAACAACCGGTGCAATTCCTATGGAAAGAAGATTGCTTACGGCTTCATCATATACGGATAAAGGATATCCTCTGCGTATATAGTCGGCAGTCGAATTATTAATTGTCTGTAATCCTAATTCAATCCATACAGGCTTGATGCGATTGAGTTCATCAAGAAGCTTTAGGACGTCATCACCGAGACAATCCGGTCTTGTTGCGATAGACAAGATACGGATATCGTCTCTTAGTATTACAGGCATAAAAAGTTCGCGCAGATATCCGGCATCAGCATATGTGTTAGTAAATGATTGAAAATATGCAATATATTCACTGCCGGAATATTTATTAGATATCAAAGTCTTAGCTTTGTCAATATCTTTAACGGCAAAATCACCGGAACCATGACCACTGCAGAATATACAGCCTGTTGTACCTAACTTTCCGTCTCTGTTAGGACAGGTCATGTTTCCGGAAAGACTTAATTTATATAGTTTCTTACCATAAGTGTCTTTAAGATATTCGCTTACAGAATAATAATATGGAAGCATAATTACTTCTCAATATGGTCAATTACGGCTTTGCTTACAACATCAGCAACTCTTGGGTCAAATGCTTCAGGAAGGATATTGACATCACTTACTTCGTCATCTGGAACAAGGTTAGCAATTGCAAGTGCAGCAGCAAGCTTCATATCTTCAGTTATCTGTCTTGCACGGCCTTCAAGAGCACCCTTGAAGATACCAGGGAATGCAATAACATTATTAACCTGGTTAGGGAAATCAGAACGCCCTGTACCAACAACTTTTGCACCAGCTGCCTTGGCAACATCAGGCATAATCTCTGGAACAGGGTTAGCCATTGCAAATATAATTGCATCTTTATTCATAGTCTTGACCATATCGGCTGTAACAATATTAGGAGCAGAAACTCCGACAAATATATCTGCACCACGGAGTGCATCAGCTAAAGAACCAGTCTTGTTCTCAAGGTTAGTTACTTCCATCATTGACTGCTGCATCCAGTTAAGACCTTCTGAAGCCTTAGAAAGGATACCAGACTTATCACACATTGTTACATGCTTGAAACCATATGTAAGAAGAAGCTTTGTGATAGCAACTCCGGCAGAACCGGCACCGTTGACTACTACCTGGCAATCTTCTTTAGTCTTGCCTGTAACTTTAAGTCCATTAATAATACCTGCTAATACAACGATAGCTGTACCATGCTGGTCATCATGGAATACAGGTATGTCCAGAAGCTCTTTAAGTCTTGTCTCGATTTCGAAACATCTTGGAGCTGATATATCTTCAAGATTGATACCGCCAAATGCAGGTGCAATATTAACTACAGTTTTGATGATTTCTTCTGTGTCCTGTGTATCAAGGCAGATAGGCACAGCATTAACGTTACCAAATTCTTTGAAAAGAACAGCTTTTCCTTCCATAACAGGCATAGCGGCATGAGCACCGATATTACCGAGTCCAAGTACAGCACTTCCGTCAGATACAACAGCGATAGTGTTAGACTTGATAGTGTACTTATAAGCTGCTTCTTTGTCCTTGGCAATAACCTTGCAAGGTTCTGCTACACCAGGAGTATAAGCAAGAGCAAGATCTTCTCTTGTCTGAATCTTCATTTTAGGAGTTGTTTCAAATTTACCATTCCACTCTTCATGGAGCTGTAAGGCTTTCTCTGCATTAGTCATGATATCTAATCTTCCTTTCAATAATTAGTGCTTTTAACAGTATTATATATAATAACATATTGCTCTGACTAAAAAAAGCATTTTTAGTCTTTTCTTTTAGAATAATACGTTGTATAATCAGTTTATCTTTGATGCGATTTCTGCATCATTTCCCATTAAACTATGATTAATAACAGAGGTGGATTATATGAAGGCAAAGTTAGAAACATTGTCAGTCAGTGTATTACGCGAATTTGCGAAAGACAAGAATATAAAAAATATATCAACAATGAGAAAGAGTGAACTTATTGATGCAATTATTGCTGCAGCAGAAAGAGAAGAAAAGAAAGAGCCGGCAGAAGTTGAAGATGTTGTTTTTGAAGATGCCGGAGCAGAACATGATGTAGCAGGAATATCGGATGAGTCACACCATAAGAGTGAGCAGTATGTTAAAGAAGATAAGAAAGATAATTATCATGCACAGCCAAGACAAGAGCATGATGCTCCATTGGCAGATGGAATACTTGAGGTTTTATCGGACGGTTATGGATTTATAAGATGTGAGAACTTTCTTCCGGGAGAGAACGATGTATATGTTTCTCCATCACAGATAAGAAAGTTTAATCTAAAGACAGGTGATATTATTCATGGACCAAAGAGAATGAAAACATCTGGTGAAAAATTTTCGGCTCTTATGTATCTTGAGACGGTCAATGGAAAAGATCCGTCAGTTGCACAGAGAAGACCTGCATTTGAAAGTCTTACACCAATTTTTCCTAATGAAAGAATTCATCTTGAAAAGAATTCAAGTACAGTGGCAATGAGAATGGTTGATCTTATATCACCAATAGGTAAAGGTCAGCGAGGAATGATTGTTTCACAGCCAAAGTCTGGTAAGACAACACTTCTTAAGCAGATTGCCAATGCTGTAACTAAGAATAACCCTGAGATGCATATTATAATTCTTCTTATTGATGAAAGACCTGAGGAAGTAACTGATATCAAGGAATCAATCGTGGGTGATAATGTTGAGGTTATATATTCAACATTTGATGAACTTCCAGAGAGACATAAGAGAGTGTCAGAGATGGTTATTGAAAGAGCCAAGAGACTTGTTGAACAGAAGACAGATGTAATAATTCTTCTTGACAGTATAACAAGACTTGCAAGAGCATATAATCTTACGGTTCAGGCAAGTGGACGTACACTTTCAGGTGGTCTTGACCCTGCAGCACTTCATATGCCTAAGAGATTCTTTGGCGCAGCAAGAAATATGCGCGAGGGTGGAAGTCTTACGATTCTTGCAACTGCTCTTGTTGAGACAGGAAGCAAGATGGATGACGTTGTATTCGAGGAATTTAAGGGAACAGGTAACATGGAACTTGTTCTTGACAGAAAGCTATCAGAAAAGAGAGTGTTCCCTGCAATTGATATAGCAAAATCAAGTACAAGAAGAGAAGATCTTCTTCTTAATAGTGAAGAGCAGGAAGCTGTTGATATAATGAGAAAAGCTCTTAATGGATTAAAGACAGATGAGGCGGCAGAGAGAATACTGGATCTTTTTGTTAAGACTAAGAATAATCAGGAACTTGTAAGAACAGTAGTTAAGAACCATTATATTTAAAATATATTTTCTTTTTATAACTCTTTTGTAAATGTCAACAATAAATTGTGATTTTTTGATAAAATTTTTTGGCTTATATTACCAGTTATTAAGACGAAAGAAGCGGAAATGTAAATCACATTCGCGCGCATACTTACAAGGCATGTGACATGTTGTTTTGTTGTTCGTATGAAGTAAGCATATGTTATCAGTAGGAGAACATGTCACACACCTTTTTATAATTATTAAAATCTTTCTTATATTGTCCTTCATGTTTGTAAATACTCCATTTCATTTTGTTCTATAAATTGATTTGATGATAAGCCGTTAAATATCTTACGCGGCATATTGTTCATAAAGTCTTGTATCTTGTTTAATTCCTCTTGCGTGACTTCTGATAAGTCAACACCCTTAGGGTAAAAGCGTCTTATTAATTTATTTTGATTTTCATTTGTTCCACGTTCACCGCTTCGGTAAGGGTGACAATAATATAAATTCGTTCGCACGAACTCTATTAATTCATTGTTGCTAAGTTCGCAATTTGTTGAGAACTCAACACCATTATCGCATGTGATTGTCTTTATATGGTGTTTTAACTTATCCCAGTTATCTTGCAAGGTGTTCCAAACGCTGGCGCACTGTTTATTATCAAGTTTGAATAATAATTCCTGTCTTGTCTTTCGTTCAGACAAAACAAGTATGCAGCCCTTTTTCTTTTTCTGTCCTTGCACGGTATCCATTTCCCAATGTCCATATATATCACGCTGTTGTAAATCTTCGCGCTCATCAATAGAGCGTTTGCCGTACTGATATACGCGCTTTGTTTCTTTTTCCTGTTTAACCTTTTTAATTTTATTATAGGGCATGTCCGACTTTTTTAATTTAATAAAGTGCTTGTTAAAATAGTTATAAAGAGTTGTTAAACACACTCTTGTATTAAATCCCTCTTGCTTTGCAAGTTCATTTGCAGAATAGAAAGAGTAGTGTTGTTTTACCTTATCGCGTATAAATAGTATATACTCACTGTCGCAGGCAACCTTATTATTCGCACCTTTTCTTGTGTTGGCTTCTATGTACTTACGTTGTCCTACATCAGCACAATAGATATCATATTCTTTTAAGTTGCGGTCAAGCAGTCTAACAGTACCGCGCTTTATCTCATTATAAATAGTGTTGTAATGCTTGTTTAATATTTTAGCAATTTCGCGTTGTGTCCTCTTTTCTTTGTTATACATAAATTCTATCAAATAGCGTTCTTTCTCTGTCAAATGTTTTCCCATGTTGTCACTCTCCCTTTGTGGCTATATTATAGGTCAATTTGTATCAAAATTGTATATTTTTAGTTCATTATCAGAAAACGGCATATCGACTGTTTTTCTATAAGACTTATCATTTTCTAACGCTTCTATAAAATCATGAAGTTTATCATTTTCTATCAAATAAGAATCTATAACAGGCTTTTCACAAGTGTTTCTTGAGTACCAGTAACGCTTTTTGCCTTGCGTTAATGTAGCTAAATCCTTTGTTATATATTTAAGCATATATCCGACAATTTTTCCCTGTGAATCGCTGTTTTGACTTACTGGGATAGCAGTAGAAAAACCGAGGCGGTAATTACCAATATTGTATATTATTTTCGTTCCTTTATCTTTTCGTCTGCCACTGTCAATAAGCTGCAATGAACCGAGGTTTGACATTAAAGCATGAAAATGAAATTTTTCTTTGTCTGCATGAAATTCTGGTACAATAACATATTTTAAATCTGGACAACAGATTTTCTTTGCATTATCTAACCAACCATGAAACTTTGTCACGCAATCGTCATAGTCTTTAGAATTAACAATTTTAGGATTGAAAGTGAAAGTTACAAAATACTCCCAGTCGTTAGCAAGGCAGATATTCCATATTTTATCTTTAGTACGGTGCATTGATTGTCTGATAGATAAATCAATATCAAACTGCGTTCTTTCTTCCTCTGTCTTTTTCTTGCGTTCGTTCGCACGAACTTTCTTTTTGTCATATTCAATCGGTTTCTTAAAAAACCTCACTTGTGTTTGATTTTTATATGTTAATGTACGAACATTGTAAGCACCCATGTTAATTATCTCCCCATAATTTTATATTTCTTTTTTCGCATAAATACCCAAGCATATCAGCATATTCAGAAAGATATTTTTCATGTTTTTCTCGTTCAATAATATCAACAGAATCATAACCGCGTTCAATCATTGTATCAACTTGAGAACCTAGACAATTATCAACAGCGGTGTAATATTCTTCCTCAAGTTTTTCATCAGACAGAGCGGCAACATGTGCCATAATTTCGTTAATCTCTTTTTTCTTCATGTTTAGTTCTCCCTTTTTAAAATCTTTTCGTTTAAGTGTATATATTATCAAGTACGCGCATGTGCGCGCGTGTGTATATGTATGTGTGTATATGTGTGTTATACTATGCGCAGATAAAAGCTCACTTGTACTAGGTGTTATCTCTCCGAATACTCCGAGATTCCACCTAGTACAATTGTGTTGTATCATACACGCTATAATATTTCTTTTCACCGAACAGAAATTTACTACCTGTCTTAGCGTCTTTCTTAGAATAGCCGTATTTACTCGTAATACAAATAAACAGATTTCCCCCGAAGAGAAGAGAAAGCAGTTTACCAAAAACTTTATAATTACCGACATTTCTGTGCAGTACCTGTGTTTCGAGAACATTTCTAATCTGCTTATCAATGCATTTATCATCTTGGGATATAAGTATAACATCATAACCGAGTTTTCTATGCAGACGATAAAAGGCACACCAAGCAAGGCGGTCTTTTCTATTCCAAGAACGACTATTATATAACTCTTGACACTCATCAAGAATTAAAAGTGTCTGGTGTAGCTTAAACTTTCCCTGTTTATCGCGTTCATGGAAATTATAAGCATAACCTTTTAAGCCCTGTATATAGCTGTAAATGTCGTCGGGTTCTTTGAGCCTAGTTACACCATGTCTATCAATTTTCATTTCAAGAATGGAATTATTAAGCCATTCTTTATTCGAGACATACAAATAACACCCCTTGGGCTTTTTATTAAGCGTGGGGATATTATCTGTATTAATTTCCATATTACCTATTATGTTTTTACCTTTTTGGATAAATTTATAAATCTCTTTCGCGGCATGATAACTTTTGCCACTGCCGGGGACACCTGTATAAAACCATATCATATAATAATCACCTCAAAAATGTGCGTGCGTTCGTTCGCGCGAACTATTTTAACAAATAAGCTAACATATTAATAAGATTTTTTCTGTATGAAAGAACAGCATAAAGAATTTTTTTGAAATATTTCCAACAAATATATAAACCATATGCATCTAAAACAGCACCGGTAAGAGTAATAACATAGTCAAACGGAATAAACCAATTAATATAGGGTAGATAATTAACAAACGGCTCTTTACTGACATTTAATAAACCGCTAACAGGGTCGGTAGGTAAGAGGTTGTAAGCAATAAGAACGACATCAACAAAAAATGTTAATAGATTTGCAATCAAATCAGTTAAGGCACTACAAACAATTAAAATAAGTTTTTCCCACATGTTATAACTCCCCCTTGAATTTTTTATATGTACCTATAGCCATTGTAAGAGTAAAAGCCAGTTTTAAAAAACTTGCCGCGACTTCTCTCCATGAATCATAAGCCGACAAATTAAATGTAATTTTATATTTGTCGTATTCGTCACTATCTTTACTTATACCAATCAAAAATCCATAATGATATGTAAACTCTGGACACATAGGCTCGGACTGCAAGACTTTTAACCATTCGTAAAGCTGATAAGGAACACTAAAAGGAAAGTGTCCGAAAATTCCGTTATGATAACTAAACTTAGTGCGGTCAATAGTTTCTTCGTTGTCGTCATCAACTTTTTCTCCATAAAGAACAGCGTCAGAAACCCTATTAAATGACTTTTTAAAAAGGTTTGACATATCAGCTTTCGTATAAGTATTGTTATATTTGTCGTTCTGATATGCTATGTATTCAGTTACACCGAGAATCTGCAATAAGATATTATTCTGTTCTTTTAATGTATCAAGAATATCACTTGTATTATCCTTAATATCCTCTGTATTCTTGTTTAAATCTTCAAGCCCTTTATCAATAGCATTTTGCAATTCATCAGCGGACATATTGCTTTTATTACTATTAATAGAATCAATAAGAGTGTCCATTTTATTACCTAGGTTAGCGTCCATGTCTTTAATACTCATACTTATATCTTGCCCTGTCTCTTCAATCTTGCTGCTAAGATAAGCGTTTTGGTCTCCATGTAAATAATTATACAAAGCACTATAAGATGACCAAAATTTAAGAGAAGTTTTATCTTTAGAATAAAATGAAACCCCTTTTGAATAATCATTATTCCAATCTGGACGAAGAACCCAATCGCCATTAGAGGGAGTGTACCAAAAATACATATCAGAAACATTAACTTTAAGAGTAAAATCGTATCGAATAACAGTATCTTCTTTTACAGGCTGTAAAAACCCTTTTGTACCGTCAGATTTAAGCGTGCGAAATCTCCATGTCTCTTTAGTCCAATTATCATAAGAAGATAAAAAGCGGTCGTTATTACTATCATTAGAAACATAAATATAATCTGACAAATCATTAAAAAAATAATAAAAGCCGTAATATGTTTTTAAACAGTATTTATAATTTTTGTAACCAAAAGCATTGAGATAATCTTCTTCATATTCAAAGCAAGCACGAAAATCTGAACTGTCAATTATACTGTTAACAGTACCATTTGATTTTTTCTCTTTTAAGCCGATACTATTATAATAATATTTCTTGATTTCTTCTCTTAATTTGTCAACACTGCTGTTATCATTGCTCATTGTAATTGTCTGTGTTTCCTCGTTGTAATCTATTGCATTTAAGTAATTGTAATTACCTGTAATCTTGTCAGAAATACCAAGAAGAGTATTAGAGTCAGTCTTGGTAGCAACCCCGACACTAGATATAAAACCACGATAAGCATTAGAGTTTGAGGCGCCATAAATAAATTCTAAGAATCCATGTGATAATGAATGTTTAGACATTAAGAGATTTTTTAATTGATTATCTGATAAATGTATTTTTTGCTTTTTTGTGTTCATAGTCCAGTTATAAGAGTCAGTAGGAGTGTATTGAAAACATAAAATACCGTTTGAATCAGCAATGTCTTTGTGAGCATTAACTGCAGCTTGAGCGTCAGAAGATGATAAACCCATACTATCAGTATACGGCTTGGATAAAGAAAAATAATCATCTGGATAAGATGCAAAAACACCAAGAGGACAATAAACAAGAATAGATATAGTTAAAATTAACAATGCAAGAGAAAAACAAAAAATCTTTTTCATAAAACACCCCTTAAATAAAAATAACAGACAAGTTTTTGTGCTTGCCTGTTATCACGATTAAAATTATTAATATTTTTTTTGCCGTTTAATTAGTTTATATATAAAATAATATAACAAAACTAAAAACGGAATTATAATTAAAATGATAGGAAAATAAGTAAGTAAAAATTCAACAATATAACTCGATTTATCAGGTATATATTGTTCAACTAAAGCTATCATACAAACACCCCCTTGTGAATACGATTATACCACTAGGCAAGATGTAGCACAATCTTTATTTTTTAGGGCTTTATATAATGTGGTGCATAAGCCATATTATAAATTTCATAAATAATACTGTTATAACAGTCAGCAGAAGTATTAATATTAATGCTTCTACAATTGTAATGCCTGTTATATCATGCGGCATTATCACGATAGGGATATATGTACAACTAATCATTGTCATTATCCTTTATATTAAGCAAGTCAGAAAAAATAACTATAGAAATATAAAAAATTAAATCTCGGAGCTTTCTATAATCCTCATCATAATTATCATCTAAATCGCTCATTGTTTTTATCCTCCGTTTCTATATCATCATGGAAAGTTAAGCGAAGAGCCGCAAACATAAGAGAGATAACGATAAGAAGTCCTATGGCAAGGAGAAACAATATAAAATTGTCAAAACTTCCAAAATTCTGCAAAAACCAATCATACATCTTTTTTTTCACTACTTTCTTTATTTCTATTTGAGTACCGCGAAAAATAGTCAACTACGAAGTAATAACCGCCTACGAAAAATCCACCAATAGGAGCGCATGTTGCAACAAAGAGTGTGTAAGAGCCGAATTGCTCAATAATCAAATCATATTTTAAAGATATGAAAAGAATAAGCGCTAATGTTATGATAACGTGAATGATAACTAATAGATATATGTTATCTGACTTAATCAAATTAATTATCTTTTTCATGTTCCTTTACCACGGTTTCTTCAATTGCTTCATCTTTCCTTTTATACAATTCATCATCATAACAACAAAATGTAAGACAAATAAGTCCGTTTATGAGTACATAAAAATATGATGTGACTGTACCGCCGTTAGCGTCATAAACAAGGGCGGCAACGGATAAACCTAAAATTAAAATCTGTAAAATAGCGGATTTTAAACAATTATATTTACTTCTGTTCTTCATGTTCCTTTTCCTCTCTTTCTGACTGCCGCTTGGCTCGCTTGGCTTTTCTTGTTTCCGCTTCCTCATTGTGTATTTTAGTTACCAAGTCAAGGAGCTTGCTTATTTTGCCTTTACGGTGTTCTGTTCCGTAGGCAATATAGTTTGTCGCTTTCTTGATTTGTACCATATTCCGCCACACTAGGAAGAATAACAGTAATAGTACATATCCCATTGTTCTTTGTACCTCGCTTTCTGTGTTACTCGTTTTTATTTGTTCATTCGCACGAACTTTTAAACGCTTCTTTGTGTACATCAGCAGAGTTTTACACTCTGCCTTTGCTAGTATCGGAGTACTAGTTAGCAAGACTTCTGAAGAAGCCTACAGCCATTCTTATACCCATAGTGATAGCCATAAGTGAGAGACCGATAGGAAGAACAGCGACAATACCGTCTTTGCACACATCGACTGCGCTCTGACAAGCTGTTGTGATTGCTGTCTTGATTTCTGTACTCATTGTGACTGCTGCATTTCCCTCTGCTGCTAATACTGTTGGTGTCATACTGGGAACCTCCGAAAATTATATTTATCATCACCTGTAAGGTGTTGATAGCTTAATAATATCGACTACGAAGCGCCAGAGCTTCATAATCGCCCATAATGTGAATGAGAGTATTACAGACATTGAAAACCCCATTGCTATATACTGAGAATAATCTGTTAATATTGCGCTTGCTGTTGTCATGTCTTATATCCTCTCTTTTTACATTAATCGTGAAACTGCTACATAGCCTAGAAACGCGCCTATAAATATAATGAGTGTTATTGAAATTATATAGAGTGTGTCGCGGATTTCTGCGAGTGTGTTCTCTTGCGTTTCTGTTGGTGTTTCTTCTGATTCTTGACTTGTTGCATTGTTACTATCTATATTTAAGGTATTATTGTCATTTTTATTTTCTGATTCTTTTACAATCTGTGTTTGTATTTCTTCTATTGCATATGATGTTTCTTTTTCTTCTGCGTTTACTGGCATAACAATATAAATTACAGTAAATATTAGTAGTAGTGTTAAAGTGATAATCATTAATATAAATATTGGTTTATGTTCTGATATCGTTTCTTTTATCATTGCTTTCTTGCTTTCTTAATTTATTAATTAGTTATTCTATTTTTGTTTATTGTGTCTGTGTTTATTGTGTCTGTGTTGTTTTTGGTTTATTATGGAACGCTCACGCGACCCCATTCACCTAAAAACAATCGCGCTTTGCGTTCATGTTTTCTTAACGGCTCATTCCCGGGGATTGTGTACTCCGTAGGCGAGTTTCTTCTGTGTCTCCGCGGCTTCTTTCTCTTTCTCCGCTACATATATGAAGTCGATAAGTTGTAGGTTAGCTTCCTCGGTGCGCCCCACCACTTCAAAAACCGTACCCAAGCTGACAACCCCCACAACATCAACGACATTGATAATTAGAGCGAATATCAGTAGAAGAGGACGGAACGAATTCACCGCTGATTCAGTTCGTCGGGGGCTGAACACGTCTATTAAGTTTGATGATGGTTATGTACCGCTTGCGGTGTACTGGCTTAATTAACGCTGTGTGCGGTACATGGGTAATGCGTGCCACTCTTGCCTTAAACGGCGCGAGCTGTCACTGTTGGTAGAACAGTATAAGTTTTGTAATAGTTCAATCGCGCGAACTCTTGGAAGAGTGGCGGTGTATCATTACCGAATTAATTCATGCTTTTGACAGCTCTCTTACAAGCATAAGCTAGAGCCGCCCTTATTAGCGCCGTTTGGACTTCTGGCACCATCTGCACCGTTTGCAATATCTTCTGTATTGTCGGTATTAACTGAATTGTCGGGTGATGTGCTGTGATTCTGTACGAATGTTTCTTTATACACATTTCCTGTAAACTTAATTCTTTTACCGCTGAACTTGTTTCTTAAGAAGATAATAAGTGCTACAAGCCCGATAATTACCCACATAAGTATTGCGACAGGTACAAGAATGTTTCTTAATAATATTAAGAAATCCATGTTTAACTCCCTTCTTTCTTTATTTGTAAATGTTTCTGCTCATATATGCCCAATCCGACAAGGGCATATTAAAAGCCGTAACAACCGACATAGTTACAACATGATTGAATTGGACTACACACAACGCTTATCCACTTGGGAGAATAACAAAGCGACTGTTACGACCTTTAATATATCCTTGTTGATTATTATTTATTTGTTAGAGCATAAGGAACGGCGGCGGTTTAACGAGTAACACAGAGCGAGTAATAACCGCCACTGTTCACTAATGCAATATCCATTTAACACAGTGTTGTTAAACGGTCTATAATAGCGCGGGAAGCGACCGCGATATTACCACTTAATTACTTTGAAGCCTTGGAAGCTGTAGCAGTGGTGTTTTTCTGCTGCTCATCTTTGAACGGCATTACAAAGCTGTCGTATGTCTGCTTACTGAATTCATCAATAAAATCTTTGCGCCATGGCTCATTGATTGGATAAAGAACGGCTGTGATTCTTGGCTTCGGTGTTGTGTTCTCGCGCTTGAATCTGTCATCATATGTTCCGGCAAAGAGGTAAATCTTATCTTCTTCAATACCGTTGTAAACGTCTTTAGGAACAGTTGCGTCAAGTGTATCTTCACCATCATCAAGGATAACGGGATAATATTCTCCAGTAACACGACCAGTTGCGCGGTCTGTGATTTCCTGTACATCTTTCTTTCTATAAACCTTTGCTATTGTCATAAATCCTAATTTCATTCTTTTTCACCTTTGCGCTTTTGCGCCCTCTCTTTAAAATTTTTTTTGTGATATATTTATATGGTGCGTTCAATCGAACGAACTTTTTATAAACTGCCGCGCCGACTTGCCTACTGGGGCGGCAGAATATAACTATGTAATAATGTTATTAATCTTTTATTACTTAGATTTAACAACTACATTGAAGAAGTGGATAAAACGCATCTGCGTATATTTAACGAATAAATATAACTCGGCTTCTTCTGCCTTGTTAAGGTTATGAAGCTCTTTAGCCGCTTCTATAACATCAACAACGGATAAATCAGATGAACGATTATTGCAGTTGAATATTTCAACAATCGCTTTTTCTACTGATTTGACAATGTCTTTTCTGATATAGTTCTCTTTGTTTTCCATGTTTAAAATCTCCCTTTTATTTAATTTTCTTCTATAAAAACAAGTTTTAACTTCTTGTTTTTTGGCTGTGTTGTAAGAAACTTGTTTAAAAACACAATCTGTGTATCAGACAATTCAGAACCACCAGTAAACATCAAACGGAGCTTTACTTTTTCCGTTGGCTGTTCTTCTTCGCTTCCCTCGGATTCTTCCGGCTCATTCATAGAACCGTCTAATGCGTCAGCTTCTTTGTATAACTCTTCCTCATCATCCGGATTATCTGGAAGAGAAGAAGTGTCTGTATCAGGCTTAACGCTTGTAGCAATAGCGTTAATATTTAACTTTTCTTTAATTAAAGCCTTGAGCTGTCTTGTTGTCATTCCTGGAACGATTCCTAATTCTTCAATCTGCTCAATAGTAAGCTGTCTAACAAGGACAAGCTGAGTTATGCTAAAATCCTTTAATCGTTCATCTAAAGAATAAAAACCAGTATCGGAATTAAGAACACCAAAATTTGAAGCAACCATGAGCCAATTTGAAACAGTTCCGCGAGCTATTCCGAATTCATCGCTCGCATAGTCATATATGTTCTTAAATCCTAATTCTTCATATAACTTCATGTCGTAAACAGTTTTAAGATAAAAAGCTGTTCTGAACTGACTGCAAGAATACTGTTCAATTTCGTTGTGTATCAGCTTATTCAATGCGGAACTTAAATTCTTCTTGTCATTGTAATAAGTTAAACAGTCGCAATAATAAGCTTCATTCCCTGTCTTGATATACTCATTAAGTAAATCAAAGTTCTTAATTTCTTCCTGTTCTTTTTCGGCTTTTGCGTTTTCTGCCTTATCTTTCATAACTTCTTCAAGCGTCTTAGCTTCGCCCTGTATATATTCTTTTTCCCATTCTGAAAAGTGTTCAGATACATACTTATATAAATCATCGTAATTGTCCGCTTTTGGGAATGTCTCGGAATATTCACAATTAAGACTGTCTTTTATTTTTAACTCGAATGTGCTGCCATGTGCGATAAGAGTAAGACAGCAATTCTTATAATTATCGTTCAAAATGGCTTCTCCCTCTTCTTTTAAGAAGAGGATTATATCTTTCATATCTTTTTTATAAAAAATCTTTTTTGTACTCATGTTGTTATCTCCCTTGTGTTTACTGGATTTAGAAGCGCTTCCCTCAATCACAAGTTAATTATACAATTTACATTTTATAACTCTTTTGAAAAAATGCTTGCATAACATGTCGCATCGTGATACAATATGAAAGCTGTTTATGACAGATAAAGAGGTCATTGTGTCTAATGCGCATAGATCCCATCGGGACAGAAAGGGAATCTAAGGCGGAATTCACAATTGTAATACTTAATAATTTGTAAAGAGGTGAAATCATGAGAGAAGGAATCCATCCAGATTACTATCAGGCAAAGGTTGTTTGCAACTGCGGTAACGAGTTCGTAACAGGTTCAACTAAGGAAGAAATCCACGTAGAAATCTGTTCAAAGTGCCATCCATTCTACACAGGACAGCAGAAGGCATCATCTACTCGCGGACGTATTGATAAGTTCAACAAGAAGTACGGAGTATCAAACAATTAATTTTGAAATTAAGGTTGAGGTTTTTCGGGACCTCAACTTTTTTTGAATGTATACAAAACATTTAAGAAAGGTATGGTGTAATATGAAGCCATCAGGAATTGGGGGACAGGCTGTAATTGAGGGTATTATGATGCGTAATAAGAATAAATATTCTATTGCAGTCAGAAAACCTGATAATGAAATTGAAGTTGTTGTCAAAGAAAGCAGAGATTTAACAGAAAAGCATCAGTGGCTCAATTTCCCTATAATAAGAGGAATTGTCAGTTTTGTTGATTCACTTGTTACAGGTATATCAACAATTAATTATTCAGCATCTTTTTATGATGATCCGGCAGAACAGGAGAAGACTAAGATTGATGAGGTTGGCAAGAATATTCTTAAGGATAAGTTTGAATCGGTTCTAATGGCAGTAACGGTTATTTTGTCAATATTCTTTGCAATTGGATTGTTTATGGTTCTTCCATATCTTGCAGCCAGACTGGTATCAAAATACATAATTTCCAAGACACTTCTTAATTTCATAGAAGGCGTTGTGAGATTATTAATATTTGTTATATACATTTTACTTATATCCATGATGAAAGATATTAAAAGGACTTTCATGTATCATGGTGCTGAACACAAATGTATCAACTGCATTGAGAATGGTGCAAGACTTACACCAGAGAATGTAAAGAACAGTTCAAGATATCATAAGAGATGTGGAACAAGCTTCTTATTCTTTGTAATGTTTATAAGTATTGTGTTTTTTATATTTATAAGAGTTGATAATACGGCACTGCAGATACTTATAAGAATTCTGCTTATTCCTGTAATTGCAGGAGTTTCTTATGAGGTAATAAGATGGGCAGGAAAGAATGATAATGCATTTGTAAGAGTTTTGAGTAAACCGGGAATGTGGTTTCAGAAGCTTACTACAAGAGAGCCGGATATGGATATGATTGAAGTTGCCATAAGGGCAGTTGAGGAAGTATTTGACTGGAGACAGTTTATTGCTGAATATTATTCAGAAGCCGATAATCCGGTTGAAGCACTTGTGGCATCTGAGGCAGAACTTGCAATATCAGGAAGTCTTATTCATGGGAATGAAGAGACAAGAACTATTGATATAGAGGAACAGAAGTCAGAAGATAATCAGGAAACAGAACTTACCCCTGAACAAAAGTATTTACAGATGGGCAGGGAGATGGAATTTGGTATGGACGATACAGACAGGGAGTCATTTGCTTTTGTATATGAAGCAAGTGATGAATCAGAAAGTACTGTATATGATAATTCAAATGATTATAATGCTGATGATAAAGCAGAGGAACTTACAGAGGAAGAGGTAGTTGCGGGCTTTGAGTTCGAAACTGGAAAAGAGCCGGAAGAAGAGCAGTATCCTGAGGATGTTCCTATGTTTAAACAGAAAAGGCTGGAAGACAGATAATTATGATGACAATTCGAGAAGCAGTAAAATGGGGGGCAAAGCGACTTAGAGATAATAACGTCGATAATGCAGACCATGACAGTTTTGAATTATTATCTGCCATTAATGGTATGACAAGAACTTTTTATCTTGTGAATGGTGACAGCATGTTGTCAGAAGAGAATTTTTTGCTGTATGAAGAGTATATTGATAAAAGGGCTGCGCATGTTCCGCTGCAGCATATTCTGGGAAAAGCATATTTCTATGGATATGAATTCGAAGTGAATGAAGATGTGCTTATACCAAGACCTGATACAGAAGTGCTTGTTGGTGAGGTAATCAAGGTTACAAGAAATGGTGATAATATTCTTGATATGTGTACAGGCTCAGGCTGCATTGGGATTACTCTTGCTAAGAAGTTCCCGGAAAGCAGGGTGCTTGGAGTAGATGTTTCAGAAAAGGCACTTAAAGTTGCCCAGAAGAATAAGCATAATCTCGAGGCTGATAATATTGATTTTATGCTTAGTGATTTATTTGGCGAATTGGGTAATGATATTACATTTAATACAATAGTATCCAATCCACCATATATACCAACTAAGGTTATAGAAACTCTGCAGGATGAAGTCCGTTTACATGATCCTCTGCTTGCACTTGACGGAACAGAGGACGGACTTATGTTTTATAGGAAAATCACTGAGAAAGCACGAGAATATCTTAAGACAGACGGATACCTGTGTTATGAGATAGGAGCCGAACAGGCAGCAGATGTTTCTGAAATAATGAAGCAGGCTGGTTTAAGAGATATAACGGTTGTAAAAGACCTCGCTGGCCTTGACCGTGTTGTTATGGGCAGAAAGTAATTATATAGTTAGAGATAGAAAGGAAAAGTGACACGTATGTTTGACAGACTTGAAGATACAGTCAACAGATATGAAGATATAACGGCTGAACTTGGTAATCCTGATGTGGTTAATGATCAGGAAAAGTTCAGAAAGCTTATGAAAGAACAGAGCAGTCTTGCACCACTTATAGAAACTTATACTGAGTATAAGAACTGTAAGAAGAATATTGAGGACAGTCTTGCTATTCTTGATGAAGAGACAGATGAAGAACTTAAAGAGATGGCGAAGGAAGAACTTAATGAATCTAAGGCAAGAGTAGAAGAATTAGAGCATGAATTAAAGATTCTTCTTTTACCTAAAGACCCTAATGATGATAAGGATATTGTTGTTGAAATCAGAGCGGGTGCAGGTGGAGAAGAGGCGGCACTTTTTGCAGCAGAGCTTTTCAGAATGTATGTACACTATGCACAGGCAAGAGGCTGGAAGGTTGAAGTATTAAGTGGCGATGAAACCGGTATTGGTGGAATGAAGGAAGTAGAATTCATGGTTAAGGGACAGGGAGCTTACTCTATTATGAAGTATGAATCTGGTGTACACAGAGTACAGAGAATCCCGGTAACTGAATCTAACGGACGAATACAGACTTCTACTGCTTCTGTAGCTGTTATGCCAGAGGCAGAAGAGGTTGATATCCACATTGATGAGAAGGACATCCGTATTGATGTTATGCGAGCGTCAGGTAATGGTGGACAGTGTGTCAATACAACTGATTCTGCTGTACGACTTACTCATTATCCAACAGGAATAGTTATTTATTCACAGACAGAGAAGTCACAGATACAGAATAAGGAGAAAGCATTTGCGCTTTTAAGAGCCAAGTTATATGACATTGAGACTCAGAAAGCACATGACGCAGAGGCAGATGCAAGAAGAAGCCAGATTGGTACAGGTGACAGAGCTGAGAAGATAAGAACTTATAATTTCCCACAGGGAAGAGTAACAGACCACAGAATTGGTCTTACATTATATAAGCTTGACAAGATTATGGATGGAGACATCCAGGATATTATTGATGCATGTATCGCTGCCGACCAGGCTGCCAAGCTTGCTAAGATGGGCGAGGATTAATTGGTATTATGAAAAAGGATAGGAATTCTAATCCGGTTGCGCTGGTACCTATACTTGTTTTTCTTGTGTTGTATCTTGGAACCGGAATTATATTTGAATATGTCATGAAGATTCCAATGGGATTTTATAATGTACCAATTATTGTTGCATTTATGGCTGCAATATTAGTAGCGTGCATGCAGAATTCACAGCTTAAGTTTGATGAAAAGCTTGATGTAATGGCAAAAGGGTTGGCTGACAGGAACATTGTTACAATGCTTCTGATATTCATTACAGCCGGAATATTTGTCGGAGTTGTAGGAAGAAGCAGTGCAGAGAGTGTAGCTTATTTTATGTTAAGCATTATTCCTGCAAAGTTTGCAGTAGCGGTACTTTTTATTGTTGCCTGCTTTGTATCTACTGCAATGGGTACATCTGTTGGAACAATAACACTTATTACACCAATAGCGGTTGCGGTATCAGAAGCATCAGGATTTAGTATGGCATTATGTGTTGCATCTGTCATGGGTGGTGCAATGTTTGGAGACAATCTTTCTTTTATATCAGATACTACTATTGCAGCTTGTAATGGTCAGGGCTGTGCCATGAAAGACAAGTTCAGGGAGAATTTCTGGATAGCACTTCCGGCAGCAATTGTGACCCTTGTTATAATTCTTGTGCTTTCTTTTAGTACAGATATTCATGGTGAGATTGCACATTCATATAATCTTTTTCAGATTATTCCATATGTGCTTGTACTTGCGGGTGGAATTATTGGTGTAAATGTTTTTGTTGTACTTATAACAGGTATTATTTCGGGAATAGTTATTATGCTTGTTATGGGAGAGGTTACATTGGAGACTCTGCTTCTTAATATGGGAAGTGGTGCGTCAGGAATGTTTGAGACATGTATGGTTGCAGTTCTTGTATCTGTAATGTGTTCACTTATTAAAGAATATGGTGGATTTGATGCTTTACTTAATGGAATAAGAAGATTATTTAAAGGGAAAAAAGGCGGACAGCTTGGAATGGGACTTTTAGTTGGAACAATGGATATTGCTACAGCTAATAATACAGTTGCTATTGTAATGGCTAACCCTATTGCAAAAGAGATGTCTGAGGATTATGATATTACTCCAAGAAAAGCGGCTTCGCTTCTTGATACATTTTCATGTATATTTCAAGGGATAATACCATATGGTGCTCAGATGCTGGTTGCCATATCAGCGGTTTCAGAGCTTGGATATAGCATTACAGCATTTCAGATTCTACCAAAGCTGTTTTATCCAATGTTTTTGTTTGTAAGTTCACTTATATGGATATATGTTATTCCTGAAGGAAAAAGTAAAACTAAAGCATAATAATGTACTGCCAAGAATATATAAGAAAGCTGAGTGTGAGGGGAAGTGTTAGTATGTCAGCCCGCGAACAGGTATTGATGAAAATAATCGCGAATCTTAGAAGACTCGGAATAGATATTTCTAATTCAAAATTCAAGGATAAAGATATAGAGAATGAAGTTGTTATGACCGTATATATAAAGGATGTAAGGGAATATATGGCGTGTTATGACTTCATAAGACTAGAACAGACACTTAATAATACACAGTGGTCTGCAGCGTTTACTTCAATTACAAGACTGGAACAGAATGCTAAAGAACTTGGAATTAACAGCTTTCTTAAACCATTCGAAGGAATAAGGGCGGCAGTGATTCAGAAAAATATTCGTTCGGCCTTGCAAAACCTTGCAGTTGTCAACAACAAGAAATCGCAGATATTAAAATGTTTAGGATAGCCCATATAGACTATCATTTTTACTTGAAATATTTATTAAAAAAGTGTAAAATACTTATAAAATCAATCAAGCGATTGGAGGCGTGAACAATGTTATTTCAACTTTATGGCAGCACAGCCATGACTCAGTTACTGGGTTGGGTGCTTGTGTTTGCAGGATTAGTAATTCTTAATGAGATAGGTCGTCGTACTAAGATTGGTGGTATCGTGTTATTCGTTATCATTCCGGCTGTACTCACAATCTATTTCATAACAATTCAGGCAGGTCTGTTTGGCGGTCACAGCAATCAGACATATGAGTATATGAACGGATGGTTCCATTATGCTAAGCTTTATGCAGCAGATATCGGAGTTGTCGGTTTCCTCATGATTAAGTATAAGTGGGGAATTGGAAAGAAAGAATGGTTTAAACCTTGGCCATTCGTAATTGTTGCTATTAATATTCTTATTGCGGTAGTATCTGATTTTGAATCAGCCATAAGAGCTTACCAGATTACTGGAGATTTTTCTGGTGCATGGTGGGCATCTAATGAAGGTGTATTCCTTTATGGTGGCTGGTGGAATATTGTTAATGGAATTGCAGGACTTATTAATATCTTCTGTATGACAGGCTGGTGGGGAATTTACTCATCTAAGAAAAAGGATGATATGCTCTGGCCGGATATGACAATATGGTTTATCGTTGCTTATGACATCTGGAATTTTGAGTATACATATTGTAATCTTCCAACACATACATGGTACTGTGGTGTAGCTCTTCTTCTTGCTCCTACATTTGCTAATGCATTATGGAATAAGGGTGGATGGATTCAGAACAGAGCCATGACACTTGCGACATGGTGCATGTTTGCACAGGTATTACCATTATTCCAGTTAAGCAATACATTCAGTGTATTGCCATCATTATATGGTGGAGCAACTAAGGCTGGTGTTAAGGCACTTGATCTTTATAACGCAGCAATTACATGTCACACTACAGGTGCAAGTGCAGGAGATGCAATTGCCAACTTTGGTATAACAGCTAACCCGACAGCACAGGGAGTTGTTGCAATGCTTGCAATAATAGCGAATGTGGTATGTATTTCGGTTATTATCAAGCGCTCTATTGAACAGAAGAAGTGTCCATATACTAAGGAAATCTGGGTTGGAACAAGAGACTACGAGCAGGCTATGTCAAGAGCAGAGTAATCTGTATATGTTAACTTAATATTAAATAATAATAAAGAACATCACAGACAGATTAAAGTGCAGAAAAATGCATGTCTTGAAGTGATGTTCTTTTTTGTGTATAATCAAAAGACAAAAGAACTACGGAACTTTGAAATGAGTGAAAAGGAGATGGAGCATATGAACAGTATTTATAAGAAGTTAAAGACAATTAAGTTTGAGATTATTATTGTTTCAATTGCATTGTTTGTTCTTGGCTTACTGCTGGTAATATTTCCAACAGCATCCCAGGAAATCATATGTAAAGGAATTGGAGTTGCCTTATGTGTCTGGGGAGTATTAAGACTTATCAATTATTTCAGGATTGCGGGAAGTGAGATTCTTGGATCATATGGTCTTGTACAGGGAGTTACGCTTCTTGCATTTGGTATGTTTTTCGTGATTAAACCAGGTTTTATTGCGGTTTTTTTAGGAACAGCACTTGCAATTATTATTATTGTTGATGGAATCCTTAAACTTCAGTATGCTGTGGATTTCTACCATCTTGAGTCAGACAAATGGTGGATTGAGCTTATAGGTGCAGTTGTAATGGTTGTTATTGGCATCATTGCATTATTGAATCCATTTTCAACATCATCAGCACTTATAGTATTTATTGGAATTGCTCTGATGATAGAGGGGTTATGGGATTTTATATCTCTTATGAGAATTGTATCTGTAACAAAGAAGGCTGGGAAGGCTATAAAGAACTTTAAGGATCAGGTTGATGCTGTAGATATGAAATAAATGTATCACAGATTAATATAATAAACTTAACATAATAAACAGGAATGAGGGCGTACAAAGTAATGAGCAGAAAGATTTATGCGGCTATATTAGGAGCAGGAACAGTTGGAACAGGTGTATACAAGTTATGTCAGAGTATGAAAGATGATGTGATTAGTAAGACGGGTGCAGAACTTGTAGTTAAGAAGGTTCTTGTAAGAAATCTTGATAAAGACCGTGATCCAATTGACAGAGAATTACTGACTGACAACTGGAAGGATATTATTGAAGATAAGGATATTGAGATTGTAATAGAGCTTATGGGTGGAACTACTCCTGCAAAGCAGTATATTCTTGAGGCACTTGAGGCTGGAAAGCAGGTTGTTACTGCCAATAAGGATCTTCTTGCTGAGCATGGTGAAGAGGTTATGGGAATGGCAGACAAAATGCATGCTGACCTTCAGTTTGAGGCGGCTGTTGCGGGAGCAATTCCAATAATCAGACCATTAAAGCAGAGCATGGCTGGCAACAATATCACAGAGATTATTGGTATTGTTAACGGAACAACTAATTATATCCTTACAAAGATGACTGAATCAGGAATGAATTACAAGGACGCTCTTGCAAAGGCTACAGAATTAGGATATGCAGAGGCAGACCCTACAGCAGATGTTGAAGGATATGATGCAGGAAGAAAGATGGCTATTATGTCATCAATCGCATTTAATTCAAGGGTAACATTTAATCAGGTATATACAGAGGGTATTACTAAGATTACAGCAGAAGATATTAAGTATGCTAAGGAATTCGGATATGTTATCAAGCTTCTTGGACTTGCCAGAAATACACCGGATGGAATAGAAGTTAAGGTTCATCCTATGCTTATTGACGAGAATCACCCTCTGGCTACAGTAAGAGATTCATTTAATGCAGTATTTGTTCATGGTGAGGCAAGTGATGATACTATGTTTATGGGCAGGGGCGCAGGTCAGATGCCAACAGCTTCTGCTGTTATGGGGGACATTATAGATGTATGCCGTAACATAGTTCATGGCTCATGTGGCAAGATTGGCTGCTCATGCTACAAAGAGCTTCCTGTTAAGGATATATCTGAAACTAAGAGCAAATTCTTCTTAAGAATAGAAGCATTAGACAAGCAGGGGGTTCTTGCTAACATTGCAAGTGTTCTTGGAAACAATGATGTAAGTATTGCGCAGGTGGTCCAGAAGAGCCGTAAGGACGGTGTTGCTGAACTGGTTATTATTACAGATGTTGTTGCAGAGAAGAATTTTAATGATGCAATGACAGTATTTAATGGACTTTCAGTGGTAAAAGAGATTGCCGGAGTAATCCGAGTTTATTAATCAGAATAGGGAAATATATATGGCTAAGAAATATTATGCTGTGCGTGTAGGTAAAGTTCCCGGAATATATCAGACATGGGACGAATGTAAGAAGAATGTACATGGTTTTCCAGCTGCCGAATATAAGAGCTTCATGTCTATGGAAGAGGCGAAGGCTTATATGGGAAGGGAAGCTGTACAGGAGATTAATGGAAAGACCGGAAGTGGCAATATGGAAGATGTAATGCCTGACAATGATTATGCATTTGTTGATGGTTCTTTTAATATTGCAACCGGAGTGTATGGATATGGCGGTTTTCTTATGCATGATGGCGTAAGATATGAATTGTCAGGCAATGGCAGTGATAAAGAGATGGCTTCAATGCGTAATGTTGCAGGAGAGATTCTTGGAAGCATGGCCGCTGTAAAAAAAGCAATAGAGCTTGGACTTAAAGATATTTCTATATTCTATGATTATGCAGGTATCAAGGCATGGGCTGTGGGAGAATGGAAACGAAACAAAAAAGGAACAATAGAATATTATAATTATATTACATCTGTCAGGGATTCAATTAATATCAGATTCGTGAAGGTCAGGGGACATTCAGGGGTGGAAGGAAATGAAGAGGCTGACAGGCTTGCAAAGAGAGCAGTAGGGTTGTGTTAGGTTCGGACATTTCCAAGTGGTGGTCTGTCAGAACACAAGCTTTCATGATTTATTCGCTTAGTGGGAGTAAGAGCTGCTATATACAGAATCTATTACAGTGCTAAAAAACAACGCGCTACGCTTGAACGTGTTTTTTGGCACTGATTTTTTGTATATAGCAGCCCTAACTCCCACACAGCTCATAAAAAATCAAGCTTATATTCTGACAGACCGCCACTTGGAAATATAGACTGACACAACCTACTGGCGGGGTGAGTAATTATATTTTTTTATAATAATTTTTTGTTGACAAATCACTATGCAGGTAATAACATATAAACATACTAAACAAGTATGGAATGAACAATGATAGATATTACATGGGAGGATGTGGCAATGAAAAATATTTTGTTTTTTGGGGATTCTAATACTTATGGATATAAGCCTGATAAATCAGGAAGATATGATTATGATGTAAGATGGACAGGCAGAATAGCTAATCTTCTTGGAAATGAATATAATATTATTGAAGAGGGACTGTGCGGAAGAACAACTATATTTCCAGATGCTGTAAGAGATGCAAGAAAGGGCATTGATCTTATTGGAGTAGTTGTTGAATCACATAAGCCGGTAGATGTTATAGCTATAATGCTTGGTACGAATGACTGCAAGACTGAATTTCATGCTGATGCAAAGACAATTGCAAAAGGAATGGAGGCAGTTGCAAGAAAGGCTAACAAGACAGCAGGAGAACATGCAAAGATAGTTATAATTTCTCCGATTCATCTTGGAAAAGGTGTAGGTGAAGAAGGCTTTGATCCTGAATTTAATGAAAGTTCTGAAAATGTTTCAAGGCAGCTTGCATGGGAATATGAAAAAATAGCAAATGAAAATGGATTTTATTATTTTGATGCCGCTGGTGCTGCTGAACCAAGTGAAGTTGACAGACAGCATTTAGATGAGAAAGGACATAAAATGTTTGCGGAAAAATATAGTGAATTCTTGTTGACAGAAGTTTTATAGGTGTTATAATGAAAATGAACATATGAATGAATGTTCATATGAAAGAATTTTGATTATTTAATGTTTTTAAGGAGAGAATATTATGAAGAAGACTTATAAGATTGATGTTGATTGTGCAAACTGTGCTAATAAGATGGAAGATGCAGCTAAGAATACAGCAGGTGTTAAGGATGCTACAGTTAATTTTATGGCACTTAAGATGATTGTTGAATTTGAAGAAGGACAGGATCCTAAGGCTGTTATGCAGGATGTTCTTAAGAACTGCAAGAAAGTAGAAGATGATTGTGAGATATATCTGTAATAGAAAGCCGTGAGAGTTGTTCTGGCAGATTGGAGTAGAATATGAATAAAAAGCAGAAAAAGATGCTTACAAGAATCATTATCGCAGCAGTCCTTATGATTGCTTTTAAGGTGATAAGCACATTTGTTGATATTCCTACGGTTGTTCTTTTTATAATGTACATGGTTCCTTATCTTGTTATTGGATATGATATTTTAAGGAAAGCAATTAAGGGAATTCTTAACAGACAGGTATTTGATGAGAATTTCCTTATGGCAGTTGCAACTGTAGGTGCAATTATAATTGCACTTGTAGATGATGGTGATTTTACAGAAGCAATTGCGGTTATGCTCTTTTATCAGATTGGTGAGCTGTTTCAGAATATTGCAGTTGGAAAGAGCCGTAAGAACATAAGTGAGCTTATGGACATCAGACCTGATTATGCCAATATTGAAGTTGATGGAAAGCTTGAGCAGGTAGATCCTGATGAAGTAGAGGTTGGTACAGTTATTGTTGTCCAGCCGGGAGAGAAAGTTCCTATTGATGGTATTATTGAAGAAGGTAATACAACTCTTAATACAAGTGCACTTACAGGTGAAAGCCTTCCAAGACAAGCAAAGGCTGGTGATGAAGTAATAAGCGGCTGCATTAATATGTCAGGTGTGCTTAAGATCCGCACAACTAAGGAATTTGGTGAATCCACAGTATCTAAGATACTTGATCTTGTAGAGAATGCAAGTTCCAAGAAATCGCGTTCAGAGAACTTTATCAGTAAATTTGCAAAGATATATACACCTGCAGTCTGTTACGGTGCGCTGGCACTTGCTATAATTCCACCACTTGTAAGCATGATATTCTTAGGAGTATCTCCTCAGTGGGGAATGTGGATATACAGAGCGCTTACATTTTTAGTAATAAGCTGTCCTTGTGCACTTGTCATAAGTATTCCGCTCAGCTTCTTTGCAGGAATCGGTGGAGCAAGTAATCAGGGTGTTCTTGTAAAAGGTTCAAGTTATCTTGAAGCACTTGCAGAGACAGACATTGTTGTCTTTGATAAGACAGGAACTATGACACAGGGAGTATTTGAGGTCAGTGGTGTATATAATAACACTATTGACAAAGATGAACTTATAAAATATGCTGCATTTGCAGAAAGCTATTCAACACACCCTATAAGCAAGAGTTTACAGAAAGCTTATGGAAAAGAGATTGACAAGACATTAGTTACAGATGTTGAGGAAATCAGTGGTGAAGGTGTTAAGGCTAATGTATCAGGAAGAGAAGTGGCTGCAGGTAACAGAAAGCTTATGAGAAGACTCGGTCTTGAATATGCAGAGTGCAACGAGGCCGGAACTCAGGTTCATGTGGCAGTTGACGGGGCATATGCAGGACTTATACTAATATCAGATTTGTTAAAGCCTCATGCAAAGCAGGCTATAGAAGAACTTAAGAAAGCTGGAGTACGTAAGACAGTAATGCTTACCGGTGATGCAAAGAATGTAGCAGATGCTGTAGCTAAAGAATTAAATATAGATGCTGTGTACAGTGAATTGCTTCCGGCAGATAAGGTTTCTAAGGTTGAGGAGCTGTTAGAACATAAGAAATCAAAGAAAAAGCTTGCATTTGTAGGTGATGGTATCAATGATGCACCGGTACTTTCAAGAGCAGATATCGGAATAGCAATGGGCGCATTAGGAAGTGACGCCGCTATAGAAGCAGCTGACATAGTATTGATGGACGATGACCCGTTAAAGATATCCAAGGCAATTAAGATATCAAGAAAATGCTTACGTATTGTTTATGAAAATATTTATTTTGCAATAGGCATAAAGCTTATATGTCTGGTGCTTGGTGCAATAGGTATAGCAAACATGTGGGTAGCAATATTTGCAGATGTAGGTGTAATGGTTATTGCTGTAATCAATGCAATAAGAGCATTATTCGTAAAGAACTTATAAAGAAAGAGGTAATATAATGGCAGATTGTGAATGCTGTGAGTCAATAGAAATACATGAGGACTTATTAAAGATAGTTAATGAAACAATGCCAGATGAGAATGAATTATACGACCTTGCAGAATTGTTCAAGGTATTCGGTGATTCAACGAGAATTAGAATACTGTATGTATTATTTGAGGCAGAAGTGTGCGTATGTGATTTAGCACAGGCTCTCAATATGACACAGTCTGCAATATCTCATCAGCTAAGAATATTGAAACAGAACAAGTTGGTTAAGAACAGAAGAGAAGGTAAATCAATATTCTATTCACTGGCAGACGATCATGTAAGAAGCATAATCGCACAGGGAAGAGAACATATTGAGGAAGATATGTAATTATGATAGGGCTGTTCAGGACTGGAATGGCTGGAAAAACCTACTATTTAACATCAAAATGTAGATTGTGTAGGTGTTATTTTACAAAAAAGGAGTTTCATCAATGATGAAGCTCCTTTTTTTAGTGAGAAAAAACCTACGCAATTGCGTGATTAACAAGTATGCGTAGGCAAAATAACAGCTTAATAGAAAAATATACCAGAGAAATCGGCAGAGCAACCCAACACCCCAACTGTACAGAAAATTTTACAACTGTCTTGTCACATGTAAACATTCGTGGTATACTCTAGCACAATGTATGTAAAACGCAAGTCAAGCATATGTAAACCTTAACGATTGGAGAAGCAATATGTCAGTTACAAGTGATATTTTAAAGTTGAAAAAAGAGAAGAATGCAGTTATTCTTGCACATTATTATGTAGATGAAGATGTTCAGGAAGTTGCTGATTATGTTGGGGATTCATTCTATCTTAGCAAGATAGCTACTAAGGTAGATCAGGATATTATAGTATTTGCGGGTGTTGAGTTCATGGGTGAGAGTGCTAAGATTCTTAATCCGGAAAAGAAGGTGCTTATGCCAGAGCCGGGGGCTGATTGTCCAATGGCACATATGGCAACTAAGGAAGAAATTCTTAAGATGCGTGAACAGTATGATGACCTTGCAGTTGTCTGTTACATCAATTCAACAGCAGAGCTAAAGACTTATTCAGACGTCTGTGTGACATCATCAAATGCAGTAAAGATAGTAAAGAACCTTCCTAATAAAAACATCTTCTTTATTCCTGATCAGAATCTTGGAAGATTCGTTGCAAAGCAGGTGCCAGAGAAAAATGTGATTCTTAATAAAGGCTTCTGTCCAAGACATGTCGCGATAACAGAGGATATGGTCGTTGAAACTAAGAAGAAATATCCACAGGCAAAGCTTGCAGCACACCCTGAATGTACAGAGGAAGTATTAAAATATGCTGATTACATAGGCAGTACATCAGGAATTATTGATTATGTTGTAGATACAGATTGTGAGGAATTCATAATTGCAACAGTTGATGGTGTATTTGGTGAGATAAGAAAAAAGGCACCTGGCAAGAAACTGTATACATTAAAGCCTGACCAGGTATGTGTCAACATGAAGATGGTAACCTTAGATAAGGTGCTTGATGTTCTTGAACAGGAAAATAATGAAGTGTTTGTAGACGAAGAAGTTGCAAAGAAAGCAATGAAGCCACTTACAAGAATGCTTGAGCTTGCAAAGTAAGATTGTAGTATGCGCAGAAAGAATGGAGGTATCCTATGAATAATACAATTAAAACAGATGTGCTGATAGCCGGATGTGGCTGTTCTGGTCTGTATATGGCAATGAATCTGCCTGCTGATAAGAAGATTCTTATGATAACAAAGTCTGATTGTGAGAGCAGTGATTCATTTCTGGCACAGGGCGGTATGTGTATGCTAAAATGTGAAGAAGATTACGACAGTTATTTTGAAGATACAATGAAAGCCGGCCATTATGAAAATGATAAGAAATCTGTTGAAATAATGATCCGTTCATCAGCAGATGTAGTAAAAGATCTTGTCGATTGTGGAGCAAGATTTGCAAGAGAGGCTGACGGAAGTCTTGCATACACAAGAGAAGGAGCTCATTCATCTAACAGGATAATATTCCATGAAGATATTACAGGTAAAGAGATAACAAGCCATCTGTTAGAGAAGGTGAGAACTCTTCCAAATGTGACAATTATGGAATACACAAGACTGCTTGATATAATAAGCAGAGATAACAGATGCCTTGGTGCGGTTATAAGGACAGAAAATGGAGAGCTTATTAAGGTAGAAGCTTCAGATGTTGTACTTGCTACAGGTGGAATTGGTGGTTTATACAGACATTCAACGAATTTCAGACATCTTACAGGAGATGCAATTGCAATTGCTATAAAGCATGGAGTAGAATTAAAGGATATTAATTATGTCCAGATTCATCCGACAACATTTTATTCTGACAAAGAGGAAGACAGGAGCTTTCTTATATCTGAATCAGTAAGAGGCGAAGGCGCAAAGCTTTATGATAAGAATGGAAAAAGATTTGTTAATGAGCTGCTACCAAGAGACCTGCTTACAGAAGAGATTAGAAAACAGATGGCAAAGGACAATACAGACTTTGTATGGGAAGATTTAAGGACAATACCTGAAGAAGAATTAAAAACGCATTTTCCTAATATAGTGCAGTATTGTATTGATAAGGGATATGACCCGTCAAAAGAGTGTATTCCGGTTGTTCCTGCACAGCACTATTTCATGGGAGGAATTAAGGTAGACCATGAGAGCAGAACAACAATGGATAACCTGTATGCAATAGGCGAGACAGCCTGCAACGGAGTTCATGGAAGAAACAGGCTTGCAAGCAATTCACTTCTTGAAAGTCTTGTGTTTGCAAAGAGGGCAGCGCTTGATATTACTGAAAATGCAGTTGTAAAACCGACACAGGATGAGATTACATATTTTGATACATTTGATGCAGAAAAATATGCAGATGAGTCGAAAATTGACGGAGAATATGCAGAATTAGTCAATAAAAAGATTGAAGAGGCAGATAAAGCCTATGAAGAAAGCCAGAAGAAGAATTACGCATAATATATAGAAATGGAGAAATGATATGTTTGATAAAGTTACTTTAAAGTTAAATGTGGATCCGCTCATTCTTGGAGCACTTAAAGAAGATATTACAAGTGAGGATGTGTCAACTAACAGTGTTATGCCAGAACCAAAACTTGGAGAAGTCGAGCTTATATGCAAGCAGGACGGAATAATATGTGGTCTGCAGGTATTTGCAAGAACATTTGAACTGCTTGATGAAGATGTAGAGATTACATTTTTTGCAAAAGACGGGGATGAGGTTAAGAAAGGTCAGAAGATGGCAGTTGTAAGAGGAGATATAAGAGTTCTTCTGTGTGGAGAAAGAACAGCACTTAATTATCTCCAGAGAATGAGTGGAATTGCGACATATACTAATGGTGTTGCGAAGCTGCTTGCAGGAACTAAGACAAAGCTTCTTGATACAAGAAAGACATCACCTAATAACCGTATATTTGAGAAGTATGCTGTCAGAATCGGAGGTGGTAATAACCACAGATATAATCTTACAGACGGAGTACTCCTTAAGGATAACCATATAGGTGCTGCAGGCGGAGTTAAGCAGGCAGTTACAATGGCTAAGGAATATGCACCATTTGTAAGAAAGATAGAAGTTGAAGTTGAGAACCTTTCAATGGTGCGTGAAGCTGTTGAGGCAGGTGCAGATATTATTATGCTTGATAATATGAGTCATGAGGATATGCGAGAGGCTATGAATATAATTGGTGGAAAAGCTTTAGTTGAAGTTTCGGGAAATGTAACTAAAGAAAACATTGCAAAAATTACTGACCTTGGTGTAGACTTTGTATCAAGTGGTGCACTTACACATTCTGCACCAATTATGGACATTTCATTAAAAAATCTTCATCCTGTACAGGAGTAATTATTGTCGGGGTGAACTGGGGAGTTGTAGCAATGAATGGAGAAGAGAGAAGAAATCAGATAGTAGATATATTAAAACATTCGTCAAGTCCTGTGCCGGGTACACAGCTTGCACAGATATTAGATGTAAGCAGGCAGGTTATAGTGCAGGATATAGCGCTTATCCGCGCGAAGAATATAGATGTTTTCTCAACTAACAGAGGCTATGTGCTTAATGATAAGCAGGAGTACAGCCGCATACTTAAGGTTAAACATGAAGATGATGAGGTGGAAGCAGAGCTTGGAGCAATAGTTGACATGGGTGGATGGATAAGAGACGTTTTTGTATATCACAAGGTATATGGTGTTATAAGAGCGGAGATGAATATACATTCAAGGCGTGATATCAGGAAATATCTTGAGGAAATTGCAAATGGAAAGAGCAGCCTATTGATGAATGTGACATCAGGATATCATTATCATACAATTGTTGCGGATGACGAACAGACACTGGATTTAATTCAGGAGGAGCTTGGAAAACTTGGATTTCTTGCAAAATTGCAGGAGTATGAGCCAGTGGATTTCTGGCATAAAGGGTGAATATGGACTTAACAATTTACACACTTACACATAAACATTTTACAAAGCCTGATGATAATATGTATGTGCCACTTCAGGTAGGTACAGCCATTAATTCACCACTGGGGTATCTCAGGGACGATACAGGAGATAATATATCGGCTCTTAACGGTTATTATAGTGAACTTACAGGATTATACTGGATATGGAAAAATGTGCATGATATTAATTATGTTGGAACATGCCATTACAGAAGATATCTTATTGACGAGAACGAGCATATTATGAATGAAAAGCAGTATGAGCAGATTTTTAAGGAGTACGAACTTGTTACAACCAAGAGAGTCGTTCTTAATAATTCATATCATTACGGATTTTCTGCTAATCATAATGTAACTGCGCTTGACATGACAGGTGAAGTTATTAAGGAATTATATCCCGAGTATTATGATACATTTATACAGCTTGTTAATGGCAATGAGACATATTTTGGAAATATGATAGTCACTTCTAAAGAGCTTTTTGATAAATATGCTGAGTGGCTGTTTACGATATTCTTTGAGGTTCAGAAACGCATTGATATGGAGACTGATAAGGATTCATACCACAGGCGTGTGTTTGGCTTTATATCTGAATTCTTATTGCTTGTGTGGGTGAGAGTAAACAATATCAATGTAAAGGAATGCAAGGTTGGAATGGTTGGCGAAAAAGCCGAAACAAGGGAGCTGAAAGCAGTTTTGTCGTCTTTTCTTGCAAAAGAGGATACAAAGGGTGCTATGCAGTACTTTATGGACTTTTACAACAAAAGACCTGATGTTCTCATGGAGGCGTCTGATGTAACCGGTGAATTGCATCTTATGTTACAGATAACAGCAGTTATGGACATGCAGATAAAGCGTGAGGGTGGCAGTTTTTACAAAAGCAATCCGGATGTCCGTAAATGGTTTGGGGTATTTTCAGGTATAAACAGGAAAACACAGCTTGAATTAAAAGGACAACTTACAGAAGACTGGAAGGAAATGTATAGAGAAATGGGGATTCCTGAGGAAGCATTTGCGGTAGCACGGAAGTTGTATGGTAACAAATAAAAAGGAAATAATGTCTTTAGGTTTCAGGGGTAATAATTGTAATATATCCGAAAAGTTCAGGTAAAATATGGAGTAAATATAAAAAATGTTATTGACACCAGCAGATAGTTATATTATATTTTAAAGGTATTTTGGATATAAAAAGATATCGTAAATACAGACCACATGTTTACATGTTAAGCCTTGCGGACGGGCGGGTCGGTTGCCGAGTGTGACGAGGGCACACATTATTGATTGAGTTAGAAGCTCAAATTTTATAAGTTGATTTTAAAATTATCATGCGAGAGAGCATATCATCTTGTGAAACGGTCAATAAGAGCGGTAACAGTGACTTACTTGGATAAACTCTGAAAGGTCAGATTTTCTGTATTTGGCAATACAGTAATCAAAAAGAAGATAGAATATGATTATACAGGCGTGATTGATTTTAAATCAATCACGCCTTTTTGCGCGAGCAGCGATGAGAATAGAAGTGAAAAATCACAATCATGCTTGCATGAATTGGGATTTCTTCACGGATATTCGAGGAGCGCCGCGACAATGACAGAGCGCAGCTCTGGAATAAAGCTGCGAGCGCGAGCAGCGATGAGAATAGAAGCATAGGCAGCAATGAGAACAGGGGGATATTATGGACTTAAAAAGACAGGCGAGTGCGCCGCTTTACGAAGCAATTGAGAAATTCAGAAAGAAAAGAATTGTTCCGTTTGATGTTCCGGGACATAAGAGAGGAAGAGGCAACCCAGAACTGGTAGATTTACTTGGAGAAAGATGTGTTGGAATAGATGTTAATTCAATGAAGCCACTTGATAACCTGTGCCACCCTGTTTCTGTTATTAAGGAGGCAGAGGAGCTCACAGCAGAGGCATTTGGGGCAGAACACGCATTTTTCATGGTAGGAGGAACTACGCAGGCAGTACAGAACATGGTGTTATCTGTATGTAAGGCTGGAGATGAGATTATCGTTCCAAGAAATGTGCATAAAAGCGTAATTAATGCATTGATTCTGTGTGGTGCGATTCCTGTTTATCTTAATACAGAAATTAATGCAAAGCTTGGAATAGTGCTTGGAGTAACTGTGCAGCAGGTTGAAAAGACAATACAGGAGCATCCGAATGCGGTGGCGGTTTTGGTGAACAATCCTACATATTATGGAATCTGTTCAGACATTAAAGGAATATGTGATATAGCACATTCATATGGACTTAAGGTGCTTGCCGATGAGGCACATGGAACGCATCTGTATTTTGGTGACAACCTTCCTATGAATTCAATGAAAGCAGGAGCAGACCTTGCAGCAATATCAATGCATAAGTCAGGCGGTTCGCTTACGCAGAGTTCAATCCTTCTTACCAATAATGGTATGAATGCTGATTATGTACAGACAATTATTAATATTACGCAGACAACGAGCGCGTCATATCTTCTTATGACAAGCCTTGATATATCAAGAAGAAATCTTGCCCTGCGCGGCAGACAGTCATTTGCAAAGGTGAGCGAGTGGGCACAGTATGCAAGAGATGAGATTAATATGGTAGGCGGTTATTATGCATACGGAAAAGAACTGATTAATGGTGGAACAGTCTATGATTATGATGTTACCAAGCTTTGTGTTTATACAAGGGATATCGGACTTGATGGAATTGAGGTGTATGATATCTTAAGAGATGAGTATGATATCCAGATAGAATTCGGCGACATTGGAAATATAATGGCGTACATATCAATTGGTGACAGAATACAGGATATAGAAAGACTTGTCGGAGCATTGGCTGAAATCAGCCGTCTGTATTCAAAAGAAGAAAAACGCTTTGAAGTAGACAGACAAATGCTGCTTCCAAGGGTACTTGCTTCACCACAGGAAGCCTTCTATGCCGATAAGATTAAAGTTCCAATCCGTGAGGCAGCAGGACATATATCAGGGGAGTTCGTAATGGCATATCCGCCAGGAATTCCTATACTTGCGCCGGGTGAAGAAATCACAGACGAGATAATAGACTATATTCAGTATTCAGTAGAGAAGGGCTGTTCAATGCAGGGAATGGAAGATTCAACATTGCAGACACTGAATGTATTAAGAATGTAAATGTCCGATTTGTTCAATCGGTCAAATATAGAAGGGAGAAAGTTTCTATGGAATTTTGGTTTTCAGAACTTCATTCACCACATGTGAAGTTTGATATCAGGGTTGAAAAACAACTGTTTTCTGGCGAGAGCGACTATCAGAGAATAGATGTATTTCAGTCGCCAGAGTTCGGAAAATTCCTGACACTTAATGGAAGTGTTATATTTTCAGAACAGGATTGTTTCATCTATAACGAGATGGTGGTGCATGTGCCAATGTCAGTCCATCCAGATGTTAAAAATGTATTGATAATCGGTGGCGGTGACGGAGGTGTATCAAAGGAACTGTTGCAGTATGACAATATCGAAAATATTGACATAGTTGAACAGGACAACATGTTTGTTGATGTGTGCAGGGAGTATTTTCCAGAGACGGCAGTAGGATTAGAAGATGAGAGAGTACACATTTATAATTCAGATGCATTAAGGTTCTTACGCTCCAAGCAGGATATGTATGACCTTATAATTAATGACGCAACAGACCCGTTTGGTGCGAGTGAGGGACTGTTTACAAGGGAATTTTATGGAAACTGTTATAAGGCACTTAAGGAGGACGGAATACTTGTGTACCAGCATGGAAGTCCTTTCTATGATGAGGATGAGGATGCATGCAGAAGCATGCACAGGAAGGTGTTCCACACATTTCCAATAAGCCGCGTGTATCAGGCACATATACCAACAAGTCCGTCAGGATACTGGCTGTTTGGATTTGCGTCAAAGAAATATCATCCGCTTAAGGATTTCAAGCCGGCAGAGTGGAAGAGAAGAAATATACATACAGAATATTACACAACTAATCTTCATACAGGTGCATTCATGCTGCCAAAGTATGTTGAAGAATTATTAGAACAGGAGGAAGAAAGATGAGCAGAGTATTAGTAATTGGTTGCGGAGGAGTTGCTTCAGTAGCAATCCACAAGATATGTCAGGTGAGCGAGGTGTTTTCAGACCTGTGCATAGCGAGCAGAACAGTGAGCAAATGTGACAAATTAGCAGACGAATTGAAGGACAAGACAAGCACTAACATCACAACAGCAAAGGTTGATGCTGACAACACAGATGAGGTTATTGCGCTTATCAATGAATTCAAGCCAGATGTAGTTCTTAATGTGGCACTTCCATATCAGGACCTTACGATTATGGATGCCTGCCTTGCATGTAAAGTTCCTTATGTTGATACTGCTAATTACGAGTGTGAGGATACAGACAATCCTGAGTGGAGAAAGGTATATGAGGAGAGATGCAAGCGTCTTGGATTTACAGCATATTTTGACTACTCATGGCAGTGGGCTTACAGAGAAAAATATAAAGAAGCCGGAATTACAGCACTTTTAGGAACTGGTTTTGATCCGGGTGTAACAAGCGTATTCACAGCTTATGCACAGAAACACTATTTTGATGAGATACATACAATTGATATATTAGACTGCAACGGCGGAGACCATGGATATCCGTTTGCAACTAACTTTAACCCGGAGATTAATCTTCGTGAGGTATCAGCACCCGGCTCATATTGGGAGGATGGTCACTGGGTTGAGATTCCTGCTATGTCAATAAAGAGAGAGTACAATTTTGAGGGAGTAGGAATGAAGGATATGTACCTGCTTCATCATGAGGAAATAGAGGCACTTGCTGCTAATATTCCGCATGTTAAGAGAATACGTTTCTTCATGACATTTGGACAGAGCTATCTTACACATATGAAATGCCTTGAGAATGTCGGAATGTTAAGAACTGACCCGGTTGAATTCAACGGACAGGAGATTGTTCCAATCCAGTTCTTAAAGGCACTTCTTCCAGACCCTGCTTCACTTGGACCAAGAACAGTAGGTAAGACTAATATTGGCTGTATCTTCACAGGTATCAAAGACGGCAAGGAGAAGAAGGTATATATTTACAATGTGTGCGACCATCAGGAATGTTACCGTGAGGTAGGTTCGCAGGCTATTTCATATACAACAGGCGTACCTGCTATGATTGGTACAATGCTTGTTGCAAAGGGACTCTGGAACAAGCCGGGAGTATTCACAACAGATGAATTTGATCCGGATCCATACATGGATGCGCTTAATAAGTACGGTCTCCCATGGGTTGTCGATGAAAATCCTGTTTTAGTAGACTAAAAAGAGAGGTTAATTATGAGATTTGATGAGTTAAAGACACCGGCATATGTAATAGATGAAAAAATGCTTATTCATAATCTTGAGATACTTCATAAAGTAGAAGAAGATACCGGCTGCCACATACTGCTGGCGCAGAAAGCATTTTCAGCATATGCAGAATATCCGCTGATTGGAAAATATATAAGCGGAACTACGGCAAGTGGAATATATGAAGCCAGACTTGGTGCTGAGTGTATGGGAAAAGAAAATCATGTATTTGCACCGGCATTTACTGATGAGGATATGGATGAGCTTGTAAATATATGTGACCATGTTGTCTTTAACTCAGTTTCACAGTTAAAGAAGCATAAAGCCAGATGTATTGAGGGTGGAGTAAGCTTTGGACTTCGAGTTAATCCAGAGTTTTCTACACAGGGTGACCATGCAATATATGACCCATGCGCGCCGGGCAGCAGACTTGGAGTTACTCTTAAGAATCTGAAAGCCGCTCTTAAGGAAGAACCGGATGTGTTATCTGGCATGGAAGGAATACATTTTCATACATTATGTGAGCAGAATTCAGATGACTTAGAGGCAACATTAAAGGCTGTTGAAGAGAAATTCGGATTTCTCATGAAAGATATGAAGTGGGTTAATTTTGGCGGCGGACATCATATAACCCGTGAAGATTACGACATTGAAACTCTTGAAAAATGTATCAGTCATGTAAGAAGGAAATATGATGTACAGGTGTATGTTGAACCGGGGGAAGCTGTTGCACTTAATGCAGGATATCTTGTGACTACAGTGCTTGATAAGGTTGAAAATGGAATAACAACTCTTATACTTGATGCATCTGCAGCGTGTCATATGCCAGATGTACTGGAAATGCCATACACACCGCCTCTTCGTGGTGGATTGAAAATATCGGACATGGAAGATGAGTATGGAATTGATAAGGACATAGAGATTGATTTTGATATGGACGTAAAAGAAGGCATATGGAAACCGGCGAAGAATGGAAGATACAGATACAGACTGTCATCTTATACATGCCTTGCAGGAGATATCATAGGTGATTATCAATTCGGCAGGGAAATCAATGTCGGGGACAGACTCGTATTTGAAGATATGGCTATATATTCAATGGTTAAGAACAACACATTTAACGGAATCCCACTGCCGGATATTGTAATTATGGATAGTGATGGGGAATGTAAGGTGTGGAAGCATTTTGGCTATGAAGATTTCAAAGGGAGATTATAGATATGGATTATATAAACAGTACTCCGGCAGCAGACGGTTTTCGCATGCCTGCTGAATTTGAAAGACATCAGGGCTGCATTATGATATGGCCAGAAAGACCGGGGTCTTGGGCTTATGGAGCAAAGGCGGCTAAGAAAGCATTTGCACAGATAGCGTCTGTAATCAGTGAAAGCGAGCAGGTATACATGATTGTATCAGAAGGTAGAAAAGAGGAAGCAGCAAAGATGCTCCCGGAAACGGTCAGGCTTGTAGTCATGGATACAGACGATGCATGGGCAAGAGATACAGGTCCTACATTCGTTGTGAGTGGAAATGTGGATACACCATATGAAGCGCGTGATTTGCGTGGAATTAACTGGGAATTTAATGCGTGGGGCGGAACATATGACGGACTGTACGCGGACTGGGACAATGACAACCTTGTAGCCGGAAAGTTTATGTCTTATCTTGGCTGTCAGGGATATAATGCAGCACCATTTGTTCTTGAAGGTGGTTCAATACATACAGATGGCGAAGGAACAATGCTTGTTACTGAAAGCTGTCTGTTGAGTAAGGGAAGAAATCCACAGCTTAGCAGGGAACAGATTGAGAATAAATTAAAGCAGTACTGCAATGTGAGCAGGATAATCTGGCTTCCCTGTGGAATATATAATGATGAGACTAACGAACATGTGGATAATGTATGCGCATTTACAGCACCCGCAGAGGTTGTACTTGCATGGACAGATGATGAGAATGACCCGCAGTATGAGATGAGCAAGGCTTGTCTTTCTGTTCTTGAAAATGTAACTGATGCCAAAGGAAGACACATTAAAGTAAGAAAAATGCTTATTCCCAAGAAACCTGTGTGCATAACTGAGGAAGAACTTAACGGCTTTGAATTTGAGGAAGGCGAGGACATGAGAGAGGCAGGCGAGCGTCTTGCTGCTTCTTATGTTAATTTCTATATTGCCAATGACTCAGTCATAGTGCCGCAATTTGATGACGAGGCGGACAGCCTTGCAATAAATGTGCTTAAAGAAGCATTTCCTGACAGAAAGATAGTCGGGATATATGCAAGAGATATAATAGTCGGTGGAGGCAATATCCACTGTATTACACAACAGATTCCTGTGTAAAATATCTTCAATATTTTACACTCAAGTTTGTGCTTTGCACAAACTTGTGATATGCAGAAAACAGCGCAAGAATGGAGGGATAATATGAGAAATGTAAAGTATGCAGGCATACAGATGCAGTGTTCACGGTCGGTAGAAGAGAACATTGCAAAGGCTGATAAAATGGTTCGTGAAGCGGCAGCTAACGGTGCACAGATAATACTGCTTCCTGAACTTTTTGAAAGACAGTATTTCTGTCAGGAGAGAAATTATGACTACTATGCATATGCACAATCAGTGGATGACAATCCGGCTGTGAAGCATTTTCAGAAGGTGGCAGCCGAGCTGCAGGTTGTGCTTCCAATAAGCTTTTATGAAAGAGATATAAATGTGTTCTATAACACTGTTGCAGTTATTGACGCAGATGGAAGTGTTCTTGGAATATACAGAAAAACACATATTCCTGATGACCATTATTATCAGGAAAAGTTCTATTTCACACCGGGAGATACAGGTTTTAAGGTGTGGGATACAAGATATGCGAGAATTGGAGTAGGAATATGCTGGGATCAGTGGTTTCCAGAGACAGCCAGAGGAATGTTGGTACAGGGAGCAGAAATTCTTTTCTATCCGACAGCGATTGGCTCAGAGCCGATTCTTGAGGTTGACAGCATGCCGCACTGGAGAAGATGTATGCAGGGACATTCAGCGTGCAATATAGTTCCTGTTGTAGCTGCCAACCGTATCGGTGAGGAGAAGGTTGCACCGTCTGAAGCCAACGGACATCAGGAGTCATCACTTATATTCTATGGTTCTTCATTTGTAACGGATGCAACAGGCGAGATAGTAACACAGGCCTCAAGAGACAAGGAAGAGATTGTCTATGGGGAATCCGACCTTGACGCAGATGCCGACCTTCGCGTGAGCTGGGGACTGTTCAGGGACAGAAGACCAGAAATCTATAAAAGTATCAAATAAAATAAGCCAGTTAATCTTAATTGCTAGATTAACTGGCTTTAATATTATTAGTATGGTGTTAGTTCTTATCAGCTATAGCAGCTTCTGCTCTTTCTAAATCCTCTTTAGTGTACCTGGTTAATATCTGTTCTTTGGTTATGCCGAATTCTAGCATGGAGATGATAGAGTTGACTTTTTCGGAATCGATACCTTCTTTCATACCTTTGCTTTCACATTCAGCCTGAAATCGTTTCATTGCTTCACACATATTGACAGTCCCTCCTTGTTCAGTATCTGTACATAAGTCCATAAGCTTTGGAACTGAGGTTATGTTACATATCAGTTCCATTACATCAATATCTACATTGCGGGATTCATATTCACGATATATTGAATCGAAATCATCATTATATATGTTCCTTATAATATTAAACACATCTCTTACATCTTCATTATAAAATGTATATTTATCAGAATCAAGTATCTGAACCAGATTTAACTTATAGTCGGAGAAGTAAGCCTTGATATTATCAGGCATGGAAATCATCATGTCAGACAGGCAGGTAGGACCATCCCATAACGACTCACCATAGTAAAGAACGAGCGTTATTATAGGGTGGAAACGGTCAGACTTGTCAATTCCAGACAGAAACTCTTCTGGAGAACTGAAAGAATCTTTATTCAGCTTATGTTGTTTCTTGATGTCGTTGTATTCCTTTATGTAGCCAAGTGCGTCATAGGTCATGGTTCGCAAAGGCATGGCATAATGTGTCTTGTCCTGAATCTCAAGCCCGAGAATATTAAACTCTACGCCGTCTGACATCTTCTTTACAACATCTCTGTTTCTGGTAATAGATTCATTGTAACTTTTGGAATGAATTGTAGCAGAGACATCAGTGTCCATCTCATTAAGCTTGTTGGGCTTAAGCACCTGTTTACCATTAAAGACGGTAGCATTGAAAAGGTCTGCAAAATGTTCATTATCACGCCAGAAAGTCTTAAGGGAGACATCTTTCTGGTGAGTAGTGCTGTTGGTATTATTCATATGTCGCCTTTCTTGTATGTTTCATATGTTGGATATAGTTAAAATATAAAATGATGCATCATAATATAATGTATAATAACAATACAAAAAGAATATGTCAATATAAATTAATAAAATATATTTCAACTATAGCATTGACAAGCTTACAAGAAGATAATACAATAAAACAAATTTCTACTATTGTAGATCGAAGTGATTTGTTAAAAGATGACGCATATAAAGCGTTATTTTTTTAAAAGTTGCTTGACAAACATTACATCACTTCGTAAAATGCATATAACAAGTTATGAATTTTAATTGAGGAGGATATTTGTATGAACGGAAATCGCATCATAGTTTACAGAGAGTTTGTGGGGGTTACACCAGTAGCAAAGACACTAAGGAATGAATTAAGACCGATTGGGCATACACAGGAGCATATAATACACAATGGACTTATACAGGAAGATGAGTTAAGACAAGAGAAAAGCACAGAGTTAAAAAATATAATGGATGATTATTATAGAGAATATATAGATAAATCATTATCAGGTGTAACTGATCTAGATTTTACTCTACTTTTTGAATTAATGAATTTGGTTCAGTCAAGTCCATCAAAAGATAATAAGAAAGCATTAGAAAAAGAGCAGAGCAAAATGAGAGAACAGATATGCACACATATGCAATCAGATTCTAATTACAAAAATATATTTAACGCAAAGTTTTTGAAAGAGATACTGCCAGATTTTATTAAAAATTATAATCAATATGATGCTAAAGACAAAGCTGGCAAACTGGAAACATTAGCATTGTTTAATGGTTTTAGCACATATTTTACGGATTTTTTTGAAAAGAGAAAAAATGTATTTACCAAAGAGGCTGTTTCTACATCTATAGCTTATAGAATTGTGCATGAAAATTCTTTGACTTTTCTTGCTAATATGACATCATATAAGAAAATCTCAGAAAAGGCATTGGATGAAATAGAAGTAATTGAAAAAAATAATCAGGATAAAATGGGTGATTGGGAATTGAATCAGATATTTAATCCGGATTTTTATAACATGGTATTAATTCAGTCAGGAATAGACTTTTACAATGAAATATGTGGTGTGGTTAATGCACATATGAATCTTTATTGCCAGCAGACAAAGAATAATTACAATTTATTCAAAATGCGTAAGCTGCATAAGCAAATCCTTGCGTATACATCAACTTCATTTGAAGTACCTAAAATGTTTGAAGATGATATGAGCGTATATAATGCTGTTAATGCGTTTATTGATGAAACAGAAAAAGGCAATATAATTGGAAAACTGAAAGATATCGTTAATAAATATGATGAATTAGATGAGAAAAGAATATATATATCAAAAGATTTTTATGAGACATTATCATGTTTTATGAGTGGTAACTGGAATTTAATTACAGGCTGCGTTGAAAATTTTTATGATGAAAATATACATGCAAAAGGTAAGTCTAAAGAAGAAAAAGTTAAAAAAGCTGTAAAAGAAGATAAATATAAGAGTATTAATGATGTTAATGATTTAGTTGAGAAATATATAGATGAAAAAGAACGAAATGAATTTAAAAATTCTAATGCTAAGCAATATATAAGGGAAATTAGTAATATAATAACTGATACAGAAACAGCACATTTGGAATACGATGAGCATATAAGTCTGATTGAGAGCGAAGAAAAAGCTGATGAAATGAAGAAAAGGCTTGATATGTATATGAACATGTATCATTGGGCAAAGGCATTTATTGTTGATGAAGTACTGGATAGAGATGAAATGTTTTATTCAGATATAGACGATATCTATAATATATTAGAAAATATAGTGCCATTATATAACAGGGTGAGAAATTACGTTACACAGAAACCATACAATTCTAAGAAAATAAAACTTAATTTTCAAAGTCCTACACTTGCTAATGGTTGGTCGCAGAGTAAAGAGTTTGATAATAATGCAATAATTTTAATAAGAGATAATAAGTATTATCTGGCAATTTTTAATGCTAAAAATAAACCAGATAAAAAGATTATACAGGGAAATTCTGATAAAAAGAACGATAATGATTATAAGAAGATGGTATATAATCTGTTGCCGGGGGCGAATAAAATGCTTCCTAAAGTGTTCTTATCAAAGAAAGGAATAGAAACATTTAAGCCATCTGATTATATAATTTCCGGTTATAATGCACACAAACATATTAAGACAAGTGAGAATTTTGATATCAGTTTTTGTAGGGATTTAATTGATTATTTTAAGAACAGCATAGAGAAACATGCGGAATGGAGAAAATATGAATTTAAATTCTCTGCAACTGATAGTTATAACGATATAAGTGAATTCTACCGTGAAGTTGAAATGCAGGGGTATAGAATTGACTGGACTTATATAAGTGAAGCTGATATTAATAAGCTTGATGAGGAAGGCAAGATATATTTATTTCAGATTTATAATAAGGACTTCGCAGAGAACAGTACAGGAAAAGAAAATCTTCACACTATGTATTTCAAGAACATTTTTAGTGAAGAAAATCTTAAGGATATCATTATTAAATTAAATGGACAGGCTGAATTGTTTTATAGAAGGGCAAGCGTAAAAAATCCAGTTAAGCATAAAAAAGATTCTGTATTAGTTAATAAGACATATAAAAATCAGCTTGATAATGGTGATGTTGTAAGAATACCGATTCCAGATGATATATATAATGAAATTTATAAAATGTATAATGGATATATTAAAGAAAGTGACTTGTCAGGAGCTGCAAAGGAATATCTTGATAAAGTAGAGGTCAGGACTGCCCAGAAGGAAATAGTCAAAGATTACAGATACACAGTTGACAAATATTTTATACATACTTCAATTACTATTAATTATAAAGTGGCAGCGCGAAATAATGTAAATGATATGGCTGTAAAATATATAGCACAAAATGATGATATACATGTTATTGGAATTGACAGGGGCGAGCGTAATCTTATATATATTTCTGTTATAGATTCTCATGGAAATATAGTTAAACAGAAAAGTTATAATATATTGAATAATTATGATTATAAGAAGAAGCTGGTTGAGAAGGAAAAGACCAGAGAATATGCGAGAAAGAACTGGAAATCTATAGGAAATATTAAAGAGTTGAAAGAAGGATATATTTCAGGGGTAGTTCATGAGATAGCAATGCTTATGGTTGAGTATAATGCAATAATTGCTATGGAAGATTTGAATTATGGATTTAAGCGAGGTCGTTTTAAAGTTGAACGACAGGTATACCAGAAGTTCGAGAGTATGCTTATTAATAAGCTGAATTATTTTGCTTCTAAAGGAAAATCTGTAGATGAACCAGGGGGACTATTAAAAGGATATCAATTGACATATGTACCGGATAATATAAAAAATCTTGGGAAACAATGTGGTGTAATATTTTATGTACCTGCTGCATTTACATCAAAAATAGATCCGTCAACCGGATTTATCAGTGCATTTAATTTTAAGAGCATTTCAACAAATGATTCGAGAAAACAGTTCTTTATGCAATTTGATGAAATAAGATATTGTGCCGAAAAAGACATGTTCAGTTTTGGATTTGATTATAATAATTTTGATACCTACAACATTACCATGGGTAAGACACAATGGACAGTATATACCAATGGTGAGAGACTGCAGAGTGAATTCAACAATGCAAGGAGAACAGGCAAAACAAAATCAATAAATCTTACAGAAACAATAAAATTATTATTAGAAGATAATGAAATTAATTATGCTGATGGACATGATGTAAGGATAGATATGGAGAAGATGGATGAAGATAAAAATTCTGAATTCTTTGCACAACTGTTATCTTTATATAAACTTACAGTTCAGATGAGAAATAGTTATACTGAAGCTGAGGAACAGGAGAAGGGAATAAGTTACGATAAAATAATATCACCTGTAATCAATGATGAAGGAGAATTTTTTGACTCAGATAATTATAAAGAATCAGATGATAAAGAATGCAAGATGCCAAAAGATGCAGATGCAAATGGTGCATATTGTATAGCACTTAAGGGATTATATGAGGTGTTAAAGATAAAGTCTGAGTGGACAGAAGATGGTTTTGACAGGAACTGCCTGAAATTACCTCATGCTGAATGGTTGGATTTTATACAGAATAAAAGGTATGAATAATGGATGATATCATAATTATTTCTAACTTAAATGATTTTATATTTTGTCCGGCTTCTATATATTTTCATAAGTTATATGGAAGTCAGGACAATCTTACATATCAGTCTTCATATCAGATTAACGGAAGTAAGGCACATGAAAGTGTAGATAATAGCAGTTATTCTACTAAGAAAAGTATAATAACTGCGTTGGACGTTTATTCGGATAAATATAAGTTATCAGGCAAAATTGATATATACGATATGGAAAAGCAATTGCTTATTGAGAGGAAAAAACATATTAGTAAGATATACGATGGATATGTTTTTCAATTATATGCACAGTATTATGCATTGACAGAAATGGGGTATGCTGTTCAAAAATTAGAGATAAGAAGTTTAGATGATAATAAGAAATATAAGATTAATTTGCCAGATGAAGATTTATTGATGAAAAATTGATTTGAAGAATTGATTGATACAATGAGGTCTTTTGATTTGAATGAGTTTTATCAGTCAAATATTGAAAAATGTAAGAAATGTATTTATGAAGATGCATATGACAGGTCTTTAAATATGGGGGATTGATATGTTAAATGCAAATGATTTTAAAAAGAAGCAGATAGTTTTTTTATTTACAAATGAAGGTGACAAATTATCATTTTTAAATGATAACATAATAGTGAAAAATAAAGAAGGAGGAATAAAATATCAATCAACATGCTACAGATTGTTTATGATATGTGTAGTTGGTAATATCTCAATAACAAGTGGTTTAATACAGAGAAGTAAAAAGTTTGGCTTTTCTATATGCCTAATGACTACTACATTTAAGGTGTATGAAATATTGGGAGCGAGGATGGAAGGAAATACCTTGTTAAGAAAGCACCAGTATGAATATACAGAAAATGATATAGGCAGGAAAATAGAACAGAATAAAATCAAGAATCAATCTCAAATATTAAAAAATATTAGAGGAAAGAATCAAATAATGAAAGAAGGCATTGAATTATTAGATAAAATGGTAGTTCAATTAGAACAGCAATTGGAATATTTAGAGGTAATGGGAATAGAAGGCAATGCTGCAAGAGTGTATTTTTCCAGAGTATTTGATAATGTTGATTGGAAAGGAAGAAAACCAAGAATTAAAAATGATTATGTAAATGTAACATTAGATATTGGATATACCATGCTGTTTAATATTGTGGATGCCATATTGCAGGTTTATGGATTTGACACATATTACGGGGTATTTCATAAATGCTTTTACATGAGAAAATCATTGGTTTGTGACTTGATGGAACCAATAAGACCGGTTGTTGATTATCAGGTAAGAAAATCAATAAATCTTGGACAATGTAAAGAAAATGATTTCGAAGTTATTAATAATAGATGGTGCTTAAAATATAAGTCTAATCCGCAATATATACAGTTCTTAATGAATGCAATATTGGAATATAAAGATGATATATTTTTATACATTCAACAATATTATAGATTTTTTATGAAAAGAAAAAGTGTAAGTGAGATACCTGTGTTTATAATTCATTAGAGGTGAAAATGATAATAGTAAGTTACGATATTTCGGATGATAAATTAAGAACAAATTTTGCAAAATATTTGTCTAAATTCGGTCACAGGATACAGTATTCGGTTTTTGAAATTGACAATAGCACTAGAATATTAGATAATATAATCAGTGATTTGAAGAATAAGTATGAGAAGAGATTTAGTCAGGAAGACAGTGTTATGATCTTTAAATTATCTTCAAGTTGTGAAGTACTAAGGTTTGGATATGCAAAAAATGATGAAAAAGATTTTATTATTATTACATAATGCAAACATGGGCTTTGATAAAGTATTATTTAAAGGTTATTCAATAAAATATGAAAAAATACACAAATAAATTGTTTTTTATAAGGTTATATGCTTAATAATTTGTTTAATTTGACGAATTAAGAGTTTGAATAACCTTAAATAATTTCTACTTTGTAGATGACAAGTATTTTCTTGCAGTTTTTAACGCAAAAAGTAAGCCTGATAAAAAGATAATTTAGGGCAGTGGGGATAGAAAGAGTGATGCTGATTATAAGAAAATGGTATACAATCTGCTTCCTGGATCTAATAAAATGCTGCCTAAGGTATTCTTTTCAAAAAAAGGCATAAAAACATTTAAACCATCAGAGTATATAATTTCAGGTTACTATTGTAGATGTTAATCTTGCAAGCCTTATGGGCGTGTTGAATAACCCTTAATAATTTCTATACCAACACCTACTATAACTGCATTTTACGCATGATTAGTAGGTGTTTTTTCTGCTTTTCAAGCAATTCGCAACGAAAAATCCAAGAAATAACCTACTATTTAATGAAACCTGAGTCATTTAGTATGTTTTTTAGAATATAAAACTCTTTTTTAGTGCAAAAATGACCTACGAAATTATGATGATAAGGCAATCTAGTAGGTTATTGAATAATCATGTGGTGAGTGAGCTAAGCTCAAGTGCGATATTTAACATCATTTAAGTTTCAACCAGTAAGTATGGAAATAAAACGGTTACAAAATGGATATTTATTTACTATATTTTGGTTGACTAATGGATATACAACTCTTATAATGAGTATAGAAATTATATTTAATCATGTACGGATATTCATGTTTTGATTGGAGAGGGTTATATGACAATTAATGAGATGAAAGAGAAGAAGAAGGAAAAAGGATATTCATATGCCAAGATTGCTGAATTGTCTGGGGTGCCTCTGGGAACAGTGCAGAAGATTTTTTCTGGGGAAACAGAGAGTCCGCGATATGATACTCTTACAGCACTGGAACAGGTTTTTAATGAACAGTTAGAAGTAAGGGAGCCAGGTGGATTATATAAGGCAAGAAAGAATGGTGAATACACTATTGATGATTACAGGGCACTGCCTGATGAACAGAGAGTGGAGCTGATTGACGGATACTTTTATGATATGGCTTCGCCGACTTTCGGACATCAGTCAATTGGTGGAGAGATTCACAGGCAGATTGCTAATTATATTATGGAATATGGTGGAAACTGTCGTCCATTTATAGCACCTGTAGATGTACAGCTTGATTGTGATGAGAGGACTATGGTTCAGCCGGACGTAGGAATAGTATGCGATACATCTAAGATTAAGAGATTTGGTATATATGGTGCACCGGATTTTGTTGTGGAAGTCGTTTCTTCGTCTACCAAGAAGAAGGATTATGCATTGAAGCTTTCCAAGTATATGGAGGCTGGAGTGCGTGAATACTGGATACTGGACTTTGCGCAGGAGAAGGTCCTTGTGTATTTCTTTGAGAGTGATGTATATCCGGTGATATATGGATTTGATAAGCCGGTTCCGGTGAATATATATAATGGAGAACTTAAGATTGATTTTACCAATATTGCGAGATGGCTTAAAGAAGGCATGGAATAAAACTTGGAGAAAGGAAATGATATGGCACATAGTAATCCGATAACAATCGGCATGCTGGCACATGTTGATGCAGGAAAGACGACGCTGTCAGAGGCGATACTATATAGTGCGGGAAGCATAAGAAAATTAGGACGAGTTGATAATCAGGATACATTTCTTGATACAGGGGATATGGAGAGAGCAAGAGGAATCACCATATTCTCAAAGCAGGCGGCTTATAATTATAACGGAAGTTCATACACGCTGCTTGATACACCAGGGCATGTTGATTTCTCGGCTGAGACAGAGAGAACGTTGTGGGTGCTTGACGCAGCGGTTCTTGTAATAAGCGGAATGGACGGAGTACAGGGACATACCGAGACGCTGTGGAGTCTGCTTAAAAGACTTGGAATTCCGGTATTTATATTTGTCAATAAGATGGACCAGCAGGGAACGAACAGGGCAAGAATTATGGAGCAGCTAAAGAACAGGCTGTCAGAGTCATGTGTGGATTTTAATAATATAGATTACGAAGAAGTTGCAATGTGCCATGAAGAGGCGCTTGAGCAGTTTCTTGAATCTGCACATGTTGATGATGCCCTTATGAGCCGCATGATTATGGAAAGAAAAATGTTTCCTGTATATTTTGGTTCGGCACTCAGAATGAACGGAGTTGAGGAACTTATAAATGGAATTGATACATATGTAAGCTGTCCTGATTACGGCGAAGAGTTCTCGGCAAAGGTGTATAAGATTACAAGAGATGACAGAGGAGAAAGACTTACACATCTTAAAGTATGCGGTGGTTCTTTAAAATCAAAAATGCTTATTGGCAATGAGAAGGTCAACCAGATAAGAGTCTATGCAGGAGATAAGTTTACAAGCATTAATGAAGTATCTGCCGGAACTGTCTGTGCTGTGACAGGACTTTCAGAGACTAAGGCAGGTCAGTTTATCGGAGCAGGCGGAGAGGATAATATACCTGTGCTTGAGCCGGTACTTAATTACAAGCTTAATCCTCCGACAGGAGCAGACCCGGTGGCACTTCTTTCAAAGCTTCGTACACTCGAGGAGGAAGAACCTGAACTTCATGTTGAATGGGATGAGAACTTCAAAGAAATACATGTAAGCGTAATGGGTCCGGTGCTTATTGAGGTGCTGACCAATATTATTAAGACAAGATTTGGTGTAGATGTAACATTTGGTGAAGGAAGCATTGTATATAAAGAGACAATTAAGAATAAGGCGTATGGAATCGGACATTTCGAGCCTTTAAGACATTATGCTGAGGTTCATCTGCTGCTTGAACCGGGTGAGCCGGGAAGCGGCATGAGATACGAATGTCATTGCAGTGAGGATATACTTGATAAGAACTGGCAGAGGCTTGTGTATACACATTTGTGTGAAAAAATGCATAGAGGAGTGCTTACAGGTTCTGAACTCACGGACATGAAGATTACGCTGGTTGCAGGAAGGGCGCATCCAAAGCATACGGAAGGCGGAGATTTCAGGCAGGCAACCTACAGAGCTGTAAGGCAGGGGCTTATGCAGGCAGAATCAGTATTGTTAGAGCCATTCTACGCATTTTCACTTGAGGTAAAGAGAGATTATGTCGGCAGGGCAATGACCGACTTCGAGAGAATGGGTGCAGCATTTAACATGCAGGAGGCTGATGGTGATAATGTTGTTATCACAGGTGAAGGTCCGGTTTCAGTGATTGGTAATTATCAGGCAGAGGTTAATGCCTATACCAAGGGAACAGGCAGACTTGCTCTTAAGATGGCAGGCTACAGACCATGCCATAATACAGAAGAGGTTATTGAACGATTCGGATATGAGCCTGAGCGTGATACAAGAAATCCGGTAGATTCAGTATTCTGTGCAGGCGGTTCGGGATATGTTGTGCCGTGGAATGAAGTAAGAGAGCATGCACATGTCGAGATAGCCGTGACGGATTCCGGGGTTGCCGGTGGACAGTCTGACAGGGAGGTCAAGCTTACGGCAAAGCAGGCTTCAAGAACAGTGTCTGACGAGTGGATTGGAACAGACGAGGTAGACAGAATCTTGAACGAAACATATTTTTCTAACAGCAGAGGCGATAATGAAAGAAGAAAGTTATCGAAAAGAAAAGCTGACACAGCAGTTGGAAGATATGTTACAGGCGGTAAAGCCAATGTTAAAAACCCTCCTAAAGCACCTGAATATAATCCAGATAAGAAGAGTTTTCTTCTTGTTGACGGATATAATATAATACATGCATTTAAGGAGCTATCAGAGCTTGCACAGGTCAATCTTGACAGTGCAAGAGGCAGGCTGCTTGATATACTGTGTAATTATCAGGCGATGAAGGGATGCGAACTGATTGCGGTATTTGACGCATACAGAGTTCCGGGACATGATGAGGAGTTTATTGATTTTCATAATATTCATGTGGTATTTACGAAGACAGCAGAGACTGCTGACCATTATATAGAAAAATTTGCACATGAGAATGGAAAGAAATATAATGTAACGGTGGCAACATCAGATGGTGTAGAACAGGTAATTATAAGAGGACAGGGATGCCTGCTTATATCTGCCAGAGAGTTCGAGAAAGAGATAGCTGCGATGGAGGAACACCTCCGCGAAAACTACCTTAATAAGACATATTGATGATAACACATATATTTAAAACGAGGTGACATACGATGAGTACATTATGGGTTGTTGGTGATTCAACATTAAGCTCTTTTTATGACAAATACTATTATCCAAGATATGGATACGGAACCAAGCTTGGCTGTTATCTTAACAGCAAGGTGCAGGTTAATAATCTTGCACTTTCAGGAAGAAGCAGCTTAAGCTTTACTAAGGAAGAGAATTATAAGGAACTTCTTGCAGGCATGAAAGCAGGAGATTTTCTTATAATCGGATTTGGACATAATGATGAGAAAACAGAGACAGGAAGATATACAAGCCCGATAGGCGGCAGGGATAAGAAAGGCACATTTGCAGCATCATTATATGACAATTATATTAAGCCGGCACTTGATGTTTCATGTACACCAATACTGTGTACACCTATTGTAAGAAGAACTGCAACAGGAGAGTGGACAAAGCAGGAACTTCATATAACTGATGACGCTGCACAGTTTAAGGGAGGAGACTATCCACAGGCAGTCCGTGACCTTGCAAGAGACCTTGGAATCGTCTGTGTTGATATGACTGAAAAGACAAAGGCTTTATATGAAGAGTTAGGACCAAAAGAGACAATTTATCTTCACGCATGGCCATCTAATAAAGAAGTAAGTGTTGACAATACACACACTAATATATGGGGCGGCAGGGTTAATGCTTTCCTTGTTATGCAGGAGCTTGAAAAGGCTGGAATATCAGGATTATCAGAGAATATAGTTAATATAAGGGCAGATGAACCGCTTCCAGACAAGAACAGATATCTTGAAAAAAATGCTTCATACAAGCCGGTAGTGTTCAGCGATAAGCTTGCTGACAGCAAGAACTTCAAAGATGCATATGGATTCAAAGGCACAGTATTCGGTGATGTTACAACTCTGCCAACGGAATCTGATAATTATATACTTGAAGAAGTTCCAGGGGGAATACACATCGCGGTTAAGAATAATGATGGCAAGATATCTACTGTTACAGACGGAATTGCAATGTACTATAAGAAGATTCCTGTAAATGTGAACTTTACCCTTAAGGCTAAGATGACAATTAATGATTATTTCTATAACAATCAGGTGTCATTTGGGCTTATGGTAAGAGATGACATGTATATTGATAAGAAAATGCCTGATGTACTTGGCGATTATATAGCGGCAGCACCACTTAACCTTACTTATAAAGACCAGGCATGGAGCTGTTTTGCAAGAAAGAACAGCGAACTTATGCAGGGAAGCGTGACAGGAAGAGAACTTAAGCCGGGTGATACAGTAGAAGCATGTATAAAGTCTAATCCGGACGGATATGCAGTAAAATTAGGCGATGGAGAGTTCTTAACAGGCGGATTTGATTTTAAGCTGACAGCCGTAGACCCTAAGCATGTATACGCAGGATTCTTCGTTTCGAGAAATGCGGATGTTACATTTACGGATATAGAATATACAGAGAATTAATACAATTTTTATATATGATTGTATTTAATTTTACATAGGAAAATGTTACAATTACATCAGAAATATCGTGAAAAAATAGCGTTGACGCGGAAATGAGGCATATTATGAAACTAACATTTTTAGGCGCGGATCATGAGGTAACAGGAAGCTGTCATTTCTTACAGGCGGCAGGTCTTAATATTCTTGTAGACTGCGGTATGGAACAGGGCAATGATGTATATGAAAACCAGGAACTTCCTATTGCAGCATCTGATGTGGATTGCATATTGCTGACGCATGCACACATTGACCATTCAGGTCTGATTCCTCTTATGTATGTGAATGGATTCAGGGGACAGGTGTATTCAACATCAGCTACGGCACAGCTGTGTGAGATAATGTTAAGAGACAGCGCACATATTCAGATGTTTGAAGCTGAATGGAGAAACCGGAAGGCTGCCAGATCAGGAGGAAAACTCAAGGAATTTGTTCCACTGTATGATATGGATGCAGCAGTTAATGTCTGCAAGCAGTTCGTAGGCTGTGAGTATGACAGGGTATATGATATTGCAGAAGGAATTAAGATTAGATTCACAGATGTTGGACATCTTCTTGGTTCAGCGAGTATCGAGGTATGGGCAACAGAGAAGACAGAGAATGGTGATGTAACAGAGAAGATTGTGTTTTCGGGTGATATAGGTAATATTAACAAGCCGATAATTAAAGACCCGAAGCATGTCAGGGATGCCGACTATGTAGTTATGGAGTCAACTTATGGTAACAGAAGCCACGGAGGAACTCCTAATTATGTGGAAGATTTAACTGATATATTTAAGAGAACATTTGAAAGAGGCGGTAATGTTGTTATTCCGTCCTTTGCAGTAGGAAGAACTCAGGAACTGCTTTATATCATAAGAAAGATTAAAGAAGATAATCTCGTTGGCAGAGATTTTGATGTATATATGGATAGTCCACTTGCTATTGAAGCGACGAACATATTTATTAAGAATGTGGAGAGCTGCTTTGATGATGAGGCAGTAGAACTTGTAAGAAAGGGGATTAATCCGCTTTCATTTCCAGGGCTTAAGTATGCAACTACGGGAGATGAATCAAAGCAGATTAACTTTGATCCTAATCCTAAGGTTATTATTTCTTCATCAGGTATGTGTGAAGCAGGAAGAATAAGACATCATTTGAAGCATAATTTGTGGAGACCAGAGTGTACAATTGTATTTGTTGGTTATCAGGCTGTTGGAACAACAGGCCGTATAATAGTTGATGGTGCAGAGGAGATTAAACTTTTTGGCGAACCGATACAGATAAAGGCAGAGATTGTACAGCTTAAGGGTTCAAGTGGTCATGCTGATAAAGATGGGCTTCTTTGTTGGATTAATGCATTTGACACAAAGCCTAAAAAGGTGTTTGTTGTGCATGGCGAAGACAGTGTGTGTGACGAGTTTACGGAGTGTCTTAAAGAAGAATATGGTTATGATGCCATGGCACCATATACAGGTGGAAGTTATGATCTTATTGCAGACAGAGTTATCTCTGAAGGAGTTAAGGAAAGAAAGACTAGAAGAACGACGAGTACACAGCGTGGTAAAACTGTATTTGACAGACTTGTTGCTGCTGGAAAGCGTCTCATGACAGTTATTACACACAATGAGGGTGGTACGAATAAAGATCTGGCTAAGTTTACAGATCAGATTAATGCATTATGTGATAAATGGGACAGGTGATTATGATGAAGATGCTGTTTGTTTTTAATCCAAACTCAGGAAAAGCTCAGATTAAGAATCAGCTGATGAAGATAATACAGGTGTTTTCTAAGGCTGGATATGAGATTACTGTATATCCGACTAAGGCACCGCTTGATGGCTATCAGCACATTTTAGATAATGAAGGCAGGTATGATGTCATAACATGTAGTGGTGGAGATGGTACTCTTAATGAAACGGTTGCGGCTGTTCTTAAGTATAAAGGAGAGAAGCCGCCGATAGGGTATATTCCTAGTGGAACAACGAATGATTTTGCTGCGAGTCTGGGAATTCCAAGAAATATGGTGAAGGCCGCTGTTAATATAGCAAAGGGTAAACATTTTCCTTGTGATGTAGGAATTGTAAATGGAGAACGCTCATTTAATTATGTTGCTGCATTTGGGGCGTTTACAAGGGTTTCTTATGGAACTCCACAGAATCTTAAGAATATACTTGGACATCAGGCTTATGTAATTGAAGCAGTCAGAAGCTTATCAACTATTAAACCACAGTATATGCGTGTATATTCTGAGGAGATGAATGTTGAGGGCAATTTTGTATATGGAATGATAAGCAATACAGATTCAGTTGGTGGAATAAAGAATCTTACCGGCAATGATGTTAATCTGCAGGATGGATTATTTGAAGTTACCCTGATAAGAGAGCTTAACAATCCTATAGCAGTCCAGTCGCTTATTAATGCTTTTATAACTAAAGACCTTAGTAAATGTGACTGGGTATGCACATGGAAGACCAGCTCTGTAAGGTTCGAATCACCACAGCCTGTATCATGGACACTTGATGGTGAATATGGTGGAGAACATACAGAAATAAAGTTTTCTGTTAAGGAGAAAGCGGTTGATTTCCTGATAGGAGGAGTACCTGCTAATAACTAATAGATAATCATTAATAATATAAAGTGATAAAACCTTGTAAATTAGTACGTTGGGTTTTGTCACTTTATTTTTTTACTAATTTTACGCCGACAGGTAAAAATCATACACAATTTAGAAACAATTCAACTTCTATGCTTAAAAACAGGCAGGGATTAAGTGTGAAACATATAATGATAAATAAAGATAATATTACATTTTAAGAGATAATATTGTGACAAATTGTGTAATTGTCTGATAATTATAATAAACAATAGTAATAGTCAAATTATCAGACAATTGCGGCAAAAAAATATTTACAAAATCCATAAAACAGGAGTATATTATGTGCAAGCAAAGCTTTAGAATATACGAAAGGATGATTAGACTTATGGAAAATGAAATCAAACAGCCTGGTCTTTACAGATCTGAACTTGAGCATGATGCCTGTGGTATCGGAGCTATTGTAAGTATTAATGGAATTAAGACACATCAGACAGTATCTGATGCTTTAAGCATTGTAGAAAATCTTGAGCATAGAGCTGGTAAAGATGCAGAAGGAAAGACTGGTGATGGTGTTGGTATCCTTCTTCAGATATCACACAAATTCTTTAAGAAAGCCGTAAAGCCATTAGGAATTGAGCTTGGAGATGAGCGCGATTATGGCGTTGGAATGTTTTTCTTCCCACAGGATGAACTGGCAAGAAACAGAGCCAAGAAGATGTTCGAAATCATTGTTGAGAAGGAAGGACTTGAATTCTTAGGTTGGAGAGATGTTCCAACATTTCCTAATGTTCTTGGTAAAAAGGCGGTTGACTGTATGCCATATATCATGCAGGGATTTGTAAAAAGACCTGCTAATGCAGCTAAAGGAATTGAGTTTGACAGAAGACTTTATGTTGCAAGACGAGTATTTGAGCAGACAGCAGAAGATACAACTTACGTATGTTCATTATCAAGCAGAACGATTGTATACAAAGGTATGTTCCTTGTAGGACAGCTTCGTCAGTTCTTTGGTGACCTTGAAAATCCTGATTATGAGTCAGCTATTGCACTTGTTCATTCAAGATTCTCAACTAACACTAACCCAAGCTGGGAGAGAGCTCATCCTAACAGATTCATGGTACATAACGGTGAGATTAATACTATCAAGGGTAATGCCGACAGAATGTTAGCAAGAGAAGAGACAATGACATCTCCATATCTTGAAGATGAGATGTCAAAGATTACTCCGGTTGTTAATACTAACGGTTCGGATTCAGCAATGTTAGATAACACACTTGAGTTCTTTGTTATGAACGGCATGCCGCTTCCACTTGCTGTTATGATTACAATTCCTGAGCCTTGGATTAACAATGGTGCAATGGCACAGGAGAAGAAGGACTTCTACCAGTATTATGCAACAATGATGGAGCCTTGGGATGGTCCGGCTTCTATCGCATTTACAGATGGAGACTACTTTGGAGCAGTGCTTGACCGTAACGGTCTTCGTCCTTCAAGATATTATATTACTAACGATGGTTATCTTATTCTTTCTTCAGAGGTTGGAGCGCTTCCAATCCCAGAGAGCAGAATTAAGTTAAAGGACAGATTAAGACCTGGAAAAATGCTTCTTATAGATACAGTTAAGGGCGAACTTATAGAGGATGATAAGCTTAAGGAAGAATATGCAACTAAGAACCCTTATGGTGAGTGGCTTGACAGCAATCTTATACAGCTTAAGGATTTAAAGATTCCTAACAAGAAGGTTCCTGTTCATACTAAGGAAGAAAGAGCAAGACTCCAGAAAGCATTTGGCTATACATACGAGGATTTCAAGACATCAATACTTCCTATGGCTCTTAACGGAACAGAGCAGACAGGTGCTATGGGTATTGATACTCCACTTGCAGTACTTTCTAATAAGCATCAGCCACTGTTTAATTATTTCAAACAGTTATTTGCACAGGTTACTAACCCACCAATTGATTCAATAAGAGAGAAGGTTGTTACATCAACAACTGTTTATCTTGGAACAGAGGGTAATATTCTTGAGGAAAAGGCTGAGAATTGCAAACAGTTAAGAATTAATGATCCAATCCTTACTAACACAGACCTTCTTAAAATTAAGAATATGAATGTTGAAGGATTTAAGGTAGAGACTATTCCTATTATATATTACAAGAATACTTCACTTGAAAGAGCTATCGACCACTTATTTGTTGAGGTTGACAGAGCACACAGAGAAGGTGCTAATATCATTATTCTTTCAGACAGAGGTGTTGATGAGAACCATGTTGCTATTCCTTCATTACTTGCGGTTGCTGCATTACAGCAGTATCTTGTACAGACTAAGAAGAGAACAAGCATGGCTGTAATCTTAGAGAGTGGTGAGCCAAGAGATGTCCATCATTTTGCGACTCTTCTTGGATATGGTGCTTCTGCAATTAACCCATATCTTGCACAGGAGAGTATTCAGGAGCTTATCGACCTTAATATGCTTGACAAGGATTATTATGCAGCAGTTGATGATTACAATAAGGCAATTATCACAGGTATTGTTAAGATTGCTGCCAAGATGGGTATTTCAACAATCCAGTCATATCAGGGTGCTAAGATATTTGAGGCAATTGGAATTAATTCAGATGTTATAGATAAATACTTTAAGGGTACAGTTTCAAGAATTGAAGGCGTGTCACTAAAGGATATTCAGGAAGATGTTGAGACACTTCACTCTAAGGCATTTGATCCACTTGGACTTTCTACAGATACTACTCTTGACAGCTCAGGCGCTCATAAGATGAGAAGCGGCAAGGAAGAACATCTGTATAACCCACAGACAATACATTTGTTACAGCTTGCTACAAGAACAGGAGATTACAAGACATTTAAGGAATATACAGCTCTTGTTAATAAGGAAGAGGGCGTTAAGAACTTAAGAGGTCTTATGAACATTAAGTTCCCTAAGAAGGGAATCAGCATTGATGAGGTTGAAAGTGTTGATTCTATCGTAAGAAGATTCAAGACTGGTGCTATGTCATATGGTTCAATATCAAGAGAGGCACATGAAACTATGGCTATTGCCATGAACATGCTTCATGGTAAGTCTAACTCAGGTGAAGGTGGAGAGGACATTGACAGATTAAAGGTTGGTCCGGATGGTCTTAACAGATGCTCTGCAATCAAGCAGGTTGCATCAGGAAGATTCGGCGTTACTTCTAGATACCTTGTAAGCGCACAGGAGATTCAGATTAAGATGGCACAGGGCGCTAAGCCGGGTGAAGGTGGACATCTTCCAGGAAAGAAGGTGTATCCTTGGATTGCAAAGACTCGTCTTTCAACTCCGGGTGTTGCGCTTATTTCACCACCACCACATCATGATATATATTCAATCGAGGATCTGGCACAGCTTATATACGACCTTAAGAATGCTAACAAGAATGCAAGAATATCAGTCAAGCTTGTTTCAGAAGCTGGTGTTGGTACAGTTGCATCAGGTGTTGCCAAGGCGGGCGCACAGGTAATTCTTATTTCTGGTTATGACGGAGGTACTGGTGCAGCTCCAAGAAGCTCTATACATAATGCCGGACTTCCATGGGAATTAGGTCTTGCAGAGGCACATCAGACACTTACAATGAACGGACTGCGTAATAAGGTTATTATTGAGACAGATGGTAAGTTAATGAGCGGAAGAGACGTTGCTATCGCAGCAATGCTTGGTGCAGAGGAATTCGGATTTGCAACAGCTCCACTTGTAACTATGGGCTGCGTAATGATGAGAGTATGTAACCTTGATACATGCCCTGTTGGTGTTGCAACACAGAATCCTGAGCTTCGTAAGAGATTTACAGGTAAGCCAGAATATGTTGTTAATTTCATGAGATTCATTGCACAGGAACTCCGTGAGATAATGGCTGACTTAGGAATTAAGACACTTGATGAGCTGGTAGGAAGAACAGATTTGCTTGAGCAGAAGAATGTTGCCAAGAGCGGACGTTCAGCAGAGATTGATTTATCACAGATTCTTGACAATCCATATGTTAAGCAGACAAAGATACATTATGATAAGAAAAATGTATTTGATTTCGAACTTGAGAAGACAGTTGATGAAAAGATTTTACTTAAGAAGTTCGAATCTGCCATGGAGACAGGAAGCAAGAGAAGTCTTGAAATCGATGTTGCCAATACAGACCGTACATTAGGAACACTTCTTGGCGCTGAGATTACAAGAAGATTTGATGATAAGCTTGATGATGATACATATACAGTAAAATGTAATGGCGCAGGCGGACAGAGCTTTGGTGCATTTATTCCTAAGGGACTTACACTTGAACTTGTAGGTGATAGTAACGATTACTTTGGTAAGGGACTTTCAGGTGGAAAGCTTATTGTATATCCACCAACAGGAAGTACTTATAAGGAAGACGAAAATATCATCATCGGTAATGTTGCATTATATGGTGCTACAAGTGGTAAGGCGTTCATCAATGGTGTTGCCGGAGAAAGATTCTGTGTAAGAAATTCAGGTGCAACAGCAGTTGTTGAGGGAACTGGTGACCACGGCTGTGAATATATGACAGGTGGTACAGTAGTAGTCTTAGGCAAGACTGGCAAGAACTTTGCTGCTGGTATGAGCGGTGGAATTGCTTATGTTCTTGATGAAGACACAAGTCTTTACAAGAGAGTTAATAAGCAGCTCGTTTCAATGGAAGCAGTTTCTAACAAATATGATGTCCTTGAGTTAAAGCAGCTTATAACAGAACATGTTGCTTATACTAATTCTAAGAAGGGCAAGGAAATACTTGATAACTTCGGAGAATATCTTCCAAAGTTCAAGAAAATCATGCCACATGATTATAAGAAGATGCTTAACATGATAGTACAGATGGAAGAAAAAGGACTTAGCAGCGAACAGGCTCAGATAGAAGCATTCTATGCGGCTACCAAGTAGGGTGCGCAAGATGTAGAAAAAGGACAGTGCAGGTTTACCTGCAGCTGTACTTGTTCTGTATCTTGCATAGGCGACGCAGTCGCGACTGACAAAAGCGAAGCTTTTGGAAGTGCACCCGTAGGGACAGTGCAAGTTTATAACATACATGAAAGGAGCTAACCATGGGAAAGCCAACAGGATTTTTAGACTATGAAAGAGTTGAAGCCACAGCGGTTTCACCTAAGGAAAGAATAAAGAATTTTAATGAATTTCATACACCTCTGTCAGAAGATGAGCAGAGAAAGCAGAGTTCACGCTGCATGGATTGTGGCGTACCATTCTGCCAGTCTGGTATGACAATAAAGGGAATGACTAGCGGATGTCCTCTTAATAATCTTATTCCGGAATGGAATGATCTTCTTTACACAGGAAACTGGGAACAGGCATATCACAGGTTACACAAGACAAGTAACTTCCCTGAATTTACAAGCCGTGTGTGTCCTGCACTCTGTGAGAAAGCATGTACATGCGGACTTAATGGCAAGGCAGTATGTACCAAAGAGAATGAAATGGCAATTATTGAGCATGCGTATGCCAAAGGTTATGCGAAAGCAAATCCTCCTAAGGTAAGAACTAAGAAGAGAATTGCTGTAGTAGGTTCAGGCCCTGCCGGACTTGCTGTAGCAGACCAGTTAAATCAGAGAGGACACAGTGTTACTGTATATGAAAGAGCTGACCGTATCGGTGGACTTTTAAGATATGGCATTCCTAATATGAAGCTTGAAAAGCATATAATTGACAGAAAGCTTGATATTATGAAGGAAGAAGGCATTGAGTTCGTAACTAATGCAAATGTTGGTGAGAACATTAAGGCTAAGAAGCTTATGGCAGATTATGATGCTGTAGTACTTGCGTGTGGTGCTGCTAATCCAAGAGATATCAATGCTCCTGGAAGAGATGCCAATGGAATATACTTTGCAGTAGATTTCCTTACAGCAACTACAAAGAGTCTTCTTGATTCAGGACTTAAGGATGGCAGATACATTTCTGCAAAGGATAAAAATGTTATCGTTATCGGTGGTGGTGATACAGGTAATGACTGTGTCGGAACATGTATAAGACACGGCTGTAAGTCGGTAACACAGCTTGAGATGATGCCAAAAGCACCAGATGAGCGTGCGGAGAACAATCCTTGGCCACAGTGGCCTTTAGTCTGCAAGACAGATTACGGTCAGGAAGAAGCAATTGCAGTATTCGGACATGATCCAAGAATATATACAACTACAGTTAAGGAATTCAAGAAGGATAAGAAGGGTAATCTTACAAGTGTTGTTACAGTAAAGCTTGAGTCTAAGACTGATGAAAAGACAGGAAGAAGAATGATGATCCCTGTGGAGGGAACAGAAGCAGAGCTTCCATGTGAGCTTGTACTGATAGCAGCAGGTTTCTTGGGCTCACAGAAATATGTCACAGACGCATTTGGAGTTGAACTTACAGAAAGAACTAATGTAAAGACAGCAGAAGACGGATTTGAAACAAGTGTACCGGGTGTATTTACAGCAGGAGATATGCATACAGGACAGTCACTCGTTGTGAAAGCTATAAGACAGGGAAGAGACTGTGCAAGAGCAGTTGATTACTACCTTATGGGATATACTAATCTCTAATTTATGATTATCAGAATATGGCATGGATGATATGAAAACGGCTTAGATAAGCGTTTTCTGTGGCATCCGTGCCATATTTTAGTCTTAGTTAATGGTTGTTTTTATAAGTTTTATGGTGTATATTAGTCTCTGATATGGGAATTACAATATGAGGAAGCGGAGGAGATAATATGCTGACAGTGATGATTCTTTTGGATTCTGTGGAGAAGGTTCAAAGGTTTGTAAGTACAATTAGTAAGTACTCATGTGGGTTTGATGTTGAATCAGGATATAGCTGTGTAGATGGCAAATCATTAGTTGGTTTGTTCAGTCTGGATATCAGTAAACCATTACAGCTTACAATTAATGATGGAGACGGCGAGATTGAGGATGTATTAAGGGATATACAGGAGTTCATGGAATACTAATTAAATATATCAGGAGAATAATAAGTTGAAGAAATTACTAGCAGTTATGCTTTCGGTTATTATGGTATTTTCATTTGCAGCATGTGCAGGAAAATCAGCCAATAACGAAGGCGGTAGACAGACAGAAGAGACAACAACAATAAGAATCGGAGCTATGGCAGGACCTACAGCAATGGGAATGGTTAAGCTGCGTAAAGATTCAGAGAATGGCAATACTAAGAACACATATGCATTTGAAGATTTTGCTACGGATGCATCTGCATTTGTAACACCACTTGCAACCGGAGAGATTGATATAGCGGCTGTACCATCTAATCTTGCAGCTAATATATATAATAAGACGGAAGGCAAGGTCCAGGTTGTTGCTGTTAATACACTTGGAGTTCTTAATCTTGTAGAAAGAGGCAACACTGTCAACAGTATCAGCGACCTTAAGGGTAAGACTATATATGCTACAGGAATGGGTGCAGTGCCGGAATATACCATAAGATATATTCTTTCAGGTAACGGCCTTGATGCTGATAAAGATGTTGATATTGTGTGGTGTTCAGATACAACAGAAGCACTTTCTAAGTTAAAGTCAGAAGATGGTGCAATTGCTGTTCTTCCACAGCCTTTTGTTACAGCAGCAAGTGCCCAGATTAGTGGTTTAAGAGTTGTTATGGATCTTAATGAAGCATGGGAGAAGATTAATAATAATTCTAAGATTGTTACAGGTGTAATTGTTGTAAGAAAAGAATTTGCTGAAAAATATCCAGAACAGCTTAAGAAGTTCATTGATGAATATAACGAAAGTGTTGCATATACTTCAAGCAATATTGATGAGACAGCACAGCTTATTGCTGAGTATGGAATTGTTGCATCAGAAGCAATAGCTAAGAAGGCTCTTCCTAAGTGCCATATTGTATGCTATATTAATAATAACATGAGAAGTGCACTAGAAGGGTTCTTACAGGTGTTATATGACCAGAATCCTAAGTCGGTAGGTGGCAGTATGCCGAAAGATGATTTCTATTATGAATATTAATAAGAAGATATTGAATGTAATATATAAAGTGCTGGCAGTTATGCTGGCACTTATTTTATGGGAAATAGCTGCGCTAAAGATTGATTCACCGATATTATTAGTGACACCGGTACAGGTGCTTGGCAGATTATTTACTATATGGCATGAACCGGATTTTGCAGGAACTGTGTGGTTTACAATGTATCATATTGTCGGTGGATTTCTCGCAGGATTATTGTGTGGAATTATATGTGCAGTGCTTGCATATATATGTAAGCCTGTTGAATATATTCTGTGGCCGTGGATGGTTACAATTAAGGCAGTACCTGTTGCGTCTTTTGTGGTTATATGTCTTATATGGTTTACGGCAAAGAACCTTTCGGTGTTCATTGCATTTTTAATAGTTGTGCCTGTTATATACCAGAATACACTGACCGGTCTTAGAAGTACTGATAAAGGCATTAGGGAAATGGCAGATGTATTTCATATTCCTTGGATTCGCAGAATACGTTATATTATCATGCCACAGCTTTCACCTTATCTTATATCAGCAGGAAGAGTTACTGCTGGTATGGCTTGGAAAGCAGGAGTGGCAGCAGAGATTATCGGAATGCCCAAAGGTTCTGTTGGACAAATGCTTTATATGTCGAAAATATATCTTGATACGGATGATTTGCTGGCGTGGACGGTTATAATTGTTGTATTGAGTGTGATATTTGAAAAACTTGTTGTGCTTGCTTTAAAAGCAGCACTAAAAAAATAGCGTTGACAATGTGAATATTGCCAACGCTATTTTTGCGTTAATTTTATTTGTGCATTGAAAATGCTGTTAAGTCATATTTACTTAAGTTGTCTGAAACATTACGGTCGTCTGCTTCGGCGAGCAGCTTGTCACGGTCTTTGGCAGCAAGAACAGGATTCTTTCCGCTTCTGTGACGGCTTGGTCCACCAACACAGCCGCCTTCACATACCATTCCCTCAATGAAATCTGCAGGGAGTTTTCCTACTTTAAGAAGTGTAAGTGCTTTCTTACATTCGGCAGCACCTGAGCATTTTTCTATATTGAATTTATCAGGGTCAGCACCTGCTTCACGCATACACTGTGCAACAGCAGCGGAAACACCGCCTCCGTTACCGAATCTTTTACCATATATGCTTGCCTGCTGGTCGCTGTTTTCCTCAGGCTCAAGAACTACCTCTTTAGCCCGCATCATTGCTCTGAATTCACCGAGTGTAAGTACGAAATCAGCATTTCCCTGACCCTTATATTCCTGCTTTTCATTCTTCTTGGCTATACATGGTCCGATAAATACGGTTATTGTATCAGGATCTTCTGACTTAAGAAGTCTTGAAAGTGCAAACATAGGGGATATAGTTGTTGATATATGTTCTGCAAGCTCAGGATACTGTTTCTTAATCAGATTAACAAATGCAGGACAGCATGAGGTTGTAAGCTTCTTTCCTTCTTTAGCTGCTTCAAGCCATTCTTCTGCCTCGGCCTGTGCAGTAAGGTCTCCGCCAAGACCTACCTCATACATATCATTAAAGCCCAGCTTCTTGCATGCTGTGCGGATGCTGCTCATTGTTATTGTGTCTCCAAACTGTCCTTCAACAGCAGGTGCTACCATGGCAACGACTTTCTTTCCGTCTACGATTGCCTTTATTACATCAACTATATCAGTTTTAGAACCGATAGCACCGAATGGACAGGCGTGGATACACTGTCCGCACTGGATACATTTGTTTTCATCTATTTCACAGATGCCATTCTCATCCATTGTAATAGCATTGGCTGGACAGATTTTCTTACATGGCCTTATGAGGTCTGCGATTGCATTGTATGGACAGGCTTTGGCACACATGCCGCATTCCTTGCATTTGTCAGGGTCTATGTAGGCTCTGTCTCTTGTCATGCTTACAGCACCGAACTTACATGCCTGCTGGCAGGCTTTCATCATACATTTTCTGCAATTATCAGTTACGATATAGTGAGAAAGTGGACAGTCGGCACATGCGGCTTCAATTACCTGGATTATGTTATTGGCACTCGGATGGTCACTTTCTGTTGGACATTTGCCTTCTGCCAGGCGGATTCGTTGTCTTGCAATTTCTCTTTCTTTATATACACAACAGCGGAATCTTGCTTTAGGACCAGGAAACATCTTGTATGCCAGTTCGTCCTTTTCTTCTTCAAACCTTCCTGCATATGCGAGCTTGGCAACTTCATACAGGATTTCATGCTTGATATTCTGAATAGTAGCATCATTAGATAACATAATGAAACCTCCTTTGTAATAATTGACAAAAAATTATCGATTACTAATTACTATAGCAGATTTTTTAAAATGATTCTATATAAATGTGGTATTTTTTCTCATTATATGTAATAATATTTTTGAAAATCAAAATATATAAAGGGGGATTAATTATGCCTTACATTCCAATTATTCCAATCATTATTGTGGTACTGCTTATATTGTTATTCGCATTTGTACCAATGAGATTATGGATTACTGCATTAGCATCAGGAAGCCATGTCGGTATAGGAACTCTTATCGGTATGAGACTGAGAAAGGTTCCACCAGCAAGAATTGTGCTTCCACTTATTCAGGCAAGAAAAGCCGGATTACAGCTTAACACTAATCAGCTTGAGTCACATTATATGGCAGGTGGTCATGTAGACGCTGTTGTTAATGCACTTATTGCATCAAGCAGAGCCGGTATGAACATACCATTTGAGATGGCAGCAGCTATCGACCTTGCAGGCCGTGATGTTTTAGAGGCTGTCAGAATGAGTGTTAACCCTAAGGTTATTGAGACACCTAATATTTCAGCAGTTGCCAAGGATGGTATTGAACTGTTAGTTAAGGCAAGAGTTACTGTAAGAACTAATATTAACCAGTTGGTTGGTGGTGCAGGTGAGGCTACCGTAATTGCCAGAGTTGGTGAGGGTATTGTAACAACAGTAGGTTCAGCAGATTCGCACAAGAGCGTGCTTGAGAATCCTGATTCTATCTCTAAGGCTATATTGCAGAAGGGTCTTGATATTGGAACAGCATTCCAGATTCTTTCTATTGATATTGCGGATGTTGATATCGGAAGAAATATAGGCGCTCATCTTCAGAGTCTTCAGGCTGAGGCTGATAAGAATATTGCACAGGCTAAGGCAGAGGAAAGAAGAGCAGCCGCTGTTGCTCTTGAGCAGGAGATGAAAGCAAGCGTTGTAGCTGCTGAGGCAGAAGTACCTAAGGCTTTGGCAGAAGCTTTAAGAACAGGCAGAATGGGCTTTAAGGATTATTATGACCTTCAGAATCTGAAGGCTGATACTAAGATGAGACAGTCGATAGCAGGAGAAACAGAGAAGCCGGCAACTATTTAATGAACTTGTGAATTAAAAGGAAAGCGGATTTGTATGGAAATAATAATTATATGGGCAATATTCATTATTATAGTTATAATGAATATGAATAAAGCCAAGAAGATGCAGCAGGAGCGCATGCAGGAACACCAGCGTAATATGCAGGAACATAACCAGAATGTGCAACAGACACAGAATGCTTATCCTGTTAATGGTCCGTTAAAGCAGGGAACATTAAGCCATGGAGCGAATCTTAACAGGGAACAACAGACATATTCAGGTAGTCAGAAGATGACAAGCGCAGAAGCTGAAAGACTCAAGCAGCAGATTCGTGAGAGAAATAATTTTCAGGGAAAAACTGCCGGCTCTGACGCAGTGAGTTCACACAGGGCAGAGGCACCTGTGCCACAGTATACTGCACCGCCACCAGCGGCAGATAATGCAGCACCTGTGATGAAGACTTTTGATAAAGCAGAATTTCATTCACCGGTTATGCAGGCAGGAAGCACAGGAACTTATTCTGATATGACAGGCGGACACACATTTACACAGTATGACTGCGGACATGAATATAATGATGAGATTGTTCCACAGAGTCAGATGGGAGATAAAGTTATTCTTGATGACCTTAAGTTCGATAAGAATGAGATGCGCAAGGCTTTTGTTATGCAGGAGATATTGAAAAGGAAAGTTATATAATTGATATGAAAAAAGAACCGTGTGACACAAAATCACACGGTTCTTTTAATGAGTGCAGAAGATGGGACTTGAACCCACACGCGGTAACCCGCACAAGAATCTGAATCTTGCTCGTCTGCCATTCCGACACTTCTGCATATATGATGTATAACAAACTTAATAAGTTACACAACATTGATATTTTATAGGAGATTTGAAAATGTGTCAATATGAATAGCTGTCATTTTTAAAATTTCTTATCTGAAAGGGAATCGAGGCTGGTTGGATTGGACGTTGAAGTGGAGGGAAGGCACGATGAAGTCCAAAAAAGAAGTCAAAGCTGTTCGGATTGGACGTTGAAGCAGAGGGAAGGCACGATGAAGTCCAAAAAAGAAGCCAAAGCTGGTTGGATTGGACGTTGAAGCAGAGGGAAGGCACGATGAAGTCCAAAAAAGAAGTCAAAGCTGGTTGGATTGGACGTTTATGCAGAGGAAAGGCACGAAAAAGTCCAAAAAGGAAGTCGAAGCATGAAAAAACAGAAAATTCAAAAAATTTCAAAAAAGTTTAAAAAAGCTGTTGACATTATATTGATGTGGTGATATTATAATCAAGTCGTCAGCGAGCAGCGAGCGACACGAAAACAAAACAAGCAGTCGTGGCGGAATTGGCATACGCGCTAGACTAAGGATCTAGTCCATATTGCTTGGGTGCGGGTTCAAGTCCCGCCGACTGCACTAAAAGCACCGAGGTAACCTCGGTGCTTTTTTTGTGCGGGCAGCGATGAGAGAAAACATGGAAAGTTCACAGTCGTGCGGGCAGCGATGAGAATAGATGTAGAAAGGGAATTATATGAATACAGCATTAACAATAGCAGGAAGTGATTGCAGTGGTGGAGCAGGAATACAGGCAGACTTAAAAACATTTGCAGCACATAAGGTATATGGAATGTCAGCAATTACTGCCCTTACAGCACAGAATACTTTAGGAGTTACAGGAATATCGGAATCTTCACCTGAATTTCTTAAGGCACAGCTTGATGCAATATTTACAGATATATATCCTGATGCAGTTAAGATAGGAATGGTTGCGTCAAAGGAACTTATAGAAACAATAGCAGATGCGTTAATTACATATAAGGCAAGAAATATTGTTCTTGACCCGGTTATGGTATCAACGAGTGGAAGCAGACTTATTAAGGAAGATGCAGCAGAGGTTCTTAAAGAACGCCTGATGGTGCTTGCAGATGTTATTACACCTAATATTCCGGAGACAGAGGTTCTTACAGGAATGACAGTGGAGAGTGCAGATTCAATGGAGAAAGCAGCGATAAAGATATATGAACATCTGAAGACAAAAGGCGGTAATGCGGCTGTCTTAGTAAAAGGTGGACATGCAGTTCATACAGCTAATGACTGTCTGTGTGTAGATGGCAGTATAGTGTGGCTTAATGGAGAAAGGATCGATAACCCTAACACACATGGAACTGGATGTACATTGTCATCAGCCATTGCAGCTAATCTTGCACAGGGATTATCAATAGAAGAAAGTGTGAAGGCGGCTAAAGAGTACCTGACAGGTGCGTTGAAAGCAGGACTTAATATTGGAAGCGGCAGTGGTCCGCTTGATCATACATACTGGCTTGATATTAATAAGTAGTGGAAGGAGAGACAGATGGACAGCTTCTTATATAGTATAAATGCAACGGTACCAATATTCTTAGTTATGATAATTGGCTGGGTAATAAAGCAGCTTGGCGTTATAGATGACCATTTTGCAAATGTGGCTAATAAATATGTATTTAAGGTGGCACTTCCAGTACTGTTATTCAGGGATTTAGCAGCAGCAGATTTTAAATCGCAGTTTGATGTTAAGTTTGTACTGTACTGCATGATTGTTACTACTATAATGTTTAGCGGAATATGGATATGCACAGAGATATTCATGAAGGATGATACGCAGAAGGGTGCATTTGTGCAGGCATCATTCAGAAGCAGTGCGGCGATACTTGGGATGGCATTTATACAGAATATGTACCAGAGTACAGGAATGGCACCACTTATGATAGTTGCTGCAGTTCCGTTGTTTAATATATTTTCGGTAATAGTGCTTACCTTTAAGGCACATCCTGAGTGTCATGGCAGCACAGAAGAACAATCTACGGATAAGAAAGAAAACATTAAAAAAGCGTGCTTTAATATTGTAACTAATCCGATAATTATAGGAATTGTGCTGGGGTTGTTATCTTCTCTTGCAGGATTAAGATATCCGGTAATTATCAATAAGACAATTAATAATATTGCGCAGACAGCTACACCTGTTGCACTTATATGTATTGGTGCGTCATTTGAAGGGAAAAAGGCAATTAAGAAGATTAAACCTACGGTTATTGCTACATTTTTAAAACTCGTGGGTCTAGCAGCAATATTTCTTCCTATAGCAGTAAAAATGGGATTTCGTAATCAGGAACTTATGGCAATTCTTATTATGCTTGCTTCACCATCTACAGTTACCTGCTTTGTTATGGCTAAAGGTATGGATAATGACGAGGTGCTGTCATCAAGCATAGTTGTGCTTACAACATTACTTTCAAGTGTGACTCTTACAGCGTGGATATTTATATTGAGAAATTTTGGATTTATTTAGAATATTTATAGTGTTTTTATCAGGTGATTCATGTTATAATAGACAAGCTTGATTTACTGTGGTAAAGTGAAAGCATATTAAAGCGAGAAAGGCATGGATTTTTATATGGCTAAGAATATCAGAAAAGCCGTCCTGTTACTGGCAATGTTGTCTGTGATTGTGGGAATGTTCACAGCATGCAGTAATAAAAAGAGCGATGATGGACGAACTACATTTACAGTAGGATTTGATGCGGAATTCCCACCTTATGGTTACAAGGATGATAGTGGAGAGTATGTAGGTTTTGACCTTGATCTTGCACAGGAAGTATGTGAAAGAAATGGCTGGAATCTGGTTAAGCAGCCTATTGACTGGGATTCTAAAGATATGGAGCTTAGTTCAGGCTCTATTGACTGTATATGGAACGGTTTCACGCTTAATGGAAGAGAACGTGAGTATACATGGTCTAAGGCATATATTGATAATTCACAGGTTGTTATAGTTAAATCTGGTTCAGGAATAAAGAAGTTAGAAGACCTTAAGGGTAAGGTTGTTATTGTACAGGCTGATTCATCAGCTCTTGCAGCATTTACAGGAGAGGATGCGACAGAAGAAAATCTTGCACTTGCGGCACAGTTTAAGACACTTCAGCAGGTATCTGATTATAACTCAGCATTTATGAACCTTGAATCAGGTTCGGCAGATGCTGTATGTATGGATATGGGTGTTGCAAAGTACCAGCTTGAGCAGAGAGGTAACAAGTTCACAATGCTTGATGAGACTGTTTCATCGGAACAGTATGGTATTGGTTTTAAGTTAGGTAATACAGCATTAAGAGATGAAGTTCAGACAAGCCTTAATGATATGCTTGCTGATGGCACATTTGACAAGATTGCTGAAAAATGGGGACTTACAGACAGCGTATGTCTTGGAGAAGAAGGAACAGACAGTGCCTATCTCCTTGACAGCACCAGTACTGCTAAGGCTTCTTTTGGTGAAAGGCTTGTGGATATAGTTAAGCAGCTTTCATCAGGAATGTTAGCAACTCTTGCAATATTCTTCTTAACACTTATATTCTCAATGCCGCTAGGACTTCTTGTATGTGAAATAAGAAAGTCAAGAATAGGCATTGTAAGATGGATTGCGAGAATATACATATCTATAATGAGAGGAACTCCTCTTATGTTACAGCTTCTTGTTGTGTTCTTCGGACCATATTATCTGTTTGGAATGAAGGTTACGGCAACATACAGATTCTATGCTGTAATTATTGGATTTGCACTTAATTATGCAGCATATTTTGCAGAAATATACAGAGGTGGAATTGAGAGTATACCTAAGGGACAGTACGAGGCAGCAGAGGTACTCGGATATTCCAAGGTACAGACATTCTGGAAGATTATATTTCCTCAGATGGTTAAGAGAGTACTTCCTCCGGTTACTAACGAGGTTATAACACTTGTTAAGGATACATCACTTGCATTTGCACTTGCTTACACAGAAATGTTTACACTTGCCAAGCAGGTAGCGGCTTCAACAGCAAGTATCATGCCATTATTCATAGCAGGATTGTTCTATTACATTTTCAATTTCCTTGTTGCTATGGTTATGGAAAAGTTAGAAAAGCGTATGCAGTATTTTGATTAAGGAGGATTTTAATATGAAGAAATTATTAGAAATATCACATTTAAAGAAATCCTTCGGCGATACTGAGGTGCTTAAGGATATATCAATGGAAGTTAACGAGGGTGAGGTTGTTGCAATTCTTGGACCTTCCGGCTCTGGTAAATCAACACTGCTTCGTTGTGCAACACTTCTTGAGACAATGGATGCAGGAACTCTTAAGTTAGGTGGTGAAACTGCATGTGAGGACAAGGACGGAGTTTCAGTGTATGTTGGAAAGAAAGAATTAAGAGAAATCAAGAATACATATGGACTTGTGTTCCAGAACTTTAATCTTTTTCCGCATTATACAGTTATGAAAAATGTTACTGATGCACCTGTTTGTGTCCAGAAAAGGGACAAGAATGAAGTAGAGAAAGAAGCCAAAGAGCTTTTAAAGAAAGTTGGACTTGATGGCAAGGAGAACAGTTATCCATGCCAGTTGTCAGGAGGACAGCAGCAGCGAGTTGCGATAGCAAGAGCACTTGCAATGAATCCTGAAATGCTTTTCTTTGATGAGCCTACATCAGCACTTGACCCTGAGATTACTGCAGGAATTCTTAAGGTTTTAAGACAGCTTGCTGATGAAAAGATGACAATGATTATCGTTACACATGAGATTGAGTTTGCAAGAAAAGTTGCAGACAGGGTAATATTCATGGATGGCGGAGTTATTGTTGAGCAGGGAAAGCCGGAGGATGTTATTGACAATCCAAGTAATGAAAGAACCAAAGCATTTTTACAGAAGATGGAAAAATAATTATTTATGTGTATACAAACTAAATAGCTGGATATAATTATGAATGGGAAGTTTTTTAATGAGAAAACTTCCCATTTTCTTGCATTGTGGATTTGGTTGTATAATGCTAGAATTGTATTGTTAAAGTTAGAAGAAACTAACTTGAAAGATTACAAAGCATTTGTTTAGGAGGATTATATGGCAGCATATTTAGAGATTGAAAAGGTTATAGGCAGAGAAATTCTTGATTCAAGAGGTAATCCTACAGTTGAGGCAGAGGTTTATCTTGCGGATGGAACTGTTGGAAGAGGCGCGGCACCTTCAGGAGCATCTACAGGTGAATTTGAGGCGCTTGAGTTAAGAGATAAGGATAAGTCAAGATATTTGGGAAAGGGCGTTACTAAGGCAGTAGAGAACATAAACACTGTTATTAATGACTGTCTCTTTGGAATAGATGCATCTGATATATATGCAGTTGATGCAGCGATGATTAAAGCTGATGGAACTAAGGATAAGTCTAATCTTGGTGCAAATGCTATTCTTGCGGTATCTATTGCAGCAGCAAGAGCAGCATCTGTATCTTTAGATATTCCTCTTTACAGGTTCTTAGGCGGAGTATCAGGAAACAGGCTTCCTGTTCCAATGATGAATATTATTAATGGAGGCTGCCATGCATTATCAAGCGGACTTGATGTTCAGGAATTCATGATTATGCCTGTTGGTGCACCAAGCTTTAAGGAATGCTTAAGATGGTGTGCAGAGGTATTTCATGCACTTGCAGCTATACTTAAAGAAAGAGGACTTGCAACCTCTGTAGGTGATGAGGGCGGTTTTGCTCCGGCACTTAAGTCGGATGAGGAAGCAATTGAGACAATATTACAGGCAGTAGAAAAGGCTGGATATAAGCCGGGCAGGGATTTTAGGATTGCAATGGATGCAGCTTCTTCAGAGTGGAAGAGTGAGAAAGGAAAGGGTTATTACAAGCTTCCTAAGGCTGGAACAGAGTATACAGCAGAGGAGCTTATTGAGCACTGGGCTAAATTATGTGAGAAGTATCCTATTATATCTATTGAAGATGGTCTTGATGAAGAGGACTGGGAAGGCTGGAAGAAGCTTACAGACAGACTTGGAGATAAGGTTCAGCTTGTAGGTGATGACCTTTTTGTTACTAATACAGAGAGGCTCTCTAGGGGAATTGAACTTGGAGCAGGTAATGCAATTCTTATCAAGCTTAATCAGATTGGTTCAGTTTCAGAGACGCTTGAAGCTATCAAGATGGCTCATAAGGCAGGATATACAGCAATCAGCTCACACAGATCAGGTGAGACAGCAGATACAACAATTGCAGACCTCGCTGTTGCTCTTAACACTTGCCAGATTAAGACAGGTGCTCCTTCAAGATCAGAAAGAGTTGCTAAGTATAACCAGCTTTTAAGAATTGAGGAACAGCTTGGCGCCAGTGCGGTATATCCGGGAATCAGGGCTTTTAATGTTAATAATGATTAATCATTTGAAACAGATATTGAAAAAATATTAAGAAAGCCTTATAGTTGTGTATGATTATAATATATGTAACAGGAAGGCAGAACAATGATTAAGAAATTAGGAAGAAACGACCATTGCTGGTGTGGCAGTGGTAAGAAATACAAAGCGTGTCATGAAGCATTTGACGATAAGTTAAGATATCTTGAGGATATTGGACATATTGTGCCATCACACAAGTTAATCAAGACACCTGAACAGATTGAGAAGATTAAAGAGAGTGCCAGGATAAATGTAGCATGCCTTGATGCGGTTGCAGCAGAAATACATGAGGGCATGAACACTGCGGAGATTGATAAGATTGTATATGATGTAACCACTGATATGGGAGGAATTCCAGCACCACTTAATTATGAAGGATATCCTTACAGTGTGTGTACATCTGTTAATGAGCAGGTATGCCACGGATTTCCATCTAAGGATGTTATCCTTAAGTCAGGTGATATTGTAAATGTTGACTGTTCTACAATTCTTCACGGATATTTTTCAGATTCATCAAGAATGTTCTGTATAGGTGATGTTAAGCCTGATGTAAAGAAGCTTGTTGATGTTACTAAGGAATGTGTTGAATTAGGACTTGAGCAGGTTAAGCCTTGGGGCTTCTTAGGCGATATGGGACAGGCAGTACATGACCATGCATATGCTAATGGATATACTGTTGTAAGAGAAATCGGCGGCCATGGAGTCGGACTTGAATTTCATGAAGACCCATGGGTTGGGTACAACACCAGAAAAGGAACAGACATGGTTATGGCTCCGGGAATGATGTTTACAATAGAGCCTATGGTTAATATGGGTAAGGTAAATGTTGTTACAGATGAAAAGAACGGCTGGGAAGTATCTACAGCTGATGGACTTCCTTCAGCACAGTGGGAAATTCAGGTTCTTGTAACAGAGGACGGACACGAAGTAATAAGCTGGTAAGAAATAAAATAAGTTCCTGCCAATCAGGCACGCTTTCGCTGCTCTCGCCTCGCAGCGGTACTAAATTCGCGTTACACGCTCATTAAGTACCGGCGGGCTCAAAGCGCCTGATTGGCAGGAACTTTTTTATTGATGTGATACCTATAGGTAGTCGCATTATTCATCACACAAATGACATTGTATATCCAGAATTAGACGACTTGTCGTCCATCTGACAGTAGATATCCGGTGTTAAGAGACAGTTCACAGACATCAGACTGTCATATAATTATCATCATATAACCGCCTTCTGTGTCCATTTTCCACGTATGAATCTTATAAGGAATGCAAGTGAACGGAATCCCCAGTCGATGAACATACCAAACCATACACCGAGCACGCCAAGTCCTAATGTACCACCAAGAAGGTAACTGCTTCCCACACGGAATGCCCACATAGAGAAGATGCTTACCATCATTGTGTATTTGGCATCACCGGCAGCACGGAGAGCATTAGGCATAGTAAAGCTAAGTGGCCATATGAATATTGCTACAATTGAGAAGCAATGGATAAGGCTTAAACCGGTTTTGGTTGCTTCCGGTGACAGATGGAAAAGTCCTACCACAGGAACGGCAACTATTGTCATTACAATGTTGGTTGCAAGAATACCTGCATATGCAATAAACATAAGTTTTTTTCCATATCTTTTGGCTTCATCAGGCTTCTTTGCACCTATACACTGGCCAATAACAGTAATCATTGCCATGCCAATTGCGTTACCCGGAATATTGGCAAACATTGTAACAGAATTGGCAACAGAGTTGGCAGCGATGGCAGCAGTACCAAATGTTGAAACAAGGCTTGAAACAGAAAGCTTACCTATCTGGAACATGCCGTTTTCCAATCCGCTCGGAAGACCAATAGACAGAATCTTCTTAATGATAGAAGGTGATGGAAGAAAATCTTTGCAGGTCTTTATTCTTATTGCTGATTCTGTTCTGAACATAAGTCCAATAATAATTATGGCTGATATGATTCGCGAAATAAGAGTGGCTAAAGCTACACCGGCAACCCCCATATCAAATACAAATATAAATAAAGCATTCCCACAAATATTGATTATGTTCATGATAAGGCTTGTGTTCATACTTATCTTGCTGTTTCCAATACTTCTAAAAAGTGCTGCACCTGCATTATAAACACCGAGGAACGGGTATGAGATTGCTGTTATATAGAAATATATACTTGCACTTACAAATACATCTTTTTCAATCTTGCCAAATATGAAATTGATGATACCGTGATTGCCTATGAGAGAGATAACCATCAGTAATGATGATAGTGCACTCATAATAAATATAAGCTGTCCGGCAGATTTCTTGGACATATTAATATTCCTGCTGCCAAGATACTGGCTGCATACAACAGCACCTCCGGTTGCGAGAGCTGATAATATCTGAATAAGCAGGTTACTTATATTATCAACAAGTGCGACACCTGAAACTGCCGCCTCTCCTGCTATTGATACCATGAATGTATCAACAAAGCCTACGCTGACAGCCAGCAGCTGTTCAAATATCAGAGGAATAATAAGCTTCTTTAAATCTTTAGATGTAAACATAATAATCTCCTATATTAATACATAGCATATCTTAATAATATAAAACAATAATTTATGTGAAAACATAAGAAAAGTAGCTGTATTTAATGCAAAATACATAAAAATTGCGAAAAGACTTTTGAAAGAAGAATAATTATCTGAACAAATCTTTAGAATAAATGATTGAAAATAAGACTTGTACATGATATAATACGATATAATTTGAATATATGAAGGAGGTATTGTCGTGAAACATATTAAGACAATCAGCAACCGCGTATTAAAGGATACAATGAAGCACGGCGGATGTGGCGAGTGCCAGACATCATGCCAGTCAGCATGTAAGACATCTTGCACAGTTGGTAACCAGAGCTGTGAGAATAAGAATAACTAGTATTTTTAGTAAGAGAGTGTCGAGCTATTCTGCACTCTCTTATTTTTCGTAAATGTATAGAGAACATTTACGGTTTGGAGGCTTTTTAATGATACATCAGTATAAGAATAACGGTTATAACATCGTATTAGATGTCAACAGCGGTTCTGTGCATGTTGTTGATGACATGGTATACGATATTATAGGACTTTATGAGAATAATACTCTTGAGCAGATTACAGATGCACTTAGAGACAGATATTCTGTTCAGGATATTAAAGAGGCATATGAAGAGATTGGCGAACTTAAGGAAGCAGGCCAGCTCTTTACAGAAGATATATATGAACCATATATTGATAACTTTAAGGACAGACCTACAGTTGTTAAAGCGTTATGTCTTCACATAGCACATGATTGTAACCTTGCATGTAAATATTGTTTTGCTGAAGAAGGTGAATATCATGGAAGAAGAGCTCTTATGAGCTATGAGGTAGGAAAGAAGGCACTTGATTTCCTTGTTGCCAATTCAGGTTCAAGAAAGAATCTTGAGGTTGACTTCTTTGGCGGTGAGCCAACTATGAATTTTGAAGTTGTTAAGCAGCTTGTTGAATACGGAAGAAGCATAGAAGAGGCTAATAATAAGAAGTTCAGATTCACACTTACGACTAATGGTATTCTTCTTAATGACGAGATTCTTGATTTCGCCAATAAGGAGATGAGTAATATTGTACTTAGCATAGATGGACGTAAGGAGATTAATGACCTTATGCGTCCGACAAGGAATAACCACGGCAGCTCATATGACATTATAATGCCTAAGTTTAAGAAGGTGGCAGAGAGCAGAAATCAGATGAATTATTATGTCAGAGGTACATTTACACATAATAATCTTGATTTTTCAGAAGATGTTCTTCATCTTGCTGATGAGGGATTTGAGCAGATTTCTGTTGAGCCTGTTGTTGCACAGCCGACAGATTCATATGCTATAAGAGAAGAGGATATTCCGTTCCTTTGTGAACAGTATGATATCCTTGCGAAAGAAATCATTAAGCGAAAGAAAGCTGGTAAAGGCTTTAATTTCTTCCACTTTATGATAGATATTAATGGTGGTCCATGTGTTGCCAAGAGATTGTCAGGATGTGGTTCAGGCTGTGAGTATCTTGCAGTTACACCTTGGGGAGATTTCTACCCATGTCATCAGTTTGTTGGTAACGAAGATTTCCTTATGGGTAATGTTGATGATGGAATAGTAAGACCGGACATCAGAGACATGTTTAAGAATAGTAATGTCTATTCAAAGGAAAAATGTAAGAATTGTTTTGCAAAATTCTATTGCAGTGGTGGTTGTGCAGCTAACTCATATAACTTCCATGGTAATATCAATGATGCGTATGATGTTGGATGTGAACTTCAGAAAAAGCGTATAGAATGTGCAATAATGATTCGTGCAGCTATGGCTGAGGAAGAATAAGTAAAAGGGAGAGTTTTTAACATGAAGTACAGTTTACCTAAGAAGATTATTTATTCAATAATCGTTGCTGTTTTACTGGTTGGACTTGTATTAACAGCATTTTTCGGACTAAATGGAAAGGGATACGGAAGCACTTATGATATAGATCTTGGTCTTGATCTTGCCGGTGGTGTAAGTATCACATACCAGATTAAGGAAGATAACTTTACATCACAGGATGTAGAGGATACTATCTATAAGCTTCAGAAGCGAGTAGAAGGAAAGAGTACAGAGTCACAGGTTTATAAGGAAGGTGACAACAGAATCACAGTTGAGATTCCTGGAGTAACAGATGCTAATGAGATTCTTAAGGAACTTGGTACACCAGGTTCATTGGAATTCCTTGATTCCACAGGATATACAGCATTTTCACAGGGAAATGACTACACACCATTACTTACAGGTTCTGATGTAAAAGCTGCACAGGCTTACACAGATACTAATAGTCAGGAAGATACTCCTTATGGAGTGCAGCTTACATTTACAGATGAGGGATCAACTAAGTTCTATGATGCAACATCAGCTAATATCGGTAAAAGAATATATATTGTATATGATGGAGAAGTTGTAAGTGCACCTAACGTTAAGACAGCTATATCAGGTGGTACAGCAACTATCACAGGTATGGAATCATTCGATGAGGCAGATAACCTTGCAACATATATAAGAGTTGGTTCTATTCCTCTTACACTTGAGGAAGTAAGCTCTAACATTGTTGGTGCACAGCTTGGACATGCAGCAATCAAGACAAGTTTAATTGCAGCTGCTATAGGTCTTGCATTACTTTGCTTATTCATGATTGTTATGTTCAGAATTCCTGGACTTGTTGCAACATTATCACTGATTATCTATACAGCACTTGTTTTATTCCTTGTAAGTGTATATGATCTTACTCTTACACTTCCAGGTATTGCAGGTATTATTCTTGGTATTGGTATGGCGGTAGATGGTAATGTTATTATCTATACAAGAATAAGAGAAGAGATTGGTGCCGGAAAGTCTGTAGAAAGTGCTATTCTTTCAGGTTATAACAAGGCAACATCATCTATAGTAGATGGTAACGTAACAACACTTATCGCTGCTTTAGTATTGTACATATTCGGTACAGGTCCAGTTAAGGGCTTTGCTACAACTCTTGCAGTTGGTAATATCGTATCAATTTTTACTTCACTTGTTATTACTAAGGTTATTATGAAGCTCTTATATAACTTTGGTATAAGGGACGCTAAGTGGTATGGTAAGAATGTATACAGAAAGACGCTTGATGTTCTTAGCATTAAGAAATGGGCTGCGATTGGCTCAGCAGTAGTTATTGCTGCAGGTATCATAACTATGGCAGTTCAGGCTGGTCTTGGAAACAGAGCATTAAATTTCAGTCTTGAGTTTGTTGGTGGTTCAACAACAACATTTACATTTGATAAAGAATATACAGCAGAAGAGATTGAGGATAATATCATCCCTGTAATCAGAGATGCTGCAGGTATTACAGAGGTTCAGCAGCAGAAGGTTGCAGATTCAACACAGGTTTCTTTCAAGACATCTGATCTTTCACTTGACCAGAGAGAAGCTATTGAAAATGCGGTTACTGCTAAGTACCCAATCAAGGATGGAACAATCGTTGAGACAGATACAATCAGTTCATCAGTTTCTGCAACAGTTAAGAGAGATGCTATTCTTTCGGTTATACTTGCTACAATATGTATGCTTATATACATCTTTGTAAGATTCCGTGATATCAGATTCGCATTAGCTGCTGTATTAGCACTTCTTCATGATGTACTTGTTGTTCTTGCATTCTATGCATTTGCAAGAATTCCGGTTGGAACAACATTTATTGCATGTATGCTTACAATAGTAGGTTACTCTATTAACGGTACAATTATTATCTTTGACAGAATAAGAGAGCAGTTAAAGACAGCTAATTCGAAGACTAACATTACAGAGCTTGTTAATTCATCAATTACAAGTACAATGTCAAGAACAGTATATACATCTATAACAACACTTATAATGCTTATTGTTCTTTTCATTATGGGCGTAACTTCTGTTAAGGAGTTCACACTTCCACTTATCGTAGGTATTGTTGTTGGTGCTTACTCATCAGTATGCTTAACAAGTGCTATGTGGTATGTAATGGGTGGTAAGAAGAGAGGCGTTGTAGAAGAGAATAATAAAAAAGCAGCTTCTAAGAAAGAGGTTTTTGAAGATGGTTCTCAGGTTTAATTAACAGATACAATAAGTTTATGACATGGCGGGGATTGTATATCAGTTCCCGCCATAATTGGTTTAATAGTGAAACAGGGAGAAAAGAGTGAAAAGCAACTGGAGAGTATACACTAAGAAAGCTGATTTCAAAGCAATTGGGGAAAGATTTGGCATTGACCAGGTTATGGCAAGAATTATCCGTAACAGAGGGTTAGAAACGGACGAGCAGATAAATATGTATCTTAATGGGATCGTGGATGATATGCATTCACCACATTTATTAAAGGATGCAGACAAATGTGTTGATATCCTCACAGACAAGATACAAGCAGGAAAGAAAATACATATTATAGGTGATTATGATATAGATGGAATATGCTCAACAACAATTCTTTATAAAGGGCTAAAGGCAGCGGGAGCAGATGTTACATTTGCGGTACCAGACAGAATTATTGACGGATATGGTATTAATGAGCACTTAATAGATGAAGCATATAATAATGGCACAGATACAATCATTACATGTGATAATGGAATTGCTGCGATTGAGCAGATTAAATATGCTAAAGAAAAGGGAATGACAGTGATTGTAACTGACCATCATGATATTCCGTTTGATTTCGTTGATGGAGAAAAGATACATAAAGTACCACAGGCAGATGCAATTGTTAATCCTAAGCAGGAAGACTGTCCGTATCCATTTGATAAGCTGTGTGGAGCGGGAGTAGCCTTCAAGGTTATTAAGATTATATATGAGAGACTTGGACTTAATCCAATCGAACTTGAAGAATATGCAGAGCTTATGGCAATTGCAACAATAGGGGATGTAGTTGATTTATCAGATGAGAACAGGGTAATTGTTAAATATGGTTTAAAGCATCTGGCAGTAACTACTAATATTGGTATAAGAGCACTTGTAGAGGCGTGTGAGCTTGAGATAGACAAGATAAGCTCATATCACATAGGATTTGTTATAGGTCCATGTCTTAATGCAACAGGAAGACTTGATTCAGCAAGAAGAGCCATTGAACTGCTTCTTACTACAGATATGGAAGATGCGAGAAATAAGGCTTTAGAGCTTCGCACACTTAATGTTGAAAGAAAAGATATAACAGAAGAATATGCCGCTATTGCAATTGAACAGGTTGAGAACACTGAACTAAAAGACGACAAGGTGTTAGTTGTGTATCTTCCTGACTGCCATGAAAGTGTTGCAGGGATAATTGCAGGAAGGGTAAGAGAAAAATTCTACAGGCCTTCAATAGTAATCACTAAGGCAGAAGATGGTGCAAAGGGCTCAGGGCGTTCAATAGAAGGCTATAACATGTTTGAGGAGATAAGCAAATGTGGTAAACTCCTTAACAAATATGGCGGACATCCAATGGCTGCCGGAATATCGCTTGATATTGATAAAATTGATGAATTCAGGAAAGCGCTGAATGAGAACCAGACAATGACAGAAAATGTTCTTACCCCTACAGTGTGGATTGATGTGCCTATGCCGGTTGATTATGTTGATATAAAGCTGATAAAGCAGTTTGAGAAGCTGCAGCCTTTCGGGAAAGGTAATGAAAAACCGGTGTTTGCAGACAGAAATCTTACTGTCAGACAGTCAGCTGTGATTGGAAAAAATAAAAATGTATTAAGATGTCAGTTAGAAAGTGAGCATGGCAAGCTGGTGACAGCAATCAGGTTCAAATTAGACGGTCAGGAGATACCAGAGGTAGGAAGGAAGATATCTATGGTGTATTACCCTGATATTAATGAATATAATGGGATTGTTTCAATACAGTTTCGGATAGAAGACTGGAGATATGTGTAAATAGCAGCCTTCCAATAAAAGAACCGTCGGTTCTTTGACCTGTATAGGTCAATGGGACCGGCGGTTTATATATTCTGTCTTATACTTAGAATAGACGATTTTTTGGCTGTTATACAGGCTGTAATATCCGGATAACAGATAACTTAATGCAATACACAGAATTGTGAATTTCATTGTTGATGCACCAAACATCTCAATAGATAGAATGAATGATGTGAGTGGGCAGTTAGTTACTCCACAGAACACACTTACCATACCACATGCTGCACACAATCCGACAGGGAGTCCAAATATAGGTGCTAAGAAGCTTCCAAGCGTTGCACCAACGAAAAGAGTAGGAACAATCTCACCACCTTTGAATCCACCACCCAATGTTACGGCTGTAAACAGCATTTTTAAAAGGAATACATACCATGCACAGCTTGTTACAAAGCTTTTTGCAATAATATCTGAGCCTGCACCGAGATAATCAGTTGTGCCAAATATGTAACGCATGGAAATAACAAGGACTCCGGCAATAATTATTCTTATGTATGGGTTGTTTATGTAATTAATGTAGAGCTTTGAAGTACCGTGTAAAACAACACACAGCAGAATGCTTACAAGAGCAAAAAGTACGGACATGATGATGAATTTACTGCCATTAATAAAAGAAAAAGAAGCGATTTCATCAACTACAAAATGTGTAGATTCAAGTCCCAGTGCAGAGGCTATGCCCTGTGCTATAAATGCAGCGAGTACGCATGGCACTAAAGCAGCATAATACATAACACCAACGCTTATTACTTCCATAGAGAAAACGGCTGCTGCAATAGGTGTTCCGAAAAGTGCTGAGAAACAGGCACTCATACCACACATAATCATAATTCGAGTATCCTTCTCGTCGAATTTAAACAGTTTTGCAAATGTATTGCCTAATGCACCTCCGACCTGAAGCGCAGCACCTTCTCGTCCGGCAGAACCACCACAAAGATGGGTAAGAAGAGTTGATACAATTATAAGTGGGGCAACTCTTCCCGGTACTTCATCATTCGACTGTATTGCAGTTATGACAAGGTTAGTTCCGCGGTTTCCTGCTTCGTGAACAATGTTGTACATGAATACAATGATGATACCTGCAACAGGCAGTCCGAATAGTAAAAATGGGTATTCAACCCGCAGGCTGCCTACATAACCAAGCATCAGGTGAAATACAGCACCGACAGAACCGATAAAACAGCCACATACAACCGAACAGAATAGCCATTTGAAAAGAGTTATTACTGCAAGCTTAAGCCGTTGAATATATTCAAACATAGTTTCTTTATCCATATTCCAGACCTCTATATTATTAGAAAACTTTTCTGCTCATATTACTGTTATGATAAGCAGGATCATTAGTAACATCATCAATAAACCATGAAGGGGCAGTATATGAATTAGCAGCTTCGATAGTTGGAAATTCAACTTCTGCAAGGATAGTGCCAGTAAAGAGCCCCTCAAATATGTCAAGTTCAATAGTATATCCATTGCCATCAGGGATTTCATAACGCTTCTTGGTGATGATATTGCCATCAGCTTTCTTAATCAGATGTTCATAGGCTTCTTTGTTAAGTGGAAGATTATATTCTTCCCTGGCCATCATTCCGCCACCCTTATAAGTGAGATAGTAATTATCATTGTCGCGTCTTACACGGACAACAGGAGCAGTGTTAAGATAGCCCTGTTCAATAAAGCGGCAGGGATAAGAATCTATATTGTCAGGGATGCCTGACACAAGATACTTGCGTTCGATTTCCATAATTAATAAACCTCAATTTCATGAACTTAATTAAATAAAGAGAAAAAAGGCTGCCACATAAGTGACAGCCTTTAAAAGTCATAATTAATTACTTCTTCTTAGACTTCTTAGCTGGAGCTGCAGGTGTGTTAACAACATCCTTTAAAGCCTTACCAGCCTTGAACTTTGGAGCCTTAGAAGCAGGAATCTTAATAGCTTCGCCTGTCTGAGGATTCTTTCCTGTTCTAGCAGCTCTTTCAGCAACTTCAAATGTACCGAAACCTACTAACTGAATCTTCTCGCCAGCCTTTAACTGCTCTGCAACAGTATCTGTGAAAGCCTTAACAGCACCTTCAGCGTCCTTCTTAGAAAGTCCGGCCTTTTCTGCGATAGCAGCAACTAATTCTGTCTTATTCATGATTTAATTGTCCTCCTTAAAAAATTAAGTAATAATAAGTATAGATTATTTATACTCCTAGATTCATGATTTGTCAATAAAAAGTGGCTCAAAATGGGGATTTTTGGCACTTTTTGCTGAATGTAAATACTTATATTTCATCCATTAATTCTTCCCAGTGTTCATACAGTTCGTCTAATTCTTTCTTTAGTTGAGTGGATTCATTATGAAGTTCCATTAAACGGGCTGTATTACTGCCTATTGAAGGATCTGAATATTCTGTATCAATAGCGGATAATCTGTCTTCAATTTCAGCAATTCTTATTTCGGTTTTCTTAATTTCATTCTGCTTTTTCTTAAGCTTATTTTGTTCTTCACGCGACTGCTGCCATGAGAGTTTTGAATCTTTTTTAGTAGTGTTATCAGAAGAACTCAATTGTGCATCAGGGGAAGCCTTTGCTGTAAGTATATCCCTTTTTTCCAGATAATAATCATAATTACCAATATAATTAACAATATTCTGGTTAGTGAGTTCAATTATTCTTGTTGCTGTTGCATTAATAAAGTATCTGTCGTGTGAGACATAAAGAATTGTGCCAGTGTAGCTGTTAAGGGCATTCTCAAGAATTTCCTTGGATACAATATCAAGGTGGTTAGTAGGCTCATCGAGAATAAGCAGGTTGGCATTGGAAAGCATAAGCTTTGCCAGTGAAACACGTCCGCGTTCACCACCACTTAAATCGCGGATATATTTGAATACATCATCATCAGTAAAAAGAAATGCTGCAAGAGTATTTCTTATCTGTGTATTGTTGAGGTCAGGATATGCGTCCTGAATCTCCTGAAAAAGAGTCTTGTCAGGGTCAAGAACATGGTGTTCCTGATCATAATAACCGATGGAAACTTTAGCACCAAGATAAATGCTTCCGCTGTCTGGCGGGATAATGCCGTTAATAAGCTTTAATATAGTAGTCTTACCAGTTCCGTTATTACCTATTAAAGCAACACGTTCACCACGCTTAATCTCAAAATTAATATTATTAAAAAGTGTATTGCCGTCAAACGATTTGGTAAGGTCAGTAACAGTAAGGACATCATTACCACTTATAACAGATGGCTCAAGTTTAATGTTCATCCTGGCATTAAGCTCAACTGGTTTGTCAACAACCTCAATCTTATCAAGCATTTTTTCACGGCTCTCCGCACGTTTGATGGATTTCTCACGGTTAAACTGCTTTAACTTGGCAATAACCTCTTCCTGATGTTTAATATCACGCTGCTGATTTAAGTATTCCTTTAACTTCATATTACGAAGAATTGCCTTCTTTGAGGCATAATCTGTGTAATTACCAGAAAATACAGTACAGTCACCGTTATCAATCTCGATAATTTTGCTTACAATCTTATCAAGGAAATATCTGTCGTGTGCAACGATAAGAACCGCACCATTGTAATTAAGAAGGTAATTCTCTAACCAGCTTATAGATTCCATATCAAGGTGGTTGGTAGGCTCATCAAGCATAATAATATCAGGCTTGGAAAGTAATAGCTTACCTAGAGATACACGGGTTTTCTGGCCACCGGATAAGGTATTTACATGTAAAGAGAAATCCTCTTCAGCAAAACCAAGACCTTTAAGTACGCCTGTAATCTCGCTTTTATATGCGTAACCGTTATTCATCTCGAATTCATGATTAAGATTGGTGTATCTGTTCATAAGAGCATCAAGCTCATCACCTGAAGCACTGTTCATGGCAGCCTCAATTCTTCTTAATTCACTCTCCATATCAAGGATATACTGCTTTACAGAAAGAAGCTCATCATAAATGCTTCTGTCAGACTGAAGGTCCTGCTGCTGAGCAAGATAACCAAGAGTCTTATCCTTAGCAAGAGTGACAATGCCTGTATCAGCAGGCTCTTCACCGGTGATAATCTTTAACAGAGTAGATTTACCGGCACCATTGATTCCAACAATGGCAGCCTTCTCATGGTCTTCTATATTAAAAGAACAAGACTTAATAATAATGTCCGTTCCGAAAGATTTACTAATGTTATTGCAAGATAAAATCATAAAAACTCCTTTTGAAATTCAGACTTTGCCAATTTTGCCATATCATATATTCAGCCGCTCATGAGGCTGTGTGCATTCACTTCTGTGTCTGTGTATACCATATGCCCTCAAGGATTGCTACACTTAGTGGGAGTAAATGCCGCTATCTACAAAGCTTATTACGGTGTGCGAAAGCAAACGCGCTTCGCTTGAACGAGCTTTAGCACACCGCCCTTATGTATATAGCGGCATTAACTCCCACACAGTTCGCAATATATCGGTCATATGGCACACACAGTCACAGCAGCAAACGTACACCGCCACATGAGCAGATATATAAGTATATAGCAAAATTGGCAAAGCCTGAATTAATATTCACAATCGATTATATATGTACAAGAAATAAAATGCAATTATTACTTTGACTTATGGCTTTCTGTAATGTAAAATTAACAAGTTATAGAAATGGAGATTAAAGAATGAAATTTGATGAATTAAATATTGATGAAAGAATTTTAAGAGCGGTAGAGGATATGGGCTTTGAGGAGACATCTCCTATACAGACACAGGCCATTCCTGCAGTATTGGAAGGAATTGACGTTATCGGACAGGCACAGACCGGAACAGGTAAGACTGCTGCGTACTCTATCCCTATGTTACAGAAGATTAATCCAGATGTTAAGAAACCACAGGCAATTGTACTCTGCCCTACAAGAGAGCTTGCAGTACAGGTTGCAGAAGAGATAAGAAAGCTTGCCAAGTACATGAGCGACATTAAGGTGTTACCAGTATATGGCGGACAGGAGATCGTAAGACAGATTAAGTCTTTAAAAGCCGGCGTACAGATTATTGTTGGAACTCCAGGACGAGTTATGGATCATATGAGAAGGAAGACTGTTAAGTTTGATTCTGTATCTATGGTTATATTAGATGAAGCTGATGAGATGCTTGATATGGGATTCCGTGAGGATATGGAAACAATTCTTACAGAGACACCAGAGGAAAGACAGACAGTTCTTTTTTCAGCTACAATGCCTAAGCCTATAATGGAGATTGCAAGAAAATTCCAGAAAGACGCTAAGATTATCAAGGTTGTAAGAAAAGAACTTACAGTTTCTAATATTGATCAGTTTTATTATGAAGTAAGACCTAAGAATAAAACAGAAATCTTAAGCCGTCTTATTGATATATACAATCCTAAGCTGTCAGTTGTGTTCTGTAACACTAAGAGACAGGTAGACGAGCTTATATCAGAGCTTAAGGGCAGAGGATATTTTGCTGACGGTATACACGGAGATATGAAACAGCAACAGAGAGACCGTGTAATGGACGATTTCAGAAGTGGAAAGACAGAAATTCTTATTGCAACTGATGTTGCGGCAAGAGGAATTGATGTTGACGGAGTTGATATAGTATTTAACTATGACCTTCCACAGGACGAAGAATATTATGTACACAGAATAGGAAGAACAGGAAGGGCTGGAAAATCAGGACTTGCACTTTCATTTATATCTGGAAGAGAAGTATATAAGTTAAAGGATATCGAGAGATATTGCAAGACCAAGATTCTTGCAAAGCCAATCCCATCACTTGATGATGTCAAGAACACCAAGATGGATGGTATATTTGACAAGATTAAAGAGATGATTGAAGCTGATGAGCACAGAGCCATGCTTGATATGGTTGAGGAGCATGTTAATCAGGAAGATTATACATCAATGGATATGGCAGCAGCTCTTCTTAAGATGATAGTTGGAGATACATTGGACAGAATCGATGAGGTAGAGAATTTTCATTTTGATGAAAATGCAGATACATCAAGAATGGTAAGACTCTTTATTAATGTTGGTAAGAAGGACAAGATTACACCAGCCAATATTCTTGGAGCGATTGCAGGAGAATCCGGAATGCCGGGAAGACTTGTCGGTGCAATTGATATGATGGATAATTATACATTTGTTGATGTTCCTGCAAAGCATGCGGAAGCAGTACTTGCAGCAATGAATGACAATGTACTTATCAAGGGCAGAAAGGTTAATGTAGAGAAAGCAAATGTATCTGCCAAGCCGGCAAGAAAATCCAAGTCAAAGCCAGATACAAGAAGAAGAAAAGACGAGTCCCGTGGAAAACATGACAAACTTAAAGAACGCAGAAGTAAAAGCGGCAAGGTAAGAAGAAATGGAGAAAAGTATTAAGCTTACCAGTCTTAACAGAAAAGAAGCGTTAAGATATCTGGGTTATAAAAAAAATGCACCTGATGAACGGGTGGAAGAGCTTATGGATGAATGTGAGGAGCTTGTATTAAAGACCGCAGTTCCAAGATTTATTTATAAGAAGCTTGATTTTACAGTTAATGAAGACGGTGTGGCATTTAAGAATACAAGCATGGTGCTTCCGGGCGAGTCCATTAAGAAACATCTGTATAAATGTGACAGTGCAATATGCATGGCTGTAACGATATCGGAAGGTATTGACAGACAGCTAAGAGTGTTGCAGCTTACGGATATGGCTAAGGCACTGGTGTTTGACAGTCTGGCAAGTGTAGCTGTTGAACAGACATGTGATAAGGTTGAAGAGCTTTTAAGAGAGGAATATCCTGATTATTACCAGACATTCAGGTTTGGAATTGGTTATGGTGACCTGCCAATAAGCATGCAGGAGCCTTTTCTGAAGGTGTTAGACGCCGGTAAAAAGATAGGACTTAATCTTAATAAATCATATATGCTGGCTCCGGTAAAGTCGGTAACTGCGGTTATTGGACTTACTAAGGAGCCTGTAAGTACTAAGAACAGAGGTTGTGCAACATGCAATCTTAATAAAACCTGCGCATACAGAGAAATGGGAGGACATTGTAGTGGCTGACAGATTCAGAGAACTCTTGAAAACTAGGGATTATATAATATTTGATGGTGCTATGGGGACAATGCTTCAGGCAGCGGGCATGAAGATGGGAGAGACGCCGGAAGTACTTAATATAACAAGACCTGAGCTTCTTGTTTCAATTGCAGAGCAGTATTACAATGCAGGATCAGATGTGGTATATGCCAATACATTTGGTGCAAACAGATATAAGCTTGAAGAATGCGGAAAAAGTGTTGAGGAGCTTGTAACTGCCGGGATTGTCAATGCAAAGAAGGCAAGAGATACAGTAAAGCCGGACGGCCTTGTTGCACTCGATGTAGGACCAATCGGACAGCTTCTTGAGCCAACAGGTGTATTAAGCTTTGAAGAAGCATATGATATGTATGCCGAGATAGTAAAGGCAGGAGCAGCTGCGGGAGCAGACCTTGTTGTATTTGAGACAATGACTGACCTTTTAGATGTCAAGGCTGCTGTACTTGCAGCTAAGGAAAACAGCGACCTTCCTATTGTTGCCACGATGACATTTGAACAGAATATGAGAACCTTTACAGGCTGCTCTATATCGGCAATGGCTCTTACACTTACAGGACTTGGTGTTGATGCACTTGGCGTTAACTGCTCATTAGGACCTAAAGAATTAGAGCCGGTTATTGAAGAACTTGTAAAATGGACTAATCTTCCGATAGTAGTAAAGCCTAATGCAGGACTTCCTGACCCTGAAACTAACCTTTACAATGTTACTGCAGCCCAGTTTGCAGATTTCATGAAGGATTTAAGAAAATATGGCATTAAGATATTCGGCGGCTGCTGTGGAACTAATCCTGAGTTCATTAAAGAATTATCAGAGATGTTAAAAAGAGAAGGCAATCCGGCAGCACCACACAAATATATTCCAGGTGCAGTGTGTTCAGCTACAAGCACTGTTGTTGTTGATGAACCAAGAATTATCGGTGAAAGAATCAATCCTACAGGTAAGAAGCTTTTTAAGGAAGCTTTGTTAAGACACGATATGGATTATATTCTTGGACAGGCTTTAGAGCAGATATCAGGTGGCGCAGATATTCTTGATGTCAATGTAGGCCTTCCGGGAATTGATGAACGTGAAATGATGATTGATACAATAAAGTCATTACAGGCAGTTGTGGATGTTCCGCTGCAGATTGATTCTACAATACCAGAAGTACTTGAGGCAGCACTCCGTGTATACAATGGTAAGCCGCTTGTCAATTCAGTTAATGGTGAGGAGGAGTCTCTTAACAATGTTCTTCCTCTTGTTAAGAAATATGGTGCAGGAGTTATAGGACTCGCACTTGATAAAGATGGTATTCCTAAGAAGGCAGAGGACAGAGTTGCGATAGCAAAGAAGATTATGGACAGGGCTGTTGCAATGGGAATCCCTAAAGAAGATATTTATATTGACTGCCTTACACTCACAGCTTCTGCTGAGCAGGAGGGCGTAATGGAAACTCTTAATGCACTTCATACAGTTAAGAATGAGCTTGGCTTAAAGACAGTGCTTGGTGTTTCTAACATTTCATTCGGACTTCCAAACAGAGTGCTTGTAAACCACATTTTCCTTACAATGGCACTTACTAACGGACTTGACCTTGCAATTATCAATCCTAACATCCCAGAGATGACAGGCGCGGTAAGGGCGTATAAGCTTCTTGCTAATATTGATAAGAATTCAGTTGATTACATAAAAAACTATGGCGCTATGCCAAATGTTTCTAAGATTGATCCTGTCAAGAAGGAAAAGAAAGATGGAAACTATACAGGAGATGATCTTTTCTATGCTGTTGAAAAAGGACTTAAGAATGAAGGTGCTGAGATAACAGAGGCTCTTCTTAAGAAGATGGATTCAATGGAGATTGTTAATCAGGTGCTTATTCCTGCACTTGATAAGATAGGTGCTGAATTCGAGAAGGGTACATTGTTCCTTCCACAGCTTATTATGTCAGCAGGTGTTGCACAGGCAGCATTTGAAGTTATAAGAAAGCATATGGTTATGTCTGATAATGCCCCTGTAAGCAAAGGAAAGATAGTTATAGCTACAGTCAAGGGTGATGTTCATGATATAGGAAAGAATATTGTTAAGGTTCTCCTAGAGAATTATGGGTATGATGTTATTGACCTTGGAAAGGATGTTGAGTACCAGGCAGTTGTTGATGCAATAAGAGATAATGATGTTAAACTGTGCGGATTATCAGCTCTTATGACAACAACACTTGTATCTATGAAGGAAACAATTGCACTTATAAGAGAAAATAATCTTGACTGCAAGGTCATGGTTGGAGGTGCGGTACTTACACCGGAATATGCTAAAGAGATAGATGCAGATTTCTATGCAAAGGATGCAAAAGAATCTGTTGATATTGCTAAAAGAGTTCTTGGTTAAAATTTTGACATATGAGAAAAAAATGGTTATACTATGTATAGCTTATTATAGTATATTTATATACTCGTTTATATCTTGGTAAAATGAGCAATCGTGGTCTGGAGGTTTGGTTTAATGGAAGAGAAAAAGATTTCGTCGGCGGTAATAAGAAGACTGCCAAGATATTACAGATATCTGGGAGAACTTATAGAGTCTGGTGTGCAGAGAATATCGTCTAAAGAACTGAGCGCCAGAATGAAAGTAACTGCTTCACAGATAAGGCAGGATCTTAATAATTTTGGTGGCTTTGGTCAGCAGGGATATGGATATAATGTGCAGTATCTCTATGAAGAGATTGGTAAGATTCTTGGTATAGACCGTAATCACAATATGGTTATAATCGGAGCCGGTAATTTAGGAAAGGCTATTGTTAACTATAGTGATTTCGAGAAGAGAGGTTTTGTTATTAAGGGAATATTTGATAATAATCCTAAGATTAAAGGAACTAAGATTCGTGGAATAGAAGTAAGAATGATGAATGAGCTTACTGATTTTATTAAAGATAATGAAATTGAGATTGTTGCACTCACTATTCCGAAGGAAGCTGCCAGACAGATAGCGAAGGTTGTTGCTGATGCAGGAGTTAAGGCTATATGGAACTTTGCACATACAGATCTTAATCTTCCGGATGATGTTATTGTTGAAAATGTACATTTGTCAGAAAGTCTTATGAGACTTTCATACACTATTGCTAACAGGAAGTAACTGTTTGGGAGGATAATATGGCAGAACTTGATATTGAAAAGCTGAAAAGTTGTACAGCCATAAAACAGATACCGATACTTACTCTCGATGAGAGATGGTATCATCTTATAACGGATAAATTAAAGACTGATGAAATCTGTTATTGGGAAAAACAGGTTAATGAGCTTCTTAAGAAGCAGGGACAGGTTAATAATGATATTAAGGAAGTAAAAAAAATAAAGAATCAGCTTATTCAGGATGTTGTTGATAATATGCAGGATGATGATAATGATCCTAAGAGAGCAAAAGTGATGGAGAAGAATCAGAGACTTATTCAGGAAGCTAAGGATAAGATTAATTCTCTTGAAGATGAAGCACTCGATATTCCAAGAGATCTTGTTAATGCCAATGAGCGTCTTATGATTGAAACAGTAAAGGTGTGTTATAACAAGATTAACAGTAATAAGGAAGACCTTGAGGTTTTGGATAAGTGGATTAATGCAACAAGAGTAAAGTTAAAGAAGAATATACTTATCAAGCAAGATAAGGAAGAGGTGAATAACCGCATGTATTCTGCAATGCATGACATATTAGGACCTGACGTTATGAAGGAACTTGATAAGGTAAATGAGGAAGAGGTATGAGATATTTAACTGATTCACATACAATGAAAGCAGTTGATAACTGCTCAATACATGAATTTGGGATTCCCTCAGTGGTGCTTATGGAAAGAGCAGCACTGGGGGTTTCAGCTTTTTTAAGAAAGCATGCAGAGCACAACAATAAGAAAACAGGAATAAAAGTTGTGTGTGTATGCGGAAGCGGGAATAATGGTGCAGATGGTCTTGCAGCAGCAAGACAGCTTAATGAAGATGGAATTGATGTACATGTTGTGTTTGCTGGTACATCGGAGGGAACTGATGAATACAGGCTTCAGAAATCAATTGTCGGTAATCTTGGAATTGACTGTGTTGAATATGATGGCAATATTGATTTTTCTGAATATGATTATATTATAGATGCAATATTTGGCATTGGCTTATCAAGAGCAGTTGAGGGAAGATATGCGCAGGTTATAGAAGCAATTAATAAAGCCCGGGAGAATCCTGATACGAAGATAATTGCCGTTGATATTGCGTCAGGCATAAGTGCAGATAATGGACAGATTATGGGAATTGCTGTCAAAGCAGATTACACAATCACATTTGGATATAATAAGACAGGTATCATGTTTTACCCGGGAGCTTCATACAGTGGTAGTGTAAAAGTCATTAATGCAGGATTTGTAACAGAGGATATATTACATAAAAAAGTCAAATGTTTCGGCAGTATTTTTACATATGACGATGAAGATGTGGGCAGACTTCTTGTAAGAAAACCTGATTCTAATAAAGGAACATATGGCAGAACACTTATTATAGCAGGCTCTAAGAATATGGGAGGAGCCGCAATTCTTAGTGCATCAGCCGCATACAGAAGTGGAACAGGGCTTGTAAAGGTACTTACACATGAGATTAATAAGACAGCACTGTTATGCAGAATGCCAGAATGTCTGATATCAACATATCAGGATAATATGCCGCTGGCAGCAGAACTTAAAGCAGATTTTGAATGGGCAAAAAGTATAGCTGTGGGACCGGGATTATCTATGAACGTGGCAGCAGCAGAGATTACCAGATGTGTTCTTGAAAGAGATGATAAAGTAAGAATACTTGATGCAGATGCACTTAACATTATTGCTGGCGAACATATTGATTATAAAGGAAGCAGAGAAGGGCAGATTATAATCACACCTCATATTATGGAAATGTCAAGGCTTACAGGAAAGACAGTTGCTGATATTAAAGAGCATATGATTGAGTCTGCTAAGGAATATGCAATACAACATTCATGTATATGCATATTAAAGGATGCAAGAACAGTAGTTACTGACGGACAGAAAGTATATATTAACTGTACTGGAAATGACGGAATGTCCACAGGAGGCTGCGGTGATGTGCTTACTGGACTTATTGCAGGAATGACAGCCATGGGGTTAGATGCATTTGAAGCAGCATGTCTTTCTGTATATGTTCATGGCAAAGCAGGGGATTATGCGGCATCAGGCAAAGGCAGAGCCGGAATGACGGCAGCAGATATATCAGAAGCAATTGCATATGTCCTGAAAAGATAAATGATAACTGAATACACACTTAAAATCAGGCAATACTAAAGCCAAGGTAAGAAATATAGCTTTAGGAGTGTGACAGTTGTGGTAATAAAAAGAGGAGATATTTTTTATGCAGATTTAAGACCGGTGGTTGGTTCAGAACAGGGGGGAATAAGACCGGTACTTATAATTCAGAATGATACGGGGAATAAACATAGTCCGACAGTTATCTGTGCAGCAATAACAAGCCAGATGCATAAAAGCAAACTGCCGACTCATGTTGAACTCGATTCTGCCAGATACGATATGGTAAAGGATTCGGTTATTCTGTTAGAACAGTTGAGAACAATAGATAAAAGAAGACTTAAAGATAAGGTATGTCACCTTGATAATGATATAATAGGACAGGTGAATAAAGCATTGTCTGTAAGCCTTGAGATGAATTGACTATCAGCATAATAATGTGTTATTATTGAAATGATAATTATTTATTAAAGAACAACTTATAAATATGGAGGAAAGCTATGAATGACGGCCATCCCGCGGATGGGAAAGAAAAGAGGTTTTCATCTCTGCTTAAGTTATTTGGCAGGGGAAAACGAGATGAAGATGTAACAGAAGAGATAATGGATATGGTTAATGAGAGCCATGAACAGGGTGTTCTTGAAGAAAATGAAGCTGAGATGATAGGTAATATCTTTGAATTCGGCGAGAAACAGGCGTCTGATGTAATGACGCACAGAAACAATATCGTGGCACTTGATGATGATATTACTGTCAGAGAAGCATTTGACAGGATAATGAAAGAGAATTATTCAAGATATCCTGTGTATGATGGAGACATTGATAATATTACAGGTATTTTACATATCCGGGATCTTCTTAAAATATATGTTGATAAGGATAATCAGGATAGGAAGCTTAGAGATGTAGAAGATACAGTACTTTTTAAGCCATATTGTATACCTGAAACAAGAAATATAAGTCCGTTATTCAGACAGATGCAATCAGAAAAGATTCATATGGCTATTGTTGTTGATGAATATGGACAGACAGCAGGAATTGTCACGATGGAAGATATACTTGAAGAAATCGTTGGTAATATTCTTGATGAATATGATGAAGAAGAAGAACAGATTGTAACCGACGCAGACGGTTCATATATAATAGAAGGTCAGGCGGATCTTGAGGATGTAGAAGCTAAGTTAGGAATAGAGTTTGAATGCGAAGATATTGATACTTTGAGCGGCTTTATGATTTATAAGCTTGGGAAGATACCTGATGACGGGGAGAACTTTGAGGTAGAATACAAAGGATATATATTCAGAACTCTTGATGTACGAGGAAGAATGATACTTAAAGTTAAGGTTGAGAAAACCAGTCAGGGACAGCATGCTTAGAGAATAATGGTCCTGTTCCTTAGAATGGGGGACTTTTTATGCGAAGATACGAATTGGATACTTCATATCAAGGCAACATGCCTAATGAAGTAGAATTTACACTTGATAACAGATATGTAGTTAAAATAGGTGATGAAAGATTTTACAATCTCATGGGCGAGACCATGCTTTCTGCATTTAACGGACTGGTGCATCCGGATGATGTCATGGGTTTTGAGCAGTTTATTAATTCAGATATGTCTGTGAGATATTATATAGTCAGATGTCTTATAAAGAATGGTTCATACAGATGGATGCTTCTGGTAAAGAAGCGTATATATGAAGTTGGTACAGACCGTATGGTTGAGCTTGTGGCACAGGATATAATTGTTATTTCGAATGATTTTGACATGTATTATCACCGTGTAAGAAAATACAGGGCAATAATTAATGTTATTGATGAGAAGATATTTGAATATGATCCTGTTTCTGGAATGATTACAATATATTGTTATCGTAATAATAAATCTGAGATATTTGAGAGAACCAGTCTTAAGGAATGGAAAGAAGCGTGTATCACTAAGGGCTTTGTAACAGGTGATGATGCTGTTCAGTTTGAAGCATTATGTACAGCAATTGCAAGTGGAATGAATAACTTTATTGTTAAGCTGTCGTCATCTGTTATGTCTAAAGGAGAAAGAGTTGACAATCTTATCTTCAGAGGACAGTCACTTCTGGCTGATGGAGAAAACAGAATTACAGTAGGCGTAATATCTGAACCAGATAGAAGAACCAGAACTGTTCAGGAGTATGTCGGAGTAGATGAGGCAAAACTTGATTTAGCGACAGGCATATATAACAAGAAGACTGTAACAGATATGATAACCGATGATATCAATAAAACAGCGGTTTCAGACAGAAACCGCCAGATGTTCCTGATGATTCTTGATATTGATAACTTCAAGAGTGTTAATGACAGTTATGGACATTATTTTGGTGATGAGGTTATTAAAGCATTTGCAGATTCATTAAAATTATCAGTTGGCGGACGTGGAATAGTTGGACGCATAGGCGGAGATGAATTTATAGTACTTATAAAAGATGTTACGATTGAAGAACTTCGCATTATGCTTAAGGCAATGAGAAAGGGACTTAAGGTATCGCTTGCACAGAAGCAGCCAGAGTATATGTTTTCAACATCAATTGGTATCGCACAGTTTGGCAAGGATGGCAGTGATTTTGAGACATTGTTTAAGATAGCTGATGCAGCACTTTATATAGCCAAGGAAAAAGGCAAGGACAGATATATTATATATGATTATAATAAGCATGGAGATATTCTGGCTGACATGAAGCATGACATTGCATTTGGAAGTGGCTTTATGAAGCCTATGGCTAAATATGAGCTTGCAACCAATATTGTAATGAAAGTATCGCTTGGAATGATGACAGTAAAAGAAGTGCTTTCAGAGCTTACCGATAAGCTTAATATTCATGGAATAAGTATTTACAGTGGTAATGATATGGAATGCATATACAGTACAGGTCACTATAAGAATAATGTAATTGAGGCAGCATATGTTAATGATGATAAATTTGTGAATCATTTTGATGAATATGGCGTTAACATGGTGAATAATATAGCATCACTTACTATAGAATTCCCGGAAGTTTTTAGAAAACTCAGAGACAACAATATATGCTCGTTTCTTCAGATGAAGGCTGATGGTGCTGATGGTAAAGAATATATGGTAGAATTTGATATATTTGGCACTAACAGAAGAAAGTGGAGTGATACAGATGTTATCATGCTCAGAATGGTAGTTCTTGGAGTAGTAAATGCTATAAGTGGGCAATTGACAGATTGATGTTCTGTGTTATAATAATTGACAATAAATGCATTTTTATGCATTTTAATATCAGAATTTAGGAGATTAGGTTATGAGACGAGCAGTTTTTTCTATTCTCGTGGGTAATTCATCTGGTGTACTTAGCCGTGTCGCTGGAATGTTCAGCCGTAGAGGATATAATATAGACAGCCTTACGGTTGGTGAAACTCTCAATCCTGAATTGTCACGTATGACAATAGCTGTAACAGGTGAAGATGATGTACTTGAACAGATTGAGAAACAGCTTAATAAGCTTATAGATGTTAAGGAAATTGTGGAGCTTCCTGCACATGAATCAGTATGCAGAGAACTTGTTATGATTAAAGTTGAATGTGGACCAGAGAAGAGACAGCAGGTATCTTCTATTGCAGATATATTCAGAGCCAATATTGTAGATGTATCTAAGGAGTCCATGATAATTGCACTTACAGGAAGTTTAAGCAAGATGAATGCGTTTGTGGAACTTCTTGAAGATTTCAACATTACAGAGATTGCAAGAACAGGAATTACAGGACTTGCAAGAGGAAGCGCAGATATGAATAAGATGTAATAATTCTTTGGTGTATCCGGAGAACTTTTACAATATAAAACACATTTATATGGAGGTAGTTTAAAATGGCAGAAGCTAAGATCTATTATCAGTCAGATTGTAATTTATCATTACTTGACGGTAAGACAATCGCTATTATCGGTTATGGTAGCCAGGGACATGCACACGCATTAAATCTTAAGGATTCAGGTTGTCATGTTATTATCGGACTTTATGAGGGTTCTAAGTCATGGAAGAGAGCTGAGGAGCAGGGATTTGAAGTATTTACTGCAGCAGAGGCTGCTAAGAGAGCTGACATCATCATGATTCTTATCAATGATGAGAAGCAGGCTAAGCTTTATAAGGATGATATCGAGCCAAATCTTGAGCCAGGTAACATGCTTATGTTCGCTCATGGTTTCAACATTCATTTTGGTTTAATTAAGGCACCTAAGGGCGTTGATGTAACAATGATTGCGCCTAAGGCACCTGGACATACAGTACGTTCAGAATATCAGGCTGGAAAGGGAACTCCTTGTCTTGTAGCTGTAGAGCAGGATGAGACAGGAAAGGCTCTTGACATGGCACTTGCTTATGGTCTTGGTATCGGTGGAGCAAGAGCTGGCCTTCTTGAGACAACATTCAGAACAGAGACAGAGACAGACCTCTTTGGTGAGCAGGCAGTTCTTTGCGGTGGTGTTTGTGCACTTATGCAGGCTGGTTTCGAAACTCTTTGCGAAGCTGGATATGATCCACGTAACGCTTACTTCGAGTGTATTCATGAGATGAAGCTTATCGTTGACCTTATTTACCAGTCAGGATTCGCTGGAATGAGATACTCAATCTCTAATACAGCTGAGTATGGTGATTACATAACAGGTCCTAAGATTATCACAGAGGATACTAAGAAGGCTATGAAGAAGATCCTTTCTGATATTCAGGATGGTTCATTTGCTAAGGAATTCTTACTTGACATGAGCGATGCTGGTGGACAGGTTCACTTCAAGGCTATGAGAAAGCTTGCTTCTGAGCATCCATCAGAGAAGGTTGGAGCAGAAATCAGAAAGCTTTACAGCTGGAACAATGAAAGCGATATGCTTATCAATAACTAATAATCAGTAATTGATAATATTTAAGGGCTGCCATTATGGCAGCCCTTTTTGATAAGATTGATTTTGTTTTATTGTTCCTGATCTTTTTTGAATTCGTCTTTGTTCTCATCGTATTTTTTATTATAAAGATTCTTTGTTCTGTTGAACTGAAATCCAATTACAACAGCAACTACAATAATTGCTATTATGTTAATAAGCAGTTTCATGGCAAAACCTCCTTATTTATCTTCTCCTGCGGGAATGCTTTCTTCTTGACTGCTGTAATCTGACATATCCGAATGCGGCAGCACCAATAATAATTACAACAATTATAACAATCACTGCCACTGATACTTTTCTTTTAGAAGTTTCTTTGTGTGCTGCTTTTATTTCCTGCTGTTCTTTAGCAATGCTTGCTTCTTCAGCAGCTTTGGAACTTTCTATGGATTCCTTTTCGGCAGCTTCTTTAGCGAGTCTTTCCTGCTCTTCATATGTAGTAATATTTTCTAACATATCATTGCCGGTATCATTACCAACGGTAGTCCTGTATAATCCAAAATCAGCACAGCTGTATTCATAATCATCTGATACATAGAACCAGCACCACTGCTGCGATACATGCTTTTTATAAGCTGCTGTCTGTACTTCAATTGAAGTGCGGTTTCCCATACGAGAAAGAGGAAGCCTTAAGTTCATGGTAATTTTATTCTCTGTGTACAGATGAAGATAAGTTTTAGGAACATCCCATGTACCATAATTGGATGCTGACTCTGGAAAAACAGAGGAATCATTGCTTGTCTCTACTGATTCTGCAACAGCATGAGAGAATAGCATATGACCGCCGTGACCATATTCTCCATTAAGATCCTGTGTTACTACAACAAGAGGTTTAAATCGTCTTATACATGATGTAGTATAGGCTTTGACATCATCATATACATACTGCTTCTTTGCAGCTTCTAATGTCTGACTGTAAAGGTCGGGAAAATCTCCACATACTGGGTAATGCTTTATGCCTGATTCCCACAATCCGTCAAGCTTTTCGTGTTCTCTAATCTTGGCTGATGTAGTGAATTCGCACATATAGGCAACCTGAACGGAAAGATTTTGTTCGCCACCGTAAGTGGCAAGTACTCCTCCAAGGAAAAGTATCTCGTCATCTGCATGTGTTGCGAAAACAAGAATGTCAGCATTATCGCATGGAGTCTTCCATGTCTGAACATCTTCAGGCACAGAACCCTTGGAATATACATGCATATCACAGATTGATTCTTTAGATGCAAATGTAATTGTCATCTCAGTTGTACCATCGGGAATCTGGACATATTCGTGAAGAAAACCATTAGTTCCGTTAGTTTCAGTCTTTCCATTATAAGAAAGAGTCCATTCTGAAGGAATTAAATCCCATTTGATATAAAGTGAGTACATTTTTTCAGAGGAAGTTATTGTGATTGTGTCTCCTGATGAAAATGTGGTTTTTGTGTTGTAAGAACCATCGGTCATCCTGCTGATGCTTCCCTGGTTAGAAAGTGTTATATCAGCATTTACTTCTGCAGCCTGATTGTCTTCTGCTTTAACGGCGGAAGGGAAAAGAACTATGCAGAATAGTGTAATAGTAATTGAAGCAAGCAATTTTAAAATACTGCTTTTTGATTTGATATAAGTCATTAATCTGTACCATTCCTTATTAAAATTTATTCTTATTATTATAAACATAATATGCAGGTACTTTCAACAACCTAAAATGATATGTTATAATAAAAAATAAATAAATAAAGCTGTTAAAAGGTTACAGATATAGATGAGAAAAGATTTTGATGAAATGTACAGACTGGGTTTGTACGGCAATGGAATAGAGAGAATTAAATTGAAAAAAGCAGTTCAGATAATTCAGAAAGCTTCAGCTTCACAAGTTAAGATTGTAGATATCGGACATGATAATTTTGATTCAGCATGTGAGGCACTTGAGCTTGGTTCGGTTGATATGGCAGTTGTTGACATGGCACAGCTTATCAGGATGGAAAAGAATGATGAGAATCTTCCTTATGGGGTTGTTATTTCGGGTGTTTTAAAACGCGGCGATTCAAGATATGTAATGATAAGAAAGAGACATGCAAAAGACCTTATTGAAAATGCTGTTGTTGCAACTGACTCATACAGCAAGACGGAGCGTATTAAACATATGTATGATGGAATAAGTTGTGTAGTAGAGACGGATATAAGAAAATGTATTGAAAAGCTGGATGCGTCAGAATGTGATGCTGTATTTGTACTTTTAGAAGATATTAAGGCAGCAAGGCTACATAATAGTTTTCTGTATAGATATACAATCATGGATTATGGAGAATGTGTTCCTGTGCATGGTGAGGGTGTGTATGCAATGCTTACTAAAGGGAAAAAAGAGGCTGTCCGCACGGCAAGAGAATTGTCACATAAGAGTACAGCAGAATGTTTTGAGATAGAAGATGATATAATTAGCAGGGTTATGCAGAATGTATATGTTAAGACATGTGATGTGTATGCAAGAATCAGTTCTGATAGACTGGAGATATATGCAGATGTTACCGGTAACAGGGGACGCATAAGAGTTAATGAAAGGGGTACATTTGTTAATAAGAACCTTATTATCACAAAAATAGTAGACAGAATTAGTAAAAGTATGTAATAATAATATATTGATATATATTATTAAAGTTTAGAAAGAGGATATATGGAATTTAAGAAAATCAATGATAGAAGATTCCAGTGCAGACTCGATGAGGAAGACCTGGAAGATAATAATATTTCCTTAGATGATTTCTTTAAGAATGATACAGACAAGATACACAGCCTTCTTGAAGTTATTATGGAGGAGGCTGAAAAAAATATAGGTGTTACTTTAAGTGGGGAGGTTATGTCACTACAGCTTGCACCACAGCCAGACCATTCAATACTTCTTACAGTTTCATCTGGTAAAGAAGATCTGGGTAATATGTTAAGAAAAGCAGGGGAAAGTATATCTAAGGCATTTTCAAAACCAGAGAAGAGTAATGTGATTAAGAATGGTGAAGGTACATTTAAAGATGCACCTTTTGAAACATTTGGAGACAGTCTAGATAAGTTCGAATTACCAGATGCACAGACAGATGAACTTAAGAAGACAGGACAGAAGAAGAAAGCAAGTAATGTTATTAAAGCCGGATGCGGCGTATTCAGGTTGGAAAGTCTTAATGATTTTGAGGAAATGTGTACTGTAAGTTCAAGAACATGGGGAATAACTAATGCACTGTATAAGAATAAAGAAGATGATACATATTATCTTGTACTTGAGAAAGGAAGATGCTCAGAGGAAAAATACAGAAGTCTTCTGAATCTTTTGATGGAGTACAGTGTGTTTGATTCTTCAAAAGAAGAACGTGTTGCGTTTATAAGGGAGCATTATAGTGTAGTAATAGGCAGCAATGCTATTAATGTAGTAAAGAAATATATGTAGATTAATTATTCAGGCAGAATCTGAATGATGAGGTAAGGAGGCAGTATATGAGATATCCTGAATTCTTATCCGAAGGCGGAACTATAGGCTTCGTTGCACCATCTTTTGGTTGTGCGACGGAGCCTTATAAAACAGCATTCGGAATGACAATTAAAAGATTTGAAAAAGAAGGTTATACAGTAGAGCTTGGTCCTAATTGTTATGAGGACAATGGAATTGGGATAAGCAACACACCGCAGGAATGCGGTAAGGAGCTTACACAGATGTATGAGAGTAATGTCAATGATGTGCTTATATCATGTGGCGGTGGTGAACTGATGTGTGAGATTCTGCCATATGTTGATTTTGACAGGATTAAGGCGGCAAAGCCTAAGTGGTATCTTGGATATTCTGATAATACCAACTTCACATTTTTACAGAACACGATTGCCGATACGGCAAGTGTATACGGACCGTGTGCAGGCGCATTTGCAATGAAGGACTGGCATCAGGCGCTTGTGGATACTTTTGATGTGCTTCGTGGAAAAGGCTGCAAGAACAATAACGGAGTTGTGGAAAAACAAGTCTATGGATATGACACATGGGAGAGAGAGTCTCTAAAGAATGAGGAGAACCCTGCACCACAATACAATCTTACTGAGAAGAAGATTTTAAGAAAATATGTTGGTGGGGACGAATGTGATACGGAGATTGCATTTGAAGGAAGGCTTGTCGGCGGCTGCATGGACTGTCTAGTTAATCTTACGGGTACAAGCTTTGACAAGGTTAAAGAGTTCAATGAAAGATACGCAGTTGACGGAATTATATGGTTCTTAGAGAGCTGTGATCTGAATGTATTTGCAATCAGAAGGGCTATGTGGCAGATGGATAATGCCGGGTGGTTTAAGAATGTGAAGGGATTTCTCATAGGAAGACCGCTGTGCTACGGACAGGAAATGATGGGGCTTGACCAGTACAGAGCAGTTACAGGTATTGCGGCAAAGTATAATGTGCCGGTTATAATGGACTGTGATTTCGGGCATCTTTCACCTTCAATGCCGATAGTAAGTGGGGTATATACACAGGTTAAGGTTAAGGATAACGACCTTTCACTTAATTACCGTTTCTGTTAATATTAACGATTGAAAAACACACTTTAATAGGGTAAAATGTTAAAATGACTATTAATAATACCTGTTATATCAGGGATAAGATAAGGAGAAAACAATGGGTAGGATATTTAAGTTTGATAAAGATGTTGATACAGATCAGATTATTGCATCGCAGTATCTTTTGTTTCCGACAATTGATGAGATGAAGAGTCATACATTTGAATCATTAGACTCTGATTTTGCTTCTGCTGTAAAGCCGGGAGATTTCGTTGTTGCAGATGATAACTTTGGATGTGGTTCATCAAGAGAGCAGGCACCAAGCGTACTTAAGGCGTTAGGTGTCAAGGCAGTAATTGCCAAATCATTTGCAAGAATATTCTATCGTAATGCTATTAATATAGGACTTCCTGTTATTGTATGTAAAGAACTCCATGACGAAGTTAATGCGGGGGATGAATGTGAGCTTTCATTAGAAGATGGAATTATAACTGTTAATGGAAAGACTTATACATGTACAAAGCTTCCAGCCAAGATGCAGGCTATTCTTAATCAGGGCGGACTTATTGCATCACTTAATGATGAGGCAGAAGAGTCTGAGAGTGCAGCTGTAACAGCGGGCGAGGCAAAGCATGGCATGACTATTGCAGAGAAGATTATTGCAAGGGCAGCAGGTCTTTCACAGGTTAAGGCTGGTGATATTGCAACTGTTACTCTTGACAGACTTATGAGTAATGATGGAACAACACATCTTACTATTGGTATGTATGAGAAGTTAAAGAATCCTCATATTGCTGACAAGGATAAGCTTGTATGGATTGTAGACCACAATATTCCATCAGACAGTCCTAAGACAGCAGCCTCACAGAAGAAGATGAGAGACTTTGCTAAGGCTAATGATATTAAGTTCTACGAGGGCGAGGGTGTGTGTCATCAGGTTATGATGGAAAATCATGTAGTGCCGGGTGAGCTTATATTTGGAGCAGACAGCCATACTTGTGCATATGGTGCGTTAGGTGCATTTGGTACTGGTGTTGGTTGTACAGATTATTTGTATGCAATGGTTACAGGAACATCATGGGTAATGGTTCCGGGAACATTAAGATTCAACCTTAAGGGAAAGCTTAGCGATGGAGTATATGCAAGAGATTTAATACTCTCTATTATTGGAAAGATTGGCGCTAACGGTGCTAACTATAAAGCAATGGAATTTGCAGGAGAAGGCTTACACAGCCTTTCAATGGCAGACAGAATATCAATCTGTAACCTTTGCGTAGAGGCAGGTGCTAAGACTGCACTCATGGAAGTTGATGATGTTGCAATGGATTATCTTAAGGAGCATGGCAGAGAGCCAAAGGCATGCTTTACATCAGATGATGATGCAGTATTTGAGCAGGTTTATGATATTGACCTTTCAACAATACAGCCAATCGTTGCAAAGCCACATTTTGTTGACAATGTAGTTCCGGCTAAGGAATCACTTGGTGTAAAGATTGATGAAGCATTTCTTGGCTCATGTAACAATGGACGAATCGAGGATTTAAGAGTTGGCGCAGCAATCATCAAAGGGAAAAAGGTTGCTCCTAAGGTAAGATTCCTTGTAGTTCCTGCAAGCCGTTCGGTATATCTTCAGGCTATGAAAGAGGGACTCCTTGATATATTCATGGACGCAGGTGCAATTGTTATGAATCCTAACTGCTCTGTATGCTGGGGCAGCTGTCAGGGTGTTATCGGTGAGGGCGAGACTCTTATCAGCACAGGTACACGAAACTTCAAGGGTCGTGCAGGACATAAAGATTCTTTCGTATATCTTGCTTCAGCGGCAACTGTTACAGCATCAGCAATCAAGGGCGAGATAGCAACAGCAGACATGGTATAAGATAAGGATTTAACTTCAAAGGAGTAATTATGAACGAGAAATTTAGCGGTAAAGTATGGGTGCTTGGTGATGACATTGATACAGATATCATTATTCCTACAGAGTACCTCGCATTAAAGACAGTAGAAGATATGAAGCCATATGCATTTTCGCCATTAAGACCAGAACTTGCAGGTCAGATTAAGCCAGGCGACATCATTGTTGCAGGAAAGAACTTTGGTTGTGGTTCATCAAGAGAGCAGGCACCTGAGGTTATTAAGGCATTAGGTATTAAATGTGTTATTGCCAAATCATATGCAAGAATATTCTTTAGAAATTCTATTAATAACGGACTTCTCCTTATAGAGAATGCAGACCTTCACGACGAAGTTACGGAAGGCGATACTATTGATGTTGAAGTAAATGCACAGATTACACACAATGGAAAAGCATATCCTATTGCTTCACTTCCTGATAATCTTGTGGATATACTTAATGCAGGCGGACTTGTTAAGGCAATGAGAAAGCTTAACGGTCTTGACTAAGACAGGGAGAGGTAAGAATAATGGGACATACAATTATTGAAAAGATTATTGGAAAGAATATTGGCAGGGAAGTAAAGCCGGGAGATATCGTAACTGTTAATGTTGACAGAGTAATGATTCACGACATTTTTATTCCATTTGTTAAAGAGAAGTTCGAAGAGATGGGATTTACTAAGATATGGGACCCTGACAAAGCAGTTCTTATATATGACCACCTTGTTCCAGCAAGTCAGGTTGATGATACAAGACATTTCCGTATTGGTAATGAATTCGTTGAAAAGTACGGAATGAAGAATATCCACCGTTCAGACGGAATCTGCCATCAGTTAATGACGGAGGCAGGTTATGTAAAGCCGGGAGATATCGCATTTGGTACAGACAGCCACACAACAACATATGGCTGTGTTGGTGCATTTTCATCGGGTATCGGATATACAGAGATGGCAAGTGTATTAGGAACAGGCAAAATGTGGGTTAAAGTTCCACAGACTATCAAGGTAACAGTTAATGGAAAGCTTCCAGCGAATGTCCGTTCTAAGGATATCATATTAAGACTTATCGGTGACCTTGGAGCAGATGGCGCAACTTATCAGGCACTTGAGTTCACAGGTTCAACAATCGATGAGATGAGCGTTGCAAGCCGTATGACTATGTCTAACATGGCTATTGAAGCCGGTGCCAAATGTGCTCTTTTTACACCAGATGAAAAGACAGCAGAGTACTGTAATGTAGAACTTACAGATGAATTAAAGGATTTAAAGGGAGATGCGGATGCAGTATATGCAAGAGAGATTACATATAATGCAGAGGATTTAGTTCCGGTTCTTGCATGTCCTTCACAGGTAGATAACATCAAACCTGTTACAGAGCTTGCCGGAACAGCAGTAGATCAGGTATTCATCGGCTCATGTACTAACGGAAGATTAGAGGATCTTCAGTGTGCAGCAGCTATTCTTAAGGGTAAGAAGGTTGCACCATTTGTTAAGTTGATAGTTACTCCTGCAAGCCGCAAGATATATAAAGAAGCACTTGCAGATGGAACACTTGAGACACTTGTTGAAGCCGGTGCAATTGTTACACATCCGGGATGCGGATTATGCTGTGGACGAACAGGCGGAATTCTTACTGACGGAGAGGTAGTTGTTGCAACTAACAACAGAAACTTCCTTGGAAGAATGGGAACAAGCAAGGTTAAGATATTCCTTGCGTCCCCTGCTACAGCAGCAGCAAGTGCTATTGCTGGAAAGATTGTGGAGGCTTAAAAACAGACAGACTTTACATAATTTCTGAAATTCTTAGACAATATAATATTGTGATAAAGGGAGGCATATTCTACGGAGGATATGCCTTCTATGTAATTAGGGGTATAAGTTATATTTACAAGGCCTGAAAGCATGTCAACGGCCTTATTATACGCAATTGCAGCTTCTGCTTCGGATGAGAATTCACCGAGTATATAGTCGCCGTTAATATGAATCCTGGTTCTGTACATAATTCGTCCATTCTTAGTAAACTGGGAAACACCATTGTATTTATTGACAACAAGAATGTTTTCGTATCTGTAATCATGCGTATCCCCATTTTTAAATACATAATCCCTGCCTTTTACAGAGTGGCTTCTTACTCCGAATCTTGAGAGAATGCTTGTCTGCATTCCATAATCATTTACAAAATAATATCCTCCGCGGCTCATAATTGTGTGGTTGGAATAGTAAAAAAGGTCATCAGTAGAAAACTGTAAAACCTCATGTTCTTTGAGAAAATACAGGAAATATTTATGGCACATATATATAGGTGTCTTTATATAAATGTTGTTATCCCTGAAATTGATAAGTGAGATGTATTTACCAAGAGAAAGTGTCATTGCTTCATTATATGAAGTTGTTCTGTGGTCAGTATCAATCCAGTGGTCAGAAGAATTGTTTATTATCTCACAGGCTTCGTTGTACATGGCATGACAGGAAGCCTCGTCAGAGGAACTTCCGAGGCTGATGTGTTTATTCTTATATGTAAATGACGCACGGTAATATATTTCACCGCTTTTTTTTCTTGCTTCGTAAACTCCTGTCATGAGAATCCCCCAATTGTTCTATAAACTTGTCCTTTAAACCCACTATTTCATCACATTTTGCAATATTAGTAGGCTTCCCCAAACTTATACTCTGATTTAATGTGCCATTTGACACTACCATTGATATAAAGATTATAACATATATTAATTGTGTATACAGATATAATTATATATAATAAATGATAACACATTGGCAGAACATATTGAAAGGTAAAAGAATGAGTAAAAGAAATATAACATTTATAATTATGATAATTACACTTATGACATTGCCGTTATCAGCATGTGGAAAGAATAAGAATAACATTTCAACTGATAACAGCCAGAAGCTGCAAAGTGAAAGCGGTCAGGAATATGATGATGGCAGAGATGCACATATGATTCCGGCTGGTGAATCACAGACAAATGGTGAGTTACAGACAAATGGTGAATCACAGAAGACCGGCGAAAAAAAGAATGTACAGGAAAATGCTTCTGATGCGCAGGATAATAACATTAATTCTGAGCTGCCGCCAGTAAGTATCGTACCCGAAAGTACTGCTGCCGCCAGTAGCGATGCGGCTGATAAGGATACTTCAGGAACAGACGGTACCAGTTCAGAAAACGATAAAACGGAAAATATAAAGACAGATCCGATAGAGCTGCCATTTGTTCCGGCTTACTAAAATATTATATTAAGAGGCAAAAAATATGAGATATAAGATTAGTGATCTGGCAAAATTATTAGATGTATCTACTAATACTGTCAGACGATATGAGGATATGGGGTATATATCGGCTGTGCGCGATGAAAACAGTGGATACAGGTATTATGATGATGATGGGATATTCGGCGTACTTAATGCTAAAATGCATGTGAAGTATGGGTTTTCACATGAACAGATAGCAAAGATGCAGCATTTTTCATTAGAACAGTCTATTGAGGCATACAAAGAACGCATGGATGAGATGGACAGGCAGATTGCGTATATGACATATTTAAGGCACCGGCTGAAAGATGATTATGTGCTGATGAATAAGGCTGCAGTCAATTCGGACATATATGAGAAGAACAGCCTTGACCTTAGATATGTTTTGTACAAATATGGTGAAAAACTGCTTCAGGAGCCGGAACGGTTATTGCAGGTGAAAGAATTTCTGTATAATTCTCCTGAATTACAACACATATATATGATTCCAAAGGAAGAGATTGAAAAGGGCAGATTTACTATATGCTGTGGAATCGCTGTAAAAGAGGAACATGTTGAGAAATACAGTCTTAAGACCAATGACTATGCCGGGCATTATACAGCCAAGCCATCTGTTATGGGAATCTCAAGAGTTCCTGCAAAATTAAGCCTGATGAGTGAAAAGTCTGATGATGAGGTTCGTCAGATTATGATAGGAAAGCATATTACATATATGAAAGAACATAATTTTAAAGTAGCAGGAGACGTGACAGGAATTGTTATAAGCAAGGCATATGAAGATGAAGAAGAGATGTTATATGTGCTGATGTGTGTACCTGTAACTGCAAAGTAATATTATTTTAAAATGTATTTCGTACATAAGGGTATTGTTTTTGTACAGAAGTCTGTTGTATAATATCAAAAGCTTGCGACGTTAACGCAGGCACACTATATTAATTATGAGGTGTATTAAAGATGAGCATGTTCTACAGAAGTACTAGAGACGACAATGTTAAGGTTACTGCATCGCAGGCTATATTAAAAGGGCTGGCAGCAGACGGAGGACTTTTTGTACCAGAGAGTATTCCATCATTAGATAAAAGCTTAGAAGAGTTGTCTAAGATGAATTATAAGGAAGTTGCTTATGAAGTTATGAAGCTTATGCTTGATGATTTCACAGAGGAAGAACTTAAGAGCTGTATAGACAGAGCTTATGATTCTAAGTTTGATACAGAGGAGATGACTCCACTTGTTAAAGTTGAGAATGAATATTTCCTTGAACTTTTCCATGGAGCTACAATAGCTTTCAAGGATATGGCACTTTCTATACTTCCACATCTTCTTACAACTTCTGCAAAGAAGAACAATGTTAAGAATGAAATTGTCATTCTTACAGCTACATCAGGTGATACAGGAAAGGCAGCTTTAGCTGGATTTGCTAATGTTCCTGGAACTAAGATTATCGTCTTTTATCCTAAGAATGGTGTAAGTCCAATTCAGGAGAAGCAGATGGTTACCCAGAAGGGTGATAATACATATGTTATTGGTATAAAGGGTAACTTTGATGATGCACAGACAGGTGTTAAGAACATTTTCTCTGATAAGGAATTAGAGAAGGTTATGAATGATGCCGGATTCCAGTTCTCATCAGCTAATTCAATCAATATCGGAAGACTTGTTCCTCAGATTGTTTATTATGTATATGCGTATGCCAAGTTATTAGCTAATGGAGAGATTAAGGATGGCGAGAAGATAAATGTAGTTGTTCCTACAGGTAACTTTGGTAATATTTTAGCTGCATTTTATGCTAAGAATATGGGACTTCCTATTAATAAGTTTATATGTGCATCTAATGAGAATAAGGTATTATATGATTTCTTCACAACAGGTGAGTATGACAGAAACAGAGAATTCGTTCTTACAACTTCACCATCTATGGATATCCTTATCTCTAGTAATCTTGAGAGACTTATATACAGAATTGCCGGTAATAATGCAGCTAAGAATGCAGAACTTATGGCATCATTAAAGTCAGAAGGAAAGTACAAGATTACAGATGATATGAAAGCACAGTTAGCTGACTTCTATGGCAATTATGCTACAGAGGCAGAGGACGCAGCTACAATCAAGAAGATATATGAAGATTGCGGATATGTAATTGATACACATACATCAGTTGCTGCAACTGTATATGATAAGTACAGAAAAGAAACTGGCGATACAACTAAGACAGTTATTGCTTCAACAGCAAGCCCATATAAGTTTACAAGAAGCGTTATGAATGCTATTGATTCCAAATATGATTCAATGGGAGACTTCGAACTTGTAGATGAGCTTAGCAAGATAAGCAATGTCAAAGTTCCTAATGCAATTGAAGAAATCAGAACAGCACCAGTTCTTCATGATACTGTATGCGATTCTGATAAGATGTGTGATGAAGTTAAGAAGATTCTTGGAATCTAATATTATAAGAAAATAAAAATCTCCGGACCGTGTGTAATAAAGGTCCGGAGATTTTTTACTTATCTGTCAACAATTACTCCCTGACAGCCAAGTTCAAGCCATCTTTGATAAAATACAGAAAAATTATAGGTTGTTACATTTTCGTTAAGGGGATCCGCCATATATACTTCATTTTTGGCAGAATCAAATCCAATCATAACAAGGCAGTGTTCCATACCGGGCCAGATAACAAGCTGACCATCCTTAGCAATCCATACAGAAGAACCATAATCAGTGGACTCCATATTCATAGTTGCCCAGACAATAACAGGCTGCCCATTCTCAACATATTGGCAGAACTGATCGATTGAGGCACCTGATATATTAATGGCATGGGCACCATACAGATTGGCACAATCAGTGATTACAGGAGCAAAGCATCCATAAGAAGCTTTATCAAAAGGTGTTCCTACAAATGTAGTGTTGGGATTAGCATCAGGATAATCCCCTTTTTCTAGATAATTAGCTGCAATATCAGTCTTATCAGCATCATATCCAAGATAGTTAAGAACCATAGTAAGTGAAGTGACTTCACAGCCGGTAGGAAGCTCCGGTAACTGATTCAGACACGGGAAATTATCTATATACGCTTTCCTTCCAGATGCCAGTAGTTCTTTCAGTTCATTTTCAGAGTGAATTGTATTGTGAAAATCTTTATAAGAATCCTCTGAATTATTATTTTTATTATCTTCCTGTGAATTGTCAGAATTATTAACTTCCCCACGCGATAAATCATCCGATGAAATAGTTCCAACTGGCGTTATGTTAATACTTACATTATCAGGAGAAGAATTTTTCATATCAATAAGGAATGATAATATTGTAACAGATGCAGCAATAAGAGAAAGTATAAGCAGAATCTTTAAAAAAGTTTTTTTTGAACTGTGCTTTTTCATTATAACTCCTTGGTAAATATCTCTATATATAATAATGATATTTATAGCTGAATTATATAGTATGTTAAGATTCTGTTCAATAAATTTATAAATTATTTATAGAAAAAAGAAATATTGTTGTTGACATCATGTTAGGGTAGTGATATCTTAAATGTATCGATATTAGCACTCCAACTTAATGAGTGCTAACAAGATGAAAGGAGAGGATGCCATGGAGACGGATGGACGACTGGATGACCGTAAGGTTAAGATACTTAAAGCTGTTATTCAGAATTATCTTGATACCGGAGAACCGGTTGGCTCAAGAACGATTTCCAAGCTGACTGACTTACAGCTAAGTTCAGCAACTATAAGGAATGAGATGGCAGACTTAGAAGAGCTTGGCTACATTGTACAGCCACATACCTCTGCTGGAAGAATTCCAACTGATAAGGGTTACAGATTATATGTTGACGATTTAATGGCCCAGAAAGAGGAAGAGATATCCTTAAGAGAACAGCAGGTTGGTGATAAAGAGAGAGAACTTGATTCTATGAAGGATGCCTTATCAGAGAAGGTAGACAGAGTAGAGGAGCTTCTTCAGAATGTAGCAAAGGTTCTGGCGAATAATACTAATTATGCCACGATGATAACAACTCCTAAGGTAACTGGTAATAAGTTAAGATTTGTTCAGCTTTCACAGCTTGAACCGAATAAGCTTCTTGCTGTTATTGTTATGGAAGGTAATCTTATAAGGAACAAGGTTATAACTATCAGCGAGGATATTTCACCAGAGAATCTTCTGAAGCTTAATCTTCTTCTTAATACAACACTCACAGGTCTTACATTGCAGGAAATGCATCTGGGACTTATATCCAAGATGGAGAGTCAGGCAGGTGAGCATATGGGTATTGTTAAAGAAGTGTTAGACGCGATTGTTGAGACTATAAGTAAGGCTGACGACCTGAAGATATACACAAGCGGCGCAACTAACATATTCAAGTATCCGGAGCTTAGTGATTCCGGGAAAGCAAGTGAGCTTATATATGCCTTGGAGGAAAAACAGGGCTTGTCTGGACTTGTTAATGACAAGGATGATTCAGATAAGACTGAAGATGATAACCACGGCATTCAGGTATATATAGGAAATGAAACACCGGTTGAGTCCATGAAGGACTGTAGTGTGGTAACAGCCACATATGAATTGCAGGATGGAATGAAGGGAACAATTGGTATTATTGGACCGAAGCGTATGGATTATGAAAAGGTTGTTGATACCTTAAAAGAGATGCAGACGCATTTGGATGATGTATTTAAGAAAACTTAGGAAAGGTTGGTATTGAAGTGTCAAAGGATGTAAAGAAAAAGAAATCAGAAGAGACAGTTCAGGATGAAGTAAAGAATCAGGAGACTGATGCTAAGAAAGAAGAAGCCTGCAACTGCGAATCAGAATGTAAGGCTGATGAAAGTCAGAATACATGTGAAGCTGATGAATCAGACAAGGCCGAGGCACAGGATGAGAGCACTGAGAGCTCTAAGAAGAAAGATCCTAAGGATGCAGTTATAGAAGAACTTCAGGACAGAGTAAAGAGGCAGATGGCTGAGTTTGATAATTTCAGAAAGAGAACAGAGAAAGAGAAATCTACTATGTTCGAGATGGGAGCCTCAGATATCATTAAGAAGCTTTTACCTATTGTTGATAACTTCGACAGAGGATTTAAGAGTGTGACAGATGAGGAACTTGAAACTCCATTCGCTAAGGGAATGGATATGGTTCACAAGCAGCTTTTAAAGATGCTTGAGGATGCAGATGTTAAGCCTATTGAAGCTTTAGGCGGTGAGTTCAATCCGGATTTCCACAATGCAGTAATGCATGTTGAGGATGATTCAGTTGGAGAGAACATCGTAGTTGAAGAGTTTGAGAAGGGCTACACATACAGAGACCAGGTTATAAGACACAGCATGGTCAAGGTTGCTAACTAGCGATAAGCCAGAAAGCATATGTAACATAAGGTATTAATCAATTTAATTATAGAAAGGACATTTTATCATGGGAAAGATTATTGGTATTGATTTAGGTACAACTAATTCTTGCGTAGCTGTAATGGAAGGTGGTAAGCCAGTTGTTATCGCTAACGCAGAAGGTTTAAGAACTACTCCTTCAGTAGTTGCATTTTCAAAGACAGGAGAGAGACTTGTAGGTGATCCTGCAAAGCGTCAGGCAGTTACTAATGCTGATAAGACAATCTCTTCTATCAAGAGACATATGGGTACAGATTACAAGGTTGAGATTGATGGAAAGAAATATACTCCACAGGAAATCTCAGCTATGATTTTACAGAAGTTAAAGTCAGATGCAGAGAATTATCTTGGTGAGAAGGTTACAGAGGCAGTTATAACAGTTCCTGCTTACTTCAACGATGCACAGCGTCAGGCTACTAAGGATGCTGGTAAGATTGCAGGTCTTGATGTAAAGCGTATTATCAACGAGCCTACAGCAGCTGCTTTAGCTTATGGTCTTGATAATGAGCATGAGCAGAAGATTATGGTTTACGATTTAGGTGGTGGTACATTCGATGTGTCTATTATCGAAATCGGTGATGGTGTAATTGAAGTTCTTGCTACAGCTGGTAATAACAAGCTTGGTGGTGATGATTTCGATAATGCTGTTACACAGTATATGTTAAATGATTTCAAGGCTAAGGAAGGCGTTGACCTTTCTAAGGATACAATGGCTCTTCAGAGACTTAAGGAAGCAGCTGAGAAGGCTAAGAAGGAACTTTCAAGCACAACTCAGACAGAAATCAATCTTCCTTACATCACAGCTACAGCTGAAGGACCAAAGCACTTTGAGATGACTCTTACAAGAGCTAAATTCGATGAATTAACACATGACCTTGTAGAAAAGACTGCAGAGCCAGTTAAGAATGCACTTTCAGATGCAGGTCTTACAGCTTCAGAGCTTTCAAAGGTATTATTAGTTGGTGGTTCTACAAGAATCCCTGCTGTACAGGATAAGGTTAAGTCATTAACAGGACATGAGCCAAGCAAGACTCTTAACCCAGATGAGTGCGTAGCTATCGGTGCTTCTATCCAGGGTGGTAAGTTAGCTGGTGATGCAGGTGCTGGTGATATCCTTCTTCTTGATGTAACACCACTTTCACTTTCAATCGAGACAATGGGTGGTATTGCTACAAGACTTATTGAGAGAAATACAACTATTCCTACAAAGAAGAGCCAGATTTTCTCTACAGCTGCTGATAACCAGACAGCCGTTGATATCAACGTTGTACAGGGTGAAAGACAGTTTGCCAGAGATAACAAGTCACTTGGACAGTTCAGACTTGATGGTATCCCTCCAGCAAGAAGAGGTGTTCCACAGATTGAAGTTACATTTGATATCGATGCCAATGGTATTGTAAATGTATCTGCTAAGGACCTTGGAACAGGTAAGGAACAGCACATCACAATTACTGCTGGTTCTAACATGTCTGATGAAGATATCGATAAGGCAGTTAAGGAAGCTGCTGAGTTCGAGGCTCAGGATAAGAAGCGTAAGGATGCTATTGATGCACGTAACGAAGCTGATTCAATGGTATTCCAGACACAGAAGGCTATGGATGAGGCAGGCGACAAGCTTGATGCTTCTGACAAGGCTGCAGTTGAGACTGACCTTAACGCATTAAAGGCACTTGTTGATGGTTCTGACCCAGAAAACATGACAGATGCACAGGTTGATGAAATCAAGGCTGCCAAGGAAAAACTTATGGAAAGTGCGCAGAAGCTTTTCGCTAAGTTATATGAGTCACAGCAGGCTGCTGGTGGTGCAGGCCCAGACATGGGAGCAGGTGCAGGTCCTGATATGGGTGCTGGTGCTTCTAATGGTTCAGCTCCATACGGTGATGATGTAGTTGACGGAGATTACAAAGAGGTTTAATTGTCAGCAATAACTGACTGGAATAAGGACTGCATGGGGTGTAAACTCCGTGCAGTTTCTGTTGATTAAATAAGAAAGAGGAAGCAATCATGGCAGATAAGAGAGATTATTATGAAGTCCTTGGCGTGCCTAAGGATGCCGATGACGCTGCTATTAAGAAAGCATACAGACAACTTGCAAAGAAATATCATCCTGATATGAATCCAGGAGATAAAGAAGCTGAAATAAAATTCAAAGAGGCTTCTGAAGCTTATGCGGTGTTAAGCGATGCTGAAAAGAGAAGACAGTATGACCAGTTTGGCCATGCCGCATTTGAAGGCGGAGCAGGTGGAGCTGGAGCAGGTGGCTTCGATTTCGATTTTGGTGACATGGGAGATATTTTCGGAGATCTCTTTGGCGGTATGTTCGGAGGCGGAGGAAGCAGACGAAACAGCAATGGACCAAGAAGAGGTGCTGATGTAAGAGTTAATGTAAGAATTACATTTGACGAGTCAGTAAGGGGAACAACCAAGAAGATAGATGTTACATTAAAGGATGAGTGCTCAAGCTGTCACGGTACAGGAGCTAAGCCTGGTACATCACCAGAGACCTGTAGCAAATGTGGTGGTCGTGGACAGGTGACTTTCACACAGCAGTCATTCCTTGGAATGGTAAGAAGCCAGCAGCCATGTCCTGACTGTCATGGAACTGGTAAGATAATTAAGGAGAAGTGTCCGGATTGTTACGGAACAGGCTATATAAGCAGCAAGAAGACTATCGAAGTCAATATCCCGGCAGGTATCGATAATGGTCAGTGCGTACGTATACAGGGCAAAGGTGAGCCGGGAGTTAATGGCGGACCAAGAGGTGACCTCTTAGTTGCTGTTATTATCTCAGCAAGCACAGAATTTGAAAGAGACGGATACAATATATTCTCTAATGTTGTAATAAGCTATCCAACAGCGGTACTTGGCGGTGAAATCAAGGTTAAGACTGTTGATGGAGAAGTATTGTACGAAGTTAAGCCGGGAACAGCATCAGGTACAAGAGTAAGACTTAAAGGCAAAGGTATGCCAAGTGTAAGAAATGCAGCACAGAGAGGCGATCATTATATCACTTTAATAGTTGATATTCCTACAAAGCTTAATCAGGAGCAGAAGGACGCACTTATGGCATATGAAAAGGCGCTTACAGGCAATGAAAGACACGGTAAGAAGAAAGGTCTTTTCGGCAAATAAATACTATAGCTTACATATGTAATGTAAGTTTACACTCACCCCACAATGTGGTAAAATCCTACATTGTGGGGTATTATATTTATATGTATAATTCCTTATTGTAAAGATTGGAGATTAAAGCAGTAATATGAATTTAGAGACAAGATATAACGAACTTAATAAAGATTACGGTGCATATGAGCTTGTGAACATTGAAAAGCTTAATGACCTTAATTCTGTAGGACTTTTATTAAAGCATAAGAAATCAGGTGCGAGAGTTGCAATTATTTCTAATGATGATGATAACAAGGTATTTTCTATAGGTTTTAAGACACCACCGGATAATGACACGGGAATGCAGCATATAATTGAACATTCTACCTTGTGTGGTTCAAGAAAATATCCGGTTAAAGACCCATTTGTAGAACTATGCAAGGGTTCTCTTAACACATTTCTTAATGCAATGACTTATCCGGATAAGACAGTATATCCTGTTGCAAGCTGCAATATGGCAGATTTTAAGAATATTATGGATGTCTATATGGATGCGGTATTCTATCCTGCAATGTATGAGCATGAGGAGATATTCAAGCAGGAAGGCTGGCATTATGAGCTTGAAGATGTAGATGGAGAGCTTGCTTATAACGGAGTTGTATTTAATGAGATGAAGGGTGTGTATTCTTCAGCAGATGATGTGCTTTCAAGATATACATTTGTATCACTCTTCCCTGATTCTGAATACAAGAATGAATCCGGTGGTGACCCTGAGGCTATACCACAGCTTAAGTATGAAGATTTTATTAAGTATCACAAGGAATATTATCATCCTGTGAACAGTTATATCTATCTGTACGGAGATATTGATGTTGATGAGAGGCTTGAATATCTTAATAACGAATACCTCTCAGCTTTTGATAAGAATGATGTCAATATAGATGCCGAGGTAACTTTCCAGAAAGCATTTGACGCACCTAAGTATGAGACAAGAGAGTATGCAATTACTGATGATGAGCCAGAGGAGGATAACACTTATCTTTCTTACAATGTTGTTATCGGAACATCAACAGACCCAGTAAGCTATCTTGCATTACAGATTCTTGATTATGCACTTATCATGGCACCGGGTGCTCCGCTTAAGCAGGCACTTATTGACGCCGGAATTGGAACAGATGTGTACAGTGTGTTAGAGACTTCTGTGTATCAGCCGGTGTATTCAATTATTACTAAGAATGCGAATGAAAGTGACAGAGACAGATTTGTGAGTGTTGTTGAAGACACGCTTTCTGATATTGTTAAGAACGGTCTTAGCAAGAGAATGGTTAAGGCAGGAATCAACTATTACGAATTCAAATACAGAGAAGCTGATTTTGGGCCATATCCGAAGGGACTTATGTATTATCTCACAATGATGGACAGCTGGCTTTATGATGAGAACAAGCCATTTGTTCATGTTGAGGCAGGAGAGACATTTGAAATAATCAAGAAGAATTCAGAGAACGGCTTCTTTGAGAAATTCATTGAAGACAATATTATTAATAATAATCATGAGGTAGTGTTAAGTCTTGTTCCAAAGCATGGACTTGCAGAGGAGAAGGAAGCAAAGGAAGCAGAGCAGCTTGCAAAGTATAAGGCAACACTTTCCAAGGAAGAACTGGAAGAGCTTGTTAAGCAGACAAAGGCATTAAAGGAATATCAGGATACACCTTCAAGCCAGAAGGATCTTGAGAAGATTCCACAGCTTGAGTTAAAGGATATCACAAGAGAGCCGGCTAAGTTATATATTGACCCTAAGAAGATTGGTGGTGTTGATGTAATCCACCACAATATGTTCACTAATGGAATTGCATATATAATGATGTGCTACGACTGTAAGAATGTGCCTGATGAACTGCTTCCATATATCGGACTTTTAAGCTCGGTTCTTGGACTTATGGATACTGAAAAGTACACATATACAGAGCTGACTAATGAAATCAATATTAACTGTGGTGGAATCTCAACTGATGCTGCCATATACACAGATAATAAGGATTTTGACAAATGTACTATTATGTATGAGGTTAAGGGTAAGGTTCTCTATGACAATATCCAGTTCGTCCTTGATATGATGAATGAAATTATATATAAGACAAAGTTCTCAGATTATAAGAGACTTAAAGAGATAATTGCGAAGCTTAAGTCAAGAATGGAAAGCACAATGACAAGTGCAGGACATTCAACAGCAATGCTTGCAGGTATGGCACAGTTCTCAAGAAATGCATATTATTCTAACGAGATGAGAGGATATGGGTTCTATGAGCTTATACAGAAGCTTGACTCACAGTTTGATGAGCTTAAGGAAGATATCGCAGATAAGTTAAGCAAACTTGTCGATTATATATTCCACAAAGAGAATATTATTGTCAGCTTTACTGCTGATGATAAGGGATATGATGCATTTGCACCTGCTTTCGGAAAGTATGCGGAAGAATTGAAAAAATCGGACATGCCAGCATGCGAAAGAAAGTACACACCTGCAAATGTCAAGACAGGATATACTTCAGCTTCACAGGTCCAGTATGTTGCAAGATGTGGTAACTTCAGAGATGGAGGATATGAATACACAGGAGCATTAAGAGTGCTTAAGGTTATATTCTCGTATGATTATCTCTGGATTAATGTTAGAGTAAAAGGCGGCGCATACGGCTGCATGAGCGGTTCTTACAGAAACGGTGACATGTATATGGTTTCTTACAGAGACCCTAACTTAAGAAAGACTAACGATATATATGAAAATGCAGCAGACTATCTTGAACATTTTGATGTAAGCGACAGGGACATGGTCAAGTTCATAATCGGAACAATAGGTGATATGGATACACCTATGAATCCGGCAGCAAAGGGAACAAGATCATTTGGTGCATACATCTGTAACACAGATTATGAATCACTCAAGAAAGAAAGAGGTCAGGTTCTTGACTGTAATGTAGAAAGAATAAGAGAGCTTGCTCCACTTGTAAGATGTGCAATGGATGAGAATTATTTCTGCGTTGTGGGAAGCAGCAAGGAAATCAATAAAGAGAGTGAGCTTTTTGATAAGATACAGCCACTTATCAAGGTACAGGGATAACAGAAAGGAAGAATGTATGAATTTAGATGAGATGCTTGCAGCCAGCGGAATTACCGGGGGCGCTAAGGCAGAGAACACAAGAACTAAGACAGGCTTTGTAACATTTATAGGAAGACCTAATGTTGGTAAGTCAACACTTATGAATCAGATAATCGGACAGAAGATTGCGATTACTTCTAACAAGCCTCAGACTACAAGAAACAGAATACAGACTGTATACACTGATGAGCGTGGACAGATTGTTTTCGTTGATACTCCGGGTATCCACAAGGCTAAGAACAAGCTTGGTGAATACATGGTTGGTGCGGCAGAGAAGACAATCAGTGAGGTTGACCTTATATGCTGGCTTGTTGAGCCTACAACACATCTTGGAGCTGCCGAGGAGCATATCGTTGAGAAGCTTAAAGAATGTAAAACTCCTATAGTTCTTGTTATCAATAAGACTGACACAATCAAGAAAGAGGAGATTCTTCCGGTTATTGACTGCTACAGAAAGGAACTTGATTTTGTTGATATTGTTCCTGTGTGCGCAAGAAACGGCAATAATGTTGACGACCTGCTTGATGTTATATTCTCACATCTTGATTATGGTCCGATGTACTATGATGAAGATACAGTAACAGACCAGCCAATGAAGCAGATTGTTGCAGAGCTTATAAGAGAGAAGGCACTTCATGCATTAAATGATGAGATTCCACATGGAATTGCGGTTGTTATTGACAGCTTTAAGGAAAGAAGAAATGCAAGAGGTCCTATTACAGATATCGACGCTACTATCATATGCGAAAGAGATTCCCATAAAGGAATTATTATCGGCAAGGGTGGTGAAATGCTTAAGAAAATCGGAACTAATGCAAGATACGAGATTGAGAAGCAGCTTGACATGAAGGTTAATCTTAAGCTCTGGGTAAAAGTTAAGAAGGAATGGCGCGACAGTGATATTCTTCTTAAGAACTTCGGATATGACAAGAAGAAGGACAAATAATATACATGACAGGAGGGTGCGATGGCGGAGGTTACTACTGTTACAGGCATGATACTTTCCGCCATGCCTGTCGGGGAATATGACAGAAGACTGGTTATACTGACTAAGGAGTATGGCAAGATAACGGTATTTGCGAAAGGTGCGAGAAAGCCTAACAGCGCATTGATTGGTGTTACGAGAAGCTTTATATTCGGAACATTTGAGGTGTACCGTGGACGCGATTCATATACGATGTATAAGGCATCAGCTAAGGAGTACTTTGAAAATGTGGTAAATGACCTTAATGCCGTGTGCTACGCCTGCTATTTTGCTGAGATTGCAGATTATTATGGCAGGGAGAATCTTGATGCATCAGAAATGATTAATCTGCTTTATATCACTCTAAAGGCATTGGGCAGAGGTGCTGTAAGCCATGAACTTATAAGATTCATATACGAGATAAGAATGATTGCAGTTAACGGTGAGTGTCCGGATTTCTTCACATGTCACGAATGCGGAAGAGAAGATAATCTGTATGTATATTCATATTCAAGAAACGGACTATGCTGTAAGAATTGTGCCACAAATGTATATGATGGAATTACACTTTCGGGCTCAACGGTATATACACTCCAGTATATTGTCACAGCACAGCTTAACAGGCTGTATTCATTCACCGTTACCAAAGAAGTCCAGGAAGAATTAAGGCTTGTGGTAAACAGGCTGGAAAGCATTGTATTCGATAAAGAATTTAAGTCGAAGGAAATGCTTAATCTGACCATATAAATATTACATAAACTGGCTATGTTATCATATGCCAGTTTTTTGTATATTAAGGGGTAAAGATTTTATGTAACATTCAGACGAAAGGAGAGACAATATGCCGGATAAAAATGTGTCTCATAATAACCAGAAGAAAATAGCAGCAATTAATGATTATTCTGGTTTTGGAAGATGTTCTATTGCAGTTGAGCTACCTGTTATATCAGCAATGAAGATTCAGTGCTGTCCAATGCCTACATCGATATTTTCTAATCATACAGGTTTTGACAGCTTTTATTTTAAAGATTTCACAGAGAATATGCCGCCTTATATGGCAGAGTGGAAGAAGTTAAACCTTAAATTCGATGGAATTGTAACAGGGTTCTTAGGTTCACATAATCAGATTGCAATTGTTGAAGAATTTTTCAAGAATTTCAAGACCGAAGATAATATTGTTGTTATCGACCCGGTTATGGGTGATTACGGAAATCTGTATCCGACATATACTGATGAGACATGCCAGGAGATGAAGAAGCTTGTAAAATATGCAGATATTCTTACTCCAAACCTCACAGAAGCATGTATTATAACTGACGAGCCATACAGACCGGATTATTCCAATGATGAGCTTAAAAAAATTGCGATGAAGCTTGTTGCAATGGGACCATCTAAGATTGTTATTACAGGAATCCAGCGGGGCCATTATATTGGTAATTACTGTTACGAAAAGAACAGGGAAGACTATCTTATTAAGACTATGAAGGTTGGAACACAGCGTTCCGGAACAGGAGATATATTCGCATCAATAATAGCGGCAGACGCTGTCAATGGTGTGAATTTCCACGAGTCAGTAAGAAAGGCATCTACATTCATAAAGAAATGCATACTCAAGGCTATAGAGATGGATATTCCTCTGACAGACGGTGTGCCGTTTGAGGAACTGCTGACTACGTTGAAGTAAAAAGGAGAAGAATTACAATGGAGATATTATATAAGGTTCATAATAATTTATATGTTAATTTAACTAACAAATGTCCATATTCATGTACTTTCTGTTTAAGACAGACAATGGACAGAATCGGAGAGTCAGGCAGACTCTGGCTTGAGAGAGAACCATCATATGATGAGGTTATTGCTGAATTTGAAAAGTTCAATATGGATGAGTATGAAGAAGTCGTATTCTGCGGATTCGGAGAACCGACAGAAAGATTCGATGTTCTTATCAAGGTTGCTGAGTATGTCAAGAAAACATATGGCAAAAAGACAAGAATCAATACTAACGGAGTTGGAAATCTTGTTAATGGCAGAGACATTGTGCCAGAGATGGAAGGCTTGATTGACACAATATCAATCAGTCTTAACAATCCACACAAAGATGAATACAATGCACTTGTAAGAAGTAAGTTCGGCGAAAAATCATTTGATGAAATGATAAGCTTCGCAAAGGAATGTACCAGGTATATCCCTAATGTTGTTCTTACAACAGTTGACACAACCATATCTCACGAGGAAGAGGCAGAGTGTCAGAAGCTATGTGATGAGATAGGGGCTGCTTACAGGATTCGTCCCTGGGAGGATTAATGGCAGCAGTTTTATAATGTGACGTGTACGTATATAAAAACAATTCTTTGTTAAATACATTAAAAATATTGACCTTGACATTGGTTCATACTATACAATTGCATTATGAATATTAAATAGTTTTTGAAACAAAAATTATTGATATTCATGCAAATATATAATATAGTGATGCCTTTTAATGGCAGAAAGGGAGGTCAATATGCGCAGAATAACTAAAAGACGTCTTAGCAGTCTTTTATGTGCAGTTCTTATGCTTATTACAAGCATAGATGTGGCTGCATTTGCAGCAGGATCAGATGCGTCAAAAAGAAAGATTGACGTATGGGATATGGGTGCAGTACAGGAAGCAGATACTAGTAAATATAATAATAATATCACTGCTTCTGACTGGGATAGTTGTGCCAATGTATCCCAGGCTGGAAAATTTGTTGCTGGAGAGACAACATTTGGTGATCTTACTATCAATCATATAGCTAATGACAGATTGTTCTCAACATCAAGCAAAAACTATGGAACCAATGCTTTAGCAACAACAGCATATGATGATGGATATACAGCGGGTGGTATGTATTACTGTAATGGTACAGGAGGAGAGACAAGAAGAAATGTTACCATTAACAATGTAATAGCAGGAGATAAGATAGTTGTATACATGGCATCAAGCAATGCTGCTACAGGAACACTTGTTTTTAAATATCTTGGTGAAGATAATGAACAGGTAGAAAAAGCCAGCTTTACTAACAAGGGTACTAAATATGAATTTGTGGCTAAGTATAGTGGATCATATAAGGTATATACAGATGCAGCAGCAGGAAAACCTATATATAACAGAATTGTCAGGATACCTGGAGTTGCAGTAAGTGGAACAATAGATGGCGCACAGCTAAGCGGCTATAAGGTTATGTTTAAGGATGAGGCTAATGGTATTACATATGATGCAGATATAAAGGGGAATACATTTACAGCTACACTTGCAGCAGGCTGTAATTATACTGCAGTATTATCAGGAGTAGCAGGATATGGATTTTCGAATGCTACAAAGAATATTTCGACAACAGTAGATGAAGCTCTTACAGGAAAGTCTGGAGTTACATTAAGCATAGAAGAGAAGAAAGTGTATACATACACAGGAAAGGTTACAGGCTTTGCTGCTGACTATGATACATCTAATTTATCAGTCAAACTTGTGGCTGATTCATCTTCATTAGCAGATGATGTGATTCTTAAGCTTGATTCTGAAAAGGCATTTACAGCTACACTTGAACCTGATGTCAAGTATACAGTTGAACTTATCGGAGTTAATGATTATGAAGTTTTAAGCGGAGGCGAGATAATAAGTCAGGTAAGCTATTCCAGAGATATTGAAGTTTCTGCCAGAAGGTTATATAAGGCAGCAGGAAAGTTTGCAGGACTTGATGGTAATACAGCTGTTACAGATGTTAAGTTTACGAATGTAGATGATAAGTATATATATACAGGAAAAGTAACGACAGATGGATATGAAGTTATGTTAAGAAATGGTTCATATTCAATCGAAGCTGTTGCTGATGGATATAGAACAACAACACATATAGTAGTAAGCGATGCTGATGTGACTAAAGATATTTTAATGGTATCTACCAAGGATAAAGAGCAGGTTGAAAGAGTATCTGATATATATGTTGGATATGAAGAAAAAGGAAATATTAATTTTAATACAGTAAAAGAGGCGATATCAGCAATATCGGCAATGACACCAGCTCCGGATGAAAAGAACGGAGTTACTGTACATATTGCTCCTGGTACATACAGAGAACAGGTTGTTATATCAACTCCTTATGTAAGACTTGTTAATGATGAAAAGTCATCAGGTAAAGAGGTACTTCTTACATGGTATTATGGAATTGGATATGAGTATTACAGCATAGATTCAACCGGTTATTATAATGCTGAAAATGCATATGATAAGTATGATAAAGCTGCTGCTTCAAAGTGGGGTTGTTCAGTATTGCTTAAAAATACAGCAACTGGTTTTAGTGCTGATGGAATTACATTTGAAGCTTCTTTTAACCGATATATAACAGATGAAGAAATAGAAGATGGCGTAAGTCCAACTGATACGAAGCTTCCAGAAAGAAATTACTCAACAGATGTTACATCAAAAGCAGCAACTGAAAGAGCAACAGCCATGGCTATAGAAGCTGATAAGGTAGAATTTACAGATTGTGCATTCCTTGGAAGCCAGGATACATTATATACAGGTAATTCTGCAACTAATATGTATTTTAAGAACTGTCGCATAGAAGGTAATACAGATTACATATTTGGTGATGGCAATGCAGTATTTGACGGATGTGAGCTTAGATTCTTTGGTTATAGTACAGGCTCTGTTGGCGGTTATATTACAGCACACAAGCCAACAGCAGCAACTAAGGCAGGGTATGTGTTTAGAAACTGTACAATAACAGGAAACGATGAACTTGAGGTAAATGCGGGATATCTTGGAAGACCTTGGGGACAGGATGCGAGAGTAACATTCCTTAATACTAAGATAAATGGCAGTTACATAAAAGATGAAGGATGGTTTGATATGTCTGGTAACAAACCAGAAAAAGCAAACTATAAAGAATATAATTCTGTTTACACAGATGGAACAGCAGTTGATATGTCTAAGAGAGTTACAGGAGTTGTGACAGATGACAGCGTTGCAAAGAAAGATGTTGTGAATGATTATCTTTCTGGCTGGACACCTTCGGATTATGTTGCTGATGAGAGTACAGTGATATTTGAAAAAACACCATATCTTGTTGATAATGGAGATATCAATGCACCATATCCAGGACATACTCTTACTGTAGTATACTCACTTGGCAATGCAAATGATGCATCTGATGCATCAGTAATCCGTTGGTATATTGTTGATAATGATGGAAACAGGACTCTTGTAAAAGCAACAAGCGCCAATGTAGACAATACATATAAAATCACAAAAGATGCAATTGGAAAGTATATTGAAGTTGAAGTTGTACCTGAAAACATAAGCGGAATAAAGTCTGAAGCGGTAAGTTATAAGGCAGATGCATATGTAAGGGAAGGATATGAAGATCCAACGGGTTCAACAGATATAGAACTTGGAGATGGAGTAAATGTATTTTTAGCAGGTGATTCAACAGTTAAGGATTATTCAGCATCAGGTATGTATATGAGTGGCAAGGCTCAGGCAGAAGGTTCATGGGGTGAATATTTACAGACATTCTTTGACTCTTCAAAGGTTAAGGTACAGAACTATGCTAATGGAGGAAGAAGCAGCCGTAACTTTATTAATGAAGGATCATTAGATAAGATAAAAGCCAATATTAAAGAAGGCGATTATCTGTTTATACAGTTTGGTCACAATGATTGCGCTAATGGAAAAGGATATCTTGAAGATAGATATGTACCACTTGGAGAACCAGATGCTAACGGAATATATCCGGTAACAGCAGGAACTAAAGTGGCAACACCATCATCGCTTGCTTCAAAGTATGGTGACAGCTTTTATTCGTATGATTGTGGTGGTACTTATAAGTGGTATCTTACACAGTATATCGAGACAGCGAGAGAAGTAGGAGCTATACCGGTTCTTGTAACACCAGTATCAAGACTTTATTATACAAATGATGGAACTATCAAACCACATCATGATTCAACAGATACAACAACAGGAACACTGGTAACAGAAAATAACGCCTATGTTGAGGCAGTTAAACAGCTTGCAAAGGAACAGAATGTGTTGCTTATTGATGGATTTGAGATAACAAAAAATATGTATGAGGAAGCATACAAAGCAGATGAAAAGGCAGCTAATGGCAAATCTGTTAATGGTATGCAGGTTATGTCAGCAGGAGATAGCACACATAGCAATAAGCTTGGCGGTTTTATAACAGCAGAACTTTTTGCACAACAGATTCAGAATATGAATATATCACTCTCAAAGGCTGTCAAAGCACCATCAAGGGTAGCGGGCGTTAATCCAGATGGACAGCAGGTATTTGTTGTTGATAAAAATGGAACACTTACAGCAAAAGCAGCAGATTCAGATGGCAGTTTTACAGTTGATGCAGTTTACTGGACAACAAAAGGTCAGAGTCTTTTAAGTGCTATTAGTGCAAAAAATGAAGAGCTTAATAAGAGTGATAATCCGGCGCCAGGACCAACACCAACGCCAGGACCAACACCAACGCCAGGACCAACACCAACGCCAGGACCAACACCAACGCCAGGACCAACACCAACGCCGGATCCGACACCAACGCCAGATCCAACGCCAGCACCGGATACGGGTGATGATAATAAGAAAAGCGATGAAACCATTTCAGGTGATAAGGAACAGGCAGAAGATAGTGTAAAGACAGCTGATGTGTATAATGTAGCAGGTTATAGTATAATGTTGTTTATGGCATTAGCAGGAATTGTATTTGTTATACATGAAGATAAGAAGAAAAAGAACACTATTGATTAATGCATAATATAAGCCGGATGTATAATAACAGAAGTTGTTATATATCTGGCTTTTCTGATATTTTTTGAATTACATATATGTTGGCAGTGCATTAAAAATTATACAATGTGCTATTTAAGTGTGAAAGTATATTGAGCTTGGGAGGATTAAGACATCATTCCTCTTGCTAATCAGCACTAAATGTTATAAAATAATTAAGATTATGTAGCAGCCGATGCAGTTCGATGTAGTCAGGCTGTTGCCTTTAGGAGGATTATATTATTATGGAAAAGACAATGGAGAAAATTGTTTCTTTAGCTAAGGCAAGAGGATTTGTTTACCCAGGTTCTGAAATCTATGGCGGATTAGCTAATACCTGGGATTATGGTAACCTTGGTGTTGAGTTAAAGAACAATGTTAAGAAGGCATGGTGGCAGAAGTTCGTACAGGAAAGCCCATACAATGTAGGAGTTGACTGTGCAATTCTTATGAACCCTCAGACTTGGGTAGCATCAGGTCATCTTGGTGGATTTTCTGATCCATTAATGGACTGCAAGGAATGTCATGAGAGATTCAGAGCAGATAAACTTATAGAAGACTGGGCAGACGAGAATTCATATGATCTCGGCGGTTCAGTTGATGGATGGACACAGGAGCAGATGAAGAATTTCATCGATGAGAAGAATATCTGCTGTCCTTCATGTGGAAAGCACAATTTCACAGATATAAGACAGTTTAACCTTATGTTTAAGACATTCCAGGGTGTAACTGAGGATGCCAAGAACACAGTATATTTAAGACCAGAGACAGCTCAGGGTATCTTTGTTAACTTCAAGAATGTTCAGAGAACATCAAGAAAGAAAGTACCTTTTGGTATTGGACAGATTGGTAAGTCATTCCGTAACGAGATTACACCAGGTAACTTCACATTCAGAACAAGAGAGTTCGAGCAGATGGAATTAGAGTTCTTCTGCAAGCCTGGAACAGATCTTGAGTGGTTCACATACTGGAGACAGTACTGCATCGACTGGCTTAAGGCATTAGGAATGAAGGAAGATGAGATGAGAGCAAGAGATCATTCACCAGAAGAACTCTGTTTCTACTCTAAGGGAACAACAGATATCGAATTCCTCTTCCCATTCGGATGGGGCGAGCTCTGGGGTATTGCAGACAGAACAGATTATGACCTTACTCAGCATCAGACAGTATCTGGTGAAGATATGTCATACTTTGATGATGAAGCTAAGGAGAAGTATATACCATATGTTATTGAGCCTTCACTTGGTGCGGATCGTGTAACATTAGCATTCCTTTGCTCAGCTTATGATGAGGAAGAGCTTGAAGGCGGAGATGTAAGAACGGTTCTTCATTTCCACCCAGCATTAGCACCAGTTAAGATAGGTGTTCTTCCACTTTCTAAGAAGTTAAATGAAGGTGCAGAAAAGGTGTATGCAGAACTTTCTAAGTATTACAATTGTGAGTTTGATGACAGAGGTAATATTGGAAAGAGATACAGAAGACAGGATGAGATTGGTACTCCATTCTGTATCACATATGATTTTGATTCAGAAGAAGATGGTGCTGTAACTGTAAGAGACAGAGATACAATGCAACAGGAAAGAATAAAGATAGCAGATCTTAAGGCGTATTTTGAAGATAAGTTCAGATTTTAATTAATAAAAGAACGGAATTTAAATCGATAATTAAAAGGAAAGAATTATGCTGTGTACTAAATGTGGTCAGGAATATGAGGGCAGTCAGTGTCCGAGATGTGATGGACCTGTTATATTAGTTAACAACAGTGATTATCTTGCCAGAAGAAAAGCATATGAGGAGAAGCAGGCTTTGAAAGAGAGGTCTGCTTCTTCTGATAAAAAAGAGGAATCACAGAGTGACTATGGACAGGCATTAGCAAAACGCGTGCAGGCAATAAAGAAGAAGAGCAGAAACAAGACAGAAAGTAAGAAGCAGAGCCAGAACAGAAGCAAAGCGGACAGCAGAAAGCAGAGCCAGAGTAAAGCAGGTGGCAGTAGAAATGATAATCAGGAAAAGCCACAGATAAGAATTGCACGACGTCAGATTAACAAAAGAATGAAAATGATAGCGGCAGCACTGATAGCAGTAGTGCTTATTGGTGTCGCAGCATTTGGAATATACAAGCTTGCAACTAAGAAGAATTATGCTCTATATGTAAGCTACAACGGAAAGATATATGATATAGCAGGGCTGGACAGCAATTATGTATGTGATGAAAGTAATGCAATATTTGCGGCAGACAGTAAGACTTTCTATACAGCACAGTGGCCGGAACAGATAGATTCAGAGAAGAATATCTTAAGCGTTGCGAGTGACAATGGAAAGTATTTCGTTACGGTAACATATGATGAGTCCAACTCGTCTGGCAGATATTCAATGTACATATGGAGTAAGGACGAATGTGTTCTTGTGTCAGAAGATAATCTGCAGAAAGAGATTATGTATATCTCTGATGACGGTCTTGTTATATACACGAATATTAATATTATTAATGACGAGGGTTCTACTAATGGAACAAGCCTTGCCATGAGCAGAGTCAAAGAAGTTAAGAAACAGCCTGAGGCACAGACAACTCTTATAGAGGGTAATCTTAATAAGGCATATGTGTATGAGTCAAAGCACCTGATAGTATGTCTTACTAATGCAGGCTCATTGTATACATATGATTATGAGAAAAAAGAAAAGCCGGTTTCAGTTGCAGATGCAGTTATGCAGTTATGGCCTGTGTCAGAGAACATGCCAGGTGTGTATACAGCGAATGCAGACAGCCTTAACACAAGAAAAGATGTGGATACATTGCTGTATTCTAAGAGTGATGGAGTATATTATTACTCATGTAAAGATGCATCTGCGTATAAGATAGACAAGAAGACAGACAATGATGCAGATTATGTATTTGATAGAGACAATTCGCTTATATACAGAATTTCAGGTACATCAATGACATCAGCACTTATCAGAGAAACTAAAGTGAGTGAGTATGTGGATGTTGATTCTATGACTAAGGAAAAGAATTACATATATAATTCATCAGATGGTCAGATAGTGTATGTTAATGCGAAAGGACAGCTTCGAGTAGTTGATAACAACAAGATTACAGACATTGCGTCAGATGTTAATGCAGGTTCATTATCTAAAGTGTATAATAAAAGTAAGGCTTTAACATATGTTTCAGGCGGCAGGCAGTACTATATGGATAACATTAAGAGCAAAGCTGTTGCAATTCTGGAATCAGATGCAGTTACAGATACAGAGGGAACATATTTTTACAAGAACCGAATCTATGCGTATGATGCTGATAATATTCTTTATTCTAATACACTGAAGGGAAATGATATCAGCAATATAGGCTACGTTGAAAGATTGTGGCTTGGAACAGAACTAAGATAATTGCAAATGTATTAAGACAGGTATAAGTTATGGATTTATTTGAATATATGCGTGAAAACAATAAGAATACAGAATCTCCATTGGCTATGAGATTAAGACCGGAAACACTCGATGAAATGGTAGGACAGTCTCATATAATCGGAAAGGACAAACTGCTTTACAGGGCAATTAAGGCAGATAAGCTTAGCTCAGTAATATTCTATGGTCCACCTGGAACAGGAAAGACAACTTTAGCTAGAATAATTGCTAATACAACAAGTGCAGAGTTTAATCAGGTTAATGCCACAGTTGCCGGAAAGAAGGATATGGAAGAGGTTGTTGCCAAGGCGAAAGACAATCTTGGAATGTATGGAAGAAAGACCATTCTTTTTGTAGACGAGATTCACCGCTTTAATAAGGGACAGCAGGATTATCTGCTTCCATTTGTTGAGGATGGAACAATAATTCTTATTGGTGCAACGACAGAGAATCCGTACTTTGAAGTAAATGGAGCTTTAATATCAAGGTCAATAATATTTGAATTAAAACCACTAGAGAAAGAAGATATCAAGACAATAATAAAGCGTGCTGTGTATGATGAGAAGAAGGGCATGGGAAGCTACAATGCAGCAATAGACGATGATGCACTGGAATTCCTTGCAGATATATCCAACGGAGATGCGAGAAATGCACTTAATGCCATTGAACTTGGAATACTCACAACAGACAGATCAGATGATGGAGTTATACATATAGATCTTGCAACAGCACAGGAATGTATCCAGAAGCGCTCAGTAAGATATGATAAAGAGGGCGACAACCACTACGATACAATATCAGCATTTATTAAGAGTATGAGAGGGTCTGATCCTGATGCAGTAAGCTATTATCTTGCCAAGATGCTGTATGCAGGTGAAGATATCAAATTCATTGCAAGACGAATAATGATATGTGCCAGTGAGGATGTCGGCAATGCTGATCCTAATGCACTGCAGGTTGCAGTGGCTGCGGCACAGGCTGTTGAGCGCATCGGAATGCCGGAAGCACGTATTATATTAAGTCAGGCGGCACTCTATGTTGCGACAGCACCTAAGAGTAATGCATGTTACATGGCAATTGATAAGGCACTTGATGTAGTTAAGAATTCAAAGACTGCACCGGTTCCTGTACATTTGCAGGATGCCCATTATAAGGGTAGTGCCAAGTTAGGACACGGTGTAGGATACTTATATGCACATGATTATCCTAATCATTACGTCAGACAGCAGTATCTTCCTGATGCTTATGTGAATGAGAAATTCTATGAGCCGGGAGATATGGGATATGAGAGGGATATTAAGAAACATTTGGATAAGATTAAGTCGGAGGCATAGTTTCCAATGAGGGATTACATAAACAGACTTTCAAGAGGCAGTTCAATTATCAAAGTACCAAAGCTGTCATGCAGTGAGGAACAGATTACCATGGATATTATGTGTAATACAGTTGCTACAGGCAGCTTCATATGTGATGCCACCGATAAGGTTTATGGAATGGTCTATGCTGACAATGAGAGGGTAAAGATTCTTTCAGAACAATTTGGTGGTACGCATATTATAACTGAATATCAGGTGGACGCTTCCGGACTTGAAGAAAATGATGAGATAGAGGGAACATTTACAGTAGTATGTAATGCCGGCGAGAAAAATATACCATTTGTATTCAGATGTATGAAAGAGAATCAGGATGATATAAGAAATCATGTTAAGACTGAAGCAGTTGTTCTGCACATTGATAACGAAGAGAATACAATTATACACAAAGATGAAGCAGAGCAGTTTGAATGTGTGCTTATAAAGAGTGGCACAGAAGAAACAGAGATTGATATATATGCAGATGCAGATTTTATTGAATTAGAGAAAGACAGCTTATCAGCTGATGATTTTGCAGGTGACAGGGCTGTAATTAAATATATAGTTAATCCACAGAAAATGCATGCAGGCAACAACTATGGATATATACATATAGTAAGTTATATGCAGCATTTAAAGATAAATGTGAGTGTTATATGTAAGAAGGCTGATGAATCGGAAGATTTTGAAGTCAGAAGAGAAGAAAAACTTGCACGATATAAGCTTACAAAGCTTTATCTTGATTTCAGAATGAAGAAAATCAAAAAAGAAAAATGGATTGCTGAATCTATGCAGACGGTTGACCGAATAAGGGGAATTAAGGGGACAGATGTATTTTATGATATTGTGCAGATACAACTGCTTATAGCGTCCGGAAGAGAGGAAACAGCAACACAGATATATAATAATATCAAGAAAGATATAGTCGGAAGAATTGGTGAAAATGTAGAACTTTACTGCTATTTTCTGTATGTTTCGACACTTATTGTGCGTGAAGAGGAGTATACGGCTCAGGTTTTATCACAGGTTAAGAAGTTTTTTGAGAATGGCTATGATACATATAGAATATTATGGATACTTTTTTACCTGAGTACAGATTCAGATAATAAGAGTATAAGACTTGTAAGAATAAAGGATGTAATTAATTCAGGATGCATAAGCCCTGTTATGTATATTGAGGCTATGAACATTATTAATGCACAGCCTGTTTTACTACGGGTGCTTAATCAGTTTGAAATGCAGGTTATTAATTATGGATGCAGGAACGACATTATTAGCGAGAAGCTTGCAATGCAGATTGCAGATGTTGTGGCTAATGAGAAGAATATTAATATTAATACTCTTATTATACTAAAAAAGATATATGATAAATATGAGAAAGACGAGATACTGACAGTTCTTGTAACCCAGATGGTAAGAATGGGCATGACAGGAGAAAACTGCTTTGAGATATATGAAAAAGGGGTATTAAGAGGCTTAAAAATAACAAGATTATATGAGTTTTATATTGCCAGTATGCCTAAAGAGACAGACAGGCAGCTGCCAAAGATAGTGTTGATGTATTTTGCATATGACAATACTCTTACAGATGCAGATAAAGCATTTTTATATGCAAATGTGGTGACGGGCAGAGATTCGTACTATAAGAATATCTATGAAGGTTATGAAAGAAATATAGAGATATATGTGTATGAACAGCTTAAAGCCGGCAATATCAGTGACAATCTTGTTGTATTATACAAGGCACTTCTTAAGACACAGCTTGTGTGTGATGACACAGGCACATTTGTAAGTAAGATGCCATATATGTACAGAATGCAGTGCTTTAGTGATGTGGTAAGATATGTACATGTCAGATATCCGCAGTTTACAGAAGAAACAGTATATGAGCTTTCAGGGGAAACAGCATATATATGTATGTATGGAAGTGACTGCGAGATTACATTTGAATGTATTGACGGACAGATTAGAAAAGATACAATTGATTATGATATAGAAAAAGTGTTTGATATACAGCAGTATGCAGAGGTGTTTGAGGCTGCAGGTGATTATGGAAAGAACAATTCAGGAATAATTATGAGCAGAATCTGTGAAATGAGAAAGAATTCACAGTATACACAAGAAACACTTAAGCTGTACAAAACAATAAAAAAGGAACAGGGTATCAGTGAACAGTATAAACAGCAGGTTAATGCCTGGATGATTGATTATTACTATCATTATTATGAAGAAGATGATTTCTGGCATGAATACAATTATGTTGATACAGATAATCTGACGAAGAAGGATGCGGGAAAGCTGATAGAGATACTTATAGATTCATCAATGTATTCACAGGCATATGAGATAGCAGGTATATACGGTTGTTGTATGGCAAAAGCGGCAAAACTTCTTAAAATGACTGACTATATTCTTACAAATGTATCAGACGGACATAGTCAGATTATTGATGAGATTACTCAATATATATTCAGACACAACATTTATAATGAACCTGTTCTTTCTTATATGTGCGAATACTATAATGGGACTAATGATGAAATGTATGCGGTGTGGAAGTCAGCAGTTAATTATAATGTAAATGTATTGCATATGTCAGAAAGGATTCTTGCCCAGATGATGTATACAGGTGTGCATACTGGAAGATTTACAGAGGTGTTTGCTGATTATTATAGTAAGATTCCTGATATGCTTATAGTAAAGGCATATTTATCTTATAATTCACAATTCTATCTTCTCAGGCAGAAGAAGGCTAATGATATAGTATTCAGAGTTATAGAGGAGTGCATGGGGGATGGATATGGATTGCCAGAGTGTTGTTATGTAGCATGGCTTAAGAATCTGTCAAGAAACCCTGTTGCGTTAAGAGAAGATACATCTGAAAAAGAACTTGCACAATCAGTTCTTAATGAATTATGTGAACATGACAGAATATATGGATTTTTCAAAAAATTCAAAGGAATACTGGATTTACCATACAATATGCAGGGACTTACTATTGTTGAATACATAGCAGATCCAGATGATAAAGTATCTTTGACATATAGTATTAATGGGGCTGACAGGCTGGTGCAGGTTATGAAGTCTAACGAATGGGGAATATTTACATGCAGGTTTAATCTGTTTTATGGGGATTCATTAGAATATACATTTATAGTTAATGACAGCAATGAACAGGCATCTACAGAGCCGGTAGTCTGCGAATATAAGGATATTCCATCAGAGAACACAGATGGAAGGATTGACATGCTTAATGATTGTCTTGCAAGCAGACAGCAGCATGACCTTACAACATTAAGAAAGCTCATGTATAGTTACTGTGTTGAGGAATACGTTACAAGAGAAATGTTTACAATTGTCAAATGAGGATAGCAGATATGGAGCAGTGTAAAGGACTTATAGCAGGAATAGATATAGGATATAGTAAAATTCAGGCAAGTGTATATTCATATAATTCACGGAATGTGCAGACGGTAAAACTGACAGAGGATTCAAAGGAAAAGACCAGTCTTGCAAATGTTGTCGCTGAATGTATGCGAGCAACAGGTACATCACAGATTCAAAGCATATGTGTAACCATTCCCGATTATCATTCTGATGAAATATCTGCTGTCAGGGATACTCTTAAAAAATGTGGTGTATCAGATGGCAGAGGGCAGGTATTAAGCAGAGTTGAAAGCTTTGCATATTATGCGTACAGACAGAAAAGTGAGCTTCATGCTGCTGGTGTGGCACTGTTTGACTACACAAGTGAAGGAATAAGGTGTGATTATCTTGCAGTCAGGAAGAATGACAATAGTAACTATCTGCTTCAGGAACATACAGGATACACATCTGATATATTAAAAAAAGCTGTGATAAGCAAAGAACTTGGACTGGCTGAGAATGAGTTGTGTACATTTGCAGAAGAGTATTTTTCTAAAAGACATGTTTCGGCGGCATATCTTACAGGTGAAGGTTTTGATGTTGAAAAGCTTCCTGAAAGATTTGCAAAGCTTATGGTTACGAGAAGAAAAGCATTTGTCGGACAGAATCTTTTTGCAAAGGGTGCATGCTTTGCGGCAATGGAGATATTGAAGCCGGAAGTGTTTAAGAATGTCATAATGCTTCTTGATAATCATGTGAAATGTGGTATAGAAATAGATATTTCGTCATATGAAAAGCCAATGAGATTCAGGCTGGTAAGACCGGGAAGTAACTGGTATACTGCCGGACGGACTGTGGAATGTATACTTGAGGATATGAGAAGCATTACATTTAAAATAATAACACCTGAGAATAAATATTATGATGAAGTTGTTGATATAAGTGAAATTCCATTCAGGGAAGGGAAAACAACAAGAGTATCTGTGAGCGTAAGCTTTGCAGATTCTGACAAGTGTAATATTACAATAAAAGATCTTGGATTTGGCGAGTTTGTCAAAAGTTCAGGAAAAGTTATAAGCAAAGAACTTGTATTAAGAAGCTGAGAATGTGGAAAACATCAGGAAACGGAGAAATACAATGGGGAAAATAATACTGTGCAGAGGAAAGAAGGCAGATACACCACTGACTGTTTTACAGACAGGTGTGAAGTTATATACAGCAGAAGAACTCTGTTATTATATTTATAATAATATATATCTGATTGGACAGGATTTTATAGATGATAATCTTATCAGTTTTCTTGATGAAACCGGAGAAAAAGAGCTGGCAGAAAGAGTAAGGAAGCTGAAAGAAACAGGAGGGTCATTAGCACAGATATTTGTAATAATACTCAAGACAATAGATTATTATTCTGTTGCAGAGATTGAGCAGTTAAAAGGGATTCTTAATACTCTTGGAAAGCAGAGCGTATGCGAAAGGCTTAAAGCAAGAGGAGACGGATATCTCAATGCTGGATATTATTTTGCCGCGGTCAGATGTTACGAGTCAATTATAAAAGATTACAAGGGAAAAGATTTGTTGGCAGCTGATTATGCAAAAGTTTATCATAACCTGGGAACTGCCTATGCAAGAATGTTTATGTATGATAAAGCAGTGATATATTATGATGAGGCATATAGGACGGGTCAGCATGAGGAATCAAAAAAATGCAGTATAGCAGCTTTAATTATGGCAAAGAAGGATAAAGAACCTGTTAATGTTGATGCGGATGAAGATGAATATGTTGTCCAGAAGGAATTGGAAACTTTAATGGATAATGCCAGATATAGTGATGAATATAGGGAACTTGAAGATATTGCCAGATTAAAAGCAGATGGCAATCTGGCACAGTACAACAGGGCGGTAGATGAAAGACTTGACAGGTGGAGAACGGCATACATTAAATATAGCAAAACATTTTAAAGAATTGTGGTGGATATATGGGAATATTTAAAAAAACTGAAAAAGAAACGATATATGATGATTATGATGATGAATCGTACAGAGATGAGGAACTGCTAGAAGAGGCAGACAAGGAAAAAGCTGCCAATAAAATGTTTAATATATTGAATATATATGAAACGTTTGATAAGAAGAATAAGAAAAAACATGAAGACCGCAAGAGCGGAGAACTTGATGAGAAAACAAAGGAAAAACAGCAGCAGGCCAAGATAGAAGAAGAAAAATATGATCATCTGTTAAACAGTATGCAGGCACAGACGCTTATCAAGGCAGTTGAGAAATATGGAAAGGATGAGGAAGACCGCAAAGAGATTGATGCTATACCTATTGAGCTTCCAAAGGAAAAATCCGAACTTGATAAAATTGCAGAATATGCGATGAGCAGGAATATAGACAGTGTCAATATAAAGGATTTCAGTACACATGATATTGAGGTTTATGTAAGAGAACAGTGTGATATCATGGAAGAAGCAGCGACACATGTAGAAAATGCTAAAGCTGAGTATGAGGCTGTTACTGAAGAATATAATGATATACAGATTATGGAAGAAGCTCCCACACAGATACGTGATAAAATATTGAGCTGTGCAGAGACCATAGACAACATGATGGTTGACAGGCGTATTCTTAAAAGTACAGAACATAAGCTGTCAAATGCGGCATACAGGCGCATGGAAGCTGTGGAAAATGAAATGCCAGGTGGAATAAAGCTTTTGAAAGCATCCGAAGATTATTATGATACTGTTAAGAGAGATTTAAGGATACTTGAGGCAGAACAGCTTAATCTTAGAACAGATGCGGACGTTCTTGTTACAAGACAGATTAAGATAAGAAGGCTTGCGAAAACAGCAATCTTTGCGCTTGCGGCAGTGTTTGCAGTATTTCTTATATCGATGACACTTGTTCAAAATGACAGTGATACGGCACTTTTTATAGGAATATCTTTATTTGCAGCAATTCTTGCAGTTGGAATGTTTGCTTTATTAAAGGTTACTGAAAGAAATGTGATTATAACCGAAATAAAACTTAATAAAGCTACAGCACTGCTTAACAAAGTAAAGATTAAGTTCATTAATGCAGCAAATACGCTGGATTATGAATATACAAAGTTCGGAGTTAAAAGTTCATATGAACTTGATAAGAAATACAGACTGTACGAGGAGATGAAAAAAGAGCAGATTAGAATGCTTGATATGACATCATCACTTAATTCTGCTGAAAATGAGCTTGAGAACATGCTTAAGAATTTAGGACTTTACAGTCCACATATATGGCTTGGAAGAGTGAGGGCAATCATTAATCCTAAGGAAATGGTTGAAGTGCGGCATGAAATAAATACTCGCCGTTATAAATTAAGGCAGCAGATAGAGTACAATGAAAAACGTATTGATGAAGCAAAGGAAAATATTAAAAAGATAACGCTTTCAAATCCGGCACACAGCGATGGTGCAATGCGCGTAATTGAAATGTATGAGAAGCGACATTCACGGGTTGCAAAATAAAATTGATATGTTACAATAAACAGTGGCTTTTTACGCATATGAATGATAAAAAGCGAAAGAAGTATGGAGGCTATAAGGATGAAAGAAAGACTTGAAGCAATTAGAGAAAGAGCTTTAGCACAGATTAATGAAACTGATTCGCTTGATAAACTGAATGATATCAGAGTCGCTTTCCTTGGAAAGAAGGGTGAACTTACAGAAGTACTTAAAGGTATGAAGGAAGTTGCACCAGAAGACAGACCTAAGGTTGGTCAGATTGTTAATGAGACAAGACAGGCAATTGAAGAAGTATTAGATAAGGCTAAGACAGAATTAGCTGCCAAGAAGAGAGAACTTCAGTTAAAGAGTGAAGTAATAGATGTTACTCTTCCATCTAAGAGGGATGAGTTAGGACATAAGCATCCTAATACACTTGCATTAGAAGAAATCCAGAAGATATTCATCGGAATGGGTTATGAAGTAGTTGATGGACCAGAAGTTGAGTATGATTACTACAACTTTGAGGCACTTAACATACCAGCTAACCACCCGGCTAAGGATGAACAGGATACATTCTACATTAATGATAAGATAGTACTCCGTACACAGACTTCCCCTGTTCAGGCAAGAGTTATGGAGAAGGGCAAGCTCCCTATCAGAATGATTTCTCCAGGACGTGTATACAGAGCAGATGAAGTTGATGCTACACATTCACCATGCTTCCATCAGGTAGAAGGTCTTGTAATTGATAAGGGAATCACATTTGCAGACCTTAAGGGAACTTTAGCAGAATTCGCTAAGGAGCTTTTCGGACCTGATACTAAAGTTAAATTCAGACCACATCATTTCCCATTCACTGAGCCTAGTGCCGAGATGGATGTAAGCTGTTTCAAATGTGGTGGTAAAGGATGCCGTTTCTGTAAGGGCGAGGGATGGATTGAAATCCTCGGCTGTGGAATGGTTCACCCACATGTATTCGAGCTTTGTGGAATTGATAAGGAAGAATATACAGGATTTGCCTTTGGTGTAGGACTTGAGAGAGTTGCTCTTCTTAAGTACGAAATCGATGACATGAGACTTCTTTATGAGAACGATATCAGATTTATAAAGCAGTTCTAAATCGATTCATATAGTGGTCTAACGACTGGAATAAGATAAAGTATATTTAAGGAGAATGACGATATGAATACATCATTAAATTGGATAAAAGCAATGGTTCCAGGTCTTGAGTGTACAGATCAGGAATTCAGAGATGCTATGACACTTTCAGGAACTAAGGTGGAGTGTTTTAATGCATTTGACAAGAACCTTGATAAAATCGTAGTTGGACAGATTCTCTCAGTTGAGAGACATCCTGATGCAGACAAGCTTGTAATATGTCAGGTTAATGTTGGCAGCGAGAATGTCCAGATTGTAACAGGTGCACCTAATATTGAAGTTGGTTCAAGTGGACAGAAGGTTCCTGTAGTATTAGACGGAGGTAAAGTTGCCGGAGGACATGACGGCGGCGCACTTCCAGAAGACGGAATTAAGATTAAGAAGGGCAAGTTAAGAGGCGTGGAGTCATGCGGTATGATGTGCTCTATCGAGGAACTTGGTTCTTCAAGAGAATTCTTCCCGGATGCACCAGAGGAAGGAATATATATATTTGGAGATGATGCTGTTGTTGGTTCAAGTGCGGTAGAGTACTTAGGACTTAATGATACAGTATTTGAATATGAGATAACTAATAACCGTGTAGACTGCTACAGCGTTATCGGTATCGCAAGAGAGGCTGCTGCTACATTCAGAAAGCCTTTCAATCCACCGGTTGTTACTAAGACAGGTAACGATGAGGATGTTAACACAATGGTTTCAGTTGATATTGAAGCTAAAGAACTTTGCTCAAGATATGTTGCAAGAGTTGTTAAGAATATCAGACTTGCTCCATCTCCAAAGTGGATGCAGCAAAGACTTATGACAGCAGGTATCAGACCAATCAACAACATTGTTGATATCACTAACTATGTTATGGAAGAATATGGTCAGCCAATGCATGCATATGACTATGATACTATTGCAGGTCACAAGATTGTTGTAAGAACAGCAACTGATGGCGAAAAGTTCGTAACACTTGACGGACAGGAGAGAACTCTTGACGCACAGACACTTCTTATCTGTGATGGTGAGAAGCCAGTTGGTATCGCAGGTATCATGGGTGGCGAGAATTCAATGATTACTGATGATGTCCAGACAATGCTTTTTGAAGCAGCTACATTTGACGGAACTAACATCAGAAAGACAACTAAGAAGATTGGTTTAAGAACAGACGCTTCTGGTAAATTTGAGAAGGGACTTGATCCAGAGAACGCAATGGAGGCTATCAACAGAGCATGCCAGCTTATTGAAGAGCTTGATGCAGGTGATGTTGTAGGAGGCGTGGTTGATGTATATCCTGACCCTGTAACTAAGAAGAGACTTCCATTTGAGCCGGCTAAATACAATGCTTTACTTGGTACTAATGTATCAGATGAAGATATGCTTTCTTACTTTGAAAGACTTGAAGTTGAATATGATAAAGATGCTAATGAGCTTATTATCCCAACATTTAGACAGGATCTTAACAGAGACGCGGATATGGCAGAGGAAGTTGCAAGATTCTTCGGATATGACAACATTCCTACAACTCTTCCTAAGGGAGAGACAACAATGGGTAAGATTTCATTTGAGCAGAGTATTGAAGATGCAGCTTCTGAGGTTGCCCAGTTTACAGGATTCTCACAGGCTATGACATACTCATTCGAGAGCCCTAAGGTATTCGATAAGTTAAAACTTCCTGCTGATTCTGTATACAGAAAGACAGTTGTAATCTCTAATCCATTAGGAGAGGATTTCTCGGTTATGAGAACACTTCCAATTCACGGAATGCTTACATCTTTATCTACTAACTATAACAGAAGAAACAAGAATGTTAAGTTATATGAATTGGCTAAGATTTACCTTGCAGCAGATGATGTTAACGAGCTTCCGGACGAAAGAGTTGAATTCACACTCGGAGCTTTCGGCAGCGTTGACTTCTACTCAATGAAGGGTGTTATTGAAGAATTCCTTGAGAAGATTGGAATGAAGAAGAAGCCAACATATGATGCTAAGGCTGGTATTCCATTTTTACATCCAGGCCGTCAGGCTGATGTATATTACGCTGATAAGAAGATTGGTTACATCGGAGAACTTCATCCGGATGTTGCCGATACTTACTCAATCGGTGAGAGAACATATATTGTTGTTATTGATATTCCAACAGTTACAGAAATGGCAAGCTTCGATAAGAAGTTCACAGGAATTGCAAAGTTCCCAGCTGTAACAAGAGATATCAGTATGGTAATGCCTAAGGAACTTCCAGTTGGTGAAGTTGAGAAGATTATTGAAAAGCGCGGCGGCAAGATATTAGAAAGCTACAACCTCTTCGATATCTACGAAGGAAGCCAGATTAAAGAAGGCTTCAAGTCAGTTGCTTACTCAATCGCATTCAGAGCTAAGGACAGGACACTTGAGGATAAGGATATCACACCAGTAATGGAGAAGATATTCAAGGATCTTGAGGCTGACGGAATCGAACTTAGAAAGTAATACAGACCCAGCTGTTGCAGTGGTCGGTAAAGGGGCGGCGTGTGGCGCCGCCCCTTTGCTTTGAAAGGAGTAGTACATGGATTTACATGATTTTTATTATGATCTGCCAGAGGAGCTTATTGCGCAGGATCCTTTGTCTGACAGATCAAGTTCAAGACTTATGGTGCTTGATAAAGAAACAGGAGAGATTGAACATAAGATATTCAGAGATATCGTAGATTATCTTAGGCCGGGTGATTGTCTTGTTGTTAATGACACTAAGGTAATACCAGCGAGACTTATAGGTACTAAGGCTGATACAGGAGCTACTATTGAAGTGCTTCTTCTTAAAAGACTTGAAGACAGACAGGATACATGGGAAGTTCTTGTTAAGCCGGGAAAGAAGGCTAAGGTTGGTGCTAAGATAAGTTTTGGCGAAGGCAAGCTTATAGGAGAGATTATTGATATAGTTGAAGAAGGAAACAGACTTATCCAGTTCACATATGATGGAATATTTGAAGAGATTCTTGATGAGCTTGGACAGATGCCACTTCCACCATATATAACACATAAACTTGAAGATAAGAACAGATATCAGACAGTATATGCAAAGCATGAAGGCTCTGCAGCAGCGCCTACTGCCGGATTACATTTTACAACAGAGCTACTTGAAAAAATCAAGGCCATGGGAGTTAATATTGCAAGAGTAACACTTCATGTGGGACTTGGAACATTCAGACCTGTCAAGGTAGAGAATATTCTTGACCATCATATGCATTCGGAGTTTTATGTTGTTACACAGGAAGCTGCAGATATGATCAATAATACAAGAAAAAATGGCGGCAGGGTAATTGCTGTTGGAACAACAAGCACAAGAACTCTTGAGTCAGTCGCACTTGAAGATGGAACAATTCCAGCCAAGAGTGGATGGACAGAGATATTCATATATCCGGGATATAAGTTCAAGGCAATCGATTGTCTTATAACTAATTTCCATCTTCCAGAATCAACACTTGTTATGCTGGTATCAGCACTTGCAGGAAGAGAACATGTGCTTCATGCATATGAAGTTGCGGTGCAGGAGAAATACAGATTCTTCAGCTTTGGAGATGCTATGTTTATTAAATAATAAAAGTATACAAAAAATATATTTGAACTTCCAATAAGTTAATGATATCATTATATGGATTAAATGAAAGAGAACAGGTATAATCCTGTACAGTACAGAGGGAATCATGGGGATTGAAAAGAGAAAATCAAGAAGAACTGATGTCAATGTTTATATATCATTAAGACAGCTTGATGATAAATATGTTTCTGGGTATGCTGGTGATACCGTAGACGTGAATGTCATTAATATATCAAAAGATGGCATGGCATTTAAGTCTGATTATAAGTTTAAACCTAATACTTATTACGATACAGTTGTTATACTTGCCAATAAAGAACGATTTGCAACTGTAATAGAAATTATACGAATGAGTAATTCAGGGGATGCAGAGACAACATACGGCTGTAGATTTGTTGGTATTAGTAAAGAAGATCAGTTTAAGATAGAAGTTTACCAGATAGTAGACGAAAGAAAAAACAACTAAATATTATGAGTAGCACAGATGATCGCGGCTGCATTCGTGCAGGTGAGGAAAGTCCGGGCTTCACAGGGCAGGATGCCGGATAACGTCCGGTGGAGGCAACTCCAAGGCCAGTGCAACAGAAATATACCGCCATGGCGAAAGCTATGGTAAGGGTGGAAAGGCAGTGTAAGAGACTACCGCATTGCTGGTAACAGCAGTGGCACATGTAAACCCCATTCGAAGCAAGACCAAATAAAAGCGATATAAAGGTTGCCCGCCAAGCTTTAGGTAGGTCGCTTGAGCCTGCTGGCAACAGCAGGACTAGATAGATGATCATCACAGCTTATGCTGACATAACCCGGCTTATAGTGCTGCTCATTTTATTATAATAATCATTTCCGGCTATATGCCGGATTTTTTATGCATTGTAATCAGTATAAATGCGTCTTCATTTCTTTTAATATTGAGTATAGAAAATTAATATTAAAGGAGAGACGGATACATGAGAGAAAGACAGATGCAACAACACAGGCGGCAGGAAGTGTCCAGGCAGATATTGCACTTGTATGTGGAACAGCAACTGATAAGGTAGAGTTTAACAAAACAATTGCAAAGCTTCCAGCACCAGATCCGGAACCGACACCTAACCCAGACACAAAACTAGGAGATATAACATTTGAACCTGTGGTTTCTGAGGATGTTCCAAGTGTTAATGTTGATACTGATAAGAAAAAGTTGATTGAGAAGACACTTGATGATAAGCAGAAAGATATTGTTAATAAAGGTGGTTCAGCAGATATTGTTTTATCAATAAAGAATGCAACTGACAATAATGCTGCTGATAAGAAACTTATTGAGGCTTCATTTAAAGCAAATGAAAAGATTGGTAAGTGCTTAGACGTTTCGTTGTTGCTGACAGTTAAGGACAAAGCTGGAAATGTTGTCAATAATAATAAGAAAGTATCTGATTCACAGGAAATGATTACTATTACAATTAATGTACCATCAGATCTTATATCTAATAACAGAGAATACAAGATTATTCGTGTACATAATGGTGTAGTAAAAACAGTTGATAGTGTATGGGATGCAGATAATAAGACAATTACATTTAAGACTAATGAATTTTCAACATATGCGATTGTCTATAGAGATGTAGCTGGTTCAGAAGTAAAGCCAAGTGATCCGGAGACAAAGCCGTCAACACAAGAAACAAATCCAGAATCTAAGCCTTCAGAAGATGTGACAAAACCATCTGAGAGTGTAACTAATGGTACAGAGTCTTCAACACAGGTTAGTACTGAAGCAGTATCAGAAGCACAGAACACAGAGCCTGGAACATCTACTCAGACAGGAGATGCAACAAGACTTATGATGTGGCTAATGATTGCTTTATTAAGTGGAGCAGGTATTGCAGGAATCATCAGTAAGAAAAAGAAATTAAATAATTAGTTATTAATAATTAAAAGAACTGTAGCATGACATTGATGTGTGTCTGTTGCAGTTCTTTTTCTGTTGTTAATAATGTAATAATTGTTTTCAGAATGGGAAAGTATATTTAACAAGAAAAAAATACAAAATGTATTTATTTTTTAACTTAAGTGATATAATATAGAAGGGAAAGGAGATTTATGGTATGGATAACTTGGTTTATTTGTTAAATGTCAGAATGTCAGGAATTAAGAGCATAAAAAATGAAATTAGATTGGATTTTTATAAGAAGACTGTTGATAAGAATTTTGATCCTGATAAATTCAGGGTTAAGGCTATATATGGAGAAAATGGTTCGGGAAAGACAGCAATTATTACTGGAATCAAGATATTTCAGGATTTGATGCTGAGTAATCAATATCTTAACGAAAGTAAGAATCAGAGATTCCTTGATGAAATAATTAATAAAGAAACATCGAGATTTACATTTGGGTGTGAATATATTACAGGAGAAGAAGAATCATATATTGTCTATGATTATAATTTTGAGTTGGAGAAGAATAATAAAGGAGATTATGTTATAAAACATGAAAGCCTTAATTTAAAAAATGGTAATTATCCCAATAATAATTATGTTAATGTATTTGAGTGTGATAATGGTGAACTTATTAATATTAATTGTAATGAGACTGTTAAGAATATTATAGAAAAAAAGACATTTAATCTGTTAAATAAGAACCCTTTTATGTCACTTTATATTGTTGATTATACTAGTGTTATTGAAAAAGATAAGGAATTCTCATACAATATTGCAGTGATGTTATTTCTCATAGCACTTATTAATGTATATATTAACGAAGAGGATAAACATGATATATATTTTTTGAGGAAAACAATAAGAGAATCACACGAAAAAAGTTCCGAGTATATTAATGATATAAATGAGATTCTAGATACAATAAGTGTATATTCCGGATTTGATGACAATTCTATAAGCAAGTCAGAATTTGACAAGTATAAAGAAAGTGTAAAACAGCTTACAAAATTTATACAAATTTTTAAGAGAGAATTAAAATCGATAGATATAGATGCAAAGGATGATGGAGACAACTATAGGTGTGAGTTGATTTTTAATTATGGTAATTATAAGGTTAATAAGGAATTTGAAAGTACTGGAATAAAGAAACTTGTAAGATTATATTCAGCATTTAAAGCAGCTAATAATTATGGAATTGCATTTGTGGATGAAATGGACTCTAACATTAATGATATTTATTTATGTAAATTAATAGAGTATTTTATGTATTATGGTAAAGGACAATTGTGTTTTACTATGCATAATGTAGATCCGATGTCATTATTAAAACAGAATAAGAATTCTATTGATTTCTTATCAAGTGATAATAAAATAGTGTCGTGGGTATCTAAGGGGCATGCATCTCCAGAAAATTATTATAAGAATGGAATGATTGAAAATTCGCCATTTAATATAGATGCTACAGATTTTATAGGAATATTTGAGGGGTAGTTATGGGAAAACAGATAATTCTATGTGTTGAAACTAATAAGCAAGCTGATACAGATAGCACATATATTATGGATGCCATCAGACATAATTATGTGATCGATAATTCGGTTAAAATTAGTAAGATATACATGAAAACAAAAACAAGATATAATGATAAGGGTGTAGTGAGAGATATAGATAAGTTAATTAATATGTATAATCATGGAAAGAGTTATGTGGTTTATTGTATTGATACAGATCAAATTGAAAGCAATCAAATGCATAAAATGGAATTTGATAATATATCAGATTACTGTAAGAACAATGATTGTGAATTAATATGGTTTTGTCATGATGTCGAAGAAGTTTTTATAGGGAAAAAGGTAAAGGATTCTGAAAAAAGAAAAACTGCGGCAGAGTTTAGAAAAAAAGAGTGTGTTAAAAAATTGAATTTTAATGATATGAGAAGTAATAAACAATTGAAAGGCAAAAGTAATTTGCTTTTAGTGATGGATAAATATCTGGATAGGAAGATTTGAATATGTTATCAAATAATTTTCGCCGAATTGTTTTCACAATTCTTGCGGTTACATGGATGGTTGTTATTTTTTCTTTCTCGGAAAGGCAGGGGGATGAATCGGAAGAACAGAGTATTAAAGCTGGAATGATGGTTTGTCATGTATTTGTTCCAGGGTTTGATGATTTAAGTGAGCAGCAGCAGATTCATATGGCACAGGCTATTGATCATCCGGTAAGAAAGACTGCACATGCGACAGAGTATGCTATGCTTGCAGGATTGGTTCTGGGGGCTGTTACAGTCAGCATAATTAGATGGAAAAATGTATTGGTTTCAGTATGCATAGCCGTAATATATGCATCAACGGATGAGCTTCACCAGCTTTTTGTGCCGGGAAGAAGCGGACAGTTAAAGGATGTTTTAATTGATGGCTGTGGAGCAGTTATTGGAGCATTAATTATATGGGGAATATCATATCTGATTCATAAAAAGAAAAAATGATTATCAGTTGCAAATCTTTTCATAAGGACTATAATAGTTAAGAATTATTAGTAATTATGATGGGATGGAAGAAAAATGGAAAATGCCAACACTATGGATAATACAAAAATGACTAATGGACCGATAACAAGGATTTTATTATCATTTGCAGGACCAGTGCTTTTGGGTCAGCTTCTGCAACAGCTTTATAATATTGCAGATGCAGCAATTGTTGGACAGTTCTTAAGCTCTAAGGCACTGGCAGCAGTTGGTGCAACTTCTTCTCTTACATATATTGTATGTTATTTCTGTATAGGTTCATGTATAGGAATAAGTGTTCCTGCGTCACAGGCATTTGGTGCAGGAAAGAATACTGATTTAAGAAAATATTTTATTAACGGAGTCTACTTTGCACTTGCGATTGCTGTCATTATGACAGCAGTCACAGCGTCTATGAGTGGACTCTTTTTAACGTGGTTAAAGACACCTGAAAATATATTTAAGGATGCACATGTGTATCTTGTTATTATATTCTTAGGACTTCCGTTGACGGTTCTGTATAACTTCTGTTTTGGGATTCTGATGGCATTTGGAGACAGCAAAAAGTCAACAATGTTTATGGCAGTATCAACTGTTATTAATATTTTTCTTGATCTGTTTTTGGTTGTTGTTGTGAAATGGGGTGTTGCCGGAGCTGCAGTTGCTACTATATTTTCACAGGGAATTGCAGGCGTTCTTAGTGCTGTATACATCTTTAAGAAGTACAAACTGTTATTTCCAGTTAATGCAGATGAAAGAAAGTTCCATCCGTATTACATGAAGAATATTATTAAAATGTGCATGCCAATGGGACTGCAGTATTCTATTACTGCAATTGGCGCAATTATTCTGCAATTTTATGTAAATGCACTTGGAGAAGACGCCATTGCAGGATTTACATCCGGATATAAGATTAAGAATCTGATTCTGTGTCCGTTAAATGCGTTGGGAACAGCTCTTTCATCATTCGTCGGACAGAATTTCGGAGCTAAGAGATTTGACCGTATCAGTGAAGGATTTAAGAGAACTTTAGAGATTGGTCTTATCTATTCTGTAATCACGATGATAGTATGTTTCTTTACCGGCAGATATATGGCACTTATATTCGTTGATGCAGCTGATACAGTTGTTGTCGGTTACACTGTGAAGTTTATAAGATACATAAGTGTGTTTAATGCAGAACTGGCACTTTTATTTACTGCAAGGTATTCAGTTCAGGGTATGGGCTATGGCAAATATTCTATTCTCTCAGGACTTGCTGAGATGGCTGGAAGAGCGGCTGTTGCTGTGCTTCTGATACCACATTTTGGCTTTGATGCAGTGTGCTGGAATGAGGGACTTACATTCCTTGCAGGAATTGCAGTTATTCTGCCAATTTATATTAAACTATTTTGCCATTTGCGTAAAAGTATGATATAATTTTTACGATTTTGGGATGAGGAAAGGTGGCGCTTATGTCTAAGATTATATTAACAGGTGACAGACCAACCGGAAGACTTCACTTAGGTCATTATGTTGGATCTTTAAAGCGAAGAGTTGAATTACAGAATTCAGGTGAATATGAGAAGATTTTTATTATGATTGCGGATGCACAGGCATTAACAGATAATGCTGATAATCCAGAGAAAGTAAGACAGAACATTATCGAGGTTGCACTCGATTATCTTTCAGTTGGTATTGACCCAGCTAAGTCTAATATATTTATCCAGTCACAGATTTCACAGCTTACAGAGCTTACATTTTATTATATGAACCTCGTTACAGTTTCAAGACTTCAGAGAAACCCTACAGTTAAATCTGAGATTCAGATGCGTAATTTTGAGGCGAGTATTCCGGTAGGATTTTTCTGTTATCCTATAAGCCAGGCAGCAGATATTACTGCATTTAAGGCTACTACTGTTCCTGTAGGAGAAGATCAGGAGCCTATGATTGAGCAGTGTCGTGAGATTGTAAGAAAGTTTAATTCTGTATATGGAGAAGTATTGGTTGAACCAGAAATTCTTCTTCCAGATAATAAGGCATGTTTAAGACTTCCTGGTACTGATGGTAAGGCTAAGATGAGCAAGTCATTAGGAAACTGCATCTACTTATCTGACACTCCAGAGGAAGTTAAGAAAAAGGTTATGAGTATGTACACAGACCCTAACCATATTCAGGTATCTGATCCTGGACAGGTTGAGGGTAACACAGTATTTACTTACCTTGATGCTTTCAGCAGTGATGAGGATTTTGCTGAATTCCTTCCTGATTATAAGAATCTTGATGAATTAAAGGATCATTACAGAAGAGGTGGTCTTGGAGATGTTAAGGTTAAGAAGTTCCTTCTTAATGTTATCAACAAGGAGCTTGAACCAATCAGAGCAAGAAGACATGAATATGAAAAGGATATTCCAGAAGTATATAATATCCTTAAGAGAGGTACAGAAGCGGCTTACGCTGTTGCACAGGACACTCTTGATGATGTCAAGGCTGCTATGAAGATTGATTATTTTAATGACGCAGAACTTATTAAGGTTCAGTCAGAAAAATACAGCAGAACAGAGTAATTATTTTAATTAAATATACACACGGAGGCTTTTCTATTATGAGACATTTACTTAGTCCGCTTGATTTAAGCGTTGATGAACTGGCAAGATTATTAGATCTTGCAAGAGACATTTCAAAGGATCCATCAAAGTATGGTCATGTATGTGATGGAAAGAAGATAGCCACATTGTTCTATGAGCCAAGTACTAGAACAAGATTAAGTTTTGAGGCTGCCATGATTAACCTTGGCGGTCAGGTATTAGGATTTTCTGAGGCTTCTTCAAGTTCAGCGTCAAAGGGTGAAAGTGTTGCAGATACTATAAGAGTTATCTCTTGTTATGCAGATATATGTGCAATGCGTCATCCAAAGGAAGGTGCTCCAATGGTAGCTTCTGAATATTCGCACATTCCTATTATCAATGCAGGTGATGGTGGACATCAGCATCCTACACAGACACTTACAGATCTTATGACAATAAGGGAACTCCGTGGTTCACTCGATAACTTTACTATCGGTTTATGTGGAGACCTTAAGTTCGGAAGAACAGTCCATTCACTTATAAGTTCATTAGTAAGATACAATAATGTAAAGTTTGTCCTTATATCACCTAAGGAATTAAGAATTCCTGATTATATCAGGGATGATGTGCTTAAGGCTAATAACTGTGATTTCGTAGAAGTTGAGAACCTTGAGCAGGCTATGCCTGAGCTTGATATTCTCTATATGACAAGAGTACAGAGAGAAAGATTCTTCAGTGAAGATGAGTACTTAAGAATGAAAGACTTCTATATACTTGATGAAGATAAGATGGCACTTGGAAAGCCTGATATGTATGTTCTTCATCCACTTCCAAGAGTTAATGAGATATCAGTTGATGTTGATAATGATGACAGAGCTGCTTATTTCAAGCAGGTTCAGTTTGGTGTATATGTAAGAATGGCACTTATACTTACTTTACTTGGACTTGATACAGCAGTTAATCCATCATTAGCTCATGTACTTGATTCACTGGATGCATAAGGAGGGAAATTTATGTTAAATGTAGGAGAACTTAATGAAGGCTTTGTTCTTGATCATATTGAAGCAGGAAAGGCCATGATGATATACAATTACTTAGGTCTTGATAAGCTTGACTGTCAGGTTGCTATAATTAAGAATGCAAGAAGTGGTAAGATGGGAAAGAAAGACATTATTAAGATTGAAGGTGGTCTTGATCTTGTTGATCTTGATGTTTTAGGATTCGTTGACCATAACATTACTGTAAATATTATTAAGAATGGTGAAATAGTAGAGAAGAAGAGACTATCTCTTCCAAAGCAGGTTACTAATATTATCAAATGTAAGAATCCAAGATGTATCACATCTATCGAGCAGGGTTTAAAGCAGGTGTTCGTACTTGCTGATGAGGAAAAGCAGGTTTATAGATGTAAGTACTGTGAAGAGAAATATTCATAAAAATTAATGGCTGTCGTTACTAAACGGCAGCCATTTTAATATATGTGTCAAAGACACATTTACTTAAGTTCTTTAATTATCATATTATTAGGTCTTGAAATCTTAAGCTCCGGACCATTCATTATTATAAGTCCTTTGTCGTATTTTACAGTAAATATTGTAATAGAATTCCCTTCATTATTCATTGACATTAAATGCTTGTCGTCAGGGAAGAGCCTTATGTACTTAGGATAATCACCACTGATAGGGAGAGAATTAAGGCTTGAGAGCTTTCCTGTTTTGGAATCAACCTTGTATATTGTAACTGTATTATCGCCGGCGTTAGAGCAGAGCAGATGCTTTCCTGTGCTGTCAAATGTTATGTTAGCAGCGGCACTGTTAGATTTATGGTCTCTTCTTACAGTGAATATATTCTGTACTAAATCAAAACGGTCTTTGTCTGAATTCTTATCATAAGAATATACATTAATATAATTCTTCATTTCGCAGACAACATAAGCAAACTTACCATCCTGACTGAATTCAATCTGTCTTGGTGCAGATTCCTGCTGTGAACGGATTATATCGTATAACTTTAATTTACCGGTTACATGATTGAATTCATAAAGCTTAATCTGGTCAATTCCAGGGTCACATACACATAAAAGTTCTTCGTCAGGTGTGAATGTGCTCCAGCTTATATGAGGACGGAAGTTTCTTTCGGCAACACTTCCGATTCCTTTATGAAATATTTCATCAGCTATAAATCCCGCTGAACCATCAGCATTGATGTGCAAAACAGTAATCTTGCCGTCATGATATCCGGAAACAACAAGGAATCTGTTATCACTTGTTACGCATATATGACAGCCACGCATTCCGTTAATGGACGCAACATTCATAAGCTCGAGACTTCCATCTTCTAATACAGCATAAGCTGAAACACCCTGGTCACATATAGAGTATAAGAAATTCTTATCATGTGAAAATGCAATGAAAGAAGGGTTATCAATTGCCACCTCTTCACGTTCTGTTATTCTTCCTTTAGCTACATCACAGTCATATATATGGATACCCTTACTGCTTTCGTGTGTATAGCTGCCTGCATAAGCTACATATTTCTTATCCATGATTATCCGCCTCCGTAAAACATATATATTACTATTTTATAGCATAAGTAAAGGATTTTCAATACTGGTCAGATACATTTTTGCTTAACCTTTTCAGGACAAATACTTACAAGTATAATATCAGGCCCGATTGTGCGGATGCATTTGAAAGGAATTACATATTCAAAATCTCTTCCAAGCAGTCCGCATAATCTGGCGGGACCGGGAACAATGAGTGCCAGTATGCAGCCTGATGACGGGTCGAAATCAATATCAACCACAAAACCTAATATGCAGCAGTCGGTATCGTTTATTACGGTTTTTCCTTTAAGTTCACATAGACGCATTATAATACCTGGTTAAGTGCTTATATTATTATATTACGCATATCAGCAAAGGTGTCTTTTCATATCACGCAAGGCACATTTTTCAAGACGGCTTACCTGGGCCTGTGATATCCCAAGATCTTTGGCAACTTCAGTCTGTGTAAGACAATCAAAGAAACGGAGTATTATTATCTGGCGTTCTCTTGGGGAAAGCCGATTAATAGCTTCTCGAAGCGCAATATTTCTTACCCAGCGGTCTTCAGTGTTTTTCTTGTCCTTTACCTGATCAATAACATACAGGGTGTCACCACCATCATTGAATACCGGTTCATATAATGATATTGAAGGTGTGACTGCTTCAAGGGCAATTACGATATCAGCTTTTGATATGCCTATTTCTTCTGCGATTTCTGTAATTGATGGTTCTTTAAGATTTTTCTTCATAAGTGTTTCACGGGTAGTTATTGCTTTATAGGCTGTATCTTTTAAGGAACGGCTGACTCTTATAGTGCTGTTATCACGCAGAAAACGCTTTATCTCTCCGATTATCATTGGAACAGCATATGTTGAAAACTGTACATTTAACGATATATCAAAATTGTCAATCGCTTTAATCATTCCTATACAGCCTATCTGAAACAGGTCATCAAGATTTTCACCACTCTGGCTGAAGCGTTGTACAATGCTTAATACAAGCCTTAAGTTTCCTTTTATAAATGTTTCTCTTGCCTGCGTATCTCCTGATTTTATCTTTACAAGCAGTTCTTTTGCCTGGGCGGGTTTAAGAAGAGGAAGGTCACTTGTATTGACTCCGCATATTTCGACTTTGTATCCAGCCATAATCCCTCCTTAAATAATAATTGGTTTTTCAATTTATCAACATTAAAAGGATTGACATTTTGGCTGGGCTTATTCATAATTAATTTATATATTTAATTTGGAGGTAGATAGCGTGAAGTGTCCATTTTGTGGTAAAGATAACACTAAGGTAATTGATTCAAGACCGACTGATGACAGCTCAATAAGAAGACGTCGTCAGTGTGACGAGTGTGGTAAGCGTTTTACCACATATGAAAAGATTGAATCTATGCCTCTTATTGTGATTAAGAAGGATAATAACAGAGAACCATATGACAGAGAGAAGATAACTGCGGGTATTGTCAGATCGTGCCATAAAAGGCCTGTATCTATCTCACAGATTAATAATATGGTTGATGAGATTGAGACGCAGATATTTAATATTGGAGAGAAAGAAATCTCAACTAAAACTATTGGTGAGATTGTAATGAGCAAGCTTAAGGCAGTTGATGAGGTTGCCTATGTAAGATTTGCATCTGTTTACAGAGAATTTAAGGATGTTGATTCATTTATGGAAGAGATTAAGAAAATCCTTAAATAATATATATCAGTAATTAAGAAAGGCAGCATTTTTGTTATGTTTAAGAGGTTTTATCCTGATATATATATTGATTCAGCTTACGACATAGATTATGAAGGACTGTATAATAAGGGCTACAGAGGTATTATATTTGATATTGATAATACTCTTGTGGAACATGGTGCACCGGTTACGAAGAAGTGCAGTGATTTATTTGACAGTTTAAGAGCGATAGGGTTTGATACATGCATTATATCGAATAACAAAGAACCGCGTGTAAAGCCGCTTGCTGATGCATGTGGTTCAAGATATGTAAGTAAGGCAGCAAAACCATCGCCGGTCAATTATATTAAGGCAATGGATATTATGGGAACAGACAGGAATAACACATTCTTTGTTGGTGACCAGCTTTTTACAGATGTGTGGGGCGCTAACAGGGCAGGTATTATGTCTGTGCTTGTAAAGCCTATTGATAAGCATGAAGAAATTCAGATAATTCTTAAGAGAAGACTGGAATGGATTGTATTATTTTTCTATAAAAGAAGAAAGCATTAATTGCTTAAAGGAGCTTAGATTATGGACATCAAAGGAACAACAAGAGTATGCGGACTTATTGGTAATCCAATAGGACATTCTGTTTCACCGGCAATTCATAATAATCTTGCACAGCTGACAGGAAAAGATATGGTTTATACAACATTTAAAGTGGAAAAAGGAGATGTGGCATCTGCTGTAAGAGGTGCTTACAGTCTCAATATACTGGGACTTAATGTCACAGTTCCACACAAGTCAGAGGTTATTGATTCTCTTGTAGATATAGATCCGCTTGCCAAGGCTATAGGAGCTGTTAATACTCTTGTAAGGGTTGATGGAGGATTCAAAGGATACAACACTGATATTCTTGGACTTGCGAGAGAACTTGAAGATGAAGGAATTGAACTGGCTGATTCTAAGGTTATTATTCTGGGAGCAGGAGGCGCAGCAAGAGCTATTACTTTTCTTTGCTCAAGCAAGGGGGCAAAGAAAATTTATCTGTTGAACAGATCTGTAGATAAGGCACAGGATATAGCACATGCTGTAAATACACATTTTCACAATGAAAAAGTAATTCCTATGAATATTGCTGATTATGCGGATATTCCAGGAGATGATTATATTGTTATCCAGACAACAAGCGTTGGACTTCACCCGAATGATACTGCAGTTGTTATTGATGATGAAGCATTTTATAAAAAGGCGGCAGTTGGTGTTGATATCATATATAATCCGGGAGAGACTATGTTTATGAAGCTTATTAAGGCACAGGGGAAAAAGGCTTATAATGGACTTAAGATGCTTCTGTATCAGGGAGTAAGTGCTTACGAGCTCTGGAATGACTGTAAGATTACTAAGGAAGAGGCTGATGAGGTGTATAAGTGTCTTCAGAAGGAGCTTGGGATTAATGAATAGAAAGAAAAATATTATCCTTATTGGTTTTATGGGAAGCGGTAAGACTACATTTGGCAGATGGATATCTACGTCCCATTCAATGAAGTTCATTGATACTGATGAGTACATAGAAAAAAAATACAATAAGCTTATTAAGGATATATTTAGAGAGTCGGGAGAAGAAGCTTTCAGAAATATGGAGACACAGGCAGTCAGAGAACTTGCTGATTCATGTGATAACTGTGTTATATCTGTTGGAGGAGGGCTGCCGGTAAGAGATATTAACCGCAGGCTTCTTAAAGAGCTTGGAATTGTCGTATATCTTAAGACCGAGGTTGATGAACTTGTAAAAAGACTGTCTAAGGACACAAGCAGACCGCTTCTTGCAGGAGGTAATTTAAGAGAAAAGATTGAAAGTCTTATGACCGCAAGGGAGGCGCTTTATAAGGACGCTGCTGATGTTATAGTTAAGACTGATGGAAGAAGATTTGAAGACATGTATGCTGATATAGTTTCAGCTGTTAATATAGGCATAATGGAGGATTGATATGAAGATACTTGTAATGAACGGACCTAACATTAATTTTCTTGGAATAAGAGAGAAAGGTATATATGGAGAGCAGAATTATGAAGCTCTTGTTTCAATGATTGAGAAGAAGGCAGAGGAGCTTGGAGTTGATGTTGAAGTGTTCCAGAGCAATCATGAAGGTGCTATAATTGATAAGATTCAGGAAGCATATTATAATGATGTTGATGGAATAGTTATTAATCCGGGAGCGTTTACTCATTACAGCTATGCAGTAAGAGATGCTCTTGCATCTGTGGCAGCAATTCCTAAGATAGAGGTTCATATATCTAATGTACATACAAGAGAAGAGTTCAGACATACATCAGTGACAGTTCCTGTGTGCAACGGACAGGTTGTTGGACTTGGACTTAAGGGATATTTATATGCCATGGAAGCAGTTGTTGACCTTGCTATGAAAAAGTAGTTGCCAAATGTTTATATTTATTATACAATATTAGAAGTCATTTGATTATTTAGGAGGTATACCAAAGAATGGTAGATGCAGGTAGTTTTAAGAACGGTATTACAATTCAGTATGAGAACGGAATTTGGCAGGTAATCGAATTCCAGCATGTTAAGCCTGGTAAGGGATCACCTTTCGTTAGAGCTAAGTTAAAGAATATTATTTCTGGTGGTGTTATAGAGAATTCTTTCAGACCAACTGAGAAGTTTGATCTTGCACACATCGACAGATCAGAATATCAGTATTTATATGCTGATGGAGATCTTTACAACTTTATGAATACAGAGACATATGACCAGATCGCATTAAGTGCTGATCAGGTTGGTGATTCTCTTAAGTTCGTTAAAGAGAATGAGATGGTTAAGCTTTGTTCACATGATGGTAATGTATTTGCTATTGAGCCACCTATTTCAGTTGAGCTTGAAGTAACAGATACAGAGCCTGGTATCAAGGGTAACACAGCAACAGGTGCTACTAAGCCAGCTATCGTAGAGACAGGAGCTAAGATTATGGTTCCATTATTCGTTAATCAGGGCGATAAGATTAAGATTGATACTCGTACAGGTGAGTATACATCAAGAGCATAATTTTTATGTATTATTAAGGGCTGTCATGCATATGCATGACAGCCCTTTTTGCGCGAGTAGCGATGAGAATAGCTGCAGAATTTATAATCATGCTTGCATGAATTATAAATTGGGCGGATATTCGAGGAGCACCGCGACAATGCCAGACTTTAGTCTGGCATATGCGCTACTCGCGCGAGTAGCGATGAGAATAGTTCTAGAATTATCCCCTTGCCTGGAATGTTGTACAGACTGTATCGTCCTCTGTTACAGCTTTTATACCTGATATGTCTACATGGTCAGCATCACATTTTTTATTAGTGTTATATATGCAGTTGGTTGCTTCACATGAGATGGATAAAGAATCTTTAGGAAGATGGCACATATTAGTTGCACCTGGTTTCTGATGTTCATAGTCGCTGCAGCATGTTTCACCACATTGGCATGCCGAGCTTCCTTCTACACAGATTGAATTAAGACAGCACTGATTGTCACAGTTATGCATGCAAGATGCAGCATTACAGTTAAGATTACCCATAATATTTCTCCTTTCAAAAAACAAATATGACCGCTATTGTTTTTGAAACATAGCGGCCATATTATTGTACCCTTAATATTATTCTTTATTCAGAGGGCTATTTAATGAAAGAAAATGTAAAACGTTTTGTTCTGACATTGAAATATCTGAAAGAAACCTTAGCAATAATCTTATCCTTTGATACGAATGTGTTGGTCCAGTATCTTGAATCCTTGGAATTATTTCTGTTATCGCCAAGCATAAAATATGAATCAGCAGGTACAACATAGGTTAACTCTTCACCATCATTGTTCATTGGCTCCCGAAGATAATTCTCTTCAAGCTGTTCACCATTGACATATACATGTCCGTTGGAAATCTGAATGACATCACCAGGAATACCGATAACTCTTTTTACAAAATTCTGTGATTCATCATCAGGATATTTGAAGATTACAATATCACCACGTTCTGGTTCATGAAACAGATAAGCAAGTCTGAAACCTATTAGTCTGTCTCCGGTAAGAATGGTGTTTTCCATTGAACCAGACGGAACCTGAGCGTTTACAATTATAAATCTGGTAAAAAGAAATGCTACAATAACAGCAACGGCAAGGATTTTGATATAACTTAATATTTCCTGTCCAATAGTTTCCTGCTTTTCTTTATGATGATGTGGAGCAACAGGCTCATCGCTGTAACGAGGAATATCATAAATGTTATCATCATCATCATCTTCATCAAAAGAAAAATCATCATCTAAAAATTCGATACCATCATCGTATTTTGCTTTAGTATCATCGTCATAATTGTCATAGTTAAAATTAGTCATGTTATATATTTCCTTATTGTTATATAAGACAATGATAGTTTAAATGGCGTTATTTTGCAAGTAATTCCATGATTTTATTGCTTCTTGCAATAAATCCAGTCATCTGTTCAGGAGAGAGTGGTGCATGACTAAGCATAGCAAGGTCATAGAGCTGTTCGCATATAATCTTAGTATTTTCACCGTCTGCATGTTCTGCAACATATTTAACAAGGTCATTGTTAGCATTAAGTACAAGAGTCTTCCCCTCAGCACCAAACATATTAGGATCCATGCCTGACATACCATACATCTTCATCATATCCTGCATACGTCTGCTTTCTTCTGAAAGAGTAATCATTGAAGATATAGATGCATCCTTTAATTTCTCTACACTAACAGTTAAATTCTCATTGCCAAGAGCATCCTTGAAAGTCTTAGAGAGCTTTTCAGTCATGTCCTTCAACTCGTCTTTAGAAGTCTCCTCCTTAAAGCTGTCTGAAAGATCTGCATCGATACGCTTGAACTTGAGATTCTCATTCTTAGATTCCATGTTGGTGATGAATGGCTGGTCAATGTTATGAGTAAGAATTACAGCATCAATTCCTTCGTTCTTAAACATGTTAATATACTGACTCTGTTCAATTTCATCTGTTACATAGAATACAGTGTTTTCATGTTTCTCTTTATTCTCTTCGAGACATTCCTTAAGTGTTAAATATTTGCCGTCAAGGTTCTTGAATATGATGTAATCATTCATCTTCTCAGCAAATTTTTCATCCTTTAAGCAGCCGAATTTAATAAATGGGTTGATGTCATCCCAGTATTTTTCATAGTTTTCTTTATCTGTTTTACACATTCCTGAAAGCTTGTCGGCAACCTTTTTAGTGATGTAATCAGATATCTTCTTAACAAATCCATCGTTCTGAAGTGCTGAACGTGATACATTAAGTGGAAGGTCTGGGCAGTCAATAACACCTTTAAGAAGAAGTAAAAATTCTGGAATAACTTCTTTGATGTTATCTGCTACGAATACCTGATTGTTATAAAGCTTTATAGTACCTTCAATAGATTCATACTCTGTATTAATCTTAGGGAAGTAGAGAATACCCTTAAGATTGAATGGATAATCCATGTTAAGGTGAATCCAGAATAATGGTTCTTTATAATCGTGGAATACCTTGCGGTAGAATTCCTTGTAATCTTCATCTGAACATTCATTAGGATGCTTTGTCCAGAGTGGATGGATATCGTTGATTGCAACTGGTCTTTTTACAATCTTAGCCATCTTTTTAGCTGGAACTTTCTCAACAGTTTCCTTAGTTCCATCTTCTTTCTCAACTTCTTCTGTAACAGCGTCCTTTATAAATGTATCAAGAACTGTATCTTTTTCTGTAACTTCTTCCTCAGGAATCTCCTCAGTCTGTTCACCCGCATCTTCGTTAGTTACAAAGATTGGAACCGGCATGAAAGAGCAGTACTTATCAAGAACTTCTTTAGCCTTATATTCGTTGGCAAATTCATAGCTGTCCTCATTGAGGTAAAGAGTAATCTCAGTACCAGGAGTTGTTTTGGTTCCCTCACTTATATCATATTCAGTTCCTCCGTCACATGACCAGTGAACTGATTCTGCTCCGTCCTTAAATGAAAGAGTATCAATAGTAACCTGGTCAGCAACCATAAATGCTGAGTAGAAACCTAAACCAAAATGTCCGATAATCTGGTCATCGTTAGCCTTATCCTTATACTTCTCAAGGAATGCTTCAGCACCTGAAAAAGCAATCTGGTTGATATACTCATCAACCTCTTCCTTAGTCATACCGATACCGTTATCAATGATCTTGATTGTCTTATCTTTTGCAGAAAGCTTAATTTCAACCTTATATTCAATATCATCAGGAGCTTCATACTCTCCAATCATTGAAAGCTTCTTGAGCTTAGTGATAGCATCACATGCATTAGAAACTAACTCTCTATAGAAGATATCATGGTCAGAATACATCCATTTCTTGATGATAGGGAAAATATTCTGACTGTTAATAGATAAATTACCATGTTCTTTTGACATAATATTTCACTCTCCAATCTGTATAGTATTAAACTAAATGTTAATTTAATACACAAGAAAACATAAGTCAAGCAAAAATTAGCACTCCTTAAACAAGAGTGCTAACAAAAAACCGCCTGTGCGTGTAAACAGGCGGTTTTGCAACATTTATTAAATAATTCTAAATTATTCCTCATAGGAAATATCAGCATCTGACAGGAAGTTAATAATATATCGTTCAAATGCTTCATCAAGTGAACGGTCGAGAGTGAAAGTACTAAGCGAAGATGCTGTTGTCATGGTTACTGAACCATCCTGATAGCGTACATTAAGAAATAACCCGTTGACACAGTCGGGGTCAAAGTTAAGGTCAGTATCAAGTATCAGCTTTGCAACAACTGCTTCAGGCAGTACAAATGTTATCTTTAAAAGTTCAGGAACTTTCCTGCCCTTAATTATGCTGAATGCGAAAGGCTTAATGTTCTTCCATGATGTATATCTTGCAGAAGGCATGGAATTAAGCTCATCTTCATTATAAAAGTCAGTGTTGAGCTTTCCATCTATTGTATAACTGCAGCCTGTGCATATATAGGCTTCTGAAAGACACATACCATCAAATGTATCGCTTATCAGAAGTTTATTCATAAATTGCTTTAAATCCTTAATTGTAAGAGAGAGCATAAATCCTCCTTGTTTTGCGAAGCAAAATGCGACTGCCCATGCAGGAGCAGAGGATTTTAGCCTCCTTGTTTTGCGAAATGTATATTAATTATAATATAAAATCAGTCTTTTAGAAACAGCTTTTGAATTATATTTATAAGAGCAAAGAGAATTGTTGATATAATACAGAGAATAACAATTCCGAGAACTACATAACTCATCTTAAATACCTGGCTTCCGTATATTATGAGGTATCCAAGTCCTTTTTTAGCAGCTAAGAATTCGCCTATAATTACACCTACAAGACACAGACCTATATTTACCTTCATGTTACTTATAATGATTTTCTTGGAGCCGGGGATGATAAGTTTACACAGAATATGCCATTTGTTACCACCAAGAGTCCGTATCAGAGTGATTTTTTCTTTGTCAATGCCAAGAAAACCTGTGTACAGATTAATTATCATGCCGAATATTGCTACGGATACAGCTGTTATAATAATTGCCTTGGTATTAGTGCCAAGCCATACTATAAGCATCGGTGCCAGAGCTGACTTAGGAAGGCTGTTTAATACTACCATGAAAGGCTCAAGACAGTCCGACAGTCCTTTGAAGCACCATAACAGTATTGCAAATATAATGCCGACAACTGTAATTATTGCAAATGCGACTATGGTTTCATAGAGAGTTACCCATATATGCATGAATATTATTCCGTCTTTGGCGAGGTCCATAAATGTCTGGTACAGTCTTACCGGTGAACTGAATATAAATGAATTGATAATACCTTTGTCAGCAGTAAATTCCCATATACCGATAAAACCTAAGAATAATATCAGGCGGGAGAGTGTTACTGATATGGAATATATGCGCTGCTTAATTACGAATTTGCGTTGTAAAGGACTCATATTCATTTTAACACCTCCCTTATTTCATCAAAATATTTCTGGGTTGAAAGAGTGTCACGTGATTTGATATCAACTGTTTTTAAAAGACTGGCAGGTCTGTTTGTGAGGATAAGAACACGGTCAGTCATTGCAATTGCTTCAGATATATCGTGCGTTACTAATATTACTGTTTTTTTCTCACTTCTTAATATATTACATATATCTTCCCTTACTTCGAGTCTTGTCTGATAATCAAGGGCAGAAAATGGTTCGTCTAAAAGTAAAATATCCGGTTTCAGAGCAAGTGTGCGTATAAGTGCTGCACGCTGTCTCATACCTCCGGATAACTGGGATGGCCTCGCTGATTTGAATTCTGCAAGGTCGTATTGCTCTAAGAGATGATTAACATAGGCAATGTTTTCAGGAGTTTTTTTGTTATTTATTTCAAGACCTAACATAACATTTTTATATATACTGCGCCATTCAAACAGATTATCTTTCTGCAGCATATATCCCATCCGGGAGTCTGTATTATTCTCTGGCGGTCTTATATATATGGTTCCTGCTTCAGGCTTTATAAGATCGCATAGAAGAGAGAGCAGTGTGGATTTGCCACAACCGGATGGACCGACAATTGATGTGAAACTACCGGGCTTTATTTCGAAAGAAAGGTCATTGATTACCGGGGTCTCTCCATTTTTATCATGATAAGAATAATATATGTGATCCAGAGATAGAATTGATTCCAATAGATTACTCCCATACTATGGTTAATATAATTTATGAAAAATATCAGAAAAAGTGATAATCAAGATTGAATAAAACCCGTATAAAGAATATAATAAAAACATTAAAGTCATATGAGGGGTACTTTATGAACTGTTTAGAGGAAGTAATAGCCAGTATAAGCACAGAAAGAGTTTTTATACAGACACATAATTTTCCGGATCCTGATGCAATTGCATGTGCATATGGATTATCAGAGCTTTTGAAGGCAAAGGGGATAGATGCAGAAATATGCTATAAGGGAAGCATCGACAGAACTGTGACAGCCAAGATGGTAAGGCTTCTTAATATTAATGTTAAGGAATATATAAGTTTTGAAGAATTTAACAAAGAAGATGAGATTATTCTTGTTGATGCCCAGAAGGGTAATTCTAATATTATAGATATGAATGGACAGGAAATAATATGTATTGACCACCATCCCGTATATGAGCATATTGATTATAGGTTTTGCGACATAAGACCAGATGTTGGTGCATGTGCTTCGATTATAGCATCTTATTATTTTGACAATGATATTGATATGCCAGCTGATGTGGCAACAGCACTGTTATATGGAATCAAGATGGACACAGCTGATATGCGCAGAGGTGTTTCACAGCTTGATCTTGATATGTTTTATAAGCTTTTTATGATGGCAGACAGGGATATACTTACAAACCTTGACAGTAGTGTACTGCATTTTGATGATATTAAGGCATATAAAGATGCACTGAGTACTATTGATATAAGGGAAGATGTATGCTTTGCATGTGCCGGATATGAATGTAAAGAATCACTTATAGCTGCTATATGTGATTTTACACTCACGCTTGATGGAATTAATCTGTCAATTGTATATTCACCAAAGAAGGATGGAATTAAACTGTCAATAAGAAGTGGTGGAAAATATCTGTCAGGAGTTCTGGCAGTCAATGCCCTTAGAGGAATAGGTACGGGAGGAGGCCATGATAATATGGCGGGGGGTTATGTACCATATGGAAAAGAAACCGGGTCTAAAGTTGGGGATGCTGATATTGTAAGGCTTGAACATGAGATTAAGGCAAGATTCTTAAAAGAAGCAGGAATTAAATAGTGTTTATTTTAGTATATTAACTGCCGGATGAAGGTGATTCTTTCCGGCAGTTTTATTATTGAATATATTATCTTATATCAATCTGTAATCTGTCTATGAAATGTCCCCAAATGCCGGCATAGCCATCCATTCCGTTATCTTTATTATTATCTTTCTGATAACTATAATAGTTACCGTTCACAGGACTTACCCTGTAGAATGCGTAATGGTATCCAGATGATTTAATGATGTCATCAGGCGTGTAATAATATATCTCAACAGCATCAACAGGTGTGTCATTGCCGGCATATCCGTTATAATAATCGTTAATATCAGTGTTGCGGCTGTCTATGAAATCCAGCCAGCCACTGTCCACATGGACTCTGTATTTTATATAGCCGATATCTGTTGTGATAGCAAGACCGGTGATATTCTGGCCACGTATTCCAGCATAATCTTCATTATTCTTAACAACAGGAAGCCAGCGGCCCGTTGCAAGCTTTGTCTGATAGTAAACATTTATACTATTGGATGAACTATCATCGGTACGGATAGTTTCACCAGTATTGTCATCATTTTTTACAGAATAATCTGAGTAATATATATTGCCGTCATATTCTTCATCTTCAATTTCTACTGCACCAAACTGCCACATGGTACAGTCAAGGCTTGGAGAATCAATTCCCCAGTGTGCAAGCCAGATATTCATCTCTGGGATTGATTTCAGTCTGTCAAGGTCAAGCACATTTGTAAAATAGTTGTAATTGGCATAGACACCGGTTTTATATCCACTGACACGCATAGCATTAACAAACATTTCGCAGAAATCAGACAGCAGTTCGCCTTCGGAGTATACATCCAGACCGTTTCTTGCTTTATATCCATCAGCATCTTCCATATCAAACCACACACCAAGTTCGGGAGACCTTCCTTTAAGAAGTCTTAGAGCATGGGCAGTTTCGCTTGCTGCATCGTAATGATCTAATGCATAACTGTATAGATAGACGCCATAAGGAATTCCAAGCCTTTCACATTCATCCATATTTCTTATGGCAGCAGCATCATCCTGTGATTGGATATCATTGCCATATCCTATACGGATAATTGTACCCTCAATATAGTTTTTCATATTATCCCACTGTATGAATCCATTATAGCTGCTCACATCTATAACAACGGCATATATATCAGCAGGTAATGACATGAACAGGCATACAGATGCAATAATTGCAATATATATTCTGATGATTTTCTTCATTCACATAGCCCCTTTCTTTTAATGTTCTAATATAGAATATTCGGGGGTCTGCCTTGGTGTTAGTGAAATAACGGCTTTACAAAAAAACAAATAATATATATAATGTAATACAGTTTCCGCATTATGACGGTTATAATGCCACCTTGGCTCAGTCGGTAGAGCGTTTCACTCGTAATGAAAAGGTCGCCGGTTCGATTCCGGCAGGTGGCTTGAATTAAAAAGTTCGCGAAGCTAGATATATACTGGCTTTGCGGACTTTTTTAGTTTAAAAGATTATCAAAAGTTTGCCAAAGTATGCTAAAGTTTTGGTAGTCAATGGTAGTCAAAAAAAAAGATGGTAACCGGAGTTACCATCTTACTAATAAATGAAATAGGTGGGGGTGACATTCCCACATCTCCAACAAGGGTGACGGCTGCCCGTTCCGTCCTCAGATTTCATTTAATATAGTCTATGTTTTACTTTTTTAAGTATACATTAGTAAAAGAAAAAGTCAAGCCTTTATAAGAGTCCCCTTATTAATAAAGTTTTTAACTCTGTTGGAATTTAGTACATACAAGGATCTTGCATAAAATATTTCACTGGAAGATATTCTTACAGCAACTTTAACATATTCATTGTTGATTATATGAGATGAAAAACTGCCTATCTGTTGCCTCATAAGTATAAAATATCTCCTTTTATGATTGTTTTATATTAAAGGAATAACATATATGGAAAGAAATATAAATACTTTAAATATAAAAATGATATAAAAATATGTGAATATTATTTCGTCCAGCCGCCAACCATAATAGAGAATAATATTATCAGGAGGCGGACATGGGCAAATCTGAAGAAGAAAAAACAGATAATGATTATAAAGATGGTGCTGTCACGAAAAATGCTCTTCAGGTGATAACAATTATTGGAGAGATAGAAGGACACGATAATCTTCCTGCAACAAGCAAAGCAACCAAGTATGAACATATGCTTCCTAAGCTGGCGGAGATTGAGATGGATAAAGATATTAAAGGTGTACTTTTTATTATGAATACAGTTGGTGGGGATGTCAGTGCGGGACTGGCACTGGCAGAGATGATTGCTTCAATGAAAAAGCCAACAGTTTCACTAATCATAGGCGATTCACATAGTATAGGTGTGCCGCTTGCTGTGAGTACAGATTATTCATTTATTGTGCCTACAGCTACCATGATAATACATCCTGTGAGGATGAACGGAACACTTATCGGAGTTCAGCAGACATATGATTATTTTGAACGGATATCTGACAGGATAACATCATTTATTGCGGCTCACAGCAGTGTAAGCAAAGAAAGAGTAGAGGAAATGATGGTTGACACCACACAGCTCTCTAAAGACTTAGGAACAGTGTTGGTGGGTAGACAGGCAGTTGAAGAAGGTTTAATATGTGAAGTTGGTGGAATCAGTGATGCGCTTGATAAGCTGGATTCCATGATTAATGAATGTTAGGGTGAAGATATGAAATGTAATCTGTGTCCAAGAGCCTGCAATGTTGACAGAAATGTTAATACAGGCTTTTGTGGAATGACTAATGATATATATGCGGCAAGAGCCGCTCTACATATGTGGGAAGAACCATGCATATCGGGGGAACACGGCAGCGGGGCAGTATTCTTTTCCGGGTGTACATTAAGGTGCATATTCTGCCAGAATGCAGAGATTGCAGCAGCACATGTTGGAAAAAAGATAACAGTTGAGAGGCTTTCAGACATTTTTCTGGAACTTCAGGACAAATGTGCCAACAACATTAACCTTGTTACGGCAACACATTTTGTGCCGCAGGTAGCAGAGGCACTTGTCAAGGCAAAGAATAAGGGGCTTGTCATACCAGTTGTGTACAATTCAAGTGCATACGAGAATGTCAGCACGCTTAATATGCTTGACGGGCTTGTGGATGTGTATCTTCCAGACATGAAATACATAGACAGCAGGCTTTCGGCAGAGTACTCGAAAGCACCAGATTATGCTGATGTGGCTAAAGCTGCAATACATGAGATGGTCAGACAGACCCGAAAGCCGGAATTCTTCATAGAAGATGATGAACTCGTGAAGAGCGGAAGAGTTGAAGCCGGGATTATGAAAAAAGGCGTAATTGTAAGACATCTTGTACTTCCGGGAACAACTAAGGATTCCAAAGCGGTTATAAAGTATCTTATTGATACATATGGAGATGATATATACATAAGCATAATGAGCCAGTACACGCCATTTGACAGACTAAAAAAACATCCACTCCTGTCGCGTAAAGTGACAAGAAAAGAATATGATTCTGTGGTAGATTATGCAATAGACTGTGGGATTAATAATGGATTTATTCAGGAAGGTGATGTTGCTGAGGAAAGCTTCATACCTGAATTTGACTATGAGGGCATATGATTATATAATCGTAACAGAGATTATTACAAATGTATTGGCAGGATTAATATATGGAGAATAAGCATGGGCATATAGAGCAGAACAGAGCCAGAATATGGCAGATTGGCTTGTTTTCTCTTAATAATACATCAACTAATCTGTTTCTTGCGATGATGGGATATGTCTCATATTATGCTAATGGAATAGCAGGTCTTTCAGTTGTGCTTATTTCAGTTATTCTTACGGGAATGAGAATATTTGATGGGGTAACAGATCCGGTAATAGGGTATTTTATAGATAAGACTAATGGAAAATATGGTAAATTCAGGCCTTATATTGTTATAGGATACTTACTAATGGCAATCAGCAGTCTTGTACTGTTCTTTACTACAAGCCTTGTTCCAGTTATTTTAAGACCATTGTATTTTATAATTGTATATTCAGTATATATAATAGGATACACATTTCAGACAGCAGTTGTAAAGTCTGGACAATCGGTAATTACTAATGACATGAAGCAGAGGCCAATGATAACTTTTTTTGACTCAACATTTATAATGTTCGCACATGGTCTGGTTGCTTTCTATGTGTCAGTGTATCTGATTGAGAAATATAAGACATTCCAGTCACAGGCACTTTTCTCAGAGTTCGTAATAACAGTGGTTATTGTAGCCGGAATATGCTCAGCACTGGCTGTTGTGGGAATATGGAGTAAGGATAATGTAAAGTACTTCAAGCTTGATGAGGATAAGAAGCAGCAGATACATTTCAGGGATTATGTGGCTATAATTAAACATAATAAGCCAATCAGAATGCTTGTTATTGCGGCGGCATCTAACAAATTCGCACAGATGGTATATGGTAATTCAACAGTTCTTGTAATGCTTTATGGAATACTGATGCAGAATTATCCGCTTGCTGGTATAATTGGAATAATTGTTGGTATTCCCAACTTGGGAATAATATATCTTGGGATAGAGCATGCCAAGCGATGCGGACAGAAGAAGACATTAGTAAGGTCGACATATCTTGCAATTATTTTTCAGACGATACTTATGTTTATGATGATATTTTCAGACCTTACAAATGTATCATTAAGACATATTAACTTTATAACGGTAGCGTTTTTGTTAGTGTTTACGCTGCTTAACGGAGTAAAATCAATATCTAATAATATAGTTGTTCCTATGATTGCCGATTGTACTGATTACGAATATACACTGAGCGGACATTTTGTGCCGGGAATAATGGGAGCACTGTTTTCATTTATTGACAAATCATTTTCAGCACTTGGAACAGGATTTGTAGGAATAGCACTTGCGATAGCAGGGTATTCTAAAGTTTTTCCGCAGGTGGAGGACCAACTGACACCACAGCTTAAGTTTCTGACAATATTTTTCTATTGCATAATTCCGATAATAGGCTGGATTGTGACAATATTTATAATGAGATTCTATAAGCTGGATAAGAATACTATGAGGGGCTTGTATAAAAAATAGAGTGGAGATTAATATGCTTATTAGTAAAGGAAATCCCATGCTTATGGGATGCAGCAGATATAAGGACGGATATAATTTTACATACGAGGCAGAATGTGATAATGTAGCTCTGCTGATTTTTGATGTCCATATGAAACTTAAAGAACGCATTGAACTGGATTCATCAATGAAATGTGGCAACATATTTTCAGTATATGTATGTGACAGGAAGCTGGACAAAAGTTTCTATTGCTATGAGATAGATGGCTTAATGTATCTTGATCCATATGCAAAGGCGATAACGGATTGCGGAAGATTTGGACAGACGGACGAGGAAGATGTGTATCTGGCTGCGATTGATGTGGCAGATTATGACTGGGAAGATGACAGGCCGCTTAATTATGATTACAGCGACTGTATATTCTATAAGATGAATGTAAGAGGTTTTACTAAAAGCAGAACATCTAAGGTTAAAGATAAAGGAACATTTTCAGGAATAATTAACAAGATTCCATATCTTAAGGAACTTGGAATCACAACTATTGAGTTACAGCCTGCATATGAATTTGATGAAATAGGCCGTTTTCCACAGTTGACTGATACTATAATGTCAAAATACGGAGCCGGAACACATTACAGTGTGGATAAGAATACGCGGAAAATTAATTACTGGGGATATGTCGGAGGATTTTATTTCGCACCTAAGGCATCATATTCTTCAATTGCTTCAAAGCATCCGGGGGTGTTTAGGGATTATACAGTTGAATTTAAGAATATGGTTAAAGAACTGCACAGAAATGGCATTGAAGTCGTTATGGAAATGTTTTTTACTGACGAAAGTACAGGCTTTATCCTGCAGTGTGTAAGATACTGGGTTACTGAATATCACATTGACGGAGTTCATGTGTACTGTGATGAGTCAGCGCTTAAGGCACTTTCACAGGATGCACTTTTAGCGGATACCAAGATTATAACTGTATACTGGAATGGCAAAACCGGAACGAAGAAGCATATGGCTAATTATAATAATGATTTCCAGAATATTGTGCGCCGCTTGTTAAAGGGTGACGAGAATATGCTTGGAGAATTTGCAGCTATATCAAGAAAGAATGAGGCAAATAGTGCAAGTATTAATTATATTGCCAACAACAATGGATTTACTCTTAATGACCTTGTAAGCTATGACAGAAAGCATAATGAGCTTAATGGTGAGAATAACAGGGATGGCGAGGATTTTAATTTCAGCTGGAACTGTGGCGAGGAAGGTTCGACAAGAAAGAGAAAGATTAAAGAACTAAGAATGCGTCAGATTAAAAATGCACTGGTATTTGTTTTCTTGTCGGCAGGTACTCCGCTTATACTTGCCGGAGACGAGTTTGGCAATTCACAGAACGGTAACAATAATCCGTATTGTGTTGACAGTGAACTTTCATGGGTTAACTGGAAGGAAACTAAAGAGGGAAAAGAAATTCTTGAATGGACAAAGGCTCTTATACAGTTCAGACAGAATAATAAGATACTTCATATGCCGCAGTCGCTTACTTTAAGTGACAGGATATCATGTGGCTACCCTGATATATCATATCATGGAACTAATGCGTGGTATGCACAGATGAATACATATGACAGGCATTTAGGAATTATGTATTCATGTGTATATGGTGATGGAGAAGACCACAGTCTGATATATGCTGCATATAATATGCACTGGGAGAATCACAGCTTTGCACTTCCTAAGATTAATGGTACATGGAAGGTTGATATGAGTTCTAATGTATCAGGTGCTGTGATTGAAGATAATAACAGAAGTGTATGTGTTGAGCCACGGAGCGTTGCAATACTCACAGGAACATATGAAATTCCTGCTAAAAAGGAGAAGTAATGGACATAAAGAAGCTTGCAGATGTCAAAGACAGATTTGCAGATTACGAGAAGATATTTAATTCAGGTGATTATGACAAAGCGGCAGATATATTATCTGCAATACTTGAAAGAATAGAAGAGTGTACGGACGAGCGTAAAGCCGGAACTATGGATGATACATTTGTGAAAAAATCGGACATGGACGGCAGACCAATATATATAAGCCTTAATCATGTTATGGAATATTATGTGTACGCATGTTATTTTGAACCGGAAACGGATGTGCTGTGTACAGAGCTGCCGGTTGGAGAGTACTACAGGACTTATGGCAGTCTGTGCCTGAAGTTATCAAAGTTTCGCAGAGCTGAGGATGCATTTAAGAAGGCTATATGCTGGAATCCTGTTGACCTTGATTCGTATCTTGGACTTGCAGAATGTTATAAGAATCTTAATATGCTGTCGAGATATCTTGATGTTACAAAGCAGGCATACAGATTCTGCTGTAGCCGCGCAACGATGGCAAGATATTACAGAAATATGGGATTTTATTATGTTGCCAGGTATAATACTGAGGCGGCAAGGGTGTGCTACACCTACAGCAATATATATTATAAGACAGATAATGCTGATAATGAACTTAAGTATCTTGAGCAGGCATTAAATGACAAGACACCGGAATATTCTGTTAAACAGATGCAGGAAATACTTGATAAGAATGAGGTGGAACCAGGACCTGACTCTAAGACAATAGGAATTATATACAGAGTCGGTGAACTTATGATGAATGATAAAGATTACCGTCTGGCAAGAGACTGCTTTTCAATTGTTTATGATATAACACAGGAAACACAGTTAAAGACATTGCTTGATGAATTAGATAAAGATCTGGAGGCTGACAATGCTTAATAAATCTTATGATGGAATAATATTTGACCTTGACGGTACTATGTGGGATACAAGAAAACCAATATGCGAGGCGTGGAATATAATACTTTCTCGTCATGAAGAGATTCACAGAGCACCAATAGTGGAAGCTGACCTTAATGACTGTATGGGACTTCCGATGTACGACATAGCTGCAAAGCTGTTTCCACAAGAACAGGAACCGGTAAGAAATGCACTTATGGACGAGCTGTGTACATTTGAGAATGGATATCTTGCAGAAAGAGGTGGAATTCTTTATCCACAGCTTGCAGAAACTCTTTATACACTAAGCAAGAAATATCCATTGTATATTGTGAGCAATTGTCAGGATGGTTATATTGAAAGTTTTCTTACAGCACACCTTATGTCCGATTTCTTCAAAGACACTGAATGCTGGGGAAGGACATTTCTGTCAAAGAGCGAGTCTAATAAGATACTTATAGAAAGAAACAACTTAAAGAACCCTGTGTATGTCGGTGATACAGCAGGTGATGCAAAGTCTGCCAAAGATGCGGGCATAGATTTTATATATGCTGAGTATGGATTTGGAGACGTATCCAAAGACAGCTATGTTGCTAAGATAGAGAGCTTTGCAGAGCTTGCAGAGATATTGTAGGATGGGTTTTAAGCTGGAGAGTACTTAGGGGCTTAAAGCTGTGTTATGATATGTAGAGAGCTGGGCTGGGATAGGCTGAGAACTGTGCCAGAATATGTGAAGTTTAGAAAAGACCTACGCCGGCAGGAAATTCAAGTGAGTGAGTAGCTTTTTAGCAAGAAATAAGATAAAAATCAGAAGAGATACAAATCAATCTCAATAATAGCAGTTTACAGGTGATATAAATTAATATATACTAAAAAAGTAAATATGGCAAACTTATAGAAATATAAGGACGCAAAACTAGAAGTCTAGAGGTATAAAGCTGAAAAACACTATTTTCAGTTGAGAGATTCACATAAGCATAAGTCTCTAATACTATGATAGTTCGGTTGCATTAAGAAATCTTTTAAAAATTTCTTAGTGCAGCCTTTTTGTTTTAAATTCAGGCTTCAAAAATACCATAGGGGGGAAAAGAAAAATTGAAGAATTTATTTAACAACTCTGAGGAAGTTAGAGAAAATACAAATGCTAGCATTAAATATATTAGAAAGCAAGCGAACACATTGCATCTAACGTTGTCGAATAACATGAAATATGAGGTGTAGGAAATGGAACTAATTGCAGGTATTATGTTAGATGTGTTTTTTTCGCTCGATTTACATATATAAAAACTCAATTCTATAAAACCAAAGGTGTCGCAAATGGCAATGACAGGCGATATATTTCTGAGTTTATTTATGGATACAGAGGGCATAATTATGTTTGCAGTGTAAAAAATAATATATTTTCTAGGTATCATTTAAGGGGTTCTGTTTATAACATATGTGTAAAAAAAGATAATCCATATAATGGAGTTATGGGAAATGAACAGACTATATATATGATTTTGGGTATTATGTGGTTTGTATTTGATGTTTTATACATAACAATATTGGTTTTAGACGGGCTTAATTAAATAATATGGAGGAATTAAGAAATGAAAGTTATAAAGAATGTGTTGTTAGAAATAGTAACATTAATTTTTTAAGCCGGAAAGCAGTGCGAGGACAGGTAGAGGGTAGAGAAAAGACCTACGCAAGATAGAAATTCAAGTGAGTGAGTAGGCTTTTAGCAAGAAATAAGATAAAATTCAGTAGAGATACAAATCAATCTCAATAATTGCAGTTTACAGGTGATATAAATTAATATATACTAAAAAAGTAAATATGGCAAACTTATAGAAATATAAGGACGCAAAACTAGAAGTCTAGAGGTATAAAGCTGAAAAACACTATTTTCAGTTGAGAGATTCACATAAGCATAAGTCTCTAATACTATGATAGTTCGGTTGCATTAAGAAATCTTTTAAAAAATTCTTAGTGCAGCCTTTTTGTTTTAAATTCAGGCTTCAAAAATACCATAGGGGGAAAAAGAAAAATTGAAGAATTTATTTAACATCTCTGAGGAAGTTAGAGAAAATACAAATAACAGCATTAAATATATTAGAAAGCATGCGAACACATTGCATCTAACGCTGTCGAATAACATGAAATATGAGGTGTAGGAAGTGGAAGGACTGGTTATGAGTATTATATTGGATATGTTTTTTTGGGCTAGATTTATATACATAAAAACTCAATTCTATAAAACTGAAGGTATAGCATATGGTAATGACAATCATTACTTTTCTGAGTTCCTTATCCGTGACGATAAAGGGTATAATTATGTTGGTTGGGTAAGTAGGAATATATTTTCACCGCTTCATACAAGAGGGGCGGTTTATACGATATATGTTAATAAAAATAATCCCAAGAATGCAGTGATGGGAAATGAACCGACTCTATATTTAATTCCTAGTATTGTATTTTTTGTATTTGTTATTTTCTACTTGATAGTATTAGCATTGTATTGGCTTATGTAAGTGTTAATTAAAATTGAAATATATTTTTGATATAATGGAGGTATTATAGAAATGAACACATTGCATCTAACGTTGTCGAATAACATGAAAAATATGAGGTGTAGGAAATGGAACTAATTGCAGGTATTATGTTAGATGTGTTTTTTTCGCTCGATTTACATATATAAAAACTCAATTCTATAAAACCAAAGGTGTCGCAAATGGCAATGACAGGCGATATATTTCTGAGTTTATTTATGGATACAGAGGGCATAATTATGTTTGCAGTGTAAAAAATAATATATTTTCTAGGTATCATTTAAGGGGTTCTGTTTATAACATATGTGTAAAAAAAGATAATCCATATAATGGAGTTATGGGAAATGAACAGACTATATATATGATTTTGGGTATTATGTGGTTTGTATTTGATGTTTTATACATAACAATATTGGTTTTAGACGGGCTTAATTAAATAATATGGAGGAATTAAGAAATGAAAGTTATAAAGAATGTGTTGTTAGAAATAGTAACATTAATTTTTTAAGCCGGAAAGCAGTGCGAGGACAGGTAGAGGGTAGAGAAAAGACCTACGCAAGATAGAAATTCAAGTGAGTGAGTAGGCTTTTAGCAAGAAATAAGATAAAATTCAGTAGAGATACAAATCAATCTCAATAATTGCAGTTTACAGGTGATATAAATTAATATATACTAAAAAAGTAAATATGGCAAACTTATAGAAATATAAGGACGCAAAACTAGAAGTCTAGAGGTATAAAGCTGAAAAACACTATTTTCAGTTGAGAGATTCACATAAGCATAAGTCTCTAATACTATGATAGTTCGGTTGCATTAAGAAATCTTTTAAAAATTTCTTAGTGCAGCCTTTTTGTTTTAAATTCAGGCTTCAAAAATACCATAGGGGGGAAAAGAAAAATTGAAGAATTTATTTAACAACTCTGAGGAAGTTAGAGAAAATACAAATGCTAGCATTAAATATATTAGAAAGCAAGCGAACACATTGCATCTAACTCTGTCAAATAACATGAAATATGAGGTGTAGAAAATGGAAGCACTAGTTATAGGTATTATGATGGATCTCGGTTTTTTTGCCCGATTTTTATACATAAAAAAGCATTTCTATAAAACTAAAGGAGTTGCAAATGGCAATGGCTATAAATATCAATACGCTTCTGAGTTTATTTATGGATACAAAGGGCATAATTATGTTTGCCGTGTAAAAAAGAATATATTTTCGATGTATCATGAAAGGGGTTCTGTTTATACCATACGTGTTAACAAAGATAATCCATATAATGGAGTTATGGGAAATGAACAGACCATATATATGATTCTGAGTATTGTGTGGTTTGCACTTGTTGGCTTTTACATAATGTTATTGGCATTGGAAAGGCTTATGTAAGTGTCAATTGAGAGTGAACTTAAATTGTGAGTATATAATATGGAGGAATTAAGAAATGAAAGTTATAAAGAATATGCTGTTAGAAATAGTAACATTAATTTTGCTGGTAATAAACCTATATATGTTTTTTATTCAGAGTGGAATTGCAAGGATTCAGCAGACCACACAGGAAGAATTTGATGTTTTTTGGAGAACACTTTCGATTCTGAGTTTGATTATTCTGATAATCCTTGTTGTGGTATATATTGTAAGCGTTAAAGTATTTAAAAGAACAATTGGAAAAACACTTTTAGGAGTAGTTATTCTTCTTGCTGTGAATGTGATTATACTGGTACTTACAAATGCAACAACGGTACTTATTTTTGTAGCAGCTGTTTTATACATAGTATATCTGGTTCAGGCAATTGTTAATATCAGGAAATTTTAAGCTTTTGTGCTTGACGACAGATAAACATAGTGCTATTATAGGTGGCAGTTAAATATTTAAAGTCGATGATCAAAAGAGTACTTTCGGAAGGTACATCACAGAGAGCTGGCGGTGGTGGAATGTCAGCATGGAGAGCCGTAAGGAATGGGTTTGTGAGATGCGTAGATGAATTAGCAGTAGTTTACGACGCGGCCTCGCGTTACAGGGGAAGGATATATTAATTGTATCTGATAATGAGTTGAGCATACAGGTGGCATATCCGGTAAGGAGTGTCACCTTTTTTATTAATATTACAAGTATGTTCATAAATAAGGGTGGCACCACGGTAATTCGTCCCTGACAGGAATCTGCAATATGCAGGTTCCTGTCAGGGACATTTTTTGTAAGCAGCAGACGCCAGTAATGAACAACGAAGGACAGGGAGGAACTATGAAACGAAGATTAAGAGCTTATAAGAAGACGGTAAGTATCGTTAATGAGAAAGCTATTGAACTTTACAAAGGACTTGGAATTGAAAAGAAGGGGTTTCTTCTTGAAGGAACTGACAAGGAAAGCGGACAGTATACTTTTATGGGAGTTGAACCGAATGAGATAATCCAATCAGATAAGGACAGCCTTGTTATTACAAGAAAAGATGGAAGCAGAGAGGTAAGAGAGGGCAATCCTCTTATAAGACTTAAAGAGTATTTTGATGAATTCGAGATAGTAAAGGATCCGGGAGAACTTGATTTCATCGGAGGTCTTGTTGGAAGCCTTGGATATGATTATATAAGATACACAGAAGTCCTTCCTGATGATAATCCTGATGAGATAGGAATTGAGACGATACAGCTTATGCTTGCAGACAAGTTCATTGCTATCAATCATACAGCAGAAACATTCACAGCAGTAGTGCTTGGAGAGGATTCAGAGGAAGGCAGGATTAAGGCTTTAAAGGAAGCGGAGGAGCTTATAAAGACTGCAAGAGAGGGTGTAGATAAGTTTAAGGATGATAAGCCTGATATGTCACTTGATGGTGTAATATTGAAAAAATCGGACACGCTTGAACAATATAGCAAGAAGGTTAATAAGATTAAGAATTACATAAAAGAAGGTCATATATTCCAGACTGTTCTTTCACAGAGATGGACAATAAAGACGGGACAGAGCGGTTTTAATCTCTATGAAAAATTAAGAGAACTTAATCCTTCACCATATATGTATTACTTTAATTTCGGAGATTTTGAGATAATCGGAAGTTCACCGGAAATGATTGTAAAGCAGTCAGACAATAAAGTATATACATGTCCTATAGCGGGCACAAGAAAAAGAGGAGCAACAAAGGAACAGGATATTGCTTTAGAGGAAGAACTTCTTGCAGATGAGAAAGAGAGAGCAGAGCATGTAATGTTAGTTGACCTTGCACGTAACGATATGGGTAGGATAAGTGAGATAGGAACAGTTAAGGTTGACCAGTTCATGAATATCCAGAGATATTCACATGTTATGCATATTGTTTCACTTGTTGAGGGAAGAAAGAATGGAGAATATCATCCACTTGACCTCGTATCATCATTCCTTCCAGCAGGCACATTAAGCGGTGCACCTAAGATAAGAGCAATGGAAATCATAGATGAGCTTGAGACAGTAAGAAGAGGCCTGTATGGAGGGGCTACAGGATACCTTGATTTTGGCGGTAATATGAACTTCTGCATTACAATCAGGACTATGATTAAGAAAGACGATAAGGTATATCTTCAGGCAGGTGCAGGAATTGTTGCTGATTCAAAGCCTGAGATGGAATATCAGGAGTGCTGCAATAAAGTAATGGCACTTGCAAAGACACTTGTTAAGGAGGAACATTTATGATTCTGCTGATTGATAATTATGACTCATTTACATATAACCTGTATCAGTTTATTGGAATATTTAACAGTGATATTAAGGTTGTAAGAAACGATAAGATAACAATTGAGGAGATAGAGGAGCTTGACCCTGAATCAATAGTTGTATCTCCTGGCCCTAAGAGCCCTAAAGATGCTGGAATATGTGTTGATGTAATAAAGCATTTTACAGGAAAGAAGCCGATACTTGGTATATGTTTGGGACATCAGTGCATAGGAGAAGCATTTGGCGCGACTGTTTCTTATGCAAAATGTATCATGCATGGTAAACAGTCTGAAATATACCATGATGGAACAGGAATATTTACCGGACTTGATTCACCAGTAAAGGTTGCAAGATATCATTCACTCGCTATAATTGAAAAGACTTTGCCAGACTGCTTGGAGATTATTGCCAAGACACAGGATGGAGAAATAATGGCTGTAAAACATAAGGATTATCCGGTGGTCGGATTGCAGTTCCATCCGGAGTCAATATATACAGAGCATGGCAAGAGAATGATTGAGAATTTCGTTAATGGGGTGATTTAATGATATTAGATGTTATTGTAGAGGATAAGTTAAAAAGACTTCCAGAATACAAGAAAAGAATCAGCGAAGAAGAGATGACAAGACTTGCGATTGAGAGCCATAGAGTGTCACACAGCTTCTATGATGCACTTGCAAAGGACGGCCTTTCAATTATAAGTGAGTTCAAGAAAGCATCACCAAGTCATGGTAATATGAACAATAAGATTACTCTGGAAGAAAGAATAAAACAGTACGGCGAAAGTGCAGATGCTATTTCATGTCTTACAGAGGAAGACCATTTTAAGGGAAGTACAGAATATCTTAAGCAGATAAGACAGATGACAGACCTTCCGATTATTAGAAAGGATTTCATAATTGATCCATATCAGGTGTATGAAGCAAAGGTAATAGGAGCGGATGCAGTTCTTCTCATTGCTGCGATTCTTGATGACAGTAGATTTAAAGAACTATATGACCTTGCTTACAGTTTAGGACTTGATGTTTTATGCGAGGTTCATAACGAAGAGGAAATGCAGAGAATGCTGAATCTTGATGTGAAGATTATAGGAATTAACAACCGTAATCTTAAGACATTTGAGGTTGACCTTGATACTACGAAAAAACTTGCAGATATGGTTACACCAGAGATGAGAAAAGCTGGAAAACTGCTTGTATCAGAAAGCGGTGTTGCGGATACAGACGATATTAAGGTGCTGGCAAAGAGTGGAGCAGATGCACTTCTTATAGGAACAGTGCTTATGGAAGCACCGAAGCCGGAAGAATTAATATCAGAGTTTAAAGAGGTATATAATGCTGAAAGAAAATGATTCTTTAGTACAGGTTAAGATATGCGGACTTACAAGTATGGATGATGTACACATTATAGAAAAATATGGTGCTGACTATGCAGGCATGGTACTATATTATCCAAAAAGCAGACGCAATATTGACATTAATCTGGCAGCGGTGCTTGTTGCACAATTGAAGAAATCGGACATCAAGAGCGTTGCTGTTGTTGTGTCCCCCGATGTATCACAGCTTAAAGCAATACAGAATGCAGGATTTGATTATATACAGATTCACGGTGAATTAAGTGATGATGTGTATAATGCATGCAGTGTCAGGATTATAAGAGCCGTTAACATTAAGCATCAGTCAGAAGAAGATATATATCTGGAGACTAAGCGATGGCGAAGTCTGGATAAAATATATGGACTGCTTTTTGATGCGGGAGTTCCGGGGAGCGGTAAGACATTCGACTGGGAAAGTCTTAAAAAAGCGGACTGCGGTAATAAGAAATTATTCCTTGCAGGAGGACTTACACCAGACAATGTAAAGGCTGCGATAGAAGCAGTAAGGTCTGATGTTGTTGATATAAGTTCGGGCGTTGAATATGATGATGTGTCCGTTAAAGGAAAAGATGAGAGTAAAGTTAAAGCATTTATACAGAATGCAAAATTTTAAGAAAAAGAGGTAAAGAGAAAATGGCAGGAAGCAAGTATTATGGACAGTTTGGAGGACAGTATGTTTCAGAGTCACTTATGAATACTCTGGCAGAGCTTGAGAAAGCATTTGATGAGGCAATAAGAGACCCTGAGTTCGCTAAGGATTATATTTATTATCTGCAGGAATATGTTGGAAGGGCAACTCCACTGTATTATGCAGAGAGAATAAGCAAGAAGTACGGAGCAGATATCTTCCTTAAGAGAGAAGATTTGAACCATACAGGAGCACATAAGATTAATAATGTTATCGGTCAGATTCTTCTTGCAAAGAGAATGGGCAAGACTAAGGTTATTGCTGAGACAGGTGCCGGACAGCATGGCGTTGCAACAGCTACAGGCGCAGCACTTTTTGATATGGAGTGTACAGTTTTCATGGGTGCTGAGGATATCGAGAGACAGAAACTTAATGTATTCAGAATGGAAATGCTTGGAGCTAAGGTGCAGCCTGTAACAACAGGAAGTGCAACATTAAAGGATGCTACTAATGAAGCAATCAGAACATGGGCTGAAAAGGCAGAGGATACATTTTACATCATTGGTTCTGCTGTAGGACCACATCCATATCCTAAGATGGTTAAGGAATTCCAGAGAATTATCAGTACTGAGGCAAGAAAGCAGATTCTTGAAAAGACAGGAAAGCTTCCTGACGCAGTTGTTGCCTGTGTTGGCGGTGGTTCTAATTCAATCGGAATGTTTGCTGATTTCATCAATGATAAGGATGTTGACCTTATAGGTGTTGAGGCAGGAGGTCTTGGCATTGAGACTGGAAAGCATGCATCAGCAATGGCACTCGGACAGGTTGGTGTCCTTCACGGAATGAAGACATATCTTTTACAGGATGAAATCGGTAATATCCAGCTTGCACATTCAATCTCAGCTGGTCTTGATTATCCGGGAGTAGGACCAGAACATGCTTACTTAAGAGATTCTGGAAGAGCAAAATATGTTTCTGTAACAGATAAAGAATGTATGGATGCACTTATGGAACTTTGCAGAATGGAAGGAATTATTCCGGCTATTGAGAGTGCACATGCACTTGCACATGTGTTCAAGATGGCACAGGGTGAATATAAGGGTAAGACAATTATCATGTGTCTTTCAGGCCGTGGTGACAAGGATGTTAATACAGTTCAGAAATATCTTAACGGAGAGGAGACTAACAAGTAATGAATAGAATAGAAGAAAGACTCACAGCACTTAAGGAAGAGGGCAAAAAAGCATTTATTACATATACAACAGCAGGGCTTCCGGATTATGATACAACTAAGAAGCTTATGTTTGCACAGGAGAAGGCAGGAATTGATATTATGGAAATAGGTGTTCCATTTTCAGATCCTATTGCTGATGGTCCTGTAATTCAGGATGCATCTTTCAAAGCAATACAGAATGGAGCTTCACTTGAAGGTACATTTACAATGATGGGTGAGGTAAGAAAAGCTGGTCTTAACAGCCCTGTTGTATTCATGCTTTACTATAATACTGTATATCATTATGGTGTTGAGGACTTCGTAAACAAATGTATTGAAAATGGTGTTGATGGACTTATCATTCCTGACCTTCCATTCGAGGAGCAGGGCGAGATTAAGGATGTCCTTGCAAAGAACGAGAAGTCGCCAATTCTTATCCAGCTTGTATCTCCAGTATCTAAGGGCAGGATTCCAATGCTTTTAGAAAATGCAAGAGGTTTCGTATATTGCGTTTCACAGATGGGTGTTACAGGAAAGGGGGCTAACTTCCATTCACAGATAAGAGAATATCTTACAGAAGTTAAGAAAGAATCTAAGATTCCTGTTATGATGGGATTCGGAATAAGAACAGCAGCAGATGTTGCACCGCTTGAAGATATCATTGATGGTGCAATCGTTGGCTCACATTTTATCAAGCTTCTTGAAGCTAATAATTATTCAGAGGAAGCTGCCACAGATTATGTTGCAACATTTAAGAAGGAGCTTAATGCATAATGGTACCTATATTAGCTAAGCAGGCGCTTGCGCGCAAATGCGAATTTTCTAATGCAAGAATGACTGGCAATTATGAATGTGCCTATGCTCTTGGAGTTGTGTCAGGGGCGTTGGCAATTCCTAAGGAGGAAAATGCTGCTAATCTTGTGGAATTGAAAAACAAAATAGAACCACAGTATAAAAAACTATCTTCAGAAAATGAACAGATAAAAAAATTGATTCTTTTGTTGTGTGATTATGAACCTTCTGATATATTTGATGAGCAGATGAGAGAACTTTATAATGAGGGTTATGAAGATAAATCAATAAATCTTACAATAAAATGAGGGCTGTTTATTAATTAAATTGCGAAAGCAGATGTTGACTTATATTTACTATTAGGGTATATTTACAAAAGTAACTGAAATTAAACGAAAGTAAGGTGTAATTTGTAATGACTGAGACAATCAACGTTGCTAACATTGATAAAGTACATAAGAATCCAATTGCTGAGCTTGTTCAGACTGCTTGTCAGTTTGAGAGTCATATTGATATTTCATCAGAAGGCAAGAATATTAATGCTAAAAGCTTAATGGGGATTATGGCATTTGGATTAAGAGACGGAATGTCTGTTACTATTTCAGCAGAAGGCAATGATGCAGATAAAGCTGTAGAAACAATCAAGAAGTTTCTTATTGGAGAGTAGTATTTTTATTAAGGAGGATGGAAACATGGCAAACAATGAAAAAAAGGATGGCAATGTATTTGGTGGTGCTGTAAAGACAGCAGAGGTAAAGGCAGCAGAAGCGAAGACAACTGTTAAGAAGACTGCTAAAAAAGCGGCAGCTAAGACAGAAACAGCCAAGAAGGCAGTTGAGACAGCAGCAGCTAAGGCTGAGACTAAGGTTGAAGCTAAAGTTGAAGAAGCTAAAGAGACTGTTAAGGAAGCAGCTAAGACTACAACAAAGAAAGTGGCAGCAAAGAAGACAGCAGTTAGGACTACAGCTAAGAAGGCTGTTGCCAAGAAAGAAGCTAAGACTGAGACGTTTATCCAGTACAACGATGAGCAGACAGATATGGATGCTGTTTTAAAGAGAGTTGAAGCTGATCTTAAGGCACAGAAGGTAGCAGCTAAAGATATTAAGTTATACATAAAGCCACAGGATGGAGCATGCTATTATGTTGCTGATGGAAAGGTTGCAGGAAGAGTAGATTTATTCTAATTAATAATCAGATTGATATTGGAACGTCGTTTTAATGAGTGATTCATTGAAACGGCGTTTTTTATTTATTATGTCATATGACAGATAGATTTTGTTTCGAATTTCCAGTAAAAATATACTTTGAAAAAATCTTAGAAATGTAATATAATATTAATAATTGATACGGATTTAACGAAGAATTGGAAGGAAGTACGGAGAGCATGTTTGAGATTGGTGATAAGGTAGTGTACGGAGTTGTTGGAGTGTGCGAGGTTGAAAATATTGATACACCACCTATTAAGGGAATATCAGGGGATTATTATTTTCTTCAGCCGGTATTTGACAGCAAGGGAATTATATATTCACCCGTTGACAGCAACAAGGTTATGATAAGAGGCATTATGACTGTTAAGGAATGTGACAAGTTAAAGGAAAGAGCCAGAAATTGTAAGAAAGATGGAGAACTTTCAGAAAAGGTTACACCTATGCAGTATGATGAACATATGAAATCTCAGGATGCTTTAAAGCTTATGCATCTGATTCGTGCATTATATGTCATTAAGAATGAAAGAGCTAAGGATTTAAGAAAGATGAAATCAGCAGACAGCAGGATGCTGCTTGCGGCAAGGAAGCTTTTGTATGGTGAATTTGCAGCTGTTTATAACCAGACTTTTGATGAAGTTGCTGAAGAGATGGATGCATTTTTATCAGTGGATTAATTGGGCAGAATTAAGAACTATATAGGAATATTTGTATGAAAGATTTAACTAAGGGAAGTATAACTAAGCTTATATTCTGGTTTGCATTACCGGTTTTTATAGGCTCACTGCTTCAGATGACTTATAATCTTGTGGATACCAAGATTATAGGGTATGTATTAGGAGAAAGTTCACTGGCGGCTGTAGGTTCTACTAACTCAGTGAACACCCTTGTTATAGGCTTTTTACAGGGACTGACTAATGGATTTGCTGTTATTGCTGCACAGTTTTTTGGGGCAGGAGATACGGCTAATTTTAAGAGGACAGTTGCAGGTTCGTTCAAATATGGAATTATGATATCAGCAGGTCTTACAGTGGTTGTGCTGATATTTTTACGACTTCTTCTGAAAGTACTTAATACACCAGAGGATTTGTTAAAGGAAGCCTATGATTATATATTTATAATATTTGCAGGCATGACAATACTTATGCTTTACAATGTCTGTGCGGCCCTGTTAAGGTCAATAGGAGATTCATTTACTCCGCTTATATTTTTAGGAATATCAGTAGTGCTTAACATTGGCGGAGATTTATTTTTTCTTAAGGTTATTCCAATGGGAGTAAGAGGTGCTGCAGTGGCAACAGTGCTTTCACAGCTCATAGCACTTATCGCGTGTCTTATATATTCACTTAAAAGATACAACATACTGTGGATTAGCAGGAAAGATTTTAAGACTGATGCCAGTCTGTGTGGAAAACTTATGTCAACAGGCTGTTCCATGGGCTTTATGAGCAGTCTTGTATCAATAGGTTCTGTTACATTGCAGAGTGCAATCAATTCATTTGGACAGGATATAATACTTGCCCATACTACTGCAAGAAGATTATCAGAGCTTTTCATGATGATGTTCGGTGTGCTTGGAACTACTATGGCAACCTTCTGCGGACAGAATCTTGGAGCAGGAAAGTATGAAAGAATAAGAAAGGGCATATTAACATCAATTCTTATGGGATGGGTATGGTGTGTGTTATGTGTAATCACATCTTATACGATAGTTCCTGCATTTGTTAAAATGCTTATAAGTTCGGATAACAGAAATGTAATAGATACAGCAACGCTGTATTTAAGAGTTGACTCGCTGCTTTATTTTGTGACAGCGATGATAACTATAATAAGAAATTCACTGCAGGGAATAGGTGACAGGCTTACGCCTATCATATCAAGCGGGATTGAGCTTGCAGGGAAGGTTGTTATAACATTTACACTTGTTCCATTAATGGGATACTGGGGTGTTATAGTTTCAGAGCCTATAGTATGGGTTCTGATGGTTATTCCGCTTATTGTGCAGTTAATAAAGAATCCGGCATTTGCCAGAGGAAAGAATAACGGAGGATGATTTATGGCAGAGAATACCAAGAATGTTGAATTTAAGAATCCACATCCTGAGCTTCCTGTAAGGGAACCAATCCTTAAACTTGGAAAGATGGTTACTGACAGGGCAGCAATAAAGCTTGGATTGGAGAAGCTCACAGCAGATGACCCTGAGTACTGGGGACTTGCAGCAATCTGTACTGATGAGATGGCTGAGGTTGCATTAAAGATGGGAGTGCGTAAGCCAAAGACACTTCCTGAACTTGTTAAGATTACAGGTATGGATGAGAAGTATCTTGAGGAGCTTCTTAATAAGATGGCTTTTAATGGTGTAATCGAGTATAACTGGGAGAATCCAAAGCACGAGAAACAGTATGTGCTTCCTATGTTTGTTCCTGGAAGTGCGGAATTTGCCAATATGAATGATGCTGTCTTAGAGGAACATCCTGAGATGGGAAGATTCTTTGAGCGTATGAGCCGTATTCCTCTTGAGGGACTTACACATATGGTTCCACCAGGAGGTGCCGGAATCGGTATGCATGTCATTCCTGTACAGAAGGAAGTTGATATGTGTAATGAAGCCATCTCGCTTGAGAAGATTTCATACTGGCTTGATAAATACGAGGGCAAATATGCAGCAAGCCCATGTTCATGCCGTAAATCAAGAAAGACATTTGACGAGGGATGTGCAGATGATCCTGCTGACTGGTGTGTTGCTGTAGGTGATATGGCTGATTATGTCGTTGAGACTGGCAAAGGCGGAAGATACATCACTAAGGAAGAAGCGCTTGAGATTTTCAAGAAGGCAGAGGATAACGGATTTGTTCACCAGATAACTAATATTGATGGTGAAGATAAGATATTTGCTATATGTAACTGTAATGTTAATGTCTGTTATGCGCTCAGGACATCACAGCTTTTCAATACTCCTAATATGTCACGTTCAGCATATGTTGCACATGTTAACAAGCAGAACTGTGTTGCATGTGGACGTTGTGTTGAATACTGTCCTGCAGGTGCATTGTCTCTTGGACAGAAGCTTTGCAGAAAGGACGGCTCAGAGGTTACATATCCTAAGATGCCGCTTCCTTCAGAACAGAAGTGGGGCAGACACATGTGGTCAGAGGACTACAGGGACAAGAACAGAATCAATACACATGAGTCAGGAACTGCTCCATGTAAGACAGCCTGTCCAGCCCACATTGCTGTACAGGGCTATTTAAAGATGGCTGCACAGGGAAGATATCAGGATGCACTCGCTCTTATCAAGAAGAACAATCCACTTCCTGCAATATGTGGTTATGTCTGTAACAGGCGTTGTGAAGACGCATGTACAAGGGGAACTATTGATGAGTCAATTGCTATTGATGAAGTTAAGAAATATATAGCAATGTTAGATATCAATGCAGAAACAAGATATGTTCCAGAAAAGGTTGTTCCTGCAACTAAGGGATATTTTGACGAGAAGGTTGCGATTATAGGAGCAGGTCCGGCTGGTATTTCATGTGCATATTACCTTGCAGAGAAAGGCTATACTAATGTGACTGTATTCGAGAAGAATAAAGAACCGGGCGGTATGGTTGTATATGGTATTCCTTCATTTGTTATGGAGAAGAATATCGTACAGGCAGAGATAGATGTATTACGGGCTATGGGTGTTGAGATAAAATGTGGTGTTGAAGTAGGTAAGGATATCACAATCGCACAGCTTCGCGAACAGGGCTATAAAGCATTTTATGTTGCAGTTGGATGTCAGGGCGGTAGAAAGACTGGCGTTGCCGGAGAAGATGCTAAGGGAGTTATGACTGGCGTTGAGCTTCTCCATATAACAACTGATGATGAAAGCTATAAGCTTACAGGTGACACAGTAGTCATTGGCGGTGGTAATGTTGCCATTGATGTATCCAGAACATCAATACGTTGTGGTTCACATAAGGTTTCACAGGTATCTCTTGAGACAAGAGACATTATGCCAGCACTTCCAGAAGAGATTGAGACTGCTGAATCAGAAGGTATCAATATTATTGGTGGCTGGGGACCTAAAGAAATCCTTACAGAAGATGGCAAGGTTACAGGCATCGTATTTAAGAAATGTACTTCTGTTAAGGATGCAGATGGAAGATTCAATCCACAGTACGATGAGAATGAGACTATGACAATAGAATGCAGCAATGTGATAATGTCTGTCGGACAGGCAATTGAATGGGGCAGCCTTCTTGAGGGTACTAAGGTTGAATTCTGGCATGGTAATTATCCTGTTGCTGACAAGGTTACATATCAGACAGCAGAGCCGGATATCTTTGTCGGTGGTGATGTATATACAGGTCCTAAATTCGCTATTGATGCTATTGCGGCAGGTAAGCAGGGGGCTATATCTATTCACAGATATGTACAGCCACACAGCTCACTTACAATAGGCAGGGATCCTAACTATTATGTTGAACTTGATAAGGATGATTACAGCGTTGAGAAGTATGACAATACAGGCCGTCAGCGCCCAGCTAAGAAGTCAGGAGTTGATAAGCTGTCATTCAGAAGTGATGCAGGTGTATTCACAGAGGAACAGGTTAAGAAAGAAACTGCAAGATGCTTGGGCTGTGGTGCAACAATCGTTGATGAGAACCAGTGCGTAGGTTGTGGTATCTGTACAACAAAGTGTGAGTTTGATGCTATTCATCTTCAGAGAGACTTACCAGAGTGTTCTACAATGAGAAGAAGTGAGGATAAGCTTAAGTACATTCTTCCATATGGTGCAAAGCAGGCAATCAAGATTAAATTCAAAAAGAAAAAGGACTAAAATGTATGCATGAATTAGGCGTAGTATTCCACATAATAGATGACCTCAAAGCAGTAGCTTCAGATAATGATGTTTCAAGCATATCTAAAGTTACAATTGAGCTTGGTGAAGTATCAGGAGTTGTAGAAGAATATCTTACAGACTGCTGGAAGTGGGCTTGCAAGAAAGAAGAACTTGTAAAGGACTGTGAGATGGAAGTCGAGATAATTCCGGGTATAACTTACTGTGAGGACTGCGGGGAAACTTATGAGACTGTGAAATACGCCAAAGTCTGTCCGAACTGTGGCAGTAAGCACACATATCTTATTCAGGGCAATGAATTTAATATTAAGCAGATTGAAGTTCCTGAATAAAATGCTTGCATTTTTTTCTGTCAGATATTAAGATAGAAAAGAATTTTATATTTAAAGGCATTGAAAAAGAGGAGTACATATCCTTATCCGACAGAGAGAACCGTTCACTGGCTGGAAGATGGTTCAGGTAATAATGATATGGAAGGTAGCTTTGGAGCCGCATGGCTGAACTGTTGATTTAAGTAGGCTGTGACGTATTCCGCGTTAAGGAGTAATGAGGATTATCACAAGATAATTAAACAAAGGTGGTACCGCGTTAATAAGTTTATTTACGCCCTTTGCAGAGTATATGCCCTGCAAAGGGCTTTTTTGCGCGAGCAGCGATGAGAGAAGTCATGGAAAGTTCGCAGTCGTGCTTGCACGAACTGAGAACTTTGTATGGGTTCTCGAGGAGCGCCGCGACAATGCCAGAATGAAATTCTGGCATATGAGCAGCGAGCACATAATTGGGAAAGAACCCGGAATGCAATATTAAAAAGGAGATTAATTATGAGCAAGGAATTGGAAAAGAATTATAATCCGTCTGAAATCGAAGACAGATTATATCACAAGTGGCTTGAAAAGAAGTATTTTCATGCAGAAGTAAACAGAGATAAGAAACCATTTACTATTGTTATGCCACCACCTAATATTACAGGTAAGCTGCATATGGGTCATGCGCTTGATAACACTATGCAGGATATTATCATCAGATTCAAGAGAATGCAGGGCTATGAAGCTCTCTGGATTCCTGGAACTGACCATGCTTCAATCTCAACTGAGGTTAAGGTTACTAATGCTCTTAAGGAAGAAGGAATTGACAAGCATGAGCTTGGAAGAGAGGGCTTCTTAAAGAGAACATGGGAATGGAAGAAGGAATATGGTGGAACTATCACAAGCCAGTTAAAGAAGATTGGTTCATCATGTGACTGGGACAGAGAGAGATTCACTATGGATGAAGGCTGTTCTAAGGCTGTTCAGGAAGTATTTATCAAGCTCTATGAGAAAGGGCTTATATACAAGGGTTCAAGAATTGTTAACTGGTGTCCGGTCTGCAACACTTCTATATCAGATGCAGAGGTTGAGCATGAGGAGCAGGCAGGACATTTCTGGCATATCAACTATCCTGTAGTTGGAGAGCCGGGAAGATATGTTGAGATTGCAACAACAAGACCAGAGACATTACTTGGAGATTCAGCCCTGGCTGTTAATCCAGATGATGAAAGATACACAGACCTTGTTGGAAAGGAAGTTGAACTTCCACTTACAGACAGAACAATACCTATTATTGCAGACCCTTATGTTGATAAGGAATTTGGTACAGGTGTAGTTAAGATTACTCCAGCACATGACCCTAACGATTTTGAGGTTGGTAAGAGACATAATTTACCAGAGATTAACATTTTAAATGATGATGCTACAATTAATAATCTTGGCGGCAAGTATGCAGGCATGGACAGATATGAAGCAAGAAAGGCTATGGTAGCTGACCTTGATGCACTTGGACTTTTAGTAAGAGTTGAAGACCATACACACAATGTTGGTACTCATGACAGATGTAAGACAACTGTTGAGCCAATGATTAAGCAGCAGTGGTTCGTTAAGATGGACGAGCTTATCAAGCCTGCTGTTGAAGGCGTTAAGAAAGGTGATATTGAACTTATCCCTGCTTCTATGGATAAGACATATTATAACTGGACAGACAATATCAGAGACTGGTGTATTTCAAGACAGCTCTGGTGGGGACACAGAATTCCTGCATACTACTGCAAGGATTGTGGAGAAATGACTGTTTCAAGAGATAAGGTATGCACATGCCCTAAGTGTGGAAGTGCTAATGTTGAACAGGATCCTGATACACTTGATACATGGTTCTCATCAGCATTATGGCCATTCTCAACACTTGGCTGGCCAGATAAGACACCTGAACTTGACTACTTCTATCCTACAGATGTGCTTGTAACAGGATATGATATTATATTCTTCTGGGTAATCAGAATGATATTCTCAGGCTATGAGCATATGGGCAGGAAGCCATTTGGCAAGGTATTATTCCACGGCCTTGTAAGAGATGACCAGGGAAGAAAGATGAGTAAGTCATTAGGAAATGGTATTGATCCGCTTGAGGTTATTGATAAATATGGTGCAGATGCATTAAGATACACTCTTATCACAGGAAATGCACCTGGTAATGATATGCGTTTCTACTGGTCAAGAGTTGAGGCTAGCCGTAACTTTGCCAATAAGGTATGGAATGCTTCAAGATTTATCATGATGAATGATCCTGATAACAAGATTAAGGCTACAGATGAAAGACCTGCTAACTTAACTGATGCTGATAAGTGGATTCTTTCTAAGATGAATGGACTTATCAAAGAAGTTACAGATAATATGGAAAAATACGAACTTGGTATCGCTGTTGCCAAGCTTAATGACTTCATCTGGGAAGAATTCTGTGACTGGTATATTGAGATGGTTAAGCCAAGACTTTACAATGATGCAGACGAGACAAAGACAGCAGCTATCTGGACATTAAAGACTGTTCTTATAGATGCACTTAAGCTGCTTCATCCATATATGCCATTCATTACAGAAGAAATATTCTGCAATATTCAGGATGAGGAAGAGTCAATCATGATTTCTTCATGGCCTGTATATGATGAAACTAACAATTTCGCAGCAGAGGAGAAGGCTATTGAGACAATCAAGGAAGCTGTCCGTAATATAAGAAACTTACGTGCAGATATGAATGTTGCTCCTAGCCGTAAGGCACTTGTATATGTTGTTACAGCAAGTGAAGATGTTAAGAACATATTTAACAATTCACTTGGCTTCTTTGGAACACTTGCATATGCAAGCGAGGTTAAGGTTCAGGCTGACAAGGCTGGAATACCAGAGGATGCTGTTTCAACAGTTATACCGGATGCTGTTATCTATATTCCTTTCGCAGAGCTTGTTGATATCGACAAGGAAATAGAGAGACTTAAGAAAGAGGAAGGCAGATTACAGGGAGAAATCAAGAGATGTAACGGAATGCTTAACAATGAGAGGTTTACATCAAAAGCTCCTAAGGCAAAGATTGACGAAGAGAAGGCAAAGCTGGTAAAATATACACAGATGCTTGAGCAGGTAACTGAGCGTCTTGCAACACTTTCTAAGTAGTTTTCACGGATAAGGAGAATAATTATGGCAGAAGTAATGAAAGCAATTCCTTTTACACAGTTTTCTATGGAGATGAGAAGCGGTAAGATTATTGATATTGATGATGGATTTACAGAGCTTCTTGGATACACAGAAGATGATTTTGAGGCGGGAATTGTATTTAAGCAGTTCGTACCAAGCGTTGAGTATGAGGAAGTAATAACAGAGTTAAGAGAAAAGTTCATAGATAAGAGATATGTAAGCTATGTACAGGAGTTTGTTTCTAAAGATGGCAAGCCTCTTAAGGTAGTTGCATTCTATAAGATTGAGAATAAGCTCTTAGCTGGACACAGAGTAATAAAGGTTAGTGCAGCCGTAATTGAATAAGCACATTTAAAGTATAATAAAACCTCCACTGGTTCATAATAGATTTATGAATAAGTGGAGGTCTTTTTATGTTAGAAGATGGAATAAAGAAAAAGCTGACAGCAAGATTATTGGCTTTGGTGGTTATTATAAGCATGATATCAGCACTGACAGGGTGCAATGAACCTAAAGAGCAGGAAAACGGTGTAACACTTGTTTATGGACAATATAATCAAAAGTGACTTTTTTGTGACCTTTATTGTAAATAAATACCCAGTCTGATATAATTTTAATGTTTGACGAAAAGACATATATTGAAAGAGAGGGCAAATTGAAAGACGGATATATAAGAGCAGCAGCCATGACACCGAAGATTAAAGTGGCTGACTGTGAGTATAATATAGAGAATATCAAGTCGCTTATGAGTGAGGCTCATAAGAAGGATACTGCAATAGCTGTTTTTCCAGAAATGTGCATTACAGGTTATACGTGTAATGATTTATTCTTACATGACAGACTTCTTAATGCGGCTATTCAGGGACTTGTGGATATTAAGAAATATTCTGAAACAACACCAGGGATGATAAGCTTTGTCGGACTTCCTTATGAAATGAACGGAAAACTGTACAATGTTGTTGCAGGTATTATGAATGGATGTATTCTTGGCATGGTTCCTAAAATGTATCTTCCTAATTATGGGGAATTCTATGAAAGAAGACAGTTTACACCTGGATTTAATGAATGTGTATATGTGGATGTTGATGGTGAAGAGGTTCCCTTTGGAAGTGAATTATTATTTACATTTAATAATAACAGAAAAGTTAAGATTGGCGTTGAGATATGTGAGGATCTGTGGACACCACAGCCGCCAAGCATAAAGCATGCTATGAATGGTGCAACTATTATTGTAAATGCATCGGCAAGCAATGAAACTATTGGCAAAGATACATATAGGAAACAGCTTGTTTCAGGGCAGTCTGCAAGACTTGTGTGCGGATATGTGTACTCAAGTGCTGGAGGAGGAGAATCTACCCAGGATATTGTGTTCTCAGCACATAACCTTATATGTGAGAATGGTTCTACACTTGCAGAGGCGCATAAATTTGCTGATGAATCGGTATATGCTGATATTGATGTAGAGAGAATATGCTCTGAGCGAAGAAGAATGAGTACATATGCAGTTGATGAGAACAGCACATATACAGAGGTGCAGGCACAGAATTTTATCAATAAAGAACTAGAGCTTATAAGATATTTTGATAAAGCTCCTTTTGTACCTTCTGATAAGAAGGAAAGAGATTCAAGATGTGAGGAAATTCTTAATATCCAGTCATATGGACTCAAGAAGAGACTTGAACATACGAATTGTAAGAATGCAGTAATTGGAATATCGGGCGGACTTGACTCTACACTGGCACTTCTTGTGACTGTAAGGGCATTTGATCTGTGCGGCTTTGACAGAAGCGGAATTCATTGTATTACAATGCCTTGTTTTGGCACAACAGACAGAACATATAACAATGCTGTGAAGCTTACTAAGCAGCTTGGCTGTTCACTCCGTGAAATCAATATCATGAATGCTGTGAGACAGCATTTTGAAGATATCGGACATGATGAGAATAATCACAATGTGACTTATGAGAATGGACAGGCAAGGGAGAGAACGCAGATACTTATGGATATTGCCAACCAGACTAACGGAATGGTGATAGGAACGGGTGACATGTCGGAGCTTGCATTGGGCTGGGCAACTTATAATGGTGACCATATGTCTATGTATGGAGTTAATGCATCAGTTCCTAAGACACTTGTAAGACATCTGGTACGCTTTTATGCAGATACATGTGGCAATGAAGATTTGTCAGCAGTACTTAATGATGTGCTTGATACTCCGGTTAGTCCTGAACTTCTTCCTCCTAAGGAAGATGGCACTATTGCACAGAAGACTGAGGATTTAGTAGGACCATATGAGCTGCATGATTTTTTCATGTATCATATGTTAAGATTCGGTGCAGAGCCTGAGAAGATATTCAGAATTGCAAAGTACGCATTTGCAGGAGAATATGATGATAAGACTATCTATAAGTGGCTAAGAACGTTCACATGGAGATTCTTTGCGCAGCAGTTTAAGCGCTCGTGTCTGCCTGACGGGCCTAAGGTTGGTTCAGTTGCAGTATCACCAAGAGGTGATTTAAGAATGCCAAGTGATGCAAGTTCACATGAGTGGATGAAGCAGTTAGACAGAATTAAAGAAATTAATGGATATGAATAGGGAGGACATTATGGCAAACAATAATGCAACATCAGAGAAGGTTGTTACTAAATACGACCGTAAGATGCAGAAAAGAAAAGAAGAAGAAAGAAAAGAAGCTAAGAGAAGATATATTACCAAATGGGTGTGTATAGCAGTTCTTGCATGCATAATACTTGGAAGTGGAACAGCAACCGGCATTAAGCTGAACAGTATTTATAAAGATTATATTGAAGTGGATAATGATAAGATAAGCCAGATTGAGTTTGATTTTTATTACGGCATAGCTAAGACTAAAAGTCTTAACACAACTTTATATGGTTCTATGACATATGGTGATTATTATTCATCTTATATGGGATATAAGACAAGCCAGTCAGATAAGAGCCAGGAATATTCAACTGATTATACATGGTATGATTTCTTTGCTAATTCTGCAGTATCAACTATTAAAGAGACTAAAGCTTTATTAGAGGATGCAGATGCTAACGGATTTACATATGATAATGAAGATGCAGATTATGATGAGTTTATAGGTAAGCTTAAGGATGCGGCTAATGAAGCTGATACATCATATTCAGATTACCTTAAGCAGATGTTTGGTAAGAGAGCTACAGAAAAGAGAGTTAAGGAATTCTTAAAAGATTATCTTAAGAGTACAGCATATCAGGAGAAGTTAACAGAAACTCTTGCAGCATCAGATTCAGAAGTGAGTGCATATTACGAGGACAATAAGGATACATATGATAAGTTTGAATATAGAATGTTTAAAGTTAAGGCTGAAAGTTCAGATTCGTCAGATATGGCAAATGCTAAAGAAACAGCTAATTCTTTTGCGTCAGGCGTAAGCAGTGAACTTGATTTCATTAACCAGTGCAGGAAATTCGCAGAAGCAGGCGATGATACTTATGCGGATGATGCAGCTTCCTTAGTTACAGAAACTAAGAAGAGCAATATTGAGGAAGCATGTGCAGACTGGATTGCTTCTTCAGACAGAAAAGAGGGCGACCTTACAGTTATTGAAGATGATGATAATACATGTTTCTATATTGTATATTACATAAGCAGATCATATGATGGTTCAGATGATGACGCAATCAAGTCAACACTTCTTAACCAGAAATATTCTGAATATATCAAGAAATATACTGATGAATACAGTGTTAATGTAAAGAAGAGATTTTCATATAAGTAGTACATAAATCTGGAGGAGAGTTATCCATGTTAGATCTTAGTAACTGCCGGTGTATCATATTCGACCTTGACGGAACTATACTTGATTCAACACAGGTATGGGCTAAGGTCGACATGGATTTTCTGGGCAGAAGAGGAATTCCTGTATCTAAGGAATATATGCAGGAGATTAAGACACATACATTTGAATCCGGTTCGGTATATACTAAGGAAAAGTATAATCTGCCGGAATCTACAGAAGAAATCATGAAAGAATGGTATGATGCAGCATGTAAGGCATACACTGACAAGGTGGTGTTAAAGCCGTATGCGAAAACTTTTATAGAACAAATGCATAATAATGGCCTTAAGATTGTTTCGGCAACATCATCAGACAGGGCACTTTTTGAGCCATGCTTAAGACGTAACGGAATATATGGTTTCTTTGATGCATTTACACAGACAAATGAAGTGCCGAGAGGAAAGAAATTCCCGGATGTATATATGAAAGCAGCCGGCAAAGCAGGGTGCAGTGTGAATGAATGCATTGTGTTTGAAGATGTATTATCGGCTGCACAGGGAGCCAAGAGCGGTGGCTTTACTGTTGTGGCTGTATATGATGAGGCTTCAGCTGATGACTGGCCGGATATTTGTCGGATAGCCGATTACAATATCAGAAGTTACAGTGAATTAATATGATAATGGAGAAAACATGACTAAGAGATATATATTATTTGACCTTGATGGAACGATTACAGATTCAAGCGAGGGAATTACCAAAAGTGTGCAGCATGCACTTAAGAAACTTGGAATAGAAGAAAATGACCAGGCGATGCTTCGAAGATTCATAGGTCCTCCTCTTGATGAAAGCTTTGAAAAATTTTATGGATTTGACAAAGAAAAAGTACTAAAGGCAGTTGATTATTACCGTGAAAGATATTCTGACAAGGGAATATATGAAAATGTTCTTTTTGACGGGATAGCAGATATGCTTGAAGGATTAAAGAGTGATGGATATATAATTGCACTTGCTACATGTAAGCCTGAAATATATGTTCCAAGAATATTAGAGTACTTTAATGTTGATAAGTATTTTGATGTTGCTGTTGGAAGTGAATTAGAAGGTGGAGAACGCAGACATAAGAACCAGGTTATTGATGAAGTGTTTGTAAGGCTTGCTGCTGCCGGACTTGCGGACACTGGCAGTTTGTCAGAAACAAAGTCACAGTCTATTATGATTGGCGACAGAAAAGACGATATATTAGGTGCTAAAGCTTCTGGAATTGATTCTATGGGAGTAAGATACGGTTTTGCAGAAGAACAGGAGCTTGAGATAGCAGGAGCAGATTATATTGTTGAAACGGTAGAGGATATAAGGGGAAAATTAAAGACATTATAATTGTTCCAAAGATTAATCAATAATATACGGGAGGAGAACACAATGAAAAAATTCATTCACGAATTTAAAGAATTTGCTTTGAAAGGAAATGTTATGAATCTGGCAGTCGGTGTTATTATCGGTGCTGCATTTCAGAGCATTGTAACAGCACTTACAAGCAGTTTTATTAATCCGCTTATTGCAGTGGTTACAGGTGGCACTAATGGAGAAGGCGTTACTGTTGGTGGTACATTTACAATAAGAGGAGTTGTGTTTGATTATGGTTCATTCATAACAGCAGTTATTAACTTCCTTATTATGGCATTTGTTCTGTTCCTTTTAGTTAAAGCAATGAACAAGATGATGAGCTTAGGTAAGAAGAAAGAAGAACCGGCTCCAACTACAAAGGATTGTCCATACTGCTTCAGCAAGATATCTGTTAAGGCAACAAGATGTCCTTTCTGTACAACAGAATTAGTAGATAAGAAATAAAATAAAGCCATATATGCAGGTCTCCCAACTGCATATATGGCTTTATTCATGTTTTTCATAAATGGATGTATCCCAAAACCTGTGTTCACGTCCAATTCACAGGTGTGTAACTAAAGTACAATGATATAGTACTATTTTGCTATTGAATGTGCTTCCCCCTTTTAGTGGGAGATTTTATTAGAAAAGATATATGTCTAATAAAAAAGTCGTCGTAAAATTGAGAAGAATATGTTAATATTATTAAGTATTTTTAATATTTATAAAATTATGGAGGTTGAAATGGACAAATTGTTCAAACTTAAGGAAAACAACACCAGTGTAAGAACTGAGGTTGTAGCTGGAATTACAACATTTATGACAATGGCTTATATTCTGGCTGTTAATCCATCTATCCTGTCAGCATCAGGAATGGATTCTAATGCAATTCTTATGGCGACTGCAATAGCATCTGCTATAGGTTGTTTTGCAATGGCTTTTCTTGCTAATTATCCTTTTGCGCTTGCTCCAGGACTTGGACTTAACGCATATTTTGCGTATACAGTATGCGGAAGCATGGGATATAGCTGGAAAGTAGCACTTTTTGCTGTATTTGTTGAAGGACTTGTATTTATTGTGCTTTCACTTACTAATGTTCGTGAAGCTATATTTAACGCAATTCCTACAACATTAAAGAAGGGTGTATCAGTAGGTATCGGTCTTTTTGTGGCATTTATCGGACTTCAGGGTGCTAACCTAGTTGTTGCAAGTGAGTCAACAAAGGTTACTGTTGTTAATTTCAGAACTAATTTTAACACAGTAGGAATAGGTGCTTTACTTGCAGTTATCGGTACATTTATCATAGCTATTCTTTATGTAAAGCATGTTAAGGGTTCTATCCTTATCGGTATCGTTGCAACATGGGTGCTTGGTATTATCTGCCAGCTTACAGGACTTTATAAGGTTGATGCGGCAGCAGGATTCTATTCACTTATTCCTTCATGGAGAAGCTTTGATGTCACAGCTATCAGCCTGACATTTGGACAGTGCTTTAACCTTAAGGGTCTTAATATTAATATATTAGATTTTATTGTTATTATGTGCTCATTCCTTTTTGTTGACATGTTTGATACACTTGGAACACTTATCGGTGTTGCCAATAAGGCTAAAATGCTTGATGAGAACGGAAGACTTCCTAGAATTAAGCAGGCTCTTTTAGCTGATGCTATCGCAACAAGTGCAGGAGCCATCCTTGGTACTTCTACAACAACAACATTTGTTGAGAGCTCATCAGGTGTTGCAGAAGGCGGAAGAACAGGACTTTCTTCAGTTGTAACAGGTTTCTTATTCCTTATTGCAATTATATTTGCACCTGTATTTACTACAATTCCTGGATTTGCAACAGCTCCGGCACTTATTTTTGTAGGATTCCTTATGGTTAGTGCGGTTGTTGAAATTGATTTTAATGATTTAACAGAGAGTATACCGGCTTACCTCTGCCTTATCTGTATGCCGCTTATGTACAGCATTTCAGAAGGTATTGCAGTTGGTGTTATTTCGTATGTTATTGTTAATCTTGTTGCTGGAAAGGCTAAGAAGATTACTCCGCTTATGTATGTGCTTGCATTGCTGTTCATATTGAAGTATATTTTCCTTTAATTTTTAGTGCAAATTAAACTTAATAATGATACAATTTTGGAGTCACTTATATAAGGTGGCTCCTTTTTTAAGTTGAATGTTAAAGATAAGGGGACTGGGCATGAAGTATACAGGAACAGCAGGAATATTATATGACAGATTAAAGAGTGAAATACTGGTGGCAGATGGTGCGTTTGGAACATACTATGCTAAGAAGTATGATACGGGCAGCCTGCCTGAGCTGGCAAATTTACAGGCTTCAGACAGAGTACTGGCAATTCATAAAGAATATATTGAAGCTGGTGCTAAGATTATCAGAACTAATACATTTGCAAGTAATACCGTGTGTCTTGGAGCGGGATTTGATGAGGTAAGAAATAATATTAAAAATGCCGTTGACATTGCAAGGGAAGCCGTAAAGGGGACAGATGTGCTTGTAGCAGCTGATATTGGCCCTATTCCTGGTGAAAATATGATTGAAAAAGAGCATATTGAAAAAGAGTATGTTGATATAGTTAATGTTTTTAAGGAATGTGGCGTTGATATATTTGTTTTTGAAACATTTCCAGAACTGGGATTTATTGATAAAGCAATTGAAAATGCAGGAGAAAACGGATTTGTTATAACTCAGTTTGCAATCAATCAGTTTGGCTATAGCAGTGCAGGCTTTAGTGCAAGAAAGCTGATTGAAGAAGCTGAGAAAAATTCATATATTGATGCATGTGGATTTAACTGCGGAGTTGGTCCGGGACATATGAAGAAGCTTGTGCAGAGCCTTATTAACAGGAATGACAAGTATTTTGCGGTGCTTCCAAATGCAGGATATCCACAGGTTGTAAGCGGTCGAATGGTATTTGATGATAACAATGCAGCATATTTTTCACAGATTATGCATGATCTGGCTGAGGATGGAGCTGATATTATTGGCGGCTGTTGTGGAACAACACCTGAATATATAAGACAGATGGTTTTAAAAACTGCTGATGTTGTTCATATGAAAAATGCTTCCATAGAAGAAGAGATATCAGAAAAGAAAACTGCAAATGATGTTTCTTTCTATAAAGGAAAAGAAGGAAGAAAACTGATTGCTGTAGAACTTGCTCCTCCGCTTGGAATTGATGATGAGAAGATTATGGATGCTGCTTTTTTGATGAAGGAAAGCGGAGTTGATGTGCTTACATTTCCGGATTCACCATCAGGAAGAACACGTGCAGATTCAATACTTATGGCAGAAAAGGTTTCGAGAGAAACGGGAATGTGTGTTATGCCGCACATATGCTGTCGTGACAAGAATGCTATAGCAATGCGTTCACAGCTTTTGGGAGCACATATAAATGATATTAATAATTTTCTCGTTATTACCGGTGATCCCATACCATCAGTTGTAAGAGCGTCTGTAAAGAGTGTGTTTAACTTCGATTCAGTTGGACTTATGAATATAATAAGTGATATGAATCAGGAACAGTTTGCCGGGAAACCGGTTATATATGGTGGAGCAATTAATCAGGGAAGGGTTAATTTTAAAGTGGAACTTGAGCGTGTTAAGAAAAAAATGGAGGCGGGAGCCACATTTTTTATGACGCAGCCTGTATTTTCTGATGAAGATATAGACAGACTCAGACAGATTAAAGAACAGACAGGGGCAAGGATTCTTTGTGGAATAATGCCATTTGTAAGTCTTCGAAATGCAACATTCATGAAAAATGAGATGACAGGTATTAATGTTACTGATGAGATTCTTTCAAGATACAGAGCTGATATGTCAAAAGAAGAGGGAGAAGAGACTGGTATTCAGATAGCAAGGGAAATAATTGCAAAGACTACAGATTTTGTTGATGGGTATTATTTTTCATTTCCATTTAACAGGGTACATATGTTAAAGAAGATTATTGGAAAGAACAATCAGTAAGTAAGGCTATTCTATTGACTAATCAGAAATGTATCTGATATAATGTTGAAAAGTTTCGATACGGAATAATTTAATAATGTGTGATATGTGAGGTGTGGTATGGACGAGACTCAGGTTAAACATTTTATTATGATGGAACGCCGTAAGGGAACGAGTATGGAAGAACTTATATTCATACTTCATGATAATGGTGTTCCAGATTATGAAATATCCAATTTTTTAGAGATTTCTATTAAGCATGTGGAAGATGTTCTGAGTGACTATTAATCAGTCTGTTTAGAAGAAATCAGTAAAAGGGCTTTCCCCGTATGCGGTGAATTGATTTTCAGCGTATGCGGGGAAAGCTTTTATAAGATATGATGAAAATGGAGAAGTGAAAGTATCTTGAATACTTTGACATGAGGGCTTATAATTATTATTAAATGCTAAGAAAGGTATGACTTGTTTATGGAGATAATAGAACTGTCAATAACAGCAGAGGAATCAGAGAATTACAGAAAGATAACTAACAGACTTAAGGTGCTTGGTGCTGTCGGTTGGGTAAAGGCTTATATATGGGCTGTGGTATATGTTGTTATATTCTGTGCAATAGGGTTTGCGCTTGCAGGAAGATATGCACTTACAATTATGCAGTATATTCCTGTGTGGGTATGGCCGTTGTGTTTTGTAGCTGTATGGATGGTATCAGCTATAAGAAGATCTGGTAACAAGCAGCTTAAGGTGCTGTTACAGAAGTATCTGTTTACAGGTTTCGCAGATAAGATATTTGCTGGAGAGATAAGACCTAGCAGGGTTAAGATATTAAAGGATAAAATGATCGTTTATTGTAAAGTATATAATGATTAGAATATAGAGGTTTATGGTAATATGAAGATAGGAATATTTGACTCAGGCATAGGTGGTCTTTCAGTGCTTCATCAGGCAATGATTATCATGCCAGAGGCGGATTACATATTTTATGCTGATGTGGATAATGTTCCATATGGGGAGAAAACAAAAGAAGAAGTAAGAAAGCTTGTCGACCATGCTGTTGGATTTCTTGTTGATAAGGGATGTCAGGCAATTGTGCTTGCCTGCAATACTGCAACAAGTGCAGCAATCTCATATCTAAGAGAAAAGTATAAGCTGCCAATAATTGGAATAGAGCCAGCTGTAAAACCGGCAGTTGAGCACATTCATGAATCAGGAAAAAGAGTTATGGTTGTATCAACTCCTGTCACGGCAAAAGGTGAGAAGTTAAAGAAACTTGTAGATAAATATGATAATAAGCATATCGTTGACGTTGTGGCACTTCCTAAGCTTGTAAGATTTGCACAGGATGATGATTTTGACTCTTCAGATGTTACTGATTATTTAAAATCTGAATTTGCTCCATACAATCTTAATGATTATTCTGAACTTGTGCTAGGGTGTACACATTTTAACTATTTTAAGGATTCATTTTCAAAGCTGTTTCCGGATGATTTAGAGATGGTTGATGGAAATACAGGTGTATCTAATAATCTTAAGAATACTGTTGTGAAAAAAGGAATATTTAAAGAGGAAGATAAAGGGAAAAAAGGCACAGTAGAATATTATTATTCGGATAGAAAAATGGAGAGTGAAGCTGAGATGAAACATATAAAAAAGCTTCATGAACGACTTGAGAGAATGAGACAGATATAGAATTGCCAGAGGAATGTAATTATGGGAAAATCAGATGATAAGACTAATGTATGCAGAGTGCTTGACCAGAAAAAAGTACCTTATAAGACACATGTGTGTCCAGATGCAGAAGGGTTAAGCGGAGATGAAATAGCTGCTGTTCTTAATGAGAATCCGGAACAGGCTTTCAAGACACTTGTTACAGTTGGCAAGACAGGTAAGAATTATGTATTTGTTGTTCCTGTTAATAAGGAACTGGATTTGAAGAAAGCAGCGAAGGCTGTTGGAGAGAAATCAATAGAGATGATTAAATCAAAAGAATTACTGCCCCTTACAGGATATGTGCATGGGGGCTGTTCGCCTATAGGAATGAAGAAGTTCTTTCCGACAACATTTCATAAGACTGCTGAGGATTTTGAAACTATAATGTTTAGTGCCGGTAAAATCGGACATCAGGTAGAAGTTAAGCTGTCTGATGTAGATAAAGTTATAAGATATCAGATTGCTGATATCGTTACAGACTAAGGAGAAGATAAGGATTATGAAACTCAGAGTTCCATTCTATTATGACCAGTTCCACTGTATAACTTCAGAATGTAAAGACAACTGTTGTGTTGGCGGCTGGGAGATAGATATTGATGATGATACTTATAATTATTATATGAGTCTTGATGGCGAGCTTGGAGACAGGATAAGAGAATCAATTACTAAAAGTGAAGATGGTTCGAATTGCTTTAAACTCGTAGATGGACATTGCGGTTTGTTAGATAAGTGTGGATTATGTACAATTCATAAAGAACTGGGAGCAGAGCATTTGTCTGTTGTGTGTGACCAGTTCCCAAGATATTCTGAATATTATGGAGAAATCAAAGAAAGCGGTATCGGGCTTGCATGTGAGGAAGCGGAAAGAATTATATTTTCTGAAAACAAAACATTTACAACTGTATTAAAGCCGTGTGATGAGGAATATTCAGAGGATGATGAGTACGACAGTGCTTACGCTGTCAGGATATTTAAGGCAAGAGATGAAATATTTAAGATCCTTGATATGCCGGAGATGTCAATTAATGAGAAGCTGGTTGTAATATTAAAATATTGTGCATCAATACAGGAATATATTAATAATGATGAGTATGACGCACTTAAGGAGTATGTCAATACATTTGGAAGAAGTGATATAGAACATATTCTTATGGAAATGAATGATGAATCAGAAAGCGATGAATTTGGTGATGTTGATGTTTGGGAATGTATAAGAAACATTATGTATCCGTATGAGGATATGGAGGTGCTTAATACACGCTGGGAACAGATATTAGCTGAGATGACAGAGACTTTCCATGAGAATATGGATAATGAGCAGTATCAGGAGACCAAAGAAGAATTCATGACAGCGATGCTTGAAAGAGAGTATGAGTACAGGAACTTTATAACATATCTTGTGTTCCGGTATTTTGCCAAGGCTGTATATGATTATGATGTGGTTGGTAAAGCTAAAATGTTTGTTACTAATTATCTTATACTCCGTCAGATGGACATGCTTGTATGGTATAGAAAGCATAAGAGGTTTACATTTGAAGATAGAATAGATACAGTGCATATTTTTTCAAGACAGGTAGAGTACTCAGAGGATAATATGGAAGCACTTTATGAGTCTTTTCTTTTTGATGATGTGTTTGAGACAGATAACCTTTGCAAGCTGTTATGGATTGACAGTACGGCGTTATAGTAATACACTAAAGCTATCATTTAGATATGTTTATAGGAGGCTAAGGTAATATGATTAAAGAAGCTATTGCAAAGCTCGTTAAAAAGGAAGATTTAACAGCTGGGCAGATGAATGATGTAATGGAAGAGATTATGACAGGAGAAGCCACTGATGCACAGAAGGCAGCGTTTCTTACAGCTCTGGCAGCAAAGGGAGAGACTATTGACGAGATTACAGCAGCAGCCAGAGTTTTAAGAGCACACTGTGAGAAGTTCTTAAATGATATGGATGTTCTTGAAATCGTTGGAACAGGCGGAGATGGTTCTAATTCAATTAATATATCAACTTTAGCTTCTATCATAGTATCAGCAGCTGGAATTCCAGTTGCAAAGCATGGTAACAGAGCTGCTTCAAGCAAATGTGGTACAGCAGACTGTTTAGAGGCTCTTGGAGTTAAGATAGATGCAGCTCCGGCAAGGATGGCACAGATTCTTAAGGATATTAATATATGTTTTCTGTTTGCACAGAAGTATCATCCGGCTATGAGATTTGTTGGGGGTGTGAGAAAGGAAATAGGAATCCGTACATTATTCAACATACTTGGACCGCTGGCTAATCCGGCAGGAGCTTCTATGCAACTTTTTGGAGTGTATAGTGAGGAGCTTGTTGAGCCACTTGCTCATGTATTACATAATTTAGGCTGCAAAAGAGCCATGACAATATATGGAATGGACAGTATAGATGAAATATCTTTAAGTGCTGATACAAAGGTCTGCGAGTTCAAAGGTGATGAGTTCAAATCATATACTATAAAACCAGAGGATTTTGGATTTACAAGATGCAAGAAGGAAGATCTTGTAGGAGGTGAGCCGGCAGTTAATGCCAAGATTGCAAGAGATATTCTTGATGGTGCAGAAGGACCTAAGACAGATGTTGTACTTCTTAATGCAGGTGCTGCTATATATCTTGCTTCAGATGGTATTACAATGAAGGAAGGTGTTGAGAAGGCAAGAGAAATTATTAAGAGCGGATTAGCTAAGAAGCAGCTTGAAAGATTTATAGAAGAGACTAATAAGTAATTCTGAATAATTATATATTAAGATGGGGAGATTTCTGTAAAAACGGGAATCTCCTTTTTGATGTATCTTGAAAGTATATAAGAACAAATGTATTGTACAGCCTCATGATATATGCAATATAGGACTGAACTATATACTGTAAAAAGTAAATCTAAATGTGACGGAAAAGTTACAGGTTATAACGAAAAAATGACAGAAGACGACATATATAACACAGAAATATGGCAATCTGATATAATAAGCGAGTCGGAATAATAATCATGATTGGGGGACAATGTTAGTATTTAATTTGTTTGGCAAGAAAGATACAGAATGTATCAGATTTGAACGTTATTTCTTGTCAATGGGTAACTGTCTGGAAGATTTCTGGAGTATTATGCGAAAGGATATGAACGGTTTTTCAAGAGAGGAGGAAGAGGCTTTTATAGGAGAATATAAGAATGTGCTTATTGTTATGTCAGAAAGTTATATGACGGATATTAATGTACTTTATTATATGGATATCTTACGGAGCCTTAAAGAAAAGGGACATATAAACATAGTCGCAATGATTCAGAATGGTACGGTTATACCGGAAAGGTACAGATGGATTACTGGTCCTGAGGTCAGCAGGATAGCTTTTTATTAATATTTGCTTGCATTTATGTGCCAGAATCTCTATAATCAACTTTGTATGATTATTTTTATAATAGATTATTATCTGTTATGCGTATTTTTTGGAGGAGATTATTAATGATTAGTGCTAACAACGTAACACTTAGAATCGGTAAGAAGGCTCTTTTTGAAGATGTTAACATTAAGTTCACAGAAGGTAACTGTTATGGACTTATTGGTGCGAATGGTGCCGGAAAGTCAACATTTTTAAAAATTCTTACAGGACAGATAGAACCTAGCAAGGGCGATGTTTCAATCACACCGGGTCAGAGATTATCTTTCTTAGAGCAGGATCACTTCAAGTATGATGAATATAATGTTCTTGATACAGTAATCATGGGTAATGACAGACTTTACCAGATTATGAAAGAGAAAGAAGCTATATATGCCAAGGAAGATTTTACAGAGGAAGATGGTAACAAGGCAAGTGAGCTTGAGGCTGAGTTTGCAGATATGAATGGCTGGGAGGCTGAATCAGATGCTGCACAGCTTCTTAACGGACTTGGAATTGGAACAGATCTTCATTATAAGACAATGGCTGAGCTTAACGGTAGTGAGAAGGTGAAAGTTCTTCTTGCAAAGGCTTTATTTGGTAATCCTGATATTCTGCTTTTAGATGAGCCTACTAACCACCTTGATCTTGATGCGATTGCATGGTTAGAAGAATTCCTTATTAATTTTGAGAATACTGTTATTGTTGTATCGCATGACAGATATTTCCTTAATAAAGTATGTACACAGATTGCAGATATTGATTATGCGAAGATTCAGCTCTATGCAGGTAATTATGATTTCTGGTATGAGTCAAGTCAGCTCATTATCAAGCAGATGAAGGAAGCTAATAAGAAGAAGGAAGAAAAGATTAAGGAATTACAGGACTTTATCCAGAGATTCTCTGCCAATGCTTCTAAGTCTAAGCAGGCTACTTCAAGAAAGAGAGCTCTTGAGAAGATTGAATTAGACGAGATTAAGCCATCAAGCAGAAAGTATCCATATATTGATTTCAGACCAGCAAGAGAGATTGGTAATGAAGTACTTACAGTAGAAGGAATTTCTAAGACTATTGATGGTGTTAAGGTACTTGATAATGTATCATTTATCGTAAACCATGATGATAAGATAGCATTTGTTGGTTCTAATGAGCTTGCAACAACTACTCTTTTCAATATTATTACAGGCAACATGGAACCTGATGAGGGAAGCTACAAATGGGGTGTTACAACTTCACAGGCTTATTTCCCTAAGGACAGTGCTGCAGAGTTTAACAGAGAAGATACTATCGTTGAATGGCTTACACAGTATTCACCAGATCCGGATCCTACTTATGTAAGAGGATTCCTTGGAAGAATGCTTTTTGCCGGAGATGACGGTGTTAAGAAGGTTAAGGTGTTATCAGGAGGAGAGAAGGTAAGATGTCTTATCTCTAAGATGATGATATGTGGAGCTAATGTATTAGTATTTGATGATCCTACTAACCACCTTGATATGGAGTCAATCACAGCTCTTAATAATGGACTTATTAAGTTCCCTGGTGTTACATTATTTACATCACACGATCACCAGTTCATCCAGACAACTGCTAACCGTATTATGGAAATTGTTCCAAGCGGACAGCTTATTGATAAGATAACAACATACGATGAGTATCTTGCAAGTGATGAGATGGCAAGAAAGCGTCAGGGCTTTGCAGAAGCAGCTTCTGATGATGAAGATTAATAAACAGCAATGGACAGCCGCACTTATGTGCGGCTGTCTGTGCGTATGAGCTGCGAACAGAGTCAATATGAGAATAAGAATGATTGACAAATACAACACATTTGTTATACTTATCACATATTATATTTGCAGGGGAGCATAAGGGCTGTGTAAGCAGTGGCTGCTGAGAGGGATTAAGTTCCGACCCATAACCTGATGTGGATAATGCCACCGTAGGGATTCTTAAAAGGGCTTTTTAGCTCTTCATTTGATTGTTTCAATATCGAATTTCCACAAGGCTTATGATTTTTCCTGTTAATTACCCAGAATGGAGGAATACATATGGAATACGCAACACAGATGGATGCTGCAAGAAAAGGCATTGTTACTAAAGAAATGGAAATTGTTGCAAAGAAAGAAAATATAGATGTCGAGAGTTTAAGACAGCTTATAGCTAAGGGACAGGTTATCATTCCTGCCAATAAGAATCATAAATGTCTTGACCCTAATGGTATCGGAAATAAGTTAAGAACTAAGATTAATGTTAATCTTGGAACTTCAAGAGACTGCGTGGATCTTGATATGGAGCTTGACAAGGTTAATAACGCTGTAAAGATGGGTGCGGAAGCTATCATGGATCTTTCTTCTTTCGGAGATACACAGAAGTTCAGAAGAAAGCTGACATCAGAATGTCCGGCAACAATTGGAACAGTTCCTATATATGATGCAGTTGTATATTATCATAAGGCACTTAAGGATATCACTGCACAGGAGTGGCTTGATGTTGTAGAAATGCATGCTAAAGACGGCGTTGATTTCATGACTATACACTGTGGTATCAACAAGGCTACAGCTAAGAAGTTCAGAGCAGATAAGAGACTTATGAATATTGTATCAAGAGGCGGTTCTATCATATATGCATGGATGGAGATGACAGGAAATGAGAATCCGTTCTTTGAATATTATGACAGAGTGCTTGAGATATGCCGAGAATATGATGTTACAATGAGTCTTGGAGATGCGTGCAGACCGGGATGTATTATGGATGCATCAGATATCTCACAGATTGAAGAACTTGTTACACTTGGCGAGCTTACAAGAAGAGCATGGGAGAAGGATGTCCAGGTTATGGTTGAAGGACCAGGACATATGCCTCTTAACCAGATTAAGGCTAATATGGAGATTCAGCAGACAATATGCAAGGGAGCACCTTTCTATGTATTAGGACCTCTTGTTACTGATATAGCTCCAGGATATGATCACATTACAGCAGCAATTGGTGGAGCTATCGCCGCTACTTACGGAGCTTCATTCCTGTGCTATGTAACACCTGCAGAACATTTAAGATTACCAGATCTTAATGATGTTAAGGAAGGAATTATTGCTTCTAAGATTGCAGCACATGCGGCTGATATTGCAAAGGGCGTACCGGGTGCAATGGACTGGGATTATAAGATGGACAAGGCAAGAAAGGTCCTTGACTGGGAAGCAATGTTTGACGTTGCGATTGACCCTGAGAAGGCAAGAGCTTACAGAGCTTCATCTAAGCCTGAGAAGGAAGATACATGTTCTATGTGTGGTAATTTCTGTGCAGTAAAGAATATGAACAAGATTATGGAAGGCGAGATTGTAAGTATATTTGATGAGTAATTAAATACATATGTATGACAGGCGGGATATGCACAGTTATGTGTGTATTCCGCTTTTTCTGTGTTTTGGAGAATGCACATTTATTTGCCTTGAGATTAGATAAATGGTATAATATCATGATGCGTGATGAATATATGAAGGAGTGAAGGTTTATGGCAAAAACAGCCAGCAATAATGGTAGAAAGAATACCAGTCAAAGCAGAAAAACTAATACTCAAGGGAAAAAGACGACTGCTCAGGGGAGAAAGAAACAGACTAAGAAAATTGTCCAGACACAGGCTGACCAGTTGAAGAATGATTGTATTATTCTTTTTTCAATTGCCTGTGCAATAATAATGGTATTGAGTAATTTTAATATTGCAGGAACATTGGGAAGAGGAATTAAATGGCTTATGTTTGGCTTATTTGGAGTTATGGAATACATATTTCCTGTAATTCTTGCAGTAAGCATAATCTTTCTTATGGTAAACAGAGAACTGCTTCGTGTCGCGAGAATTAAGACGGCAGCAGGATATGGATTGTTTGTTGTATTATGTGCAATGATTCAGTGTTTATATAATAAACCGGATATTGCAGATAATGGATTAGGAAGTATATTTACATATTGTGCTGATTATAAAGCCGGGGGCGGATTTTTTGGCGGATTGCTATGCAAGGTACTTAGCCCTATAGGTTCAATTGGAACATTCGTAATACTTATGATACTTGCAATAATATGTCTGGTTATAATTACGGAGAGGTCTTTTATATCCGGGCTTAAGAAGGTTGGAAACGGCAGCCAGCGCATTATGCAGGAAGCAAGAGAGGATTATTCAGCATACAAAGAACATTCAGCAGGCAGACAGAATGACATGTCTGATGATGAATACCGCAGGTTAAGGGAAGAAGAGCGTGCCAAGGCAAGGCTTAAGAAGATTGAAAAGAAAGAAAAGCAGCTTGCGGAAAAGAAAGCAAGAGAAGAATATCTTGCCAATGCACGTATGAATAATGTTGTCCGTGGAGTAACATCTGATACTCTTATAACAGGAACGGATGAAGAACTGGCACAGGATATTGATATACATGAAATTCATGTTGATACTGAACGTAATGACCAGTATACACAGGATATCTATGAGCCTGATGAAGATGCATTTGAGCTTGCTTATGATTGTGATAGTAATGCAGGTGCAGCAGGAAATGTGGCTGATGAGCCAGTGTATGCTGACTATGAGTCTCATATGCAGCAGATACAGCCAGATGATTATATGGTTGATGATGAAGTGGCCGGAAACATGCCAGAGGATAATACTGCATCATATGATAATGATTATGTATCAGATAATGATAATATATATGAAAATGATGTGACTAATGAAGAATACAGAGAAAATAGTGTGAACCAGAATAATGGGCAGCAGGGCAGTGAACAGTTAAGTGATGAGCAGAAGACTGAAGTACAGGTCAAGCCTGTGAATAAACCTAAGAAAGCATACAAGTTCCCACCGGTAAGCTTATTAAAGAGAAATCCAGGTGCAGCGTCTGGTGGAAAGTCTGAATACAGAGTAATTGCACAGAGATTACAGGAGACACTGCTTACTTTCGGTGTTAAAGTTACTATAACTGATATAAGCTGCGGACCTACAGTTACAAGATATGAGTTACAGCCGGAACAGGGTGTCAAGGTAAGCAAGATTGTTTCTTTATCAGATGATATCAAGCTTAATCTGGCAGCCGCCGACATAAGAATTGAAGCACCAATTCCGGGCAAGGCAGCTATAGGTATTGAAGTTCCTAATAAGGAAGCCGGAAGTGTATATTTCAGGGAACTGGTTGAGTCTAAGGAATTCAAGGAAAGCCAGTCAGCAATATCATTCGGAGTTGGTAAGGATATTGCAGGAAAGACTATTATTGCGGATATTGCGAAGATGCCGCATATGCTTATTGCCGGAGCAACAGGTTCAGGTAAATCAGTATGTATCAACACAATTATTATGAGTATTCTTTATAAGGCAAAGCCAGAAGATGTAAGACTTATAATGGTTGACCCTAAGGTTGTTGAGCTAAGTGTATATAATGGAATACCACATCTGTTATTACCGGTTGTAACGGATCCTAAGAAGGCTGCGGGGGCGCTTAACTGGGCTGTTAATGAGATGACAGACAGATATAAGAAGTTCGCGGCAATGCAGGTTCGTAATATAAAGGGATATAATGATGTTGTTGTCAAGAAGAATAAGGAGGGCATAGACCCTCCAATGGAGAAGCTTCCACAGATTGTCATTATCATAGATGAGCTTGCTGACCTTATGATGGTTGCACCGGGTGAGGTCGAAGATGCAATATGCCGTCTGGCTCAGCTTGCTAGAGCGGCCGGAATACATATGGTTATAGCAACGCAGAGACCTTCTGTTAATGTAGTAACAGGACTTATCAAGGCAAATATTCCGTCTAAGATAGCATTTGCAGTATCTTCGGGAATTGATTCAAGAGTTATCATTGATATGAATGGTGCTGAGAAGCTGCTTGGAAAGGGAGATATGCTCTACTTCCCATCTAATCTTCCAAAGCCGCTGCGTGTTCAGGGCGCATTCGTATCTGATGAAGAGGTTGAAAATGTTGTATCTTTCCTTAAGGAGAATGCAGAGGAAGTATCTTATGATGAGAGTATTGCACAGGCTACTGTAAGTCAGGAGAGCATGCCTGGCAGCAGTAAAGGCGATGATGAGAGAGATTCACTTTTTGCTGATGCAGGAAGATTTGTTATTGAGAATGAAAAAGGCTCAATAGGAAGTCTGCAGAGACATTTTAAGATAGGCTTTAACAGGGCAGGACGAATTATGGACCAGCTTGCTGATGCAAAGGTAGTAGGACCGGAGCTTGGAACTAAGCCAAGAAAGGTTGAGATGACAATGGAAGAGTTTGAAACACTTCTAAAGCAGCAGTAATATAAGTAATATATACTATAAAATAAGGAGACTAATGTATGAAGCTTTCAGAGATATTAAAAATATGTTCAGAAAATGAAACCGCAGATTTCAGATACAGTGTTGTATGTGGAAATACTGATGCAGATGTGACAGGAATTACATCTGATTCAAGAAAAATGCAGGATGGATATGCATTTGTATGCATTAAGGGTGCTGTGAGCGATGGACATAAGTATATTGACCAGATTAAGGATAAGGCATCTGTAATTGTTGTTCTTGATGGCGAGTACGAAGCTAAGGATTGCAATGCAGCAGTTGTAAGCACGGATAACACAAGGCTTGCACTTGCACTTATGTCGGCGGCAGTATATGGCAATCCTGACAGGAAGCTATTTACAATAGGAATAACAGGAACTAAGGGAAAAACAACAACCACTTATATGGTTAAAAATGTGCTTGAGGCATGTGGCATTAAGACTGGACTTATTGGAACGATTGAGACTATTATAGGAGACGAGGCGATTCCGGCACATAATACAACACCTGAATCAATAGAGATTCACCAGTCATTTGCAAAGATGGTAGACGCTGGCTGTAAGGCAGTTGTTATGGAGGTGTCTTCGCAGGGACTTAAGCTTGACAGAACAGCAGGTATTATGTTTGACATAGGCGTATTCACTAATCTTGAGCCTGACCATATCGGACCTAATGAGCATGGGTCATTTGAGGATTATCTTAATTGTAAGGCTAAGTTATTCAAGCAGTGCAAGGTTGGTATCGTTAATGCTGATGATAAGCATACCAAAGATATCCTTAAGGGAGCTATATGCAAGGTTGAAAGCTATGGTATCGGGGATAATGCTGATATTAAGGCTGAGAATATTGAACTTTTACACGAACCGGGTAAAATTGGTCTTACATATGACTGTACAGGACTTGTTAATATGAAGGTTGAACTTAATCTTCCGGGTAAGTTTTCTGTATACAATTCATTATGTGCAATCGCAATTACAAGGCATTTCGATGTTGACGAAGAGGCACTTAAGGAAACTCTTAAGCATGTTAAGGTTAAGGGAAGAATTGAGCTTGTAAAGGTTTCGGATGATTTTACATTAATGATAGATTATGCTCATAATGCAATGGCTTTAGAGAGTATACTTACAACTCTTAAGGAGTATCACCCTCACAGACTTGTATGCCTGTTTGGATGTGGTGGTAACCGCTCCAAGGAAAGAAGATATGAGATGGGCGAGGTTTCAGGAAAACTTGCTGACCTTACTATTATCACATCAGATAATCCAAGATTTGAAGAGCCGGAGGCAATTATAGAAGATATCAAGACAGGAATTGCTAAGACTACCGGAAAACATGTTGATATTACAGACAGAAAAGAAGCTATTAAGTATGCGATAGAACATGGCGAACCGGGTGATATTATTGTTCTTGCGGGTAAAGGTCATGAGGATTATCAGGAGATTAAGGGTGTGAAGTATCCTATGGATGAGAGGGTGCTTATCAAAGAAGTGCTTGAAGAATTGAAGGGTAATTAATGTACGCAGATGTAATAATAGACATTTCACATGAACAGCTTGATAAGACATTCCAGTATGCAGTTCCGGATGAATTGGCGGATGTAATTGAACTGGGAATGTCAGTTGATATTCCTTTTGGAGCAGGAAACAGGCAGATAACAGGGTATGTTGTAGGTTTGGGAGACAAGGCGGCATATCCTGTTGAAAAGATAAAATATATTACAGGGATTACCGAGGGAAAGGTCACTGCAGTAAGCAGAATGTTAAAGCTTGCGGCTTGGCTGAAGCACAATTATGGCTGTACCATGAATCAGGCAATTAAGACGGTTATTCCTGTAAAAGATAAGGTTAAACAGAAGGAAAAACGCTCGGTCAATCTTATTATTGACACGGCACAGGCGCAGAAGTATCTTGATGCATTTGCAAAGAAAAATGCAAAAGCAAGATACAGACTGTTAGAGGCACTGATTAAGGAACCTGTAATAGATGAAAGCATTATTAAATCCAAGCTTAATATCACGGCACAGACGGTCAAAGCATTTGAAGATATGGGGATTGCCGAAGTCAGGTCAGAAGATATGTATAGGAATCCTGTAAGAAATGTTTCGGGAGAAAGAAAGCATATCGAGCTTAACAAGCAGCAGAAAAACGCTGTGGATACAATAATAGCTGACTATGATAATGGTGATTATAAGACATATCTGCTTCATGGTGTTACAGGGAGCGGAAAGACTGAGGTGTATCTTGAGACAATTGAGCATGTCCTTAATCATGGAAGACAGGCAATTGTGCTTATACCGGAGATTGCACTTACATTTCAGACTGTGCAGAGGTTTTACCACAGATTCGGGGATAAGGTATCTATTATGAATTCCCGTATGTCAAAGGGAGAGCGGTATGACCAGTTTCTGCGGGCACAGAGAGGTGATATAAGTGTAATGATTGGACCGCGTTCGGCGTTGTTCACACCATTTTCAAATATAGGCCTTATAGTAATAGATGAAGAGCATGAAGGAGCTTATAAGTCAGAGACTGTTCCAAGATATCATGCAAGAGAGGTTGCATGCCATATTGCAAAGGAAGCAGGCGCTTCAGTGATACTTGGTTCTGCGACTCCTTCAATGGAAAGCTACTATGCGGCAATGAATGGACATATACAGCTTATTACACTTGACAGCCGGGCGGGAAGCGGAGGACTTCCAGCAGTTGATATTGTTGATCTGAGAGAAGAATTAAGGCTTGGAAACAGGACGATATTCAGCAACAGGTTAAGAGAACTGATGAGTGACAGACTTGCAAAGCATGAGCAGATAATGCTTTTCCTTAATAAGAGAGGCGTGGCTGGCTTTATATCATGCCGTTCATGCGGAAAGGTTATGAAATGCCCGCACTGTGATGTTTCACTTACGGAGCATGCTGATGGAAGGCTGATGTGTCATTACTGCGGATATACAACACCTAAGATAACTGTATGTCCTTCATGCGGTTCAAGATATGTTTCGGGCTTCAGGGCAGGAACAGAAGGTGTTGAAGCACAGGTTAAGAAAACATTTCCACAGGCAAGAGTGCTAAGAATGGATATGGACACTACAAGAGGCAAGGATGGACATGAAAAGATTCTGTCAGAATTCGCCAATGGTAATGCGGATATTCTTATTGGAACTCAGATGATTGTTAAAGGACATGATTTTCCAAATGTAACGCTTATGGGAGTGCTTGCGGCAGACATGTCACTTTATTCCAGTGATTACAGGGCTTCTGAGAGAACTTTCCAGCTTCTTACACAGGCGGCTGGAAGGGCAGGAAGAGCAGAAAAAAGCGGAAATGTAGTTATACAGACTTATACGCCGGAGCATTTTAGTATTGTTAGTGCGGCTAATCAGGATTATAATGCTTTCTATGAGCAGGAAATTGCTTACAGAAAGCTGTGTGGATATCCGCCGGCGGATAATCTTATGAAGATTATGTTATCTTCACCAGATGAGATGTTATTGACAAAGAGTGCAGCGTGGGTTAAAGCATTTGTGGATAACAACTGCAAGTATAAAGGACTTATGTGTATAGGTCCGGCAGATGCACCTATATATAAGATTAAAGATGTGTATAGTAAGATAATCTATGTAAAACATAAAGACAGGGAAGTTCTTAACAGTATACATGAAAAGCTTGATGTTAATATTGTTGGAAATCAGGCTTTTAAGAATATTAATGTACAATACGATATTAATGGATGATTGCGAGGAGGAATATATGGCAATAAGAAATATTAGAACACTTGGAGATGATATACTAAGAGCCAAGGCAAAAGAGATTACAGAGATGACACCAAGAATTGAAGAGCTTATTGATGATATGTTTGATACAATGTATGAAGCTAACGGTGTAGGTCTTGCAGCACCTCAGGTTGGAATCAGAAAGAGACTTGTTGTTATTGACTGTGGAGATGATCCTATTGTTCTTATCAATCCTGTTGTATTAGAGACAAGAGGAAGTCAGACAGGGCTTGAAGGATGCCTAAGTGTACCTGGAAAGACAGGTGAGGTTACAAGACCTAATTATGCCAAGGTTAAGGCTCTTAATGAGAATATGGAAGAGATTATAGTAGAAGGAGAGGAGCTTCTTGCAAGATGCCTTCTTCATGAGATTGACCATCTTGATGGTATAATGTATGTTGATAAAGTAGAAGGAGAACTTCTATCTACAGATGACATTGAAGAAGAATAATTAATGAAAAGGGGAACAGAATGCGAGTAGTATTTATGGGTACACCCGATTTTGCTGTAGGGACACTTAAAGCAATAATCGAAGCAGGACATGATGTGGTAGCAGTTGTTACACAGCCTGATAAGCCAAGGGGAAGAAGCAAATCACTTGTTTTCTCTCCAGTTAAGGAGGAAGCTGTGGCGCATGGAATCACAGTGTTACAGCCGGAGAGAGCAAGAGATGAAGCATTTGTAGAAGAATTAAGAACATATAATGCAGATGTAATTGTTGTCGTTGCATTTGGACAGTTACTGCCGGCAAGTATTATTAACATGCCAAGATACGGCTGTATCAATGTTCATGCATCACTTCTTCCTAAGTACAGAGGTGCATCGCCAATCCAGTGGGCAGTTATTGATGGCTGTGAGTATTCAGGTGTTACAACCATGAAGATGGATGAAGGCCTTGATACAGGAGATATCCTGATGGTTGAGAAGGTGAAGCTTGATGCTAAAGAGACGGGCGGAAGTCTTTTTGACAGATTAAGTGATGTCGGTGCGCATCTTTTGGTTAAGACACTTGAAGGACTTGAAGCTGGAACTATTACTCCTGTTAAGCAGGATGATTCAGAAAGCACTTATGTAAAAATGCTTCATAAGTCATTTGGTAAGATGGATTTCAATAAGAGTGCAGCTGAACTTGAAAGACTTATAAGAGGACTTAATCCATGGCCTAGTGCATTTACTTATATAGACGGTAAAATGTTAAAGATATGGGATGCAGATGTTGCAGATAATATCAGTGAAGTACAGACAGAAGAAGTTAAGCCGGGACAGGTTGTTACGGTAGGAAAGAACACATTTACAATAGCCTGTGGACAGGGGTATTTAGTTGTTAATGAGGTTCAGTTAGAAGGTAAGAAGAGAATGGACAGCGGTTCGTTCTTAAGAGGCAACCAGTTAGAAGCAGGTGTAATGTTAGGAGAATAAGCAGAATCTTAAATGGTTCAGAAAAGAGGTATTATGGTAGCTTTATATGGTTATTATGGATATGGATATTACTATGATCCAATGTACATTCTGATAATAATATCATGCGTTATTGCACTGATAGCACAGGTAAAGGTAAAAAGCACATTTAACAAGTATTCCAGGGTGTCATCTTCAAAAGGAATGACAGGCGCAATGGTCGCAGAGCAGCTTTTAAGAAGCCAGGGAATATACGATGTATCTATTCAGAGAGTATCAGGAAGCCTGACAGATAATTATAATCCAAGAAATAAGACACTTAACCTGTCAGATTCTGTTTATAATTCAACATCTGTTGCTGCTATCGGAGTTGCAGCCCATGAAACAGGACATGCAATACAGCATGCTTACGGATATGGTCCTTTAAGCTTCAGAACAGCACTTTTTCCGTTAGCCAGTGTCGGTTCGCAGGTATCATGGATACTTATTGTGCTTGGACTTATATTTGGCTCAACTAATATACTTATAGATATTGGTATTCTTATGTTCAGTCTGGCAGTACTTTTCCAGCTTGTAACATTACCGGTTGAGTTTAATGCTTCGGCAAGAGCATTACAGCTTCTTGAATCAGAAGGATTCCTATATGGAGATGAGAACAGACAGGCAAGAAAAGTGCTTTCAGCAGCAGCCATGACATATGTTGCGGCAGCAGCCACAGCAATTTTACAGCTTTTAAGACTGATTTATTTATTTGGAGGAAGACGCCGTGACTGATTCGGTGAATTTAAGGGCAGTTGTACTGGATATACTTATGGAAATCAATGAGAAGGGTGAATTTTCACACCTTCTCATTAATAATGCACTGACAAAGTACCAGTATCTTGATAAGAATAAGAGAGCATTTATAAGCAGATTATCACTAGGAACGATTGAGAACAGAATTGAACTTGACTATATAATAGACCAGTTTTCAAAGACTCCTGTAAGAAAGATGAAACCACTTATAAGAAATATATGTGAAATGTCTGTATACCAGATAATATATATGGATAATATTCCGGATTCAGCAGTGTGCAATGAGGCTGTAAAGCTGGCTACAAAACGTGGATTCACAGGACTTAAGGGCTTTGTGAACGGAGTCTTAAGAAACATTGCAAGAAATAAAGACAATATTACATATCCTGACAGGAATAAGGATATTGAACAGTACCTTTCTGTAAAATACTCAATGCCATTATGGATAGTTAAAATGTGGCATAGTCAGTTAGGTATTGATAAGACTGAGAAAATTCTTGCAGGCTTTAAGCAGGAAAAAAAGACTTATGTAAGATGTAATACAGCAAAGGCGCCGGTTGAAGAGATAAAGAGGATTCTTTCACAGGAAAATGTATCTGTGGCGGATGTTGAAGGTATACCATATGCTTTAGAGATTAAGGACTATGATTATATAGCCGGACTTAAGAGTTTCAGGGATGGTCTGTACCAGATACAGGATATAAGCTCCATGACAGCAGGATATATGACTGGATTTAAGGCTGGGGACACAGTAATTGATGTGTGCGCAGCACCAGGAGGCAAGAGTGTTAATGCTGCAATAAGTGTTGGCACTGATGGTAAAGTATATTCAAGGGATGTATCAGATTATAAGGCAGGACTTATTGAAGAAAATATATCAAGGCTAGGACTTAATAATATAGAAGTTCAGGTAAAAGATGCACTCGTAATGGATGAATCTATGAGAGAGAAGGCAGATGTTGTTATAGCAGACCTTCCATGCTCAGGACTCGGTGTTATGGGAAGAAAGCCTGATATCAGATATAATATAACAGAGGACAAGCTTGTTTCATTAAAAGAGCTTCAGCAGAGCATACTTTCTGTTGTACAGGCATATGTTAAGCAGGGTGGTATAATGATGTACAGTACATGTACAATTAATTCAGAAGAGAATGAAGCCAATGCTGACTGGTTATGTAAAGAATATGGCTTTAAGAAGATAGAATACAGACAGATTCTGCCGGGAAAGAATGGCGGAACAGATGGGTTCTTTGTTGCAAAACTTAGGAGAGAATAGACATGACAGATATTAAGTCACTTAATTATGACGAACTTGTAACATATATGGCTGGACTTGGTGAAAAGAAGTTCAGGGCTTCGCAGCTATATCAGTGGATGCATGAAAAGCTGGCAGACAGCTTTGATGAATGTACCAACCTTTCTAATGCATTAAGACAGAAGTTAAAGGAAACATCAGAATATGTATGCTTAGAGCCTGTCAGGGTACAGCATTCAAAGCTTGACGGAACAGAAAAATATCTGTTCAGATTATCGGATGGTAATTATGTTGAAAGTGTACTCATGAAATATCATCATGGTAATTCAGTATGTATATCTTCACAGGTTGGATGCCGTATGGGATGCCGTTTCTGTGCATCTACACTTAACGGCAAAGTCAGGGATTTAAGACCATCTGAAATGCTTGACCAGATATACAGAATACAGAAGATTACAGGGGAGCGAGTAAGCAATGTTGTAGTTATGGGTTCTGGAGAGCCAATGGATAACTATGATAATCTTATTAAGTTTATAGAACTTCTCAATGATGAGAGGGGGCTTAATATAAGCCAGCGAAATATTACTGTATCATCATGTGGAATAGTACCTAAGTTAAAGGAACTTGCTGACCTTAAGTTACAGATTACACTTGCTATTTCACTTCATGCGCCTAATGATGAACTAAGAAAAACAATGATGCCTATAGCTAATAAGTATTCAATTGAGGAGATAATGGATGTATGCAGGTATTACATAGAATGTACAGGCAGAAGAATCTCATTTGAATACAGTCTTGTTAAAGGTGTCAATGATTCAATGGAATGTGCAAAGCAGCTGATTGAACTTGTTAAGGGCATGAACTGCCATATTAATCTTATACCTGTTAATCCTATCAAGGAGCGTGATTATAAGCAGACTGGTAAGGATGAAGTGTACGCATTTAAAAATAAACTTGAAAAGAACGGAATAAATGTTACAATTAGAAGGGAAATGGGCAGAGATATTGATGGTGCCTGTGGACAGTTAAGGAATAAGTATATGGAGGATGTTGATGAAAGCAACGGCGATTACTGATATAGGCAAGACGCGTGCCGTTAATCAGGATTATATATATACATCTGTTGACAGGGTTGGATGCCTGCCTAATCTGTTTATTGTAGCAGATGGAATGGGCGGTCATAAAGCTGGTGATACAGCTTCACGTTTTACAGTTGAAACTATTAAAACTCTTATTGAACAGTCACAGGGAAAAGATGCGATATCCATTATTAATGATTCGGTTAAGATGGTTAATGGTCTGCTTTTACAGAAGGCATCTGAATCAGAGGATTACTATGGTATGGGAACAACGCTTGTTATCGCAACCATATTTGATAATGTATTAAGAGTTGCTAATGTAGGAGACAGCAGATTATATGTAATAGATGACAATGATATAACTCAGATAACAAGAGATCATTCACTTGTTGAAGAGATGGTTCTTGCAGGAAAGTTAAGTAAAAGCGAGGCAAGAACACATGCCAGAAAGAATGTCATAACAAGGGCAATCGGAGGAGAGGAACAAGTCGAACCAGAGATGTTTTCAATTGATCTTAAAGAAAACAGTAAGGTTCTTATGTGTTCTGATGGTCTTACTAATATGCTTGAAGATGCAGAGATATTAAGCATTGTAAGGAACAATTCCGATATAGAAGATGCAGCGAGAATGCTTATTGACAGAGCGAATGAGAATGGCGGTAAGGATAATATTTCAGTTATAATTGTAGAACTGTAAGTGAAAGGGATAGGTTATGTTAAGAAAAGGAATGTTTTTAGCTGACAGATACGAGATAATCGAGCAGATTGGCACAGGCGGAATGTCAGATGTTTACAAAGCAAAGTGCCATAAACTCAACAGATATGTTGCTATTAAGGTAATGAAGTCTGAGTTTAGTGAAGACAAGACATTTGTATCTAAGTTCAGGGCGGAGGCACAGTCTGTAGCAGGATTTACACATCCTAATGTAGTTAATGTATATGATGTCGGTGATGAGAACGGAGTATATTATATTGTAATGGAGCTTGTAGAGGGTATAACTCTTAAGAAATACATAGAAAAGCGTGGCAAAATACCTTTTAAAGAAGCTGTAAGCATTGCAATTCAGGTTGCTAACGGACTTGATGCAGCACATAAGCATAATATTGTCCACAGGGATATTAAGCCACAGAACATTATTATATCTAAGGAAGGCAAGGTCAAGGTAACAGACTTTGGAATTGCCAAGGTTGCTTCATCAAGTACAATTAATTCGTCATCAACAATGGGTTCGGTTCATTATATTTCACCTGAACAGGCAAGAGGCGGATATTCTGATGCGAGAAGTGATATATACTCTCTCGGTATAACAATATTTGAGATGCTGACAGGTACAGTACCGTTTGATGGTGACTCTACAGTTGCAGTAGCAGTACAGCATATTCAGGATGAGATACCTGCACCATCTACGGTTGTAGCGGATATACCATTAAGTATAGACAGAATTGTTATTAAATGTACACAGAAGAAACCGGACAGAAGATATCAGACAGCAGCAGAACTTATAACAGATCTTAAAAAAGCTCTTGTAATGCCAGATGAAGATTTTGTTAAGATGGCTCCGGCTTATGCAGCAGCAGGAGTGGCAGCTACAGCTTCATCTGATACAGAAGAATTTAATGCTGGTGAGAATGATGATGCATTATCAGATGATGATATTTTTCTGGAAGATGATGAAAATGAAGATTCAGATAATGAATTACAGGAAGACGATGAGGATGTAGATATTGATGATGAGGATAATGACAAGCTGGATTTAATTATGAAAATAATTGGAATAGGAATAGCTGTTATTATACTTATTGTTACAATATTTGTTATTGTTAAGCTTGTTGGAAGCACTAAGTCACATAAGAATGAAAATACAGAAACTCTATCAACTACAGAAGAGACTGTATCAACAGCAAATGCCAAGGATACAGTTACAGTTCCTAAGGTTGAGGGCATGACTAAGGATGAAGCTGTTAAAGCACTTAATGATGTCGGACTTGGCTATAAGCAGGTTGTACAGAGCTCTAAGACAGTGGCTAAGGATACTGTAATTTCACAGGGAACTAAGGCAGGTGCCAAGGTGGCAAAGAATACACAGATTATTCTTACTATAAGTGGTGGGGAAGAAGTTGTTAATACAACAGTTCCATCTGTTACAGGGGAATCAGAATCTGATGCAAGAGAAAAACTGGAATCAGCAGGATTTAAGGTTTTGGTTGATTATGATTACAGCAGCACTGTTGATGCGGGCAAAGTAATTAAGGCTTCTCCATCAGGAAGTGTGGCACAGGGAACAACAGTTACAATTACAGTAAGCCGTGGAAAGCAAATTAAGAATGTTACAATGGCAAATCTTGTAGGAATGACAGAAGGTCAGGCTAGGCAGTGGCTTGAAAATAACGGTCTTAATGTTGAAGTATTAAGTGGAACATCAGGAAATGTTATATTTTGTAATTATTCTGAAGGAACTTCAGTTCCAGAGGGAACAACAGTTACAATTATGCTAGGTAATAAGCAGGAGACAACAACAAAGGCAACTGAAGCTGATAAGAATAGCAATACTAATCAGGGTAGCAGTTCGGATAATAATTCGAATGGAAACAATAATGCAAATGGAAATAATTCTGATTCGAATAATCAGCCAAATAATGCAGAACAGAAGCCACAGAATTAATCAGGTATAATTATTTATATGCAGGGAAAGATAATTAAGGGTATCGCTGGTTTCTACTATATACATGTAGAAACCAGCGGTATTTATGAATGTAAGGCAAAAGGGATATTCAGAAACCGACACATTAAACCACTGGTTGGTGATAATGTGGAGATAGAAGTTATTGATAAGGATAATTTCAAAGGAAATGTGGTGGACATCCTTCCAAGAAAGAACGAACTTATAAGACCGGCTTCTGCTAATATTGACCAGGCAATGGTTATATTTGCAGTAAAGACGCCAGAACCTAATTTTAATCTGCTTGATAAATTCATTCTTATGATGAATTATCAGGATGTTCCGACAGTTGTATGCTTTAATAAGGAAGAACTGGCTGATGATGAATATAAGAATGAATTAAAGAAGAAGTATGAGGGGTGTGGATGTGAATGCATATTTATAAGTGCAAAGAATAATATTGGCATTGGCAGGATAATGGAAGTACTGAAAGGAAAGACAACAGTACTTGCAGGTCCTTCAGGAGTTGGCAAATCAACACTTACCAATCTGCTTATACCGGACATGGAAGAGCAGGGAGAAGTCAGCCAGACAGGAGAAGTAAGCAGGATAGGCCGAGGAAGGCATACTACAAGACATTCCGAGATATACAATGTATGTAAGCAAACATATATATGTGATACTCCGGGATTTACATCACTTAATCTTCCGGATGTTGAGAAAGAAGATTTGAGATTTTACTTTGAAGAGTTTGTACCATTCGAAGGAAAGTGCAGATTCAATGGCTGCATGCATGTAAGCGAACCGGGATGTGCGGTAAAACAGGCAGTTGAAGACGGAATTATCAATTATGACAGATATAAGTCATACACAGATATATTTGAAGAAATAAAGAACAAGAAGAAGTACTAAATGTACTTGAAAACAGAAAGGTTGTTAATTATGAGTGGTTTAAAGAAAATTTTGTCACCATCAATATTATCGGCAGACTTCAAGAAATTAGGAGAAGAGCTTGAAACGATTGATAAGGCAGGAGCTGAATATGTTCATGTAGATGTTATGGATGGACTTTTTGTAAAGAGTATTTCATTCGGAATGCCAGTTATTAAGTCAGCAAGAAGTGCGACTGACAAGGTTTTTGATGTACATCTTATGATTGAAGAGCCTATAAGATATATAGAAGATTTTGTTAAGGCAGGAGCTGATATAATTACAGTACATGTTGAAGCGTGTAAGGATGTTGTTGCTACATTAGAAAAGATTAAGGAATGTGGTGTAAAAGCAGCTATAACACTTAATCCACCGACACCGGTATCAGCAATTGAGCCTTATCTTGATAAGGTAGATATGGTTCTTGTAATGAGCGTTAATCCGGGATTTGGGGGACAGAAGTTCATACCGGAATCACTTGATAAAGTAAAAGAAATAAGAACTTTATTAGATGCTAAAGGACTTGATACAGATATTGAGATAGATGGTGGAGTGAATGCCGGAAATCTTGCATCAATTCTTGAGGCAGGTGCTAATGTAATAGTAGCAGGTTCAGCGATCTTTTCTGGAGATGTAGCTGATAATGTTAAGAAGTTTAAAGAAATAATGGGCGCGTGGTAAAACCACACGCCCATTAATATTATACATTGAATCTGAAAAGGATTACATCGCCATCTTTAACGACATATTCTTTACCTTCCATTCTTACAAGACCTTTCTCTTTGGCTCCGTTATATGAACCACAGTCAAGTAAATCCTGATAGTAAACAACTTCTGCTTTAATGAAGCCTCTTTCGAAATCACTGTGAATCTTTCCGGCAGCCTGCGGAGCTTTAGTTCCCTTAGTGATTGTCCATGCTCTGGTTTCTGTCTCGCCTGCTGTTAAGTAACTGATAAGACCAAGAATACGGTAGCTTGCTGCAATAAGTTTATCAAGACCTGATGAACTTATGCCAAGGTCTTCAAGAAACATCTTCTTCTCATCATCATCTAATTCTGAGATTTCCTGTTCAATCTGTGCACAGATAACGAATACTTCACAGTTATCCTTCTTAGAATATTCTCTTACTCTTTCAACATATTCATTGTCAGCACCATCATTGGCAAGGTCATCTTCTGACACGTTAGCTGCAAAGATTACAGGCTTAGCTGTAAGAAGGTTGTATTCCTTTAAAAATGCTTCTTCATCTTCGTCCTGACATTCAAAATTCTTAGCTAAATTACCTTCTTCAAGGAAAGCCTTAAGTCTTTCGAGAAGGTCACATTCTTTAGCAATATCCTTGTTATTGTATGAAGCACGCTTCTGCTTTGACAGACGTCTGTCTAATACTTCAATATCAGAGAATATAAGCTCAAGGTTAATAGTTTCAATATCTCTTATTGGGTCAATAGAGCCATCAACATGAACGATGTTAGAATCTTCAAAACATCTTACAACATGAACGATAGCATCAACCTCACGGATGTTGGCAAGGAACTGGTTTCCAAGACCTTCACCCTTAGATGCACCTTTAACAAGACCTGCAATATCTACGAATTCAATAACAGCAGGTGTTATCTTTGCTGAATTATATAAAGCGGCAAGCTTGTCAAGTCTGTCATCCGGAACTGCAACAACACCGACATTAGGGTCAATTGTACAGAAAGGATAGTTAGCTGACTCTGCTCCTGCCTTAGTAAGTGAATTAAAAAGGGTACTTTTGCCGACATTAGGCAGACCCACGATACCAAGCTTCATAATAGAATCTCCTCATTAATTATTCTTATGATTATTCGTTCCAGAGTTCTTAAAATGTAAAAAAGAATCCAGTACAAAATCATATTATACAAAAATTTTTCTTTAAAAACAACATATAATTTACTTATTAAAATAATTTATATAAAAGTATAAGAATATATCCATATATTGTGCTGAAAATGATGACAAAACACTATATAAGCAATCAAAACACGAAATGGAGAAAAAGACTGTTATTAACTGCCTTCTGACATTAAATAAACTAAAAAAAGGACTTGTTTTTTAAACACTTTAAGTATAAAATTGACATTAAAGTGGTGGAAAGTGGAGCTTAATGGTAGAAAGTGGGGTGCGATAGTTATGTTGATGGGCGAATACAACCATACAATAGATGCTAAAGGCAGACTAATCGTACCGGCTAAATTCCGTGAGGTTCTGGGAGATGAATTCGTGGTTACCAAAGGCCTTGATAACTGCCTGTTTGTTTACCCGAATGATGAATGGCAGAAATTTGAAGAAAAGTTACAGACATTACCACTTACCAATAAGAATGCAAGACAGTTTACAAGATTCTTTCTTGCAGGTGCAGCAAGCGTAGAAGTGGATAAGCAGGGCAGAATACTTCTTCCATCAGTATTACGCGAGTTTGCAGGCTTGGAAAAAGATGTAGTTTTAGTGGGCGTTGCAAGCAGAATTGAAATCTGGAGCAAAGACCGCTGGCTGCAGAGTATCAGTACCTATGATGATGATATGGATGAAGTAGCAGCGAATATGGAGAGTCTTGGATTTTCTATATAATATGCAGACATGAGGTTTATTATGGAATTTAAACACAAATCAGTTCTTTTGGAAGAAACAATTGACAATCTGAATATTAAACCTGATGGAATCTATGTTGATGGAACACTTGGCGGTGCAGGACATTCATATCAGATAGCGAAAAGACTTACAGGTGGTGGCAGACTTATAGGTATAGATCAGGACGCGGACGCAATTGCGGCAGCGACAGAAAGACTTAAAGAATTTGAAGAACGCGTAACAATAGTAAGAAATAATTATTGCAATATGGACAAGGTTCTTGATGAACTTGGAATTGATAAAGTAGATGGAATACTTCTTGATATAGGAGTTTCATCGTATCAGTTAGATACAGCAAGCAGAGGATTTACTTATAATGTAGATACTGCTCTTGATATGAGAATGGATCAGAGACAGGAGATGACAGCAAAGGATCTTGTTAATACATATAGTGAGATGGAGCTTTTCAGAATCATAAGGGATTATGGAGAGGACAGATTTGCCAAGAATATTGCTAAACACATAGTTGCGGCAAGAAAAGAAAAGCCGATAGAAACAACATTTGAACTAAATGAGATTATAAAGGCTTCTATTCCGGCAAAGGTGAGGGCGACAGGAGGTCATCCATCAAAGAGAACATACCAGGCTATAAGAATTGAACTTAACAGGGAATTAGATGTCTTAGAGAATTCAATTGATATGATGATAGACAGGCTTAATCCGCAGGGGCGTTTATGTATCATAACATTCCATTCACTTGAGGACAGAATAGTTAAGGCAAGATTTAGAAACAATGAGAATCCATGTACATGTCCACCGGATTTCCCAGTATGTGTATGCGGAAAGAAATCAAAAGGAAAGGTTATAACAAGAAAACCTATAGTTCCCGGAGATGAAGAACTGAACGAGAATCAGCGGTCTAAAAGCTCTAAACTGAGGGTGTTTGAAAGAATATAAAACATTTATGGAGGGGAAAGTTTTGGAGAAGAGAAGAAATGTTGTAAATCACAGGACAACTGAATATCAGTATGGAAGTGCAGTAAGAAAGCTGCAGTCTGTTCCAGAAATACATACTTATGAGCATGAAAGAAGAATTGAGGAGCAGGAGCAGGAGAGAAGACAAAGAAGAAGAGAGATAAGAAGAAATAACAGGGTTAACCTTGTGTATACTACAGTGCTTGCTATCTGTGCAACAGCAGTATTTGCAATATGCTACCAGTATCTTAATCTCCAGTCAGATATTAAGACTAACAGTACTGCTGTAGTTGAGCTTCAGAATCAGCTTAATTCACTTAAGGCAGAGAATAACAGCCATGAATCAGAGATTAATGCAGGCATTGATTATAACGCAATATATGATACAGCTGTCAATGAACTTGGTATGGTATATCCAAGCAGAAGCCAGGTAATCGGTTATGATTCAAAGGAAAGTGAATATGTAAAGCAGTATAAGGATATCTCAAAATAACTAAAATGTGTGGCAGTGCGATATAAAGGATTGATAAATTTATGGACAATACCAGTGAAGCAAGAAGAAAGAAAATAATGCGCAGGAAACGCGCAATGCTTAAGAGGACACACAGAAGAATTAATGTTACATTTATAATAGTATTTGTATTATTACTTGTACTTGGTGTAAGGATATTTATGATTAACTATACACATGGGGAGGAATATTCCCAGGCGGTGCTTAATCATCAGACATATACATCAACTACAATTCCTTATATGCGTGGTAATATTACTGCAAGTGACGGAACAGTTCTGGCATATAGTGAGAAGGTGTATAATCTGATACTTGATGTAAAGAGTGTTACATCAGAGGATGGAAAATATCTTAATAATACAATAGATGCATTAGTAAAATGTTTTGGTCTTGATAAAGATAATATTAAAAAAATAATTAACGATAATCCTTCAAGCCAGTACCAGAAGCTGCTTAAGGAACTGACATCAGATGAGATAGCTGAATTTAATGAGCTTAAGGCACAGAAGAACAGCAATATATATGGTGTATGGTTTGAGGAAAGCTATGTGAGAAAATATCCGTTCAATACTCTTGCATGCGATGCTATAGGTTTTGCATCCAATGTCAATGGTGGTGAGCTTGGTCTTGAAAGCCAGTATGACGATGAGCTTTCAGGAACAGACGGAGTTTCATACAGCTATGTTGATGAAGATCTCAATGCAGTAGAAACGACAAAGGCAGCAGTTAACGGTAATAACATTATTACAACAATTGATTATAATGTGCAGTCTATAATAGAGAAATATATGGTTGCATATAATCAGGAAAAACCATCTAAGAATACAGCAATTGTTGTTATGAATCCTAAGAATGGTGAGATTCTTGGAATGGCAAGCTATCCACAGTTTGACCTTAATAATCCCAGAAATCTTGCAAATGTATATTCTGAAGAGCAGCTTGCGTCAATGTCGGATACAGATGTAACCAATGCGTTGTATCAGTTATGGACTAACTATTGTGTATCAGAGTCATATGAGCCGGGTTCAACTTATAAGCCATTTACTATTGCAGCAGGTCTTGAAGAAGGCGTTGTGCATGATGGAGATACTTATGAATGTAAGGGATATGAGTATGTTGGTCCTGATATGATTAAGTGCCACTCATATTCAACAATAGGAAGCCATGGTGTGCTTACATTGTCGCAGGCATTGGAAAATTCATGTAATCCTTACATGATTAATATTGCAATAAAACTTGGCAATGTCAGATTTGCACAGTATGAGAAAATGTTTGGATTTGGTGCAAAGACTGGCGTAGACCTTCCTGGTGAAGCTACAGGTATTATGTATGATGAGAATAAGATAACTACGATAGATGCTGCAACCAATTCATTTGGACAGAATGTTAATGTTAATATGGTACAGATGCTGTCAGCGTACAGTTCTCTTATTAATGATGGCAAGTATTATCAGCCACATATTGTTAAGAGAATAGAATCAGCTAATGGGGAAGTTGTTAAAGAAAATTCACCGGTTCTTGTAAGGCAGACAGTAACTGCTTCAACATCAAAGTATCTTAGAAAATATCTGGAAAATACAGTAGAATTAGGAACAGCACATAAGGCGTATATAGAGGGGTATTCTATTGCGGGAAAGACTGGTACTGCACAGAAAATCCCAAGAGCTGACCTTAAGTGGGTTATCTCATTTATAGGGCATGCTCCGGCAGATGATCCAAAATTTGCAATATACATTGTTCTAGATGAACCGGATGGAACGACTGGTACATCGGGAAGTACATCAGATGCACTTATACTTGCAAAAGACATTATGACGGAGCTGCTGCCTTATATGAATGTGTATAAGGATACAGACGAGCCATATGTTGATCCGGGAAATACACCGGAGGAATCAGGCGTTTCAGATGTCCCTGTTTCGGAACCGGCTGCAACAGGCAGTAACTAAAATTATGTAATAATAAGTAGAATAACCCTGCTTTGCTTCTCATAAAATGTAGAAGACTAAAGCGGGGTTATTTGTCAATGAAGGATAATGACACATTTGGATGGCTTAGCACCAGTCATAGAAAAAAGCTTGTGTTAATGATAGCTGCAATTCTTATGGTTTGTATTCTTGAATGCGTAAGGCTTGGCGTTATTATGACGGTAAAGTCAGAGTATTATATGCAAAAGGCTGATGAGCTTCATCAGAGGGAGAGGAGAATTAAGGCAAAGAGAGGAAGGATTCTTGACAGAAATGGCGAAATACTTGCAGCTAATGAAGTGGTATGTACAGTTTCTGTAATACATAGTCAGATAGAGGACGAAGATAAGGTTATAAAAGTGCTTGCAGGTGAACTTAATATGGATGTGGAGGAAGTGACTAAGAAAGTAAAGAAAGTATCCTCTATGGAATATATTAAGACAAATGTGGCAAAGGATATCGGAGATGCAATAAGGGAATACAATCTGTCTGGTGTCAAGATTGACGAGGATTATAAGCGGGTATATCCGTATAATGAACTGGCTTCAAAAGTGCTTGGCTTTACTGGTGCTGATAATCAGGGAATACTTGGACTGGAAGCTAAATATGACACATATCTGTCAGGTACTAACGGTCAGATTCTTACACTGTCTGATGCAGGGGGGATTGAGATAAAGGGCAGCCGGGAAGATCGTATTCTACCGGTTGACGGACAGGATCTGTATACAACGCTTGATGTTAATATACAGAAATATGCAACACAGCTTGCATGGGAGACTATGGTAAAGAAAGAGGCAAAACAGGTAAGCATAATTGTAATGCGTCCGGATAATGGAGAGATACTTGCCATGGCAAATGTTCCGGAATACAATCTTAATTCTCCGTATGAGCTTAATTATGAGCCTGATGAGGAAGAGGCACAGAAGGATAAGATGGATCTTCTTAATAATATGTGGCGGAATTTCTGCATAAATGATACATACGAGCCGGGCTCAATATTTAAGACGGTTACTGCAACAGCAGCACTTGAGACAGGCGTGGTGGGTTTAAATGATTCTTTCACATGTTCAGGTGCAACGGTTGTTTCTGACAGAAGAATAAGATGTCACAAAACAACAGGACATGGAACACAGGATTTTACACATACAGTGTATAATTCGTGCAATCCGGCATTTGTTGAATGGGGCAGAAGAGTCGGTACTGATAATATGTATCTGTACATGGGTAAGCTTGGACTTCTTGCAAAGACAGGAATAGATCTGTCAGGAGAGGCAGGAACGATTATTCATAAGCAGGAAAATGTAGGCGCGGTTGAGCTTGCCACAATGTCATTCGGACAGTCTTTCCAGATAACACCCGTTCAGATGTTAAGGGCTGTTTCGGCGATTGTAAATGGTGGAAGACTTGTTACACCACATTTTGGCTTATACACAGGTTCATCAGATGGTTCAGTGGTAAATGAGTTTGCATATTCAACACAGGATGAGGCAATATCATCCCAAACGAGTGAAACGATGAAAAAGATTCTTGAGGGTGTGGTGTCAGAAGGCGGAGGAACGAAAGCATATATTGACGGCTATTCGATAGGAGGAAAAACGGCAACATCACAGAAGCTGCCAAGAGGCTCAGGAAAATATATTTCATCATTCATAGGATTTGCTCCGGCTGATAATCCACAGGTTATAGCGATGTGCTTAATTGATGAACCAACAGGTGTATATTATGGTGGAACAATTGCTGCTCCTGTTGTTAAGACACTGTATGAAAATATATTGCCGTATATTGGTATAGAAAGGTCAGTTCAACTTGAAAAAAACGATGATTGATAGTAATATATTTTTGTATACATTTTGTATGAAAGGAAGTAAACGACGATGGATTTAAAGAATAAGACAGTAATGGTCGTGGGAACAGGTATAAGTGGTATTGGAGCCGTAGACCTTTTGAATAAAGTTGGTGCTGACTGCATACTGTATGATGGCAATGAAAAGCTTGACAGACAGAAGGTGCAGGAGAAGTTAGGAGATAACAAGGCAGAGATTATCATCGGAGCATTTGATGAGTCACTTCTTCCGAAGATTGATCTGCTTGTAATAAGTCCGGGTGTTCCTATTGACAGTCCGATAGTGCTTACATTTAAGAATGCCGGTATCCCTGTATGGGGCGAGATTGAGCTTGCATATAATTATGATAAGGGTAAGGTTATTGCAATTACAGGAACTAACGGAAAGACAACAACTACAGCACTTGTTGGACAGATAATTGCTGCATATAATGAGAAAACATTTGTCGTTGGTAATATAGGCAATTCATATACAGGTGAAGTGTTAAAGACAAGTGAGGACTCATATACAGTTGCTGAGATAAGCAGCTTCCAGTTAGAGACAGTACATGAATTCCATCCGATTGTATCTGCAATTCTTAATATTACACCTGACCATCTTAACAGACACCATACAATGGAATGCTATGCATGGACCAAGGAAAGAATAAGTGAGAACCAGACTAAGGCAGATACATGTGTGCTTAATCTTGAGGATAAGTATCTTACAGACTTTGCACCTGAGTGTAAGGCTGATGTCGTGTGGTTTTCAAGTGAAAGAAAGCCATCAGTCGGAGCATATGTAGATGGTGAGATGATTAAGTATACAGATGGAACTAATGATTATGACATGTTGAATGTTCATGACATGAATCTTTTAGGAAAGCATAACTATGAAAATGTATGTGCAGCAATTGCAATGACTAAGGCTGCCGGAATTCCTGATGATATTATAATAGAACAGGTTAAGAAATTTAAGGCTGTTGAACACAGAATTGAATATGTTGCAACTAAGAATGGTGTTGATTACTATAATGATTCCAAGGGAACTAACCCAGAGGCAGCAGTTAAGGCTATTGAAGCTATGGTTAAACCTACAATTCTTATCGGCGGAGGTTATGATAAAGGCTCAGAATTCGACCTTTATGTAAAGGCATTTAAGGATAAGGTTAAGCTTCTTGTGCTTATAGGACAGACAAGTGCCAAGATTGCTGATACATGTAAGAAATATGGCTTTGATAATATCGAATATGCTGATTCAATGGAACAGGTAGTAGATATATGTGCTAAAAATGCGGTGAGTGGAGATGCGGTTCTTTTATCTCCTGCATGTGCAAGCTGGGGAATGTTCGATAACTACGAACAGAGAGGAAGAATATTCAAGGATCTTGTCAATAATCTGTAAAAAGGCGGTGCTTTATGCCGGGGAATAATAGAAATAGAAGAAATAACAGAAACAGAAAAAAGAGAAAACAATATGGATTTTACTTTGATTACACTCTTCTTTTTGTGCTTGTATTCATAGTTGGCTTTGGACTTACAATGATTTACAGCACAAGCTCTTACACAGCGCAGATTGAAGAGGGTGATCCGGAATTTTATTTCAGAAAACAGCTTATATTTACTATAATAGGCTTTGCTTTAATGATAGTTGAAACTAAGATTTTAGATTATCATTATCTTAAGAAGCTTGCAGTTGTAATATATATAGGCGGACTTCTTTGCATGTTCCTTTTAAAGACTCCTCTTGGAATTACAAGAAATGGAGCTACCAGATGGATAAAGATTCCGGGTTTGGGACAATTCCAGCCTGCGGAGCTTGTAAAGATTGGAACGATTGCCATGACTGCACTTCTTATAGTGAAAGCAGGGCAGAACATAAAGAAATTCAGGACTGTTATAGTGATATGTATAATAGCCGGTTTTGCACCGGCACTGCTTGTTTATGTGCTGTCTTCTAATATGAGCAGCGCACTTATTGTAGCACTTATCTCAGTTGTTATGACATTTGTGGCATATCCGGGATATAAAATATATGTTGCACTGACGGGGTTGGCAGCGGTGGCTTTTGGCGCATTTTACTCATGGATAAAGAAGATGGCAGCATCGGGTAACATGACTGGAAAATTCAGGTTAAACCGTATACTTGTATGGCTTAATCCTGAGAAATACATTGATGACAAGGGATACCAGACAGTTCAGGCGTTATATGCCATAGGCTCAGGAGGACTTTTTGGCAAAGGACTTGGAAAAAGTCTTCAGAAGCTTGGATATATCCCGGAATCACAGAATGATATGATATTCTCTGTTATATGTGAGGAGTTGGGACTTTTTGGAGCATTCTGCCTGATTGCCCTGTTTATTGTAATGTTATGGAGAATTAACCATATAGCACAGAATGCACCTGATTTGTTTGGTTCAATGCTTGCAACAGGAGTATTTGCACATATTGCCATACAGGTAATTCTTAATATAGCAGTTGTAACTAATACAATACCTAATACGGGAGTATCACTTCCATTCATAAGTTATGGAGGTACGGCGGCAGTATTTTTGCTGCTTGAACTTGGGGTTGTATTTAATATAAGCAGTCAGATTAAGTTGGAAAGATAATGGGTAGTAGGAATAGTAACAGTGTAAACCAGAAAAAAAGACGGGGCAGAAAAAGAAAGAAAGCCCTTATTATATTTGCAGTTATTGCAGCTGTTGCCGGAATGCTTTTTGGTGTTACATATAAGGTGTTTGAGGCTGATACAATAGAATTTGTGGGTTCAACTCATTATTCGGATGAAGAACTTAAAAAATATATATTTGGTGGTGATTATGTTAATCTGCTATATTTCAGGATTTTTGGACAAAAAGACACCAAAATACCATTTATCCAGAAATATGATGTTGAGACGGACTGGCCGGACAGGCTTTATGTAACAGTATATGAAAAGGCAATAGTAGGTTATGTCAGGTACATGGGCTGTAATATGTATTTTGATAAAGATGGAATTGTAGTAGAAAGCTCAACGGATTTATATGAAAATGTTCCGCAGATTGACGGACTTAAGTTTGATTCAATAGTAATCAATACGAAGCTTGATGTGGGAAATGCAGATATATACAATACAATTCTTGATCTTATACAGAGCTTTGATAAGTATGATATTGATGTGGACAAAGTGTATTTTGATGCCTCTTATAATATTACGCTTTATATTGGCGATGTTAAGGTAAGCCTTGGAAGCAGCAAGGATTTTACAGACAGGCTTTTTGAATTAAAGCAGTTATCATCCAGATTCGGAACACTTAAAGGAACACTGTATCTTGATGATTATAATGGCGATGAAAGTTCTATAATTTTTAAACGTGAAAAGTAAAAAAACGGTTGATATTTTAGACGAAAAATTATAATATATTATGTAGTGCAATTTTTAGATATTAAAGGAGGCAACAACCTTGTTAGAGATAATGACTAATGACCAGGAGTCATCAGCAAAGATTATAGTTGTTGGTGTAGGTGGAGCGGGAAATAACGCGGTTAACAGAATGATAGATGAGAATATCGGAGGAGTTGAATTTATTGGTATTAATACTGATAGTCAGGCACTCACTTTATGTAAGGCTCCAACTGCTATCCAGATAGGTGAGAAGCTCACTAAGGGACTTGGAGCAGGCGCACAGCCTGAGATTGGTGAGAAGGCAGCAGAGGAGAATGTTGAAGAACTTACACAGGCAATTAAAGGTGCTGATATGGTATTCGTTACATGTGGTATGGGTGGCGGAACCGGTACAGGTGCAGCTCCTGTAGTAGCTAAGATTTCTAAGGATATGGGAATTCTTACAGTAGGTGTTGTTACTAAGCCTTTCAAGTTTGAAGCAAGAACAAGAATGGCTAATGCTGAATCAGGAATTGAGAAGCTTAAGGAGAACGTAGATACACTTATTGTTATTCCTAATGACAAGCTTTTAGAGATAGTAGACAGAAGAACAACTATGCCAGAGGCATTAAAGAAGGCTGATGAAGTGTTACAGCAGGCTGTTCAGGGAATTACAGACCTTATCAATGTACCAGGTCTTATTAACCTTGACTTTGCTGATGTTAAGACTGTTATGGTGGACAAGGGTGTTGCACATATCGGTATCGGTACAGCTACAGGCGATGACAAGGCTATCGAAGCAGTTAAGCAGGCTGTTACAAGCCCACTTCTTGAGACAACTATTGAGGGTGCATCTCATGTTATCATCAATATCTCAGGTGATATCAGTCTTATCGAAGCTAATGAAGCTGCAAGCTACGTTCAGGAACTTGCAGGAGATAATGCTAACATTATCTTTGGTGCTATGTATGATGAGAGCGTTACAGATCAGGCTACAATTACTGTTATCGCAACAGGTCTTGAGGACGGTAATGTTAATAAGGCTATGGCAGGATTTGCAGGTATGGCACAGGCAACAAGACCAACTGTTAATGTTAAGCCACAGTATACATATTCACAGCCAGCAGCAAGAACATCTTCGGCATCAAATGATGCTCCGCTTCCAGGACTTAAGCAGCCATCACCTGTTACACCACAGGTTAAGGACAGAGGAATCACAATTCCAACATTTTTACAGAAGAATAAGAAGTAATAATTTAATATAAGTATATTTAACACCGTCAGTTTGCTGGCGGTGTTTTTTGTGCCCACTCTGTTGTTTTGACAAATTTTGCATGATATGTCGTATATAATTCCACTTGTAACAAAGAAACGGATTCAAAACAAGGAGGTGATGTACGAAACGGTTATATATGCAGATGTTCTGTTTGGAATAAACCTTGTGGCAAACCTGTGCGTGCTGCTTATAACAGACTGGATATTTAAATTTTCTGCCAGAATATCCAGAATGATTATTTCTGCCACTTTAGGAGCTGTATGGGCTGTCATATGTGTGTGTATTCCACTAAGATTTGCACTGCTTGAAAAGTTTATTACATATGTTCCGGTAACATTAATCATGGCTATGATAATGCTTTCCGGTACTAAAGACTTTAAGCAGAAAACATCAAAACAATTAAAGCTTTATATGAGAAATCTGTTGAAAGCAGGTGCAGGAATGATTCTTATTGCACTTTTTGCAGGTGGGATAATGCATTGGTTAAAGTACACATTTGCAGGGTATTTTATTGGAAATGTAATTCTGTCTGACAGTGAGCTTGTAATCTTTCTTACTGTGACGGTTATAGTTGTTGTCATTGTGCTTAAGACACTTAAAACTATCAGGATAACAGATGGTTTGAAAAGACACATTGTGATTGGCGTAGCGGAACGGGAATTTGAAATGGACGCAATAATTGATACAGGCAACAGCCTTATTGATTATGTTGGAAAAAGACCTGTTACAGTGGTTGAAAGAACGTATTTCAACGATATTCTCAGTGACATAGATAACTTACAAAAGCTTGGATATCATCTGATTCCATATAACAGTGTGGGAAATTCAGGTGGGATGATGGAAATCATAACAGCAGATTATATACATATATACGAGGGAGAAAATGTTGTGAAAAGGGAGCATGCGGCTATAGGTATGTCTCTTAGGCAGATTAATAAGAATGGGGATTATCATGCCCTTTTGGGGAAGGACATGATTATGTAGAAGAATCGGAAGTTTGAAGAAAATAAAAGGATGGATAGAAATATGGTAGTAAAGGTTGCGATGGCGGATCATTTTCAGTTTAAGGTAATGCCTTCTATAAAGAATTTTTGTTTATTAAAGCAGGGTGACGTACATTATATAGGTGGGACAGATATATTGCCGGCACCACTTGGGGCAAGTGAGGAACAGAACGCAATAGAAGCACTGGGGACAGCTTCTGATGCTGAAGCAAAGCACACCCTGATAGAACATAATTTAAGGCTTGTTGTTTATATTGCGAAGAAATTTGACAATACAGGGGTTGGCGTAGAGGATTTGATATCAATTGGAACAATAGGGCTTATCAAAGCAATTAATTCATATGATAAGGATAAAAATATCAAGCTTGCAACATATGCATCAAGGTGTATAGAAAACGAAATTCTTATGTATCTTAGAAGAAACAGTAAGATAAAAGCAGAAGTGTCAATTGATGAACCGCTTAATGTTGACTGGGATGGTAATGAACTTCTGTTGTCAGACATTATTGGAACGGATGAGGATATTATATATAGGGATATTGAAACAGAGGTTGAGTGCAAAATGCTTAAAAAGGCTATCAACCAGCTTCCGGAGCGTGAAAGAATAATAGTTGATTTGAGATTTGGTTTGAGTTCAGAGGATGGAGAAGAAAAGACACAGAAAGAGGTTGCTGATATGTTAGGAATTTCACAATCATATATTTCAAGGCTTGAAAAGAAAATAATGCGTCAGTTAAGAAAAGAAATGGTTAAAAGTTGTTGACATTTACCCCTTCCTTATGGACAATAGTACAAGAAATATTAATGGGGTACTATAATGAAACATCGTAAAACATTTAGAATAGATAAATTATTCGGACTGGCTACACTTGTCTGCTTGCTGGTTATCACTTTAATGGTGTATAATGACTTTTTTAAGGATACTGTAAGTGAAGGAAACGTTATCGGCAAGGAAACCGAGAGCGAAACCAGAACAAGCGGATATCTTAATGATAATAAGAATGTTGAATCTAAAGGGGCGTCTTCAAAGGCTGTAGTCTGTCTTGATCCATCAAAAGGTGGAAAGGATACTGGAGTGTCGTCATCAGGCAGGAAGGAAAAGGATATAAATCTTGAAATGGCTCTTGATATTAAGTCAAAGCTTGAATCCGATGGTATTGAGGTTGTCATGACAAGAACATCAGATAGGGATGTTACAGACGAAGAACGTGTAAAGATATGTAATTCGTCAAAAGTATATATATGTGTGTCACTTAGAATGAATTCATATAATGCAGATACATCAGTTTCCGGTGCGGAGAGTTATATTCACACGACAAAGCCTGTTGAGGCAGCAGAGCTTTCAAGGATTATTCTTAAGAGCATGGAAAAAAGTACTGGAATTAAGAATCGTGGAGTGAAAACCGGTACAGTTGGAGATGCAAAGGATAATTATTATATTAACGCTCATAGCAAATGTACAAGTACAGTAATAGACATGGGTTTTATAACTAATGTATCAGATTTAAAGAAAGTAACAACTGATAAAACTAAGACAGCACAAGCCATAGCAGATGGCATAAAAGATTATTTAAAACAAGCGGGGTTATATTAATGGCAGGAATTAATCAGAAGAACATAAGAAATTTTTGTATTATTGCACATATTGATCATGGTAAGTCAACACTGGCTGACAGAATAATTGAAAAAACCGGACTTCTCACATCAAGAGAGATGCAGGAGCAGATTCTTGATAACATGGATCTTGAGAGAGAAAGAGGAATTACAATTAAAGCACAGACAGTAAGAACTGTATATAAGGCATCAGATGGACAGGAATATATATTCAATCTTATTGATACTCCGGGACATGTCGACTTTAATTATGAGGTATCAAGAGCACTTGCAGCCTGTGATGGTGCTATACTTGTAGTAGATGCGGCACAGGGAATTGAAGCACAGACACTTGCTAATGTATATCTTGCATTAGACCATGATCTTGATGTATTTCCTGTAATTAATAAGATTGACCTTCCAAGTGCAGAACCTGAAAGAGTTATTGAAGAGATTGAGGATGTTATAGGAATAGAGGCACAGGATGCACCGCTTATATCAGCCAAGAACGGAATTAATATTGAAGAGGTTCTTGAACAGATTGTAACTAAGATTCCGGCACCATCAGGAGATGCTTCCGCACCACTTTCAGCGCTTATATTTGATTCGTTATATGATGCATATAAGGGTGTTATTATATTTGTAAGAATTAAAGAAGGTACTGTCAAGAAGGGTACTAAGATAAGAATGATGGCAACCGGAGCTGTAGAAGAGGTCGTTGAGGTTGGATATTTCGGTGCAGGCCGTTTTATTCCATGCGATGAGCTTACAGCTGGAATGGTTGGCTATATTACAGCAAGTATCAAGAATGTAAGAGATACAAGAGTTGGTGATACAGTTACTGATAATGACAGACCGTGTGAGCAGCCGCTTCCTGGTTACAAGAAGGTTAATCCTATGGTTTACTGCGGATTATATCCGGCAGATGGCGCCAAGTATCAGGATTTACGAGATGCACTTGAAAAGCTGCAGCTTAATGACGCAGCCCTGCAGTTTGAGCCGGAGACATCTATTGCACTTGGATTTGGCTTCAGATGTGGATTCTTAGGACTTCTTCACTTAGAGATTATACAGGAACGACTTGAGAGAGAATATAATCTTGACCTTGTAACAACCGCACCGGGCGTTATATATAAGGTTCACAAGACGAACGGAGATGTAATTGACCTTACTAATCCGTCTAATATGCCGGACCCTTCTGAGATTGATTATATGGAAGAGCCTATGGTAAGTGCTGAGATTATGGTTACAACAGAATTCGTCGGACCTATTATGAAGCTTTGTCAGGAAAGACGAGGCATATATAATGGAATGGAATATATTGAGCAGACAAGGGCGCTGCTTAAGTATGACCTTCCTCTTAATGAGATTATATATGATTTCTTTGATGCACTTAAATCACGTTCAAGAGGTTATGCATCATTTGATTATGAGATGAAGGGGTATGAGCGTTCTAAGCTTGTCAAGCTTGACATTCTTATTAACAAAGAAGAAGTTGATGCACTTTCATTCATTGTATTTGCCGGCAATGCTGAGGAGAGAGGCCGTAAAATGTGTGAGAAGCTCAAGGAAGAGATTCCAAGACAGCAGTTTGAGATTCCTATTCAGGCAGCTATCGGAAGCAAGGTAATTGCAAGAGAAACTGTCAAGGCACTCAGAAAAGATGTACTTGCAAAATGTTACGGTGGTGATATCTCAAGAAAGAAGAAACTTCTTGAGAAGCAGAAGGAAGGAAAGAAGCGTATGCGCCAGATTGGTAATGTAGAGATTCCACAGAAGGCGTTTATGAGCGTATTAAAGTTAGATGATGAATAAAACATATGAAAAAGGGATATATATACATATCCCTTTTTGTGTACACAAATGTATATATTGTGATTTCCTGTCTGCTCCGGCTGGTGATGCTGTAAAATATGCTTACACTAAGGCACTTATTAATGAAATCAGAAATACAGCAGATGGGCAGGTAAAAGATAAGATAACATCCATATTCTTTGGCGGAGGTACTCCGTCAGTACTGCCTGATGGCTGTATAGCTGACATATTAGCTGCTGTCAGGGATTGTTTTGATGTTTTGGATGATGCTGAGATAACAATGGAATGTAATCCGGGAACAGTTAATGAAAGCAGGCTTTCAGAATACAGAGCCGCAGGAGTGAACAGGTTAAGCTTTGGCTTACAGTCTGCTGATAATAATGAATTAAAAATGCTTGGGCGAATACACACATTTGAACAGTTTGAGGAAAGCTTCAGACTGGCAAGGGCTGCAGGCTTTAATAATATTAATGTTGACCTTATGTCGGCTATTCCGGGGCAGACTGAAGCAACTTTTGAAAATACATTTGACAAGGTGACGGCATTACAGCCGGAGCATATATCGGTGTATAGTCTTATTCTTGAAGAAGGCACTTATCTGGCTGATAATATTGATAAGTTCCCGCCGGTTCCTGATGAGGAAGAGGACAGGCGCATGTACCATATAACGAAACAGATTCTTGAGAATGCAGGGTATGAAAGATACGAAATATCCAATTATAGCAGACCTGGCTTCGAATGCAGACATAATCTTCTGTATTGGAACAGAGGAGAGTATTATGGCTTTGGGTGTTCGGCAGCAGGATTTACAGAGAATGTGCGGTATTCCGACATAAGAGATGTCAAGAAGTATATAGAGCTTAACGGTGATATAGGAAAACTTCATGAAAATATTGAAATACTGACTAAAGAGGATGCAATGGAAGAATTCATGTTTCTTGGACTAAGAAAGGTTGCAGGAGTTGATGTGAAGGATTTTCAGAACAGGTTTGGAGTTTCAATTAATGATGTTTATGCTAAAGAGACAGAACAGAATATTAATAAAGGTCTTCTTGTAAAGCAGGCAGATATGTTAAGGCTTACTGAATATGGCATGGATATATGTAATACAGTGATGAGTGATTTTATATTAACTGATGGAGATTAAGAAAAGCAGGTGGCAGTCTGATTGTGAAGATTGTCACCTGTTTTAGCATGTATATCAGAAATTCTTGATAAGTTTTATGTACTTCTTAGGAGTCATTCCCATAAATGTCCTGAATTCTCTTTGGAAATGTGCCTGATCCGAATAACCTGCACCTTCAATAAAGGAGCTGTTATCACGTTCTGGGTCAGCAATTATGGCTGCAAGGACATTCTGAAATCTGTACATTTTGATAAAATCCTTCGCACCAATACCATAGACTTCGTTGTAAAGCCTTGATATATGTCTTACAGAATATTCTGATTCTGCTGATAATTCTGCAACAGTACTGGTACCTGAATATATAAGTCTGTTAAGTTTCTCAATATTTTCAGAAACAGGGCAGAAGGTCTTGCAATCTGTAACAAATGCTTTAAAAAGTGTAATTCTGTCTTTAAAGGATGAAGAATTGTGAAAATCCTTTATTAGCTGCATCTCATACGATTCAGGGGCTGGCTCATAACGGAATATATTGTCTGTAATGTTGACGGGATAAGTCTTAATATCACAGCCTTTATTAAAGTAGCAGCCAGTGTTGTCGAATCTTATCCCGAAATAGTGGTCAAATTCTTTAAGAGAAAGTGTTGTAAATATGTTCTGGCATCCGATACATATGAATTCAGAGATGTCATTATTGTCATTGTAGCATATTATCCATTCTGTAGTGTATGATGGAATAAATGAGATGTTAAGAATATCATTAGTTATATCTGTTTCGTAAAAATGCATATGCTTAACTGATTTTGTGTCTGTAAGAACATTTTTATGCATGTCTATGCCAAATGGCTGTATCATATGTTTCATAACTTGTCTCCTCTAAAAGTTTATTTATTAAAATATTATTAAGAAAAAATTAAAAAGTCAATAAAAATGTCCGATTTTTTCAATAATTATTGAAAATGGCGAGTATAATTAACAACATGAATTGAACAGTGATGTACACAAAGGCGTGTAAGCAGTTTGGGAAAACTGCCTGCACGCCTTTTTTGCATTCTGTTTAATCAGGTACAGAACCTGATCAACTCTGTTACCGGCAATTAAATTAAAAAGAATTTCTGATTAGGGAGGAAATGGTTATGCAAGAGATTTTATCAGCGGTAGATGCCGAATTATTCGGTGTGTGGTTTCTTATAGGTGCAGCTCTTGTTTTCTGGATGCAGGCAGGTTTTGCAATGGTAGAAACAGGATTCACAAGAGCAAAGAATTCAGGTAACATTATTATGAAGAATCTGATGGACTTCTGTATTGGTACAGTAATGTTCGTTCTTATTGGATTCAGTTTCTTATTAGGTGAGGATTTACTTGGTTTTATTGGAAAGCCTGGTTTTGATATCTTCACAGCTTACAAAGATTTTAATTTTTCTAGTTTCGTATTTAACTTAGTATTCTGTGCTACAACAGCTACTATTGTTTCAGGTGCCATGGCTGAGAGAACAAAGTTCTTATCATATTGTGTATACTCAGCAGTTATCTCAGCACTTATCTATCCAATAGAAGCTCACTGGATCTGGGGCGGCGGCTGGCTTGCACAGTTAGGCTTCCATGATTTTGCAGGTTCTTGTTGTATTCACATGGTTGGTGGTATTTCAGCTCTTATTGGAGCTAAGATTCTTGGACCTCGTATTGGTAAGTTTGAAAAGGATGCTAATGGTAAGGTTATAAAGGTAAATGCTTTCCCAGGACACAATATTCCACTTGGTGCACTTGGTGTATTTATTCTGTGGTTTGGCTGGTATGGATTTAACGGTGCAGCAGCAACAACAATTGAAGATTTAGGCTCTATTTTCCTTACAACAACAGTTGCTCCTGCAGTAGCTACAGTAACATGTATGATATTCACATGGATAAGATATGGTAAGCCTGATGTTTCAATGTGTTTAAATGCTTCACTTGCAGGTCTTGTTGGTATAACAGCTCCTTGTGATGTAACAGATGCATTTGGTGCAACAATGATAGGTATTGTTTCTGGCCTTTTAGTAGTATTCGGCGTATGGCTTCTTGACTACAAGCTTCATGTTGATGATCCTGTAGGTGCTGTAGCAGTACATATGATGAATGGTATCTGGGGTACAATTGCTGTTGGCCTTTTTGCGACAAGCTCAGCTCCAGGATATGCAATTGCTTTAGAAGGAGGTTCAATTAAGGGTGAAGGTCTTTTCTATGGCGGTGGATTCACACAGCTTGGACTTCAGTTATTAGGATTTGTATCAGTTGCAGCATGGGCAGTTGTATGCATGGTGATTGTGTTCACAGTAATTAAGGCTACAATCGGACTGAGAGCTTCTAAGGAAGAAGAAATCAGAGGCCTTGATATTATGGAGCATGGTCTTTCAAGTGCTTATGCAGGATTCGAATTTGGTGGTATGGACTTTGTTGACGGTGATGTTGATGTAATCGGTTCAGAATCAATGGAAGCTTCTGTACCTGCTCTTGTTAAGACATCTGATGCAGGTGATGGCAAGAAGATTACCAAGGTTGAGATTCTTATGAAGCAGGAGAGATTCGAGAGATTCAAGAAGGCCATGAACGATATCGGAGTTACAGGTATGACAGTTACACAGGTTCTTGGATGTGGTACACAGAAGGGTGCTCCTGAATATTACAGAGGTGTTCCAATGGATATCCAGCTTCTTCCTAAGACACAGGTTGAGATGGTAATATCTTCAGTTCCTGTAATGGATGTTATCAATGCTACAAGAAAGGCTCTCTATACAGGCCATATCGGTGATGGTAAGATTTTTGTATATGATGTTGAGGATGTAGTAAAGGTAAGAACCGGAGAATCAGGTTATGATGCACTTCAGGGTGAAGACGATTAATATAATGGTTTAGTAATAAAATGTAGTAATAATAAGAATAAGTAAATCGTGTAATTGGACTTTTCCGATGCTTGGACATTGGAAAAGTCCAGTTTTTAATGGCATTGTATTGATTTTAATAATGAAATAAGCATGAAATCTCACATTTATGCCTTTACTTTTGGGGATAAAGATAATAAAATATTAAGTAATATGTAGGGACGTATAATGTATATCTGGTTATTTATAGCTGGTACATTTATGCCACCTAAATTTTCTTAAGGAGGAAATATTTATAATGGCAAGACAGAAACATTCTATGGATGGTAATACAGCCGCTGCACATGTAGCTTATGCATATACAGAAGTTGCTGGTATCTATCCAATCACACCATCAAGCCCGATGGCAGATTATGTTGACCAGTGGTCAGCAGCCGGAAGAAAGAACATTTTCGGCAGTACTGTTAAGGTAGTTGAGATGGAATCAGAGGCTGGTGCTGCAGGTACAGTTCATGGTTCTTTAGGTGTAGGTGCATTAACAACAACATTTACAGCTTCACAGGGCCTTTTACTTATGATTCCTAATATGTATAAGATAGCTGGTGAGCAGCTCCCATGCGTATTCGACGTATCTGCCCGTACAGTATCATCACATGCATTGAACATCTTTGGTGATCATTCAGATGTATACGCATGTCGTCAGACAGGTTTTGCAATGCTTTGTGAAACTAACCCACAGGAGGTTATGGATCTTTCTCCAGTAGCTCACTGTGCAGCACTTGAAGGAAAGACACCTTTCCTTAACTTCTTTGATGGTTTCCGTACATCACACGAGATTCAGAAGATTGAAGAGTGGGATTACGAAGATCTTAAGGATATGTGCCCAATGGATGCAGTTGAAGAATTCAGAGCACACGCTCTTAATCCTAATCATCCATCAGCTCGTGGTTCACATGAGAATGGTGATATCTTCTTCCAGCACAGAGAGGCTTGTAACTCAGTTTATGATGCTCTTCCAGCAGTAGTTGAGAAGTACATGAACAAGGTTAACGAGAAGCTCGGTACTAATTATGGATTATTTAACTACTATGGTGCACCAGATGCAGAGCGAGTAATCATCGCTATGGGTTCTGTTAACGACGTAGTAGAAGAAGTTATTGATTATCTTACAGCTAAGGGTGAAAAGGTTGGTCTTATTAAGGTAAGACTTTACAGACCATGGTCATCAGAAGCTATCTTAAAGGTTATTCCTAAGACAGCTAAGAAGATTGCTGTACTTGACAGAACAAAGGAGCCAGGTTCTCTTGGTGAGCCTCTTTTCCTTGATGTTGCTACAACACTTCGTGAAGCAGGACTTAACGACATCACATTAGTTGGTGGCAGATATGGTCTTGGTTCTAAGGATACACCACCTTCATCTATCTTCGCTGTATATAAGGAATTAGAGAAGGATGCTCCTAAGAGCAGATTCACAATCGGTATCGTTGATGATGTTACTAACCTTTCACTTCCAGAAGTTAAGCCAGCTCCAATTACTTCAGCTGCTGGTACTAAGGAATGTAAGTTCTGGGGTCTCGGTGGAGATGGTACAGTAGGTGCTAACAAGAACTCTACTAAGATTATCGGTGACCACACAGACAAGTACATCCAGGCATACTTCCAGTATGATTCTAAGAAGACAGGTGGTATCACAATTTCTCACTTAAGATTCGGTGATAACCCAATTAAGAGTCCATATTACATCAATCAGGCTGACTTCGTAGCATGTCATAACCCAGCATATGTTACACAGGGTATGAAGATGGTACAGGATGTTAAGCCAGGCGGAGTATTCATGATCAACTGCCAGTGGACAGATGAAGAATTAGGACATCATCTTAACGCTGAAGCTAAGAAGTACATTTATGATAACAAGATTCAGCTTTACACAATCAATGCCATTGATAAGGCTATCGAAATCGGTATGGGTAAGAGAACTAACACAATCTTACAGTCTGCTTTCTTTAAGTTAGCTGATGTAATGCCTATCGATGATGCTATTAAGTTCATGAAGGAAGCTGCTAAGAAGTCTTACTCTAAGAAGGGTGATGCTGTAGTAGAGATGAACTACAAGGCTATTGATGCCGGTGTAGATGCTATACATAAGGTAGAAGTTCCAGATTCTTGGGCTAATCCAGAAGCTGATGCTCCTAAGGAAGCTAAGACAGGACGTCCAGAAGTTGTTAAGTTAGTTAACGATCTTCTTGAGCCAATCTCTAAGATGGATGGTGACAGCCTTCCAGTTTCAGCATTCAAGGATTGCGCTGATGGTCAGTTCGAAACAGGTGCTTCTGCATACGAGAAGAGAGGAACAGCAGTTATGGTTCCTGAGTGGGATCCAGCAGCCTGCGTTCAGTGTAACAGCTGTGCATTTGTTTGTTCACATGCAACAATCAGACCATTTATTCTTTCAGCTGATGAAGTTACAGCAGCTCCAGCAAACATCAAGCTTGCAGATTCTAAGCATGCTGTAGATACAACTATGAAGTATACAATGTCTGTATCTCCTTTAGATTGTATGGGATGTGGCGAGTGTGTTACTGTATGTCCTAAGGCAGGAGAAGCTATTAAGATGGTTCCACAGGAATCTCAGTCAGCTGAGCAGCCTGTATTTGATTACCTCGTTGCTAACGTTGGTAAGAAGGAAATCAAGCCAGCGCTTGTTGAAACTCCAATTGGTTCTCAGTACAACCAGCCATTACTTGAATTCTCAGGTTCATGTGCAGGATGTGCAGAGACATCATATGCTAGATTAATTACACAGTTATTCGGTGAGCAGATGTACATTTCTAATGCTACAGGTTGTTCTTCTATCTGGGGTAACCCAGCTGCTACTTCACCATATACAGTAAACAAGGATTCTAAGAAGGGTCCAGCTTGGTGTAACTCATTATTCGAGGATAATGCTGAGCATGGTTTAGGTATGTATATTGGTCAGAAGTACATCAGAGAGCAGGCTATTGAGATGATCGAAGAGATGGCTGCATCTGATAAGGCATCTGCTGAGTTTAAGGCAGCAGCAGCTAAGTACATCGAGACTAAGGATGATACTAAGGCTAACACACCAGCTACAGAAGCTCTTGTTGCAGAGTTAGAGAAGGCAGCTGCAGATGGTTGTCCAACAGCTCCACAGGTATTAGCTAAGAAGGATTACCTTGCTAAGAAGTCTGTATGGATCTTCGGTGGTGATGGATGGGCTTACGATATCGGTTACGGCGGATTAGACCACGTACTTGCTTCTGGTGAGAACGTTAACGTTATGGTATTCGATACAGAAATGTATTCTAACACAGGTGGACAGGCTTCTAAGGCTTCTAACATCGGTGAGGTTTGCCAGTTCGCTGCAGCAGGTAAGGAAATCGGAAAGAAGAGCCTTTCTGAAATCGCTATGCAGTATGGTTATGTATATGTAGCTCAGATTGCTCTTGGTGCTAACATGGCTCAGGCTCTTAAGGTAATCAAGGAAGCTGAGGCTTACAACGGACCATCACTTATCATTGGTTACGCTCCTTGCGAACTTCACGGTATCGCTAAGGGTGGTATGAACCACTGCCAGGATGAGATGAAGAAGGCTGTTAAGGCTGGTTACTGGAACCTCTTCTCATTCAACCCAGCACTCAAGGCTGAAGGAAAGAATCCATTCACACTTACATCTAAGGAAGGTGATGGATCATATCAGGAATTCCTTAATAACGAGGCTCGTTATACAAGACTTGTTAAGCCATTCCCAGAAAGAGCTGAGAGACTCTTCGCTAAGTCTGAGGAAGTTGCTAAGGAAAGATATGAGCACCTTCAGAAGTTAGTTGAACTTTACAAGTAATTTAATATACAGCTTGAATAAAGTGTATGATTGCTCCCGCAGGGCTTGTCCCTGCGGGAGTTTTTTCTTTTTGTGAGTGGAATTAAGTATTGATATATAAAATATGTATGTAAATGTGCAAACTATTCTGGAAAGTGTTTCGTATATATAAATAGAAAGGAAAAGCGGAGAGTGACATGGAAAAAGTCCAAAAGGAGGGGCGTATGAAAAGAAAAAATATTAAAATAATAGCAGGAATTGTTTTATTATTAGCATTTGCGGGAATTGGTGCATATGTAATAATCAGTACTTCAAAACAGGTGGTCAATATTGACCTTAGTGGATATGATAAGATGACAATAATGTGCGGAGGTAATGGTAAAGAGATAACACCAGATGAGGAACAGAGGACACAGATTATTGAACTGGTTAAAAACATGAATCTTACCGCAAAAAAGTTTCCACGTACTAATGGCTGGAGTTATAGAATAACTTATTATAAAGATGGAATAGCCAATAATATTGTGCTTGCAGGCAGGGTAGAATGGAATGGAGCAGAATATAAGACAGACGAAGATTCGTATAACAGGCTGATTGAATACATAGATATTTTGTATAAATAACTTGATAATCAAACTAATATATATTATAATTCGAGAATCAAATAATTGGAGGCTCAAATTGAATAACAAGATATTAGACAGGAAAAGATTGATTACAAGTATTATTTTTAAGGCAGTATCACTGATTGCTTCGGTGTATGGACTCATGTTTACAATTGACAGCATTATGTCATTCACATTTTTTACAACACTTTCTAATGTGGCACTTGATATTGTGCTGGTGGTATTTATTGTGTTGGACATGATATTGCTTGTTACGGGAAAAGATTATAAGAATAATAGATTATATATGCTCAAGTTTCTTATGACGCTCTCAATTACACTGACATGTCTGGTGTATATGATTATTCTTGGACCTACGTCAGATGATGGTCTTATTGGTGCTTATCTTCATAATCACGCAGGAAGCCTTGGCGTACATCTGATTGGACCAGTATTTGCAATAGCAGATTTTCTTATATTTGATAAAGGATTTAAAGCAAGAAAGATATATGCAATATACGCGGTTATACCACCGCTTTGCTATGTGGGTTTTGTATACATACTTGCAGTACTTGGGGTTAGGTGGTATGACACAATGACGGCACCATACAACTTTCTTAATTATAATGTGCCAACAGGCTGGTTTGGATGGGATTTAAGCCAGATGGGTTCAGAGTCGCTAGGAATAGGTGTTGTATATATGATTGTGGTTCTGCTGCTTATATTTATTGGAATAGGGCTTTTATATCTGACGATTAACGGTGCTGGCAAGAGCATTGAAACGCAGAATACAGAGCTTGTAAGTGAATAAAATGTTAATAAATGTCCGGGATGTGTTTTTTTATTATAAAATGCATCCCGGACTTATTTATTTGTTAGCTGGAGTGGTCATAGTGTGGCGGATTGGACGTTGAAGCGGAGTGGGGACGCAAAGAAGTCCAAAATCAGAATTGCCAATAAACCAGCACTCAATAATAACAGTCATGCAAAGCAATTGACATGAGTAAGACATACTAAAACTACATAGATTGTGGTTTGAGTAGGTTGTTTTGCAGGAGTTATGGCAAGTTGAGGACTGAAAGACCTACGAAAAAAGCAATGTTAAAGTATTTAATAGGTCTTTTGCCAGCATAGGGCACTCATAATCAAGCAAGAAGCAAGAAAAAGACCTACGAAAAAGCGACAAAGCAGGTAAATAGTAGGTCAGCAAGCAACTATAACAACAAAATGACAAGCTAATGAACCTACGAAATGATGAAGTTGACGACTTTTAGTAGGTTTATATTTTTTTAAACATTGAAAAAATTGTCAAAAGTGAAGCCAGAAGATTAAAAATTAGCAGGTCCACTCACATTTCTTTGCTTTTTCAATAAGTAAGGATGTGGTATAATGTGCGTTAGCATTGAGCCGTGCCGTATGCAGCAGGCAAGCAGTGCTGTGCTGGCACAAAGCACGGAATGCATGCTGTATACGATAGGGTGAAAGCCCGACAGTCAGGGGAAGCGAAGCTTGCCCTGACATGCACGGCGGACAGCCGGGGTGCAAGCAGCAGGCAAGCAGTGGTGTGCCTGCCCTGACATGCACGGCGAAACGAGGAAATATAGAAAACAGGAGAAGTTTATGAAAGAGAATCTTAAGAAGCTGGCTAAATACTACAAGCCGTATTTAGGCACATTTATACTTGATATGATACTGGCGATGATGTCAGCGGCGGTGGCACTTGTGATACCACTTGTTGTAAGGTTCATTACATCAAAGGTTGCATATATGAGTGCCAATGAAGCACTTTCAAGAATTATGATTATTGTTGGAGTACTTTTTGTGCTTGTACTGATACAGTGGGGCTGCAACTACTATATATCTAATTATGGACATGTAATGGGCGCAAAGATTGAGTACGATATGAGGGCAGAGATATTCAATCATTATCAGAAGCTGTCATATTCATTCTATGATGACCAGAAGGTTGGACAGTTATTATCAAGAATAACATCAGATTTGTTCGATATTACAGAGCTTTTGCATCATGGACCAGAGAATATAACTATTTCACTGATTAAGATAATTGGTGCATTATGCATATTAAGTTCGATTGACTTAAGACTTACGATTGCCGCATTTGTGCTGATTCCTTTTATGCTTGTGTTCGCGTATGTGCTTAACAAGCGCATGAAGAGAGCATTTAAGAGAAACAGAGTAAGAATAGGTGAGATAAATGCACAGATAGAGGACAATCTGTCTGGAATAAGGGTTGTCAAGTCATTTGCAAATGAAGATATTGAATGTGAGAAATTTAAGAAAGGCAATGACTTGTTCCTTGAATCTAAGAGAGACAGCTATCATTATATGGGAATGTACAATGCAGGACTTACTGCATTTACAACAATGATAAATGTAATTGTAATTGCAGCAGGCGGTATTGGAATTGCAAAGGGCTGGGTAAATATTACGGATTTCGTTACATTTTTACTGTATATAAATATATTTACGGAGCCAGTTAAGGTGCTTATTGATTTCACAGAGCAGTTCCAGAATGGCTATTCGGGTTACGAAAGATTCTTAGAGATTCTTTCAGTAGAGCCGGAAATAGCTGATAAGCCTGACGCAAAGGAGCTTACTGATGTGAAGGGTGCAATAACATTTGAAAATGTGTCATTCAGATATAAGGACGGCGTGGACGAGGTGCTTTCCGGGGTTAATCTGTCAGTAAGACCGGGAGAATATGTTGCACTTGCAGGTTCTTCGGGAGTAGGAAAGACAACACTCTGCTCGCTTATTCCAAGATTTTATGAGGTGACGGGCGGTTCGATTAAGATTGACGGAACAGATATCAAAGATGTTACGCTTAAAAGCCTGCGTGACCATATTGGAGTTGTACAGCAGGATGTGTATCTGTTTATGGGTACAATTAAAGAGAATATAAGATATGGAAAGCCAGATGCTACAGACGAAGAAGTAATTCAAGCGGCAAAGCTTGCAAATGCGCATGATTTTATTATGAGCTTTGAGAACGGATACGACACAGATATCGGACAGCGTGGAGTCAAATTGTCAGGCGGTCAGAAGCAGAGACTGTCAATTGCAAGAGTATTCTTAAAGAATCCGCCAATTCTTATATTTGATGAGGCGACATCAGCACTTGATAATGAGAGTGAGCAGATTGTACAGGAATCACTTGAGAAGCTGGCTAAGAACAGAACCACATTTGTAATAGCACACAGACTTACAACTATTGAAAATGCGGAGGAAATCCTGATGCTTACTGACGAGGGCATCAAGGAGAGAGGAACACACGAGGAGCTTATGAAGCTTGATGGTGAGTATGCAAGAATGGTTAAGATACATAGTAGAACATAACATACCAGTTTACAATGTTTATATGCAATGCTATTATATAGGAAACGTTGGAAGGAAGATGATAATCATGGACAGAACAAGAAGATTAAGAATGAATGCGACATTAAGAGATATGGTAAGAGAGAATTATGTAAGGGTGGACGAGCTTATATACCCTGTATTTGTTACGGAGGAGAATGATGTAATACAGGAAGTACCATCAATGCCGGGAATATGTCAGTATTCGCTTGACCATGTTCTTGAAGAAATCGGACGTGCTGTAGAGGTTGGAATTAAGGGAATTCTGCTTTTTGGAATACCTGTACATAAAGATGAGGTCGGAAGTGAGGCATATGACGAGGAAGGTGTTGTGTGCAGGGCAATCCGCCTTATTAAGGATGCTTATCCAGAGCTTGTTATCATGGCTGATGTGTGCCTGTGTGAGTACACATCACATGGACACTGCGGACTTGTAAAAGATGGCGTTATATTAAATGATGAGACACTGCCGCTTCTTGCAAAGGCGTCGGTTGCTTATGCAAAAGCGGGGGCAGATATAATTGCACCAAGTGACATGATGGATAAGAGAGTTGAGGCAATCAGAAATGCACTTGATGAGGCAGGACTGGTTAATATTCCTATATGTTCATACAGTGCCAAATTTGCATCAGGATATTACGGACCGTTCAGGGATGCTGCACATTCAGCACCGGGATTTGGTGACAGAAAGACATATCAGATGGACCCGGCTAATGGAAAAGAAGCGTTAAGGGAAGTTGAAGAAGACATATTAGAAGGCGCAGACATGATTATTGCAAAGCCGGCACTCGGATATATGGACGTTATGAAAGAGATAGCGCTTAACTTCAATATTCCAATTGTCGCTTACAATGTAAGCGGTGAGTATGCGATGGTTAAGGCAGCAGCAATGAATGGCTGGATTGATGAGAAGAAGATTGTAATGGAGAATATGACAGGCTTTAAGAGAGCCGGAGCCAAGATGATAATTACATATCATGCTATAGATGTGGCAAAATGGTTAAAGGAAGAGTAGCATTTAAGCAGTATTAAATTAAGCAGGAGGAGCTGGTTTTATGAATGAAGAGATGTCAAAGGATTTATATGAGAGAGCAGTAAAACATATGCCGGGTGGTGTAAACAGTCCTGTCAGGGCATACAAGGCAGTTGACAGAGTGCCAAGATTCATAGCTTCTGCCAAGGGAGACAGAATTACTGATGTAGATGGGAATGAAATGATTGACTACATATGTTCATGGGGACCGGGAATATTAGGCCATGCACATGACAGAGTAATTGCAAAGGTTAAGGAAGCTGCGGAAGCAGGCCTTACATATGGTGCACCAACCAAGAGAGAAGTTGAGATGGCAGAGCTTATATATGAGCTTATTCCTACAATGGAGGTGAGCCGTCTTGTAAGTTCAGGAACAGAAGCCGTTATGAGCGCAATCCGTGTGGCAAGAGGCTACACCGGAAGAGATAAGATAATTAAGTTCAGAGGCTGTTATCATGGACATTCTGACGGACTTTTAGTAAAAGCCGGTTCAGCAGCACTTACAACATCAGTTCCGGACAGTGCAGGAGTTCCTGCTGATTACACTAAGAATACACTTGTAGCAGAGTACAATGACTGCGATTCTGTGAAAGAGCTTTTTGATAACAATAAAGATGAAATAGCTGCGGTAATAGTTGAACCTGTTGCAGCTAACATGGGAGTTGTGCTTCCTAGACATGGATTTCTTGAATTCTTAAGAGACATAACTAAGGAAAATGGAAGTCTTCTTATATTTGATGAGGTAATAACAGGCTTCAGACTTTCAATTGGCGGAGCACAGGAGTACTTTAACATAAAGCCAGACCTTACAACTCTTGGAAAAATTGTAGGTGGGGGTATGCCAGTCGGCGCATATGGCGGACGAGCTGACATTATGCGTATGATAAGTCCTGACGGTCCTGTATATCAGGCAGGAACATTGTCAGGCAATCCAATTGCAACAGCAGCAGGCTTAGAGACTTTAAGAATCTTAAGAGATAATAAGGATATATACGACATACTTGAGACTAAGACAAAGCGTATTGCTGACAGTGTAAGAAAATGTGGAGCCGGAAGGGTATCGGTTAATCAGATTGGTTCACTTATGAGCATATTCTTTACACCAGATGCAGTAGAAGATTATGACAGTGCAGTAAAGTCAGACACTAAGAAGTATGCAGAATACTTTGGACATATGCTTGATAACGGAATATACATTGCACCATCACAGTTTGAGGCAATGTTCGTATCAGATGCACACACTAATGAAGATATCAACCGTACAATAGAGGTTATGGAAGAATTCTTCAGAAAATAATTCGTATAATAAGTGAGAATACAGATGCAGTTAGGATATGTAGGAATTAATTATAAGAATACAGACCTTTCAGTAAGGGATAAAATTACATTCACAGACAGCGGAATAGCAGATTTTATGCAACAGGCAGAGGAAGCAGGTGTGAACCAGTGCATGTGCCTTTCAACATGCAACAGATGCGAAGTGTTTTATCTGTACGAGGATGAAACATTTGTACAAGTAATGTCCGATTTATTCAATGATTATTTTGGACTTACTGATACTAAATTAACCGGAGTCAAATGTGGTGAAGAAGCACTGGTATATCTGTTTTGCATAGCCGCCGGACTTGAAAGCATGGTGCTTGGAGAGGATCAGATACTAGGTCAGTTAAAGGATGCGTCAGACCTTTCAAGAACGCTTGGACACAGCGGGAAAGAGCTTAATTATATAGTAAGAGAAGCGGTAAGCTGTGCAAAGCGGATTAAGACAGAGTACAAGGTAAGTGAAAAACCAGTATCTGTATGCTATGTCGGTATTCAGGAGTTAGACAGAGTATGTGGCATATCAGGAAAGCACGCACTTGTTATAGGAAGCGGCAAAACCGCGGCTCTTGCCATAAGATATCTGGCAGAATATGGCGCTGATGTAACAGTGTGTTCAAGAACTTATCAGCATGCGAAGGCGTTGCTTAAGGAATTTCCAGATATTCAGGTTATTGCATATGATAAGAAAACAGAAGCACTTAAAAGCAGTGATATAGTTGTCTCAGCGACTTCATCACCTCATCTGGTGATTAAATGTGCTGAATTATCAGGGGGTAAAAAGATGACACTTCTTGATCTTGCTGCACCAAGAGATATAGAAAAATCTGCAGGTGACATTTGTGGAGTTACTCTTATTGACCTTGACAGGATAGGTGGGATTGTGAAGTCTAATCAGAATGAGAGGGCACATTTGCTAAAGGAAAGCCAGTGCGTGATTGATGAGTATATAGCGGAAACAAAGAAATGGCTCACATCAAGCAGAATGGATACAACTATCCAGTCACTTGGCAAAAAATGTGATGAGATAGTACAGGACAGCTATGATTATCTTAACCGCAAGATTGACCTTTCAGACCATGACAGGGTAATCTTAAAGAAGATTCTTAAGTCGTCATTACACAGATTGTTAAAAGAACCGATTGAAGAATTGAAAAATGTGGAAGAAAATGAACAGCAGCAGTATAAAGATATGGTTGAGAGACTGTTTGGCTTGTAGGGAGGATTATGCATTACAGAATAGGAACGAGAGGTTCGAAGCTGGCACTTGTCCAGTCGGAATATGTTAAGAGAAGAATGGAAGAGGCGTATCCTGAGGATACATTTGAACTTGTTATAATTAAGACAACAGGCGACAAGGTTACAGATAAGCCGCTTGCTGCGATTGGAACTAAGGGGCTTTTTGTAAAGGAGATTGAGGAAGCGCTTCTTTCAGGCAGCATTGATATGGCGGTTCACAGCATGAAGGATATGCCGGCTGAATGTGCGACTGGACTTACATTTGCAAAGGCGTGGAAACGAGAGGATTGCAGAGATGTACTTATATTAAAGACTGCAGGAAGTTTTTCAGAACTTCCTTCTGGTGCGGTTATAGGAACTGGTAGCCTCAGGCGTGCATGCCAGCTTGCAATGCTGCGTCCTGATATCCAGTTTACTGCTATCAGGGGAAATGTTGATACAAGAATTAACAAACTTATGGACGATTCATACGGACTTGATGGAATTGTGCTTGCAGCAGCAGGACTTAACAGACTTGGCAGGTCATCTGAGATAACAGAGTACCTTGACCCGGAGGTCGTTATTCCGGCACCGGCACAGGGAGTTCTTGCGATTGAGACTGCAGAGGTGAATACAGAACTTCTTGATAAGATAAATGCTTTGTCAGATGATAATTCAGATAGAGAAGCTGTTGCTGAAAGAACATTTTTAAGATTAACAGGCGGCGGTTGTCATGCCCCGGTTGGCGCACACTGTGTGACAAAGGATAACGGTGACCTTCGAATGGTTGTGTTATTTGGTAATGATGATTGCAGCAGGATTCTTAGAATTGAGGTTACAGGAACTGACAGTGAGGCGGTTGGCCACGAAGCAGCCCGTATGCTTGGATTGGAGTAGATTGTGGGTAAATACATATATACATATATTGAAAACGGACAGATGTACGATAAAAGCCCTTCCCTTGCAGAATTACTTGCAAAGGAGGGGCTTTCCTGCGAAAAAATAGTGACTGGCAGGATTGAATACATAAAGGTTAAAGATTTTGAGACACAGATAAAAGATGCACAGTGGATTGTGTTTACAAGTAAAAATGCTGTGGCTGGGTTTGCTTATAATATGGGGAAGTGTGAACTTCCTGCTGGTGTTAAGATTGCGGTAGTCGGTAAAAAGACACAGGAAGCTTTAAGAACAACATGCGGTCTTGAAGCTGATTTTGTTTCTTTACAAGCTGCGGGCTTGGAGCTTGGAAAGAGTCTGATGAATATTGCAGCCGGGAAGGTTGTATATCTGTGTGCTGAGGTAACAAGCGGTTCACTTGAAGAAGCTATGAAAGATTACGGAGAACTGATTAAGATTCCAGTATATAGGAATGAATATGTTGATACATATGCAGAGTACGAAATGAAAGATTTCATTGATGTTTCTGGAATAGCTGTTACCAGTGGCATCAGCGGTGAGAGAATAAAATGGCTGATTGACAAGCTTGGTGAATCAGGTGAAGTCCCAGTGTATAGCATTGGTCCCGCCTGCAGCAAAAAGCTTGTTGAGGCGGGCGTGAAAGAGAATAGGATAATTGAAGCTTGTGAGCATAGCTATAGCGGGCTGGTGGAAGCGATTAAGAAGTCAGCGGGGAAGCCGGGAGCGTGAATTGGACGTTAGAGCGGAGAGAGGCACGGATGAAATCCAAAACTGGGAAGCCGGAGGAGCAGATTGGATGTTGAAGCAGCGGAAGGCATGTAGGAAGTCCAAAACGAGAAGCTGGAGAGCGGAATACACATGATTTAAAAAAGAAAAATAAAAAAGTACTGTACAAATCAGAATCATTGTCCTATAATAACATATAAACATAGTATGTTTATGTACTGCATATACATAACACCTGATTCATGAATTGATATTAGAAAATGTGGAATAATACCACAAGAAAAGAGGATTGTATGGGAAAGATATATAAATCAGCAGCAGATTTAATAGGTAACACACCACTTGTAGAAGTCGGACATATTGAAGAGAAGTTTGGACTTAAGGCAAGAGTACTTGTTAAGCTTGAATATTTTAATGCAACAGGAAGCGTTAAGGACAGAGTTGCCAAGGCAATGATTGAAGATGCAGAGGAGAAAGGTATTCTTAAGCCCGGTGCAACAATTATTGAGCCCACATCTGGCAATACAGGAATCGGACTTGCTGCTATTGCAACAGCAAAAGGCTACAGAACAATAATAGTTCTTCCAGAGACTATGAGTGTTGAAAGAAGAAATATAATTAAGGCATATGGTGCAGAAATTGTACTTACTCCTGGTTACAAGGGAATGACAGGTGCTATTGCGAAGGCAGAAGAATTAAAGAATGAGATTGAAGGCAGCATGATTGCAGGACAGTTTGTTAATCCTGCTAACCCGGATGCACACAGAAGAACAACTGGTCCAGAGATATGGAATGATACGGATGGAGAAGTTGACGCATTTGTTGCAGGTGTTGGTACAGGCGGAACAATTACAGGCGTTGGTGAATATCTTAAGTCTAAGAATGACAAGATTGAGATAATTGCAGTTGAGCCTGCAACTTCACCGGTACTTTCACAGGGCAAGCCGGGACCACATAAGATTCAGGGAATTGGAGCAGGCTTTGTTCCAGAAATTCTTAATACTAAGATATATGACAGCGTAGTTCCAGTTGATAATGATGACGCATTCGAGTATGCCAGATTGATATCACACACAGAGGGAATTCTGGTTGGAATATCGGCAGGTGCAGCACTTTATGCAGCAATCGAGTGGGCTAAGAAACCAGAGAATGAAGGCAAGACAATCGTAGCACTGCTTCCGGACAGCGGCGACAGATATTACTCAACATCACTTTTTGAGAACTAATAGCAGAATAAATGTGTCAAATGTGGACATTCTATAAGGGCAGGGCGTAAGTCCTGCCCTTTTCGTGCTTTGAAGGGATTTAGCGGCAATATGGGATATCGAAAGGTGTTTTAAAGTGCGGTTGAAAATGTGCAGGTGAAAGGAGTAAGCATGACTGATTTTACAACTAACATAGACATGAATGTCCGCATGATGAATGAAAAGTTAAGAGTGGACAGGAATTTTGACATTCTGCAAAGAGATGTATTAATAGGTGGGAAGAGAACACATTTTTACTTTATAGATGGATTCGTACAGGAAGAAACAATTGAAAAACTGGTGCAGTTTTTTTATTCATTGAAAGAATCGGACATAAAGGATATAGATACATTCTTAGAAGTCGGAATGCCGTATACAGAGATTGAAAAAAACGGACATTACGACGAAGTGGAGAAGGCATTTCTTTCAGGACAGACAGTCATGATAATAGATGGCTTTGATGAATGTATACTTATTGACTGCCGCACTTATCCAATGCGTTCAGTTACAGAGCCTTACAAAGACAAGGTTCTGCGTGGCTCAAGAGACGGATTTGTTGAGACACTTGTGTGCAATGCGGCACTTTTAAGAAGAAGAATAAGGGATAGCCGCTTTTCAATGGAAATGTATACTGTAGGGGAACGCTCCAGGACAGATGTTGCTGTGTGCTATATTAATGATAAGGTTGATAAGAAGTTGCTTGAAAGAATTGAGAATCTGATAAGCAGCATAGAGGTTGAGGCGCTCACTATGAATATAGAGAGCCTTGCTGAATGTATGTTTAAGGGAAAATGGATTAATCCGTTTCCTAAGTATAAATATTCCGAAAGACCCGATACCGCTGCAGCAGCACTTTTTGATGGAAATATAGTTATTATGGTAGATACATCACCTGCAGTAATGATAATTCCAACAAATGTATTTGATATAATAGAAGAAGCAGATGATTTTAATTTTTCGCCAATGATAGGAACTTATATAAGACTGTCGAGGTTCTTCTTTACATTGCTTACGGTTTTTCTTACACCTGTATGGCTTTTGCTTGAAAGCAATCCACAGTGGGTGCCTGAATGGTTGAAATTCATAACGATAAGTGAGGATATAACGGTTCCGGTTATATTGCAGCTTTTTATTCTTGAACTTGCAGTTGACGGGCTTAAGCTGGCGGCGGTCAATACGCCAGGAATGCTGTCGACACCTTTGAGTATTCTTGCCGGTATTGTTGTGGGAGAATACGCTGTGGAGTCCGGGTGGTTTAATTCAGAATCGCTTCTTTATATGGCAGTTGTAACGGTTGGAACTTACTCACAGGCAAGTTTTGAGATGGGATATGCATTAAAATTCATAAGAATAGTCAATCTGATTCTGGTGCAGTTCTTTGGAAGAATCGGACTTCTGGCAGGAGTCATATTTGCAATAGTGCTTGTATGCTTTAACAGGACAATATCAGGAAAAAGCTACATTTATCCGGTGATACCTTTTAACAGCCAGATGTTCAAAAGAAAAATTCTTCGGGTACGACTGCCGCACAAAATAAAAAATAACTAGCAATATATGGCGTATTAAGTGTTAAAATATGACTTAACACGCCATATATTGCTAATTAATTGCAAATGTGATACAATACAAAAAACATTTGAATAAGATATATAGGATTTATGGATTTGGAGATGTTTAATTATGATTAGTGATTATGAGGAAGTTGTTATCAGGTTTAAGGCATATAGGATAAGTTATCCATTAACACAGAAAGAACTTTCGGATAAATCAGGCGTTTCATTAAGAAGTATTACTCGGTTTGAAAGTGGAGAAGATATAAGTCTTGTTAATTTTATGAAATTAATGAATGCGATGGAGCTTATGAATAATTTCGTGAATGTGATACCAGATATGAACAACCGGCCATCATCTTATTTGAAAAATGTTAAAACAAGGCAGAGAGCATCTGCAAAAAGAAAAGCAGATACTGGATTTAAATGGGGGGAAGATGAATGATAAATACAGCGGAGGTAATGCTTTGGGGCACAAGAATTGGAATAATTCATATGAATGAAGCAAATGGGGTTGTTGCATTTGAATATGATAAAGATTTTTTAAAGAGTAATATTGAGGTATCACCTATACATATGCCATTATCAGAAAGAGTGTATGAATTTCCGGAACTTGCAAGGACAGCATTTCATGGAGCACCTGGATTGGTAGCGGATTCACTTCCAGATAAATTTGGTAATAAAATTATAGACAGATGGCTTGCTGAGCATGGAAAATCAATTAGTGAATTTAATGTTATAGACAGACTGTGCTATACAGGAAAAAGAGGTATGGGTGCATTAGAATATATACCAGCAACAAGTCCGTTTGACAGTACAATAGAGGATGTTAATATATCGAAAATGGTAGAGTTTGCATCTGATGTATTATCTGATAGAAAAGATAAGCTGATTAATCTGAAAGATAATGCTGGATATAGCCAGCTTGTGCTATTGGGAACATCTGCAGGTGGTGCAAGAGCAAAGGCGCTGATTGCATGGAATGAAGATACGGGAGAAATAAAAAGTGGACAGATTAATGCTGGTGATGGATTTGAATACTGGCTTATGAAGTTTGATGGAGTATCTAAAAATGGGGATCATAATCTGGAAGATTCAGTAGAATATACAAGAATAGAATACGGATATTATCTTATGGCAAAAGCAGCGGGGGTAATTATGAATGAATGCCGTCTGCTTGAAGATGCCGGATATGCACATTTTATAACTAAACGTTTCGATAGGAACAATAATAAAAAAATTCATATGCAGACATTAGGAGCAATTTCACATATAGATTACAATATTCCGGGATTATGCAGTTATGAACAGGCAGCATATTATATGAATAGACTAGGTATACCATATTCAGATGTGGAACAATTTTATAGAAGAATGGTTTTTAATGTTATTCTGATTAATCAGGATGATCATGTAAAAAATGTTTCTTTTCTGATGGATAAGAATGGTGTCTGGAGATTGTCACCAGCATATGATGTCACATTTGCATATGACAGCAGCAATATGTGGTTGAAAGCACATCAGATGCTTATAAATGGAAAAAGTTCAGATATAAGTTATGGTGATTTGATAAAATGTGGAATAAACATGGGAGTAAGCAAGAGAAAATGTGATGCAATAATATCGTATATAGAAGATGTTGCAAAAAGATTTTCAGATTATATGGAAATGGCAGGTGTCAGGGAGAAAACCTGTCAGATTATGAATGACATTATAATTAGCAATAATATTAGAAAAACAGGAGATTAATCATGGAAAAAACAAACGAGAAAAAAGATTTTTTACAGAAAACATGGGTGGTGTGCGCCCTTGCACTTGTGTGTACATTCCTTTGGGGAAGCGCATCGCCTTGTATCAAATTAGGATATGCGTTGTTTAAGATACCGTCAAGTGAAACATGGACACAGGTATTATTTGCAGGAACAAGATTTGTGCTGGCAGGAGTGCTTACAATCTTAATTGGAAGTATTCTTAACAGAAAAATGCTGCTTCCAACGAAATCAAGTGTACCAAACATTGTAAAACTGGCAATGTTCCAGACAATTCTGCAGTACATATTCTTCTATATCGGACTTGCACATAATAGCGGAGTGAAAGCGTCAATAATAAATGGTTCTAACACATTTTTCGTAATACTTGTATCGACAATTATATTCAGACAGGAAAAGCTGAATCTGAAGAAATTTATCGGTTGTGTGATTGGCTTTGCAGGTGTTATCGTAGTCAGCATGAATGGACAGAAAATCGACATGAACTTAAGCATTATGGGTGACGGAAGTCTGTTCTTATGTGCGTTGTCATATGCATTTTCATCATGCCTTATGAAGAACTATTCAAAGAAAGACAATCCGGTAATGTTGAGCGGTTATCAGTTCATATTCGGTGGAATAGTAATGATTATATTAGGACTTGTGATGGGAGGTAGAATTACACACGTGTCAGTATCAGCAATACTCATGTTATTCTATCTCGCATGCATATCAGCCGTAGCCTACTCAATATGGGGAATACTGTTAAAGCACAACCCGGTATCTAAGGTGGCAATCTTCGGTTTCACCAACCCTGTATTCGGCGTGCTTCTTTCAGCATGGTGGCTTGGAGAAGGAAGCAGAGAGCTTGGAATAAATGCATTAATAGCGTTAGTATTAGTGTGTATAGGAATCTGCATAGTTAATGTAAAAGGAAAGAAAGCAGAGTAAATTCCTATCTGGATTAATGTAAATGTTGTAATAATCATCAGCTAAATGGTACAATATTATCAGTTGCAGAGTAAATATAGCGGATTTTATAGAGAAGGAAAAATGTTATGAATGAAGATATTTTTATGAAAAGATTAAAAGAGCGTTTACTTATAGAATTTAAAAAGCAGGATAGAAGCGGTGTGTATGGATATACGCAGAGAAGTATGGCATATAATTCGAACAGAATTGAGGGAAGTACTCTTACAGAAAAGCAGACAGCATCTATGTTCGAAACAGGTACATTATATACTGATGATACAGAAGTAATATTCCGGACTAAAGATATAGAGGAAATGAACGGACATTTTAAAATGTTCAATTATATAATGAAAAATATAGAAGCACCATTGGATGAAGATCTGATTAAAGGTATGCATAGAAATCTCAAAGAAGGCGTGTTTGAAGATTTTGCAAATGGTTATGCTATAGGAGACTGGAAGAAGAGAGAAAACAGAGTAAGTGATATTAAGGTGGCTTTGCCGCAGGAAGTGCCAGAGAAGATTCATAACCTCATAGAAGAATACAATAATTCCAATGAAGTCAGTATAGATAAAATAGCAAAATTCCATGCCCAATTTGAACTTATACATCCATTTCAGGATGGCAATGGAAGGGTTGGAAGAATGATAATACTGAAACAATGTTTAGACAATAACATAATTCCAATAATCATAAGGGATGATAATAAAGCAGAGTATTACAGAAGTCTTAACAAAGCACAGCATGAAAATGATTACAGCAGTCTTGTAAAATATTTTCAGAAAGAACAGAAATATTATGTAGATAACACAGAAAAAATGTTATTTGCATACGAAGAACTAGAGAAATAACAAGAAAATAAAAAGACCAGTTCGGGAAATATCTGAACTGGTCTTTTTCGCCACTACCTTAAAGCTTCTTTCACAGCTTCCGTAGCCTCATACATGGAAGCTGCTTTCTCCTCATTAAGCTTGTCAATAGGAGCTTTAGATATAAGCTTGCCAAGATGTCCAATCTGAGCCTTAACATTCTTTTTCTTATCCTTCTCCCAGACCTTTTTATTGGCGGCAAGTGCGTTGTTAGCCTCGTTAAGAGTCCGTACAGCATCTTCCCTTATATCAATAAATCTCTGGTATGCTTCATCCTGCTTGCTGTAGACTTCGGCTTCCCAGCGGGCTTTTGCAATCTCTTCTTCGGTCATGTTAGAGCTTGAAGTAATAGTAATGCTCTGTTCCCTTCCGGTACCTAAATCCTTTGCAGATACATTGACAATACCATTAACATCAATGTCAAATGTTACTTCAATCTGTGGGACTCCTGCCATCGCACGCTTAATACCGTTAAGACGGAAGTTGCCAAGCAGTTTATTGTCTCTTGTAAACTTTCGTTCACCCTGAAAAACCTTGATATCAACGGATGTCTGGAAATTGCCGGCAGTAGTAAATATCTGGCTGTGTCTTGTAGGAATGGTAGTGTTTCTTTCAATAAGCCTGCTTGCAATTCCACCCATAGTCTCAATAGAAAGAGACATTGGAGTTACATCCATAAGTATGATTTCAGAAGCAGCAGAACCGGCCTGAAGCTGGTTTCCAAGCTTGCCACCCTGAACGGCAGCACCAAGGGCTACACATTCATCAGGATTAAGATTTCTTGATGGCTCTTTTCCCATAAGTTGTCTTACTTTATCAGCAACAGCAGGGATTCTTGTAGAACCACCAACCAATAAAACCATATTAATGTCTGTCTTGGAAAGACCTGCATCATGCAGTGCATTCTCAACAGGTGTGATTGTTCTGTCTACAAGGTCAGCAGTAAGCTCATCAAATGTCTGTCTTGATAAAGTGATATCAATGTGGTGCGGTCCGTCCTTAGACATAGCGATAAAAGGAAGATTAATATTAGTTGTCACAGAAGAAGACAGCTCCTTCTTTGCTTTCTCAGCTTCTTCTCTTAAACGCTGCATTGCAGAGACGTCCTTTGAAAGATTGATACCGTCACTTAGCTTAAACTGCTCGACAAGATAATTAACTATTCTTTCATCGAAATCATCACCACCTAAGTGATTGTCACCTGAAGTTGCAAGAACTTCAATGACATTATCACCGATATCGATAACAGATACATCAAAAGTTCCACCACCTAAATCATACACAAGAACCTTCTGTGCCATACCATTGTCAAGTCCGTACGCGAGAGCGGCAGAAGTAGGCTCGTTGATAATTCTTAATATGTTAAGCCCGGCAATCTTACCGGCATCTTTAGTAGCCTGTCTTTGTGCGTCAGTAAAATAGGCAGGCACAGTTACAACAGCGTCTGTCACAGGCTGTCCTAAGAAATCCTCGGCATCCTCCTTTAACTTCATAAGTATAAATGCAGAGATTTCCTGTGGAGTATAATACTTTCCGTCAATCTTCCTGCGATAGTCCGTACCCATGTGTCTCTTGATAGAGAATATAGTTCTGTCAGAGTTGACGGCAGCCTGTCTCTTGGCGGCATCACCAACAATACGTTCCTTTGATTTCGTAAAGGCTACAACAGAAGGAGTTGTGCGGTAGCCTTCTTTGTTGGTGATGACAGTAGGCGTATCACCTTCAATAACAGCCACACAGCTGTTAGTTGTTCCTAAATCAATTCCTATAACAGTTCCCATAATAAACTCCATTCAATATATTGATATATTTATTTTACCATATAAAATACATTTGACTATTAAGAAAAAAATAAAAATAAGAAAAAATTAATAAATTGGGGTTTTGCTTGATGATATATATTTTAATATGTTAAAATAAATCCTATTGAAAAGATGAGGAGAATATATTATGGCAGGTTCAGTGTTTGGAAATATATTTAAGATATCAACATGGGGAGAGTCGCATGGAGAGGGACTTGGAGTTGTAATTGACGGGTGTCCTGCAGGTCTGCCTATTTGTGAGGAAGATATTCAGGAGCAGTTAGACAGAAGAAAACCAGGTCAGTCAAAGTTTACTACACCAAGAAAGGAAGATGATGAGGTACATATTCTTTCAGGTGTATTTGAAGGCAAGACTACCGGGACTCCAATATCACTTGCAGTATATAATAAGACACAGAGGTCTGCTGACTATTCAGAGATAGCTAATTATTACAGACCGGGACATGCTGATTATACATTTGACGAGAAATTCGGATTCAGGGATTACAGAGGCGGAGGAAGAAGTTCTGGAAGAGAAACTATCGGAAGAGTTGCAGCCGGTGCAATCGCTATGAAGATTCTTAAAGAACTTGGAATTAATATTACAGCATATGCTAAAGAAATCGGTGGAATTGGCATTGATTATGATAAGTTTGATATAGCTGAAAGAGATAATAACGCATTTAACATGCCTGATAAGGAAGCTGCAGAGAAGGTTAAGGCTTTTGCAGAGAGCAAGATGTCAGTTGGAGATTCAATCGGTGGTGTCATTGAATGCAGGGTTACAGGAATGATGACTGGAATTGGCAATCCTACATTTGAAAAGCTAGATGCTAATCTTGCCAAGGCAATAATGTCAATCGGGGCTGTCAAAGGCTTTGAGATTGGAGACGGGTTTGAAGCGGCTAAAGTTACAGGAAAGTATAATAATGATGAATTTGTAATGAAGGATGGCAGGGTTGGCAAGCTGACTAATCACAGCGGTGGAGTGCTTGGCGGAATAAGCGACGGTGATGAGATTGTGTTCAGGGCAGCGGTAAAACCGACACCTTCAATTAGTGCATTGCAGGAAACTGTTAATAAGCAGGGCGAGGATATCGAGGTTTCAATCAAAGGAAGACATGATCCGATGATAGTTCCAAGAGCAGTTGTTGTGGTTGAAGCTATGACAGCACTTACACTTGTTGACCTGATATTTGACAATATGACGGCTAGAATGGACAGAGTTAAAGAGTTTTACAGAAAATAAAAGGAGCAGATATGTATAAAATTTTAAAGACAGATGGCAGGGCAAAAAGAGCAGAGTTCACAACAGTACATGGAACTGTGCAGACACCTGTATTTATGAATGTCGGAACAGTTGCGGCCATTAAAGGCGCAGTTGCGACAACTGATTTACAGCAGATAGGAACGCAGATAGAATTATCTAACACTTACCATCTTCATGTAAGACCGGGAGATAAGATTATAAAGCAGCTTGGAGGACTTCATAAGTTCATGAACTGGAATAAACCGATTCTTACAGATTCGGGTGGATTTCAGGTGTTTTCACTTGCAGGACTCCGGAAGATTAAAGAAGAAGGCGTTACTTTCCAGTCACATATTGACGGACATAAGATATTCATGGGACCAGAGGAAAGCATGCAGATACAGTCTAATCTTGGCTCAACAATCGCAATGGCATTTGACGAATGTGCGCCGGCAAAGGCTGACAGAAAGTATATCCAGAATTCTGTTGACAGAACATACCGCTGGTTAGAGCGTTGCAAGAAAGAGATGGCAAGACTGAACTCACTTCCTGATACAGTTAATCCGGATCAGATGCTTTTTGGTATAGATCAGGGTGGTGTGTTCAATGATATAAGAATTGACCATGCTAAGAGAATATCAGAGTTAGACCTTGACGGTTATGCAGTAGGCGGACTTGCCGTAGGTGAAACACATGAGGAAATGTATGATGTACTCGATAATGTAGTGCCATATCTTCCACAGGATAAGCCGACATATCTTATGGGTGTTGGAACACCAGCCAATATTCTTGAGTCAGTAGACAGAGGAATTGATTTCTTCGACTGTGTATATCCTTCAAGAAACGGTCGCCATGGACATGTGTATACTAAGTTTGGAAAGATTAATCTTTTTAATGCAAAGTATGAAACAGATACAGCACCAATTGAAGAAGGCTGTGGATGTCCATGCTGTCAGAATTATTCAAGAGCATATGTAAGGCATCTTCTTAAGGCTAAGGAAATGCTTGGAATGCGTCTTTGCGTTCTTCATAATCTTTACTATTACAACCATCTGATGACAGACATAAGAGCTGCGATTGAAGAAGGAAGATATGCAGGCTTCAAGGAAGAGGCATTATATCAGATGAAGACATATGATAAGCAGTAATGCTGTATGTTTATAAATATTTTGTTAAAAATACATTTTGAGGTAGACAAGCAGCTCTCAATTATGTATTATATGTTAAGTTTGAAAGAGACATTTTTAAGGAGGAGTATCAATGAATATTGCTATCATAGTTTTTTATGTCGTAATTATTGGTGCAATGATGTATTTCATGGCAATCAAGCCACAGAAGAAGGAACAGAAGCGTCAGCAGGAACTTATGGATTCTATGGAAATCGGTGATTATGTTCTTACAACAAGCGGTTTCTATGGTGTTCTTATCGATATATCAGAAGATGATGTAATCGTAGAATTCGGTAACAACAAGAATTGCCGTATATCAATGCAGAAGAAGGCAATTGCTCAGGTTGAGAAGCCATCAGACAGCACATCAGCAGAATAATTAAAGGCAATTAATTAAAGCAGGGTTCCGGGTCAGACACATTTGTCTGGCCAGGAATCCTTTTTTTATTGAAAATGTTGCGCAAATGTTATATCATATTAAATTGAATTATCATATGAAAAAGGGGTAAAGGTTTATGGAAAGCAGAATAACTTTAATTCCAGGTGATGGAATAGGACCAGAAATCGTCAGAGAGGCTGTGAAAGTGCTTGACAGTGTGGCTGACAAATACGGTCACAAGTTCGATTATACCAGGATTCTTATGGGTGGATGCTCAATTGATGAGTATGGCGTTCCACTTACAGATGAAGCAGTAGCAACAGCTAAAGCATCTGATGCTGTACTTCTTGGAGCAGTTGGAGGCAATGTAGGTAATTCCAAGTGGTATGATGTTGCACCTAATTTAAGACCAGAAGCGGGACTTTTAAAGATTCGTAAGGAATTAGGACTTTTTGCTAATTTACGTCCGGCATATCTTTATGATGAACTTAAGGCAGCGTGTCCATTGAAGGAAGAAATAATCGGTGATGGATTTGATATGGTCATTATGAGAGAGCTTACAGGCGGCCTTTACTTTGGTGATAGATATACTAAGGAAATTGACGGATTGGAGACAGCCGTTGATACACTTACATACAACGAAGAAGAAATCAGAAGAATTGCAATTAAGGGATTTGAGATTGCAATGAAGAGAAGAAAGAAAGTAACAAGCGTTGATAAGGCAAATGTTCTTGATTCTTCAAGACTATGGAGAAAGATTGTACATGAGGTTGCAAAGGATTATCCGGAAGTTGAAGTTTCAGACATGCTTGTAGATAACTGTGCTATGCAGCTTGTTATGAATCCTGGACAGTTCGATGTTATTCTTACTGAGAACATGTTTGGAGACATATTATCAGATGAGGCAAGTATGATAACAGGTTCAATCGGAATGTTATCAAGTGCAAGCCTTAATAAGACTAAGTTAGGTCTTTATGAGCCAAGCCATGGTTCAGCACCTGATATTGCAGGAAAGAATGTTGCTAATCCAATTGCTACAATTCTCAGTGCAGCCATGATGTTAAGATATTCACTTGATCTTGACAAGGAAGCAGATGCTATTGAAGCAGCAGTTGCAGCTGTTTTAAAGGAAGGCTACAGAACAACTGATATTATGTCAGAAGGATGCACACTTGTAGGAACTGACAAGATGGGCGACTTAATCGCAGAGAGAGTTTAATACATTTAAATAATACATATTAAGGAGATAAGCTATGATAAGTGATAACGCCAGAAGTGGTATGCAGCAGGCACCTGCACGAAGCCTTTTTAATGCACTTGGCTTCACAGCAGAAGAGATGAAGAAACCTATGATTGGTATTGTAAGCTCTTATAATGAGATTGTACCAGGTCATATGAATATTGATAAGATTGTCAATGCAGTTAAATTAGGAGTTGCTGAGGCAGGCGGTGTGCCTGTAGTATTCCCTGCTATTGCGGTATGCGATGGTATTGCAATGGGACATGTCGGAATGAAATATTCTTTAGTAACAAGAGATTTAATTGCAGATTCAACAGAGTGTATGGCAATTGCACATCAGTTTGACGGACTTGTAATGGTTCCTAACTGTGATAAGAATGTTCCCGGACTTTTAATGGCAGCAGCGAGACTTAATCTTCCAACTGTATTCGTATCAGGCGGACCAATGCTTGCAGGTCATGTTAAGGGGAAGAAGAGAAGCCTTTCTTCAATGTTTGAGGCTGTTGGTTCATATGCAGCAGGAACAATGACAGAGGAAGATGTACTTGAGTTTGAGGAAAAGGTATGCCCAACATGTGGTTCATGTTCAGGCATGTACACAGCCAATTCAATGAACTGCCTTACAGAGGCACTTGGTATGGGACTTCGAGGCAATGGTACAATTCCAGCCGTATATTCAGAGAGAATCAAGCTTGCAAAGCACGCAGGCATGGCTGTTATGGATATGGTTAATAAGGGAATCACAGCAAGAGATATCATCACTAAGGATTCTATTATGAATGCCCTTACAGTAGATATGGCACTTGGATGTTCTACTAATTCAATGCTTCACCTTCCAGCTATTGCACATGAGATAGGATTTGATTTTGATATCAAATTCGCTAACCCAATAAGCGAAAAGACTCCTAATCTCTGCCATCTTGCACCAGCAGGTCCAACATACATGGAAGACCTTAATGAAGCAGGCGGTGTATATGCAGTTATGAAAGAGCTTGCAGATATCGGACTTCTTAATACAGACTGCATGACAGTTTCAGGAAAGACAATCGGAGAGTGTATAGCAACAGCATACAACCGTAATCCTGAAGTCATAAGAACAGTTGATAATGCATACAGTAAGACAGGTGGTCTTGCAGTTCTTTCAGGAAATCTTGCACCAGACGGATCAGTAGTCAAGCGTTCAGCAGTTGTTCCAGAGATGCTTGTACATGAAGGCCCGGCAAGAGTATTTGATTCAGAAGAAGATGCAATTGCTGCTATTAAGGGTGGTAAGATAGTTGAAGGTGATGTAGTTGTTATCCGTTACGAAGGTCCTAAGGGTGGTCCTGGTATGAGAGAAATGCTTAATCCTACATCAGCCATTGCAGGTATGGGACTTGGCTCATCGGTTGCTCTTATTACAGATGGACGATTCTCAGGTGCAAGCCGTGGAGCTTCTATTGGTCATGTATCACCAGAGGCTGCTGTTGGCGGACCTATTGCTTTAGTTGAAGAAGGAGATATCATCAGCATTGATATTCCGGGACTAAAACTTGAACTTAAGGTTTCAGATGAAGAGCTTGCTGCAAGAAAGGCTAAGTGGCAGCCAAGAGAACCTAAGGTAACAACAGGATACTTAAAGAGATACGCTTCACTCGTTACATCAGGAAACAGAGGAGCTATTCTTAAAAGTTCAGCAGAAGAGTAATATTTAATATAATTATAAAAAGACATTAAAGAGAAATCAGGAGAAGATAAATGAAGTTAAATGGTTCAGAGATAATTGTTGAATGCTTGAAAGAACAGGGCGTTGATACAATATTTGGATACCCTGGTGGAGCTATTCTTAATGTATATGATGCTCTTTATAAGCATTCAGATGAGATAACTCATATTCTTACATCACATGAGCAGGGTGCATCGCACGCTGCTGATGGATATGCAAGAGCAACAGGTAAGGTTGGTGTATGTTTTGCAACATCAGGTCCTGGAGCGACTAACCTTGTAACAGGTATTGCAACTGCATATATGGATTCAGTTCCTATGGTTGCAATTACATGTAATGTAACAGTTCCTCTTCTTGGAAGAGACAGCTTTCAGGAGATTGATATAGCGGGTGTTACAATGCCAATTACAAAGCACAGCTATATTGTTAAGAATGTAAAGGACCTTGCCAAGACATTAAGAAATGCTTTCAGAATTGCCAAGGAAGGAAGACCGGGTCCGGTATTAGTTGATGTTACTAAGGATGTAACAGCAGCAGAGTGTGAGTACTCACCAAGAGTTCCAAAGCCTGTAGAGAGAATTACAGCAAGCATTAAGGAAGAAGATATTGACAAGGCAGTAACACTTATTAAGAAAGCTAAGAAGCCATATGTATTCGTTGGTGGCGGAGCTGTTATATCAGAGGCATCTGATGAACTTAAGAAGTTTGTTGAGAAGGTTGATGCGCCGGTATGTGACTCACTTATGGGTAAGGGCGCATTTGACGGATCTAATGAAAGATATACAGGAATGCTTGGTATGCATGGTACTAAGACATCTAACTACGGAGTTTCAGAGTGTGATCTTCTTATCGTGGTTGGTGCAAGATTCTCAGACCGTGTTACTGGAAATGCTAAGAAATTCGCTAAGAATGCAAAGATTCTGCAGTTTGATGTTGATGCAGCTGAGATTAACAAGAATGTCAGGACAGATGCACATGTACTCGGAGATGCTAAAGAGATTCTTAAGAGAATCAATGATAAGTTAGACAATCAGGATCACTCAGACTGGATGGAACACATCAAGTCTTATAAGCTTGATTATCCTATGAGATATAACAGGGATATTCTTAACGGACCTCTTATAATGGAAAAGATATACGAAATTACAAATGGTGATGCAATTATTACAACAGATGTCGGACAGCATCAGATGTGGGCTGCACAGCATTATAAGTTCAAAGAGCCAAGAACACTTCTTACATCAGGCGGACTTGGAACTATGGGATATGGTCTTGGTGCATGTATAGGTGCCAAGGTTGGACGTAAGGATAAGACAGTTGTTAATATTGCAGGTGATGGCTGCTTCCGTATGAATATGAATGAAGTTGCAACAGCAACCAGATATAACATTCCTATTATTGAAGTTATATTTAATAACCATGTACTTGGTATGGTTAGACAGTGGCAGGATCTTTTCTATGGCAAGAGATATTCAGCTACAGTTCTTGATGATCAGGTAGATTTTGTTAAGGTTTCAGAAGGAATGGGAGCCAAGGCTTACAGTGTTGATACAATAGAGGAGTTTGAGAAAGCATTTAAAGAAGCAATCGAACTCAATATTCCATGTGTTATTGACTGTCATATTGACAGAGAAGACAAGGTATTCCCTATGGTTTCACCGGGGGCTGCAATCTCAGAGGCATTCGACAGAGAAGACCTGAATAACAAGAAATAATTCATATATTGACTTTAATGTGATAAAGGACTAAAATAGTTCTTAATATTTTATATTTTAGGAGGAAGAAAAGGTGAGTAGAGTTTATAACTTTAGCGCTGGTCCAGCTGTTTTACCAGAGGAAGTACTCAAAGAAGCAGCAGATGAAATGTTAGATTACCAGGGAAGCGGTCAGTCGGTAATGGAAATGAGCCACAGATCCAAGGTTTATGACAACATCATCAAAGAGGCAGAGAAGGATTTAAGAGACCTTCTTAACATCCCAGATAACTATAAGGTGTTATTTTTACAGGGTGGTGCATCGCAGTTCTTCGCTGAAGTGCCTATGAACCTTATGAAGAATAAGAAAGCAGGTTATATCCTTACAGGACAGTGGGCTAAGAAAGCATTTGCAGAAGCTAAGATATATGGAGAGGCTGTTGAGCTTGCTTCATCAGCAGACAAGACATTTTCATATATTCCAGACTGCTCAGATCTTGATATTCCAGAGGATCTTGACTATGTATATATCTGTGAGAACAACACAATTTACGGAACAAAGTATAAGACATTACCTAACACTAAGGGTCATATTCTTGTATCAGATGTTTCATCATGCTTCTTATCAGAACCTATGGATGTAACTAAGTACGGCGTTGTATACGGCGGTGTCCAGAAGAACATCGGACCAGCAGGCGTTGTAATTGCTATTATCAGAGAAGACCTTATAACAGATGACGTTCTTCCAGGAACTCCTACAATGCTTAAGTGGAAGACACAGGCAGATGCAGATTCTCTTTATAATACACCACCATGCTACAATATCTATATCTGTGGCAAGGTGTTCAAGTGGATTAAGAAGATGGGTGGACTTTCAGCAATGAAGGAACACAATGAGAAGAAGGCTAAGATTCTTTATGATTTCCTTGATGAGAGCAAGTTATTCATGGGAACAGTTGTTAAGGAAGACCGTTCACTTATGAATGTACCTTTTGTATGCAACATTGAAGATAAAGAAGCTAAGGATGCTATGGAAGCTAAGTTCATTAAGGAAGCTGCAGCTGCAGGATTTGTTAACCTTAAGGGACACAGAACAGTTGGCGGTATGAGAGCATCTATCTACAATGCTATGCCAATCGAAGGTGTAGAGAAGCTTGTTGAATTCATGAAGAAGTTCGAGAAGGAGAATGCATAATGATTAATGTTAATTGTCTTAATAATATAGCGGCATGTGGTTTGAAGCTTTTTTCTGATGAGTATAATACAGAAAGCTCATTTGAAGATGCACAGGCTGTACTTGTAAGAAGTGCCAAGATGCATGATATGGAGCTTAGTGATAATCTTCTTGCAATTGCAAGAGCAGGAGCTGGCGTTAATAATATTCCTCTTGACAAATGTGCAGAGGAAGGTATTGTTGTATTCAACACACCAGGAGCTAATGCTAATGCAGTTAAGGAACAGGTTATTGCAGCTATGCTTTTAGCATCAAGAGATTTAATCGGTGGTAACAAGTGGGTTGCAGATAATGCAGAAGACCCTGATATTGCCAAGGCAACTGAGAAGGCTAAGAAAGCATTTGCAGGACAGGAAATCAAGGGCAAGAAGCTTGGTGTTATCGGTCTTGGAGCAATTGGACAGTTAGTTGCCAATGCAGCTATAGCACTTGGAATGGAAGTATACGGATATGACCCATATGTTTCAGTTAAGGCTGCATGGAATCTTTCAAGTGAAGTTAAGTACATATCTGATGTTAAGGATATCTATAAGGAATGTAACTATATTACAGTTCATGTTCCTGCACTTGACAGCACTAAGGGAATGATTAATAAGGAAGCATTTGACCTTATGCAGGATGGAACAGTAATTATCAACTGTGCAAGAGATGTACTTGTTGATGAAGCTGCTATCGGTGAGGCACTTAAGTCTGGAAGAGTTAAGACTTATGTTTCAGATTTCCCTAACCCAACAACAGCTAAGATGGAAGGAGCAATTGTTCTTCCTCATCTTGGAGCTTCAACAGCAGAAGCTGAAGATAACTGTGCTATTATGGCAGTTAATGAGCTTAGAAACTTTATCGAGAACGGTAATATTGTCAATTCAGTTAATTATCCTAACTGTGATTGCGGAGTATGTGCAACTAAAGGAAGAATTACTGTATGCCACAAGAATGTTCCAACGGTTATCAGTAAGATAACAACAGTTCTTGGTGCTGCAGGCATCAATATATCATCTATGGCTAACCAGTCAAGAGGTGATTATGCATATTCTCTCTTAGATATTGAAGCATCTGCACCAGAGGCAGTAGTTGAAGAGCTTTCAGCAATTGAAGGTGTTATCAAGGTAAGAGTTATTAAGTAATCATATGTAATGAGAATAATATCAAAGACCAGTCATTTGTTGTAACATTTGGCTGGTCTTTCTTGTATTAAGGTCGTCTGAATGTTAAAATATATCTAATATATGAAAGTATAGTACTTAAGTTAAATAGTGCGGATGGAGGTTAGTATGGCAGTAATAAGACCATTTGAATGTGTCAGACCGGCTGAGAAAGTGGCAGACAGAGTAGCAGCTCTTCCTTATGATGTGTATGATTCAAAGGAAGCAAGAGCAGAGGTGGAAAGAGAACCATTATCATTTCTTAAGATTGACAGGGCAGAGACCCAGTTTGATGAATCAGTTGATATGTATAGTGAGCAGGTATATAAGAAAGCCCATGATATGCTTATGGAAGCTATAGATGATGGAACATTTATAACAGATAAGGACAAGGCATATTATGTGTATGAGCTTACAATGGATGGAAGGACACAGACAGGAATTGTAGCATGTGCTTCTATTGATGATTATCTTAATAATGTTATTAAGAAGCATGAGAACACAAGAGCTGATAAGGAATTAGACAGAATTAACCATGTTGATACATGCAGTGCCCAGACTGGTCCTATATTCCTGGCATACAGAGCTAATGCAGTAATAAGTGCAGAGGTTGCCAAAGCTAAGCAGGAAAAGCCTGTATACAGTTTTACAGCGGTTGATGGAATAAGACATCAGGTCTGGAAAATAAGCAGTAAAGAATCTGTAGAGGCTATAGAGAACGCATTTGCAGGAATCAACCAGATATATATTGCGGATGGACACCACAGGGCAGCTTCTGCTGTAAAGGTAGGTTTACGCAGAAGAGAAGCTAATCCGGGATATACAGGCAATGAAGAGTTCAATTATTTCCTGTCAGTATTATTCCCAGACGAAGAACTTATGATAATGCCATATAACAGAGTTGTAAAGGACCTGAATGGTTTAAGTGAAGAAGAGTTCATGGCAAAGATTAAAGATAAATTCACTGTAAGCGAGAGTAGCACACAGGTTGCACCTTCTAAGAAAGGTGAATTCGGAATGTATCTTGGCAAAAAATGGTACACACTCACAGCCAAAGAAGAAATCTTAAGCAGCGACCCGGTAGACGGATTAGATGTAGCAGTACTCCAGAACAACGTCTTAGAGCCACTCTTAGGAATCCACGACCCTAAGACAGACAAGAGAATAGACTTCGTAGGCGGAATCCGCGGTTTAGGCGAGCTTGAGAGAAGATGCTCAGAAGATTGTGTATTGGCATTCTCAATGTATGCAACATCAATAGGCGAATTATTCGCAGTAGCAGACGCAGGACTATTAATGCCACCTAAATCAACATGGTTTGAGCCTAAATTAAGAAGCGGATTATTCATACATAGATTCTAAGTAGATATTAATCTGCTTTTTGGTAGAAGTGTAGATGTGATGTGTGTATATTTTCGTGTGTGGTCGATTTATGACGAGCTGTGTGGGAGTTAATGCCGTTAGATGCATAAGCGCTGTGAATGAAAGCTCGTTCAAGTGAAGCGCGTTTGCTTTCATTCACAGTAAAAAACTTTGCAGATAACGGCATTTACTCCCACTAAGCGCAGGAATCATGAGAACACACACGAAAATATACACACATCACCACCACTACACTACAGACATAATATACAGAATTATTCAGCTGGAAGGAGAACGTTATGTTAAATGAAACAATTAATATAGATTTACCTTATAAAGAATTAGGAATAGAACAGAATGGGAGTGCGACGATAACTACATATATCAAAGACATTTTCCCTAAGGATCAGGATCCGTTTAAGAGACCTCTTATTGTTATCTGTCCGGGTGGCGGATATAATCATCATTCTCCAAGAGAAGGAGAAGCTATAGCTATTAAGATGCTTGATATGGGGTATAATGCTGTTGTATTGAGATACAGTCTTGCACCTGTTACGTATCCTGCACAGCTTTTTGAGGCAGCCTATACAATGAAGTATGTAAGAGATAATGCAGCAGAATGGGATGTTGATGCCGACAAAATCATTATCGCAGGGTTTTCAGCAGGAGGTCATGTTGCCGGACTTCTTGGAACGGGATGGAATTCAAAAAGACTTGATTATCTTCTGGAAAATGTACTTCACTGCAGTCATGAGTATGTTAAGCCTGATGGCATGCTGTTAGGTTATCCTGTAATTACATCAGGAATTGATGCACACAGGGCATCATTTGAGAGAAGTCTTGGGGAAAAATATGATGAGTTTATAGATGAAGTGTCTATAGAAAAGAGAGTGGATAAGGACACACCACCTGCATTCATATGGCATACATGTGAAGATAAGACAGTTCCGCTTGAAAATTCATTACTTATGGTAGAGGCGTTAAGAAAACAGGAGATTCCGTTTGATTATCATGTATATGCTAAAGGTACTCATGGTCTTGGACTTGGCACACGAGAGACTGCGACTAAGAATATGGGACATTATGAACCACAGGTGTCATCATGGACGGAATGCTTTAAACAGTGGATGGGGGTAATGTATGAATAAAAACTTATACGGCCTGATGAACTGGCCGGAGATAGAGGGGATTGTATATGCAGAGTGTGACAAGCCAAAGGAGCTGCTTGGGGCACATGTTACCGGTAAGGGATTGCTTATACAGATAATGCGTCCTGATGCAGTGGCAGTTAAGCTGCATATAGATGGCAGAAAAACTGCTGTTAATATGGAAAAGGTTGATGAATCCGGATTCTTTGCAGCACTTGTTTCATCTAAGAAGAAGCTTTCATACACATACTCAGTGGAGAAGGTTAATGGAGAGATCACAGAATATACGGACCCATATGCATTTGCAAATGTTACGAAACCGGAAGATTACAAAGCATTTCTTGCAGGAGAAGAGAAAAATGCAGCACATATATTCGGCGCTCATGAAAGAACTGTCAATGGCGTGAAGGGAGTGCTTTTTAATGTATGGGCACCTAAGGCACTCAGCGTAAGTGTCGTAGGAGAGTTTAACAAATACGACGGCAGAGTCCACTTAATGGAAAGAATTGAGGATACAGGAGTATTTGAACTGTTTATTCCGGGACTGGCAGCCGGATGCGGATATATGTATGAAATTAAGAGACAGGGTAAGGGGACTACAAGAAAGTTAGACCCTGTATCAAGACAGATATCATCAGTTCCAATTACTGCATCAGTGGTAAGTGATGAGAACATGCCTGATTCATATGCATGGAACGATGGGCTATGGATGATAAAGAGAAAGAAAGAAGCAGGAAAGAAGAAGCCTGTAACAGTATATGAGGTGTCACTTACTGACTGGCTGAAAGAAAAAAGTGCAGATGAGCTTGTGGATTTTGTAAAGCAGGAGGGATATACACATGTATGTTTCCTTCCGGTTGCAGAGTATCTTAATGAGGAGATGAATGGATATTCGACATTGGGATATTTTGCGGTGACACACCGAACAGGCGGCAGTGATGCATTTAAAAAGCTGGTTGATGACTGCCATAACGCTGGAATTGGCGTAATAATTGACTGGAATGGTGCTTACTTTGGTACAGAAGTTAAGGGATTGTATGATTTTGACGGGGCAGATGCTTACGGATATCTTAAGCCATCACTAGAGAAGCATCCTGAGTGGGATGTTGTCACATTTGACTACAAGAAAGGCGCTGTAAGAAGTTTTCTTTTATCAAGCGTATTAATGTGGCTTAATGATTACCATATTGACGGCATCAGAATTGACGGTGTTGCTTCAATGCTTTACCTCGATTATGGTAAGCAGCCAGGCACATGGACACCTAACATGTATGGCGGCAATGAGAATCTTGACGCAATCGAATTTCTTAAGACTATGAACAAATATATTGCTAAACGTGGCGATGGCTGTTTTACAATAGCAGAAGAATCAAGCGGCTGGTTTGGAGTTACTGCGGCAGATAATGATGACCCTCTTATGTTTACTTATAAGCAGAATAACTGCTGGACTAAGGATTTTCTTGAATTCATGGGAACTGACCCGCTGTTCAGAAAAGGTGAGTATGACAAGCTGACATATGGAATGCTCTATAATTACGGAGAGGATTTCATGCTCTCGCTCAATCATGATGATTTCAGGGAGAAAGCATTTGTGGATATGGTGTCAGGCAGTGATGAGAAGGCACATTTGTCAGATATCAAGGCTGCACTTGGATTCATGTATGCACATCCGGGAAGCAAGATGTTTGCAGCAGGACAGGATGCAGGACTTGAGAAATTCATGTCGGAGCTTAATAAGTTCTATGCGAAAAATGCGGCTCTATATGAGCTTGACAATGACCCTGATGGATTTATGTGGCTCGAGAATTCTAATCCGGAAGAGACTGTTATTGCAATGCAGAGAGCTGACAGCAAGGGTAATAAGCTTGTGATTGCTGTGAATTTTACTCCTGTTAGGAGGGAAAACTACAGACTTCACGTTGATGTGCGTGGAAAGTATAAGGAAGTATTTAACAGTGATTGGAAGAAGTTCGGTGGAGACGAGAAGGTTAATGGACAGATTATCAAATCAGATAATGATGGTGATGATATGGAATATATTGATATTACACTTCCTGGACTTTCATTCGTTATATATAACAGTGAACCGTATACACAGCTTGAACTCGAGGAAATCGCTGTATTAAAGAGGGCTGCAATTGCAAAGAAGGAAGCCATGAGAAAGGCAGCAGAGGCTGAAATGCTTGAACTTGCTGCAGCAGAGGAAGCAAAGCGGGCGGTTGAAGCAAGAAAACAGGCAGAGAAAGCCTGCATGGAAGCACTTCAGGCTAAGGAAGAAGCTGTAAGAAAAGCAGAAGAAGCAGCGCGTGCAAGTGAAGAGATTGATATAGAGACTAAGAAGAAGTTAGAACAGCTTAAAAAGAAGATGAAATAATACAAAGGGGGATCAGCTATGGGATTCATAGGACTTGTGGCAGATGCAGCCACAACAATCCAGCAGGAAACAGGTGAGATAACCAGATTCTTTTCTATTGCCCATGTTAAGCAGCTTCTCAATGATTTAGGAAACTGGTCGGTTTCACTTATTGGTAAAATTGTTATTGCTGTCTTAATATGGTTTATTGGCAAGAAGATAATCAGGGTACTTGATAAGCTTGTAAAGAAGATACTGGACAGAAGCACGCTAGATAAAGGCGTTGTTAATTTTGTGGTATCAGTGCTTAAGTTTGTAATGTATGCAATACTTATCATGATAGTTGTGGATAAGCTGGGATTTCAGACGACATCACTGCTCACACTTTTTGGCTCTGCAGCACTTGCGATTGGTATGTCCCTGCAGGGAAGCCTTTCAAACTTTGCAGGAGGAATTCTTATTCTTATATTCAAGCCTTTTAAGGTTGGTGATTATATTATAGTCGGAACTAATGAAGGAACTGTAAAGTCTATAGAGATTCTTTACACAAGGCTTGTTACTATTGATAATAAAGTAGTAATGCTCCCGAACGGTTCACTTTCTAATTCAAGCATTGTTAACGTAGGTGCAGAGAATACAAGAAGAATTGATATTCAGATAGGAATTGGCTATTCATCAGATATTCCTAAAGCCAAGAAGCTTCTTGAACAGGTTATTAATAGTGAGAAGGGGATACTTAAGGACAAGGATATTCTGGTTGTTGTCAAGAGCCTTGATGAAAGCTGTGTAACACTTGAGACAAGAGCCTGGGTTAATACAGCAGACTACTGGAATGTAAGATTTAACCTGCTTGAAAGATATAAGAATATATTTGATGAGAATGGAATTGAGATTCCGTTCAACCAGCTTGATGTACATATGAAGTAGTTTTTTTGAAGGATGCCGCGAAAGTGGCATCCTTTTTTGACTTCGGCTGCATATTGGACTGCAGTAATTGCTTGGTAATCTGCTAAAACCTACTAGATATTAAGAAAACTGGAATTTAGTAGGCTTATTTTTAGAACTTTTAACATGAGAAATTGTCAAAGACCCACTAAAACATTTCATACCAGTGATTTAGTGGGTGTTTTTGACGTTAGAAGAAAGAAAAACAAATGATTAGATATAACTAACCGACGCTAGAAACCTACTAAATTATAAAGTTATAAGCCATTAGTAGGTCTTAGATGATATATGGATGTTATCAGATGCTTTTGTAAACCTACTATTCTGCAACAAAGTAATGTTTGTGTGGGTTTTTCACAAAACTACACTGATTTTACTTATTTTTTACATAGATTGGTCACATTTTCCAATTAATATCTTACTTGTAAGAACGAAAGAGACAGAAAGGAGAGCTTGGTATGGCAATCGAAGTTTTCAACCGTTATGAGAAGAAATACATTATAGATGAAGATACTTTTCATAAATTGACTTACCAGATAGCTGATTATATGAATCCGGATGCGTATAACAGAAATGGTGAGGCGTACAGAATCAGCAACATATATTATGATACTGAGAATGATCAGCTTATAAGAGCTTCTATTGAGAAACCGGTATACAAAGAAAAGTTAAGACTGAGAGCTTATGGGATGCCAGAGCTTACAGATAATGTCTTTGTAGAGATTAAGAAGAAGTACAATGGTATTGTCAATAAAAGAAGAACTTCAATGACGCTTCAGGAGGCATATGATTTTCTTGATGACGACATATGTCCAGATAACCATGAAGGAAGAATAAACAGGCAGGTGCTTAAGGAGATAGATTACTTCAGGAATTTCTACCATTTGCAGCCTAAAGTTTATCTTTCATATGACAGATTCGCGTACTTTGAGAAAGATGATGGCGATTTCAGGATTACATTTGATAAAAATATTACGACCAGAAGGGAAGATGTGAGACTTGAGCATGGAAGCTATGGAAAGAAGCTTCTGCCGGATGGTCAGTATTTAATGGAAGTTAAGATAAGCGGCGCTGTTCCGCTGTGGTTTACTAAGATAATATCAGGACTTAATGTTTACCCGGTATCGTTTTCTAAGTATGGTACTGAATATAAGCAGTATGTCCTTACGAATTACACAAGCTTAATGTATAAAGGAGAAAATATATGTTTGAATCAATCTTTACATCAACATCAGAGAATACAATCAGCATTAGCCAGTCAATGTTAGGAATATTAGTAGCAGTTGTTATTGGTTTAGTGATTGCATTTGTGTATACACTTGTATCAAAGAAGGATGGATATAATAAAAGCTTTATAATAGGTCTTGCTCTTTTACCAGCAATAGTGGCAGCTGTTATTCTTCTTGTAGGAAGTAATGTTGCAAGAGCGTTTTCAATGGCGGGAGCTTTTGCTTTAGTAAGATTCCGTTCAGCACCGGGAAGTGCTAAAGATATATCAGTAGTGTTCTTTGCAATGGCAGCAGGTCTTGCATGCGGACTTGGTTTTGTTACATTTGCAGGGTGCTTCGCAGTAATAATTATTCTTGTATTTGTAGTGTTATCGGTAACAGGATTTGGAACAAGAGATGCACATAGAAAACAGTTAAGAATCACAATTCCAGAGAATCTTAACTATATGGCAGTATTTGATGATATATTTGATAAGTATCTTAGTGAAAATGTACTTAGAAAAGTAAAGACAACTAATATGGGTACAATGTTTGAACTTACCTATGAATGCAGGATAAAAGACGAGAGCGAGCAGAAGCAGTTCATAGATGAGTTAAGAGTTAGAAACGGTAATCTTAATATTACAATGGGGATGATGCCGGATTCGGATGGCGGATACCTTAATTAATGCATTAATCATATTATATAATAACAGAACTGCCCGGACAAATTCATGCCGTCCGGGCAGTTTTACATTTTTTTTACAATCTTTTTTATGCCAGGCACTTGTATAATTCGCATATTTATTATATTATAAACAATATACGAAAGGGCGTGGTAGATATGGTAGATAACAACACTCAATTTTTTAAAACTCAGCCAGAGAAGACAATTTCAGTAGAAGGAATACTTGAGCAGGTATATCTTGCACTTAAAGAGAAGGGGTACAATCCGGTTAACCAGATAGTAGGTTATATTATGTCTGGTGACCCAACATATATTACAAGCCATAACAATGCAAGAAGCCTTATTATGAAGGCTGAAAGAGACGAGCTTGTTGAAGAGGTTGTAAGATATTTCATTGAAGGTAAAGGCTTATAATATGAGAATTATAGGCTTAGATGTCGGAACGAAGACTGTTGGAGTTGCCTTGAGCGATCCGCTTGGGATAACTGCACAGCCTTTCGAAACGATAACAAGAAAAGAGAATAATAAGTTACGAAGAACTTATGCCAGGATAGAACAGATTATATCCGAATATGATGTAACTGAAATCGTGGTTGGCTATCCTAAGAACATGGATGATACTATTGGGGAACGGGCTAAGGCCTGTGAAGAATTTGCAGCAGCACTGGAAAGACGAACAGGATTACCTGTTACACTGTGGGATGAAAGACTTACTACAGTTGAAGCAGACGAAGTCCTTGAAGAATGCGGGATGAGGCGAGAAAACCGCAAGACAGTTATTGATCAGCTTGCGGCTGTTTTTATTTTGCGTGGATATATGGAATCTAAACAGAAGTAATATTTGGAGGATTTGTTTTTCATGGAAAAGCTTGAATTTATTGACGAGAACGGTGAGAAGACACAATTTTATGTGATTGAAGAAACTAGAATTAACGGAATTAATTACCTGCTTGTATCAGAATCAGATAATGAGGACGAGGAAGCAGAAGCTTATATTCTTAAGGATACATCTGATGCGGCAAGTGAAGAAGCTGTTTATGAGTTTGTAGAGGAAGACAGTGAACTTGAATCGGTAGGCAAGGTGTTTTCTGAATTAATGGATGATGGTGTTGAACTTAAATAAGGTGTGAGCCTTATTCATATTTTATATTTTATTTTTATTATGAGGTGTTTATGAAAAAAGCAGAGAATGCGTCTGTCAGGATTATACCATTGGGTGGTCTTGAGCAGATAGGAATGAACATTACTGCCATTGAGTATGATGACAGTATTGTTGTTGTGGATTGTGGCTTATCTTTCCCAGAGGAAGATATGCTTGGTATTGATTTAGTTATACCGGATGTTACTTATCTTAAGGAGAATCTTAATAAGGTTAAAGGATTCGTTATTACTCATGGACATGAGGATCATATTGGTGCAATTCCATATGTTTTAAAGGATGTCAATGTTCCTATATACGCTACTAAGCTTACTATGGGACTTATAGAGTCAAAGCTTAAGGAACATAATATGTTAAAGTCAGTTAAGAGAAAGGTTGTTAAGTATGGACAATCTGTAACTCTTGGAGATTTCAGGGTTGAGTTCATAAGAACTAACCATAGTATTGCAGATGCCGCAGCACTTGCTATATACTCACCGGCAGGAATTATTGTCCACACAGGAGATTTTAAGGTTGATTATACACCTGTATATGGTGATCCTATTGATCTTCAAAGACTTGGTGAACTTGGAAAGAAGGGTGTACTTGCACTTATGTGTGACAGTACTAATGCTTTAAGACCAGGCTTTACTATGTCAGAGAAGACAGTTGGTGCTACATTTGAAAAGATTTTCAATGATAACAAGAACAGCAGAATAATCATAGCTACATTTGCATCTAATGTAGACAGAGTACAGCAGATTATTAATTCAGCGGTTAAATATGGCAGAAAAGTCTGTGTTGAAGGCCGAAGCATGGTTAATATTATTGAGGTTGCAGAAGACCTTGATTATCTTAAGATTCCGGACGGAACTCTTATTGAAACGGATGAGATGAAGAATTATACACCTGAGCAGATTGTTCTTATCACAACAGGTAGTCAGGGTGAATCAATGGCTGCTCTTTCAAGAATGGCAGCTAACCTTCATAGAAAGGTATCTATCCAGCCTGGCGACTGCGTAGTATTTTCATCAACTCCTATACCTGGTAATGAGAAGTCAGTAGCCAAGGTTATTAATGAGCTTGGTATGAAGGGTGCTAAGGTTATATTTCAGGATACACATGTATCAGGACATGCATGTCAGGAAGAGATTAAGCTTATATATTCTCTTGTAAAGCCTAAGTATTCTATTCCTGTTCACGGTGAGTACAGACACCTTGTTGCACAGAGAGATGTTGTTATGTCACTTGGATATGACAAGGATCATGTTATTATTGCCAAATCAGGAGATGTGTTAGAACTTAATGATGAGCATGCACAGGTTGTAGATCATGTCCAGACAGGAGCTATTTTTGTTGATGGACTTGGCGTAGGTGATGTAGGAAATATTGTATTAAGAGACAGACAGAACCTTGCAGAGAATGGTATTATCATTGTTGTTCTTACACTTGAAAAATATACCGGACAGCTTATAGCAGGCCCGGATATTGTTACAAGAGGTTTTGTGTATGTAAGAGAGGCTGAAGAGCTTCTTGATGAGGCAAGAGCAATTGTATCTGATTCAGTTGAAAAGTGTCTTGATAAGAATATTACTGACTGGAGTAAGATTAAGAATATTATTAAAGATGACTTAAGCGAGTATCTCTGGAAGAAGATTAAGAGAAATCCTGTAATACTTCCAATCATTATGGAGGCACAGATATAATATATGTTGCCGGATATTACTGCAGACAGTTGGAGAGGTGTTTTTCATGCGTAGAATTGATGAACTTAAGAAAGAGATTATACATGAAATTCTTAACAGTGAAGAATATAGGGAATACAGAAGACTTCAGTCTGAAATAGACAGGACGCCTGACTTGAAGAGGCAGGTGGATGAATTCCGTATGAGGAATTTTGAATTACAGAATTCAGAAAATGTTCCAGACATGTTTGCAGCAATGGAGAATCTTAATAAGGAATATGCCGACATGAGGAATCAGGACATTGTAAACAGATATCTTATGACAGAGATTACATTTTGCAGATTTATGAGAGATATATATAAGGATATTGCCGAGGCAGTAGACATGGACCTTGATTTTTTAGGGTGAATCATATATAGTGTAGCTTATTAAAGAAGAGGAGAATCAGGTTTTATGAGCAATAAATCAATCAGGATGCTGGTATCGGTATCGCTGAATGTTTTAATAATTGTTTTAGGAATATATCTCGTGTTTTTTATGGGAAGCAAGGCGTATTCATTTGGTGAGAAGATATTTAATGAACAGGCAGTTGATTCAGATGATAATGCCCGTACAGTTGAGGTTACTATAACAACAGACATACAGGCTAAGAAGCTTGCTGGCATGCTTTATGATAAAGGACTTGTACATGATAAAACGATAGCATATTTTCAGATTCAGTTCTCAGATTATAAGGATAAGTTTATAGGTGGAACTTATGAGCTTAACACGGGAATGACACCTACTGAGATTATGCAAGTGCTGGCACAGTCAGACAGTGAGGAAGAATAACTTAATTGTAAGGGGAATATATGATAGTCAATGAAAGAGTAGTTGCCTATATTAATTCTCTCGATTGTGGTAATTCTGATATATGTAATACAATTGAAAAAGAAGCGATTGCGGATGAAGTCCCAATCATTAGAAAAGAGATGGGTAATTTGCTGAAGGTGCTGTTACAGCTTGTACAGCCTGAAAGGATTCTGGAAGTTGGAACAGCAGTAGGTTACTCATCTATTCTTATGAGTGAGAATATGCCGGAAAAATGCACAATTACTACAATAGAGAATTATGATAAGAGAATACCTGTGGCAAGAAATAATTTTAAAAGGGCAGGAAAAGAGAATGTTATAACACTTATAGAGGGAGATGCGCTGGAAGTGTTGAAGACTCTGGAAGGTCCATATGATTTCATATTCATGGATGCTGCCAAGGGACAGTATATTAATTATCTTCCTGATATTAAGAGAGTCCTTAGAAAAGGCGGACTTCTTATATCGGATAATATTCTGCAGGAGGGAGAAATAGTGGAATCCCGCTATGCAGTTACGAGAAGAAACAGAACAATTCATACAAGGATAAGGGAATATGTGTATGAGCTTACTCATACAAAGGATTTTGTGACATCTATTGTTCCTATCGGCGATGGAATTACACTCAGTGTGAAACAGTAAAGGAGAATAATATGGCAGGACATATGTATAATGGCAGAGAAACAGAACTTCTTATACCAGCAAGCAGTCTTGAAGTTTTAAAGATAGCAGTAATATTCGGTGCAGATGCCGTATATATCGGTGGTGAAGCATTTGGATTAAGAGCTAAGGCTAAGAATTTTTCAATAGAAGATATGAAAGAGGGCGTTAAGTTTGCCCATGAAAGAAATGTCAAGGTATACGTTACAGCTAATATTCTGGCACATAACTATGACCTTGAGGGCGCAAGAGCTTACTTTGAGGAACTTAAGGAAGTAGGACCTGACGCACTCATTATATCGGATCCGGGAATGTTTACAATAGCAAAGGAAGTACTTCCGGATATTGATATACATATAAGCACGCAGGCTAATAATACTAATTACATGACATATAATTTCTGGTGGAATCAGGGTGCTAAGAGAGTGGTTTCAGCAAGAGAATTATCTCTTGAGGAGATTAAGGAGATAAGAGAGCATATTCCTGATGAGATGGAGATTGAGACATTCATGCATGGAGCAATGTGTATATCTTATTCAGGCAGATGCCTGTTATCAAGCTTCCTTACAGGAAGAGATGCTAACAGGGGAGCATGTACACATCCATGCCGTTGGAAATATGCTGTTGTTGAGGAAAACAGACCGGGACAGTACATGCCTGTATATGAGAATGAGAGAGGAACATATATATTTAACTCTAAGGATTTATGCATGATAGAGCATATTCCAGAGATGGTAAGTTCAGGCATTGACTCATTTAAGATTGAAGGACGTATGAAGACAGCTCTGTATGTTGCAACTGTTGCGAGAACATACAGACTTGCTATTGATGATTTTATAGAAGATCCTGAAAAGTACAAGGCTAGAATCCCATTCTATAAGAGTGAGATAAGCAAATGTACTTACAGACAGTATACAACAGGTTTCTTCTTTGGAAAGCCGGACGAGAATACACAGATATATGACAGTAACACATATATCAGGGAATACACATATCTTGGTATCGTAGGAGATACTAACGAGCAGGGACTTTACCATATTGAGCAGCGAAACAAGTTCTCAGTTGGAGAAACAATTGAAGTAATGAAGCCGGATGGACAGAATATAGAAGTCACAGTTAAGCGTATTGTCGATGAGAATGGTAAGGATATGGATAGCTGTCCACATCCTAAGCAGAATCTCTATATTGATTTAGGAATCCAGCTTGATAAGTATGATATCTTAAGACGCCAGGAAGAAGAAACAGAAGTAAACAGTTAAATTAAAGAGACAGTTGGATAGGCAATTAAAGGCACCTTTACACATATGATATATAAAAATGTGTAGGGGTGCCTTTTTGAAAACGTTTGAAAAACCATTATCGGCACAGGAAGAGAAAGAATTGCTGATAAAATTACGCGAAGGCGATAGTGTGGCCAGAAATGCTCTTATAGAAAAGAACATGCGTCTTGTTGCACATATAGTCAAAAAATATACCTCTACTGAACGTGATTATATTAATGAAGACCTTATTTCAGTGGGAACAATAGGACTTATTAAGGCTGTTGATTCATTTGACATAGAAAGAAATGTGAGATTCTCAACATATGCTGCCAAATGTATAGACAACGAGATTCTTATGCTTTTCCGGCAGGATAAAAAGAAGGAACGGGAAGTGTCTCTTAATGAGCCTATAGGAAAGGACAAAGAGGGAAATGAGATAAGCCTTAAGGATATTATAGGAGAAGATTCAGAGAAGAAACAGCCGGATGCTGTGGAAGATTATATGTTTTATGAGCAGATTAAGTGTATATATGGTAATATAGAAAAGGTACTTGCACCAAGAGAGATAGAGATATTAAAATACAGGTATGGACTTTTTGGTGCAAAAGAGTGCACACAGAATGAACTTGCTGACAGGCTTGGAATAAGCAGAAGCTATGTGAGCAGAATAGAGAAAAAGGCACTTTGTAAATTAAGAGAAGTGCTTATTGAGCGGAAACTTATATGATAATATAGTCAGGAGGACATGTAATGCAGATTACAGATGCAAAGGTAATAGCGGGCAGATTATCTAAGGTAAGGGATATCATGAAATCAGAAGGCGTTGATATATATGTAGTAGTAACAGGTGATTACCATATATCAGAGTATGCAGGAGATTATTTTAAGGAAAGAGAATTCATTACCGGATTCACAGGCTCTGCCGGAACGGCTGTTATAACACAGGATGATGCAAGGCTTTTCACTGACGGAAGATATTTCGTGCAGGCTGAAAAGCAGATTGAAGGGACAGGCTTTTCACTGATGAGGGTCGGCACTCCGGGTGTTATGAATGTGGCACAGTACTGTGAGAGTATAGTTAAAGATGGAATGAGCATGGGATTTGATGGAAGAACCATGCCGGCTGAAGAAGGAATTGAGCTGTCTGATATATGTAAAAAAGCAGGAGCAGGCTGTTTGTATGATTTTGATGCGATTGAGAATATATATGAGGACAGGGCAGCGTTTCCACACAGCAAAGCATTTTATCTTGATGAAGAGTACTCAGGAGAAAGCATAATAAGCAAGCTTTCAAGAATAAGAAAGTACATGGATAATAAAAATGCTGATATACATATTATGTCAACGCTTGACGACATATGCTGGACATTCAATATAAGGGGATGCGATGTTGAGTGCAACCCTGTTATTATGGCGTATTCAGTGATAACTAAGGATGAAGCATACATATATACTGATAAGGACAGGTTTGATGATAAGACACTGGCCAAATTCGGAGAGGCATGTGTAGAGGTGCTGCCATATGACAGCATATATGAAGACATTGCCAGAATGAATGGAAAAGTGCTTATTGATAAGAGACGTGTGAATATGCGTATATATCAGCTTATACAGTCTGGAAGAGATGTGGAAGCAGTACTGTCTGACAATCCAGCAATGCTTTTTAAGGCAATAAAGAATGAGACAGAGATAAGGAATCTATACAGCGTACATGTTGACGATGGCGTGGCTGTAACAAAATTCATATTCTGGCTTAAGAAAAATGTTGCATCAGGTAATATAACAGAAGCGAATGCAGCGGCATATCTTGATAATTTAAGAAGCAATATAAAAGATTACATAGAACTAAGCTTTGACACAATCAGTGCATATAATGAAAATGCTGCAATGATGCATTACCATGCAGATGAAACCAATGCGGCTGTCTTAAAGCCGGAAGGCATGCTGCTTGTGGATTCTGGCGGACAGTATATGCGTGGAACAACTGATATAACAAGAACAATAGCACTTGGACCTGTGACTGATGAGATGAAGATGTATTACACACTTACACTTAAAGGCATGTTAAGCCTGGCAAATGCAAAATTCTTAAAAGGCTGTAACGGTTTCAGTCTTGATATTCTTGCCAGAGCACCTCTGTGGAATGTCGGAATGGACTACCGCTGCGGAACAGGACATGGAATAGGATACCTTTTAAATGTGCATGAGAGTCCTAATGGATTTCGATGGAAGCACAATCCGGGCAAGAATGATCTTGCAGTTATTGAAGAGGGCATGGTTACATCTGATGAGCCAGGGGTATACATTGAGGGCAGGTTCGGTATAAGAATTGAAAATGAGATCGTATGTCAGAAAGATTTCGACAATGAATATGGCACATTTTTAAAGTTTGACATGCTTACAGTTGTTCCGATAGATTTAGAACTTGTTGATGTAAATTATCTTGATGATGTGGATATTGAGCGGCTCAATAAGTATCAGGAAAGAGTATATAAGACACTTGAGTCGTATTTTGAGGGTGAAGAAAAGGATATGTTAAGAGAGGCAACCAGACCAATAGGAGGTTGAGATGGAGTTAAAGGAATTTTCGCATAAGGGCGAAGCAATTGAAAAGGAGATTAAGAAGGAGTTCCAGTTTATGGGACGGACAATTAAGAAACGCCGCGTAGGACTGATTATTGCAGCGGCTGGAGTGATAGCGGTAATTGCAGTTGCACTTTTTATACATTCACAGCAGTTTGATGTGTGGGATTATATAACTATAAGTTATGAAGGTGCTAACGGATATGCAAAACCAGTGTTTACTCTTAATAAGGATAAGTTGTATAAGGAGCTTATGGGTAAAAGTACCGATTCAGATAAATCATACAATGTTAAAATGCTGATTGCTTCTATAGAAACAAGTACAGATGAAGAAGATATTGCCAATGGTGATACTTATAAAGTAAGGCTTGAGGTTGATAAAAAATATGAGGATGCGGCAGGAGTCAGCATGGGAGGCGGCAATAAGAAGATAAAAGCATCAGGAATATCAAAAGGAACATCTGTGGAATTGTTTGATAGGGTTGATGTTACATTTACCGGTGTAAGTCCGCAGGCTGGCATTGTTATCACTAATAACTGGGAAGATGAGTATCTGTCAGGACTTACATTTACTCCTGATAAAAAAGACAATATAAGTCTTGGGGATTCAGTGAAGATAACATGCAATACTTCTTATGAAGATATTGCAAGACACGGATTTCTTGTACATAATATAGAAACTTCTTATAATGCAGACAAGCTTCCGGAATATGTTGATGATGTATCGCTGATTGATAAAAAGGTTATAGAACAGGTTAGCAAAGAAGTTCTGGAGACAATTAATAAAGAAACGGCAGATAACACATTTCATATGTTATATAAAGCAACAAAGGATACTGCCTATCTGTATCACATTAATGAGGAAACATGCAGTGATGCAAAGATTACTGGAATATATTATTTACAGAAAAAAGGAAATGCTGGAGAGACTAATAATTACATATATATAACTGCTTCAGCGACAATATCTGACTCGGAAGACAGCAAAACGGTTTATTTTGCATTTTCATATAGCAATGCTTATATAAATGCAGACGGAACATTTGATATGAACCATGATAATGAAGAAAAGAGGTATGTCTGCAGTACAGATTACGATTCACTTTACAGTGAATGTATTGGCAGTAAAAGTGACAACTATACTATAAAAGAGGTTAAATAGCTGTTTGTATATAGTATGTTGATGTGATATAATCTTACTATAAATGCGCAATAGCAGGAGTGGAGACTGCCTGCGGAAAGAGGTTGAAGGTGAATTACAGAAAGAAAGTTAGATTGGGTGATGTTCTTGTTAAAAAGGGAATTATAGATGAGAACCAGTTACAGACTGCACTTTCAAGACAGAGAGAGCAGGGGAAGATGCTCGGTGAGATGGTTATAGCATTGGGATATGCTACCCAGAAAGATATTAATGAGGCACTTTGCGACAGTCTGGGGATTGATTTTGTTGATATGCGAGAGACGGAGATAAGTGATGATGTTCTGTCTATGTTAGATGAGAATATTATGAGAAAGTACACTCTCGTACCATTAGGTGATGCACCTGATAATCCTGGAGCAATCAGGGTTGCCATGGCTGATCCTACTAATATTCTTGCCATGGATGACATTAATATTGTAACTGGTAAACAGGTTGTTCCGGTTCTTGCTAATGCAACTGATATTAATGCATTTTTAGATAAGGCGTTTGGACAGAAACAGGCACAGAGTATTGTGGATCTGTATAAGAAAGAGCAGGGCGAGACTGTAAGAGAAGAAACTAAAGAAGACAAGGCGAGAAGAGAAGAGATTGAGAATGCGCCTATTGTTCAGCTTATCAATAGTGTAATTGAGCAGGCTGTAAGACAGAGAGCTTCTGATATACATATTGAGCCGATGGAAAGAGATATCCGTGTAAGATACAGAATAGATGGTAATCTTCGTGAAATTATCCAGTACGATAATACACTTCTTGGTGCTATTACAACCCGTATCAAGATTATGTCAGGAATGGATATTTCTGAGAAGAGAAAACCACAGGATGGACGTATTACCATTAACGTAGATGGAAGAGAATATGATATCCGAGTATCTAATCTTCCTACAGTATATGGCGAGAAATGCGTTATGAGAATTGCGTCCAAGGAAGGATTTAACATTGATAAATCAAAACTTGGACTTACTCCGGCTGATCTTAAGGTATTTGATGATATATTAAAGAATCCACATGGAATTATTCTTGTAACAGGACCTACAGGATCTGGTAAATCTACAACTCTTTATACTGCATTAAGTGAACTTAATACAGAAGATGTTAATATTATTACTGTTGAAGACCCAGTTGAGGCTAATATTGATGGTATTAATCAGGTTCAGGTTAATAATAAAGCAAATCTTACATTTGCAACTGCATTAAGATCAATCTTACGACAGGATCCGGATATCATTATGATTGGTGAGATCCGAGATGGTGAGACTGCTGAGATTGCGGTTAGAGCATCTATTACAGGCCATCTTGTTGTAAGTACACTGCATACTAATAGTACGGCAAGTTCTGTTGCCCGTCTTGAAGATATGGGAATTGAGTCATACCTCATAGCTGATTCACTTGTTGGTATTATCGCACAGCGTCTTGTAAGAAAGCTGTGTGACTGTAAGATGCCAAAAGAGGCAAGTGCAGCTGAGAAGGAGATGCTTGGAGTTAATCCTGACGAGCCATTTACAATATATGAACCATGCGGATGTAAGTTATGTAATGGAACAGGATACTATGGACGACTTGGTATATATGAGATTATGAAGATAACACCGTCTATAAAGAGACTTATATCAAGGCATGCAGAAGCAGAAGAGATTAAAAAACAGGCTATAAGTGAGGGTATGAATACGCTTAAGATGGCTGCGGTTAATGCGGTTAAAGATGGCGTCACAACTATAGCTGAGATGGTTAAAGCAACTTATGAAGCTGAAGAAGATGATTCAAGACCTAAGGCAGCAGATACATCAGCTTCTTCTGGAATATCAGTTTCTTCAGGAGTAGAAGAAATTGAACTTGAGCAGATTGACTAAGAATCTGCCAGATATACAATTATAGATATATGGGGGCTTAATAATGTTTACTGTAGAGCAATTACTTTCGATAGCTAAAGAAAAGAAGGCAAGTGATGTGCATGTCACTGTAGGACTTCCACCAAGAGTCAGAATTAATGGTGAACTTGTGGATCTTGATTATCCTAAGCTTTCACCAGATGACTGTGAAAAGCTTATTCTTGATATTATGGATGACAGGCAGCAGGCAATGTTTAAAGACAGAGGAGAATTTGATTTTTCATTCTCTGTTCCTAATATTGGACGATACAGAGTTAATGTATTCAGACAGAGAGGGTCTGTGGCATGTGCCATGCGTATTGTAGGAACAGAGATTCCTAAGCCGGAAAGCCTTGGCGTTCCAAGGTCTGTTGTTGACTTGTATGCCAAGAAAAGAGGACTGGTTCTGGTAACGGGTCCAACAGGTTCAGGTAAATCTACAACACTTGCTTCTCTTATAGACAAAATTAATGATGAACGTAATGCTCATGTAATAACACTTGAAGACCCGATTGAGTATCTTCATTCGCATAGAAAAGCAATGATTAATCAGAGAGAAATCGGTCTTGATACGCATTCATATGCTGATGCACTCCGTGCAGCACTGCGAGAAGATCCTGATGTAATTCTTGTAGGAGAGATGAGAGATCTGGAAACTATATCTACTGCTATAACAGCAGCAGAAACAGGTCATCTCGTGTTCTCGACACTTCATACAATTGGAGCGGCGGCAACAATTGACCGTATTATTGATGTGTTTCCACCGCACCAGCAGCAGCAGATAAGAATTCAGCTTGCAGTTGTTCTTGAAGCAGTTATTTCACAGCAGCTGATACCAACAGCAGACAGATGCGGAAGAGTTGCTGCATTTGAAGTTATGCATGGAACGATTCCAATTAAGAATCTTATCCGTGAAGCCAAGACATATCAGATATCCAGTGTTTTACAGACAGCAAGAAAAGAGGGTATGATATCAATGGATGATGCACTTCTTGATCTGTATAATAAGGGAGTGATTGATTCTGATAATGCAATTGGATATGCACAGGATGTCAATTATGTTACTAAGAGAGTTAATCAGTTCTATTAATGGTGGAATATGCAGATAGGTGAGAGAATATATAAGTATCTTGAAGAAAAAGGAATGTCGCAGGCAGAGTTTGTCAGTAGGACAGGAATTTCTCAGAGTACAGTAAGTGATTGGAAGATAAAGAAGAATAATCCGTCAGCAGATAAGATAATGGTAATATGCAAAGCACTCGATATTTCTCCATATGAACTGCTGGCTGGCACAGAAGATATGAATAATTCAAGAAAGTATATGGATTATGCATATGTTGATAAAGACTCTAAGGAATACACATTGATAGAAACTTATCAGGAGCTTAGTGATGACGCAAAACTAAAGCTGGAAAGATATATGGAGGCTTTAAGAAAGTCTGGGGAATAGTGATTGAAGAGATGACAATGCTGGTGATGTGCTGGCATTGTTTTTTTCTTGGGGACTGTTAATCATGCAATTATTATTATTGGGATTTCCCATAAGAACAATAAATAATCAATCTATATAGGCAAATTTCAGGCAGAAATACATGAAATTGCAGGAATATACCTATCAGGCAGGCACGAGGAAGCTTATCTATAGGCAGATTGGGAGAAAAAGTGAAGGCTGAATAAGGATTCTGCCCGGATATATCCTATAAGTCAAGCAATAATGCGACTACCTATAGGTATCATGTAATATAATGTGTAATATACCGCAATTACGGTATTGACAAAAATATATATTAATTGTATATTAAGAATGATTTATGGTTAAAGATTCATGACAGACTGCTTATATGTGAATGAAAGAGAAAGACATAACACAAAAGGTACTGGAAGATAATAATGATATATTTGCGGATATTGTTAATGTGCTGTTATTTGATGGAGATTCGGAGGTTGAAGAGAATGAACTTGTTAATACGACAGTTCATTCACAATATAAGGCTGAAGATGGAAAAGTTCATGAACAGGAACGCGATATTGCTAAGTATTGGAAAAGAGGAGGTACAGACATAGTCCTGTATGGCATAGAGAATCAGACAAAGGTTGAGAAAAGAATGCCAGCAAGGATATCGGGATATGAAGGTGCTTCATACAGAGGACAATATGATAAGAAAACAATAGTGCCGGTAATAACGATGGTGCTGTATTATGGTACAGACAGAAAATGGACAGCACCAAAGAATCTTAAGTCTCTGATTAAAGTGCCGGATAAGCTGGATGAATATGTTAATGATACTAAAGCTAATGTATTTGAGATAGCGTGGCTGACAGATGAACAGATAGCAAAGTTTACAAGTGATTTTAAAATAGTAGCTAATTTCTTTGTGAACAAGAGAAAGAACAAAGATTACATACCAGATGATAAGACAACAATTAAGCATGTGGATGAGATACTAAAGTTTTTATCGGTTATGACAGGGGATAGCAGATATGAAGAGATATTGTCAGATAAGGAAGGGGTGAGCAATATGTGTGATGTAGCGCAGAGACTTGAAGACAGGGGGATTGAGAAAGGAATTAAAGAGGGAATAAAACAGGGCCTTCAGAAAGGGATTAAAGAGGGGATTAGTCTTGGAGGCAATCAGATGATATATTCACTGGTAGAAGATAAGAGCATAAGTATGGAAAAGGGCGCGCAAAAGCTTGGGATAAGTGCAGAAAAGCTGCGAGCTAATATGATTAATGCGGGATATAAGTGTCCGGATATGGAGTGATAGCTGATAAGGAAGGCGGAATAACAGTATAATATATAAAGATAAAGCAATGCTGGTAAGAGTGGATACTGGCATTGCTTTTCTTTTATGGAGAAGCCTGCTTCTGTTCAGGGACTTACTTCTGCGTGTTCCTATAAGAACAAAATATAATTAAGCTATATAGGTAAAATACAGGCAGAGATACATGAAAGTGCCGGAAATTACCTATCAGGCAGGCACGAGGAAGCTTATCTATAGGCAGATTGGGAGAAAAAGTGAGGGGCGAATAAGGATTCTGCCCAGATATGTCCTATAAGTCAAGCAATAATGCGACTACCTATAGGTATCAGGTAATAAAATATGTGATATACCGCAATTGCGGTATTGACAAAAACTTATATTAATTGTATGTTGAACAAGAGAAAGAACAAAGATTACATATCAGATGATAAGACAACAATTAAGCATGTGGATGAGATACTAAAGTTTTTATCGGTTATGACAGGGGATAGCAGATATGAAGAGATATTGTCAGATAAGGAAGGGGTGAGCAATATGTGTGATGTAGCGCAGAGGCTTGAAGACAGGGGGATTGAGAAAGGAATTAAAGAGGGGATTAGTCTTGGAGGCAATCAGATGATATATTCACTGGTAGAAGATAAGAGCATAAGTATGGAAAAGGGCGCGCAAAAGCTTGGGATAAGTGCAGAAAAGCTGCGAGCTAATATGATTAATGCGGGATATAAGTGTCCGGATATGGAGTGATAGCTGATAAGGAAGGCGGAATAACAGTATAATATATAAAGATAAAGCAATGCTGGTAAGAGTGGATACTGGCGTTGCTTTTCTTTTTAGAAAAGTCTGTTTCTGTTCAGGGCTTTATTTCTACGTGTTCCTATAAGAACAATAAATAATCAAGCTATATAGGCAAATTTCAGGCAGAATTACATGAAATTGCAGGAATATACCTACCAGGCAGGCACGAGGAAGCTTATCTATAGGTAGATTGGGAGAAAAAGTGAAGGCTGAATAAGGGTTCTGCCCGGATATGTCCTATAAGTCAAGCAATAATGCGACTACCTATAGGTATCAGGAACAATGAATCAATAAAGCATTTAATTATTTCTTGAAAATAGCTAGAAAAATAGATATATTATAGTAAAGTATTAATCTAAAAGGGGAGAGAAATAAAATGCTTACAAAATTAAAAAAGTGTAAAACACTTAAAGAAATATATGAGGTGCTGGGGAGAATTTTTTTTGAAAAGATAGCAATGTACATAGTGATGGGATGGTGCTTATTGCCGATACTATCAATCTTCTTTCATATAAGATGGATGGGGATGGCTGAGCAGACATTTATGTATAGATTGAATATATTGTCAAGCTATCAGACGGCAGTTTTGCTTATGGGTGTGTTGACATTGGAATTTCTGATAGCATACTTTATAGGCATGATACTGACACGGAGCAATGATTGGAAAAATGAGCTGTTTGAGTTTATTAAAAGAGAACCATGGAATGTATTTTTTTTGATGCTGTTTGTATGGATTATCATATGTACAATGCATTCGGCTGATAAATATACTTCAATATTTGGGACAGAGTACAGATATGAAGGTCTTGTGACATATTGCTGCTATGCGGCGGTTTATATGTGTGTGCATATAGTTAAAGAAGCAAAATATAGAAAATGCATATTCAATACATATGCGGTAACAGCAGTTATACTTGGAATATGCCTGCTGCTTCAAGATAATCATCTGTTATATATGCACAAAATATTTGTTTATGATAGAGCAACTGTATTCAGCCAGTTTAATCATTTTGGGTATTATCTTAACATGTCAATTCTGGTAATGACAGGGTTATTCTTAACGTCAGATATTAAGAAAAATGAAATTATGTATGCAGCAGGAATAGCGTTCCAGTTATTTTGCCTTTTGGTGAACAATACATTTGGTGCGTATCTTGGCTCTATGTTTGGTGTTATAGCTGTATGCATAATGTATGCTGTAAGAACTAACAATATAAAGAAAATACTAGTGCCGATAATTATATATATTTCCCTTAGCACAGTCAGCATGTTAGGAATCATTCCATCAAGCAGTGGACAGAACTTAAAAGTTAATTTATCAACCTTCTCTCATGATGTTAATGCAGTCATATCAGATGCGGAAGATGCAGATGGAGCAGGGACGGGAAGAATGAGATTATGGAAAGCTTGCTTAAAAATGATACCGGAAAGTCCAATATTAGGATATGGACCAGAACAATTGAATGAAAAATATGCTGGTGAATTGGGAGGCGTGTTAGCAGGAGGCACTGACAGACCAGAAAATGAATATATACAGTATATGGTGTTTATGGGAATACCAGGGTTTGTAATGTATATGGGTGCATTAATATCAATGATGATATGCCAATTGAAGAAAATTAAAAAAATGGAACTTATAACGATAGCTTCGGCAGGATGTGCATTGGCATATGCAGCAGGTGCATGCTTTGGAAATTCAATGTATTATACAACACCATATTTCTATATGTTTTTAGGAATGACGGCAAGAACGATTAAGCTAAAAAATACGAAATAAAAGTGAAAATTACCCACTTTTAGTGTGTAGTATGATATTATTAAGACATGTTATAAATATAAAAGTGAATTTAAAAAGAATTTATTTTTTGTTAATTTTGTTTGTTAATTTTAGTAAAATTATTGTCCTGATTGTGCTTATGTGTTATACTAAATGCACTAAAAAGGAAAGATTTTACTAAGAATGGGGAGTGTGATATGGAAACATTTTCATACAAAGCGGTTGACGCTTCGGGAAAAGATGTTAAGGGTGCTATTGAAGCAGAAAGTAAAGATGAAGCAGCCAGAAAGATAAAGGAACAGGGCTTTACTCCTATATCAATAGGTAAGCAGGGAGCTTTGGATAAAGATGTTAATCTGTCATTTTTTGGCCCAAGGAAAATACCGGCACGAGATATGAGTGTATTCTGCCGGCAGTTTGCAAGTATTCTTAAAGCAGGTGTAAGTGTAATTAATGCATTGGAGATGCTTGGTGAACAGACAGAGAATAAGAGACTTAAAGAGGCAATTGAGAGAACCCAGTCCAGTGTAGAAAAAGGTGAAAACCTTTCGGATTCAATGAGGGAGAATGAAGAGTTTCCAAGTATTCTTGTTGATATGATTAAGGCTGGTGAAGCTTCTGGTAGTTTGGAGAATTCTCTTACACGAATGGCGGTACAGTTTGAAAAAGATGCCAAGTTAAAAGGTGTTGTCAAGAAAGCAATGATGTATCCAATAGTTCTTATCTTTGTTATGATAGGTGTTATTGTAGTAATGCTTACATTTGTTATACCAAGCTTTATGACAATGTTTGAAGATCTTGATTCAGAACTTCCAATAACAACGAGAATGATTCTTGCAATGAGTGACAGTGTTAAAGGATACTGGTATGTATATCTTATTGTTGTCATTGGAATAGTTGTGGGAGTTAAGTTATATGGTAATACGGAGAATGGAAGGCATAACCTTGATAAATTAAAGTTAAAGATTCCAGTATTCGGATTGTTACAGACTAAGTCAGCATGTGCTTCATTTGCAAGAACAATGAGTACATTGTTACAGGCTGGTATGCCAATGATTGATGCACTTGAGATATCTGCTTCTACTATGAAGAATGTATTATATTATGATGCATTAGAAAAAGTAAAGAGCGGTGTATCATTAGGCTTGCCTCTTTCTAATCAGTTAAGAACATCGGGGCTTTTTCCTCCGATGGTTGTACATATGGTAGGTATTGGCGAAGAAACTGGTAATGTTGAAGAGATGCTTACCAATTCAGCAGTTTATTATGAAGAAGAAGTTGAAGTCCAGACACAGACTCTTACTTCGTTAATGGAACCAATTATTATTATCCTTATGGCTTTAGTTGTAGTTATGTTAATACTTGCAATCTATCAGCCAATGATTCAGCTCTATAATACATTAGGAGCACAGGGGTAGTATATAATCTGTTCTGCAGGTCGCTTAACGAGAACGGATTTATATAAATATATTTCAAAAGGGAGATATGAAACATGAAAAAGACACAGAAAAAATTAGGTAACAAAGGTTTCTCTTTAGTAGAGCTTATCGTAGTTATTGCCATCATGGCAGTACTTGTTGGTGTTTTAGCTCCAACACTTATCAAGAACATTGAGAAATCAAGAGAGTCAAAGGACGCTCAGAATTGTGAACAGCTTAAGAGTTCAGTAGAGATTGCTCTTCAAAATGAAACAGCTTACTCTACTAATGTTAAATCAGGTGGAAAAGATATTGTGACAATAACTTCATCAGGTGTAACAATAGCTAGTGATGCAGGAACAGATTTTACAACAGAGTTTACAGGACAGATTGACACTTCTAAGACAAAGTTAACATCTAAGAAGTACAAAGATGTTACAGGTGGTATAAAGATTAATGTTAATGAAAAAGGACAGGTTACAATCGTAGGCTTACCATCATAAAATTAAACTAAGGAAACATTAAATCATGCAATACGAATTACCACTGTACTTCATTATCTTTCTATACGGAATCGTATTCGGAAGTTTTTTGAACGTACTGATTTACAGATTACCATTAAAAGAGAATATAGCTACAGAACATTCGCATTGTATGACATGTGGCGAAAAAATCCAGTGGTATGATCTCATACCACTGGTAAGCTACATAATACTTGGTGGAAAATGCAGACACTGCAAAGCTAAGATATCACCGCAGTATCCAATCATTGAAGCGACCAATGGGATAGCATATGTGATAGTATTCTTAGTTCACGGATTTAATGCGGTAAGCATATTGATGTGCTTTGCATTTTCAATATTTCTTGTTATTTCAGTCATTGACTGGAGAACTTTCGAGATACCATTTTCACTTAATGTGGCAATTGGTGTTTTGGCAGTGATAAGAATCATATTAGATCACAAGAACCTATTAGACTATCTAATAGGGTTTTGTGTTATAAGTGGATTCATGCTCATATGTCTTTTTATTGGACGAGCGATTAAAGGAATTGACGCTTTTGGCGGTGGAGACATTAAGCTGATGGCGTTTGCAGGATTATTTTTAGGATGGAAGTGCATTATTCTGGCATTTCTGATTGGCTGCATCTTGGGTGCAGTCATTCATTCCATCCGTATGAAAGTTACGGATGCTGAACATGTACTGGCATTCGGACCATATTTGTGTGCAGGGCTTACAATAGCCATGCTTTTTGGTACGAATATAATTAACTGGTATCTTTCTTTTATGGGATTCTAACTAATCTGTGTATTTATGTAGGAGAGTTTTGGACTATATAGAAAGGACAGGAAATTTATATATATTTTTATAACTAGAAATCATTAGCTTATTATGTGGGGAGCTGGATAGGAGGATTTTATGGCTGCATCTAAAGCCAAAGGTAAATTGGTAAGTATCGTTATCAATAACGAGTATATTAAAATATGTGAAATCACTAAATCAGGTAAGAACAGTGTCGTTCATAAGACTGTTACAATTCCTGCACCGGAAGACTGCTATGTTGAGGGTGTAATTGAGCAGACTGACGTACTTGCTAAGGCAATCAAGGTTGTTATGGACGAGCATAGATTTAATGCTAATAATGTCGCATTTTCTATCAGTTCTCCAAGACTTGCAACTAAGGAAGTTCTTATTCCTAATGTTAAGGCTAATAAGATTGATAAACTTGTACAGGCTAATGCTACAGAGTATTTCCCAGTTAATATGGATGAGTATATCATTCAGTATACGGTTCTTGAGAAAGTAGAAGATCAGGGACAGGAAAAGATTAAACTTATGGTTGCTGCTGTACCATCAGAAGTTGTAGAGTCTTACTATGGACTTGCTAAGGCTTTAGGACTTAAGGTGGCATTCGTTGATTATGCTGGTAACAGTACATACCAGATTATGAAGCAGCAGATTGGACCAGAAGTCAGCCTTGTTATTCAGGTTGAGAATGATGGTACTGTAATCAATATTTTCAAGGATAATGTATTGCAGTTACAGAGAAATGTTCCTTATGGAAAGTCAATGCTTGTTAATGCAGTTATGGAAAAGTATGGACTTAAGTATGAGGCTGCGACAGCAAAGCTTCAGAATGAAACACTTCTTCACTCAAGATTTGATGGAGATGAGGTTACAGAATCATTAAGATATATGGCAAGTAACATTAACCGAGTTATTGATTATTATGTATCGCGTAACAGAATATCAATCCAGAAGGCGTATCTGATTGGACATTCTACATCTATTAAGGGTTTTGCAACACTTCTTTCTAATGAGCTTAATATGCCAATTGAGAAGGTCGAGAGACTTAAGAATATTGCACTGGACAAGAAAGCATATGTTGAAGAGGCTACTCTTACAAGTTATGTAACTAACTTAGGTGCAGTTATTGATCCGGTTGATTTTATTCCTAAGAGACTTATTGAGAGTGGTGCCAGAAAAGAAAATACAAAGACACTTATCGTAGGATTTGTTGGAGCCCTTGTGGTTTCTACACTCCTTGTTCTTATTCCACTTGTTCAGGTTGTTGCTCTTAATGCAGAGATTGGATCTCTTAATAAGAGTATAAAGAAGCTGAGCATTATTAATGATGTTGTTAATGAATATTATTCAGCTAAAGATAAATATAATGATATCGCAGCATTTGCAGCACTTACATCAGACAGCGATGATGCATTACAGGATTTTGTTGATTATCTTGAAAAGAGTATGCCAAGCGATATTACTATTCAGTCTTTCAATGTTGCATCAGGAGCAATTACTGTTAATGGAACAGCGGGAAGTAAGTCTTCAGTAGCTAAGTTCATTCAGGAACTTCAGAAGAATTCTTCAGTACTTAATGTTGATGCCCCTACTATAACAGAGACTAAGGATAATGCAGGTACAATTGAAGTTACATTTTCATTATCATGTACATTTGTTGGAGGAACATCTAATACAACTGATATGAAGTCATCTAATACATCAAACAGTACTAAAAATAGCAGTACTAAGAGTTCAACAACAAAGTAGGAGGGGAGTCAGATGGATAAGTTAAAAGGTATGTTAAAAATCTCTGAAAGAGACAAAAAGTTATTGGTTGTTGTATTAGCAGTGCTTATTATGGCTCTTGCTTATTTCTTTGGATTTCAGAATCTTTCAGACCAGGTAGATACTTTATCTACTAAAAAGACTACTCTTGAGACAACTCAGAGAGACTTAAAAGAAAAGAATAACAACAAACAGAAGTATGTTAATGATACAATGAATTATCTTAAGCAGTATGATAATCTTCTTGACAGATATGCGGCAGGAAGCACACAGCCTAATTCAATTGATTTCTTTAACAAGACAGAGTCTGTAACAGGAACATGGGTAAGGAGTCTTTCTTTATCACCAACAACTGTTCTTTACAAGTTCGGTCAGATTGCTTCAAGTAATGTAAATGGAAAAAGCAATTATACTTCTAATCTTACCGGCTATAAGTCAACTATTAATATTGCTTATGAATCAGATTATAGTCAGTGGAAGAATTTTATTAAATATGTCAATACATATGCTGATAAGAGCACAATTGATGCCTTATCTGCATCTTATAATGAGGCAACAGGTGTTGTTACAGGAACAGCATCTATTTCACTTTATTCAATTGAAGGTGGAAAGCGTGATTATAAGGAACCATCATTTGATGTTAAGACAGGAACAGGAAATATATTCTCAACAGTTACACCAACTGAGTAATAAGAGAATTCAGGGAGAGGGATATGAAATTATATAGAAAGAATAGAAAATTGAATAATTCCGGTTTTTCACTGGTTGAAGTACTGGTAGCGATTGTTATTCTTGCAATCATATCTCTACCGGTATTGAGTACATTTTCTAATGCTGCCAGAATTAACAATAAAGCAAGAAGGACTGAAAATGCTAATACTGCAATTAACAATATTATAGAGGAAGCAAAGAGTATGAGTCTGGACAGGCTTGCTGGTGGCAATGGACAATATACTTATCAGCAGCTTGGTGGGATTGACAGCACAACATATTCTGTGGGTAATAAGAAAGATGCTTCTAATATTCTTTATTATGAGGGTGTAAATAAAGAAAAATTTTACATTAAAGCAGAATTTGATCCATCACCTTATACAACACCTGCTGACAGTACGGTTAAGGATAATCCTAATAATAATATTAATTCTGCAGGAATATCAGTATATGCAGATGTTTCGGCGGACAGTTCACTCGTTTATCGTGATGATAACAGTGATAATCAGGCAGTGGCACATTTTAAATATTATACAGGTGAGCAGGCATTTGACAGGTCTAAGATTACTAAGAGTACATCTATAGATGTTAATGTAACAAGAAATACTTCAGATGCATCTAAGGTTTTATTTGACCAGACAGCAGTTATTACAGTTACATATCATTATGATACTGTGCTTAGTTATCCTGATTATGTTAAGACAACTACACTTACAACTAATACTTTTGAAGCGGAAGAACGTGAGGAAGATGTAAGTGGTACAAAGCAGACTGTCTATTACGTTTCAGGAAAGATTAAGAAGAATATAAAGAATCTGTATGTATTCTATACTCCGTTTGATGATTATATCAGTACTAATAAGAAGGGTACAACAACTACAGATGGTACTATGGAAGTATATGTTAATGATAAGATTAATGTAACATACAAATATCCGGCAGAACTTACTAATGTAAGATATAGTGATCTTAATGTATATCTTCTTGAGCAGGAAAAGATAACGCAGGAAAAGAATGCAGATGGTTCAGTAGCATCAGCACAGAAATACAGAATGTTGGTTGATCATAATAAAGTTAAAGTTACATTTAATACTCAGGTTATGGGTAATCTTGCTGATAAAGCAGGAAACAAGGATACTGCAGCGAGAATTTATTCTAATATTAAAGACTGGAAGTCTGGTTCTTCATCAAAAACAGAAGATTCTATGTACAGACTTACAGTGACAGTATATTATAATGATTCAACTATGTCAGATGATTCAAAGATTGCAACTATGACATCTACTAAGATTAATTAGTCAGTGAAAGAATGGAGACAGTTTATGGGGAAAGTATTATTGAATTTGAAAAGAAAAAGAAATAATTCTGGTTCTACTATTGTAATAGTGCTTATTATGACTTCATTTGTATTGATTCTTTCAACACTGATTACTACAACTACAATGGTCAACCTTAAAATGAAGATGATAGCATCACAGTCAAAGAAGACGTTCTACACATCTGAAGAGGCTGTTGATGAGATATACGCTGCGCTTGGAAAAGCTTCAATGGAGTGCTTTAATGCTTCATATGAGGAGCAGCTTACTACATTATCAAGTTATAGTAAGGTTGTTTCTGACCAGCATAATAATTTTGCAACTTTGGTTGAGATTGATAATGAAAAAGCAAATGTTGCTTTAAGAGAAAATTATATGCAGAAGCTTATAGGAAAGCTGTTGCCAGATTTTAAGACAACAGATTTTAGTCCTGTATATAATAATAATTATAGCTTTGATGGACACAAGGAGAAGTTCATTGAAATATTGAATTCATATCTGGAGAATTATTCTACAGGTGTTGATAAGGATGGTAATGCTACGGGAGATCCTATTCTTGTGGTGCAGGATGTCAATACTATCCGTATGAGAAATACGAGTGATAAGAATAATGGAACAGGTCTTAATGTGTATGCAATCACATTTACAGATTGTGTCGTTAAGTATCTGACACAGAATGGGGACTATTCTTATATTACATTTAATGGAGCAGTTGGGCTTCCTGATATATATGTTAATTTCATGGACGAAGACCTTGTTGGTACAACATTCTTTGGTAATTATGCGTTAGTTGGTAATACTGGTATTAATATTACTGACGGAGGAACAGCGATAATTAAAGGAAATGCATATGCTGGAAGAGCATCAGGCCTTAATATTAAGGGTTCAACTCTTGATTTTACAGGCAGTTATCTTATCTGTGGAGGTAGTCTTAACCTTAATATTAAGTCAAAAGGAGAGACCGGAGCATTATCTGCGTCACAGCTTAACCTTGGTGGCTCTTCACAGTTATGGTCTGATGAGATTGTACTTGGAAATAATGCCACATTTAATGGCGCTGGTGCAGTCAATGTTAAGGATGACCTTACTATTGAGGGGGATGATTCAAGTGCAGTTCTTAGTGGTTCTTATGAAGGCTTTGGATATGAACCTAAGGAAAATGCAACTCATTATGACAGTAGTGCGGTAATTATTAATGGAGAAAGAGCGACAATTACATTCAGTTCATCTCTTTCAAAGCTTGTTGTTGCTGGCCGTTCATATATTAAATTTGAGACATCAGTACCGCTTGCAACAGGTGAATCAATTTCAGTTAATACTAATCAGGAAATATATCTTGTTCCTGCACAGCTTTTAAAGAGTGGTTCTAAGAATCCATCTAAGAAGCAGACAGCAGGCAACGGAATCAAGTGTGAGACTAAGATAAGTGAGTCAACATTCTTTGGATTTGATTTATTAAGCAAGAATGGTGATGATTATTATGTGACCAGAGATTATGATGTAGCTGGTTCTGGTCTTAATACAATTGATTATGATAAGTCAAGAACATATTATTATTTCAGTTTCAAGGATACAGCATCACTTAATACTTATGCTAAGATTATATATGATTATACAGATACTCAGTTTGAGGAATTCCTTAATAATACTTCTTATGCACAGAAATGCAGTGCTGCAGAGAAAAATGATTATATTAAGGAATCTAAGTCTTTAAGAAATGCTATTAAGAAATCTGTAGGTACATATGCCGGACTTAGTGGTTCATCAGTTGTAAGAAGTGAAAGTCTTACAGATGGAGCCAGCCTTGGTATCTTTGCTGATAATTCAAGTTTTGATTTTAAAACTGAATATTCAGACAGATCGAATAGATATAATGTGTTTAATAAGATACTTGCGCCTCTTGGGGATTCAGTAACATATACAACAACTCAGCAGGCAGAGGAATATCTTAATAGTATTGCTCATAATAATATTGCTATTGATCTTAGCAAGTACACACCTGATGATGTTTATGACAATATTATTAATAAAGATGGTTTTGCAGAAGTTACTGATGGTAAGGCATTCAGCAAACAGGTAGAAGGAAAATGGTTTATAGCTTATGCGTTATCTGAAGTATCAGCATCAAAAGGTATAGAACTTGTTATAGATAGTAATTCGTCTGAATCAAAATCAAATATTCTTAAGATAACTTCGGGTGTTGTTGTCTGCTCTGGTAATGTTCATATTAAGAGTGATTTTGATGGAATTGTTGTTTCTAATGGAATAATTACGATTGATTCAGGAGTGACAGTTTCTAATAACATATTCTCTGATTCACTTTTCAGAACATTTATTGATGACCATGAAGCAGAGCTTACAGATACTAATGGAAAAGGCAAGACAGTCCACTATAAGGATATTTTCAGATTCTGGAATCCGCATGTTGAATCTAAGAAGGATTCATCACTTAGTGTAAGCAATATGACTTATAAGGATATGGTTACATTCAGTCTCTGGAGGAAGTACGAAGATCCTAAGGGAACTAATGTTGAGTCTACAACGGAGGCACCTACTAATCCGTCATAATACGGAATATTATAGAAAGATTATTTAATGGAGATGTGATGATGAGCAGGAGAGGGAACAGACATTTTAAGAAACAATTAAATAATCAGGGATTTTCTTTATTGGAACTTCTTGTAGTAATCGCAATAATCGCAGTTGTTTCACTTCTTGTAACAGTCGGACTTACAGTTCTTAACAAGGGAAATGCCAAGAAAGCTAATAAGAATCTTTATTCAAGTCTTAGTGAGTTAAAGACAAGTACTATGGCTAAGAATGGGAACTGGTACATGGAGATTGGTAAAGATGGAGATTCTTATGTATTTACTACATATAAGGATACAGGAAGTCCATTAGAAACATACAAATGTAGTGCTTCAAGGATTTCTATTGTATATGAAGCTGGGACTTCGTCGTATAATGTTGATGATTATACAATTATGGTTAAGTTCAGCAAAGCAGATGGTTCATGTGACAGTGTGACAGCTACTAAGTCAGGAATGGATCCGGTTGAACTTAAGAATACAGCAACTTCAGGAACATTTAAGGTTACATCATCTGGTGTTGATTATGAATCTAAGCTATGGTATAAGACCGGAAAAGTTACGACATCGAACTAGTTTATTAATATGGAGTGGAGTTATGAAGAAGGATAACAAGGGATTCTCATTAGTGGAACTGCTTATAGCGATAGCAATATCAAGTATTGTTCTTATGGCACTTGTAATGCTTATTACACAGGCGGTCAGAAGTTACACGAAGCAGACAGCTCTGGCACAGATACAGAGTGATGCGGATATAAGTCTTAATCAGATGTCAAAGAATATTCTTGAGGCAACAGAGGTAAAGATTGAAAAGCTGAATGGGGATGTAACTATATATACTAATAAGGTTATTGAGAAAAAGAATAGTACTGAGGTAGGCATTGAATGGGGATACTATTATGAAAGTGCAACACAGCAGCTATGGTATATCAATTCAGATAAGTCAGAAATGAGTCTTGTATGTGATAATGTTACATCATTTGATGTAAGAATATCAAAGGATAGTATAGAGCTTGATACAGCAACAATTAAGTCAATTGACAGGAATCCGCAGATTGTTATTTCGTTAGGCTTACAGAGGATGAATGAAAAGAGAATTGTTTCAAGAACATTTTCAACAAGAAACCAGCTTAATGATAATATAACACTTGGCAAGTCTATTACATCGGTTGAAGGAGATAAGGACGATGTTGTTAATACACTTAAGGTTGGCAACACGTTATCAGCAGCACAGATAATTGATTATTTTACAGATAATTAAGTAAACGGGAGGTAATCTTTATGAAGTCAAAGTTCAAAGAAAATGGTAAAAACAGAATATTGGCAGTGATTGCTTCTGCAGTTATGTTTTGTCTTGTTGTGCTTCTGATAATTGTTACACGAAAGACTGATGCGGTGGCAGATACTTCGGTTATTATTAATGGTAAGGAATATTCACAGGATAATAAGATGAAGATTCTGGAGATTGTTTCTGAAGATTATTATGATGAGTTAGGACCGATTATAGGTAATTCATCTGGTAGTGTCAAGTGGGATGATATTGTAGCAAAGGCTACTGATAAAAAGGTAGCATCTAATAGTGATGTACAGAAGAATATGGATGTGTATCTTCAGTATGTTAATGGTATTCTTTTAAACGGAACTAATTATAATTTATGCCTTGAGTATAAAAGTGGCAACTCATACAATTATTACACTACTTCTAATGATGCAATACAGAAGGTTGGCACTTTAGATGTTGATAATATAAAACTTATTTTCTGTAAAAAAGATGGTAATAGCTATATACCTATGACAACAAAAAACGGTTCTAAGTTAAGAGATGCATTTTCTTTCTTTGTATTTGGTGACAAAGGAATGGAAGGATTTGTTGATCTTGTAATCAAGAAACCATCTGAAGTTACAACTAAGGATATAGATGATGCGACTATTGTATATTTTTCATGTAAGATTCACAATGCGGGAATATTATCTGCATATAATTATCTGAATGGAACTAATGTATCTTCTACAGAGAAAAAATGGACATTGGGAGACAATGACTTATCAGCGGAAACAGCACTTTACTTATATATGTTGAATGCTACTAAAGGAAAAGCCATAATGTATAATTCTGCCGATAAAGGTCTTGGAAGTGATAATAAGTATTCTAATATTGCAAGAATATGTCTTACTATGTCTGGTATTGACAGAGATCAGTTTGTTACAGATTTTGCCCATACCAAAGAAGGCATAAGCGGAGGTGTTACAGGTAAATATTATAGTGGAAATGTAGGATATATTAATATTGATGACGAAAATGGCAAGAAGGTAATTAATTATTACCTTGAATCTGGAGAAAAAAGAAGCTTTGAAGATGCCGGAGGTTCAGGACCATTTGCTTACTGGAGAAGTTATCAGATGATTTTTGATCCGGAAAATTTTAAAGACAATAAGTCGAATTGGGTTACTACATTCCCTATATATAATGCAACGGAAACAAACAGACAGAAGTATGTTGATAAATATGTGTGGGAATTTAATTCAGATAATGCTATTACATCAGAACTTATGTCAAGTGATGTGTATCCAAGTAATGCCCAGGAAAGTGATATTAAGTATGGTACAACATATGACGAAGCTAAGACATTTACTAAGGACAATAAGACTATAGATGCTGCACTTACCGGAGCAAAGATAATTCAGTATATTATTGGTGCATATAAGAGAACACCTAGTGAATCTGTCAATGTACTTGAAATTGAGCCTATTGGTGTATATGGCTATAATACTGATGGCGGTAAGGATATTATTAAGACATGGTATGGCTTGCCAAAGACCTCAAGTGTAACGGTTAATGTTACAAGTATGTCAATAAATGCATTTGCAGGATTTAATGAAGATATTCTTTCAAAGTATGATCTTGTTATTATTGGTGATAGAGGTTCTGCGCAGACAGTTGGCAAAGTATTTGGTTCTCATATGTATAATACTGACAGAACATTTACAGAATCATCAAAGACATATAATCTGAATGCTAATGACCTGACTGAGAAAGCGTTTAATAAACTTTTTGAATTTGCACAGAAGGGTATGCCAATAGCACTTGATAAGAATGTATATTATGGCAATAAGTCAGTTGTAGACAGTAACACTAACATGTATAAGATGAGAAAATCTAATCTTGCAATGCAGCTTACAAAGACAGGATCATCTAATATTGTATGGGTAGATAATGATGAGGTATCAGATACATTAAATTATATCTATAAACCGACAAGCAACATTTCACCTAATATGAAAGAGTATGATGGAACTGAGGCAAGTGTTAATGAAAGAGATTTTGACAAGAGCCTGTTAGTTACATTTTCAGGAAATGTAACTGTTCCGGTAAGGGATGGTTCATATAAAGTTAAGATATACATTGACAGAAACTGTGACAGTATGTTTTCAGAAGATCATACAACAGATGATACTGAGTTATTCTATTGTGAAAGTGATGGTACGGGGATACAGTGGACTAATGGAGGTTTTAGTACAACATTGTCTCTGCCAAGTGGACTTACCGGTTATGTTGGCTGGAAGGTTGAGATAACTGATACAGATACAGGATTAAGAACTTATACTTCTGGTGCATTTGCATTGAAGAATAAGGAGAGAACAATAAATGTTTTACAGATTAAGAGTAATTCACAGGAGTCACATCTTAATCTTGCTCCTGGAAGCAAGTTTGATGAAAAATTCAAGTCAGAAGCTGGGATTACAGGGTTTAATCTGAAGGTTAAAGAAATGACCAAAACAGAATTTTCAGAAGAATTAAAGAAGAATCCTAAGCTTCTTGATGATTATTCTATGATTGTTATGGGATTTGCTGATAACTATGGTAATGATAATGATTTATCTGTCGATGCAATTGATGCTATAAAAACTTATATTGATGATGGAAAATCTGTACTGATGACACATGACTGTATGTCTTATAGGGAGAATGGTACAGGCAAAAAAGCAGCTGGTTCATATGAGAAACTTAATTATGCTACCCAGCAGTTGAAACCTTTGATTGGAATGAAGGGTGGATATAGTTTAACAGATACTCTTATATATAAATTATCGGGTGTAGGACCATTTACTGGTTCAGGCGATACAACAAGTACCAGAATGACAAGCAGCCTTTCAAAGCTGAATACTGGTGAAGTTACATCTTATCCTTATGGAATTGATTCGTCAATAAGTGTTGCTCCAACGCATGCACAGTATTTTGCCCTTAATCTTGAAACACAGGTTAATGGTTCAGATCCTGTTGTATGGTATACTCTTGATAATGGTGATAAGAATTATTTTTCATTATCAGGTCAGGATGCTGTTAATAATTACTATATATATTCTGCTGGTAATGTTACATATACTAGTGCAGGTCATTCTGATATGGATAAAGAAGGCACTGATGCAGAGATGGAGCTTTTTGTTAATACATTTGTAAGAGCTATTCTTGCTGGTAACAGTGCACCACAGGTTTCATATACGGATGCTGTTTATGATGACACACAGAAGGCATATAGTAGTTATATTAAGTATAATTACACAAAGTTCGCTGACAGGCAGCTTAACTTTAATTTCATGATATCAGATGCCGACCTTATTGATGGCAGAGGTATTATTAATGAAGCATTTATGTATGTTTATAATGAAGAAAAAAGAGGGGACACTGACGTAAAAGATGGTAAGTTTGATTCATCTAAAGATAAGCGTCTCGGATATATCAGTATAGATGGTTCTGGAAATGTTTCACTTACATCGATGCCTGTATCGTCAGGTTCATCTAAGGTTAAATCTGGTGTGGAATATACGGTTGATAATTTCTGGAGTCTGTCAGGGGCAGATGATGCATCATTGAGACAGAAGCTTTCGGATGGAACTCTTAAGATAGGTATTCAGGCAACTGATGGTCACAATGGAGTTGGTTATGCGATACTTAATCTTCAGGTAAAAGATTTGTTTAATATGGATTAATTTAATATCAGTATGGATTAAACTCCGGTGGATGAACTCTCATATAGAGAGGCTCTGCCGGAGTTTTTTGTTAGGAATCATACAGGAGAGGTATTCTATATAAAATATAATGATATATATATTGACATTGATTATACATAATGATAATATATTAATACATTATATACGCAGTGCGTATATCAATAATGGGATAAGCAGGGAGAGAAGGTATGGCAGGGAACAGAGAGTATAAAAGTGATGTATTCAGTATGTTGATGCAGGATAAGAGAAGGGCACTGGAGTTATATAATGCTATTAATAATACAGAATATGACAATCCGGATGATGTTGAGATGGTGACACTGGATGGCGGAATATGATTATCTGTAAGGAATGATGCATCATTTGTGGTTGGAGACAGCTTGAGTATTTACGAACACCAGTCAACGGTATGTCCGAATATGGCGTTAAGGAGTCTTATATATTTTGTTGCAGTAATTAAGGAACGCATTAGCGGGAGACATAACGGGAGTTCAGATAATGATGAGAATTCAACTGTGGTCAGAGACGGCAGAAATTTATATGGAAAGAGTCTGGTAAAGATTCCGACACCTAAGTTTGTGGTGTTCTATAATGGAGCACAGAAGCAGCCAGAGAAGATGACGCAGTACTTATCGGATTCTTTCGAACAGAAGACAGATGATCCGGAACTTGAATTAAAATGTAAAGTTTATAATATCAATTATGGAAAGAATCGTGCTATAATGGAAAAGTGCAGATGGCTGGATGAGTATATGATGTTCGTCGATAAGGTCAGGGAATATCATAGAAGTAAAGATGAAGACGATCTTGAAGCTGATATTAATAAAGCCATAGACTACTGCATAGAAAATGATGTTCTGAAAGAATTTCTTTTGGAGCGCAGGGGAGAGGTGACAAAGGTTATGGCACTTGATTATACATTTGATAAACAGTTAGAGATGGAGAGAGCAGATGCTTGGAAAGAAGGAAGAGTGGCAATGAGTAAGCTGATGAATAAGCTGCTAGATGATGGAAATATAGAAGAAGCAAGGCGTGTAACAGAGGATGCCGAATATTGTGAAAGACTTATGAAAGAATATGGAATAATATAATCTAAGCTGAATAATAAGTAACATGAACCAACCAGATTATCAATATAACACATGAGGTCTGGTTGGGATTTTTATACAATGAATATATATTGATAATTGTTTTAAGATACTATAATCTTAAAAGCTACACGAATATATATTTAAGTATTGATAGCGAAAGGAGGCGGTATTTATTGTACAGTAGTGTATTGAGTGGGGTATTATATGGATTGAAGGCAGAGATTGTACGGGTTGAGGTTGATGTTGGCAATGGTATTCCAAGTTTTGAGATGAGTGGTTTTCTTAGCAATGAGGTTAAAGAAGCGAGAGAAAGAGTAAGGGTTGCTATCCGTAATTCTGGGTATGAGCTTCCTCCACAGCGCATTGTGGTAAATATATCTCCTGCAGATATCAGAAAATGTGGCACAGGTTTTGATTTGCCAATAGCACTGGCTATATTATCAGCAAATGGTTACATAGATGAAGTTAATGTTGATAATATGATTATACTTGGTGAGTTGAGCCTTGATGGAAGCATTAATGGTGTAAGCGGGGTACTGCCATGTGTATGTGAAGCAAAGAAATCCGGAATAAGTAAGGCACTTATACCAGTGTCTAATTATAATGAAGGCAGAATTGTGGAGAAAGTGAATATCATTCCGACTAACAGTCTGAAAATGGCGGTGCAATATATCAATAATGGTATAATTGAGAACCAGAGACAGGATAATCCAGAACAATGCCGTACAACAGATAAACAAGAAATTAATTATGCAGATATATGTGGACAGGAGGCTGCAAAGAGGGCGACTATGATTGCTGTTGCCGGGATGCATAATATCATGTATATCGGGCCGCCGGGAAGCGGAAAAACTATGATGGCAAAACGTATTCCATCTATCATGCCTGATATGACATTTGATGAAAAATTAGCTGTTACCAATATATATAGTGTTGCAGGACAATTAGGAGAGTATGGCGGGCTGGTTGAAGACAGACCATTCAGGGCACCATATCACAATGTAACTAAGAGTTCATTCTTTGGTGGAGGCATGTTTCCAAGACCAGGAGAGATAACTCTTGCGGGTAAAGGTGTATTATTTCTTGATGAGATGACGGAGTTTAAGCCAGAAATATTAGAAGGATTAAGGCAGCCTCTTGAAGATAAGGATATAACAATTGTCAGAATGGGCAGGACATATACATATCCGGCAGATTTTATGCTTGTTGGAGCGATGAACCCGTGCAAATGCGGTTATTATCCGGATAGGAGCAGATGCAATTGCTCAGAACAGGATATTAAAAGATATATTGGGAAAATAAGTATGCCACTATGGGATAGATTTGATATGTGTATCAAGACAGATGAAATAGGATACGAACAGATAAGGTGCAGCAGTGATAATGGTAATGTGCCAGATTCAGAAAGCATGAAACAAGCTGTAATGCGTGCAAGACTTGCCCAGCTTAAGCGGTTTAATGGGATGAATATAAAGTATAATTCACAGATGAGTACAGGAGATATGAAGAGATTTTGCAGACTTGGAGAAGAGGAAGAAAAATTAATAAAAAGGATATTTGCAAAGAAGCGTCTGACTGCAAGAGGATATTCAAAGATATTGAAGACTGCAAGAACCATCGCAGATATAGATGGTAATGTTAATATAACAACAGCTAACATAAGCGAGGCGTTCTATTATCGTGGAATACCAGAGGTGACAATACATTAAAGAAGCAATACACTAGGCAGGAGGTTTATCTTGAAAGATGATTATTATTGGTTTTGGATTAATAATATTACAGGAATAGCTAACATTAAGATGAGATATTTATTTAAGGTATTCGATACACCAGAGGATATATATAAAGCATCAGATAAGATGTTTGAAGGTGTCATGGGAATAAAACCTGATGATATATATTCTATAAAGGAATCTAGAAAAAGTGAGTATATATATAGGGAATATTCTGAACTGGATAAGAAGAATATTAAATTCACATATCCGGGTAAATATAATTATCCTGAAAGATTGATGAATATATACGATTATCCTTATATAATTTATTATAAAGGAAGTCTGCCACAGTCGGACGTTCCGTCAGTAGCAATTGTCGGGGCAAGGAACTGTACAGAATATGGGAGGTCAGTAGCAGGAAGATTTGCAGAAGATTTTGCAGACATGGGAATTCAGGTTATAAGTGGAATGGCACTTGGGATAGATGCGGCGGCACAGAAAGGTGCTGTTAGAAAAGGCGGTTATAGTATGGCTGTTCTTGGATGCGGGGTTGATATATGCTATCCTAGAACTAATATCGAATTATACACACAGCTTGAGAGCAATGGTGGGATTATTTCAGAATATTCACCGGGGACACCGCCTAAAGCAGGTCTGTTTCCTATGAGAAACAGAATTATTAGTGCAATGTCAGATGCACTTATTGTAGTGGAGGCAAAGCAAAAGAGCGGCTCACTCATAACGGCAGATCAGGCACTTGATCAGAATCGTGATGTTTATGTCGTTCCGGGAAGAATTGGGGATACTCTGTCAGAGGGGTGCCTTAAACTTTTGAAAGAAGGAGCACAGCTGATTACATCATCTAAGGATATATATGCAACAGAATCCATTAACAGATATATTAATTGTAGCAAAAAAGATGATAATTGTAGGAATAGTTTGAATAATAATGGTATATTTGAAGAGAAATTTAAAAAATCAGGACTTGCAAGCCCTAAGAATATGGTGTATAGTCAAATCAATTTGTTTCCAGTAAGTCTGGAGATGATAGTTAATAATTCTGGATTGAATCTTGTAGAGGCGGAGGGGATTCTGCTTGAATTGGAGTTAGATGGACTTATAGAAGAGGTTTCTAAGAATTATTATATAAGGAAGCATATTTGATATGGAGGGCTATTAATGCATAAGTATTTGGTTATAGTGGAGTCACCTGCCAAGGTAAAGACTATCAGTAAATTCCTTGGGGCAAACTACAAGGTAATGGCATCACAGGGACATGTAAGAGATCTTCCTAAAAGCCAGATGGGTGTAGATATTGAACATGATTATGAACCTAAGTATATAACAATCAGAGGGAAAGGAGATATTCTTGCTGCTTTAAGAAAAGAAGCGAAGAAAGCAGATAAAGTATATCTCGCAACCGATCCCGACCGCGAGGGAGAGGCTATTTCATGGCATCTGGCAGCGGCACTTAAGTTAGAAGACAAGGATATATACAGAATAACATTTAATGAGATTACCAAGAATGCTGTTAAGGCATCGCTTAAGGAAGCAAGAAAGATTGATATGAATCTTGTAGATGCACAGCAGGCAAGAAGAGTTCTTGACAGAGTGGTTGGGTATGGAATCAGTCCACTTTTATGGGCTAAGATTAAGAGAGGACTTAGCGCCGGAAGAGTACAGTCAGTTGCATTAAGAATGATATGTGACAGAGAGAATGAGATTGATGCATTTATTCCAGAAGAATACTGGACTATGGAGGCTTCTCTTAATATAAAGGGAGAAAAGAAACCACTTGTTGCAAAGTTTTATGGGGACAGAAACGGAAAAATTGATATTAAGAATGCAGCACAGATGCAGAAGATTCTTGATGAAGTCAAAAACTCTGGTTTCAGTATAGAAAGTGTTAAGAAAAGTGAGAAGATTAAGAAATCTCCACTTCCGTTTACTACAAGTACACTCCAGCAGGAAGCTGCCAAGACACTTAATATGTCTACAAAGAGAACTATGAACATAGCACAGCAGCTTTATGAAGGTGTTGATATTAAGGGCAGAGGAACAGTAGGTCTTATAACATATTTAAGAACAGATTCTACAAGAGTTGCAGATGAGGCAAAAGTTGCTTCAAAAGATTATATCAGTGAGAATTATGGGGAAAAGTATCTTCCACAAAGTTCTAATGCCAAGAAGGATGATAAGAAGATTCAGGATGCACATGAAGCAATCAGACCAACTGATCTTTCTTTGTCACCGGCATTAGTTAAGGAATCATTGCAGAGAGATCAGTTCAGACTTTATCAGCTTATATGGAAGAGATTTGTTGCGAGTCAGATGGCACCTGCACAGTATGAGACAACTTCTGTAAGAATAGGAGCTGGTGAATATATATTTACAGTATCAGCATCAAAGATTGTTTTTGATGGATTTATGTCTGTATACAAGACTGATGATGATAATGAAGAAACTAATACACTTGCTAAAGGACTTGACGAGAATTCAGTCCTTACACTTGATGATGTGAATGGTACACAGCATTTTACACAGCCACCTGCACATTTTACAGAGGCATCACTTGTAAAAGCACTCGAAGAACAGGGAATAGGACGTCCAAGTACTTATGCTCCTACAATATCAACAATAATTGCAAGACATTATGTAATTAAAGAAAATAAAAATCTTTATATATCAGAGCTTGGCAATGCTGTTAATAATATTATGATGACAGCTTTTCCTACTATTGTTGATGTTAAGTTTACAGCTAATATGGAGTCTCTTCTTGATGGTGTTGCTGAGGGAACCGTGGAATGGAAGGAAATTATAAGAAACTTCTATCCGGATCTTAAAGTTGCGATTGATGAGGCAGAAAAAGAACTTGAACATGTTAAGATAGAGGATGAGGTTACTGATGTTATATGTGACAAATGCGGCAGAAATATGGTTATTAAGTATGGTCCTCATGGTAAGTTCTTAGGTTGTCCGGGATTTCCTGAGTGTCATAATACCAAGCCTTATCTTGAAAAAATAGGTGTTGCATGTCCAAAATGTGGAAAAGATGTTATATTAAAGAAGACTAAGAAGGGCAGAATGTTTTATGGTTGCGAAGGATATCCAGAGTGCGATTTTGTGTCATGGCAGAAGCCTTCAGATAAGAAATGTCCTAAGTGTGGCGGATACATGATTGAGAAGGGCAGTAAACTTGTATGTGCTGATGAAACCTGCGGATATGTCGAATCAAAGAATGATAAAGAGCAGTAGCTGATATATGTGAATTGCTTTTTAAAAGAAGGATGGGGGATTTACAATGAGTGTTCAGCTTCTCGACAAAACGAGGAAAATTAATAAGCTGCTTCACAATAATCATTCTCACAGAGTGGAATTTAATGATATCTGTGAGGTGCTTAGTGGAATATTAGAGTCGAACATTCTGGTTATAAGCCAGAAGGGTAAGATACTAGGAGCGGCTTCATACAGCGGAATTGACAAAATAGGTGAGCTTATAACAGCTGATACAGGCGGATTTGTTGATAATATGCTTAATGAAAGATTGTTGGGAGTGTTATCAACTAAAGAAAATGTTAATCTGCTTACATTGGGCTTTTCAGGTGGAAGTGAACGTAAGTTTAAGGCTTTAATAGCTCCTGTTGACATAGCTGGGGAAAGACTTGGAACATTATTTATCTATAAATGTGTTGCTGATTATGATATAGATGATATTATTCTATGTGAGTATGGTGCAACAGTTGTAGGATTAGAGATGATGAGTTCTGTTAATAATGAGAATGCAGAAGATGAGAGAAAGAAAAAGATTGTTAAGTCAGCAATAAAGACATTATCGGCATCAGAACTACAGGCCGTCAAAGCGGTATTTGCACATATGGATGGAATGGATGGCATTCTGGTTGCAAGCCGAATAGCGGATGATACAGGAATTACAAGATCTGTAATTGTTAATGCACTTAAGAAGTTTGACAGTGCTGGTGTTATATCAACAAAATCTTCTGGAATGAAAGGAACAAAGATAAAAGTTCTTAATGAAGTTGTATATGATGAATTAAAAAAACTTGAAGATTGAGAGTATACATTGTATAATTGATAGAGCTTAAAGGATTGAGCTTGAGATGATGGGATGGATCCAATGTCTGATTGGGTTCATCTTTTTGTATAAGTATACATATTGATACATGATAATCCAATGAAATGTGGCAAAATATGAAAAAAATCTTGTTTTTTTTATATTATAATTTATAATGTATGTAGTGTTTTTATGTTTTCGTAGTAGGCATATTTTGTGCTTATTGAATAAGAAAGGAAATAAATATGAGTACAGGCGCTTTTGGATATGTTAATTTGTTAAAGTCAGCGGCAGATGCGAGCTGGACAAGAGAGGAAGTTCTTACTAACAATATAGCTAATGTTGATACACCTAATTATAAAAGGCAGGATGTTGAATTTAGTTCGTATCTTGCCAATGCACTCCAGCGTTCAGGAAAGAATTCAGCATCTCTTACACAGAGAGTTAATAATGTTAATTATAATGATCTGGCTATAAGGACTTACACTGATAACAGCACATTATCGTATAGAACTGATGGCAATAATGTAGATCTTTCAACAGAGAATGTTGAACTTGCTTCAGAACAGATTAACTATAATGCTCTTATTGACAGTATGAATAATGAGTTTTCAAGATTTAAGGCAGTGCTTAAATAATATATAATGTGATTGATATATGGAAGGAGAACAGGACTATGTCTATGTTTACGGCATTTAATATTAGCGCATCCGGAATGACAGCTCAGCAGTTAAGAACGGATGTTATATCAGAGAATATAGCTAATGCAGACACAACAAGAACGAGTGATGGAACTCCCTATGTAAGAAAAGCGGTTGTGTTTACCGAAAAGACAATGACTGGTACAGCACTTGGAAAGTCTGCGTATGGTTCATATGGTACAGGAGCATATTCAACATTTTCAGATGCATTAAGACTTGCCAATGGTGGTGTTGTTGGAAGCGGCGTTAAGGTGACATCTGTATATGAGGATACATCAACAGATATGGAAAGGGTATATGATCCTTCACATCCGGATGCTGATGAGAATGGATATGTTACATATCCTAATGTGAATGTGGTTCAGGAGATGACAGATCTTATAGATGCATCACGTTCATATGAAGCTAATATATCAGCATTTAATGCCAGCAAATCTATGGCAAGCAAGGGACTTTCAATAGGTTCTGCTACATAACATATGTGAATAACTGGTTTAATTCATACGATTAATACTATATTTGAACAAAAAGAGGAGATTTAACATGGATCTTACTAGTGCAATAGGAAGCCTTGGCGGTGATTATGTCAATAAGGTTACATCGGCAATGAAAGAGAATGCGTCACTTAGTACATCTAAAAGCAAAAATTCAGATACAACATTTGATGCTATATATGACTCAGTGGCAGGGTTGCTGAACAGTACCAACTCATATGTGCAGAAAGCACAGCAGGCAGAGATAGATTATGCTCTTGGCAATATGACTAATACTCATGAGCTTGGAGTTTATCAGCAGGAGGCTAATATTGCTCTGCAGTATACAGTAGCAATAAGGGATAAGGCATTGGAGGCCTATAACTCTATTATGAATATGTCAATGTAATTAGGGGTTTTATATGGATAAATTAAAACAGATTCCAGCCAGATTTCTTGAAATATGGAAAAGCTGGTCCAGAAATCAGAAGATAATAATTGTGAGTGCTGTAGCTGTATTTATTGCGGCGGTTGTTGTTATTGCAGTTGTGTTATCAAGACCAACATATCAGGAACTTACAAGATGTGAAGATTATAATGAGATGAATACAGTTACTTCACTGCTTACAGATAATGGGTATACATATCAAATTGATAATATGGCAGTTAAGGTAAAGGAACAGGATCTTACTAATGCTAAGATGCTTATTGCTTCTAATGATATTAAACCTTCGGGATATTCATTAGATGATGCTCTTAATAGCAGTCTTACAACAACAGAGTCTGATAAGAATAAGAAGTATGCCAAATATCTTGAAACTAAGTTTGAAAATGATATTACTTCTTTAGACGGAATCAAATCTGCATCTGTTACAGTACATTTGTCAGATGATACGAATTCATTCTATTCTACAAAGAAAGATACAACTGTAGCCGTTACGATTGATACTAATAAGACAGTTGGAGAAGACACAGCGGAAAGTATAGCAGTTCTTCTTGCAACAGCAGTAGGAAGCAGCAATACTAATGGTATTACAATTATTGATACATCAGGAAAGACATTGTTTAATGGAGCTGATAATTCGGGTTCAGTTTCTAATATTGCTTATTCAAGCAAGTTAAAGTATAAGTCACAGATTGAATCAACGGTAGCAGCAAGTGTTAAGAATACAGCACTTTCAACATCACTGTTTAATGATGCAACAGTTGCTATTAATCTTGATCTTGACTGGGATACTGTGAATAAGATTGCTACTGAGTATACAGCACAGGAAGGCAGAGAAGAAGGTCTGTATGATACTTCTTATGAACTTGAATCGAATGGAACAAATGGTGCAGGTGGAACACCAGGAACTACGAGTAATGGAGAAACAGGAACAACCTACGATCTTACAGATGGTACATCAAGTTCATCAACATATACTGTAAAACAGTATCAGTATCTTCCTAACCAGCTTGTTACTACAACTAATAGTGATCCTGGAAAGATAGTATATGGTACTTCTACAATGGCTGTAACGCTTATAAAGAATGTTATTTATAATGAAGAAGATTGTAAGAATCTTGGATATCTTGATAATATGACATGGGATGAATTCAAGGCTCAGAACGCAAATCCTGTTCAGGTTAATGTTGATAATGACTGGATGAATATGTTTTCAAGTGCTACAGGAATCTCAACTAATAACATTACTGTTTTAGCATATAATGTACCTTATTTCTATGATGCACCGAAGACTAGCGTATTAAGCCGTGCTTCATTCTGGATTCAGATTGGACTGGCTGTTGCTATACTTGGTATTCTTGTGTTTATAGTTTTGAGAAGCGCAAGACCACTTACAGTAGAAGAGAAGGAACCGGAACTTTCTGTAGAAGAAATGCTTGCTTCAACTAAAGAAAACCAGCCTTCTGTTGATGATATTGATCTTCAGGAGAAGTCGGAGACGAGAAAAGCTATTGAGAAGTTTGTTGATGAGAATCCTGAAGCAGTTGCATTACTGCTTAGAAACTGGCTTAATGATGACTGGTGATTATTATGATGGATAGGACCTGAAAGGTCAATTGATTACATATGATTGGAGATGGAAACATATGCCAAAGACATCAGCTAATGCTGAAAGAGGAATGGATGGTGTAGAAAAGGCTGCTATATTGCTTATTGCACTTGGACCAGAGAAATCAGCACAGATTTTTAAACATTTGAAAGAAGAAGAAATAGAACAGCTGACACTTGAGATTGCAAACACAAGCAGTGTCTCACCTCAGACAAAAGAACAGGTGCTTAATGAGTTCTATGAGGTATGTCTTGCACAGCAGTATATTGCTGAGGGTGGTATCACATATGCCAAAGAGCTTCTTGAAAAAGCACTTGGAGAAGATAAGGCAAGAGATGTTATTGGAAAGCTTACAGCGAGTCTGCAGGTTCGTCCATTTGAGTTTATCAGAAAAACAGATTCTACACAGCTTCTTAACTTTATACAGGATGAGCATCCTCAGACTATAGCCCTGATTCTTTCATATCTTCCTGCAGCACAGGCTTCGAGTGTTGTTTCAGCACTGCCACCTGAAAAACAGGCGGATGTAGCCAAGAGAATTGCCATGATGGACAGAACATCGCCTGATGTTATCAAGCAGGTTGAGAAGGTACTTGAAAGGAAGCTTGCCTCACTTGTTAATCAGGATTACACAATTGTTGGTGGTGTTGATGCCATTGTTGAGATTCTTAATTCTGTTGACAGAGGAACAGAGAAGCATATTATGGAAACTCTTGAGGTTGAAGAGCCAGAGCTTGCTGATGAAATCCGTAAGAAGATGTTCGTATTTGAAGATATTCTTTCTCTTGATAACAGAGCTATTCAGAGAGTACTCAGGGATGTTGATAATCATGATCTTGCTCTTGCACTTAAGGGGGCTACAGAGGAAGTTCAGAATGTTATTCTTAATAACCTTTCAACACGTCTTGCTTCTATGATTAAGGAAGATATGGAATATATGGGACCTGTACGTATGAAAGATGTTGAAGATGCTCAGCAGAAGATTGTTAATATTATCAGAAAGCTTGAAGATTCAGCAGAGATTGTAATATCACGTGGTGGAGGTGACGAGATAATTGTCTAATCTGTTAAAACGTGTATACACGGTGAATAAGGACGAAAGAGTAATTGATTATAATGATCTGATTAAGAAAAAGCTAGAGGCAATCATGGAGTCTAAACATGCAGCAGTTGATACAGATGGATTTGTTAGCGGACTCAATGCGGACGTTGTTGAAGAACTTATATCAGATGATAGTTCGGAAGAACTAATACAGGATAGCGGAGCTGATTCTGACCAGTCTGCGGCTGCATTGGAAAATGCTAATGCTGAAGCAGCAAGAATTATAGAAGATGCCAGACTTCAGGCTGAACAGATTGTTTCAGAAGCAAATAGAAATGCTGATACTGCATTTGAAGAAGCCAAACAGAATGGCTATTATGAAGGCTGTTCTAAGGCAGATGCGGAAATTGAAAAGAAGCAGCAGGAGCTTGAGACGGAGTACAATAAGAAAAAATCAGAACTTGAAAATGAATATAACGAGCTAAAGGACTCTATAGAACCTGAACTTGTGGAAGTTATTACAGATGTATTCAGAAAAGTCACAGGTGTTGTAACGGAGGATAATCATGATATTATCCTGCATCTCATTAACGATGTCATGCATAACGCAGATGCAAGCAGAGATTTTGTTATAAAAGTATCGCCTGATGATTATAGTTTTCTTATTAATAATCAGGGCAAGATATATTGTGCAATGTCAAGAGAGGTCAATATAGATATTGTGGAAGATGTTACGCTTGAACGGAATCAGTGCATGATAGAGACGAATACAGGTATATTTAACTGTAGCCTTGATATTGAACTTAATAAGCTTATTAATAATATTAAACTTTTAAGCTGCACAGGCTGATGTTACAAGTATGATCAGAACTAATTGTATTGTTAAGGAGGATGATATGTCATCAATTAATAAAAACAAATATTTATCGCTGACAGAAAAATCCTTCTATAAGAAACTTGGGAAAGTGACTAAGATTGTTGGTCTTACTATTGAATCGGTAGGACCGGATGCCAAGCTTAATGATTTGTGCAGAATTTATTCTGCGGATAACAGTCAGGAATTATATGCAGAGGTAGTTGGATTTAATGATTCAAATGTGCTTCTTATGCCATATGATGTTGTGGATGGGATAGGTCCGGGAAGTGTTGTTGAGAATATGGAACGACCTTTGTCGGTAAAGGTTGGTGATGGCATACTAGGACATACACTTGATGGACTTGGGAATCCTACGGATGGTTCTGAATTAGAATATACAGATGAATATCCGGTTGAGGCAGCACCGCCAGATCCTATGGACAGGGAGATAATAAGCAAGGTGCTTCCTCTTGGCGTAAAGGCTGTAGACGGATTACTTACTGTTGGCAAGGGACAGCGAATAGGCATATTTGCCGGAAGTGGCGTAGGAAAAAGTACACTTCTTGGTATGTTTGCAAGAAATACTAAAGCCGATATTAATGTTATTGCTCTTATAGGAGAGCGAGGCAGGGAAGTAAGAGAATTCGTTGAGCGGGATTTAGGCCCGGAAGGTATGGCACGAAGTGTCCTTGTTGTTGCAACATCGGATAAGCCTGCTCTCATACGAAATAAGGCTGCGAAGACTGCAACAGCAATAGCAGAATATTTCAGGGATCAGGGCAAGGATGTGCTTCTTATGATGGATTCACTCACACGTTTTTCTATGGCACAGCGGGAGATTGGACTTGCGTCAGGTGAACCGCCAGTGACAAGAGGCTATCCACCGAGTGTATACAGTGAAATGCCAAAGCTTCTTGAGAGGGCGGGGATGTCGGACAAAGGTTCTATTACAGGGTTGTATACTGTTTTGGTTGATGGTGATGATTTTAATGAACCTATAACAGATACTGCACGAAGTATTCTTGATGGACATATTGTGTTGTCAAGAAAGTTAGGACAGAAAAATCATTATCCTGCAATTGATGTTTTACAGAGCATATCAAGATGTATGAGTCAGATTGTAGACAAGAAGCATAAACAGATGGCTGGCAGAATGAAAAATGTAATGGCGACTTATAATGAAGCAGAAGATCTTATTAATATTGGTGCGTATAAGAGCGGCTCTAACCGTAATATTGATTATGCTATATATAAGATTGATGCAGTTAATAAGTTCCTTATGCAGCAGACGGATGAAAAGTTTGATTTTGAAGATGAAGTCACACAACTGTCAGATATATTTGCGGATTATGAAGCATTTGAAAATGGCTCACTTCAGTTAAAGAAATAGTGGAGGCATGAATGGCAAAATTTTTATACAGCATGCAGAATGTTCTTGATATTAAAGAACGCCTGGAAACACAGGCTAAAACTGAATATGCTGAGATGAATAACAGGCTTTTCATTGAAGAGGAAACTATGAAAAGACTCGGAAAAAGGCTTGATTCATATGAAAATCTTGCGAGAAGCTCTGCATCAGAAAGACTTGATATTATGGAAATGCGCAGATGTAATGAGGCAATTGATATTATCAAGAACCAGATGACACAGCAGGCGGTCAGAATAAGGATTGCACAGCGCAATGTTGATAATGCAATGAAGAAACTGACTGAGGCAGTGCAGGACAGGAAAATTCATGAAAAACTGAAAGAGAAAGCATTTGAACAGTTTAAACTTGATATTAATGCTCAGGAAATGAAAGAGATAGATGAAACGGTGAGCTTTAAATATAATAACAAAGATGAGTAATTGTTTTTGGGAGAAAGATTGATATGGCTAAGAAAAAAGATGTTAATATTGATGAACTTGATGATGAATCAGGAAAGAGTGGAAAGCTGGTAAGCATACTGGTTGCAATGCTTATTATTGTAATATGGCTTGTTATATTTGCACTTCTTATTAAGATGAATGTCGGCGGTATTGGAAGTAGTTTACGGCCATATCTTAAAAATGTTCCGGTAGTGAATAAGATTCTTCCAGCAGCTACAGATGAAGAAATTCAGGAAGAAACAGGGGGAAAGTACAAGAGCCTTTCTGAAGCAGTTGACAGAATTAAAGAACTTGAAGCACAGCTTGATGAGAACAATAATAATGGGAATGCATCAGCCCAGACAATTGCTGAGCTTCAGGCTGAGATTGCCAGACTCAAAGTGTTTGAAGAGAATGCACAGCATTATCAGGAACTTAAAGATAAGTTCGATACAGATGTTGTATATACAGATAATGCTCCAGATATAAGTGAATACAAATCGTGGTATGAAAGTATTGATTCAGAAAATGCAGCAAAGCTTTACGAACAGGTTGTAAAGGATTTACAGTACTCACAGCAGGTTAAGGACTGGGCAGAAACATATTCTAAGATGGATGCGAAAAATGCGGCAGCTATTCTTGAAGAGATGACTGGAGATACAGATCTTGTTTCTGATATACTTCTTTGCATGACGTCTAAACAGAGAGCAGCAATTCTTGCAGAGATGGATCCTGTATATGCTGCAAAACTTACAGTTATTATGTATCCAGCTAAAGGTTAAGTCTGTAGCACAGACTACCGATATATAATATGGATTAGGTCTATCCTGATTCTAATATGAAGAAAGGAGGAGGATAATATGGTAAGTTCAGCTGTTACAGGAATGGTTCAGCCGGTTACTAAGGTGGCAGGAAGTGTTGGAAGCCAGTCTGGTCAGGATAATTCCGGGAATGTTGATTTTGCAAGGATAATGAATAGTTCTGTAAGAAACGATGTGACTGGGAATTCATCAAAGCAGACTAATACATATTCAGCAGCTCCATCAGATTCACTTGTAAGCATGGGTGCTAATAACTCTAACAAGAATGCAGATATTGTTACCACTAATTCAACTGTAAAAAATGTAAAAACAGATAATGCGGTTAAAGAAAACAGTAACAAAATGACTCAGGATGTGCAGAATGCAGTGTCGGACATTAAAGAAAAGATTAAGAAAACAATGAATGTATCTGATGAAGATATAGAGAGTGCTATGGAGCAGCTTGGAATTATAGCAGAGGATTTGCTTGACATGCAGAAGCTTACGGATCTTGTAGTTGCTCTTAGCGGAAACACTGATTCACTTGAGTTTTTGACAGATGCAGATTCAGTATCTATGCTCAATGATATACTGGAATATGCAAAGTCTGTGACAGATAATCTGGAAGATGTGTATAATATGGACATTGATTCAATTAAAGAAATGCTTGTTTCTGCGAAGGATGATGTTAAACAGTCTGTTAAACAGTCTGTGGTAAAAGAAGATGCACAGCCAGAAGAACGGCCGGAAGCAACATCACAGTATGAGTTAAGCAATGTAATTGCACAGAAGACTAAAGTACAGGCTGATAATGACAATAATGCGGATGATAAGCAGCAGACTCATATGTCTGATAAAGCATCTGTGGAAAATGAAAACTTTACCGGGAATATGGCACAGAATATCCAGAATGCTTTCAGCGAGATTATTGATGAAGTTTCTAATGTTAATGAAGCTGATATTGTAAGACAGGTTGTAGAACAGATTAAGGTTACAACAGGACAGCAGCTTTCAAGTATTGAAATTATGCTTAATCCTGAGAATCTTGGAAAAGTACATATAGCTGTCACAGCAAGACAGGGAGTAATTACAGCACAGCTTACAGCACAGAATGAACAGGTAAAAGCTGCTCTTGAAAATCAGATGACAGCTTTGAAAGAACATTTTAACAATCAGGGTGTGAAGGTTGAATCTGTAGAGATTACTGTACAGAGTCATGGCTTTGAATCACAGCAGAATCTCGAAGGTAATAATTCAGAACAGGCTGGTCAGGAAAAGAAGACTCATAGAAAGCTTGACCTTAGCAGTCTTGAAGAACTGGAAGAATCTGATATGACTGATGAAGAAATCAGGGCAAAAGATGCTATTGTTAATGGCGACAGTAGTGTTGAATATTCAGCATAGAATAAGATGAGAAAGGAGATAATATATGGCTAGTACGATAGGTGCATGGTCTTATGTGAAGAATGATGGTTCATTAAGTACAAAGGACGATGTTAACAGCAACTTAAGTTCAACAGGAAAGAATAAGAGTACTACTAATAAGACAACGCTTGATGTTGAACAGTTTTTACAGCTTATGGTAGCTGAGATGCAGAACCAGGATCCGCTAGAACCTACAGATAATTCGGATTATATGGCACAGCTTGCTACATTTACACAGGTTGAAGCTACTAAAGAAATGAATGATAATACATTACAGGATATGGCATCTAACCTTGTTGGTAAGCAGGTTATAATGACTACAACACAGAACAGCAATGGTTATATAGGCGGAACTGTTGATTATTGGGAAACAATAAATGGAACTGTTTATCTTGGAATTGGTGGAAAGCTTTATGATATTGCAGATCTTGATACTGTAATGGATAAGGACTATTTTGACAAATGGAAAGGAAATGGTTCTACAACAGATACTAAGACAGAGGATACAAAACCTGGGGAGTGACCGTTATGATGAATAATATGATAGGTAATAATATTGCTTCTATCGAAAAGATGACGGACATTATAGGAAAGAAGAATTCTGATAATGTTGATAAAATGTATAATGGCAAAACATTTGCTGATATATATAATCAGAAGCGTTCGATTGAAGAGGTTATTTCCGACAGCGATATTAAATCGTCAAAAGGGTTGAAGTTCTCTAAACATGCTGGTGAAAGGCTTGAACAGAGAGATATCCGGTTATCAGACGAACAGATGACAAGGCTTGAGGAAGGAACCGAAAAAGCAATTTTGAAAGGAATCAAAGAATCGCTCGTTATAGTTGATGATCTGTCTTTTATAGTTAATACAAGAAACAGAACAGTGATTACGGCGATGGATCAGAATAACAATGAAGACAATATCTATACTAATATTGATGGAGCAGTAATTATTTAGCTGGACCGCAAGGAGGCGAATGTCCCTGAATGCCAGAAGGGACGATGCTTTATTGATGAATGCATCAGATATATGTCTTTACATATTTATGGAGGAACAAATATTATGATGAGATCAATGTATTCTGCTGTGTCAGGTCTTAAGGCACATCAGACAAGAATGGACGTTATTGGTAATAATATTGCCAATGTTAATACTGTGGCATATAAGTCACAGTCTATGACTTTTTCAGAAGTTTTTTATCAGACAACTCAGATTGCGTCAGGACCTAATGCAGAAACAGGAAAGGGAGGAACTAATGCTATGCAGATTGGTCTTGGATCATCTGTTGGTTCTATCTCCACAGCAATTTCTTCAGAAGGTGGTTCTGAGAGAACGGATAATGCATTTGACTTAAAGATTGGTGGAAGTTCTTTCTTTATAGTTAACAGTGCGGGTAATACATTCTTCACAAGAGCTGGTAATTTTAAGGTTGATGAGTCAGGTGCTCTTGTAACACCAGGTGGCGCTAATGTAATGGGCTGGCAGGTTGATGAATCTGGTAATGCAAAAAGAGACCTTGTATCAAAGCTGTATGTTAACAGTCCGGATGTTGCATATACTTCACCAGAAAGAACTTCATCTGTTACGGTAACAGGTAACCTTAATGCAGGTTCTAAGGATACAAGTACTACAACTATTAATTTTTATGACAGCCTTGGTAATTCTTATCAGGCAACAGTTAATCTTGTGTATGCAGGCGTTCAGGGAGATAATACACAGTATACAATTGAGCCTGTTTCGGTTTCAAAGAATGGTAAGCCGACAGACCTTACATTTACTGCGTCAGCACCATTATCATTTAATACACTTACAGGTCTTGCCGATGCATCAAATTCAGATATTAAGCTTACATTTTCTAATAACGGGACTGCATCAGATGCTATTGAAGGCGTTGATTTGAGAGTTATCGGTGAAAGTGAGACAAGTCCTGTACTTACGATGGATGCATCTGGAATTACAATGTTTTCAGAAAAGACTAATCTTAATTCAGAGCTTGGCATTAATGGACTTGGAAAAGGCAAGGCAGTAGGTAAGATGACATCGGTTGGTGTTGATTCATCAGGATATATTGTGGCAAGCTATAGCAATGGTGTTACTAAGAATATTGGACAGATAGCAGTTGCTTCTTTCTCCAACCCTGAAGGTCTTCAGAAAGAAGGCGATAATCTTTATTCAGCAACACTTAATTCTGGAACTTTTGATGGAATTGGTCAGGATGTTACAGAAGGTGATGGAAGTATTTCATCAGGAGTACTTGAGATGTCTAATGTGGATCTCTCTTCAGAATTTACGAATCTGATTACAACTCAGAGAGGATATCAGGCTAATTCGAGAATTATTACTGTATCAGATACATTACTTGAAGAACTTATTAATCTTAAGAGATAATTGACATGAAAAGATATTTATGGCGAATTATTACAAGTATTCCTTGCAATAATTCGCCATAAGTGTTTTAATATATATAGTTGATTTTAATAGAGGTACTATACCTTATGTGGTATCGGGAGGAATTATGATTGATGTAACACGGTTTAATGGAAAAAGCTTTGTGCTTAACGCAGAACTGATTGAAGTTATGGAGGAAACACCTGATACTGTTATAACCCTGACAACAGGACATAAATACGTTGTCAAGGAAAGCGTAGAAGAGGTATATAGCAAGGTTATTACTTATAAGAGAAATATAATTGGTAATCTGTATGCGTCTGGTACAGATACTAAGTGATAATATATATAGAATACTAGAGACTTGGAAGGGGCAATTATGGATTTAGCTACACTGTTGGGAATTATTATTGGGTTTGTCATGGTCGTTATCGGAATTATAACAAGTACGACTAATCCTACACTAAAGGGAATTATGGACACATTTGTTGACATACCGTCAATCGCCGTTACTATTGGTGGTTCAATGGCTGGTATGCTCACATCTTATACATTTAAGACATTCTTAGGACATCTTAAGGGATTTGGCATTGCTATGAAAGATCCTAAGCTTGATAATGGACAGGTTATTTCTAAGATTATTGAGCTTTCTAACACAGCCAGAAAAGAAGGCCTTCTTGCACTTGAAGAAGTGGCACAGGGACTTGATGATGAGTTTATGAAGAAGGGTATTCTTCTCATTGTTGATGGTACTGAGCCGGAGCTTGTGAGAGGCATTCTTGAAACAGAACTGGTTAATCTTGATACAAGACATAAGAGTACAATTGGCTTTTTTGATAATTGGGCAGCTCTTGCTCCTGCATGGGGAATGATTGGTACTCTTCTCGGACTTGTTAATATGTTAAAGAACTTATCTGATACAGCATCTATCGGACCTAATATGGCTGTAGCACTTCTTACTACACTTTATGGTTCTTTGATTGCTAACTGGATATGTGTTCCTATATCTAATAAGCTCAAGCTTCAGAATAATGATGAATATCAGCTTAGAGAGATTATTATTGAAGGTCTTCTTTCTATTCAGGCAGGAGAGAACCCAAGAGTTATTGAAGAAAAGCTTAAGTCTTTCCTTTCACCATCTGCCAGAACAGCATTATCTGAACAAGGAGGAGGTGAAGGCTGATGGCTAAACAGCGTACAGAGAATGTACCACCAGCGGCACTTTGGAAAGATACGTTTTCAGATCTTATGAATCTTCTGCTGTGCTTTTTCGTTTTGATGTTTGCTATGTCTAATATTGATTCTCAGAAGTTTGAAGAGATTGCAGCTTCACTTTCATCAAGCTTTAGTGTACTTCCTCAAGGCGGTTCTGCACTGTCAAAGGAAGGAATTCTTGTAAGCAGTGGGGCGAGTCAGCTGAATGAATTGAGCAATTACTATAACAATATGGGCCTTAACAATGATGGCGATATGTCACAGGATGTACAGAATGCTTATGAAGAGATTGAAAAAGAAGGTCTTGAGCAGTCTGAAAATATGGCTGAGGAGATTGTTGATAAACTTACAGCCAGTGGAGTTGCAGATTATGTTGATGTTACTGCTTATAGTAAATATGTAATGCTTAATGTAAGTGGTGGAATTCTGTTTAATTCGGGAAAGTCGGAGCTTACATCAGAGGCACGCAGTCTTCTTGACAAGGTTGCTGATGCACTTATTGAATATGATGATAATGTTATTACCATAGAAGGTCACACTGATAGTGTTCCTATCAATACATCACTGTTTCCTAATAATATGATGCTTTCTCTTTACAGGGCATACAGTGTGTTTGATTTCTTTGTGTCTGAGAAAGGCTTTTCAGATCAGACAATGAGTTCATCCGGAAGAGGAGATGCAGTGCCTATTGCAACTAATGATACTCCAGAAGGAAGAGCTCAGAACAGAAGAGTTGAGATTAAGGTGTATAATTCAATTAACAGCTAAGGAGGATTACTCATGAAAAAGAGTATGCTTAATGTGATTATTTTGGCACTTGTACTTGTGAATCTGGTACTTACAGTGATTCTTACATTTTCACTTGTATCAACAAATAAGAAGACAAATTCTCTTATTAATAAAGTGGCACAGATTATTGACCTGGATGTTGCAGGCGGAGTTTCTAATAATAATTCATCTACAGGTTCAGGAATTGAAAATGTAAGTTATATTGATATTAAGAACAATGACAGCACGGATATAATTGTTTCATATGTTGATAATGGAAAAACAAGATATGCCGTACTTTCAGTATCTGTCGGACTTAATTCAAAAGCTAAGGATTATAGTACTGTATCGACTTCAGTTGATAATGGGATGAAGGTCCTTGTTAATAAGATAACCAATGAAGCTAATAAGTATACTTACAGCACAATAAGTGCTAATAAATCAACCATGGAAACAGACCTTTTAAAGGAATTCCAGGAATTATTCAAGACTGAGACGATACAAAGTGTACTGATTAATATTGTTGTCCAGTAAACATTAAAGAATATGATAAGGAGGTGAGGAAGATGGGAGAGGTACTTTCACAGAGTGAAATAGATAACCTCTTAAAAGCTTTAAGCAGTGGAGAATTAGATGTAGATGAGATGAAGAATACAGAAGAAAAGCAAGTCAAGAATTATGACTTTGCAAGACCTTCTAAGTTTTCTAAAGAACATCTAAGAACACTGGAGATAATATTTGAGCATTTTGGAAGACTGCTGAGTACCAATCTTCCGGCATATCTTAGAAAGACAGTCAATGTTGAGGTTGTTAATTCAGAAGTAGTTATTTATTCAGAATTTTCTAATGCCCTTTCTAATCCGGTTCTTTTAGGTGTTGTTGGAATGCAACCATTAAGTGGTAACATAATTATGGAGATGGCATCCAATCTGGGGTTTGCAATTGTTGACAGACTTCTTGGAGGTGCAGGTAATGCTTTGGATAAAGAGAGAGATTTTTCAGAAATTGAACTTACAATTCTGGAACGTATCTTTACAGTGTGTGTTAATCAGTTGCAGGAACCATGGGAAAATGTTGTAAAGGTTAATCCAAGACTTGAAAGAATAGAGACTAATTCGCAGTTTGCACAGATTATATCACCGAGTGAAACAATCGCAATTGTAACTATTAATATTAAGATTGGTGATGTGGAGGGACTTATGAATATATGTCTTCCATATGCAACTCTTGAACCGGTTATGGATAAGCTTAATACCAAGTATTGGTTTTCTAATATGCAGGAAAAAGATTCCAATACATATGAGGATGCTATTGAAACAGTTATTGATAAAGCAATGATACCAATAAAGGCAGTGCTTGGTACATCTAAGATTAGTGTTTCGGATTTTGTTAATCTGCAGGTTGGAGACGTAATAAAAATTGATAAAAAGGTTGACCAGGAATTAGAGGTATATGTAGGTAATATTAAGAAGTTTACAGCTTTACCTGGTTATTTTGAGAATAAATACGCAGTAAGAGTTACTAATGTAATTAGAGAGGAGAGTGAAGAATAATGGATGGAATGTTATCCCAGGACGAGATTAATGCACTTCTGAGTGGCATGAATACAGGAGGAGATGACACATCTGATTCATCAACAGCAACAACAACTATACCAGAGGATAATGCTAATGATAATACAGATGGCGGCTTTACACTTACTGAGTCAGAAAAAGATGCTGTCGGTGAGATATCTAATATTAGCATGGGAACAGCTGCTACAACACTTAGTTCTCTTCTTTCACAGAAAGTTAATATTACAACACCAAAAGTAGAAGTTGCTACATGGGATGATTTATCAAGTAAATATGACAGACCATGTGTTATGTTGCAGATTTCTTACAAAGAAGGTCTTGCAGGCAATAATGTTTTAATATTAAGAGAGAATGATGTTAAGATAATTACAGACCTTATGATGGGAGGACCAGGTAATGTTGATCCAGACGAACCATTGACAGAACTTCATCTTAGTGCAATCGGAGAGGCTATGAATCAGATGATGGGTTCAGCAGCTACATCTTTATCATCAATGTTTAATAGAAAAATTGATATCAGTCCACCAATAGCTAACTTAGTGGAGACATACAATGAATTAGATGATAACCTGCCAGGATTCCTTAAAAACCATTTTGTAATGGTGGCTTTTAAGATGCAGATTGGCGAACTTATAGATAGTGAGATTATGCAGTTATATCCTAAGGAATTTGCACAGGAACTTCTTAACATGTTTATGCCGTCAGCAGAACCTGAACAGCCACAGGTAAGTCAGGAAGATACAGCTAATCATCAGGAAGAGCAGGTGCAGCAGGCTCCGGCACAGAATATGACACAGACAATGCCACAGCAGGATGTACCGGTGCAGAATACTACAGCACAGACAGCACCACAACAGGGAATGCCGATGCAGAATATGGGGATGCCTTATGGTTATGGAATGCCGATGCAAGGTATGCCTATGCAGGGTATGCCAATGGCAGGGTATGCACCAGCACAGGATGTTAATGTATCTCCAGCAGCATTTCAGCCATTTTCAACAGATGTCAATCCTTTGACACAGAAGGAAAATATTGAACTTATTAAGGATGTTCCACTTGAAGTAACAGTAGAACTTGGCAGAACAACAAAATCTATAAAAGATATACTTGAATTTGCTCCTGGAACAATTGTAGAACTTAATAAAATTGCAGGCGAATCTGTTGATGTTCTTGTTAATGGCAAATATGTTGCAAAGGGTGAAGTTGTTGTTATTGAAGAAAGTTTTGGTGTACGTATAACAGAGATTATCAAGTAATTGTTATGATTTTCTAAAAAATCAAAAAAAGAGTAGGAAATTGATAGTATTTGTTGTATAATACATTCGAATGATTTTTGTGAATAATTTGTTTTTGAATAGGAGAAAGTTTATGGCAAAGAATATTTTGATTTGTGATGATGCTGCATTCATGAGAATGATGATTAAGGATATTCTCACAAAGAATGGATACAATATAGCAGGTGAGGCAGAGAATGGACAGAAGGCAGTAGAAAAGTATGCTGAGTTAAAGCCAGATCTTGTGCTTATGGATATAACAATGCCTGAGATGGATGGAATTGAAGCTCTTAAGAGAATTAAGGCTGCAGATCCTTCAGCATCTGTTATTATGTGTTCTGCAATGGGACAGCAGGCTATGGTTATTGAATCTATACAGTCAGGAGCTAAGGACTTTATTGTTAAACCATTCCAGGCAGACAGAGTAATTGAAGCTGTTCAGAAGGTTGTTGGATAATAATGGTTGCATTAGCTGGGTTGAATAGTAGATGGGAAGCGTTTGCACAGTTGCTTACGCTTCTCGTTGTTTTTATATTTGTTTTGGCACTTACATATTTTGCTACAAGATGGGCTGGTAATATGCAGAAAACCAAAATGGCTGGGCGCAATATCCAGATACTTGAAACAATGAGAGTGTCTAATACTAAGTATATTCAGATTATTAAGATTGGCAGTAAATGTTTTGCAGTAGCAGTCTGCAAAGATACTATCACTTATTTGAGTGAGATTAACGAGCAGGAACTGACTTATTCGTCAGAGTCAAAGACAATCAATACTGATGGATTTAAAGCTATACTTGAAAAGTTTAAGAAAGACAAACCAGATAATTAATTAGGCAGGAACGAGAGAGTTATGTTACAGTGGATTAGAAAGCATAGAAAGGCATTAGCAGGAATATCGGTTGGGGCAGGAGCTTTTTTTGCAGCCATTTCATTTATTACATATAAGGTAATGGCTGCTGAGGAAACAACAGCATCAGGAAATAATCTTATTAATATAGGTATTTCTACGAGTGATGGTAATGATATGGCTAGTGTTTTGCAGATGCTTCTTGTACTTACAGTAATTTCACTGGCACCTTCTATTCTGATTATGCTGACATCATTTACAAGAATTGTAATTGTGTTGCATTTTACGAGGGCTGCGCTTGGAACACAGACAGTACCACCTAATCAGGTTATTATAGGTTTGTCTTTATTTTTGACCTTTTTTGTTATGTCGCCTGTTTTTACGGAAGTTTATGACAGTGCACTAAAACCACTATCCAATAATGAGATATCGGTCGAGGAAGCGTATGAAACAGGAGTAAAGCCATTGAAAAGCTTTATGTTGAAACAGACTTCTACAAAGGATCTTGATACATTTTTTAAGATTGCAGGATATGAGGAAGGCTCTGTTACATCGGAAGATGATATTTCTATGACAGTACTTGTACCATCGTTTATTATAAGTGAATTAAGAATTGCGTTTATTATAGGATTCTTAATATACATACCTTTTATTATTATTGATATGGTTGTATCGTCAACTCTTATGTCGATGGGTATGATGATGCTTCCACCAACCACCATATCTGCTCCATTTAAGATTTTACTTTTTGTAATGGCAGATGGCTGGAATCTGATAATTGGAAATCTTGTAGCAACATTTAAGTAAGGCAGGAGGTAAAGAATATGGATGCTGGACAGGTTGTAACAGTAGCAAGACAGACTATATGGGTTATAGTGAAGACTTCTGTGCCACTTTTACTTGTTTCAATGATTGTCGGACTTATTATAAGTCTTTTTCAGACACTTACATCTATTCAGGAACAGACACTTACATTTGTTCCAAAGCTTCTTGCAATTATGATTGCACTTATGATTATGGGAAACTGGCTTCTTAATGAGATAGTTTCGTTTATGCAGATGCTTTGGGGAAGCTTTGGTCAGTATATATGATGGCAGGATAGTGTGTTATGAATTTTACATTTGCATTGGAGCAATTTGAATTATTTGTTTTGATATTAATAAGGCTGGCATCTTTTGTATTTGCTGCGCCTTTTTTTAATATGGCAAATGTACCAAGAAAGGTAAAGGCTGGATTTGCACTGTGCCTTACAGTTTTGGTATATTCGCTTTTTCCTGATATGACAGTTGAGTATAATGGCATGATTGATTATGCAATAATTGTTGTTGAGGAGATGATTGTTGGAATTCTTCTTGGGGCAGTGACGTCTTTTTGCGTGCAGATTATTATGTTTGCAGGTAAGATTATTGATATGGATATTGGTATATCTATGGCACAGCTTTACGATCCTACAACAAGAATGCAGGTTGGTATCATGGGAAATTTCTATTACTATATGATGATGCTTCTGCTTATAATTTCAGGTATGCATCAGTATCTTGTTGCTGCAATTGTTGAGACATATAAAGTTATTCCAATTGGCGGGGTGAAATTCGGTGCAGGAATATATACTGCCATAATAAGTTTTATGTCAGATTTTTTTGTTATAGGATTCAGAATTGCACTTCCGGTATTTTCGGCGATTCTTATGTTAAACTGTGTGCTTGCGATTCTTGCCAAGGTATCACCTCAGATGAATATGTTTGTTGTTGGTATGCAGCTTAAGATATTTGTAGGTATATTTGTAATTCTGTTTACGATTTCAATGCTTCCATCAGTATCTGACTTTATACTTGATGAGATAGAAAGATTATTTGCTATGTTAGTAAGGGGAATGAGCTAGTGCGAAGAACTTATCTTTACATGAACCTCCAGTTGTTTGCTAAAGACGGACCAGGAGGAGAAAAGACAGAACCGGCTACAAGTAAGAAGCTGGATGATATCCGAAAAGAAGGTCAGGTTGCCAAAAGTAAGGAGCTGATAACGGCAGTTTCACTTATGGCACTGTTTATTATACTTAAAGTGTATGTTGGAAAGATAGGAACTAAACTGATAGATGCATTTACAACGATATATGCTCTTATGGGAAAGGTTATTAATGAAAGTTCACAGGGACTGACAATTAATATGGCATCCAGCATTGTAAGACAGGCAATTATAATTATTCTTAATATTATTATCCCTGTGCTTATTGTCGCTGTAATCATAGCAATTCTTGGGAATATGCTTCAGCAAAGATGGATGGTTACAGCGAAACCGCTTGCTCCGAAGGCAAGTAAAATTAATCCACTTAATGGATTTAAAAGGATTTTTTCTGTAAGACAGTTATTTGAACTGATTAAGGCTATTGCCATGATGAGTATCATTGGAATTATGGTGTACAATTGTGTAAGAAAGAATATGAATATTCTGCTTACTTTTTATGATGTTACTTTATATACTGCGCTTTCTTTGGTTGGTAATATAATTATTAATCTTGGAATCCAGATAAGTGCGGTGTTTCTTATAGTTGGTTTTGTTGACCTTATATATCAGAGACATAAGTTTAAGACTGATAATATGATGACAAAACAGGAAGTTAAAGATGAATTCAAGAATGCAGAGGGTGATCCGCAGGTTAAGGGACAGATTAAGCGGAGAATGCAGGAAATCTCAAGAAGAAGAATGATGCAGCAGCTTCCAGAGGCGGATGTTGTAATTACGAACCCGACACATTTTGCAGTGGCATTAAAATATGAACCTGATTCTGGAAAAGCACCTGTGGTTATAGCCAAAGGTGCTGATTATCTGGCTTTCCAGATAAGGGATAAAGCAAAAGAGTACAATATATCTGTAGTAGAAAATAAGCCTCTTGCGAGAATTATTTATCATAATGTTGATATAGGTATGGAAATACCTCCTGAGTTGTACTATGCAGTTGCAGAAATTCTTGCATCTGTTTTACGCACAAATAATAGATAAAAGTCAGATTATGTGATATTATGTAAAATAATGACTAAATTGAAAGGAGAGAAATGATGAAGATTAAGAAGAATGATCTGTTTATTGGAATATATCTGCTTGCCGCAGTATTATTCTTCATTATTTCAATTCCTTCATGGCTGCTTGATATTCTGCTTGCAATTAATATCCTGGTAGCAATGGTTGTGCTTTTTAATTCACTTTTTGCTAAGGAAGTTCTGGATATGGCATCTTTTCCTACGATGCTGTTATTTACGACTATTTTCAGAATTTCCCTTAATGTATCTTCAACTAAGCTTATATTAAAGAATGGTGATGCAGGTAAGGTTATTGATACATTTGGTAAGTTTGTTGGCGGCGGTAATCTGGTAATTGGTATTATTATATTCATTATTCTTATTATCGTTCAGTTTATAGTTATTAATAAGGGCTCTGAGCGAGTTGCAGAGGTAACTGCAAGATTTACACTTGATGCAATGGCTGGTAAGCAGATGGCTATTGACTCAGACCTTAATACAGGAGCCATTACTGATAAAGAGGCTGCTGAGAGAAGAAAGAAGCTACAGCAGGAGAACAGCTTCTTTGGTTCTATGGATGGTGCTACCAAATATGTTAAGGGAGATGCAACTGCAGGTCTTATTATTACCGGAATTAACCTTGTTGGTGGTATTGTCATGGGAATGGTATATGGAGGATTATCAATTAATGATGCTCTTTCTAAGTATACTATTCTTACAATCGGTGACGGATTGAGTTCACAGATACCATCATTGCTTATATCACTTGCAACAGGTGTTCTTGTAACTAAAGCATCAAGTGATGGAGAACTTGGTGATGAGATAGTTGGACAGCTTTTTTCGATGGACAGGGTACTTATTATGGTTGGTGCTGCACTTTCTGTCCTTGGAATATTAACACCGTTGCCATGGTACATATTTGTTCCGTTAGGAGCAGCTCTTATTTTTTACGGAAGGAAGCTAGGAACTAAAGCAGGAGAAGCTAAGATTGAAGAGAGCGCTGAGCAGGAAGAGAACGAGGCACAGGAAATCCGTAAGCCTGAAAATGTTGTTTCGCTGCTTAATGTTGACCCTATTGAGCTTGAATTTGGATATGGAATTATTCCGCTTGCTGATGTTAATCAGGGAGGAGATCTTCTTGACAGAGTTGTCATGATAAGAAGACAGATTGCACTTGAGCTTGGTGCAGTTGTTCCTATTATCAGACTGCGTGATAATATACAGCTCAATCCAAACCAGTATGTCATTAAGATTAAGGGTATACAGGTGAGTGAAGGTGAGATACTTTTTGATCATTATATGGCTATGAATCCAGGATATGTTGAAGAAGAGATAACCGGTATTCCTACATTTGAGCCATCATTCCATCTCCCGGCTATATGGATAACTGAGAGCCAGAGAGAAAGAGCAGAATCACTTGGATATACGGTTGTTGATCCGCCATCAATTATTGCAACACATCTTACAGAGGTTATAAGACAGCACATTGCTGAGCTTCTTACCAGACAGGATGTACAGAATCTTATTAATAATATTAAAGATAACAATTCAACACTTATTGATGAACTTGTACCTAAGCTTATGGGTATTGGAGAGATTCAGAAGGTTTTACAGAATCTTCTTGAAGAGGGAATATCAATAAGAGATCTTGTTACTATATTAGAAACTCTGGCAGACCATGCAGCTGTTACAAGAGATCCGGATATATTGACAGAGTATGCAAGACAGGGATTAAAGAGAGCTATTTCGAGCAAGTATTTTACGGTAGGTGAAGTGACAAATGTTGTTACAGTTGACCCTGCAATTGAGCAGGAGATTATGAATTCTGTTAAGAATACAGAACAGGGGTCATATCTGTCGCTTGACCCTGAACGCAGTAAGAAGATTGTTGAAGCATTAGGCAATGAACTCAAGAAGCTTGAGGATATGGGTAAGAATCCAATAGTTATCACATCGCCTATTGTGAGAATGTATTTCAGAAATCTGGCTAAGGATTATTATAAGGATATAATTGTGATTTCATATAATGAGGTGGAATCTAATGTAGAATTACAATCAGTGGGGATGGTGACAGCATAAATGATAGTGAAGAAATTTCAGGCGGAGACAGAGACAGAGGCAATATTAAAAGCTAAAGATGAATTAGGAAGCGGTGCAGTGGTTCTTAACGTCAAGACATTAAAACAGAGAGGTGTATTCAGACTTTTTAAGAAAGATGTTGTTGAGGTTACTGCTGCACTTGAGGAAAAAGAATTTATTAATGGCATTAATAATAAAAGGCCAACCATGGAAAATAAAGGTGCTAATAGTGGATTTATAAGCAGTCAGCCTATGAAGAATATTACGGGAGGATCGCAGATTAATCTTGTCGCAGATGAAAAGATTGATATGAATTCTAATGCTGCTAATATTGAGAAGAAACTTGATTCACTCCATTCACTTCTTGAAAATCAGATGAATCCAGGAGGCAGCAGTGCAAAGAGACCGGCAGCAGCAACTGTCATGCATGAAGAAATACATGCACAGGATACAGGAAAGAAGATAGTTAAAGAGCGTGAGAATGCCAATTATAAATTCTTACAGCTTATATATAAAAAGTTGGTTGATAATGAGGTTGATTCAAAATATGCAGATGAAATAATTGCTGATATTGAGGCTTCACTTAAGAAAGAATCTAATATTGACAGCATTCTGTCTGCTGTGTACCAGAAGATTATACTAAAACTAGGGGAACCCCGTACAATATCTCTTGGAGACAAACCGAAGGTGATATTTTTTATTGGACCAACAGGCGTTGGAAAGACTACAACTATTGCAAAAATAGCGTCACATTTCAAACTTGAAAAATACACAAAGGTTGCTTTTATAACCTCTGATACATATAGAATAGCTGCAGTGGAACAGCTTAATACATATGCATCTATAATTGACTGCCCTGTAAATGTAGCATATTCTCCGGATGAAATGGATGAGTGTCTTGATGAATTCAAAACTTATGAGCTTATACTTGTTGATACTGCAGGAAGATCACATAAGTCAGAAGAACAGATGGAAGAGCTGGATAAGCTCATTGAGACGGTTGAGCAAAGAAAGGATGAATTTGATTTTGAGATATATCTGACATTAAGTGTCACAACCAAGTATAAGGATCTTGTAAATATAGCAGATAAATATAAGCATATTAAGGACTGGGCTATTATATTTACTAAATTAGATGAAACATGCAGCCTTGGGAATATGCTTAATATGAAGCTTTATACAGGCGAACAGCTTTCGTATACAACTTCAGGACAGAATGTACCTAATGACATTGAGGTAATTAATGAGCAGAGACTTGCTAAATTATTATTGGGAGGTAAATCATGATGGATCAGGCAGAGAATCTTCGCAATATAATTAAAAAACAAAATTTAAAAAACATTACGAATTCGCGAGTTATTGCCGTAACAAGTGGAAAAGGCGGTGTTGGCAAGTCAAGTACTTCTATTAATCTTGCAGTGCAGTTTACAAGGATGGGGAAGAAAGTTATTATACTGGATGCTGATTTCGGGCTTGCTAATATTGAAGTTATGTTTGGTGTTATTCCTAAATATAATCTCAGTGACCTTATGTTTGCGGGCAAGGAGCTTGACGAGATAATAACAGAAGGACCTGAAGGAATAAGATTCATATCAGGTGGTTCTGGAATTGCAAAGCTTGTCAATCTTGATAAAGAGCAGGTAAGAAGGCTTGTTAATAAACTCTCAGAACTTGAAGGAATGGCAGATGTTATAATTATTGATACCGGTGCAGGAATATCTCCTGCTGTTATGGAGTTTCTTGTCGAAAGCCCGGAGACGATACTTGTGACAACACCAGAACCAACATCGATAACGGATTCATATGCGCTCCTTAAGGCATTAAGCATGAATGAGAATTTCAAAAAAGATGAAACAACAATTAAGATGATAGCTAACAGAGTTGATTCTGAAGCTGAGGGTAGAAGCCTGTATGAAAAGCTTAATGTTGTGGTTATGAAATTCCTTGAAATTAATATGCAGTATTTAGGTGCGGTTCCACAGGATAATAATATTAAAAAAGCAATTATGAAGCAGAAACCGGTCTCTATGATATTTCCAAATGCCACATCGTCAAGGCATTTTGAAGAAATAGCAACACGGCTGATGTCAGAAGGTGCAGATGTTCCTGTTCATAAGAGAGGCATAAGAGGATATCTAAGGTCTGTATTTGCAAAGAATATGTGATTAAGAGGAAATGAGGTGTGGGAATGTTCGAACAGCTTGTTGTAGGTGGGAAGGTTGAATTATTTAAAAAGAGCAGGCGTATAAAAGAGAACGGAGAAACAAAAGAAATGCTTGTAAGCCAGATAATGGATATCAATGATGAAACTATTATCTGCACGATGCCTTCAAGACAGGGAAAAATGATAGTGCTTGAAGTTGGAACTTTGATAGAAGCTTTTTTTTATACAGGTAATTACATTTATAAATCTGACTGTACTGTAAAATCAAGAGGAAAAGAGGGAAATATATTTACAGTTGAATTAAGACCTGAAACAGCACTTGTAAAGTTCCAGAGAAGGGAATTCTACAGGCTGAAATGCACTATTGATGCAGATATTATACCGCTGACAGATGAAGAACGAAAGAATTTTGATGTAACCGGAAAATTGCCGGATAATTTTGTCATGCCGGAAGACAAAGGAATAATTGTTGACATAAGCGGTGGTGGACTGAGACTTTTTTCAAAGAAACAATATGATGCGGATTCGATTGTTAATGTGAGTTTTCCAATACAGGTAGGGGACAGAAGCAGATATATGAAGCTGATGGCAAAGGTTGTAATGTCAATGCGCAATCAGAATTCTGACAGCGTATATGACAGCAGACTTCAGTTTGTGAATATGCAGAAGGAAGATACGGAGGATATTGTTAAATACGTTTTTGCCCAGCAAAGAATGATTCGCAAGAAAGAAAGGGGGCTGTAATATGGCAAAAAAAATACTTGTCATAGATGACTCTGCACTCATGAGAAGGGTTATATCTGATATAATAAACGAAGGTAATGAGTATGAAGTCGCAGCTATTGCAAAAGACGGACTTGAGGGATTTGATTTGATTGTATCTAATCCTAATCTGTACAGTGCAATAATTCTTGATATTAATATGCCTAAGATGAACGGGCTGGAATTATTACAGAAGCTGCAAAAGAATCATATTGAGCAGACTGTTATTGTTGTAAGTACAGTAGCAAAAGAAGGTGCAAAAGAAACTATTCAGGCTCTTGAATATGGAGCGTTTGATTTTGTAACCAAACCAGAGAATTATTTTGAAACTAAGGGCAATGACTTTAAAAAGCGTATACATGATATGCTTAATGTTGCAACAAGTTCCAAAGCGTCTGTGGAAAGGACAAGGTCAGCTACAGGTGTAAAGCCGTCGGGATATTCTGGCAGCAGGCTTACATCAGGAAGGACATCATCATTAATTCCATCGGAGAAAAAAGCTTCTATTGATGCAATATCTGCTTTAAGACGCAGGAATGAGATTAATGATACAATTCCTCCAAAGGTTAATCCATCAAGATTTACCAATATTAAAAGTGGCAGTAAGAAGGTTGTTGCACTTGCCTGCTCAACAGGTGGACCAAAATCATTACAACAGGTAATACCAATGCTTCCTAAGAATCTGGATGCCGGAGTGGTACTTGTACAGCATATGCCGGCAGGGTTTACAGCATCCTTAGCAGCCAGACTTAACGAAATAAGTGATATTAATGTTAAGGAAGGGGCAGATGGTGATGTTATACAGAAAGGCTGGGTATATATTGCGCCAGGAGGAAAACATATCGAGGTTGTCAAGAAAGCATCTGAGTATGTGATAAAGCTTAATGACGAGCCTCCTATAGATGGCTTAAGACCATGTGCCAATGTTATGTATAAGTCACTTGTACAGTGTAATTATGATGAGATTACATGTGTTGTCCTTACAGGAATGGGAGCAGATGGTACGGAAGGAATAAAAACTCTTTCTGCCAGCCATAAGAAAATTCATGTTATAGCTCAGGATGAAGATAGCTGTGTTGTATATGGCATGCCTAAGGCTATAGCACAGACAGGACTGGTTGATGAGGTTGTTCCGTTGAATAAAATTGCAGAAACTATAACGAAGAATGTGGGGGTATCTTAAGATGGATGTAAGCCAGTATTTAGAGATATTTATCGACGAATCTAATGAACATTTGCAGAATTTAAGTGATGGTATCATGATTCTTGAAAAGGAACCTGATAACAGTGATACAATTAACGAAATATTCAGAGCTGCACATTCCCTCAAGGGTATGGCTGGAACTATGGGCTATAAGAGAATGCAGAATCTTACTCATGATATGGAAAATGTATTTTCAGAGGTCCGAAATGGTAATATTAAAGTTGATTCAAGAATGGTAGATGTATTGTTCCAGTGCCTTGATGCATTAGAGCAGTATGTTAATAATATCCAGGAGACTTCTGATGAAGGAACTGATGATAATGAGCCAATAATTAAGGCACTTAACTCATTTATAGTTAATAATGAAGATAAGGGAGTATTACCTGAGGAAGCTAATAAGGAAGAAGCTCCTGCAGAAGAGAAGAAAGAAGAAAGCACAGATGTTGCAGGTACTTATGCCAGATATAATAACATGGTATTTGCTGATTTTGAAAAGAATGCTGTTAACGAAGCAATTGAGAAGAAGATGAATGTGTTCATCATTAAAGTAAGTGTTGATGAAAACTGTATTCTTAAGGCAGCCAGAGCATTTCTTGTATTTAAGAATCTTGAAGGTCATTGTGATATTATCAAATCAGAGCCATCTGCACAGGATATTGAAGATGAGAAATTCGAGCTTGATTTCAGCATTGTTGTTGTAACGGAAGAAAGTTATGAATCAATAGTTGGAATAATCAAGAATGTTTCGGAAATTAAAGATGCTGCAGGAGAGGCTATAACAACTCCTTTTGCAGATGAAGATGATAAAGAAGAGAAGCAGGATACACCAAAGCAGGAAGAAAAGAAGGATGAGTCAGAGACAAAACCATCTGCATCAGTGACGGCAAAGAAGCAGGCTCCTGCAGCTAACAATAATAAGGCAGGCAAAACAGTGAGCCACACAGTACGTGTAGACATTGAAAAACTTGATGTTCTTATGAATCTTGTCAGCGAACTTATTATTGCAAAGAACGGGCTTGTATCAGCCAGTGTATCAGAAGATGGTACAACATCTGTTAATCAGAAATTTGGTGAACAGATTGAATATCTTGAAAGAGTAACAACTAACCTTCATGAGTCAGTTATGAAGGTTAGGATGATGCCTATTGAGAGTGTATTTGCCAAGTATCCAAGAATGATAAGAGATCTCAACAAGAAACTTGGGAAGAAGATGGAACTTTATATGTCAGGTGAGGAGACAGAGCTTGACAGAACAGTTATTGATGAGATAGGTGATCCTATTATGCATCTGTTAAGAAATTCTGCTGACCATGGACTTGAAAGCGCAGAGATAAGAGCTGAGAGAGGCAAGCCAGAGGTTGGTTCTATATGGCTTGATGCATATCAGGAGGGCAACAATGTTGTCATAGAAGTAAGAGATGATGGTAATGGTATTGATGTAGAGAAGGTTAAACAGAAAGCTGTTGAAAAAGGAAACCTTACTCAGGAGCAGGCAGATGCGCTTACAGAAAAAGAAGCAATTGATCTTCTGTTTAAGCCAAGTTTTTCAACATCAGATAAAGTTACAGATGTATCCGGACGAGGTGTTGGTCTTGATGTTGTAAAATCAAAGATTGAAGCTCTTGGTGGAGATGTCGAGGTTAAGACTAAATATGGAGAAGGCAGTACATTCAGTATAAGACTTCCACTTACACTTGCTATTATTCAGGCACTTATGGTTAAAGTTGGAGAAGAAAAATACGCTATTGCACTTGGCTCAATTGAGACAATTGAAGATGTACCGGTAAGCGAGATTAAATATGTTCATGCTAAGGAAGTTATTAATCTTAGAGGCAATGTAATTCCTCTTATAAGATTAAGAGAACTTCTTGATGTACCTGGCGAACCGGAAGAGTCTGACAATATAGTTATAGTAATTGTCCGTAAGGGAGATAAGCTTGCCGGACTTGTTGTAGATAATCTTATTGGCCAGATGGAAATTGTTATTAAGTCACTTGGTAAGTACATTAATATTAACCGCATGATAAGTGGTGCTACAATCTTAGGTGATGGTTCAGTTGCACTTATCATCGATGCCAATACACTTGTATAGAGGAGGAACGGATAATGGAGAATGTTAATGCTATAGAAGATAAGAATTCAGAATCAACAACTTCTGTACAGTATATTGTTGTTAAGATAGGTAATGAGCAGTACGGAATTGATATCAAATATATTGACAATATTGTAAGAAGCCAGAACATAACAAGAGTGCCTAAAACACAGTCATATTATAAAGGTGTTATTAACCTAAGAGGCGAGATTTGTCCAATTATGAGCATGAGACTTAAACTTGGATTAGAGCCGGATGAGCTTACAGATAAAACAAGATTTATAATAGTAAAGGTTGAGGGGGCTTCGATTGGTGTTATAGTAGACCAGGTTAAAGAGGTCGTTACACTTGAAGAAGAAGATATAGAGCGTATAAGCAGATCAACCAATGATGATGCGGCAGCTAACTATATTAATGCAATAGGAAAGAAAGATGGGGAACTGATTTCACTTCTGGATATTGTAAGCCTTATTGTAGAAAATAATTAGTGTTTGAGGTGAAGGTATGTCAAAAATTGATTTGAATCAGCTTGATGATATTCAGTATGATGTTTTAAAAGAAATAGGTAATATAGGTGCAGGAAATGCAACAACTGCATTATCGAAGATGCTCAACCAAAAGATGGATATGTCAGTACCTAAGGTTGAACTTGTTCCTTTTAATGAAATATCAGATATAATGGGAGACGAAGATCAGACAGTAGTTGGTATTATGCTTGGATTTGAGGGGGATGTGTATGGAATGATGATGTTCCTTTTTGATACAAAATCAGCACATCATCTTGTTAATACACTTATGATGCAGGATACAGAGTCAGGTATTGAGGCAGATACTCAGTTTAATGACATGGAAATGTCTGCTCTTAATGAAATAGGTAATATTGTATCGGGTTCGTATCTTACAGCAATTTCTAAGCTTACTAACCTCAAGATGGTATCTACTGTTCCAGAAATGACAATAGATATGATAGGAGCATTGCTTAGCGTTCCAGCTTCAGAATTTGGTAAATATGGTGACAAACTGCTACTTATACAGTCACAGTTTGGTGAACTGGATTTTGTTAATGGATATTTTCTTATGATTCCAGAACTGGAGTCATATGACAAATTGTTAGAATCTTTAGGTGTGTAAAAGATATATTTGAAAGAGTAACGATTATGGGAAACATGATAAAGGTTGGCATGGCTGACTTAAAGGCATGCAAATGTCCTGATGCACTCACTACACTTGGACTTGGTTCATGTGTAGGAGTTGCATTATATGATCCGGTAACGAAAATAGGTGGACTTCTCCACTGTATGTTACCGGATAGTACCCAGTTTAGAAATAATTCTAATATTGCTAAATTTGCAGATACTGGCATAGATGAACTTATAAGACAGATGAAAGCACTGGGAGCGGTTGATACAAGAATTGTTGCAAAGATTGCCGGTGGGGCTCAGATGTTTGCAAACAGATCTAATAGTGAAGCGTTGAGGGTAGGAGAACGCAATGTTATTGCGGTTAAGGCAAAGCTAAAAAGCCTTAATATAAGTATACTTTCTCAGGACTGCGGAGAAAACTTTGGAAGAACAGTGGAATTTTATTCGGAAACAGGAGACTATGTTATTAAAGCGGTAGGGAAACCACTAAAAACAATATGATTTTAGTGGTACATAATTGTTACGAGTGGAGGCTTTATGAATAAGTTCAGAAATGTACCAGCCATAATAACATTACTGGCAGGTTTTATAACCAGTGTTATCATGATAAAATACAGATATACACTGGTTAATTTTATGTGGATACTTATATGTGTTATGCTTGCATTTTATATATGCGGAATGCTTATAAGATTTGCACTTAATAAAGTAGCAGAAAAGAAAGAGAATAAACAAAAAGCATCTGACGAAGAAAAAGAAGATGTATCTAATATGGAGGAATCTGCCCAGCAAGAATAATTGTAGCATTTGGGCAGATTTTGTGTTATTATCTGAGTATATTTTATTAATTGGGGGCACTGACCATGGATGAGGCAGGCAGAGATAAACTGTGGAAGAATTACATATCCACACGTAGTGCAGAATACAGGGATGAGTTGATAGTTGAGTATGCACAGCTTGTTAAGCTGGTTGCTGGAAGACTCAATATGTATCTTGGATATAATGTGGAATATGATGATCTTGTTGGATATGGAATATTTGGACTTATAGATGCAATTGATAAGTTTGATTATGGCAAGAATGTTAAGTTTGAGACATATGCCAGCTTAAGGATAAGGGGCGCGATTCTTGATCAGATAAGAAAGATGGACTGGATACCAAGATCTCTAAGACAGAAGCAGAAGAGAATTGAAGCTGCTATGGCAAAGATAGAAAGCGAAACAGGTCATATAGCAAGTGATGAGGAGCTTGCTGCTGAATTAGAGATTACGATAGATGAACTGGCGGACTGGCAGGGAAAGATGAAAGCATCTAATCTTATATCACTTGATGAATATACAGAGGCAGGCAGTGAGGTTAAGATGGAGTCTGCTGGTAATTCACATTTTGACCAGCCAGAGGAAGCTATAGAAAAAGAAGAACTTAAGAAAATGATGGTCAGAGCAATAGATTCTCTCACTGAGAAAGAGAGAAGTGTTGTTGTTTTATATTATTATGAAGATATGACATTGAAAGAAATCAGTCTCACACTTGAAGTGTCAGAGTCAAGGGTGTCACAGCTTCATACGAAAGCATTGAATAAGATGAAGAAAATACTTGGTGATTATGTATTTTCTCTTTAATATAAGTATGTAAAAGGGGTTACAGCATATGGTGGAAGGATGTAGAACAGGGTATTTTCAGTTTGATTCAAGGAACGATGGGTTATATATAATAGTATATCCGCCACAGAATGGAGGCAGAACTGCAAATATAGATGATGTTATGTATTATCTTGATAAGAAAAAGATTGAATGCGACACGGCTAAGCTGGCACAGGCAGTCAGGGCAGGGAGCAGTACGAAGACGGAACTTAAGGTTTCAGATGAGAAGGTACATCAGTATTCTGAATTCGGGGATTACAGGATAAGTGCAGATTGCATGAAAGTTGAAGCTGTATTCTATCCACCGTTTGTTGGAGGAGGCGTACTTACTTCAGGAGAGATTATTAAGGATCTTCAGTATCTTGGTGTGAAACATGGTATAGATAATCAGATTATAGAACAGATATTAAGCCATAGAGAATATGGAGAGGCTTATAAGATTGCTGTCGGTACACAGCCAAGAGATGGAAGCGACGGATATATTGAATATAAGTTTAATACAGAACTGAAACCACGCCCTAAGATGAATGACGATGGAACAGTTGATTTTCATACACTTGAGAATATTAATCATGTTAACAAAGGTGATGTTGTTGCTGTACTTCATAAAGAAGACAGGGGAGATGACGGAATAGATGTTCTTGGAAGGAGAGTTCCTCCAAGAAAAGTTAAGCATGTAATATTCAGGTATGGAAGAAATCTGTCACAGTCTGAGGATGGAACAGAGCTTATGTCACAGGTAAGCGGACATGTCATACTTGAGAATGATAAGATATTTGTTTCAAATGTATTGGAACTAGTGAATGTAGATAATTCCACAGGAGATATTGACTATGAAGGTGATGTTGTAGTTAAAGGCAATGTTCTTGCAGGATTTACTGTTAAAGCAACAGGAGATATTACTGTGAGTGGAATTGTGGAAGGGGCTACAGTAATAGCAGGGGGAAATATTACATTTAACAGAGGAATCCAGGGAATGACAAGGGCTGTTGTCAAGGCTGGCGGCAATATTGTATCCAAATTCATAGAGAGTGCGGAAAATGTATCAGCAGGTGGAAGTATCGAAGCGGATTCAATTCTGCACAGCAAAGTTACAGCTAAGAGTACAATTAAGGCTTCAGGGCGTAACGGACTTATAATAGGCGGAGATGTTAAGGCTGTTAATATGATAGAGGCTAAGACAATAGGAAATGCCATGGGAACAAACACATCTGTTGGCGTTGGAGTAGATCCGTCAATGAAACGAAGAGTAGATGAATTAAAGAACAGCCTTGGGAAACTGGGCGATAATAAGATACAGCTTAACCAACTTCTTAATGCGTTAAGAAAGAAACAGGATTCAGAGGGTGGGCTTGATGAAGCAAAGCACGAATTACAGATGAAAACAATGCGCAATGTCATAATGCTTGAACAGGAGATTAATAAACAAAAGAAAGAGCTTGAAGAATTAAGATGTCAGATAGGTGAAGAAAAGCATGCATGCATTAAAGTAAGTGATGCAGCGTATGCTGGTGTTAAACTTACATTTGGTGACCAGTGCATGTTTCTTAAACAGAAATATGATTACTGTCAGTTTGTTAAAGAGGGTGCAGATATAAAAAGTGCGCCAATTTAGACACATTTGATACAGGAGGCAGAATATGGTTATTAAACCGGTGGAATTTGCAATGATACAACAGCAGAACAATGTTGCCAAATCACAGTATAATGCTGAAAACAGGCCTATGACAGAGCAGCAGACTATAACGCAGCAGGTTCAGAAGGACATCAATGTTCACTCACAGCAGGTTAATAAGAAGGATAATGCTGATAATGAAACTGGTAAATATGATGCCAAGGATAAGAGTAATAATGAATATTCCGGCGAAGGAAATTCACGGAAGAAAAAGAAATCTGATGGAAAAGTCTTTGTAAAAGGACAGGGAAGTGCTGATTTTGATGTAAAGATATGAAACAATGAGGTGTGGAGGATATAATGGTCGCAACAGAAATATTTCTTATAGCGGCTGGCGTAATATGTGTTGTTGTCAGCGTTGTTATGAGTTTTGGAGATGATAAAGAGAATGTGGAGAGCAGTGCTAAATCGGAACTGACACAGGCACAGCTTGATATGGTAAAACATCAGGTTGATGAGGTTATTAAGCAGCAGATAAGTGGTCTGTCTGAAAAAACGGAAGCTGCACTTGATAAGATATCTAACACCAAGATTCTTGAAATGAATGAATATGCAGAGAGTGTGCTTGGTGAGATTAACAGAAATCATAATGAAGCTGTTTTTTTGTATGACATGCTTAATGAAAAATCAAAAGAAGTAAAGACAACAGTTAAAGATGTTAATTATGCAAAAAAGCAGGTTGAACAGATTAGTGGAAGAACTTCTGATATGTCTGATAATGCAGTCATGTCAGAAGAACATGAACAGGACCGCACAGATGATGGGAAAGAACCGGCATATGAACAGGCGGTTAAGTCTGGTAAAGATACAAAGGATATAGCAAAGGAAAGGCTTGCAGCATTAGTAAAGAAAAGCAATCAGAAAGCTAAGAATGCTGAAGACAGAATTAATACACAGGCAGACAGTCTTAATAAAGAATATTCGAATAATGAAAGAATTCTCCAGATGAATGCATCCGGTGTATCTGTTAAGGAAATTGCTAAGAAACTTAATATGGGAGTTGGCGAAGTAAGGCTTGTGATTAATCTGTATAAAGGTGGTAAACAACAATGAAGTTCAGATATTATATAAGAGGTTTTGGAGCTGGTCTTATAGTTGCAGCTGCTGTTCTTTTAATTGCAGGTATGATAGAAAAGAATAATAATTACATTGTTTCTGATAATAAAGAGACGCAAAGCAGTGGTTCTGTTATAGCATTTACAACGGAAAGCACGGATAACAAAGAGAAAGAAACGCAGAAAGCTACAGGAAAGTCAGATGAAGAGACGACGCAGGTTAATAAAGAAACTACGACGACTGTGGTGGCAAGAGAAACTGAGTCACAAAGACCTACGGCAAGTATTGTTATCGGTGATGGAAGCGGACTAGTCCAGATTGAATTCAAGGGTGTAGGAACTGCATCTGAGGCAGCAGATATACTGTATAGTGCAGGAATAATCGAAGATAAGCTGGCATTCTATACATATATGGATATATCAGGATATGCTGTCAGAATCAGAGATGGTGAGTATTCTCTTAAGCCTGGAGATTCATATGAGACTATTGCCAGAACAATAACACAGTCAGATTAAAAAAATGCTTGCATTATATTGAATGTATTGTTATAATGCATTTTGTGTGAAAAAACATGCTGGTGGATTTTACGGCTGGTGCCGGTATACGCGCCGGTGGTCGAAAAAGAAGAAGCCCGCAAAAGATTAATTAACCAATGGAGGTATCAAAATGAGCGTAATTTCAATGAAACAGTTACTTGAGGCAGGTGTTCATTTCGGACATCAGACAAGAAGATGGAATCCTAAGATGGCTGAGTACATCTACACAGAGAGAAACGGAATCCATATCATCGATTTACAGAAGTCTGTAGGTAAGGTTGACGAGGCTTATAAGGCAATCTCTGATATCGCTGCTGAAGGTGGTACAATTCTTTTTGTAGGAACAAAGAAGCAGGCTCAGGATGCTATTGCTACAGAGGCAGAGCGTTGCGGAATGTTTTATGTTAATGAGAGATGGTTAGGCGGTATGCTTACTAACTTCAAGACAATCCAGAGCAGAATTGCAAGACTTAAGGAAATCGAGACAATGCAGGAAGATGGAACATTTGATGTTCTTCCTAAGAAGGAAGTTATCAACCTTAAGAAGGAACTTGAGAAGCTTCAGAAGAACCTTGGTGGTATCAAGGAAATGAAGAGACTTCCAGATGCAATCTTCATCGTTGATCCTAAGAAGGAAAGAATCTGTGTTCAGGAAGCACATGCACTTGGTATCAAGTTAATCGGTATTGCAGATACAAACTGTGATCCAGATGAATTAGATTATGTAATCCCTGGTAATGATGATGCTATCAGAGCTGTTAAGTTAATCGTTGCTAAGATGGCAGATGCAGTTATCGAAGCTAATCAGGGTGAAGAAGCAGCTCCAGCTGTAGAGGAAGAAGTAGCTGAGGAAGCTTAATATTTAAGTATTGACTTAAGTTTATGTATGCTTCAGCCTGACATATTATCAGGTTGAAGCATTTTTAAAATTATTTTTATTGGAGGATAATATAATGGCAGCAGTTACAGCAGCAATGGTTAAGGAACTTAGAGAGTCTACTGGCGCAGGTATGATGGAGTGTAAGAAGGCTCTTACAGAGACAGATGGTGATATGGAAGCAGCTGTTGATGTTCTTAGAAAGAGCGGAGCAGCTAAGGTTGAGAAGAAGGCAGGAAGAATTGCAGCAGAAGGTATTACAAGAGTTGCATCTGAAGGCAATACAGCAGTTGTAGTAGAAGTTAATTCAGAGACAGATTTCGTGGCTAAGAATGCTACATTCCAGGAATTTGTACAGGCTGTTGCTGACAAGGCACTTAAGGCTTCAGTTGATAAGGCTGGAGATGGCGAAGATGTATGCGCTATCCTTGATATGCAGTCAGAACTTGAAGAGAAGACTCTTACAATCGGTGAGAAGCTTTCTATCAGAAGATTCCAGAAGATTACAGGTGACTGTGTAGCTTCATATATTCACGGTGGCGGAAGAATTGGTGTTCTTGTTGCAGCAGATGGCGCTTCTAATGATGCAATCAAGGAAGCACTTACTAACGTAGCAATGCAGATTGCGGCTATGAACCCACAGTACCTTAGCAGAAACGATATGTCAGCAGATGAACTTGCTAAGTTAAGAGAGATTACAGAGAAGAGTGCATTAAATGATCCAGCTTCTCTTCCAAAGCCAATCTTAAACAAGTTAATTGATAAGGCTATTAACGATAAGGTATGGAGCGATGCTGATATTGCAACATACGAAGAGCATAAGAGCAACATGCAGTACTTATTCAACTTCCTTTCAAAGGAAGCAGCTGCACAGTTAGCAGAGCTTGCATTAGCTGATGAGGCTAATATCGTAGCAGATAAGATCTTTAATGGATTAGTAGAAGGTCGTGTATCTAAGCAGCTTAAGGAAATCTGCCTTATGGATCAGGTTTATGTTAAGGCTGAGGATGGAAAGCAGTCAGTTGCTAAGTACCTTGCAGAAGTTGCTAAGGCTAATGGTGCTTTCACAGTTAAGGGATATGTTCGTTTTGAGACTGGTGAAGGTCTTGAGAAGAAGAACGAAGATTTTGCAGCAGAAGTTGCAGCTCAGTTACAGTAATATTTAATTATAATATACGGTGAGTATTAAAAATCCTCCGGAGTTTATATAAGACTCTGGAGGTTTTTTTAGAATGATATTATAACAAAATGTTGTCATAAGACTTCTAAATTTGTCGTGCGTATGCTATAATCTTATCAAACTGTGATATTGTGTAAAACTGCAGTATACGATATGGAGGATAATTTGATGGGATTATTTTTTAAAGATTTGAAAGATGATTTATCAGAATCAGTCAATAATTTACCAGATGATACTAATAAGGCATCTGATGACTCAGATGATGTAATGGTAAATACATTAGATGATCCTGAACTTGCCAAGATGGCAGAGGCTTTCAAGATGGAAGCACAGGAATATGATATGTCAGAAGATACTTCTTCCCCAGAAACAGATATGGGAAATGTGTCTGATAAAGATGAGACAAAAGAAGATATAAAGAATGCAGCAGAGAATCCTGAATATATAGCTGATGAGACTGCAGTTATTACGGAGGGACTTTCAATAAAGGGAGATCTTGACTCATTAGGTTCTATTGATTTATTTGGTTCAGTAGAAGGTAATGTTACATGCAGAGGAAAACTTACAGTAAGCGGTTCTATTACAGGAAGTTCTAAAGCTAACGAATTTTTTGCGAATGACGCACAGGTTGATGGCGATATAGAGGCAAAAGGTGCTGTAAAGATTGGACAGGGAACTGTAGTTGTAGGTAATATAACTGCTACATCTGCGGTTATTGGTGGAGCTGTTAAGGGCGATATAGATGTACATGGACCTGTGATAATTGATTCATCTGCTATAATTTCTGGAGATATTAAGTCAAAGTCAGTACAGATTAATAATGGAGCAACAATTGACGGACGCTGCTCACAGTGTTATGCGGATGTTAATATGGAAAGTATATTTGACATTAAAGGAAAAAAGAATAAATAACTGGAGGCACGTATGGATAACATTAAAAGAGTAATACTTAAACTTAGTGGTGAGGCTCTTGCTAAGAAAGAGGGCGGCTACAATGATGAGCTTATAGAGAATATTGCTAATCAGGTTAAGACAATAGTTGATAAAGGAACAGATGTTGGTGTAGTTATTGGTGGTGGTAACTACTGGAGAGGCCGTTCTAATGATAATATTGACAGAACTAAGGCTGACCAGATAGGTATGCTTGCAACAATTATGAACTGTATATATGTTTCAGAGATATTCCGTTCACAGGGACTTAAGACTAATATTCTTACACCATTCGAATGTGGAAGCATGACAAAGCTTTTCTCTAAGGACAGAGCTAATAAGTATTTTGAGAAAGGCATGGTTGTATTCTTTGCAGGAGGAACAGGTCATCCATATTTCTCAACAGATACAGGTATTGTATTAAGAGCTATTGAGCTTGATGCAGATGCTATTCTTCTTGCTAAGGCGATTGATGGAATATATGACAGCGATCCTAAGCTTAATCCAGAGGCTAAGAAGTATGATACAATCTCAATCAAAGAAGTTGTTGAGAAGAAGCTTGGAGTTATTGATATGACAGCTTCAGTTATGTGTATGGAGAATAAGATGCCTCTTATGGTATTCGGACTCGAAGAAGAGAACAGCATAGTTAATGCTTTATCAGGAAAGTTTAATGGAACAGTAGTAACTGTTGATTAATATAATATTAATGGAGGATTTTATGGAAAATATTAAAGATATTGAAGGAAGAATGCAGAAGTCAGTTGACAACTTAAAGGAAGAATATGTAACAATAAGAGCCGGAAGAGCTAACCCACATATTCTTGACAGATTAAGAGTTGATTATTATGGAACACCTACACCAATCCAGCAGGTTGCCAATGTTTCTGTACCAGAAGCAAGAATGATTCAGATTCAGCCTTGGGAAGCAAGCCTTATTAAGGATATTGAGAAAGCAATTCTTGTATCAGATTTAGGACTTACACCTAACAATGATGGTAAGACAATCAGACTTGTGTTCCCTGAATTAACAGAAGACAGAAGAAAAGAACTTGCTAAGGATATCAAGAAGAAGGGTGATAATGCCAAGGTTGCTATCCGTAATATCAGAAGAGATGCCAACGATGCAATAAAGAAAGAGAACAAGGCAGGAGATATCTCTGATGATGAAGCTAAGAATTCAGAGGATGAAATTCAGAAGATTACTGATAAGTATATTGCTATGATTGATAGTGCTATAGATGATAAGACGAAAGAGATACTTACAGTTTAAGAAAATGTCAGGGCTGTTGGATATTTTACAACAGCCTTTTTGTAATTGAATGAATTGCGAGAGGAATCATAGATATGGATACATTTAACGAGAGTCTCGGATTAAAGATTCCGGGGCATGTTGCCGTTATTCTTGATGGTAATGGAAGATGGGCTAAGAAAAGACATCTCCCAAGAACAATGGGACATGTGCAGGGAAGCAAAGTTGTTGAAGATATGCTTTATGTCGTAGATGAGCTTGGTGTAAAGTATTTTACTGTATATGCTTTTTCAACAGAGAACTGGAAACGTTCAACGGAAGAAGTAAGTACTCTTATGGGAATCTTAAGAACTTATCTTAAGGATTGTGTTAAGAAATCCATGAAGAATAATGTGCGATGCAGGGTTATTGGAAGAAAAGATGAACTCAGCCAGGATATTATAGACAGTATCAATAATCTTGAAGAGAAAACCAAGAATAATACAGGGCTTAATTTTACTATAGCCATTAATTATGGTGGAAGAGATGAGATAACAAGAGCGGTAAGAAAGATTGCCGGCAAGGTATCAGAAGGAAGTCTTAAGCCTGAAGATATAGATGAAGATACAATAAGTAATAATCTTGATACTTGGGAATTGCCAGATCCAGATTTACTTATAAGAACAAGCGGTGAGCAGAGATTATCTAATTATCTGTGCTGGCAGCTTGCTTATACAGAATTTTATTTCACAGATATTTATTGGCCTGATTTTGACAGGGAAGAACTTATTAAAGCATTTGAGAAATATAATAAGACGGAAAGAAGATTCGGCGGAGTTAAGGAGGAGTAGATTATGCGTACAAGAATTATGAGCGGAGCTGTGCTCATAGTCATACTTTTCACATGCCTGTATTTTGGAGGCTGGGTTACATTCGGGTTCAGTCTGTTTATTTCACTTGTTGGAATGTATGAGCTTATTAAAGTTAAGAAGCTTGAGAAGACAGGACTGGCAGTTGTAGGATATATAGCGGCAATTACTTATTATTTTATTCTTTTGCTTAATGATCCGGCATATATTTTACTGCTTCTTGTAGCTTCATGCATACTTATGATGTCAGTATATGTATTTACATTTCCAAAATATAAGACAGAAGATGTTATGTGGGTATTCTTCAGTATAGTGTATGTTGCTGTAACACTTTCTTATATCTATCAGGTAAGAATGCTGCAGGACGGAATATATATCGTATGGCTTATATTCGTGTCTTCATGGGGCAATGATACATGTGCATATTTCACAGGTGTATTTCTTGGAAAGCATAAGATGACTCCAAAGCTTTCACCTAAGAAGACTTACGAAGGTGCAATAGGAGGAGTTGTCGGTGCGACACTTCTTGGCTTTGGATATGGATTTGCCATAAGCTCTAAGATGTCAGATGTACTTGTGCATCCTGTATATACATTTGCAATAGCCAGCTTCATAGGTGCATTCCTGTCTATATTCGGAGACCTGGCTGCATCTGCTATTAAGAGAAATCATGATGTGAAAGACTATGGAAAGTTAATACCGGGACATGGTGGAATTATGGACAGATTCGACAGTGCTATATTCACTGCGCCTGTTGTTTACTGGTCAATAGAGGTTATTAACAAAGTCTTTGGAGGTTGATAATGAAGAACGTTTCGATACTTGGTTCAACTGGTTCAATTGGAACACAGACATTAGATGTTATTAGAAGAAATGCTGATATTAATGTAGTTGCACTTGCAGCGGGTACAAGGGTTTCTGACCTTGCAGAACAGGTCCGTGAGTTCAAGCCACAGCTTGTATGTATAGGTAAAGAAGAACTTGTTCCAGAGTTAAAGACTCTTATCGGTGATATTGATGTTAAGATTGTAAGTGGTGACGAAGGTCTTATTGAGGCTGCAACAATTGAGAGTGCAGAAATTGTTGTCACAGCGGTTGTAGGTATGATGGGAATTACACCTACAGTTGAAGCTATCAAAGCACATAAGGACATTGCACTTGCCAATAAAGAGACACTTGTGTGTGCAGGTCATATTATTATGAGTCTTGCTAAGGAATGTAATGTTAATATATATCCTGTTGACAGTGAACATTCAGCAATATTCCAGTGCCTTAACGGTGAGAACCGTGGTGAGATAGAGAAGATTCTTCTTACAGCTTCTGGTGGTCCATTCAGAGGAAAGAAAAGAGCTGACCTTGAAAATGTACAGTTAGAGGATGCACTTAAGCATCCTAACTGGGCTATGGGACGCAAGATAACAATAGATTCTTCTACTATGGTTAATAAAGGGCTTGAGGTGATGGAGGCACAGTGGCTTTTTGGAGTACCTGCCGAAAAGGTTCAGGTTATAGTCCAGCCACAGAGCATAATTCATTCAATGGTTGAATTCAAGGATGGAGCTGTAATGGCACAGCTTGGAAGTCCTGATATGAGACTTCCTATACAGTATGCTCTTTATTACCCTGAAAGAAGAGAGCTTAACACAGAAAGACTTGATTTCTACGAACTGGCTAATATTACATTTGAAAAGCCGGATATGGAGACTTTCAAGGGACTTAAGCTTGCTTATGAGGCAGCAGCTCGTGGAGGAAATATCCCGACTGCGCTTAATGCGGCCAATGAAGTAGCTGTAGCAAGATTTTTAGACAGAAAGATAAAATATCTGGATATTCCGGATATTATAGAATACGCCATGAATGAAGTGGATTATATTAATAATCCAACTGTAGAGCAGATTCTTTCTACACAGAAGATAGTAACAGACATGATAGAAAGCAGGTGGTAGAAGTTGGTTCTTAATGTATTTCTGGCGATTCTTGTACTCAGTATAATTGTTATTGTCCATGAATTCGGACATTTTATAATAGCTAAGGCTAATGGAATAACGGTAGTTGAATTCTCAATCGGATTCGGACCTAAGCTGATACATTTCAGAAAAGGTGAGACGGAATATTGTATTAAAGCACTTCCTTTTGGCGGTGCATGTACGATGCTTGGTGATGAGTTCCTTGAGATGAGTGTTATACAGTCAGAAGAAGATAATGACGAAGAGCTTACGGATGAAGAAAAAGAAGCTAAGAAAAGAAAGCTTGCTATCGAGAATGGTTATGATATGGAAAAGTCATTTGCAAGCAAATCGGTTTGGGCAAGGATTGCTGTTATAGCAGCAGGACCGGTATTTAATTTTCTTCTTGCTTTCGTGTGTGCAGTAGTTATTGTCGGAAGTCTTGGCTATGATCCATGTGATATTGACGTTATTAAAGATAATTCACCAGCTACAGAAGCAGGGCTTCAGGAAGGCGATGTCATAACTAAGGTTAATGGACATAAGGTGACATTTTACAGGGATTTTTATTTCTATAGGGCTTATAATGCAGATAAGACTCTTAACATAACATTTACAAGAGACGGTGAAAAGATGACAACAACTGTTACTCCGCAGCATATTAAGCAGCAGAAGTATCAGGTTGGAATCATGATGAATGAGAATTGTCTCATAAGTTCAGTTACCAAGGATTCTCCAGCTGAAAAGGCGGGACTTAAAGCTAATGATGTTATCAAAGCAGTTGATGGGACTGCAATGGAGAACAGTTCCAGTGTGACAGAAGCCATTACATCAAGTGGTGGAAGCAGTGTCACATTCACGGTTGCAAGAGATGGAAAAAATGTTGATGTGACAGTTGAGCCTAAGATGGTTGAAGTTGAAAGCTATGATACAGGCTTTGTTGTATATGGAGACAGGGTAAAGACTTCTCCTATTGGTACGCTTAAGTATTCAGTGGAGGAAGTCGGATACAGTGTCAAGACTGTAATTCAGAGTCTTGGAATGTTATTTACAGGAAAGATTGGGTTTGATTCATTGTTAGGACCAGTTGGAACTGTCAGCACAATGAGTGAGATTGTTGAAGAAAGTAAGGCAGATGGTGCATTTTATGTATTCCTTAATCTTATGAATCTTGCAGCACTTATCAGTGCCAACTTAGGAGTAATGAATCTGCTGCCAATTCCGGCACTTGACGGAGGCAGACTTGTATTCCTTATAATAGAGGCATTAAGAGGCAAGCCGGTTAAGAGAGAGCATGAGGGAATTGTTAATTTCATAGGTATGATACTTCTTGTCATACTTATGGTTGTTGTATTGTTTAAAGATATAATGGCATTGTTCTAATACAGAAAGGACACAGGGGTTATGTACAGAGATAATACTAAAGTTGTTAAGATAGGAAAATGTGTTATAGGTGGTGGCAATCCTATTCTTATCCAGTCAATGACTAATACACATACAGAAGATGTTGCTGCAACAGTAGCGCAGATTAAGGAGCTTACCAAAGCTGGTTGTGAAATCATCAGATGCACAGTTCCAACTAAGGAAGCTGCACTTGCAATCAAAGAGATAAAGAAGCAGATAGAGATACCTCTCGTTGCTGATATACATTTTGACTATAAGATGGCTATTATGGCAATAGAGAATGGGGCTGACAAGATTAGAATTAATCCGGGCAATATTGGAGGAACAGACAAGATAAAGGCTGTTGTTGATGTTGCAAGGGAAAGAAATATACCAATCAGGGTTGGTGTCAACAGCGGTTCACTTGAGAAAGACCTTATTGAGAAATATGGCGGAGTAACAGCAGAGGGAATAGTTGAGAGCGCACTTGACAAGGTTAAGATTATTGAAGACTTAGGTTATGATAATCTTGTTGTCAGCATCAAATCTTCTGATGTAATGATGTGTGTTAAAGCACATGAGCTTATTGCAAAACAGACTAATCATCCGCTTCATGTTGGAATTACTGAGTCTGGAACGATATTCTCAGGAAGCATTAAGTCATCAATCGGACTTGGTCTTATACTTAATCAGGGAATTGGCGATACAATAAGAGTTTCTCTTACAGATGATCCTGTAAGGGAAATAGAGGCTGCGAAACTGATACTTAAGACTCTGGGCTTAAGAAAAGGCGGAATAGAAGTTGTTTCATGCCCTACATGCGGAAGAACAAGAATTAATCTTATAGACCTTGCAGGAAAGGTTGAGAAAATGGTTTCAGGGTATGACCTTGACTTGAAGCTTGCTGTAATGGGATGTGTAGTTAACGGACCGGGAGAAGCAAAGGAAGCTGATCTTGGAATTGCAGGCGGTGACGGCTGCGGAGTACTTATTAAACATGGAGAGATTATTAAGAAAGTTCCAGAAGAGGAGCTTCTTGATACACTCAGGTATGAACTTGATAATTGGAATGAGTGATACATATGTACAGATTTTTTGAAGTGTTTAAGACGCTGAAGCTGCCAGAGGATCTGGCGGTGTATTTTGAGAATGTTGAAGTAACTAAAGTCTCGAAAACATCGACCAATTCTCTGGCACGCGTATATATAAAGAGTGACAGGGTAATAGAAAAACCAATAATATTCAAGGTTGAGGATGCATTAAAGAAACAGATATTCCGTATATCCAACATGGACGTGCGGATTATCGACAGATATGTTTTGTCAGCACAGTATACGCCACAGACTGTAATGGATATATATTATGACAGTATCCTTGCAGAGCTGGAGAAATACTGGACACTTGAATATAATCTTTTAAAGAATTCCCAGTGGGAGTTTGAGAAAGAGGATATGCTTGTATTCACGATTGAGGACAGTTTCCTTGCACATCAGTATGCTGATACACTGACAGATTATTTCAAGAAAATATTCCTGAACAGATTCGGGTTTGAGATAGATGTTGAGTATCAGTATGCCAAGAAGAAGGAAAGCCAGTACGAGAGAGAAAATGCATACAGGATTAATCTTCGTGTCAAAGAAATTGAAAATAATATGATGGCGGCAGCAGAAGATAATGCCGACGGCAGGGATGATAAGAAGCTTACATCTGAACAGAAGGCAGCAAAGAAAGCTGAGACAGCAGCCAAGCAGAAGGCGGCTAGAGCAGCATTTTTTGCAAGCGATAACAGAGGCAGGGAAGAGCTTAAGACATACAGCAGAAAGCCTGCTAACGAAGATGTTTTATATGGAAGAGATTTTGACGGTGATGTAACACCGATTGAACAGATAGATACGGCAATCGGAGATGTTATTATCTCTGGTATGGTCCGTAATGTTGAAATGCGTGAAATCCGTAACGAAAGAACTATTATTATGTTCAATGTCACAGATTTTACAGACACAATTACAGTAAAGATATTTGCAAAAAATGAGCAGGTACCGGAGCTTTCAGGTGTTATCAAGAAGGGGAATTTCTTAAAGATTAAGGGTAATGCTACATTTGACAAGTACGACCAGGAAATATCAATTGCCAATGTGTGGGGCATAAGAAAAGGCTCTGATACTAGACAGGTGCGTAATGACCTCGCACTTCATAAGAGAGTTGAGCTGCACTGCCATACCAAGATGAGTGATATGGATGGTGTGTCTTATGTATCTGATATTATCAAACAGGCAATCAGATGGGGACATAAGGCAATTGCAATTACTGACCACGGTGTTGTTCAGGCATTTACAGATGCATTCCATACGATGAGCGACCTCAAAGGCTCTTATGCCAAGAAGGGTGAGAAACTTGATTTTAAGATAATATACGGAGTCGAGGCATATCTTGTTGATGATACCAAGCAGATTGTAACGAATCCGAGAGGACAGAGCTTTAACGATACATATGTTGTGTTCGACCTTGAGACAACGGGCTTTTCTGCGGAAGTTGACAGAATTATAGAGATAGGTGCAGTCAAGGTGTGCAATGGTGAGATAGTAGACAGATTCTCTACATTTGTTAATCCTGAGATTCCTATTCCGTTCAGAATTGAGACACTTACGCACATTAATGACCAGATGGTTATGAATGCACCTAAGATAGAGGAGATTCTGCCTAAGTTTCTTGAATTCTGCGAGGATGCTGTTATGGTTGCACATAATGCGGAATTCGATACGAGCTTCATAATCAATAAGGCAGAAAAGATTGGTATAAATGTGGATACTACCATTATAGACACAGTGCTTCTTGCACAGTTTCTTATGCCTAATCTTCATAATTATAAGCTGGATACGCTTACAAAGCATCTTAATGTTGTACTTGAAAGCCACCACAGGGCGGTTGACGATGCTGCTGCGACTGCAGACATATTTGTCAAGATGATTAAAATGCTTTACGACAGGGATATTCCTGACGTTGATAAGCTTAATGAGGAAGGCAAGATGGATGAGAACGCCATCAAGAAGCTTCATCAGTATCACTGTATAATTCTTGCTTCTAATGAGATGGGAAGGATTAATCTGTACAGACTTGTTTCTGCATCACATTTGCAGTACTTTAACAGATTCCCTAAGATACCGAAGAGTCTTGTTAACCAATACAGGGAAGGTCTTATTATAGGAAGTGCGTGTGAGGCAGGTGAGCTTTTCAGAAGTCTTGTAAATGGTCGTTCAGAAGCAGAGATAGCGCGAATAGTTAATTTCTATGACTATCTTGAGATACAGCCAATTGGCAATAACAGGTTCATGATTGAGAAGGAAGACTGTTATGTTCAGAATGAGGAGGATTTGCGCAATCTGAACCGTAAAATAGTAGAACTTGGGGACAAATTCGGCAAGCCTGTTGTGGCGACCTGCGATGTGCATTTCTTAAATCCAGAGGATGAAGTGTACCGTAGAATTATCATGGCAGGAAAAGGCTTTGATGATGCGGATAATCAGGCACCGCTGTATCTTCATACTACTGAAGAAATGCTTCATGAATGTGATTATCTCGGAAGTGACAAGGCATACGAGGTTGTTGTAACCAACACTAATAAGATTATGGATATGTGTGAGGAGATTGAGCCTGTAAGACCGGATAAATGTCCTCCGTTCATTGAGAACTCTGACCAGATGCTTCGTACAATCTGTGAAAATAGAGCTCATGAGATATATGGTCCGGAGCTTCCACAGATAGTAACTGAGCGATTAGAGCGAGAGTTGAACTCAATTATCTCTAACGGATATTCCGTTATGTACATAATTGCACAGAAGCTTGTATGGAAATCTAATGATGACGGTTATCTGGTTGGTTCAAGAGGTTCGGTTGGTTCTTCATTAGCAGCAACAATGGCGGGTATCACCGAGGTTAATCCGTTAAGCCCGCATTATCTGTGTCCAAAATGCTACTATAATGATTTCTATTCAGATGAAGTCAAAGCATTTGCCGGAGGCGCAGGCTGCGATATGCCTGATAAGATATGCCCAAAATGCGGAGCAAAGCTTAATAAGATGGGATTTGATATTCCGTTTGAGACTTTCCTTGGTTTCAAGGGAAACAAAGAGCCTGATATTGATCTTAACTTCTCCAATGAATACCAGAGTAAGGCTCATGCCTATACAGAGGTTATCTTTGGAAAAGGGCAGACCTTCAAAGCTGGAACTATCGGTACTGTCGCAGAAAAGACTGCGTATGGTTTCGTTATGAAGTATTTTGAAGAGAAGTCAGCAAAGAATGCACTTGAGGGCAAGCCTCCTATTGTTAAGAGAAAATGTGAGATAGAACGAATAGCAGAAGGCTGTATTGATATTAGAAGAACTACAGGACAGCATCCTGGTGGAATTGTTGTACTTCCAATTGGTGAAGAGATTCATTCATTTACACCGGTACAGCACCCTGCAAATGATATGACGACATCTATAGTAACAACACATTTTGATTACCATAGTATTGACCACAACCTGTTAAAGCTTGATATCTTAGGACATCTTGATCCTACAATGATACGAATGTTACAAGATTTAACGGGAATTGACCCTCTTGAGATTCCACTTGATTCTAAAGAGGTTATGTCGCTGTTCCAGAATACATCTGCACTTGGAATCAAGCCTGAGGATATAGGCGGCACAAAGTTAGGAGCACTTGGAATACCAGAGTTTGGTACTGACTTTGCTATGCAGATGCTTATGGATACTAAGCCACAGTATTTCTCAGACCTTGTCCGTATCGCAGGACTTGCGCATGGTACTGATGTATGGCTTGGCAATGCACAGACTCTTATTAAAGAAGGAAAAGCTACTATTTCAACAGCTATATGTACACGAGACGATATTATGATATATCTTATCCAGAAGGGACTTGATTCAGAGGAATCATTTAAGATAATGGAAATGGTCCGAAAGGGTAAGGTTGCATCCGGCAAATGTAAAGAATGGCCGGAGTGGAAGCAGGATATGATTGACCATGGTGTACCGGACTGGTATATATGGTCATGCGAGCGAATCAAGTACATGTTCCCTAAGGCACATGCTGCAGCGTATGTTATGATGGCATGGCGTGTTGCATACTGTAAGGTATTTTATCCGCTTGCATATTACACAGCTTATTTTAGTATAAGAGCCACAGCATTTGACTATGAGAAAATGGCTATGAGTCCTGTAAGGCTTGAACACTACATTGCTGAGTACAAAGCCAAGAAAGCAGAAGGTACAATCTCTAATACAGAAGAAGATGAACTTGGTGTAATGCGTATTGTTCAGGAAATGCATGCAAGAGGCTATGAATTCACACCTATAGACATATATAAGGCAAAGGCAAGAACATTCCAGATAATTGATGGAAAGATTATGCCATCATTCAAGGTTATATCAAAGGTAGGTGAAGTCGCCGGAGAGTCAATAGAGATAGCCGCCAGAGATGGCGAATTCTTATCAAAGGATGACTTACGCCAGCGAGCCAAGATAGGACAGTCAGCGATAGATAAGCTTTCAGAGCTTGGAATACTTGGAGATATGACAGACAGCAACCAGCTGTCACTGTTTGACCTGTAATGGGGAATTGAGGTGAGTGTGATGATGGCTTGGGCTGAGAAAATGTGTTAAGAGGATGTGCTACGGTGATGTTTTGCGGGGCATTACTGGGGGGGTTATGGGGCGAACACCTACTAAAAGCTATCGGATAACAGAATTAGTGGGTGTTTTTCTTATAATATTGCTATGGCTTCAGAGCAGAGACCTACTAAAGTATCTAAGTATTGTACTTTGGTAGGTTTTTTTCTTCCAATTTCATAGAATAAAACAACACATTGCTTGTGATTGACCTACGCAATAAGCTGTATTGGATGTTTGCGTGTGCTTTTATTCTGAAAATATCTCAACCAGCAAGAATTATCACCTACTAAAAATGCATATAGGAATATAACAGTAGGTATTTGCTTTCTGATTACAATGTAAATGTGCAGAAAGCCAGTAAACAAGCGGCTTCACAGGCATGTCAGTCCCGCTTAAAAGTCAATGATTGAAAAAAATTGAACTTTTTTGAAACTTTTTGAAAAAAGTAGTTGACAATGTGTACACCTGATGATATTATATACAAGTCGCCGCGGTAAGCGGTAACAAATAAGACTTAA